>OFHG01000001.1_pt1 | contig 402239 bp, 376 predicted proteins | sample 1521931 | NCBI WGS metagenome assembly OFHG01 (sample SAMEA2468438, study PRJEB22500) | soil metagenome | biome: Glassland; feature: Farmland; material: Clay | place: Australia | collected 2013-01-31 | depth 0.55 m
GGCGCCCGTCATCAGGTGCCGGTGATCGATATCCGTCTGTCGCAGATGGAGCCGAGCGACCTGCGCGGTATCCCGTTCCGGATCGAGCAGCGGGTGGAGTGGGCGGTCCCTGCGATGCTGCCCGATGTGGCACGTCACGGCGAGCAGGGCATCCTGTTTCTCGACGAGATCACCTCGGCACCGCCCTCCGTATCGGCCGCCGCCTATCAGTTGATCCTCGACCGCCGCCTTGGCGAGTATCGCGTGCCGGCGGGATGGGCCATCTTCGCCGCCGGCAACCGGCAGGGCGATCGCGGCGTCACCTATGCCATGCCGGCGCCGCTGGCCAACCGTTTCTCCCACTTTGAGGTGGAGACGCATCTCGACGACTGGGTGCTGTGGGCCTATCAGAACGGCGTCGACGAACGGGTCATCGCCTTCCTGCGCTTCCGTCCCGAGCTGTTGTTCGATTTCGATCCGGCGCACAACCCCATCGCATTTCCGTCGCCGCGCTCCTGGGAGTTCGCCCACCGCGCGCTGCACAAGTTCGGCGAGGCGCACGAACTGCTGGTCTCGTCGCTGCAGGCCTGCGTCGGTCCCGCCGCCGGCATCGAGGCCGCCGCCTTCATCCGCAATCTGGACAAGTTGCCGGACATCGACGCCATCATCGCCCGTGAGCCGGTGGCGGTGCCCAAGGAGATCGACCTGCAATACGCCGTCGCCTCGGCGCTGGTGGCGCGCGCCCTGCGTGCCAAGGCGGAACGCAAGGGGGCCGAAGTGTATGGTCCGATCCTCGAGTACGCGGGCCGTTTCAGCCAACGCGAGATGGGCGTGATGCTGGTCTCCGACATGCACCGCGCCATCGGCCAGGATATCTTCTCGGTGCCCGAATTCGGCCCTTGGGCCCAGGCGGTGGCGGACGTGATGTTGTACGACTGAAGAAATATCAACCGCAAAGTACGCGAAGGTAACGAAGGAATGAATTCACTCGTTCGGCAAAATAGCGTATTCCCTTTGCGTCACTTCGCGTCCTTAGTGGTTTGCCTGTCCTAATGAGTGATCTCGAAACGAAATTGAGCGCGGCGCGCACCAAGCTGATCCTGGACAAGCCGTTCCTGGGGGCGCTGGTGTTGCGCCTGCCGCTGATCGAGGCCGATCCTGGTTGGTGCAAGACCACCGCGACCGACGCTCGCGCGCTCTATTACAACGCCGACTACATCGACCGGCTCACCCTCGATCAGATGCAGTTTGCCCTGGCCCACGAAGCGCTGCACTGCGCCCTGTCCCATTTCGCCCGCCGTCAGCACCGTGATCGCCACCGCTGGGATCTGGCCTGCGACTTCGCCATCAATCCGCTGCTGGTGGAGGAGGGGCTGACGCCGGTGCAGGATGCGCTGCTGCTGAATGAGTTCAAGGGGATGACGGCGGAGGAGATCTACCCCTGCCTGGACGAGGCGGAATCTCTGCATCCGCACGACGATCACCTCTACGATCAGGAGAGCGGTGCCGAGGGCGGCAGCGCCGGCAGCGGCGGGGATCGCGGCGAGGGCGGTGCCGGCAATGCGTCGCGCGAGCGGCAGGAGAACCAGGGCGGCGGCGGCGAGCCGCAGCGACAGCAGGAGAAGCCATCGGACGGCGGTGGCGGCGCGCCGAAACCGCGGCCGCTGTCGCACGAGGAGCGCGAGCGGTTGTCGGTGCAGTGGCGCCAGCGCATGGCCGGCGCCGCGCAGCAGGCGTTACAGGCGGGCAAGATGGGCGGCGCCCTGGCGCGTCTCATCGACCACCTGCTGCAACCGCAGCTGCCGTGGCGCATGCTGCTGGCCAAATACATGACCGTGACCGCGCGCGACGACTACAACTACTCGCGCCCGTCGCGGCGCGAGGGCGACGCCATCTTCCCCAGCCTGCGCTCGTCGGAGATCGACGTGGTGGTTGCGCTGGATACTAGCGGTTCTATCGGCGATAAGGAGATGGCCGAGTTTCTCAGCGAGGTCGACGCCGTCAAGGGGCAGGTGCGGGCGCGCGTCACCTTGCACGCCTGCGATGCCCATCTGGCCGATGACGGGCCGTGGTGCTACGAGCCGTGGGAGGAGTTCAAGCTGCCCCGTCAGTTCGCCGGCGGCGGCGGCACCTCCTTCCGGCCCGTGTTCGACTGGCTGGAGCGCGAGGGGCGACGCCCCGACCTGCTGCTCTATTTCACCGACGCCGACGGCGAGTTTCCGCAACATGAGCCAAACTTTCCGGTGATATGGCTGGTCAAGGGCCGCGCCAAGGTCCCCTGGGGCCAGCGCATACAGCTTAACTGACAGTTCCGAGTTCAAAGTTCCGGGTTTCGAAAACCGGGAACCCGAAACCCGGAACTGGGAACTTCGAACTCGGAGCCCGAAACCGATCTATGGAACTTAGCAGCGAAGACAGCCTGCGCCTCAACGTGTTGATCGCCAATGCCCAGGCGATCCGCATCGACGAGAACAACCTGGTGGTGTACGGCCTCAACGGCGAGCGCGAAATGAAGGTGGCGCTCAATCCCAGCGGCAGGGCCGACCACTATTTGCAGCAGGTGCGCGAGATGTTGTCGGGGCAGGTGCTGGGTTCGCCCGGCGGTTATCCAGTGTTTCTACGGCGCTGGACCCGCATGGGGCAGATCAACAACGATGATCTGGACAAGTTGCTGATGCTGGGCGAACCCGAGGCGGTGGTGGCGGTAACCCGTTCGCGCCACCTGACCGACGAGCTGGCGCGGCGTGCCTGGTGGGTAGCGCCCTATGCGGAGAACGCACGCCGCATGCTGGAACATCCGGCGGTGGTGGCGGGGTCCATGGGACCGGTGCTGGCCGAGTTCCTGGTGGAGCACCTGCCGTTCGAAACGGAGCATCAGGAGATGCTCGACACGGTGCGACTGGTGTTGCAGTCGGGCCTCATCGGCGCGGAGACACGGCGCAGGTTGTGGGACAGCGGGCGCACGCGCAAGACCTACCGCGTCGGTTTTCTCACCGCGCAGAGCGAGGCGTTTCCAGAGCCGGCGGCGGCACGCGCCGATTTGGGGCAGTACGGTCCGCTGCTGCTGCCGCTGCTGCCGGGCAACCCCTTTGCCGGTCTGTTGTTCACGCTGCTCGACAGCGCAGGGCAGACCTTTGTGGCGGTGGCGGCAGATACCCTGCAACGGCCCGCCGATCAGGATGTGGTCACCGCGCTGACCAATGCCCTGGGCCACTATTTCGCGGTAGCGCGACTGGTCGTCGAATCGCCGCGCGAGATCGCCACGATCGAACAGATGGTGGAGGCGTTGTGCGGTATGCAGGAAGGGCCGTTGCACGAGCTGCTGGCCGCTGTTCCTGCACTGACGGCAGAGATCCATGCGATGCTGTTCCTGGCGCAGATCGACGAGGCGATCGTGACGCCGATCTTCGCCCACACCGACGCCGTCGGCAGCGTGATGCGTAAAAAACTCGAACCGGTGTTGCAGCCGATCCAGCAGCAGTTCGCGGTGCTGCGCGGGGGCCGATGAGCGCGGTGCCGGTCGCGCGCAGCGCCGTCACCGTGGTGGTGCAGGTCGCCGCCGATGTGGTGGCGCTCAATACCGGCTTCGATCCGCTCACCGTCGGCGAAAACCTTGCCCAACAGATCGACGACTACGTGCGGCGCCAGCAGCTCAGTTACTACCCGCCGCTGGATTTCTTCCGCCAACGGCCCGATGCCGTCGATCCGGCGCTATTGGCGTTGCTGGACGAACTGGCCGGTTTCTGTCTCCACTACGCCCGCCATGAGTTGCGGCGCCGACCGCTGCCCACCTTCGCCGCCGTGCAGATCGCCCAGCTCAGCGTCCAGGCCTACGCCATGCCGCGCGTCAGGCGCCGCCAGCTCGATCGGCTGACGGCGCTGGCGCGCCACTACGCCCCCGATATGCTGCGTGCCGAGTTGCAGTTGTCGTCCGCGCGCAACGGTGGCGACGCGGCTGCGGTGGCGGCGGGGCTGCGCAGCGTCGAGCGCGATATGATGGCGGCGTTTGCCGCATTTTCCATCGTTGCCGGGCCGGTGGCGCTAAGTGGCTGAGCTCGGTGATAAGTTCAGCGCATCGGCCTATTCATACACTTGTTTGGTTCGCGCTGCCGTCTCTTGGGCATAATGGTTGGCTGCGAAAAACCAAAACATCCGTTATCTCTCAGGAGCCGAGCAATGCGATTGATTCTTTTGGGCGCCCCGGGCGCCGGTAAGGGTACCCAGGCCAAGTTCATCTGCGAAAAGTACAACATTCCCCAGATCTCCACCGGCGACATGCTGCGTGCGGCGGTCAAGGCCGGCACCCCGCTGGGTCTGGAAGCGAAGAAGGTGATGGATGCCGGCGGCCTGGTCTCCGACGACATCATCCTCGGCCTGATCGACGAGCGCCTGAAGCAGGCCGACTGCGCCAATGGTTTCCTGTTCGACGGTTTCCCGCGCACCATTCCGCAGGCCGAGTCGCTGAAGAAGCAGGGCGTGACCCTCGATTACATCGTCGAGATCGATGTCGACGACGCCGAGATCATCAAGCGCATGAGTGGTCGTCGCGTTCACCTCGCCTCCGGCCGCACCTATCACGTCATCTTCAATCCGCCCAAGGTGGAAGGCAAGGACGACGAGACCGGCGAGGAGCTGATCCAGCGTGAGGACGACAACGAGATCACTGTGCGTAAGCGTCTCGACGTCTACCACTCGCAGACCAAGCCGCTGGTCGAGTTCTACTCCAAGATGGCCGCCAGTGGCGCGGCCGGTGCGCCGAAGTATGTGAAGATCTCCGGCACCGGCAAGAGCGTCGACGAGAACCGCGAAGCGGTCTTCGCTGCATTGGGCTAAATCGCTGCAACACCGTCCCGGCCCGCTGGCCGGGGCGGTGCTTCCCTTCCCGTATTCCCGCTATACTGCCCCCTGTTTCCTGTCCGAGGGCGCTAGCTCAGTGACCGTCATCAACCCCGCAACAGGCGTGCTTATCACCAATCTCGGCACACCCGACGCGCCGACGCCGGCGGCGTTGCGCCGCTACCTGGCCGAATTTCTTTGGGACAAACGAGTAGTCGACCTGCCGCGTCCGCTGTGGTGGCTGATCCTGCACGGCATCATCCTGCGTACCCGGCCCAAGCGCTCCGCCGCCCTCTATGGCAAGGTGTGGGGCGAACAGGGTTCGCCGCTGCTCGCCACCGCCCGCCGGCAGCGCGAACGGCTCGCCGCCGAACTTAAGGAGCGTGGCCATCAGGTGCCGGTGGTGCTGGGGATGCGTTACGGCAAACCGTCGATCGCCGCGGCGATCGACGAATTGCATGCGGCTGGCGTGCGGCGCGTGGTGGTTTTGCCGCTTTATCCGCAGAATTCGTGCAGCACCACCGCCTCGACCTTCGATGCGGTGAGCGCCGCACTGGCGGCGCGACGCGCGCTGCCGGCGCTGGAGTTTATCGCCGACTATCACCTGCATCCCGGTTATATCGGTGCGCTGGCCGCCTCGATCCGCGAAGCGTGGTCGCAGCAGGCTCCGGCCGAGCGCATCATTTTTTCCTTCCACGGTACGCCGCAGCGTTTTGCCGACGAGGGTGATCTCTACTACGACCAATGCCGCGCCACGGCCGCGGCACTGGCGGATACCCTGGAACTGCCGGCGGAGCGCTGGCTGATGACCTTTCAGTCGCGTTTCGGCCGCGAACCGTGGTTGCAGCCCTACACCGACCGGACACTGGCGGCGTTGCCCGGTCAGGGGGTGAAGAGCGTCGATATCGTCTGCCCCGGATTTTCCGCCGACTGCCTGGAGACGCTGGAGGAGATCGCCCTGGGCAACCGTGAGCATTTCCTCGCCGCCGGCGGCGAACGTTACCGTTACATCCCCGCCCTCAACGAGCGCCCCGACCACATCGCCGCACTGGCCGATCTGGTCGGGGCCCGGTTTTGATCCTGTGTAGGATGCGGTGAGCATCGCGGACCGCATCGTTCGTGTGGCCGTCGCGATCGATGCGGTTCGTTCCTCACCGCATCCTACATCGCCGATCCGATCGTGCGCCGGTCATTACAAACCGTCCCAACGCGTTAAGAACAAATATATTAACCACGGGGAACACGGGGAATACCAGAGATGTCTGATCCGCGTTGCCTTGCGGTTATAGCGGTTCCCCGTGCTCCCCCCGTGTACTCCGTGGTTTAAAGTGTTTTACCCCCCAAACAGGATCGGCACCACCTCGCGGTAGTGTTTGACGAAATGCGCAGTCACGCCCTTGCGGATGTAAGCGGGCAGCTCCTCGAAGTCGCCGCGGTTGGCCTCCGGCATGATCAATTCCATGATGCGCAGCCGGCGCGCCGCGATCACCTTTTCGCGTACCCCGCCGATAGGCAGCACCTGTCCGGTCAGGGTCAGTTCACCAGTCATTGCCAAGCCGTGGCGGATGCGCTGATTGCGTGCCAGCGACAGCAGGGCGCTGGCCATGGTGATGCCGGCACTGGGGCCGTCTTTCGGTGTCGCTCCTTCCGGCACATGCAGATGGACGAAAGCGTCGTCGAAGAAGTCGGGACTGCCTTGAAACTGCTTGAGGTGCGAGCTGACATAGCTATAGGCGATCTCCGCCGACTCGCGCATCACCTCGCCCAGCTTGCCGGTCAGTTTGAAGCCGCGACCGCGGCTGTGCACACGGGTCGCTTCGATGCTGAGGGTGGCGCCGCCCATCGCCGTCCAGGCGAGACCGGTGACCACGCCGATGCCGCCGATAGGACGTTCCGCGTGAAAGAACGGTTTGCCCAGCATCTCTTCGATCGCGTGTGGCCCGACCCGGATCGGACCCTTTTCGCCGCCGATGATACGTACCACGGCCTTGCGCACGATGCGTCCCAGTTGCTTTTCCAGGTTGCGTACCCCCGCTTCGCGCGCATACCCTTCGATGACCTTGACGATTGCCGCGTCGGAAATTTTTACCTGGCTGTTCTTCAGGCCGGCTTTTTCCAACTGCTTGGGCCACAGGTGATGCTTGGCAATCGCCAGTTTCTCTTCGGTGATGTAGCCGGAGAGACGGATCACCTCCATGCGGTCGAGCAGCGGTCCGGGGATCGTGTCGAGCTGATTGGCGGTGCAGACGAACAGCACCTTCGACAGGTCGAAGCGCAGATCGAGATAATGGTCGAGGAAATCGTTGTTCTGTTCCGGATCGAGCACCTCCAGCAATGCCGAGGCGGGATCGCCCTGATAGGAGGCGCCGACCTTGTCGATCTCGTCCAGCATAATGACCGGATTGCCGCTCTCCACCTCTTTCATCGCCTGGATGAATTTTCCCGGCATGGCGCCGATATAGGTGCGGCGGTGTCCCTTGATCTCCGCCTCGTCGCGCATTCCCCCCAGGGAGAAGCGATAGAATTTTCGCCCCAGCGCGTTGGCGATGGAGTGGCCGATGGACGTTTTGCCGACCCCCGGCGGGCCGACCAGCAACAGGATGGAGCCTGCCACCTCACCCTTGAGCACCCCCACCGCGAGGAATTCAGTGATGCGCTGTTTGACGTCTTCCAGGCCATCGTGGTCCTGATCGAGGATTTTGCGCGCCCGTTTCAGATCGAGCTTGTCCTGCGAATAGCGGCCCCATGGTAGGGCGGTCGCCCAGTCCAGGTAGTTGCGCGTCACCGTATATTCGGGTGAACCGAGTTCGAGGATCGACAGTTTCTGCAACTCGTCGTCGATGCGCTTTTGCGCGGTTTCCGGCAGTACCAGGCCTTCCAATTGTTGGCGAAAGCGTTCCACATCGGCGGTACGGTCGTCCTTTTCCAGCCCCAACTCCTTCTGAATCTCCTTGAGCTGCTCACGCAGGAAGAATTTGCGCTGCTGCTCGTTCATGCGCTCGTCCACCCGCTCGCGGATCTTGGTTTGCAGGCGGGCGACTTCCAGCTCGTTCTTGATCAGCACCAGAACCTTTTCCATGCGCGGCAGGATGGGAAAGGTCTCCAGCACGCTTTGCAGCTGTTCCTTCTTGGCGGTGGTCAGTGCGGCGGCGAAATCGGTCAGCGGCGACGGTTCGTTGGGGCTGAAGCGGCTGAGGAAGTATTTAAGCTCCTCGCTATAGAGTGGATTCAGGGGGATCAGCTCTTTGATTATGTTGATGATGGCCATGGCGTAGGCCTTGAGTTTGTCATTCGACCTTGTCCGCTCTTCCGGGGGATATTCCACTTCGACCATGAACGGCGGCTTGTCCGACAGCCATTTGACGATGCGGAATCGTTGAATGCCTTCGGCAATGAATTGAATCTTTTCTCCGGCACGGGCGGGTTGGTGGATGCGCACCACGCTGCCGACGGTATTGAAATCCCGGTGGCTGAGTTGCTGCAGGTCGCCGCCGCGCAGCAATACCAGCCCGACGAGATGATGCGGATGGTCGCCGACATGTTCCACCGTTTCCAGCCACGGTTGCTCGTCCATTACCACGGGAAAGGTTTGTGCGGGAAAAAACGGCCGATCGGTCAACGGCAGTAGGTAGAGGGTGGTGGGCAACACCTGGGAGGCAAGGGCCAGTTCGGATGACGGTTGCTCTTCCTGTGACAGCATTTCGGCTTCAATAGGGGTGTTTTCAGCCATCAGTCAGTTCCTCTCACGACATACGTCTCGGGTGTGCGTGGTGTGATTATGGAAAATATACGGCATTGCGTCGAAAGCGCGGGTCTCGATGCGAGGTTGATTTCAGCCCTATTTTCCCTGTATTCGCGTTATTTCATAGATGGCGCTGTTTGGGGTCGTTTCCAATGTTGTGGTCGGCAAGATAACCGGGATACGAACCATCGGTAGAGCATGCACACCACATATTAGCGTTCAAATGGCGTGTTCGGTACGTTCGTTATAAGACGCTTTGTTGATTTGACGTAGCACCCTCTTGAAAAAATGTTGTAAGTTTGCTTGTTACCTGAAAGTTTCTGTTTATAATGTTTTACGACACTGTGTCTCTAAATCAAGGAGAAATAATGCCATGCCGAAAGTGAAAAGACGCGCAGTTGCCAAGAAAACTGTGAAGAAAGCCAAAACCGCAACAGCTAAGAAAGCCGTCCGTCGCGGTCGGCCGGCAACAAAGCGGACGGCTGCTAAAAAGACGCTAGCGGCATCCGTGAAGAAGATGAACGCACAGGCTAGAATCGTGAAGGCCCGTGTTGTGGCTCAAAAGAAGAAGGCTGCCCAGCAAGAGAAGGCCATGCGCGTGAAAATGCGTGCAGCAGTCGCCGAAGCCAAAGCCCGCCTGAAGGCGGCGATGGACGAGGAGAAGGCCTATGAAGCCAAGGCAGCGGTGGTTGCGAAGGCAGTTGCTGCGTGGGATAAGAAACATGTGAAGAAGGCTGTCAGCACGAAGAAACGCAAGCCGGCGCGTAAAAAACGCGTGGTGAAGAAGGCCGCAGCCTGATACGGAAAAGCTGCAGCCTGATATGGAAAGGCCCCCGTCGCTATCGATGGGGGCCTTTTTTTTATAGAGATAAGAGTGCCGGATTCATGGCTAAATCAAGCCGGCGAAGGGCTCCACTTCCACCATGGTCCCTGTGGGGACTGTTCCCCAGTCGGCCGGCAGAATGATGAAACAGTTGGCTTGGCTCATCGAGCGCAACACGTGCGAACCCTGCGGACCGGTGCTGCGTACCACCAATCCTCCCTGTTCGTCGCGGTACAGGACTCCGCGCTGATAGTCGGTGCGCCCCGGGGACTTTTTCAGTGTGTCGACGCATTTCAGCGTCAGCCGCAGCGGCCTAACGTCAGTCTGCCCCATCAATTTCAGCAGTATGGGCCGTACGATTTGATAAAAGGTCGTCATCGAAGAGACCGGGTTGCCGGGAAGGCCGAAGAAAGCGGTGTTTCCCAGCTTGCCGAAGGCGAGCGGTTTCCCCGGCTTCATCGCTATCTTCCAGAAGTTCACCTGCCCGAGCCGTTCCAGGGTCTCTTTCACGTAATCGGCGTCGCCCACCGAGACGCCTCCCGAAGTCACCAACACGTCAGCCATTGCCGTCGCCTGCCGGAAGGCTGCGTCGAGCGCCTCACGGCGATCAGGCACGACGCCCATATCGATTATTTCGACGCCAAGCCGGCTCAGCATGCCATGGAGCGTGTAGCGGTTGCTGTCATAGATCTGTCCGTCGCCCAACGGTTCGCCGAGTGAGCGCAACTCATCTCCGGTGGAAAAAAACGCGACGCGCAAGCGGCGTGTCACCTTCACTTCGGCGATGCCGAGAGAGGCCAACAGGCCCAACTCCGCTGGGTTGATCCGTTGTCCGCGAGACAGCACCACCTGGGCGATTGCCATATCTTCTCCGGGCATGCGCACGTGCTGGCCTGGCCTGTGCCCGCTACCGACGATGAGCGCGTCGCCGCGGCGGATGGCATCCTCCTGCATGATTACGGTATCGGCGCCGTCCGGCAGTTTGGCGCCGGTCATGATGCGCACTGCCTGTCCTGCGCCGAGGCCGGCGGCAACGGGGTGGCCTGCGAGTGCGGTGCCGATGATCTGCAATGTAGCCTGCGCCGTCGATGGAATATCGGCGCTACGCACGGCGTAGCCGTCCATCGCGGAATTGGCGTAGGCCGGTACGTTGATTGGGCTGCAAATATCCTCGGCAAGGATACGATCGAGGGCGTTGCGCAGAGCCAGCTGTTCAAAACCGGCGATCGGTTCGACGGCCTCACCGATGCGGGCCAAAGCCCGCTCGACGGTGAGGTTGTCCGCAGCCTCGGCGATGCCTGTGCCAGTCATTTTCTTTGCCGTCATCTTCTATCCTTCGGCCTACTCAATGCATGGGTCATTATGCGCAGCGACGCCCGAGGTATCCAGCGCCGGCCCGGTGGCGCCCACGATATGCGTAACGATAAAGTCCGCGATCGATTCCGGATGGTTCATATCCAGGGTGGGGATGACGATATCCGAATCCAACGCTCCGTCGCTGGCTACGGCCACGATCCACGGGTCCGACGGATACAACAGCGCTTTGCCGAGCGCAGGACGATGCAATTCAATTTTCGGTATCCGTTCGTGTTTGAACCCCTCTAGCAGTATCAGGTCGAGGTGTCGATGATCCAGCACTTGCAGCAATTCAGCCAAATCGGGTTCCGCAGCATCGTCATTGCATTCCGTCATCAACGCCCAGCGCCGCGGTGAAGCCAGCAACACTTGGTATGCTCCGGCGCTGCGCAGACGGTAACTGTCTTTTCCCGGCTGATCGACGTCGAACGGGTGGTGGGTGTGTTTTAACGCGGCGAGACGCAGCCCGCGACGGCGCAACAAGGGTATCAGGCGTTCCAGCAAGGTGGTTTTCCCGGTGCCGCTGCAGGCGACAAATGCGACCTGTGGCGTTGACTGGTCGTCCGCTGCCAACGCTCGCAGTTGTTCCTGGGTGTTCACATTCACAAACGCATCGGGCGCGGCCGAGTAATCGACCGTCGTAAGGCTCACGCTCCGCAACCACTCCTGCACACGGCGGTGCCCGCTGTTGAGATAACGTTCCAGGGAGGGGCGAACACGGTGGCGCAGCAGCATGACAACGGCGTGCAGCCGCGTCCCGTCGTAGACCGAACAGACGTCGGCGTCATCCTGTTCCAACGCATCGCGCATGCGCCTGACCAGGTCCGGCGGCAGACGGGGCATGTCGCACGGAACCACCAATATGTAACCGGCGGGGCATGCCTGCAATGCCGTCAGTACGCCTGCGAGCGGTCCGGGCTGGTCAGGGATGCAATCGGCGATCACCGGCAGACCCAATGCGGCATAGTCGGCGGGTCTGCTGTTGCTGTTGATGAGCATGGTGCCCACTTGCGGTCGCAGCGCCGCCACCACATGGGCTATCAGCGGCCACCCGTCGAGCGGCAGCAGTGCCTTGTCGCCGCCGCCCATGCGACGGCCGCGCCCGCCGGCGAGGATAACGGCGCAAATATCGGCAGCTGGGGCGGCGGTTTCGTGCATAACGATGGGTGGGGTATTGCCGGAAGTGTTTGCATCGTACCATGGAGGCTGCGGAGCATGCGGGCTCCAACGCGACGAGGGAGGCGACTATGGGGGAGCGGAGCGAGTGGGGAGGGCCGGCGCAACCCACGGTGCAACTGCTGGAGCGACAGGTCTGCTACGAGGGTTTCTTCCGTATCGAGCGCTACCGGTTGCGTCATCGGCTGTACGATGGGGCGATGAGCGCGCCACTGGTGCGGGAACTGTTCGAGCGGGGCCATGCCGCGGCGGTATTGCCTTACGACCCGGTGCTCGACCGTATCGTACTGCTGGAACAGTTCCGCATCGGCGCGCTGACGGCGCCGGGCGGCGCATGGCTGCTGGAGATTGTCGCCGGCATGATAGAGCCGGGCGAGACCGCTGAAGATGTCGTGCGGCGCGAATTGCAGGAGGAGGCCGGATGCACCCTGCTGGGGCTGGAACCGATCTGCGAATATATGGTGAGTCCCGGCGGTACCTCCGAACGCATCAGTCTGTTTTGCGGTCGGGTCGACGCCCGCGGGGTTGGCGGGATTCACGGCTTGGCCGAGGAAGGAGAGGATATCAAGGTTGCCAGCGTGGGTTTCGACGAGGCGGTCGCGTTGCTGCACGCCGGTCGGCTGGATTCGGCCAGTCCGATTATTGCGTTACAATGGCTGCTCCTCAACCGTGACCGCCTGCGGCAGCGCTGGGGTCTTGAATAAATCGCAAAATGGACGATATTAATAGTGTCCTACGGATTGAAGTGAACCTTATGAGCATTTCCGGTGTATTCAACCATGCCATCCTCGGTATTCAGCGCGGTTTCGCCGGGCTGAACCGCGACTCCGCCCAGCTCGCCAGCGCCAAGGCGATGACAGAGGGGCCGTCAGCTACACCCTTGGTCGACAGCAAGATCAACGCCATCCAGATCGAGGCCAATGCCAAGCTCGTGTCCACCACGGACAAGGCCATCGGCAGCCTGTTCAACGAAAAGGCCTGAGCACACTCCTCTTTCGCCATCGCAACGGAACCTTTCGTGACAAATTATCGAAATTTGTGACGAGCGTTATGCTTTACGGCGTTTATTTATATACTAGGGCCGCTTATCCAACCGCTTTGAGATAAAGTGGATCACTTAATTAAAAAGGGGGCTACCGGTGCAGGCCAGTCATTCGGCGATTGAGATGCGTCTTCAGATCCAGAAGCTCAATACGCTACCGCCGATGTCTTTGGTGGCTCAGGAACTGCTTGCCGCACTGGGCGACAACAATCTGGACGTGCGCCACATCGCCGCCATCATCGAACGGGATCCCGCTCTGTTGGCGCGGATTATCGGTTTGGCCAATTCCGCCTATTACGGCTACACCGAGCGCGTGACGACCGCGGAAGACGCGATCTTCCATGTCTTGGGACTCAACACCGCGCGTAACCTGGCGCTCAGCGTGGTGCTGAGCGGTCCGTTTCAAACGGCCCACTGCCGCGAGTTCCGTCTCGACGAATACTGGACCAATGCCATGGTGACGGCCGCGCTGGCGCAGCGTTTGGCGCCTTACGTGTCGACCGAGCCGGCCCCCAACGCCGGCAATGCCTATCTGGCAGGACTGTTGCACAGCTTGGGTGAGTTGGCCCTGGTTCATCTCTATCCGACCGAGATGGCGACGATATTTCGGCAGGCCGATGAGGATGACGGGATGACCCTGACGCAGCGCGAGACGGCATTGCTTGGGGCTGATCATCTACAGGTGGGCGGCTGGCTGGCTCGTAAATGGCACCTCCCGCAGTTCGTGGTAACCGTCATCGAGAAGCACGAGGACACCGATTACCGCGGCGAGCATCGCGCATTGGCGCACTTGGTCGGTTTTTGCGTTCACTGGCTGGACCGGCAGAACCGCAACGAGGACGAGGTGGACCTGGGAAGTTTGGCCGTATTGGGGATAGCCTCCTGCGATGCGGAAAAGGCCTTGGACGAAATGCTCGGCCAGAAGGCGGCGGTCGCCGAATTGGCCAAAGTCATGTCTGCGGACTGAGGCACGGAAGGTATGGACAATGTTCCGTTTGTAGAATCGTTTCGTGAGCTCAACGACAGTTTTCTCAAGCTCATTGACTCGCTGTCGGCGCTGCGCGGCTTGTCGACACTGCGGGTATACGGTCAGAGCGATCGCCAGCTAATCTCCAGCGCCCTGGATGTGCTGATGCAAAATCAGGATTTGGAGCGCTGTTCGGTCTATCTGCTGCGTGAGGGGAAACTGATCAACGAGGCGGGGCTGGATTGGGCCGACTTGATTGGGTTCAGCGGTGGAGGTGATCGTCCGTTGCCGCGGCGCGTGACCTTCGACGTGGGCGAGGGTTTGGTCGGTTTGGCAGCGCAAACGGGTGTACTTCAGCATTGCTGCAACTGCAACGAAGATCTTCGCTTTGAACGTTATGGCCCCGATTATGACGGGACCGAGATTGGCATTGGCTCGTTGATGAGTCTGCCCATCAAGGCCAGCGGCGAGGTGCTGGGTGTCCTCAATGTATCCCATCCTCACCGCTCTTTTTTCACCGACGCCCACGAACGGACCCTGTTTATCTTCAGTAACTTTCTCGGTCAGATGTTGGCTAACAACCGGTTGCTGGCCGATATGGAATTGGTGGTACGTGAGCGGACGCGTCAATTGGAACAGACGTTGGCCGATGCCGAGGCGCTCAAACGCCGCTATGCGGAACTGTCGGTCGTTGACGAGCTTACCGGGCTGCACAACCGCCGCTTCTTTTTTCCCGAGGCCCGCGCTGCACTGGCGCGCAGTCTGCGCTTCAAGAGGGATTTCTGCGTGTTATTGGTGGATATCGATTTCTTCAAGTCCGTCAACGATACCTATGGCCACCGCATCGGCGACGAGATGTTGCGCCGCACTGCCGAGCTGTTTCGACGCCATGTGCGGGAAGGGGATGTCCTGGCGAGATTCGGCGGCGAGGAGTTCGTCGTAGCGCTGCCGGACTCCTCCTTGGAGGGGGCCAAACAGACCGCTGAACGGATACGGCTGGCGGTAAAGGAGACGGGCTACGCACTGGATGGACATAACGTGACTGCCACCGTCAGCATCGGTATCTCCTGTCTCGTCGGCAAGGAGTCCGGCGACACCCAGCAGCAGCTGGATCGTCTGCTGAGCGAGGCGGATCAGGCACTCTACTTCGGTAAACACCACGGGCGCGATCAGTGTTGCGCCTACGCTGAAATCGCCTGCTTTCTCTGAATCCCATTACGCTGCAAGGTTATCGAAACCCTGTTGGCCGCACTTGCGGCCGGCGAGGCGCGCCGCTTCGATCACGGCCAATTCCAGCGGACGGCTGCGTGCCAGTCCATGGATCAGCCCGGCGTTGAAGACGTCGCCTGCGCCGATGGTGTCGACCGTCTGGCGGGGCGGAAAGGCCGGTGTGTAATAGTCGCGTTGATCCCGATCCCTGGCGTACGCGCCGCCGTCGCCCCAGGCGCATACCAGGCGGGCCTGCGGCGCTTGTGGTCGCACACGGTCGAACAGCGCCTCGGCACGGGTGTGATGGAACGAACGGGCGTAGTGGCGGGAAAAGATCAGCAGATCCGTGAGGGGGAACAGTTGCTCGATCATGTCGCGCGGCTTTTCGATTTCGACGGAACAGGGCAGGTCGGGGTGTCGCTCCTTCACGCGCTTCAGCATCTGCGCGGTGGCTTCCACGTTACGCCCTTCGAAGTGGATCCAGTCGAACCGTGACAGGTCGATAGCGCAAAAGCGCTGGTAATCGTATTCCTGCAGATCGCGGTAGTGAACGATGGTGCGCGCACCGGTCTGTCCATTTAACGTGATGTACGATGTCGGCACCTTGCCGTAGGGCAACGACTTGACTTCGGAGAGGTCGATGCCGTGATGTGCGAGATCGTCCACGATAACCTGTGCGTCCTGCTCCTCGGTCAACGTTCCGGCCCAGCTGCATTGATGGCCTAGCTGGCTCAGAACCACCAGGGTATTGGTGGCGTTGCCGCCGCGGCGCAGCAACTGTGCATCGGCACGTACTTCGGCGTCTTCGGCAGGGTATGCCGTTACCACGTTGATGATGTCGAGCGTCGCAATACCGACGGCGAGGATTCGGGCCATGACAGTATTCCATTAGCAGGGGCCGATAGCTTAGCGAGGGTTCGGCGCCGACTATGAGGCGTCGTTAACATTTTGCTGACGCGACAGCGCCCATGCAACATGTTCCTGCACCAGCGGCGATGGATCCGCCATGCGGGTTGCGAGGGCTGCGGCAATCTCCATTGCCGGGGGGCTGTTGCCGAGGGCGACAGCGATGTTGCGCAGCCAGCGCTGGTAGCCGAGACGGCGTATGGCGCTGCCTTCGGTGCGGCGCAAGAATTCGGTTTCGCTCCAGGCGAACAGCTCCAGCAGTTGCGGTGCGTCCAGGCCGTGGCGTACGGCAAAATCCGTTTCCGCGGTGAGACCGGTAAAGCGGTTCCAGGGGCAGATCAGTTGGCAGTCGTCGCAACCGTAGATACGGTTGCCGAGCAGTGGGCGTAGTTCCGGCGGAATGGCTCCGTGCAGCTCGATGGTGAGGTACGAGATACAGCGGCGCGCGTCGACCACCTGCGGTGCAACTATCGCGCCGGTCGGGCATATGTCGATGCAGCTTCGACAGCGGCCGCAATGGTCCGCGACCGGGGCGTCCGCCGGCAGCGGCAGGTCGGTGTAGATCTCGCCGAGGAAAAACCAGGAGCCGCTGCGGGTCAGCAGATTGGAGTGTTTGCCGATCCAACCCAGCCCCGCGGCGGCCGCCAGCGGCTTTTCCAGTACCGGCGCGCTGTCGACGAAGACCCGGTGGCCGAACGGGCCGATCGCGGTGGCGATGCGGTCGGCCAGCTTTTGCAGGCGGCCGCGCAGTACCTTGTGGTAGTCGCGCCCCAGTGCATAGCGCGAAATGTAGCCCTGCTGCGGGTCGTCGATGACGCGCCACGGTTCCGCCGCGTCGGGCAGGTAATCCATCCGTGCCGAGATGACGCTGAGCGTGCCTGCCACCAATTCCTGCGGACGACTGCGCTTGCTGCCGTGTCGCGCCATGTACTCCATCTCGCCATGCATGCCGGCGGCGAGCCAATGGTGCAGCCGCTGTTCGGCTCCGCCGAGTTCGGTGTTGCTGAAGCCCAACTGCTGAAATCCCAGTGCCTCGCCCCACTGGCGGATGCGCCCTGCCAGGGCGGCGTAGTCACAGGCGGTTGTGTTCTGCCGGTCGGTCATAGCCGGTATGATAGCGCCCATGAAGCCGTTACCCCATGACCTATACCGCGCCGACCAGGTGCGCGAACTCGACCGCCTCGCCATCGAGGCGTTCGGTATCCCGGGAATCACCCTGATGCGTCGGGCCGGCGCCGCCGCCTTCGACGTGTTGCGGCAACGCTGGCCGCAGGTGCGCCGCGTAGCGGTGTGTTGCGGTGTCGGCAACAATGGCGGCGATGGCTATGTGGTGGCCGCATTGGCGCACGCCGCCGGGTTGGCGGTGGAACTGCTGCAGGTGGGCGATGCCGCCCGCCTGGGCGGCGCTGCCCGTAGCGCGGCGGAAGCGGCGCTGGCGGCGGGGATTACGCCGACTCGGTTCGAGCCGGCGGCGTTGCGGCGCGCCGACGTGGTGGTCGATGCCCTGCTCGGTACCGGGCTGAGCGGCGAGGTCGCGGGCGAATGGCGTGCCGCCATCGATGCGATCAACGGCGCCGGGCGGCCGGTGTTGGCCATCGATCTCCCTTCAGGCCTCGACGCCGACAGCGGTGCGCTGCGGGGGGACGCGGTCCATGCCGCCGCGACCATCACGTTTATCGGCGTGAAGCAGGGGTTGCTGACCGGGGCGGGTCCGCAGTATTGCGGTGAGCTTCGGTTCGATGGGCTGGGGCTGCCGGCCGAGATCTACGGCCGTGTTCCCGTCGCCGCCCGGCGGCTGGAATGGGACCGCTTTCGCGGCGATCTGTCGCCGCGGCGTCGCGACGCGCATAAAGGCGACTTCGGCCATCTGTTGGTGGTCGGCGGCGACACCGGCATGGCCGGGGCCGTGCGTCTGGCCGCGGAGGCCGCCGCCCGGGTCGGCGCCGGTCTGGTCAGCGTCGCGACCCGCACCGCCCATGCGGCGACCATCGCCGCCGCGCGTCCCGAGTTGATGTGCCACGGCGTGGCGTCGTGGCGGGAGCTGACGCCGCTGTTGCGCCGCGCCAGTGTCGTCGCCATCGGCCCCGGCTTGGGGCAGGGGGCGTGGGGCCGTGCCATGTTGGGATGTGTACTCGATGCACGCCAGCCGTTGGTGGTGGATGCCGACGCGCTGAACCTGCTCGCCGAGGAGCCGGCGCGGCGCGATGATTGGGTGTTGACCCCCCATCCGGGCGAGGCCGGGCGGCTGCTGGGCCAGGGGGCGGACGAGGTGCAGCGCAATCGTTTCATCGCCGCCGCGGAGCTGCGGGCGAGCTACGGCGGCGTGGTGGTACTGAAAGGAGCGGGCACCGTGGTTCTGGCCGGCGACGGCATGCCGGCGATTTGCAGCGGCGGCAATCCGGGGATGGCCGCGGGGGGGATGGGGGATGTTCTCACCGGCATTATCGCCGGCTTGATCGCGCAGGGGTTCAGCTTGCGCGACGGGGCGGCGGCAGGCGTTTGCCTGCATTCCGCCGCTGCCGACGAGGCGGCCGCCGACGGCGAACGGGGGCTGCTGGCATCGGACCTGTTTCCCCGTTTGCGGCCATTGGCCAATCCCTGACCATGGCCCGGTGGCGGCGGGAACTGGCCGATGGCGACGCCACTGAGGCGCTCGGCGCAGCGCTGGCCGCGTGCGCCGGCGGCGGCCGGTTGTTGCTGTTTTTGCACGGCGAACTGGGCGCCGGCAAAACCACTCTGGTGCGCGGCTACCTGCGCCAGAGCGGTCACTCCGGCGCGGTCAAGAGCCCCACCTATACCGTGGTCGAGCCCTACGATCTGCCGGGGCGCCGCCTCTATCACTTCGATCTGTACCGCCTTGGCGATCCGGAGGAGCTGGAGTATCTCGGCATCCGCGACTATCTGGTGGACGATGCCCAATGCCTGGTTGAGTGGCCCGAGCAAGGGCGTGGCGTGCTGCCGGAGCCCGACATCCGCGTGGAACTGGAGTATTGGGGAGAGGGACGTCTGGTCACGCTGCAAGCACTCACTTCGCGGGCGATTCCGATACTCGCCTGTCTTCGTGTCCGCCTGGGTGACGGTTGATTTTTCCGCGATTCAGTATTAAGTTACACATTAATCCTAAAAACTTTCTCACGAAAGTATCGTATCTCAATAAATTTACTTGTCTTTTGGTACGAGAGGGGATACCTCAAGGGGCGCAGAATGATTAAAAGAGCCTGTACCACACTGCTGCTGTTGCTACTGATACCGCTGGCGGTCGAGGCCCAGACAGTGTCGGTACGCGGTGTGCGCGTGTGGACGGCCCCCGATAGCACCCGCTTGGTCTTCGATGTCAGCGGTCCGGTTGAGCACACGCTGTTTCTCCTGAAAGATCCTGCCCGACTGGTGATCGATATCAAGGACGCCAGGCTCGCCGACAATTTGAGCGGTTTCGACCTGCACAACAGCCTGATCAAAGACATGCGTTCGGCCGAGCGTAATGACCACGACCTGCGCGTGGTGCTGGATCTGACCAAGGCGGTGCGACCGCAGAGCTTTTTGCTGCGTCCCAATGCCGAATACGGCCATCGATTGGTGATCGACCTGTTCCAGCCGGGCGCGGACACGGTGGCGAAAACCGAAAGCGCACCGACCGGCGCCGCCGGCAAACCGCGTCCGATTATCATTGCGATTGATGCCGGCCATGGCGGTGAAGACCCCGGCGCGATCGGCCCGGACGGCATAAAGGAAAAGAATGTGACCCTGGCGATCGCGCGCAAACTGGATGCGTTGGTGTCGCGTACGCCTGGGATGCAGGCGGTGATGACCCGCTCCGGCGACTATTACGTTTCGCTGGGGCGGCGGGTGCAGATTGCGCGTGAACATCACGCCGATCTGTTTATCGCCATCCACGCCGACGCGTGCCCGGGAGATTCGCGCGCGCGCGGGGCATCGGTCTATACGTTGTCGGCGCGGGGCGCCTCCAGTGAGCAGGCTCGTTTGCTGGCCAACAGGGAAAACTCCTCGGACATCATCGGCGGCGTCAACCTCGACGACAAGAGTGATCTGTTGGCGTCGGTGTTGTTGAATCTGTCGTTGACCGGGACGATCGCGGCCAGCAATGAGGTGGCGCAACAGGTATTGGCGCAATTGCGGCATGTAGGCCCGCTGCATCTTGGCCGAGTGGAGGAGGCCGGCTTCAGGGTGCTGAAGGATCCTAATGTGCCTTCGATTCTGGTGGAAACAGCCTATATTACGAACCGCCGCGAAGAACATGAATTGGTTAATCCGCAGCACCAAATGAAGTTGGCACGCGCCATTTTTCGGGGGGCCGTGGCCTATTTACGCCAGAACCCGCCGCCGGGAACGCTGTTGGCGATGCAACGTAATCGACGGCAGCAGTTGGCATTGCAGCAAAATCGGCGGCAGCGTCATGTGATCAGCCGCGGCGAGACCCTTAGTGCCATCGCCCGCCAGTATCAGGTGAGCGTCAAGGCGTTGCGCAGTACCAACGACATCCGGGGCGACGACCTTTACGTGGGCGAAGTTCTGACGATACCGAGCTCAAGCGAAAGCTAAGACCTCGCCGGGAAGCCGGTCGCGTTGGCGACGCATTTGTTTTATCCTCCGTCTCCATGTCGCTACCCGCCGTGCCGCGCAGTATCCGTCTGCTCTCTCCGCTGCTTGCCAACCAGATCGCCGCCGGCGAGGTGGTGGAACGTCCTGCTTCCGTATTGAAGGAACTGCTCGAGAACAGCCTCGATGCCGGCGCCCGGCGTATCGAGATCGATGCAGATGAAGGTGGCGCAGCCCTGATTCGGGTGCATGACGACGGCTGCGGCATCCGCCGGCAAGATCTGCCGCTGGCCCTCGCCCGTCACGCCACCAGCAAGGTGTACGACCACGACGAATTGATGCGGGTGTCGAGCCTCGGATTTCGCGGCGAGGCGCTGGCCAGCATCGCCTCGGTTTCGCGCCTGACGTTGACCACCCGCGCCATGGACGAAGCGCACGGCTGGCGTCTCGCCGCGGGTGCCGAACCGATCCCTGACGCGCACCCAGCGGGGACTACCGTCGAGGTGCGCGACCTGTTCTACAACACGCCGGCCCGGCGCAAATTTCTGCGCGCCGAACGTACCGAATTCGACCATCTGGCGGAGATAGCGCGCCGTATCGCGCTCAGCCGTTTCGATGTGGCCCTGTCGCTCCGTCACAACGGTCGTCAAGTGTTGCAACTGCGCGCGGTGCAGGATGCGCAACAGGGGACGCAACGGGTCGTCGCCGTTTGCGGCCGCGCTTTTGCGGAACGGGCGTGGGCTCTGGACTTCGCCGTTGCCGGGATGCGGCTGTGGGGCTGGCTCGCCCGGCCCGAGGCGGCGCGGGCGCAGGCCGACCTGCAATATTTTTATCTCAACGGGCGCGTGATCCGCGATCGCGTAGTCACCCATGCGGTCCGGCAGTCCTACGGCGCTCGGCTCTATCCGGGGCGCCACCCGGCCTACATCCTCTTCTTGGAGATGGAGCCGACGCAGGTCGATGTGAATGTCCACCCGACCAAGCATGAGGTGCGCTTCCGCGAAGCACGGCGAGTACATGATTTCCTGTTTCGCGCGCTGCATGAAGCCATCGCCGACGCCCCGTTGCCGGCCGCCGCGATTGCCGAACCCGGTGCCGACTATAGGTCCACATCGATGCCTGCTGCGGCGCCGCTCACCGGCGGTGCGGCCGGCCGCCGCGTTCTGGGTCTGTTGCACGGGCGTTTTCTGCTGGTGGAGGAGGCCTCCGGAATGCGCCTGGTGGATGTGGCCGCGGTACGCACGTTACGGGCGGCCAGTGCGATGCGCGAGGCGCTGGCGCACGCAGGCCGCGTGCGCGCACAGCCGTTGTTGTTGCCGGTGACCGTGCCGGTGACGTCCGACGCGGCTGAACGGCTGGTTGCCGCCCAGGCGGCGATGACGGAACTTGGCTTCGACGTCGAACGCCTCGGGCCGGAACAGCTGGTGGTGCGGGAAGTGCCGGCGGTGCTGCGTCACGTAGCCGCGCCGCTGCTGCTGGAGGCCTTGCTGCCGCAGTTGAGTGCGGAGGTCTCCGTGACCACGCTATTGGATGCGTTGGTACCCTTGGCCGCTGCGGGAGCGGTGCCGGAGCGCGCCGAATGGGATGGGATCGTGGCGGCGGCAGGTGCTGCGGCGGACGGCGCCTCGGCGCTACTGTCGCTGGATGAACTGGAACGCCTGCTGCGCCGGCAGTGAAAATGAGCAACCAATGAGTAGCGCAGCCCTTCCTCCCGCCCTCTTCATCATGGGGCCTACCGCGTCCGGCAAGACCGATTTGGCGCTGGAGCTGGTCGAGCATCTGCCGTGCGAGATCATCAGTGTCGACTCGGCGATGGTCTATCGCGAGATGGATATCGGTACTGCCAAACCGCCGCCGGAGCTGCTGGTGCGCGCACCCCATCGGCTGATCGATATCCTCGATCCGGCGGAGTCGTACTCGGCCGCCCGGTTTCGTGACGACGCACTGCGCGAGATGGCTGAGATCGTCGCCGCCGGGCATATTCCGCTGCTGGTGGGGGGGACGGGCCTCTACTTTCGCGCCCTGCGCCACGGTCTCTCCGACCTGCCGCCCGCGGCTCCCGCGCTGCGGATCCGCTTGGAACAGGAGGCCGCGGAGCACGGCTGGGGGGCGTTGCACGAACGCTTGCGCCAAGTGGACCCGCAGGCGGCGGCACGCATCCATCGCAACGACCCGCAGCGGCTGCAACGGGCGTTGGAGGTGTACGAATTGACTGGCGTACCGTTGAGCCAACTACAGCAGGGCGGCGCGGCGCCGCTGCCCTATCAGGTGTTGCCGCTGGTCGTGGCGCCGACCGACCGCGATCTGCTGCGCGAACGGATCGAGCGCCGCTTTCGCCTGATGTTGGAGCAGGGACTGGTGGCCGAGGTCGAGGCGCTCTACCGCCGCGGCGACCTCGGTCCCGATATGCCGTCGATCCGTTGCGTGGGTTACCGCCAGGTGTGGGCCTATCTGGCCGGCGCGACCGATTATGCCGTGATGGTGGAGCGCGCGGTGACGGCCACCCGGCAACTGGCTAAGCGCCAGCTGACCTGGCTGCGCGGCGAGCCGGCGAGTCACTGGTTCGACGCCGCCGACGGAAAACTCTTGGAAAAGGTATTGAAATTGGTCTCCGCCAACGCCATTAGTTGAGTTTCCGGCGCTATGCTACACTGGAATCAGGTCAGGGAAGCCATAGTCATTTGTTTGATTTGAGAAAATCGATGTGATGTACATCGTTGAGAGATAACCATATTTTTGCGGATAATAACAAAAGGAGACTATAGAATGAGCAAAGGGCAAGCCCTCCAAGATCCTTATCTGAATGCCCTGCGTAAAGAGCATATTCCGGTCTCGATCTATCTGGTGAACGGAATCAAGCTGCAAGGGCAGATTGAATCTTTCGACCAGTTTGTCGTGTTGCTGAAAAACTCCGTCAGCCAGATGGTGTACAAGCACGCGATTTCCACGGTGGTCCCCTCGCGTAACGTCAAGTTGAGTCTTGGCCCGGATGATGTCGCACCGGTGCCGGCACCGTCCGAGCCGGGCAACCGCATTTGACGACCGGCTCTCCTTGCGGCAGTTACCGATGACCAGAGGACGCACGCTTGTTTGATAGGCCAAAGAGTGGCGAACGCGCCATTCTCGTGCATGTGGAGCTGCCGCAAGAGGGCGACAAGGAAGATTTGCAGGAATTTCAGGAGCTTGCAGTTTCTGCGGGTGCAGTTCCCGTCGCCATTGTAACGGCGAGCCGCAAGGCTCCGGACTCCAAGTTTTTCGTGGGCAGCGGCAAGGCGGAGGAGATCTGCCTTGCCGTCCACGAGCAGCAGGCGGAACTGGTGCTGTTCAATCATGCACTGTCGCCGGCGCAGGAGCGCAATCTGGAAAAGTTGTTGCAGTGCCGTGTGCTGGACCGTACCGGCCTGATTCTCGATATCTTTGCGCAGCGCGCACGCTCCCATGAAGGCAAACTACAGGTCGAGTTGGCGCAACTGCACCACTTGGCGACGCGGCTGGTGCGCGGTTGGACCCACTTGGAACGTCAAAAGGGCGGTATCGGCTTGCGCGGCCCCGGTGAGACGCAGTTGGAAACCGACCGCCGTCTGTTGGCGGACCGCATCCGGATGCTGGAGAAGCGGTTGGAGAAGGTCAATCGCCAGCGGGAACAGGGACGGCGGGCGCGGCGCCGGGCCGACCTGCCCACGGTGTCGCTGGTAGGTTACACCAACGCCGGCAAATCGACCGTGTTCAATCGCTTGACCACCGCCGGCGTCTACGCGGCCGATCAGTTGTTTGCTACCCTGGATCCGACGCTGCGCCGGGTGGCGCTGCCTGACAATAAGGCGATGGTGTTGGCCGATACGGTCGGTTTCATCCGCCACCTGCCGCACGATTTGGTGGCGGCATTCCGTTCCACGCTGCAGGAGACGCGCGATGCGGCGCTGTTGCTGCACGTAATCGACGCGGCCGACGGCGAACGGGATGCCAAACGCGAGCAGGTGAACGACGTATTGCGCGAGATCGAGGCGCACGAGGTGGCGCAGATCGAGGTGTACAACAAGATCGATCTGGTCGAGCAGGGCGGTCCGCGGATCGAGTACGATGCCGACGCTCGCCCGCGCCGTGTCTACCTGTCGGCGCGGACCGGCGACGGCATCGAGCTGTTGTTGCAGGCCATCGCCGATTTCTTCCAGGAAGATGTCGTCCACGGCCGGTTGCGGCTGCCGCCCAGCGCCGGGCGCTTGCGCGCGGCGCTGTATGCGCTCGGCGCGGTACGGACCGAGCAGACGGCGGACAGCGGCGACTGGTTGCTGGTTGTGGAGATCAAGGCGCAGAATCTGGCGATTTTGCGCAAACAGCAGGATTTTGCTTCGCTGTTGCCTTCGGCCTGATTCCGATATTGCCTTGCAGGGGACGGCATACCCCCCTAAAATTCGGCTTTCGTGCGTGGCGCAGCGGCGAAACTTACGACTTAATCACAAGTGAGACAGCTCATGGCTTGGAACGAACCCGGCAATTCAGGTGGACGCGACCCCTGGGGCGGCCGTAGCGACAATCAGGGACCGCCTGACTTGGACGACGTGGTGCGCAAGCTGCGGAACAGATTCAGCGGATTGTTCGGCGGTCGTGGTTCCGGCATGGGCATGAATTCGGTCGTTCTGATTCTGGTCATCGTCCTCGCCGTCTGGGCGCTGTCGGGCATCTACATCGTCGATGAGGGCAAGCGCGGGGTCGTGTTGCAATTTGGTGCCTACAAGGAAACCACGCAGCCGGGACCGCACTGGTTTCCCCGTTTTGTTCAAAGCGTCTATATCGTCGACATGAATTCGGTGCGTTCGATTGAGGTGGGCAACAATGCCGATGAGGCGCTGATGCTGACCCAAGACGAAAACATTATCGACGTGAAGTTTACCGTGCAGTACCAGGTAAAGAGCGCGCGCGACTATCTGTTCAAGGTCAAGGACCCGGAACAGACGCTGCGTGAAGTGGCTGAAAGCGCGGTGCGGGAGATCGTCGGCCAGAGCGAAATGGACTTCGTCCTCACCGCCGGTCGCAGCGAGATCCGGGAGCGCGCCAAGAAACTGGTGCAGCAGATCCTTAATCGCTATGGCACCGGTCTGGTCGTGGTGAATCTCAACATGCAGAATATCCAGGCGCCCGATCAGGTGCAGGGCGCATTTGCCGATGTGGTCAAGGCACGTGAGGACGAACAGCGTTTGAAGAACGAAGCGGAAACGTACGCCAACGGTATTCTGCCGCGGGCGCGGGGCGATGCGGCGCGTAAGATTGAAGAGGCCAACGCCTACAAGTCCAAGGTGATTGCCGAGGCGCAAGGCGAGACCTCGCGTTTCCTGTCGGTATTGGGCCAGTACAAGAAATGGCCGGCAATTACGCGTAAGCGTATGTATCTGGATACGATGGAGTCGGTACTGCAGCGCAGCGGCAAAATCGTGGTGGATACCAAGAACAGCAACAATCTGCTGTACCTGCCCCTCGACAAGATCGCGCAGCCATCGCCGCCGCAGACCGGTACGGACAGTGGCAGTGCCGCGGCGTCTTCATCCGCAACCACATCCGGTTCGTCGTCCACCTCATCCTCGACCAATACGGTACCGTCGAGCATCCCTGATCCCTACGATCGCAGTCGTAACGATCTGCGCCAACGGGAGGTACGCTGATGTCTCGCGGTACTGTTGCAATCATTGCGTTGGTGCTGGTCGCGTGGATCGCCTCCATGTCGATGTTCGAAGTCAACGAGCGGCAACTGGCGATCAAGTTCCGGTTGGGTGAGTTCGTTCAAGCCGACTATAAGCCCGGCATCCATTTCATGACGCCGTTCATCAATAACGTGCGTAAATTCGACAAGCGCATCATTACGCTTGATGTGGCCTCGGAGCGCTATCTGACTGCGGAGAAGAAGAACGTTATCGTCGACGCCTTTGTCAAATGGCGCATATCCGATGTCGCCACCTACTACAAAACGATGCGCGGTGACGAGAAACAGGCGAACCTGCGCTTGGCGCAAGTCATCAAGGACGGCCTGCGCAGCGAATTCGGCAAGCGCACCATCCAGGAGGCGATCTCCGGCGAACGCTCCGAGATCATGCAGAATATTACCCAACAGATCAGCGGTCAGGCCAAGCAATTCGGTATTCAGGTGGTGGACGTCCGCATCAAGCGTATCGAACTGCCAAAGGACGTCTCCAGTTCGGTCTATCGCCGTATGGAAGCGGAACGCGCCCGGGCCGCCAAGGAGTTCCGTTCGCGCGGTGCCGAGGCAGCCGAGCGTATCAAGGCGGATGCGGATCGCCAACGCGTGGTGATTATGGCCGAGGCCTTCCGCGATGCCGAAAGGATTCGCGGTGAAGGTGATGCCAAGGCGGCGAAGATCTATGCCCAGGCGTTCGACAAGGATCCGAGTTTCTATAGCTTCTATCGCAGCCTGGAGGCGTATCGCGGCGTCTTCAACAAGCAGCAGGACATGTTGGTTCTGGATCCGCACAGCGAATTCTTCCAGTATTTCAACGACGCTGCGGGCAAGCACAAGTAACGAGTTCGAAAGCGATGCCGGCGGCGTGCGGGCCCCGGCATTCTTCAAGGGGTGATGATGGGATTGGATCTGTGGCTGGCGCTGGCACTGGTGCTGGTGCTGGAAGGCATCTTGCCCGCGCTGTCGCCCACGATTTACCGCAAAGTCATGTTGAGCCTCGCCCAAATGGATGACCGCGCCATTCGCAGTGCCGGTCTGGCACTTATGGTGGTGGGTGCGGTGTTTGTTTACTGGTTGAGACATTGATGGATAACGAACGCTGGTTGTTGCCGGAAGGCATCGAAGAGGTACTACCCGACGCCGCACGGCGGCTGGAGCAGCTGCGTCGCCGGCTGCTGGATCTGTTCGAGAGCTGGGGCTACGAACTGGTGATGCCGCCGTTCATCGAATACCTGGAATCGTTGTTGACCGGTACCGGCAACGATCTGGACCTGCAGACCTTCAAACTGACCGACCAACTGAGCGGCCGCCTGTTGGGTGTGCGCGCAGATATGACGCCACAGGCGGCGCGCATCGACGCGCACCAACTCAAGCGCACCACTCCGACGCGACTGTGTTATCTCGGTACGGTGTTGCGGACTCGTCCCGAGGGCCATGGCGCAACGCGCAGCCCGCTACAGGTGGGGGTCGAACTCTACGGTCACAGCGGCATTGAGAGCGACACCGAGGTGTTGAGCTTGATGTTGGCGGCGCTGCAGCACGCCGGGTTGCGCGATATCCATTTGGATCTGGGACACGTCGGTATCTATCGCGGTCTGGCGCGACAGGCGGGACTCGATGCCGAGCAGGAGGCGCTGCTGTTCGATGCCCTGCAGCGCAAGTCGCAGCCGGATGTCAGCGAATTGCTGGGGCGGATGGCGGTGGATGATGCGGTCCGTACCATGCTGTTGCGGCTGATCGAACTCAACGGCGACGAAACGGTGCTGGCGCAGGCGCGCCGGACGTTGGCGACGGCTGACGGCGAGGTGCATGCGGCGCTCGATAACCTGCAGGCGATCGCGGCGCAGGTGCGCGCGCGCCTGCCGGCCGTGCCGCTCCATTTCGACCTGGCCGAGCTGCGTGGTTACCACTATCACACCGGCGTCGTATTCGCGGCCTTCGTCGCCGGTCACGGCCAGGCCGTGGCCCAGGGCGGGCGCTACGACGACATTGGCCGGGTCTTCGGCCGGGCCCGTCCGGCCACCGGTTTCAGCGCCGATCTGAAGACCCTGATGGCATTATCGACTGCCACCGCGCCAGCGGTTCGTGGTATCTTTGCGCCCTGTGCCGACGACCCGGCGCTGGCGCGGCAGGTGGCTGACCTGCGCGAACGTGGCGAGCGGGTGGTTTGTGCCCTGTCCGGGCAGGAGGGCGACGCTGCCGCCATGGGGTGTGATCGCCGCATGGTGTTGCAGGATGACCGCTGGCAAGTGGTGCCGGCAACACCGTAATACACTTTCTGCAGCCGGCTTTTTTCGGGAGTTCCCGTTTTTTCATAACACGACAACACTGCCGTGGCGGTGACAGGCCGCCCGCGGGCGCGAGAAGGGGTAGAGATGGGTAAGAATGTCGTAGTCATTGGTACCCAATGGGGCGACGAAGGCAAAGGCAAGGTGGTGGATCTGCTCACCGACCGCGCCAGCGCAGTGGTGCGTTTCCAGGGTGGCCATAACGCCGGCCATACCTTGGTTATCGACGGCAAGAAGACCGTTTTACATCTGATCCCCTCGGGCGTGCTGCGCGCAGGAGTGATGTGCCTCATCGGCAACGGCGTGGTATTGTCGCCCTCGGCGCTGTTGGAAGAGCTGCGCATGCTGGAGGAAAATGGCGTGCCGGCGCGCGAGCGGTTGCGCATCAGCGAGGCGTGTCCCCTGATCCTGCCCTATCACGTGGCCCTCGACCACGCCCGTGAGCGCGCCCGCGGCAAGTCCGCCATCGGCACCACTGGCCGCGGCATCGGCCCGGCCTATGAGGACAAGATATCCCGTCGCGGCCTGCGCCTGGGCGACCTGTTCCACCGCGAACGTTTCGCCGCCAAACTGGGCGAAGTGCTCGACTATCACAACTTCTGCCTGCAACACTACTTCAAGGCCGACAGCGTCGATTTCCAGCAGGTGCTGGACGAGTGCATGGCCCAGGCCGAAGAGCTGCGTCCGCTGGTGGCCGACGTCACCGGGATGCTGCACCAGTATCGCGAGCAGGGGGCCAACGTGATGTTCGAAGGTGCGCAGGGTGCGCTGCTCGACATCGACCATGGCACCTACCCGTTCGTGACCTCTTCCAACACCACCGCCGGCGGGGCGGCCACCGGCAGCGGTGTCGGTCCGCGCTATCTCGATTACGTGCTGGGCATCACCAAGGCCTACACTACCCGCGTCGGTGCCGGTCCATTCCCGACCGAGCTGTACGACGGCAAGGATCTGATGGATTCCGTCGGCGCCTACATGGCTGAGCGCGGCCACGAGTTCGGCTCCACCACCGGGCGTCCACGCCGCTGTGGTTGGTTCGACGCGGTGGCGTTGCGCCGTTCCAATCAGATCAATTCGGTTACCGGCTTGTGCATCACCAAGCTGGATGTACTGGACGGCATCGACGTCATCCGTCTCTGTGTCGGCTATGACTGCGACGGCGAACAGCGCACCACCCCGCCGGTCGGCGCCGAAGCGTTCAGCGCCTGCAAGCCGGTCTATGAAGAGATGCCGGGTTGGAAGGAGTCCACCGTGGGTATCAAGGAGTTCGAGCAGTTGCCGCAGAACGCCCGTAACTATCTGAAGCGGATCGAGGAGGTCACCGGCGTGCCGGTCGATATCATCTCCACCGGACCGGATCGCAACGAGACCATCGTGTTGCGCCATCCGTTCGTTTGATCGCAGGTGCGCGCTGCGAGGGACGCGATTCGGGTGGGTGGATACGCTACTTGCGCGCATGTCGCTGCGTCGAAAGTAGCGTTGTCCCTTTGCCCCCCTCATCGCGCGCCCACAATAAAAAAGGGCCTCCAGAGGAGGCCCTTTTTTATTGATTTGGTGCCCAGGAGAGGACTCGAACCTCCACGAAGTTTCCCTCACTAGCACCTGAAGCTAGCGCGTCTACCAATTCCGCCACCTGGGCAGGTGGCCGGGCCGTAACGGTCCGGAGGCGCGCACTTTACCCAGAGCCTCAGCGGTTGTCAACGGCTTCGCGGTACGTCCGGCAGGCCGTCCGGCGCCAGGATCGCGCCGCGTTGCAGTGCGAAATCGATTAGAATAACCAACTTGCGGGTACGAAACCCGATAGAGATATGGAAACAATGTCGAAAAAGCCATCCCAGCAGGACCCTTTCCTCGAGCGCGAAGCGCAAAAATACGAAAATCCCATTCCCAGCCGTGAATTCATCATGTCGCTGCTGGAGCAGGAGGGATTGCCTCTGGACAATCGCCAGATTGCCAAGGCGCTGAAGCTGCATGAGCCGGAACGGCTGGAAGCGCTGGACCGGCGCCTGCGTGCCATGGAGCGCGACGGCCAGCTGATGCGCAACCGCCGCGGCGGCTACGGCCTGGTGAGTAAGATGGACCTGATCGCCGGCCGCGTCATCGGTCACCCGGACGGCTTCGGTTTCCTGGTGCCGGACGAAGGAGGCGACGACCTGTTTCTCTCCGCGCGCGAGATGCGCGGATTGTTTCACGGCGATCGCGCGGTGGCACGGGTGTCGGGTATCGACCGCCGCGGCCGGCGTGAGGGCGCCGTGGTCGAGGTGTTGGAACGCAATACTCAGCGCGTGGTGGGGCGCTACCACGCGGAGGGCGGCGTCGGCTTCGTGGTGCCGGACAACAAACGTATCGTGCACGAGATCCTGGTACCGCAGGAGCAGGCTTACGGAGCTCACCACGGCCAGATCGTCACGGCGCAGATCATCGAACAGCCGACCCGTTATCGCCAGGCTATCGGCCGGGTGATCGAAATCCTCGGCGATCACATGGCGCCGGGGATGGAGATTGACGTGGCGATCCGCGCCCATCAGCTGCCCCTGGAGTGGTCGCCGCTGGTGGAGGACGAGGCGGAAAAGCTGCCGCCGGTAGTGCCGGAAGAGGCCAAGCAGGGGCGCACCGACCTGCGCGCCATGCCGCTGGTGACCATCGACGGCGACGATTCCATGGACTTTGACGACGCGGTCTATGCCGAACCGCGCGGCAAGGGCTGGCGGCTGGTGGTCGCCATCGCCGATGTCTCCCACTATGTCGATCCCGGCACTGCGCTGGATGCCGAGGCGCGGTTGCGCGGCAATTCCGTCTACTTCCCCGGCCGCGTCATACCGATGCTGCCGGAGCAACTGTCCAACGGTCTCTGCTCGCTCAATCCCCAGGTCGATCGCCTCTGCATGGTATGCGATATGGCGGTGTCGGCCAGCGGCACGCTCGGCGACTACACCTTCTACCCTGCGGTAATGCGTTCGGCGGCGCGTCTCACCTACACCAAGGTAGCGGCGATGCTGGTCGACGGCGACGCGGCGCTGCGCGCCGAGTACCACGAGGTAGTGCCGCACCTGGAACACCTCTATGCGCTGTTCCAGGCGCTCAATGCGCAGCGCCAGAAGCGCGGCGCCATCGATTTCGAGACCACCGAGACCCGCATCGTATTCGGCGAAGGCAAGAAGATCGACAGCGTGGTTCCGGTGGTGCGCAACAATGCCCACCGCCTGATCGAGGAGTGCATGTTGCTGGCCAACGTGGCGACGGCCGATTTTCTGAGCAAGGCCAAGGTGCCCATCGTCTATCGCGTGCATGAAGGACCGACCCAGGAGAAGCTCGCCAACCTGCGCGAATTTCTGCGCGAAATGGGGTTGTCGTTGGGCGGCGGCGACCAGCCGCAGGGGCACCACTACGCGGCGCTGTTGCAGCAGATCGCCGAGCGTCCCGATGTCCATCTGATTCAGACGGTGTTGCTGCGCAGTCTGTCGCAGGCGGTCTATACGCCGGATAACCAGGGTCACTTCGGCCTGGCCTACGAGGCCTATACCCACTTCACCTCGCCCATCCGGCGTTATCCGGATCTGCTGGTGCACCGGGCTATCCGCCATGTGTTGTCGGGCAAGCGGCCGGAGGCGTTCCGTTACGGTCATGACGACATGGTGGCACTGGGCGAACACTGCTCCATGACCGAGCGCCGCGCGGACGAGGCGACGCGCGATGCGGTGGACTGGCTCAAGTGCGAATACATGCTGGACAAGGTCGGTGCGGAATTCCAGGGGATCGTGACCGGTGTGACTGGGTTCGGCCTGTTCATCGAATTGAACGACATCTACATCGAGGGACTGGTGCATGTCACCAGCCTGCACAACGACTACTACCATTTCGATCCCGCCCATCACCGTTTGGTGGGTGAACGCACCCACCGCATCTATCGCCTGGCCGACAAACTGGAGGTCCAGGTGCTGCGCGTCGACCTGGATGAACGCAAGATCGACTTCGGCTTGGCCGGCGAGCCGGGACAGGAAAAAAAGGCTGCGGGCAGGAGCAAAGGCAAGAGCAAGTCCAAGGCCGAAACCGCTGCCGCAACATCGCAACAACCGACGCAGCCGGCGGCTGGGGAGGCGAAAAAGAAGAAACGTCGGCGGCGCGGCAAGCGGCGTACGCCGGCGGCGGAGTGAGCCGCGACCGCGGCTGAACGCTCATGGCGGCAACGGAACTGGTGTTTGGTCTGCACAGCGTCGAAGCGGTGTTGCGCCGACCGGATCGGCTGGTCGCCCTGTGGTTCGATCGGGGGCGGCGCGATCAACGGCTGCAAGCCCTGGCGCAGGCGGCGCAACGCGCCGGCCTAGAGCCCCAATGGGTCAGCCGGCAGGAGCTGGATAAGCTGGCCGGAGGCGATCGCCACCAGGGCGCCGCGGCGCGGGTGCGGCCGGCGGAGGTGCGCAATGAGACCTTTCTCGAACAGCTGCTGACGGGGTTGCAGGAGGCGCCGTTTCTGCTGATTCTCGACGGCATTACCGATCCACACAATTTGGGGGCTTGCCTGCGCAGCGCGGATGCCGCTGGCGTGCACGCGGTCATCGTCCCTCGCGACAAGGCCTGCGGTCTGACTCCCGTGGTGCGCAAGGTGGCGAGCGGCGCGGCGGAGAGCGTGCCGTTTGTGCAGGTGACCAACTTGGCGCGGACGCTGCGTATGTTGCAGCAAAACGGGGTATTCCTGGTCGGGGCGGCCGGGGAGGTCGGGCTGTCGCTTTATGATGCCGACCTGCAGGGGCCGCTGGGCGTTGTGATGGGGGCGGAGGGCAGCGGCCTGCGCCGCCTCACGCGTGAACACTGCGACCAGCTGATCCGCATCCCGATGGCCGGCAGCGTCGAGAGCCTCAACGTGTCGGTGGCCACCGGGGTCTGCCTGTTTGAGGCGCGGCGCCAGCGAGGTGGGCGCGAGACGCGGTAAAGGCGGAAGGGTTGCGATTTTATTTTGCCTTTCTCCTTCTGTCTCCCGCCTTTACTCACCCCTATAGACCCGAGACCCCGCCCCCGATATAATGCGGCCCCTTTAATGCCGCCGAAGGGGCGGTATTGCTCCTTGCCTGGGCGGAGCCAGACCCAGGCTGTTTAATCCGCGAGGAGTCACAATGAAGCACTATGAAATCGTGTTTCTGGTCCATCCGGACCAGAGTGAGCAGGTTCCTGCCATGATCGAGCGTTACCGTTCGACCATCGAATCCACCGAAGGCAAGATCCACCGTCTCGAAGACTGGGGTCGCCGCCAGCTCGCCTATCCCATTGCCAAGATCCATAAGGCGCACTACGTGTTGATGAATATCGAGTGCCCGGTGAGCACCATGAAGGAGCTGGAATCTGCCTTCCGCTTCAACGACGCCGTGATTCGCAACATGATCCTGATCGTCGACGAGGCCGTGACCGAGCCTTCGTTCCTGGCCAAGTCCCGGGAAGAACGCGACGAGCGCCGCGATGAGCGTCACGACGAGCGCGGTGGTCGTGACGACGAGGGCGGTGAGTCCGAAGTCGAGTCCGAGTCCGAGGAGACAGTGGCCGACTAAGGTTGAGCGGCGTGGACAACCGCCTGCTGATCGCCGGAGTTGTGGCGCGGCGGCCGGAGACGCGCACCACTCCTGCCGGAATCCCGGTTACCCGCTTTACCCTGCAGCACCAGTCACAGCGCCTTGAGGCCGGATTGTTGCGGCGGGTCGAGCTCAAGCTTCAAGTGGTGGCCTGCGGACCGCAACTGGAGGCGGTGGCAGCGGGATTGCAGGAAGGAGAGCAGGTCAAGATCGGCGGCTTTCTGAGCCGCGCGGATCACCGCAGCGACGAGGCAAAGCTGGTGCTCCACGCCGAACGGATAGAACGGTTGCAACCTTAGAGGTTGGCCGCACAATGATGACAGGAGATTAAACGATGTCCCGTTTCTTTCGACGCAAGAAGTTTTGCCGTTTTACCGCCGAAGGGGTCAAGCAGATCGATTACAAGGATCTGAACACCCTGAAGAATTATGTTACCGAGACCGGCAAGATTGTTCCCAGCCGGATTACCGGCACCAAGGCCAAGTATCAGCGCCAGCTGGCGCTGGCCATCAAGCGCGCCCGTTACCTGGCGCTGCTGCCGTTCAGCGACGCCCACGACTGATCCGGCGATCGGCCGGGTCACCTGACGGCAGGGCGACAGGATGAAGTTCCTGGCGAACTACATCATGCGCGGACCGCTGCAGGCGATCCTGGTGATCAGCGTAGCGGCGCTGCTGCCGCCGCTGGGTTATTTCAGCGGCGGCGCGGTGGGGCTGGTGACGCTGCGCCTGGGGCCGTTGGCGGCGTTCAAGGTCATCGGTGGCGCGCTGGTGCTCACCGCCCTGATCGGCGCTCTGCTGGCCGGCAACCCGAGCGGGCCGTTGTTGCTGGGGCTGGGTTTGTGGCTGCCGGTGATGGTGGTGGCCTACAATCTGCGCCGAACGGTGCGGCTGGAGCGTAGTCTGCTGCTGGCCGGACTGTTCGGTGTGATCGCGGTTGTCGGCGTGCATGCCGCAGTGCCGGATCCGGTTGCCTGGTGGCACAAGATGCTGGAGCGCATGGTGGCGGATGCCCCGTCGGGACAGAGCGCGGCGCTGCACCAAGTGATGGGGCGGATCGCGCACATGATGACGGGGATGTTTGCTGCGGCGATCACCTTCGGTATCGTGATCAGCCTGTTCCTGGCGCGTTGGTGGCAGGCGATACTGTACAATCCGGGCGGTTTCCGCCAGGAGTTTTACGCGCTGCGGCTCGGCAAGGCCTTTGGCATCGTGACCGTTGCCGTGGCCGCCGTCGCGTTGGCGGCGCTGCCGGGTACGGGCGCGCTGCGGGACGTGTTGCCGTTGCTGGTGCTGCTGCAGCTGTTGCAGGGACTTGCCGTCGTGCATGGATTGGTGGCCGAAGCCGGGGCCAACAAGGCGTGGCTGGTGGCGGTCTATGTGTTGCTGGTGCTGCCGACCGTGACGACGCAGGCGGCATTAACCCTGGCAGTGGCCGGGCTGGTCGATAACTGGATGAATTTCAGGATGTTTTTTGGTAACAAGGGCCGTAAATCGTAGACGGTCCAGTGCCAAGACGGATAGTGAGCCGAGGTAAGTTAAGATGGAAGTGATTCTGCTGGAAAAAGTACGCAACCTGGGTGCCCTGGGTGAGACGATCAAGGTGCGCGCCGGCTACGGTCGCAACTACCTGATTCCGCGCGGCAAGGCGGTAATGGCCACCGCCGACAACATCGCCAAATTCGAGGCGCGTCGGGCGGAGCTGGAACAGGCCGCCGCCGGAACGCTGGCTGTGGCCCAGGGCCGTGCCGCCAAGGTGGCCGAGCTGGGTGAGGTGACCATCGGTCACAACGCCGGCGAAGAAGGCAAGTTGTTCGGTTCGGTGGGGACGCACGACATCGCTGATGCCATCAGCAAGGCTGGCGTCGAAGTGGCGCGACACGAGATCGCTATGCCGGAAGGCCCGATCCGCCAGGTCGGCGAATACGAGCTGGAGCTGAACCTGCACACTGACGTCACCCAGACCATTAAGGTCAACGTCGTCGCCGCCTAAGGCTGCCGGTTTGTCGCCCGTCCAGCCCTGTGCGTCGGGGGTGGACGGGCGTATTGCGCACCTTCTCCGGACTGTGGTCTGGTGCACTATGTGCCGATAGGCGTTGAGGAGGCTGGACCGTTCGCTATGCAAAAAGTCGCTGCACCGCTCGGTCACGACGCCGCTGCGGCCCTCAAAGTTCCTCCTCATTCGATCGAGGCCGAGCAGTCGGTGCTGGGCGGCCTGATGCTGGACAATGCCGCCTGGGACAAGGTGGCCGATATGGTGGCGGAAGAGGACTTTTATCGCCGCGACCACCGCCTGATCTTCCACGCCATTCGTACCCTTGCCGAACGCAGTGAGCCGTCGGACGTCGTCACCCTGGCGGAGTGGCTTGACAAACGTTCCGAATTGGAGGATGCCGGCGGCATCGCCTATCTCGGCGCCCTGGCGGCCAACACGCCCAGTGCCGCCAACATCAAGTCCTATGCCACCATCGTGCGCGAACGCTCGGTGACGCGGCAGCTGATTCGCATTTCCAACGACATTGCCGACGCTGCCTTCAATCCTGAAGGGCGCAGCGTCTACGAGCTGTTGGACGAGGCCGAGAAGAAGGTCTACCAGATCGCCGACCAGGGGTCGCGCAGCCGCGTCGGTTTCACCGGAATGAAGGAGCTGCTGACCAAGGCGGTGGATCGCATCGATCAGCTGTTCAGCATGGACAGCCCGATCACCGGCATCGCCACCGGCTACAACGATTTCGACAACATGACTGCGGGGCTGCAACGCTCGGACCTGGTCATCGTTGCCGGTCGTCCCTCGATGGGCAAGACCTCCTTCGCCATGAACATTGTCGAGCACGTCGGCATCAAGGAGCAGAAACCGGTGGCGGTGTTCTCCATGGAAATGCCCGGCGAGCAGCTGGCACTGCGTATGATGTCCTCGCTCGGTCGCATCGATCAGAAGAAGGTGCGCACCGGCAAACTGGATGACGACGACTGGCCGCGCCTGACCTCCGCCGTTGGGTTGCTGGCCGAGGCGCCGATCTTTATCGACGACACCCCGGCCTTGAGTCCCACCGAGGTGCGCGCCCGGGCGCGGCGCCTGGCGCGCGATCACGAACACGGGCTCGGCATGATCGTCATCGATTACCTACAGTTGATGCAGGTCACCGGTTTCAAGGAAAACCGCACCGCCGAGATCTCGGAGATATCGCGCTCGCTCAAGGGGCTGGCGAAGGAGCTCAGCTGTCCGGTGGTCGCGCTGTCGCAGCTCAACCGCAGCCTGGAGCAGCGTCCGAACAAGCGTCCGGTGATGTCCGACCTGCGTGAATCGGGCGCCATCGAGCAAGACGCCGACATCATCGTTTTCATTTATCGCGATGAGGTCTACAACGACGAGAGCCAGGACAAGGGGACCGCGGAGATCATCATCGGTAAACAGCGTAACGGCCCCATCGGCACGGTACGTCTCGCCTTCCTCGGCAAGTACACCCGCTTCGAAAATCTGGCCCAGGGGGGCTATGAGGACTACGCCTGATGCGCGCCACGCAAGTCATCGTCGACCTGGCCGCCCTGCGCCATAATCTCGCCCAAGCCCGCGCCGCCGCGCCCGGCCGCCATATCATGGCGGCCATCAAGGCCAATGGCTATGGCCACGGACTGATTCGCGTCGCGCGTGCGCTGGAGGCCGCTGACGGTTTCGGTGTCGCCTGTATCGACGAAGCGATGCAGTTGCGCGAGGCCGGCATCAATAAACCGGTCACCTTGCTGGAAGGTTTTTTCAGCGCCGACGAGCTGGTGCCCATCGCACGTCATCGCCTGGTCACGGTGGTTCATCACTTCGAGCAGGTGGCGATGCTGGAACAAAGTGCGCTGACGACGCCGGTGAGGGTATGGCTCAAGATCGACAGCGGCATGCATCGCCTGGGTTTCGCACCGCAGCGCGCGCATGCTGCATGGGAGCGTCTGCACGCCTGTCGCAACGTTGCCGAGGTCGTCGGATGCATGACGCATCTGCCCAACGCCGACGACCTGGACGACCCGGCGACGATCCGCCAGGTAGCGCTGTTTCGCCAGGTTACGGCGGAGCTGCCCGGTGTGCGCTCCATTGCCAATTCGGCGGCGCTGCTGGGGTGGCCGCAAGCGCACGCCGAGTGGGTTCGTCCCGGAATCATGCTCTACGGGATATCGCCATTTGTCGGCGGTCGCGGCGACCGGCACGGGCTGAGGCCGGTGATGACGCTGCGTTCCGAGTTGATTGCAGTCAATCACCTCAAGCGCGGCGACGCGATCGGTTACGGCGGCGCGTGGGTCTGCCCCGAGGATATGACGGTCGGCGTGGTGGCGGCGGGTTACGGTGACGGCTATCCGCGGCATGCGCCCAACGGTACGCCGGTGCTGCTCAACGGCCGCCGCGTGCCGCTGGTCGGGCGGGTATCGATGGACATGCTGACGGTGGACCTGCGCGACCAGCCTCAGGCGCGTAGCGGTGACCCCGTGGTATTGTGGGGCGAAGGGCTGGCGGTGGAGGAGATCGCGGAATATGCCGGTACCATTCCCTATGAATTGGTCTGCCAAGTGATGCCGCGGGTGGCGCTGGTCGAGAACGACGCATGACGCGCCGACCGCAGGTCGGTGTCGGGGCGGTCGTGCTGCGCGCCGACCGTGTGCTGCTGGTGTTACGAGGCCGGCCGCCCAACGCCGGCCAGTGGGCGATACCGGGCGGTCGGCAGCGCCTGGGCGAGACTCTGCAACAGGCGGCGGAGCGCGAGATTGGCGAGGAGGCAGGGATAGTGATCCGGGCGCGGGAGCCGATCTACACCTTTGAACATATTGAACGCGATGAGACGGATGAGGTCCGTTACCACTACGTGGTGGTCGACCTGGCAGCCGACTATATCAGCGGCGAGCCGCGCGCCGGCGACGACGCGCGTGAGGCGCGCTGGGTCGCATGGGACGAGATGGCTTCACTGCCGCTCAATGCCGCCACCCGTGCCGCTTTGGCCCAGCTGTTTCCCCATCATGCCTTCACGCTCACGGGCGCCATGCCATGAAGCCGGATACGTTGTTGCGTTTTGACGCACTTGCGCTGTTGCTGGGATGCGCCAGGTTGGGCGCGCCGGCTTGCCGGTGTTGTTGCCGACACCGTCTATCGGTCCATTCCTAATGGCCTTGGGGCTACAGCGGCGGACGCCGCCAAGCCGCTATGAACCGGAACAGCGGCGCTACCGCGGCGATCGGGACGGGGAGTAATGATGGCCAAGGGCAAGAGTATCTACAGCTGTACCGAGTGCGGTGCGCAGTCGCCGAAATGGGCCGGACAATGTCCCGAGTGCGGCGCATGGAACAGCATGGTGGAGACGGTCGCGCCGCCGCCGGCAACCGCGCGCAAGGGGCGGTTCGCCGGCTTTGCCGGTAGTGCGGGCGGAGTTGACGTGCAAAACCTGCTGGATGTGACCCCGGAGGAGGTTGGCCGGCTGGTCACCGGCAGCGCCGAGTTCGACCGGGTGCTCGGCGGCGGTCTGGTTCCCGGTTCGGTGGTGCTGCTGGGGGGAGACCCGGGGATCGGCAAGTCAACCTTGCTGTTGCAGACCCTGGTCAATCTGGGCGCACAGCAACGCACCCTCTATGTCACCGGCGAGGAGTCGCCGCAGCAGGTGAGCCTGCGGGCGCGGCGCCTGGGGGTGTCGGCGCAACCGGTGCGGCTGCTGACCGAGACCCGGGTGGAAGACATACTGGCGGTGGCGCAACAGGAGCGGCCGCATGTGCTGGTGGTGGATTCGATCCAAACCGTGTACACCGAGCTGCTGCAGTCGGCGCCGGGCTCGGTGGCGCAGGTGCGCGAGAGCGCGGCACAGCTGGTGCGTTATGCCAAGCAGAGCGGTACCGCGCTGTTCCTGGTCGGCCACGTCACCAAGGACGGTCAGCTGGCGGGTCCGCGGGTGTTGGAGCACATGGTCGATACGGTGCTCTATTTCGAAGGCGATCCAAGCAGCCGTTACCGCGTGATCCGAGCCTTCAAGAATCGTTACGGGGCGGTCAACGAACTGGGCGTCTTCGCCATGACCGACAAAGGGCTCAAGGAAGTGAGCAACCCCTCCGCCATTTTTCTGTCGAGCCACGAGGAGGCGGTGTCCGGCAGCGTCATCATGGTGACCATCGAAGGCAGCCGTCCGCTGCTGGTGGAGGTGCAGGCGTTGGTGGATGAAAGTCATCTGGCCAATCCGCGTCGCGTTACCCTGGGTCTTGAACACAACCGGTTGGCGATGCTGCTGGCGGTCCTGCATCGCCACGGCGGGGTGGGGACCTACGACCAGGATGTGTTCGTCAACGTGGTCGGCGGTATGCGCGTCACCGAAACCGGCGCCGATCTGGCGACGTTATTGGCGGTACTGTCGAGTCTGCGCGGACGACCGCTGCCGCAGGGACTGGTGGTGTTCGGTGAGGTGGGACTGGCCGGCGAGATCCGTCCGGTGCCCAATGGCCAGGACCGCCTGCGCGAAGCGGCCAAACACGGTTTTACCCGCGCCCTGGTGCCGGCCGCCAACAAGCCCAAACAAGCAATCGACGGCTTGGAGGTCGTCGCGGTGCGGCGGCTGGCCGACGCGCTCGATATCTAGAAATTATCAAAAAATACCAAGCCGAGAATGAACCACGGGGAACGGGGAACGGGGGATACAAGGGAGTGGCTGGGGTTGCGGCGCCAGACTCCCCTGCTCCCCATGGGTGATGTCTTTATGGTTTTGAATTTTGCTAGGGTTTGCCGCATCCATTCAAGAAATACAGACCGCACGGCAATAATCTTTCGCTGATTGGGTTTTGTGGAGGTTACGCAAACCGCGGGATGCGACGCATGCTCGCGGCGGGCCGATAATTCAGTCGTTGCTGTGGGTCAGTTCGGACAGCTCGCGTTCCAGCAGCGCCTCGTCGCCGAGATTGAGTTCGATCAGGCGTTTGAGATGGGAAATGCTCTCCAGTCCGATATGATCGCAGCGAAAGCCGAGATGATCGTTGCCGGTGTGTACGATGGCGCCGTGCATCGTGATCGCAACGGCAGCGTCCAGCTTGAACGATAGTTCGCACTCGGCCGCGGAGACGGCTTCCCAGTTCACCGGAGTGACGAGCAGCGCGCCCTTCAGGGAAATGTCCAGCAACCGGCTCTGCCATTGCCGGTCGGTGCAGGCCAGTTCGACGGGACCATCCATCGGAATGCGCTTGAAGTGGCGTTTTTCTTTCACGAGAGAGGTTCCGCTGGTGGCATGAGTTATTGCAAATAAAACTGCATCTTGATGTTGCCGATTTGAATTACGTCGCCTTCATTGAGTTGCCATGCCTTGTCGCCAATGGAGGTATCGCCTACCTTGGGCGATACTTCGCCCTCCAGGTGCGAGAGGAAGTAGCCGTCATTGCGATGGGCGATGACCGCCATCTGCACACCGCTCTTGCCGAGATTGACGAGCTTGCGGTTGAGGCTGATGGTCTTTCCGAGATTCTGGCCGTTGAGTATCTGCAAAAACGCATGGCGCGGCGCCCGCGCTTCGAATTCGACTTCGTCCGACTCCGGCGCGTCAGCGCCTTGCGGTTTCGCTGCTTCCTCGGGGATGTGTTCTTCCAACGGCACCGCCATATTCGGTTCCGCAGTCGCTTCCGCGGGTTCGGCCGTGTAGATCAGGTTGTGTTTGCCGACCCGGATGTTGTCGCCATTCTTGAGCTGATATTCACTGCCTATGCGGGTAGCGTTGACGAACGTGCCTTCCGGGGTTTCCAGATCACGTAATACCGCCTTGTCGCCTTCGATGACGATACTGGCGTGACGCGGCTGAATGGCGAGACTGTCGATGAAAACCGCACTCTCGGGCGCGCTGCCGATAACGGTTTCGCCTTCACCGATAGGGAAGTACTTAAGCAGTTTACCCTTGAAGGAAAGGGTTAGCTTCGGCACACAGTTTCTCCCGTAAACTATTGAGGTCGCGTTAGTATAGCCGTCCGCGCAAGGGGAGTGTACCTTTCCCGGCCCGCCATGTATCGGCCGACTTCTACCCTTGGTCAGGCGCCTTTGCCGTTTTCTCCCGAAACTGCGGATCGATGCGCACCGTTTTCACGGCATTGGTCGTAGTCTGAACGATTTCCAACGGGTAACCCGCCAGTAGCAGGCTGGTTCCCGACTCGGGAATGGTCTCCAGATACTCGATGATCATGCCGTTGAGGGTCTTCGGGCCATCGGTAGGCAGGCTCCATTTCATCAACCGGTTGAGGTCGCGGATGTTGGCGCTGCCGTCGACCAGATAAGTGCCGTCTTCCTGCGGGTGAATTTCCATGCTCAGTGCCGCGCGCTCGGTGGCAAACTCACCGACGATCTCCTCGAGAATATCGTCCAGCGTCACCAGTCCCTGGATGTCGCCATACTCGTCCACTACCAGGGCGATGCGGCGTCGCTGCTGCTGGAAGTGGAGCAACTGGGTATTGAGGCGCGTGCCTTCGGGAATGAAGTAGGGTTCGCGCAATACCTTGATGAACTCTTCGCGTGACAATTCGCCATGCTGGTGGATCGCCAACACGTTGCGTAGATGGACAATGCCGATAACGTTGTCGATCCCGCCTTTGCACACGGGCATCCGGCTATGCCGGCTCGCGGTGATCTGCTGCATCACGTCGGACCAGTCGTCTTCGAGATCGATGCCGACGATCTCGTTGCGTGGAATCATGATGTCCTCCACCGTCACCCGTTCCAGGTCGAGAATGGAGAGCAGCATCTGCTGATGGCGCTGCGGGATCATGGTGCCCGCCTCATGCACCACGGTGCGTAACTCATCGCTGGAGAGGTGCAGCTTTGGCGCCGATTCGGTGGATATGCCGAACAGCCGCAGGATCCCGTTGGCGATGCCGTTGACGGCCCATACCAGGGGATAGAGCACGCGCATCAACGGCGTCAGTATGCGCGCCGCCGGAAATGCGGTGCCTTCCGGGTGCAGGGCCGCCAGGGTTTTGGGCGCCACTTCGGCGAAGATCAATATCAGCAGGGTCAGGATACCGGTGGCGATGGCGATGCCGGCCTCGCCGAACAGTCGCAGACATACGACCGTGGCGATGGATGAAGCAAGGATGTTGGTGAAGTTGTTGCCGAGCAGGATCAGCCCGATAAGCCGGTCCGGCCGCTTGAGCAGTTCGTAGGCGCGCACGGCTCCCGGCTGCTTATTCTTCTTCGCCAGGTGGCGGAGCCGGTAGCGGTTGAGGCTGAACAACCCGGTTTCGGCGCCGGAGAAAAAGCCGGACAGGATGAGCAGCACGAGCAGGCCGCCGATCAACAGGCCTATCGGGATATCGCCATTCAAGAAGGCATGTTTCCTATGTTTTGTAAAGTGGTTTAATTACAGTAGGTTGTGAACAATCTTGTCAAGTGACAGGATTAGCGGCGGAGGATGAGTTCGAGCACCAGTTTGCTGCCTAGGTAGGCCAGCATCAATAGCATGAAGCCGCTCATGGTCCAGGCGATGGCCTTGCGACCGCGCCAGCCGAAGCGCCAGCGTCCCCATAGCAGTATGGCAAATACCAGCCAGGCGATAACCGACAGTACCGTTTTGTGGACCAAGTGCTGGGCAAACATATTTTCCAGGAACACGAAGCCGGTAATCAGCGATACGGTCAGCAGGATGAAGCCGACGCCAATCATCTGAAATAGCAGGATCTCCATGGTTTCGAGCGGCGGCAGGGCACGGATGAAACCGCCGGGATGGCGATTGCGCAGATGGCGATCCTGAACCGCCAGCAGGATGGCCTGCACCGCTGCCAGCGCCAGCAGGCTATAGGCGAGGATCGAGATCAGGATATGGACCTGCATCTCGGGCGTCACATGCGCCAGCAGGTCCGGCGCCGTCGGCCACACCCCTTGCAGTCCTACGCAGACCGTGGCAAACGGCAATATCACCAGGGCAAGGTTTTCCACCGGCTGGCTGATGGCGGTGACCAGTACCAGCACCGTGATGATCCAGGCGATCAGCGACAGGACATTGAAAAATGCCAGGTTCAGCCCGCTCGGGGCGATAATGGCGCTGTAGATCATGGCGGCGTGGATGACCGCACCGACCAAGCCCGTCAACAGCGGCGGCAGCTTGGACTGCGTTAAGGCCTCGGCCCCCATGGCAAGCCGGCGCAGCAACAGCCCGCTGGCGACGAGGTAGAGGACGGTGACGGCAATTGTCAGAATGATATTCATATCGGCTGGGTTTGTGTTTGAACGTAATCATCGCATAACTGGATGCGGACGCAAAACCTGGGGATGCCAAGCATAGTGCGCGTGGTCGCCGCCGCGCCGTGGGATGTGACGCCGGTCCGGTATTTTATAGGTGCGATGTGGCCAAATCAGCCGATTTTAGCGGTGGTTGCCTTGGTGATCCGCGCTTTCATGGTGTGCAAGTGCCATATATCATGTTACAAGCATAATCGCGGCGACGTGGTTCAGCCGTCCGGGTGGCTCAAGACGGAATCGGTATTTAGGCACGGCGTATTCGAAGGAGTCTTGTTGCCGGGATGGCATCTGGGGGAAGTATGGAGATTCGCATATTGGGTTGCAGCGGAGGGATCGGCGCAGGGCGCCGGACGACCTCTTTCCTGATCGACCACGATATCCTGCTGGATGCCGGCAGTGGCGTCGGCGACCTGACGCTGGATGAGATGGTGAATATTCGCCACATCTTTCTCTCCCACTCCCATCTCGACCATACTCATGCGATACCGCTGGTCGTCGACTCGGTATTCGACCACATCGCAGCGCCGATATTGATTCATGCGCTGCCCGAAACCATCCATGCCTTGCAGGCGCACATCTTCAACGGCGTGATCTGGCCCGACTTCACCCGCCTGCCGCACCCGGAACGGCCGGTGTTGCGATTCGAGACCATGCGCCCCGGCGAGAACATCACCCTGGGCGAGCGCCGTTTCGAAATGATCCCGGTCAATCATATCGTCCCGACCGTGGGATACCGCGTGACCTCGCCCAGCGGCGTTTTCGCCTTCAGCGGCGACACCACCACCAACGACACCTTCTGGGCGGCGCTGAATGAAGGCGCGTGCCTGGATTTGCTGGTGGTGGAGGCGGCTTTTCCCAATTCCGAATCGGAACTGTGCCGGTTGGCGCGCCACTACTGCCCGGACATGCTGGCGGCGGACTTGGTCAAGCTGCGCCATCGGCCGCGGATCTGCCTGACCCACGCCAAACCGGGCGCGGAGGACAAGATATTCCAGGAGACCCGGACCTTGCTGGCCGGTTACGATGTCGGTCACCTCACCGGTGGTGAGCGCTTCACGGTATAATCCCCGCACTACGCCCGCAGATCGCGGGTATCCATTTCCGTATCTATCGGACGAAAGCCATGTTTGACAGCCTGACAGAACGGCTGACCAGTACATTGCGCAACCTGCGCGGTGCCGGTCGCCTGACAGAAGAGAATATCAAAGACACCATGCGCGAGGTGCGTATGGCGCTGCTGGAGGCGGATGTGGCGCTGCCGGTGGTGCGCGAATTCGTCGACCACGTGCGTGAACGCGCCGTGGGCCAGGAGGTGACGCAAAGCCTTACTCCCGGCCAGGTGCTGGTCAAGATCGTCCACGGCGAACTGGTCCGGTTGATGGGCGAGGCTCACGCCGGTCTGTCGCTCAACGTCCGTCCCCCGGCGGTGATCCTGATGGCCGGCCTGCAGGGCTCCGGCAAGACCACCACCGTCGGCAAGCTGGCACGCTGGCTCAAGGAGAGTCAGGGCAAATCGGTACTGGTCACCAGCGCCGACATCTATCGCCCGGCGGCAATCAAGCAGTTGGAAACCCTGGCCGGCGAGGTGGGGGTGGAGTTCTTTCCCAGTGATGCGGGTCAGGACCCGGTAGTCATCGGCCGGGGGGCGGTGGATTACGCCCGCAAGCACTATATCGACGTGGTCATCGTCGATACCGCCGGACGCCTGCATATCGACGGCGAGATGATGGCGGAGATCTCGCGTCTGCACGGGGCGCTGGAACCGGCGGAAACCCTGTTCGTGGTCGACAGCATGACCGGTCAGGACGCCGCCAATACCGCCAAGGCGTTCAACGACGCGCTGCCGCTGACCGGCGTGGTCCTCACCAAGACCGATGGCGACGCCCGCGGCGGCGCCGCCCTGTCGGTGCGGCAAATTACCGGCAAGCCGATCAAATTCATGGGCATCGGAGAGAAGAGCACCGCCCTGGAGCCGTTTTATCCGGATCGTGTCGCTTCCCGTATTCTCGGCATGGGCGACGTGCTGTCGCTGGTGGAAGAGGTCCAGGCCAAGGTCGACCAGGAGCAGGCGCAGAAGCTGGCGCAGAAGCTGAAAAAGGGCAAAGGGTTCGACCTGAGCGATTTCCGCGATCAACTCCAGCAGCTGCAGGGCATGGGGGGCATCGCCAGCATGCTCGACAAACTGCCGGGGATGTCGCGCCTCCCCGATAACGTCAAGAATCAGGTGAATGACAAGGAATTCAAACGCTTGGAGGCAATAATCAACTCCATGACGGCGCAGGAGCGGACCCATCCCGACCTGATCAAAGGCTCGCGCAAACGGCGTATCGCCAACGGTTCCGGTACCCAGGTGCAGGACGTCAACCGCCTGCTAAAGCAGTTTGCCCAAATGCAAAAGATGATGAAAAAGATGTCCGGCGGCGGCATGGCCAAGATGATGCGGGCCATGAAGGGCCGGATGCCGCCGGGAATGCCGTTCTGAAGGCGGAGGACGGAATGCCCCTGGATCGCCTTTTTGACCCATTCCGCCATTTGCCCTCTGCCTCATGTCTTTAACTTTCCCCTCTTTGTTTTTCGCCCAGCCTGGCATAAAATAGGCGGCTCACCGAAGTGGGCCGCCCGTCAGCGGCCCCGTTTTGTTTGTATAGACGAGGATTTTTCAGGAAATGGTCACTATCCGTATGGCACGCGGCGGCGCCAAGAAGCGCCCCTTTTACCACATCGTCGTCACCGACAGCCGCAATAAGCGTGATGGCCGCTTTATCGAACGCCTGGGTTTCTTCAACCCCATCGCTGCCGCCAATGAAGAGAAAATGCGCGTCAATCGCGAGCGTGTGGATTACTGGCTGGCCCAGGGCGCGCAGGCGTCTGATCGCGTCGCCAGCCTGCTGAAGCAGAGCGCCTGATCCTGTTGCGCCATCGCTTCGGGGCCGTACGGCCTGTTTACTGATGGCTGCGCAGGACGAGGAGAGGCGTATCGTCGTCGGTCGTGTGGCCGGCGTGTTTGGCGTCAAGGGATGGGTGAAGATCTATTCCTACACCGTTCCGTCCGGGAATATTCTGGACTATGCGCCGTGGCAGCTGCTGCTTGGCGGGAACTGGGTGACGTTGAAACGGATTGCGGGTCGGCCCCACGGCAAGGGTGTGGTGGCGCAGTTTGAAGGCTACGACGATCGCGCTGCCGCGGCGACCCTGTTTGATTGCGATATCGCGGTTATGCGCGATCAACTGCCGGATACGCAAGGGGATGAGATCTACTGGGCCGATTTGATCGGCCTCCGGGTAGTGACCGTGGACGGGATCGAACTGGGTGTTATCGATCACCTGCTTGAGACCGGCGCCAATGACGTGGTGGTGGTAAAGGGCGAACGCGAACGGCTGTTGCCCTATGTCGATCAGGTGGTGCGCGAGGTGGACCTTGACGGCGGCGTGATGCGCGTCGACTGGGACCCGGAGTTTTAGGGACGGCGCGATGCGGATAGACGTCGTCACGCTGTTTCCTCCGATGTTCGATGCCGTGACCGGATACGGCGTCGTCGGCAGAGCGGTGAAGCGGGAAATCCTGCAGTTGGGATTGTGGAATCCGCGGGATTTCACCCAGGACAATCACCGCACCGTCGACGACCGCCCCTATGGCGGCGGTCCGGGCATGGTGATGTTGCTGCAACCCCTGCGCGAGGCGGTGGCGGCGGCGCGTGCGGCGGCGGCGGAGCCGGCCCACGTCATCTGCCTGTCGCCCCAGGGGCGTCGCCTGGCTCAGCGCGGCGTCGAGGAGTTGGCGCGGCGACCACGCCTGATTTTGGTCGCCGGGCGTTATGAAGGGATCGACGAACGTTTTATCGAACTGGAAGTGGACGAAGAGTGGTCGGTCGGTGACTACGTCCTTTCCGGCGGCGAACTGGCGGCGATGGTGATGATCGACGCGGTGAGCCGGCTGTTGCCGGGGGTGTTGGGCCACGAGGCCTCGGCGGAGCAGGATTCTTTTGCGGGCGGTCTGCTGGATTGCCCGCATTACACCCGCCCTGAGGTCTACGACGGGCGGGCGGTGCCGCCGGTGTTGTTGTCCGGCGACCACCAAGCGATAGTGCGCTGGCGGTTGAAGCAGGCACTGGGGCGCACCTGGCTGCGTCGGCCGGAGCTGCTGGAACAGTTGGCGTTGGATGAAAAGCAGCGTTTGTTGCTGCAGGAGTTTATCCTGGAGCATGAACAAAATTGATTACATGCTGTATAATGCGGCGGATTTTTCCGGAGACAGTGTCATGAGCAACATCATCGAACAACTTGAAGCCGAACAGATGAACCGTGAGGTGCCGGCCTTCGGCCCTGGCGATACCGTCGTGGTGCAGGTGAAGGTGAAGGAAGGCAACCGCGAGCGTCTGCAGGCCTTCGAGGGCGTGGTGATCGCCAAGCGCAACCGTGGCCTGAACTCCGCTTTTACGGTGCGCAAGATTTCCCACGGAGAGGGTGTGGAGCGAGTGTTCCAGACCTACAGCCCGGCCGTCGCCACGATTGAGGTGAAGCGTCGCGGTGACGTGTGTCGCGCCAAGCTGTACTACCTGCGTGGTCGTACCGGCAAGGCTGCGCGCATCAAAGAGAAGCTGTAACTTGGCGGAGCCTGCTTCCGTGCAGGCTCTTCCAGCACCGGTGATGGTGTGGCCGGATAGAAGCGGGCGCCGCCGCGTGTACGGCGCCCGCTTTTTGCGTCTATGGCCGCTGCGGACGGCGGCACTGCTGTGCCTGATGCTGCTCACGATCCCTTCGCCCCATGCCGAAACCCTCCAAGAAATTCAGTCACTTGCAGTTGCTGGCGCGCCTGAGCTGGCGGTACGGTTGCTGCAACAGCAGGAGCCTGCGCGCAAGGACGACCCCGCCGGCTGGATGCGTTGGGAAAACGCCCTGGTCCGGATTCTGGCCGAGCGCGGCGACTGGTCGAAGCTTTATGTTCACCTGACACGGCTCCCGCCCGACCTTGCGCCTCCCGTCTCGACCTGGCAACAGACCTGGCTCGCCCGCACTTTGGTGGAACTGAACCGGGGAGCCGAGGCCCGAGTGCTGCTGCGCCGGCTGTTGTGGTCCGGCCAGGATCCTAACGGCAAGGAGACGGCCGAGTGGCGGCGTCTGGTGATTCAAAGCTATCGGGTAGAGGAGCGCAGCGACGATGCCTACGCCGCGATGCTGCGTTATCGCCAGGATTACGGCACTGGCGGACCGGAGGACGCGCTGCTCAGCGGCAAGATACTGCTCGATCAGGGACGCCCCGCCGACGCCGTCGAGGCGCTGAGCGGTGTCGATACCCCGGCAGCACGTTCACTGCTGTTGCTGGCGCGCCTGCGCAGCAAGCAGTGGCGGCCGTCCAAAGTATTGCATGCAAGTCGCATGATGCTGGGAGACAAATCGTTGGCGCCGGACGTGCGCCAACAGTGCGAGGCCGTCACGGCCGAGGCCGCCGCCGAGGCAGGCAATGCGGCGGCGCAGGCGATAGCGTTGGAGCACCTGTTTGCGGCGGCGCGAGGCGTCCCGTTTGATCATGAGTTGTTCAAGCTGACGCCGGACGCGTTGTGGAATGCCTATCTCACCTACGCCAAGTATGTGGGCAACCGCGCGCAGATGCTGATCGGCGACGATGCGCCCTGGTGGAAGGCGGCACGGGGGGCGGGACGCATGTATCCGATTCGTGCGCGTTCGATTTATGCCCTGCTGGCGCTGGACGGCGCTACCGTACAGACCCGAGACAAGGCCCATGATGACCTGGTGAAACAGCTGATGCAGGCCGACGACGGCGCGGAACTGGTGCGCCAGCTCTACCTGCACTCATCACGTTTTCCTACCGTCGCCGACGTGCCGGACGGCGTGCGCCTGACACTGCTCGACCCGGTTATCGAGGCCGGCAACCTGGCGCTGGCTTCGCAATTGATCACCGGTCTCGATGAGCCGCCGGCCGGCGTAGACCGCTTTGTGTGGCGTCTACGCAAGGCGAAGATCTTCGTGCTCGGCGGGGATCACGCCCATGCCGCTGCGGTATTGGATGTGCTGGTACACGAAGGGGCCAAATTGGCCCGACCGCAACTGGATCAGCTGATACAGGTGCTGTTCGATCTGCAGACGATCGGTGAAAACGATACCGCCTATGAGCTGTTCGCGGTGTTGGAACAGCAGGTGAGCATAGCCGAGGTCAAGCGTGAATTGTGGTACTGGATGGGTGATTCACGCTATGCCCAGCAGCGCTATCTTGAGGCGGCGGCCCTCTATCTGCGCTCGGCGACCATGCCGGGGCCGCAGGCCATGGACCCGTGGGCGCAGACCGCCCGCTACCAGGCCGCACGGGCCCTGGGCAAGGCGGGTTTGGTTGCCGATGCCAAGGCGCTATACCAACAACTGCTGGCGGCGACCGACGACGCGGAAAGGCAAGCGGTGTTGCAGCGGGATTTGCAGCAACTGCTGTTGGTCAAGCAATGAACCGGCGTGGCGGCGGCGATTACGACGCCGTCATCGCGACGCCGCTACCGGGCGATGTCCGGCTGGGTCTGCGTTGCGCCGCGGAGGCGGTGGTCGCGATCAGGTTCCTGCCGGCGGCGACGCCGTGCCGCGCGCCGCGCGACGACGTCGCGCAGGGGGTGGTTCAGCAACTGAAGCGCTATTTTTTCGATCCGGCCGCGCCGTTCACGGTCCCGCTCGGGCCGCACGGTACGCCATTCCAGCAGCAGGTGTGGTGGGCACTGCGGTCGATTCCGCCGGGGCAGGTAGTGACCTACGGCGTGCTTGCCCGACAATTGGGCAGCGGTGCGCGCGCCGTAGCCGGCGCCTGTCGCGCCAATCCCGTGCCGCTGCTCGTACCCTGTCACCGCGTCGTGGCCGCCGCCGGCAGCGGCGGTTTCATCGGTGCGTCGCAGGGCGCGCCGCTAGCTTTGAAACTATGGCTGTTGCGACACGAAACACGATAGCGCCGGAGGCGCCCGGCGAGGATCCGCTGCTGCAGCGCTTTCTCGATGCGCTGTGGATGGAACGTGGTCTGAGCGATCACACCTTGAGCGCCTATCGCCGCGACCTGCAGGGGGTGGCGCAATGGCTGCATGCCCAGCACCGGTTGTCGCTGGAGCAGGCGACGCGGCCGCAACTGCTGGAATACCTGCAAACTCGGGTTGCCGCCGGTGCCAAGCCGCGGACCACCGCACGGTTGCTCTCCAGTGTCCGCCGCTTCTATCGCTACCTGGTGCGCGAACAGTTGCTGAGTCAGGACCCCAGCGCACGCATCGACAGCCCCAAGCTGGGCAGAGGCTTGCCCAAGGCCTTGACCGAGGCGGAGGTGGAGGCGTTGCTGCGTGCGCCGGTCACGGCCGACGTGCTGGGCTTGCGCGACCGCGCGATGTTGGAGTTGTTGTACGCCTGTGGCTTGCGGGTGTCGGAGCTGGTGGCGCTACAGCTGCAGCAGGTCAACCTGCAGCAGGGGGTGGTGCGCATCATGGGCAAAGGCAGCAAGGAACGCCTGGTGCCGCTGGGTGAAGAGGCGGTCAGCTGGCTGGAGCGCTATTTGCTGACAGCACGGCCGGAACTGGTGAAGGGGGGCGGGAGTGCGGCGCTGTTCTCCACCCGGCGCGGCGCGGCGATGACGCGCCAAGCGTTCTGGTATCTGATAAAACGCTATGCGCGTCAGGCCGGCATCAGCTCACACCTCTCGCCGCACACGCTGCGCCATGCGTTCGCCACCCACCTGCTCAACCACGGTGCGGACCTGCGGGTGGTGCAGATGTTGCTCGGTCATAGTAATCTGTCGACTACGCAGATATACACCCACGTCGCCCGTGAACGCCTTAAGACGCTGCATGCCGCCCATCACCCACGGGGTTGAGTGGGACGGGCTAACCTACTGTTGGGTGCGACACACGTTGTACGCGAATTGCGATGCATGAGATAGAACGCAAAAGGGTCGCGGTCGCCGATCTTGAGGCGGGCATGTACGTGACTGAACTGGACCGCCCCTGGTTCGGTACTCCGTTTTTGTTTCAGGGTTTTCTCATCACCTCCCCGACCGAACTGGAGCAGTTGCGACATTGTTGCGAATACGTCTACATCGATCCGCAGCAATCAAAGGCATGGGCGCCGGATAAGCCGAAACAGGTGAAGCACAATTACGAGCTGGGTTGGCTCGACTACGTTCCGGACCAGAACACCGTTGCCGGGCGGCATCGCTTTTCGACGCAACGGCTTAATGTCGAACCGGAGAAGCGTTACTATCCGCCGCAAGACATAAAGATACTGGCGACCGATATCGAGGCGGCAAAGCGGCTGCACCGCCGAACGCACGAGTACGTCAACGTCATGCTGGAGGACGCGCGCCTCGGCCGCAGTCTGGACGCGGGTGGCGCGCGGGCGCTGATCAGTGAGATGGTGGACGCCGTTATTGCCGATGAAAATGCCATGCTCTGGTTGGCTCAGCTGAAACGACGCGACGAATACACCACCCTGCACAGCATCAACGTATGCATACTGGCGCTGCTGTTCGGCCGTCATCTCAACTTCAGCGCCGAGCAGTTGCGTGAGATCGGACACGGTGCGCTGCTGCATGATGTCGGCAAGATGCGCGTACCGGTCGAGTTGCTCAACAAACCATCGGAACTGACCGACGATGAACTCCAGTTGTTGAAGAAACATTCCACCTACGGTTATGAGATGTTGAAGGACACAGGGATAATGAGTTCGGGGGCGCTGGACATCGTCTATTCCCACCACGAGCGGATCGACGGCAGCGGCTACCCGCGCGGGCTGCGCGGCGACCAGATCGGCGACTATGCCATGTTGGTGTCCATTGTGGATGTATACGATGCCATTACCAGCGATCGCGTCTACCACTTGGGAATGTCGCCTCATGAAGCGCTCAATCTGATGTATGAGTGGGAGGCGAAGAATTTCCCTCACGAGCTGCTGGAAGAGTTCATCAAATGTCTGGGGATTTATCCCATCGGCAGTATCGTGGAGCTGAATACCGGCGAAGTTGGTGTGGTTATGACGGTGAATCGCATGCACCATCTGCGACCGATCGTCATGCTGCAGCTGAATCCGGCGAAGGAACCGTATCCGATACAGAAACTGATAAATTTGGAGCTGTATTCCGCTGTCCGGAATCCGGTGAACATCGTCAGGATTTTGCAGTCCAATGCCTATGGGATCGACTTGAACAGGCTCGTATTCTCCCAGGCCTCGGCATGACAGCGGAATCATTAACCCTACGGGAATCATTGAGGAACTTATGCCGTCTTTTGATATTGTTTCTGAAGTGAATCAGCACGAACTGGGCAATGCCGTCGATCAGACCAGCCGCGAGATCGATAACCGCTTCGATTTCAAGGGTAGTGACGCAAAGGTAGAGCAGGAGGATAAGACACTGGTGCTGAGCGCACAAAACGAGTTCCAGATCGGACAGATGAAAGACATCCTTTACCAGCGTATCAGCAAGCGTGGAATCGATGTCCTGTGTCTGAAGGAAGAGGCGGTGGAAACGAGCGGAATGCGCGTGCGGCAGCGTATTGTGGTGCGGCAGGGCATCGACAAGGAGCTGGCCAAGGATATCGTCAAGCGCGTGAAGGAGGCTAAGCTCAAGGTCCAGGCGGCAGTGCAGGAAGAGCAGGTGCGGGTCACCGGAAAGAAGCGTGATGACCTGCAGGAGGCGATTGGATTGTTGCGGGCGGCAGACCTCGGTATGCCGTTGCAGTTCACTAATTTTCGTGATTGATTGCTTTAGTACAGGATTTTATCGATGAAATATTTGTTACCGGTTTTGGCACTGCTGTTGACGGTGTCGGTTTCGGCGCAGGCCGATACGGCGGTGGATGCGAAGATTCGTTCCGCCATGAATGAGGTGCTGCCGGGTGTGGTGCCAGACACCATTGTCGCCGCGCCGATCAAGGGCTTGTACGAGGTGGCCTACGGGCCGAAGCTGTTCTACGTGTCGGCGGACGGCCGCTATCTGTTCAGCGGCGACATGTACGATCTCAAGCAGCACAGTAATCTGACCGAAGCATACCGCAGCAAGGCCCGCGTCCAGGCGATCGACGCGCTGGGCAAAAAGGCGATGATCATCTATCCGGCGCGCGGCAAAGTGAAGCATACGATTACCGTGTTCACCGACCTCGATTGCCCCTACTGCCGCAGGTTGCACGAGGGGATGAAGGAGATGAACGACCTGGGCATCACCGTGCGTTACCTGGCGTTTCCGCGGGCCGGCATTCCGTCGTCGTCCTACGACAAGGCGGCGTCGATTTGGTGTGCGCCGGATCCCGCCAAGGCGATGGATATCGCCTACGACGACGATAAGATCGTTCCGCATACCTGCGCCGATAATCCGGTGAAGAAGGAGTATATGCTCGGTGAATTGCTGGGCGTGACCGGCACGCCGTCCATCGTCCTTGCGGACGGCACTCTGCTGCCGGGTTACCTGCCGCCGAAGCGCTTGGCGGCACTGCTCAATCAGCACTCCTCAGCGCAGTAATAGCGCAGACCGCGGAGGCCGTCAGGCCCCGCGGTCGTCAGTGCATTGCGGTAAACATTTGGCGCCGGTAATGGTTGACCAGCTCTCCTTCGCCGCCCAATAGCTCGAATATCTGCAGCATCGCCTTGCGTCCGGCGTCGTCGCGGTAGCCGCGGTCGCGGCGGACCAATTCCAGCAGTTGTTGTAGCCCCGCTTCGAAATCCCCTTCTACCACCAGACGCATCGCCAACTGGTAGCGCGCAGCGCTGTCTTGGGGATTTAGCGCCAGTGCCTGTTGCAGCGCCGGCAGCAGCGGCGCGGCGGCGGCCTCTCGGGTGAAGGCAAGACGCGCATGCAGCGTCTGCGCGGCGGGGTCGGCGCCGACCTCCGCCGGCAGTGCGGCGAGCAGTTGTTGCGCCTCATCGCTACGTCCGTCGCGGGCCAGCAGCTCGCCCAGGGTGAGATGGGCGCGGTAATTCACCGGCTCCATGGCCATTGCCTCGCGCAGCAGTTGTTCGGCTTCGGCTCCGTGCCCCTGGCTGTAGGCGGCCATGGCGGCGTCGATGACGCGGTCGGATGCCTTGTCGATGTGGCGTTCAATGAATGCGCGTACTTCCGCTTCGGGCAGAGCGCCGCTGAATTCTTCCCGCAGCTGACTGTCGCGTATCATCTTGACCGTCGGTACGCTGCGCACGCCGAATTGGCCGGCCAGCGCCTGCTGTTCATCGATGTTCACCTTGGCCAGGATGAACTGGCCCCGATATTCCCGTGCCAATTTCTCCACGATGGGCAGCAGCACCTTGCACGGCTGGCACCAAGGCGCCCAGAAATCCATCAGCACCGGCGTTTGCTGTGACAGTTGCAGTACCGACTGGAAGTTCTCGGCGCTGGCATCGATGATGAATTGGTTGTCGTTCATGGGTTGTCGTTGTCGGTTAGGGCGCGGCCGGTGGATCGGATATGAGGGTCGCGGCCGGTTAATCAAGCGTGAGAGGCAGGGCGGTGCAACTGGCAGTAAACAGCAACAACGGCCGGATGCGGTGCTGCGGCCACAGGCGCCGTACGCCTTCCACATAGAGCCTCAGTTGCGGCAGGTACGTTGCGGCGAGTCGGTCGAGTTCGGCGCTGGTCGCGTGCCGGTGGGTCTTGTAGTCGACGACTATCACCTGGTCCGATTGCAGGATCAGGCGGTCGACGATCCCGTGCACGTTACAAGTACCCTGCCGGTAATGCAATGGCACTTCGTTCCATGCCTGCTCGAAACGGCTTGGGTCGAACAGTTCGCGCAGCGCCGGCGCAGCGATTACGGTGCGCGCTTCGTGCCACCACGCCAGCAGTTCTTCATCGTCGTTGTTGCGCTGTAGTTCGGCCGCCACCTGCGGCAGCACGGAGTCCGGGGCGACGGCGGTGGTCAACAGTTGCAGCATGCGGTGAATCGCGATGCCGCGCAGGCGGCCGTCCTCGTCGCCTTCCCCGTCGCCGCCGGGGTGAGTGCCGACGCGGCTGGGGGCGATCTCGCGCTGCAACTGCCGCGTGCCGACCACTTGGCGCAGCGTCGGGGGCGGCGCGGGCAGCGGCGGCGATTCGGGGCGCTGGGCGATGGTTGCGGCCGCCGGCATCGTGCCCGATTCGAACAGCAGCCCTGCATCGGTCGTTGCGGCCAGTTGCTGTAGCGCGCCGTACCAGCCGAGGTCGTCGCCTTTGGCGGGGCGGCAGGCGGAGACGAACAGCAACTGGCGGGCGCGCGTCAGCGCCACGTAGAGCAGGTTGGCCGATTCGCGGCGTTCGGCCGCGCGCTCCTGCGTCAGCCGGGATTGGGTGAACGGATCCTGCTGTGCCTTCTTGCCCACCAACAGCATGTGGTCCGGGCGTTGCTGCTCCGCCGGCCAATCCACCAAGGCGTAATAGGGGCGCTCGTTGGCCGGCGCGGCGGCGCTGTCGGCGAGGAACACCACCGGTGCCTCCAGGCCCTTGGCGGCGTGTATGGTCATTAGCCGCACCCGTTCCATCGCGCCGGCGGCGGGGGCCTCGTCCGGCGCCTCGCCCTGTTCCATCAGCTCGCCGAGGCGGGCGAGAAAACGGGTCAGGCTCGGATAGCGGCCGTGGTCGATCTCCAGCGCCAGTTCGATAAAGCGGGTGAGGTTGGCGCACACCCGCGGTCGCAGGTGCGACGGAAACGCGCTTTCGTAACGGGCGATGACGTTGGCCTCGCTGTAGATGCGATCGAGCAGATCGTGGATCGGGATACGTCCGGCGGCGGCATGCCAGCGTTGCAGTAGCGTATGGGCGCGCTGCAACGGCGCGCCCGGTGTCTGTTGTGGAGCGCATTGCGCCAGTCGCTCGAACCAGGAGCCCTGCTGGGCGGCGCCGGCCAGTTGCATCAGATCGGCATCGCTACAGGTGAACAGGGGTGAGCGCAGCACTTGGGCCAGTGCCAGATTGTTGTAGGGGGCGATCAGGGTCTCCAGCAGACGTACCATGTCGTCCACCTCAAGGCTCTCCAGCAGCGTGCCGCGATCGGCGCCGAGATAGTCGATGCCCGCTTCGCGCAGCGCTTGTTCGTAGGCGCCCACATGGCCGCGGTTGCGTATCAACAGCAGGATGTCGCCGTAGTGCAGGGGACGGGCGCCGGCCGCAGGGCCGACCAGCGTACCGCGCTCGAGCAGCGCGCGGATCTGCGCGGCGATCATGCGGCCCTCGCGCAGGTAACGGTCGTCCGTTGCCAGCAGGCGCGGTTCGCGCAGCGGGTGGCGCAGTGCCTCGCGTGGCACCGGCTCCGGCGCCGTGGTTGGTTCCACCAGCGGCAGCAGTTCGACCCGGCCCCAGAGCCGCTCGTGAACCGTGGTGTGGGGCGCAAAGGCATCGAGGCTGCCGGCCAGCGGAGCGTCGTCGCCGAACAGGCGGTTGACGCATTCCATGACCGCGGGCGCCGAGCGGCGCGACATGTGCAGCGGATAGGCGTCCACCGCAAGATGGTGGCGCAGCCAGTCGTGGGCGATGTGGAACAGGCGTGGTTCGGCGCGGCGGAAACGGTAGATGGATTGTTTGCCGTCACCCACCAGGAATACGCTGCGACGGCGCTCGCCGTCGCCGGCGGCCATCTCCTGCAACAGCGGCAACAGCAGTCGCCACTGGGTTGGATTGGTGTCCTGGAACTCGTCCACCAGCAGGTGATCGATGCGCTGGTCGAGCTTGTACTGAATCCAATGGGCGTTGTCGGCGGCGGTGAGCAGCCGGTAGGCGCGCCATTCGAGATCGGTGAAGTCGAGCAGACGCTGCTCTTCCTTGATGCGCTGGAGGTGGCACAGCAGGTGCTGGCCGACACGATACCAGAGCGTGTTGAGGCGCCAGGTGTGGCGTAGCGCCAGTTGTGCCTGTGTCGCGGCGAGAAGCGCGCAGAAGTACGCATGCAGTTGGAGAAAGCGCTGCTCGCCGTCCTCACCCATCTTCTGCGCCTGGGTCTTGCTCTCCTTGCGGTTGCGCGCTTCGCCGTCCTTTTTCAGGAATACGCTGCACAGGGCTGCGAAGCGCAGTTGCGGCTCGGCGTCCGGGTCGAGTATCCGTCCGAACAGTGCGGCATGTTCCTGGTTGGTTGCGGTCGGATGGCGCAACAGCAGGTCGCGGAACTCGGTGGCTTCGCCGGCCGCGGCCAACGGCGGCGCATAGGGATCGGCTTGCGCGTCGAAATCGAGGCGTTGGCGCAACTGGTCGGCGGCGACCGCTGCCGGTGACTCGGCGTCGGCGGTCAGGGCCCACCAATCGCTGCGATGATCGAGAAAACTGTCCAGCGCGGTGACCATGTTCGACTGGCCGCCGCACAGCTCCAGCAGTGCCGCCAGATCGGTGGCCATGGCGCCATCGGGCGCCGCCGTGGCTTCGCCGATCAGGGCATCCCAGGCGGCGGTGCGCAGTTCGCCGCCGTGTTCGCTTAGCTCGAAGCCGGGCGGGACGTCGGCCTCCAGCGGAAAGCGGCGCAGGATCTCCTGGCAGAAGGCGTGAAAGGTGGTGGCGCGCAGCGGACGCGGCGCCTGCAACAGTGCCTCATACATGCCGCGCGCGCGGTGTCGGGCAGCGTCGTCCGGCGTGATCTCCAGCAGTGTCAACTGCGCGTCGAGTTCGGCATCGTCGCAGGTGGCGAGCTGGAGCAGCCGCTCGGCCAAACGGCTCTGCATTTCGGCGGCGGCCTTGCGGGTGAAGGTGATGGCAAGCAGCGCATCCGGAGCGACGCCTTCAAACAGCAGCCGGATGAGTCGCGTGACCAGCAGCCAGGTCTTGCCGGTGCCGGCCGAGGCCATCACAACCGCATTGAGATCAGGGGCAATGGGCAGGCGATTCATCGCGCAAGGATACCGGCGTCGTCGGCCGGGGGTAAGTCATGGCCGCAAACGTGTAGGAATATTCTGATAGTTGTGTAAGGCGACTGCGTGTGGTGTAGCTCAGCACGTTCCCGTTGCACATGGTTATGTGCTTGATTATCAAGGAAGAAGCCCATTTTTGGCGGCGTTGTCATCAGGGTCTATGCTACGCGTTGTGCTTGGCGTCATGCTTTTCGGGATGGGTAACTCTGCTAGGATAAACACCGTAGCGCATGCAGGGATGCGCAGGGAATGCAGGGAGAATTTCCGCGGGACGGCGGGGAGGCAGGGAGCATAAGGACAGATAGGGCGGCCGCATGGCCGCCCTAATTTTTTGTGCGTTCGCTGTGTTTTCCCTTCTCTTCGTCATCAGCTGTCCCACATCGCGCGCCGACAGATACCGCTCATCGTACAGTAGCCGCAGGTCTCCGCGTCGCCCCATGCCGGTAGACCGGCACCGGCGCAGATGTCGGCCATCACGCTACGCAAGCGCTCGTCGTTGGCTTGGCGCAAGGTCTCCAACCGCTCTCCCTCCAGATGATCGCGCGTGATCACGCGCTCCCGTTCGATGGCCACATACTGCACTTCGCTGATGCCGTCGGCCAGCAGCATGGCATAGAACGGCAACTGTACCGCCTCTCCCTCCTGCACGGCGTCGGCCCGCGGCACCGCACCGGTCTTGTAGTCGAGTACCGCACGGCCCCCAGTGGTGGTGTCGATGCGGTCGATGCGTCCCTTCAGGGCGAGTCCCGGCAGGTAATCGTCGCGCCGCAGCTCCAGCTCGGCCTGGTCGACGCGCCACTGCTCGCGCTCCCGCGCGAGCTGCCAGTCGACATAGGCGGGGACCACGGCGAGCCAGCGCTCCAGCCAGGCACGGTGCAGGAAGTTGTCTTCGAGGTCTTCGGCGAATACCTGACGGCTGATGCGTTCCAACAGGGCCGCAGCATCGGCACGGGAGGCCGGCGTCAGCGGCGTCGCGCACGGGCCCGGCAGGCCCGGGACGCCGGTATGGAACGCTTGCAGGCAACGGTGCACCCGTTCTCCGTAGTCGGCCTTCTCCAACGCCTCGCGGATGATTTCCGGCGGGGCCAGACCGAGACCGCGGGCCGCGAAAAACTGGTAGGGACAGTTGATCAGCTGCTGGTAGCCGCTGGCGGAGAGGGTGTGGGGTTGCAGTGCCGGCGGCAGCGGCGGAGCTGGACGCTGCGGCGACGGCGGCAGCAGGGGATCGTCGCAGCGGAACACCCGGCTGTCCGGTGCGCCGAGCCAGGCGGCGAGCAGCGCGTCGTCCAGCGCGGTACCGTAGCTCATGCGGTGGAAGGCGGCGATGCCTTCGACCCAGGGGCTGGGAAGAACCTCTTCGCCGTCCTGCTGGCGCCGCAGGGTGAGCACTATCCGCGGTGCCGCTTCCAGCAGGCGCCGGAACTGCCGAAAACGATCCATCTGCCGCTCCTGGGTCGTCGGCAGCCCCAACTCCTGTCGTACCGCCTCGTTGAAGAACGGGGAGGTCGCGCCGCCGCCGGGCAGATACTCCTGTTCCGCGCCGGCAATCACCACGGCGTCATAGCGGCCCAGACGGCTTTGCGCCAGGCCCATCAGCTCCACTTGACTGCCGCCGGCCGGGGGGCGGAAGTTGGCGCGTTCCAGGGTGCGGCCGAGCCAGGCGCGGAACTCATCCCACGCCATCGGCGGCGTGTCGGGTTCGGCGGCCGCGCGCATCGCCTCCAGCTCCTGTAGCAGCAGTCGTCCGGCGGCGTCGGCGTCGAGATTGGCGGCGAGACCCAGTTGCTCCATGCTCTGTTGCAGCGCCGCGAGCAGCGTAGGCGGCGGATGCCGCCCCCTCGCCAGCGGCAGGATCGGCGCTACCGCCTGCGCCAGCAGATGCAGCATGGCGCCGACCGGCTCCAGTTCCCGTCCCAACTCCCCGGGCAGCCGGCGCTGGCGAAAAGCCAGCTCACGCCGGTAACGCCCCAGGCCGCGGCCGATGTTGCCCTGCAATACCACCCCCTGCTCCAAGCGGTAGACCTCGGCCAGCCGCGCGGCACGCTCCTCGCCGCTGAACACGAAGGGCGACTTCAGCAGGTCGAGCATCGCCTGGTGGGGAAAGTCCTCCTCGATGCATTGCAGCCAGCGCTCCAGCGCCGTCGCGGCACTGGTGGTGGAGAGGGCCCAACCGGCGGCATCCTGCAACGTCACCCCGGCCCGCTCCAGCAACGCGCGCACACGGCGGGCGAGGCGTCGATTTTCGGTTACCACCGCAATATGGTCGCACCCTTCCAGCAGCCAGCGGCGCACTTGCAGGTCGACCGCCTGCGCCTCCTGTTCCGCGCCGTCGGCACCGAACAGCACCAGCCGGCCGGCCGCGGGACTTTGGGGGTGGGCCGCCGCGAAGGCGCCGGCGCGCTGCCGCAGCGGCTCCGGCTGCGGCAGCAGCGCCTGATGCAGAAATTGGGCGAAGGCGGTGGCGTCGGCCGGCGCTGCCGCGTCGGTCTCGGCATGGGCGAACATCCGTAGCGCGCCGCGTTCCGCCAGGAGCTCCAGCCACTCCTGTTCGGCGCGGTTGAAACGGCCGAAGCCCGCTAGATAGAGCGGAGGTCGATCAGCGAGGTCGAGGCTGGCGGCAAGCCGCAGCAGGTAGGCGGTAGGGGCATCGATCACGCGGCGCGCCTGCATCTGGTCGTGCCAGGCATTCCACAGCGTGTAGACGATGCGCGCCTCCAGTGTCAGCGCGTCGAGCGCCGCCGTGTCGGCACCGTATCCCCGTACCAGGCGTGCGCGGAACTCCTCCAGCGACGGCGGCAGGCCGACGCGGTTGAGGGTCATTTCATCGAACAGCGCGAGCAGGCTGTCGGCCAGCGCCCACAGGTTGCCCTGGCCGAACAGTCCGCGATGCTCGTGCAATGCCTCCACCAGCAGCAGCTCGCGGGCATGGTCGCCGATGACCCGCCGGCCGGGGAGGGGCAGCTCGTTTACCCATTCGTGCAGCAGTTGGATGCGCGGCCCCAGTAACGCCCCGTAGCCCTTGGCCGCTGCCCGTTCCAGCAGCAGTTGCCGCAGCCGCGCAGCCGCCTGACGCTCCGGCAGCAGGACCACGGCCTCGTCGAGCAGCGGCAGCCGCGCGCCGTAGCGCTCCAGCAACTCGTCTGCCAGCAATGCCAGCGGATCGGCGGCGAGAGGCACGATAGTGATTGTGGCAGTGGCGGTCATGCGGCGGCTATGGGTTGACGGGAGTGGCTCATGGTAACCGTTTGCCGCAGGCCGGCAAAAGTGACTTATCCTTACTGTCGTCGGTTATATGGTTACCGCCGCGTAGCATCAGGCGGAGGGAGGGCGCATTGATAGAGAAATCGCTGCTGGGTCTCACGCTTCTCTGGCTGGCTGCGACGGTTGCGCCCCCCGCCGTGGCGGCGCAGGCGGGGCGGCCGCTGTTGATCGGCTTTTCGCAGGATACGCTGGCCAACGATTGGCGCGTCGCTCAGGTCGATGCCTTGAAGCGGGCGTTCGCCCGTTATCCCAACGTGCGTTTTGTCGCCACCGACGGTCGGGGCGATACGGCACGCCAGATATGCGACATCGAAGACCTTGCCCACCGGCACGTCGACGTGCTGCTGGTCAGCCCGCGCGATGCGCTGGCGATGGCGCCGGTGATCAGCCGCGTCTATCGCAGCGGTATCCCGGTGGTCTTGCTCACGCGCAGGGCGGCGACCGCGGATTACACCACACTGATCGGCCCGGACGACGCAGCCATTGCCCGGCGCGCGGCCCGCTATATGGCGCGGCAAATGCACGACCGCGGCAATATCGTGGTGTTGCAGGGCTTGCCCGCCGCCGCCACCACCCAGCTGCGTACCCAGGCCTTTGCCGAGGAGATCGGCCATTATCGGGGTATCCGCATCACCGCCACCCGTGTCGGCAACTATCTGCGCGGCGACGCCATTCGCGCCACCGAAGAACTGTTGCGGCAGCATCTGCCGTTTGACGCCATTTTCGCGCAGAGCGACAGCATGGCCGCCGGTGCGCGCATTGCGCTGCGCAAGGCGGGACGCGATCCGCACGCGACCCTGATCGTCGGCATCGACTATATTCAAGAGGCGCGCAGCGCCATACTCGACGGTGAACAGAGCGCAAGCTTCACCTATCCGACCTGCGCCACGACGGCTGCTCGGGTGACGATGGCGATCGCGCACGGCAAGCGTGTACCCAAGCGGGTGCTGGTGGAGTCCATTCTGGTGACGCGGGAGAACGCCCGGCGGATCAAACCGATCTTTTAGGCACCCTCATGCGCGCGGCCTCCGGCATAAAAATCAAATTGCAGCTGCTGTTGCTCTCGTCCATCACCTTGGCGCTGCTGCTGGTCGGACTGATTCTCTCCTATGTCATCGGCCAATATCACCTGCACAATTCGCAGCACCAGTTCAGCAACGCGTTTTCGGCAGCGTCCGACGAGTTGGCGTGGCAGACAGTGCGGCAACGCAACGTCGCAGCGGCGCTGGCCGGCCGCAGCGATCTGGTTTCGATCGTCAACATGGTTTACGCGTATGCCTCGCCCGAGGCTTACCAGCCGCTGATCTACGATCCGGAGAAGCGTCTTCTGGCGACGATGCTGCGTAACCAGTCCCGCGCCAGCGGTATCGGGCAGTTCGCCGCCTACGATGGCAACGGGCGCCTGTTGGCGTTCTATACGGCGGCGGACGGCGAGGAGAGCGGTTATGTCTCCTATCGGAGAGGCCGCCCCGTCGTAACCGTGCGCAGCGCAGACGGTTCGGCCAAATGGCAGCAAGGCCGGTTGCCGGCGACGCTGGCGCTGCAACGCGATCAGGTCGCGCAGGCCGTAACCACTCGCTACCGTCATCGCGGCGCCGGCATGACCATCGAAACCACGGCAGCGGTGATGCGCACCTTTTCCGATAAAAGTGCGATCTATGTCGGGCAGATCGTCGCCAGCAATTCTCTCGGACCTTCGTTCGTCGACGCGATTGAGCGCAAGGCCGGCGTCGAGTTCGCCATTTTGTTCGACGACGGCGCGCGTATCGGCGGCTTGAACAATGTGGTGGTCGGGCAGCTGGTGGGGGTCACCCGAGAGCTGCATGCGAACGGTTCCGCTCCGGCGCTGTTGCAGAACGGCGATTATTTTCTGACCGCCGAAACCCTGCAACTGGCCGCGGGTGCCAGGGCTTACTTTATCGCCGCCATCAAGAAGGAGATCGTCCGGCATGAAATCAACCGCACCCGCGATGCGTTGTTGCTGGTGTTGGTGTTGTCGGCGCTGCTGATCGTGCCGGCGGGCGCCTGGGTCGCCAATCGCATCATTGCCGGGCCGGTCGGTCATTTGGTGGGGGTGGCGGAGGCGATCGCACACGGCGATTACGGGACTCGGGTCGAGATAGCGGGCAAGGACGAAATCGGGCGCCTGGCGGCGGCCTTCAACCGCATGGCCGATGCCATCGGCAGCCGTGACCGGGAGCTGCGCGACAACGAGAAAAAATACCGCCTGTTGGTGGACAACCTGCCGCAGAGTATCTTCTATAAAAACGCCGCGTTGGATTATGTGTCGTGCAACTTACGCTACGCCAACGAGTTGGGCATAGCGCCCGAGCAGATCGCGGGCAAGACCGATTTCGATTTCTTTCCGCGCGAACTGGCCGAACGGTATCGCGCCATCGACCACGAGGTGATGAGCAGCGGCAAGGCGCTCGAGCGCGAGGAGCTGTCCGTCAAGGACGGCGATACCCGCCACATCCATACGGTGACGACCCCGCTGCATGACGAGCGGGGCGGGATTGTGGGCATACTCGGCATCTTCTGGGACGTGACGGAACAGCGCAACGCCGATGAAAAGCAGCGCCAGGCGGCCGCGGTGTTCGAGAGTACCGCCGAAGGGATGATGATCGTCGATGCCGAGGGCCATTTGGTGTCGGCCAACAAGGCGTTCAGTTCGATTACCGGTTATGCGCAGGAGGAGGTGTTGGGGCGCACCCCGCGTTTTCTCTATGCCGGACCGGAGGACGATGAGCTGTTTCATTCGGTGTGGCCGCAAGTGATGGAGCGCGGCCAGTGGCAGGGCGAACTGACGGCGCGGCGCAAGGACGGCGAGCTGTTCCCGCAGTGGTTGACGGTCAGTGCGGTACGCGACGAACGCGGAGCGCTCACCCACTATGTCGCGGTGTTCACCGACATCACCGTGTTGAAGCGCTCGCAGATGCAGCTCGACCATCTGGCTCACCATGATCCGCTGACCGACCTGCCCAACCGCGTGCTGTTCAACATGCGGTTGAACCACGCCATCTCGGCGGCGCGCCGCGCCGACCGGCGCGTCGGGGTGCTGTTCCTCGATCTCGACCGGTTCAAGAACGTCAACGATACTCTGGGCCATCCGGTCGGCGACCTGTTGCTGCAGCAGGTGGCGCACCGCTTCAAGGAACGGATGCGCGAAGTGGATACCATCGCCCGTACCGGCGGCGACGAATTCGTGGTAATCGCCGAGGAGATCGTTTCCCCTGCCGATGTGGCGCAGATCGCGCAGAAGCTGTTGGCGGTGTTCGAGCAGGTATTCCGCGTCGGTACCTCCGATATTCATCTCGGCGCCAGCATCGGCATCAGCCTGTTTCCGGAGGACGGCACCGAGGCGGAGACGCTGGTCAAGAACGCCGACATCGCCATGTACCGCGCCAAGGAGCGCGGCCGCAACAATTATCAGTTCTACACCGCCGAACTGACGGTCAACGCGTTGGATCGCTTCCGCCTGGAGACGGCGCTGCGCCAAGCCCTGGAGCGCGACGAGATGGTGCTCTACTACCAGCCGAAGGTGGAGCTGGACGGCGGTCGTACCGTCGGTGTGGAGGCGCTGCTACGCTGGCGCCATCCGGAAGAAGGGTTGGTGGGGCCGGAACGCTTCATTCCGTTGGCCGAGGACAGCGGCCTCATCCTGACCATTGGCGAGTGGGTGCTGCGCAGTGCCTGCACTCAGATGCAGACGTGGCTGACGCAAGGGTTGCCGCTGCAACAGGTGGCGGTGAATCTGTCCGCTGTGCAGATCCTGCGCAGCGACGTGGTCGGTGCCGTGCAGCGCGCGCTGCGCGATTCCGGCCTGTCGGCACAACACCTGGAGCTGGAAATCACCGAAAGCGTGCTGATGGAGCACGCCGAGGAGACCATTCAGGTGCTGGAGCTGTTGCGCGCGCTCGGGGTGAGCATCGCAGTCGACGATTTCGGCACCGGTTATTCCTCGCTCAGCTATCTGAAACGATTCCCTCTCGACGCCCTGAAGATCGACCAGAGCTTCGTGCGCGACATTCCCGACGACGCCAACGATGCGGCGATTATCCGTGCCGTGATCGCCCTCGGTCACAGTCTGCAGTTGAACGTCATTGCGGAAGGGGTGGAGAGCGCGGAGCAGCAGGCATTTCTGTTGAACGAAGGATGCGATACCGCTCAGGGTTACCTGTTCGGCAAGCCGGTACCTGCGGCGTGGGTGACCGAGCAGCTGGGTCCAGGCTGACGATTCCTTCGCGCTCGTTTGTCCTTGTCCTGTTTGCTACAAAGTATCGGGCAATGGTCGGGTCCGGTACAGCGTATGCGCTTCATCGCTGAAAAAATCTCCCGTAAAAACAGTCGGTAACATCGCGCTCCGGCACTGGCACGGCCATTGCTGAGTAAACGGCACAGGTTTTCCACCCGGATCCGGAAGGAGCACACGCGATGATTACCCTCACCGAACGCGCCGCCAAGGCCGCACGCCGTTTCATCCGGGGCAGTGACACGCCCGCCACGGCGCTCCGTCTCGCCGTCAGCGGCGGCGGCTGCTCCGGTTTCCAGTACGACATGAGCCTGGCCGCGGCGCCGGCCGCCGACGATACAGTGGTCGAGGCCCACGGCGTGCAGGTGCTGCTCGACCCGGCCAGCGCCCAACTGCTGCACGGGGTTACCGTCGATTTCGTCGACACCTTGACCGAGAGCGGTTTCACCTTCCACAACCCCAACGCCACGGCGAGCTGCGGTTGCGGCAAGTCGTTTTCGGCATAGAGGAGAACGGCCATGTGGGAATACTCGGAACAGGTCAAAGAACACTTCTTCAATCCGCGCAATGCCGGCGCCGTGGCCGATGCCAACGCCGTCGGCGAGGTGGGTTCGATCTCCTGCGGCGATGCGTTGCGGCTGACGATCAAGGTGGACGAGGCGAGTGACGTGATCCTCGAAGCTGGCTTCCAGACCTTCGGTTGCGGCTCGGCCATCGCTTCGTCGTCGGCCCTCACCGAAATGGTGAAGGGGATGAGCGTCGACGCGGCGCTCAAGATCACCAACCAGCAGATCGCCGACTATCTCGGCGGCCTGCCGGCGGAGAAGATGCACTGCTCGGTGATGGGGCGTGAGGCGCTGGCCGCGGCGATAGCCAACTACCGCGGCGAGGAGTGGCACGACGACCATGAGGAGGGGGCGCTGATCTGCAAGTGTTTCGGCATCGACGCCGCCATGATCGAGGAGACGGTGCGTGCCAACGACCTGCGCACGGTGCAGGAGATCACCAACTACACCAAGGCCGGCGGCGGTTGCGCCACCTGCCACGAAGGGATCGAAGATATCCTGGCCAAGGTGTGGGGCGAGGCGCCACCCGCACCGCCGGTCGCGGCGCTGCCGGCGGCTGGCGGCATGACCAACCTGCAACGCATCCGCCGCATCGACGAGGTGTTGCAGCAGTTGCGGCCGATGCTGCAACGCGACCACGGCGACGTCGAGCTGGTCGAAGTGGACGGCAACATCATCTACGTCAATCTGGTCGGCGCCTGCACCGGCTGCATGATGGCCGGCGCCACCCTGGGCGGCATCCAGCAGCAGCTGACCGAGGCGCTGGGTGAATTCGTGCGCGTGCTGCCGGCGAGCGAGATGGCGCGCGTCGCGGCGGGAGGGCGTTGATCATGGCCGACATCTATCTCGACAACAACGCCACCACCCGGGTCGACCCGGCGGTGGTGGAGGCAATGCTGCCGTTCTTCACCGAGCAGTACGGCAACCCTTCCAGCATGCACAGTTTCGGCGACCAAGTCGGACGCGCGCTGAAGCAGGCGCGGGCCCAGGTGCAGGCGCTGCTCGGCGCCGCCCATGACTCGGAGATTGTCTTCACCTCCTGCGGCACCGAGTCGGACAGTACCGCGATCCTCTCCGCCCTCAAGGCCTATCCCGAGCGGCGCGAGATCATCACCACCACCGTCGAACATCCGGCGGTGCTGACACTGTGCCAGTACCTGGAGCAGAACGAGGGTTACACCGTTCACTATATGGCGGTGGACAGGCAGGGGCGGCTCGATCTCGACGCCTACCGCTCCGTGCTCTCGCCCCAGGTCGCGGTGGTCTCGGTGATGTGGGCCAACAACGAGACCGGCACCCAGTTCCCGGTGCGCGAAATGGCGGAGCTGGCCCACGCCGCCGACGTGCTGTTCCACACCGACGCGGTGCAGGCGGTGGGCAAGATCCCCATCGATCTCAAATCCACCGCTATCGACATGCTGTCGCTGTCGGGTCACAAGCTGCACGCGCCCAAGGGCACCGGTGTGCTCTACCTGCGGCGCGGCATGCGCTACCGTCCGCTGCTGCGCGGCGGCCACCAGGAACGCGGCCGCCGCGCCGGCACCGAGAACAGCGCCGGCATCGTCGCCCTGGGCAAGGCCGCCGAGATGGCACTGGCCGAACTCGATTACGAAAACACCCAGGTACGGAAGCTGCGCGACAAACTGGAGCAGGGAATCGTCGCCGCGGTGCCCAACTGCTTCGTCACCGGCGACCCCAATAACCGCCTGCCCAACACCAGCAACATCGCCTTCGAATACATCGAGGGCGAGGGAATCCTGCTGCTGCTCAACAAGGCCGGCATCGCTGCCTCCAGCGGTTCCGCCTGCACCTCCGGTTCGCTGGAGCCGTCGCACGTAATGCGTGCCATGGGCATTCCCTACACCGCCGCCCACGGCACCGTGCGCTTCTCCCTGTCGCGCTACAACACTGCGGAGGAAGTGCAACGCGTAGTGGCGGCAGTGCCGCCCATCGTCGCCCAGCTGCGCAAGCTCTCGCCCTATTGGGACGAGAGCAGCAGCGCGCCGGTGGCGCAGCCGGAGAAGGCGTTCGCGCCGACATACGCCTGAGTCGTGGATGGCGGTGGCGCTAAGGCTATTCGTTGCGCCAAGGGATTTGTTGTTCTTGGCGTCTTGGCGAGTCGATCTTTGTTCAAGACAAAAGAATCATTCTCTGCAAAGACGCAAAGACGCAAAGACGCAAAGACGCCAAGAAAGCACCGTAGGCCGGACATAGCGTGAGCGGTATCCGGCGGTGTTTGCCCGATAGCGCCGTGCGCAATCGGGCCTACGGTGTCTCCATTTGCCCGGCACGCGGAACACGACATTCACCGTCGGCATCGGCACCGTAGGCCGGACATAGCGTGAGCGGTGTCCGGCGGTGTTTGCCCGATAGCGCCGTGCGCAATCGGGCCTACGATCTCCATTTGCTCGGCACGCGGAATACAATGTCCACCGTCGGTATCGGCACGGTAGGCCGGACATAGCGTGAGCGGTGTCCGGCGGTGTTTGCCCGATAGCGCTGTGCGCAATCGGGCCTACGATCTCTATTTGCCCAGCACACGGAACACGACGTCCACCGTCAGCGTCAGTTGTTCCAGCCGGGCAGCGGCTTCCTTGCCTGCCTTCGGCGCGCGGTAGAGATGCGGTCGTTATTCGACGGCCAGCCGATAGCCGACGCCAACCTCCGTCAGCAGGTAGCGAGGACGTGCAGGTTCCTGTTCGAGTTTGCGCCGCAGATGCCCCATGTAGATATGCAGATAGTGGGCGTGCTCACCGTAGCCTGGTCCCCACACTTCCCGCAATAGCACCTTATGGGTCAATACCTTGCCTGCGTTTTTCACCAACACCGACAGCAAGCGGTATTCGATAGGCGTCAGGTGGATCTCTTGCGTGCCGACGAACACGCGCCGCCTCGAGCGCTCTACTCTCAGCTCTCCGACATGGATGACATCATTTTCATCTGCGGACGAGGAGCGGTGTCGCAATGCGACGCGCAAGCGCGCCAGCAGCTCGCCGGTGCCGAAAGGCTTGGTCAGGTAATCGTCAGCGCCGCGATCAAGGGCGCCGATCTTGTCGCGCTCGGCGCTGCGTGCGGAAAGGATGATGATAGGAATGGATGTCCATTCGCGCAGCCGGCCTATCAAATCCGTGCCGTCGATGTCCGGCAATCCCAAATCCAGAATCACAAGATTCGGCTTATGTGCCGTCGCTTCGGCCAGCCCGCCCCGTCCGGTATCGCTTTCGATTACCCGGTATCCCGCGCCTTCGAGCGCGGTACGGATGAAGCGCCGGATCTGCCGCTCGTCTTCGACGACAAGGACACAGGCGTCCTCACCCATTACTGGCCCGCCTCGGATTCATTGGCCGGCGCATCGGAAGGTGCGGACAAAAGCGGTGGTGTCCCGACAGGCAGTGTAAAAGTGAATCTGGCGCCGCCGCTGGCGCCGTTTTCCGCCCAAATGCGGCCGCCGTGCACCTCCACAATGGAGCGAGCAATGGCAAGGCCGAGACCGACGCCGATGACCGCGGATTCATGCGCTCCGCGAGTGAACTTATCGAAGATCGTCTCTTCGCTTCCTGCCGGCAGTCCCGGTCCGTTGTCGGTCACCGAAATATAGGCATCGCCGCCTTCAACGCGAGCGCCGATTTCGATGGTGCTGCCTGGCGCCGTATATTTGGCCGCATTCTCCAGCAGATTACATAGAACGACTTCGATAAGGACCGGATCGAATTCCAGCGCCGGCAGATCTGCCGGCAACGCGACGTTAACGTAGTGACTCGACAGCAATTGTTCACGTGCATTGATGGCGCTGCCGACGACCTCCTCAAGCAACTGCCAGCGCATATTCAATTTTACTTCGCCCGCATGCAGGCGCGCCATCTGCAACAGATTATCGACCAACATCCCCATGCGATAGGACTCGTCCCGAATAACGTTGGCAAGCTCCGCTTGTGCCGGGAGCAGCGGGGGTTGGCTGTGTATGAGAGAGTCGGCCATACCGACCAAAACCGTAAGCGGCGTGCGCAGATCGTGCGATAGCGCCGAGAGCAGCGAGTTGCGAAGCCTTTCCGACTCGATCTTCACCAAAGCATCCTGCGCGACCTCAATGTAATGGACGCGTTCCAGTGCCGTGGCGATCAACGCGGCGAAGCCATCAAGCTGCCGGCGTTGTTCGGGGACCAGCAACCAGCGCGGATCGCCCGGCTCGATGGCCAACACCCCGCGCATGCGCATCGGAGCCCGCAGCGGCAGATAGAACAGCGGGCTTCCGGGCAGTGTACCGGTCCCGTAACCGGCCGACTGACTATGGTCGAACACCCATTGCGCAATGCCAAGGTCTACTGTGAATCCGGCGCCTTCCGGCGCCTGCAGTTTGTCGCGATAGTCGGCCAACAGCAACGCCGTCCTGGCGCCGAAACTTCCCTCGAGGTATTTGCGGCTGATTTCGATAATCTCTTCAGGCAACAGCACGCCGGAGAGGTCGCGAGCCATCTCATAGAGCGCGCGAAGCCGCTCTTCGCTCCGCGCGCTGACCTGCGCCTGGAAGCGTAGCCCAGCGGTCAGATGGCCTATCATCAGCGCTACGGCGAGCATGACGCCAAAAGTAACGAAATACTGTACGTCCGACACGGCAAAGGTAAAACGGGGCGGCACAAACATGAAATCGAACAGACCGACGGAAACAAAAGCGGCCAGCACCGCCGGCCCCCGCCCAAGACGCACGGCGATGAGGACGACCGTGAGCAGAAACACCATCACGATGTTCGCGAGGGCGAAGTATTCCCGCGCCGGTGTTACGATCAAGGCGGTCACGAGACAGGCGGCGGCAGCCCAGCCGTAACGGTGCATATTATGCGGGGCGGATTCCTCCTGCGCCTTCGATGTGGCCGCACGTTCCCCCTGCCGTTCCGGTCCCTCGCGCATAATCTGGATCACGTCCATGTCGCCTGATAATCGACCGACGCGATCGGCGAATGCGCGCCGCCACGGATTCTTGCCGCGGTAGGCGCGCCCAACCACCACCTTGGTCAGATTGCGTTGGCGAGCGTACTCCACTACTGTGTACGCCGCATCCTGCCCGACCAGCAGCGCGGTCTGTGCGCCGAGTTCATGCGCCAGCCGCAAGGCTTTCAGTATGCGTTCACGCTCTGCCGCGGGAAGACGTGCCAATGCCGGTGTCTCCACATAAATCGCGTACCACCGTGCGTCGAGTTGTGTTGCCAGGCGGGCCGCGCCACGGATCATCTTGTCCGCACCCGGTTCCGGTCCCACGCATACCAGCAGCGCCTCGCGCGTGCGCCACACGTCTTCGATGGAGCGCTCGCGCCGATAGTGGTGCATCTGGTCGTCGACCCGATCGGCGGTGCGGCGCAGCGACAGCTCGCGCAGTGCGATCAGGTTGCCTTTGCGGAAGAAGTTTTGGATGGCTGCCTTGGCCTGTTCCGAAACGTAGACCTTTCCTTCGTGCAGCCGCTGCAATAATTCGTCCGGTGTAAGGTCCACCAGCACGATATCGTCAGCCTGATCGAATACCTTGTCCGGTACGCGTTCGGCAACACGGATCCCAGTGATCTCGCCGACCACATCGTTGAGGCTTTCGAGATGCTGGACGTTGAGCGTGGTCCAGACGTCGACGCCTGCGGCCAGCAGCTCTTCCACGTCCTGCCAACGTTTGGTGTGGCGTGAGCCGGGGACATTTGTATGGGCCAGCTCGTCGACGAGGAGCAGTGCCGGCCGTCGGCGCAACGCGCCATCCAGGTCGAACTCTTTCAGCATCCTGCCGTGGTAGCCGATCTCATTCAGGGGCAATAGCTCCAAACCGTCCAACAGCGCCTTGGTTTCGGCCCGGCCGTGTGTTTCCGCAATGCCGACGACCACGTCGAGTCCCTGGGTACGCAGCGGCCGCGCGGCGGAAAGCATCGCATAGGTCTTGCCGACGCCCGCGGAGGCGCCGAAGAAGACCTTGAGTTTTCCACGATGCGCCTTCGCCTCCTCGCGTTGCAGGCGGTCGAGAAGCTCGTCGGGATTGGGACGTTGTTCGGCCATGGAATGATCCTAGCGCGTTATCACCGCGACAATGCATCGAGCGCAAGGTTGAGCTGCAACACGTTGACGCGCGGTTCGCCGAACAGGCCGAACAGGCGCGGCTTGGTGTACTGCGCCACCAGCCGCCGCACGGTCGCCGGCGGCAGACCACGCAGGCGGGCGACCCGCGCCGTCTGATAGTACGCCGCCGCCGGCGTGATGTCCGGGTCGAGCCCGCTGGCGGACGCCGTAACGAGATCCACCGGCACCGGTGCATGATTGTCCGGATCGGCTTTCCGCAGTGCCGCGACCCGTGCCTTCACTGCCGCCAGCAACGCCGGATTGGTCGGCCCCATATTAGAGGCGGCCGACGCGCCGGCGTCGTAGGGTGTCGGCGTCGTGGCCGAAGGGCGGCCCCAAAAATATTTCGGGTCGGTAAACGACTGTCCAATCAGCGCTGAGCCGACGAGGTGTCCGTGCTGCCGAATCAGGCTGCCGTCGGCCTGATCCGGCATCGTCAGCTGCGCAACGGCGGTGACGAGAAGCGGGTAGGCGACACCGGTCAGGAGCGTCAGCAACGCGAAGCTGATCAGGGCGGTGCGTATCTCTTTCCACATGACGCTATCTCCTTAAGCCCAGCCGAGTGCGGCAATGGCGAGGTCGATCAGTTTGATGCCGACGAACGGCGCGATGATGCCGCCGACGCCGTACAGCAGCAGGTTGTCGCGCAGCAGCGTGCCGGCGCCGAGAGGCCGGTAGCGCACGCCTTTGAGCGCCAGAGGAATGAGGAACACGATGATCAGCGCGTTGAAGATCACGGCGGAGAGTATCGCGCTGGCGGGCGATGCGAGCCGCATGACATTGAGCGCGCCGAGGGCCGGATAGGTGGAGACGAACACGGCCGGAATGATGGCAAAGTATTTCGCGACGTCGTTGGCGATGCTGAAGGTGGTGAGTGCGCCGCGCGTCATCAGCATCTGCTTGCCGGTCTCCACGATCTCGATCAGCTTGGTGGGATTGGAGTCGAGGTCCACCATGTTGCCCGCCTCCTTCGCCGCCTGGGTGCCGCTGTTCATCGCGACCGCGACGTCGGCCTGCGCCAGGGCCGGCGCGTCGTTGGTGCCGTCGCCGGTCATGGCCACCAAGCGCCCCTGCGCCTGATAGTCGCGGATCAGTTTCAGCTTCGCCTCGGGCGTCGCCTCGGCGAGGAAGTCGTCGACGCCCGCTTCGGCGGCGATGGCGGCGGCGGTGAGGCGGTTGTCGCCGGTGATCATGACCGTCTTGATGCCCATGCGGCGCAGCTCGCCGAAGCGCTCCTTGATGCCGCCCTTGACGATGTCCTTCAGCTCGATCACGCCGAGTACGCGTTCGCCGTCGGCCACCACCAGCGGAGTGGCGCCGCGCCGCGCGACGCTGTGCACCAGTGCATCGAGGCTGCGGGGAAATTTCCCGCCGAGCGCTTGCACGTGGGCGCGGATCGCCTCGGCGGCTCCCTTGCGGATCTGACGTCCGCCCAGATTGACGCCGCTCATGCGCGTCTGCGCGGTGAACGGCACGAAGGTGGCGCCCAGCTCGTGAATGTTGCGTGCGCGCAGCCCGAACTCCTGTTTCGCCAGCACCACGACGCTGCGCCCTTCCGGTGTCTCGTCGGCGAGCGAGGCGAGTTGCGCGGCATCGGCCAACTCGCGCGCACCGACGCCATCCACGGGCAGGAAGTCGGCGGCCTGCCGGTTGCCCAGAGTGATGGTGCCGGTCTTGTCGAGCAGCAGCACGTCGACGTCGCCGGCCGCCTCCACCGCGCGGCCGGAGGTGGCAATGACGTTTTTCTGCATCATACGGCCCATGCCGGCCACGCCGATGGCGGAGAGCAGACCGCCGATGGTGGTCGGGATCAGGCAGACCAGCAGCGCCACCAGCGCAGTGATGGTCACAGGTTTGCCGGCACCCGCGGCATGCACGCTGTAGAGGGAAAACGGCAGCAGCGTGACGGTGGCGATCAGGAAGATGATGGTCATCGCCACCAGCAGGATGGTGAGGGCGATCTCGTTGGGCGTTTTCTGCCGCTTGGCCCCTTCGACCATGGCGATCATGCGGTCGAGGAAAGCCTCGCCCGGATTGACGGTAACACGCACCACCAGCCAGTCGGACAGCACGGTGGTGCCGCCGGTTACCGCGCTGAAGTCGCCACCCGATTCGCGGATCACCGGCGCCGATTCGCCGGTGATGGCGCTTTCGTTGACCGACGCGACGCCTTCGATCACTTCGCCGTCTGCGGGGATCATGTCGCCCGCCTCGATCAGCACCACGTCGTTGCGGCGCAGCTCGTGGCCGTGGGTCTGCTCGACGGCGGCGCCGTAGTGCGGCTCGGCGAGTCTCTTTGCCATCACGCTCTTCTTTGCCGCACGCAGCGAGGCGGCCTGCGCCTTGCTGCGCCCCTCGGCCAGGGCCTCGGCGAAGTTGGCGAACAATACGGTGAACCAGAGCCAGAAGCTGACGGCGAGAATGAATCCGGCCGGCGCCTCGCCTTTACCCGACAGCGCCTGCAGAAACAGCAGCGTGGTGAGCACGCTGCCTATCCATACGACGAACAGCACCGGGTTCCTGGCCTGCTGACGCGGGTGCAGCTTGCGCAGCGATTCGAGCAGCGCCTCGCGCAGAATGGCGCGATCGAACAATGAAATCGTTTGGGTTCGCTTGGTCATGATGATCGTATCTCTCTCTAATGCACGCCGAGCATTGCCAGTTGTTCGGCGATCGGTCCCAGCGCCAGCGCCGGCACGAAGGTGAGCGCCCCCACCAGCAGCACGACGGCAATCAGCAGCGCGACGAACAGCGGCGTATCGGTGGGCAGCGTGCCGGCCCCGGCGGGGATGCGTTTTTTTCCGGCCAATGAGCCGGCGATGGCGAGCACCGGTACGATCAGCCAGAAACGGCCGATGAACATGGCGATTCCGAGCAGAGTGTTGTAGTAGCGCGTGTCCGCTCCCAGGCCCGCGAATGCGCTGCCGTTGTTGCCTGCGGCGGAGGAGAATGCGTAGAGGATTTCGCTGAGGCCGTGGGCGCCCGGATTGGCGATGCCGGCGCGGCCGGCGTCGGCCAGCAGGGCCAGCGCGGTGCCGCCGAGGATCAGCAACGGCGGGATCAGAATCACCAGTGCCGCCATCTTGATGTCGAACGCCTCAATCTTCTTGCCGAGATATTCTGGCGTGCGCCCGATCATCAGACCGGCGATGAACACGGCGACCAGCACAAATACCAGCATGCCGTAGAGGCCGCAGCCGACGCCGCCGAACACTACCTCGCCCAGTTGGATCAGTGCCAGCGGCACCAGACCGCCCAGCGGCGTGTAGGAGTCGTGCATGCTGTTCACCGAACCGTTGGAAGTCGCTGCGGTAGCCGTGGCCCACAACGCCGAGTCCACGATGCCGAAGCGCACCTCCTTGCCTTCCATGTTGCCGCCCGCCTGTTCGGCGGAGGCGGCCTGATCGACGCCGAGGGCGGCGATTGCGGGATTGCCCCTTTGTTCCGCATATTCCGCCAGGGCGAGAAAGCCGATGAAGATGATTACCATCGCCGCGAGGATCACTCGCCCTTGGCGCCGTTCGCCCACCATTGCGCCGAAAGTGTGGCAGAACGCCGCGGGGATCAGCAGGATGGCCAGAAGTTCGAGAAAATTGGAAAGCGGCGTCGGGTTTTCGAACGGGTGGGCGGAGTTGACGTTGAAGAATCCGCCGCCGTTGGTGCCCAGCTGCTTGATGGCAATCTGCGAAGCAGCCGGTCCCATCGCCAACAGCTGCGTGCTTTCCGTTGGCGCTGGGGCGGCATCATGCGGCGTCGATTTGTAATCGGCGGCCTGTATGGTCGTCACCGTTCGATACGGCGACAGATTCTGGATAACGCCTTGTCCGACCAGCACCAATGCCAACAACAGCGACAGCGGCAGCAGGACGTACAAGATGCTCCGTGTCAGGTCGACCCAGAAGTTACCGATGGTCTCCGTCGTATGGCGCGCGAAGCCACGGATCAGCGCAACGGCAACGGCCATGCCTGCGGCGGCGGAGACGAAGTTCTGCACCGTCAGCCCGACCATCTGGGTGAGATAACTCATGGTGGTCTCGCCGCCGTAACCCTGCCAGTTGGTGTTGCTGACGAAACTGACGGCGGTGTTGAACGCCGAATCGGGCGCGACGGCGCCGAGCCGTTGCGGATTTAGCGGCAACCAGCCCTGTAACCGCTGCAACGCATAGACGGCGACGAAACCCGCCAGGCTGAACCAGAGCAACGCACGGGCGTATTCGGTCCAGCGCATCTCCTGTCCGGCGTCCACCCTGCACAGGCGATAAAACAGCTTTTCGGCCGGCATGGCCCAACGCACGAAGGCGGGCAGTTCGTCGGAATAGATCCGTGCCATGTAGTTCCCCAGCGGACGGGCGAGCAGCAGCAGAACGACGAGATAAAATCCGATTTGCAGCAGGCCGTTTGCGGTCATGAAAATATCTCCGGCTTAAGGAGTGCGACGACCAGGTAGATCATCAAACCGAGGGCGATGACACCGCCGAGCAGATAGATCAGCGTCATGTCGGCCTCCGCAGCCGTTCGCAGACGTAAAGGAGGAGGAATGAAAGGCCGGCAAGGGCTGCCGGCAGCAGTAAGAATAGGATGTCCATAGGCACTCCATCGATCATCTGATGGCGAGAGCCTAGCGGTCGGCCGCTAAAAATGCTCTAAAGAATGGTGAGGCGCTGACCGTCGACGGGGAGGAGTATCCGCAGTAGGACTGCCGCAACAGCAGAGAGCGTCCTAGCGCGTGCCCAGTACTCGGAACACCACATCCACCGTCGGCGTCAGCCGCTCCAGCCGGGCAGCGGCTTCCTTGCCTGCCTTCGGCGCGCGGTAGAGATGCGGCGTCATCGTCAGCAGGTCGGCGATCTGTGCGCGGTCCAGTTCCGCGGTGTCGTAGCGCAGGGATTGCGTGTCGAGCAGTTCGAAGCCGGCTTGTTCCGCCTTGATGAGCGACGGCGGCGGCGAGGTGCGTACCTCGGGGTAGATCACCTCGCGCAGTTGCCGCAGGTGGTCGGGTCCGGGGTCGACCAGGATCAGCCGGCCGCCCGGTTTGAGAATGCGCTGGAACACTTCGTAGATCGGAAAGCCGAACATGCAGAACATCATATCGACCGATTGCGGCGACAGGGCGGGATTGTTGTTGGATGCCACCAGCCAGGTGATCTCTTTGTTGCGTCGCGTTGCCGCAATGACCGCTGGCTTGGCGATGTCGAGGCCGATGAGTGTGGCCGCGGCAATGCGGCCGTCGGCCGCCAGTGCGGCGGCGAAGCGATCGAGGTAGTAGCCCTCGCCGCAACCGGCGTCGACGGCGCAATACGTATCGGCCGCAGTCAAATTTTTTAACGCCACAGCGTTGAGCCGGTCGGAGATCGGCGCGTAGAGGCCGGCGTCGAGAAAGCGCCTCCGCGCGTCGATCATCGCCTGGCTGTCGCCCGGTTCGCGCGACTTCTTGTTCTGCACCGGCAGTAGGTGGACGTAACCCTGGCGTGCCACGTCGAAGCTGTGGCCGTTGGGGCAGGCCAATTGGGGCGTGAACGGGCCGAACGAGGCGCCGTCGAGCGGGCAGGCGAGGTTGTCGGCTTTGACGATATGCATAGGGTCGGGCGTGTTAGGCTAAGATTTGATTATGGTTTTCAATTCAACGAGCGAAGATTTTAACCGCTTCCAGCGCTGCGTGGTTAATGCATCTTCAGGAGTGAGGCGTCATGAGTACCGCAACACCGTCCGCCAATCTGCTCAAGCGCAAGGTGGCCCTGGCCGCTGCGCCTGATGTCGGCTGGGATGCCTTGAGCGCCACCCTCATGGCTATGGACGGTGTCGAATCGATGGCCCTCAGCGGCAACCGCTTGGTCGTGGTCTACAACGTCGAGCGCCTCGATTACCGCATGCTGTGCGCTGCCATTGCGGCTAATGGCGGCTCCGTCGCCTCGTCTTTCAGGCAGCGGATGTGGGGCTCGCTCTACCAGTTCATGGACGAAAACGCCCGTTCCAATCTCCATCTCCAGGGCGCCTGTTGCAGTCGCCCGCCGCCGCAGTACAAGGGGCGCCGTTGATCGGAATCGACGCTATGGCGTAGACACCGTTCAAGCTCGCCCAATGACGTCCGCCGCGACGCCGATACGCCAACAACACAAGGCAACGATTTCTTGGCGATCTTCGCGTCCTGGCCAATAGCCGATTTTGATTGCTGTGCGCGCCATGTGCGCAAATAACGTGAACACCGCGCCGCAACTTCGGTGAAGCCCATCGACCCACTGGAGCGGCTCTGCCGCGATGGGTTTATCGCGGCAGAGCCGCTCCTACGGAGGCGTTGGTTGGTAGCACAACAACGATGGGGGTTATCGCTGATCGGCATCACCCTGCCGGCAGGTGTCGTCTGGTACGTGCGCCGCCAGCCGCAACACACACTCCATGTCGCCTTTGCGACAAGTTGTCTGCAAAGGTAGCGAACCGTCCCTCCTGTTATTTCGTAATTCACTGTAAATAAAGGTGTTTTTTGCTGGCATGACCATTGCAAAACTCCGCTTAAACGGAGCGAGGTCACGGCCATGTTTGAGACGCATCCTCAGGTTGTAATCGACGACACCACGCTGCGCGACGGCGAGCAGACGGCCGGTGTCGCCTTCAGCGGCGAGGAACGGCTGGCCATCGCTCGTGCCTTGGACGCCATCGGCGTGCCGGAACTGGAGGTGGGCATCCCGGCGATGGGCGTGGAAGAGCGCGACGGTATCCGCGCCATTGCCGCGCTCGGCCTCAATGCGCGGCTGCTGGTATGGGCGCGGATGCGCAGCGACGACCTTGCCTTGTGCCACGATCTCGGCGTCAATCTGGTCGACCTCTCCACCCCGGTCTCCGACCAGCAGATCGCCCGCAAGCTCGGCCGCGACCGCAGCTGGGTACTGGATTCCATCCAGCGCCACGTCGCCGCCGCCCGCGACCTCGGTCTCGACGTAATCGTCGGCTGCGAGGATGCCTCGCGCGCCGACGGCGATTTTCTCTGCCGGGTGGCGGAGACGGCGCAGCTGGCCGGCGCCCGCCGCGTCCGCTTCGCCGACACCCTCGGCCTGCTGGAGCCGTTCGGCGTCCATGAGCGCATCGCGCGGCTGCGCGCCGCCACCGACCTCGAAATCGAAATGCACGCCCACGACGACCTCGGGCTCGCCACCGCCAACACCTTGGCCGCGGTGCGCGCCGGCGCCACCCACGTCAACACCACGGTCAACGGTCTCGGCGAACGTGCCGGCAATGCCGCGCTGGAAGAGGTGGCGGTGGGTCTGCGCTGCCTCTATGGCCTGGAGAGTGGCGTCAATCTCACCGGCGTCGAGGCGGTGTCGCAGCTGGTGGCCAAAGCCTCGGGCCGGCCGCTGCCGTGGCACAAGAGCGTGGTCGGCGAGGGCGTGTTCACCCACGAGTCGGGTATTCACGTCGACGGCCTGCTCAAGGACGTGCGCAACTACCAGGGTATCGACCCGGCGCTGCTCGGACGCCGGCACCGCCTGGTGCTGGGCAAACACTCCGGGGCGCATGCGGTGATGCAGGCCTATGCCCAGCTCGGCATCCGCCTCAGCGACGACGAAGCGCGGCAACTGCTGTCGCACATCCGCGCCTTCGCGGTGCAGTACAAACGCTCGCCGCAGGCGTCGGAACTGGAACAGCTCTATCGCACAGGAGGTCTGTCGTGGGCAGCGAACTGATCATGAATGCCGACGATGCATCACCCGTCACCGGTCTGTTCTCCCTCTGGCGCGAGGACGTGAGCTGCGTGTTCCGGCGCGACCCGGCGGCGCGCACCCGCTTCGAGGTGCTCACCACCTATCCCGGCGTGCACGCCATCATCACCCATCGCCTGGCCCATCGCCTGTGGCGGCGCGGCTGGTGCTACAGCGCGCGCTTGCTCGCCTACCTGGTGCGCCTGTTCACCAACATCGACATCCATCCCGGCGCCTCCATTGGCCGCCGCTTCTTCATCGATCACGGTGCCGGCGTGGTGATCGGCGAGACGGCAATAGTGGGTGACGACTGCACCCTCTATCACGGCGTCACCCTGGGCGGCACCAGTTGGAACAAGGGCCGGCGCCATCCGACCCTGGGCAACGGCGTGCTGGTGGGTGCCGGCGCCAAGATCCTCGGCCCGATCACCCTGGACGACCAGGTGCGCGTCGGCGCCAACTCGGTGGTGGTGCAGGACGTACCCGCCGGGCGCACCGTGGTCGGTATCCCTGGCCGCGTGGTGCGCGAGCGCAACGCGCGCAATCTCAACCCCCACGGCATCGACCTCGATCATCACCTGATTCCCGACCCGGTCGGGCGCGCCATCGGCTGCCTGCTGGAACGCATCGATCATCTGGAACGGCGGCTCGCCGGCATGCCCGACGGGGCCTGCGGCGAGTGCGGCCAGGAGGCGACGTGCGAGGCGCACGTCTTTGACGGGGCGGCGGACGAACGCCCGAAACGACAGGAGGTCGAACATGGACTTGCTTGAATTCAACGAACACAACCTCTACTTCGACCGGCCGCTGCCGGAAGGGGCGGAGACGCTGCTGGAACAGGCGTCGGACGCCGGTATGGACGCGGCGGCGGAGCTGCCGCTGCTGCGCGCCTTCGTCCAGGCGCCGACCCACCTGACGGTGCTGGTCGCGCTCTACCGCTACTACTACTACAACCATCGTCTGCAAGAGGCGCTGCACGTCGCGCGGCAGGCCCGCGTGGTCGCCGGCGCCGAGATGGGCTTCCCCGACGACTGGCGCACCATGGACCTGCTCTACCTGAGCGCCGGCGCGCGCCGCTCCCTCGGCCAGGTGCGTTTCTACCTGCTCTCGCTCAAGGCCGAAGGCTTCCTCTATCTGCGCCTGGCCCAATACGCGGCCGGACGCGAACGGCTGCAAAAGGTGCGCGAGCTGGACGAGGCCGACCGTCTCGGCTCCGCCGCCCTGCTGGCCATCATCGACAGTTGCGGTGATTACGAACCTACGGCGCCGGACCTGGCGGCCGACTATAAGGAGGCGCTATGAATACCCTCGAAAGCGAACTGCGGGACTTGGAAGGGGCCGAAGAGTTTCTCGACTACTTCCGCATCGACTACGACCCCCAGGTGGTCCACGTCAACCGGCTGCACATCCTGCAACGGTTTCACGACTACGTGCAGCGCATCGCCCTGCCGGACGGCGAGGCGGCGCAGCGCGACATCTATCGCCAGGCGCTGCAAACCGCCTATCGCGACTTCGTCGACTCCGATGCCCAGACCGAAAAGGTGTTCAAGGTGTTCAAGCAGGGCGAACCGCAGGTGGCGTTCGTTTCAATGAGCGATATCCGGAGGGCCTGATGCGTCCGCGTTACGACTACGGCAACGCCGTGCGGGTGATCCGCAACGTGCGCAACGACGGCACCTTTCCCGGCATCGCCACCGGCACGCTGCTGGTGCGCCGCGGCACCGTCGGTTACGTGCGCAGCATCGGCACCTTCCTCCAGGACCAGATCATCTACGAAGTGCATTTCCTGGAAGAGGGGCGCGTGGTCGGCTGCCGCGAAGAGGAGCTGATCGGTGTCGACGAGCCGTGGGTGCCGAGCCGTTTCGAGAGTCGCGAGCAGGTACGCACCCTGATGACGTTGGCCCATCGCGGCGAGGTGCTGGTGGCAGCGGGTGCGCCCGGCCAGATCCTCAAGGTGTGGCGCGACGGCGGCGACGAAGTGATCTACGACGTGATCTTTCACGACCAGACGCTGAGCGTCCCCGAGCGGGCGCTGGCGCCGTTGGAGGAGGCCACGGCCGATGTCCACTGAAGCGCGTACCGCCAACTACCTGCGTCTGCGCAGCGCGCTGGCTGGTTTCCAGCGCACCCCCGCGGAACTCAACGACGACGAACGCCGCACCGTCGAGCAGCAGACGGTGCAGGCCTACGCCATCGAGGAGCGGGTGTTGGCCATGCCCGAGGCGCGCGACGTGCACGTCCCGGCGCCGGTGGTGGAGCAGGCGGTGCAAGGTATCGTCGAGCGTTATCCCGACCACGCCGAATTCGAGGCCGACCTGGAGCGCAACGGCCTCGACGCCGACACCCTGCGCCGCGCCGTCGAGCGCGAACTGCGGGTCGAGGCGGTAATCGAACGCGCGCTTGCCGATCACTGCGACGTGAGCGACGACGAAGTGGCCATTTACTATCTGCAACACAAGGAGCGTTTCACCCGCCCCGAAGTGCGCACGATGCGCCACATCCTGATCACCGTCAACGAAGCCTATCCCGAAAACAGCCCCGAGCGTGCGCGCGAGCGCATCATTGAGGTAAAGAAGAAACTGGGCGGCGATATTTCACTTTTCGAACCACTGGCGCGCGGCCACTCCGAGTGTCCCAGCGCAATGGAAGGCGGACGCATCGGCAAGATCAAGCACGGCATGCTCTATCCGCAACTGGACACCGTCGCCTTCGCCATGGCGTGCGGGACGATCAGCGACGTGGTGCAATCGGAACTGGGGTTTCATCTGCTCTGGTGCGAGGCCGTGGCGGATGGCGGCGAGGTGCCGCTGGAAGAAGTAAGCGGGAAGATTCGGGACGTGCTGGTTGAGCGCAAGAGGAAGGTGTTTTTGCGGGAGTGGTTGAAGGGCGGCTGATGGCGCAGCCACTCATACCCCTTGTTACCACCACGGAACCTGGCGGCGAAGTAGGCCGGACACGGCACAGTGGTGTCCGGCAGGGTCCGCCCGATACCGCTGCGCTCCATCGGGCCTACGACGGCGGTCGTTTACCTCCGGCGCCGTGATCGGCGTTGCCAATGGCGAGTTATGGGTGTCCCCGTTCTCCCTTCCACGGAACCTGGAGGCGATGTAGGCCGGACACAGCACAGCGGTGTCCGGCAGGGTCCGCCCGATACCGCTGCGCTCCATCGGGCCTACGACGGCGGTCGTTTACCTCCGGCGTCGTGATCGGCGTTGCTAGTGGCGAGTTATGGGTGTCCCCGCTCTCCCTTTTACAAACCGGCGACATAGTCTGTGGGGCCGTTGTATTCCCTTTGGAGACAAACTGAAACACATACGCTCTTTTGTATCCTGAGCGTTTTCCCGTCAGGAGAAATCCCATATCCACATGCATTACCCCAAGCTCTAAACCTATTTGGGATGATTTTTGGGTTATCCGAAATCTTGAATCTTATCTCGGCCCGGGACATTTTCCCCATGGATGGATCGAGCATGTCATCAATCCCAGCGAAGGATAGGTCATTCTGGTATTTGTTTAATCCTGGGCAATGTAACAGTAGCTTTTTCCAGTTGTTTTTTACGAGTTGAACTGTTTCTGGTTGTCCTTTTAGGGCCGGCATTTGAAGTGGCTTGTTCGCATCTGTGCCGTTGGTGTCGTTTCGAGTGACCTTCGTTCCTTCAGTGTCCATGCGGCGGTCCTTCTGACGGGCGGTATTGACTTAATTTACCCTCAATTGTTTGGCAAAATCCAATCACCGGCGTAGGGGCAGTCCTGGCCGTTGCGCGTCCGTTCCGTGAAGCGTCGTTTTGAGTCAGATCAGCGCGTGTCAGCGAAAATGGAGTTTTAGGTGTCCCTGCTCTCCGTTCATGTAGGCCGGACATCGCACAGCGGTGTCCGGCAGGTCCGCCCGATACCGCTGCGCTCTATCGGGCCTGCGACGGCGGTTGTTTACCTCCGGCGCCGTGATCGGCGTTGTCGGTGGCGGGTTATGGGGGATGGGCGTCCCCGTTCTCTCTGTCATTTACACGGCCTGGGCAATGCATTACGGTTGCATTCCTTGATGTCGGGGGATTCCAGCAATGAAAGATTTCACCAGCGAACAAGGTCTTAAATTCCGTTACATCCTGCGCGATGTCGCCAAGGGCAAGCGCGGGGCGCGGGAGCTGACGCGCGAGGAGGCGGCCGAGGCGCTGGCGTTTCTCTTTTCCGACGAGCGCGACGGGGCGCAGGTGGGGGCGTTTCTCACGGCGATGCGCTTCAAGGGGGCGACGCTGGGGGAGTATCTGGGCTTCTTCGATGCGATCTATGCCAGCTCGGATATCATCCGGCCGGACGTGCCCAATCTGCTCAATGCCAACGGTCCCTACGACGGGCGCAAGCATTTTCTGCAACTGAGCCCGGCGGCGGCGATCCTTGCCTCGGCGGCGGGCGTGCCGATGCTGCTGCACTCCTCCGACGGGCTGCCGCCGAAGAACGGTGTGACCAGCGGCAAGGTGTTGGAGGCGTTGGGTATCCCCGCCTACCAGGAACCGGAGCGGGTGCGGCGCAATATCGAGGAGAGGGGTTTCGGCTTTCTCCATGCGCGGGTCTACTGCCACGGCATCGAGCGGCTGCGGCCGGTGCGCGAGATGCTGTTCTACCGTTCGCTGCTGCATAGCTGCGAGGTGATGATCAATCCGGGCGACGCCAAGCGCTCCATTATCGGCGCGGCCCACGCTTCGTTCCTGGAGCGCTTCCTAGAGGTGCAGGTGGCGCAGGGGGCGGAACATGTGTTGGCGGTGAAAGGGCTCGACGGTGCCGACGAGCTGCCGCTGCAACCGACGCCGGTGGCGGAGTACCGCGACGGCAAGGTGGAACATCTCACCTTGAGTCCGACCGACTATGGCTTGGCGGAACGCGAACCGTTGCCGTGCCGTTCGGCGGAGGAGACGGCGCAGGTGATCCGCCAGGCCTTCGGCGGCGAACACGACGCGGTGCGCGACGCGCTGATCTACAACGGCGGCGTGCGCATCTATCTGGGCGGCAAGGCGGACACTATCGGCGACGGTATCGCCGTCGCCCGCGAGACCCTGGAGAGCGGCGCCGCGCTGCGCCAGTTGCAACGGCTCAGCGGCGCGGAGTGAGAAAAATCAACCACGGGTGACATTTGTGCCCTGTGGGTACGGGGAACACGGGGTTGAAAATTAAGACTCCGCCGCGAAATGTGCGCTCAGTCCGGCCTACATTGCTAACCACGGGGAACACGGGGGTGAAAATTAAGGCTCCGCCGCGAAATGTGTGGGCAGTCGTAGGCCCGATGGAGCGCAGCGGTATCGGGCGGAGCTTGCCGGACACCGCTGCGCTATGTCCGGCCTACATCGCTAACCCCGTGGTTAATTGTCTTTTCATTCCTCCTCGTCGTCGTCCTTGCGCGGCACGGTTTCCGGGTCGGCGGTGATGGGGCGGTAGATCTCGATGCGGTCGCCTTCGGCTAGTTGGGTGTCGAGTGGAACGACCTTGCCGAAGATGCCCACCTTCTGATTGTCCATGTCGATCTCGGGAAAGCGCTGCAGGACGCCGGAGCGTTCCAGCGCGTCGCCGACGGTGGCGAGGTCGTTCAGTTCCAGATCCTGCCAGAACTGCGACGTGGGTTCGGCGTAGGCGATGCTGACGCGCATGGTTCTCTCCCGTCAACTGTGGCTGGCTGCCGGCATGGCGGCGAGTTCTACCGTTTTGGCGACGCGGCGGGCGCGGCGCGTTTCGAGCAATCGTTTGCCGGCCATCAGGAAGCCGAGCGCGAGGAAACCGCCCGGCGGCAGGACCATCAGCAGGAAGCCGCTGTAGTGCGGGATGATGGTCAGTTCGATCACCTTGAACGGCGAACCGAGCAACAGCGCGGCGTTGGCGAATAGGGTGCCGGAGCCGAGCACCTCGCGCACGATGCCGATCAGCAGCAGGCCGAAGGTGAAGCCGAGGCCGCTGCCGAGGCCGTCCACGAACGAGGCCAGCGGCGCGTTGCGCGCGGCGAACGCTTCGGCGCGGCCGAGGATGGCGCAGTTGACCACGATCAGCGCGATGAACAGGCCGAGCACGCCGTAGAGCTGATGCAGCCAGGCGTTCATGGTCATGTCCACCAGGGTCACCAGGCTGGCGATGATCACCACGAATACCGGGATGCGCACCTCGTTGGTGATGAAGTTGCGGAGGCTGGCGATCATCACGTTGGAGACCACCAGCACGGCGGTGGTGGCGAGGCCCATGCCGAGGGCGTTGGTGGCGGTGGAGGTGACCGCCATGGTCGGGCAGAGGGCGAGCGATTGCGACAGCGTGATGTTGTTGGTCCAGAAGCTGTCTTTGAAAATCTTGCCGTACCTGTCAGCCATGGCGGTTCTCCTCTGTTGCCTGTGCGGCGCTGTGAAGCAGTTGGTCGCGGTGCGCGGCGAACAGTTGCAATCCCTCATGGATACCCTTGACCACGCCGCGCGGGGTGATGGTGGCGCCGGTGAACTGATCGAACACGCCGCCGTCTTTCTTCACGTGCCAGCCCTTCTGATCGGGATTGCCCAGCGAACGGCCGTCGAAGCCCAGTATCCAGTGGGTCTTCTTCAGATCGATCTTGTCGCCGAGGCCGGGGGTTTCGTGCTGTTGCAGCACGCGCACGCCGAGGATGGCGCCGCTGCTGTCGACGCCCATCAGCAGCAGGATCGCGCCGCCGTAGCCGTGGGCCGTCATCTCGTAGGCGACGGCCGTCACCTTGCCGTGGCGCAGGGCGCGATAGAAGGTCTTGCGTTCGCCGTGACCGACATCGATCACGAACGCATCCTTGAGCAGACTGTTGTCGTGCAGCGCGGGCGGGATCACCTGTTCCAGCGACGCCTGCCGATCCTCGTCCAGGCGCGCGGCGATGGGACCGGCGGTCTTGACGTGGGCGAAGGTGAGGGCGGCGCCGGCCACCATGGCGACGATGCCGAGCAGGATGGACGAGTAACCGAGGCGCGGGCGCTGGGGTGCGGTTTCCATGCTTACTCCTCGCCGTGCAGTTTTTCGGGCGCGTAGTGCAGCGGGGCGCCGTTGCGGGTGCGGCCGTAGACGCGCGGGCGCAGATAGTGATCGATGAGCGGAGTGGCCGAGTTCATCAGCAGCACGGCGAAGGCGACGCCCTCGGGGAAACCGCCCCAGGTGCGGATGACGTAGATCAGCGTGCCGCAGCCGGCGCCGAACAGCAGTTGGCCCGATCCGCTGCTGGGCGAGGTGACCGGATCGGTGGCGATGAAAAAGGCGCCCAGCAGCAGGCCGCCGGAAAGCAGATGCAGTAGCGGGCCGGCGTAGCGCAGCGGATCGACCAGGTGCAGCGCGCCGGCCAGCAGCGCAACGGCGGCGAGCATCGCCACGGGGATCTGCCAGCTGATGATGCGCCGCCACAACAGGAACAGGCCGCCCAGCAGCAACAGCAGCGCGGAGGTCTCGCCCAGGCTGCCGGAGGCGAAGCCGAACAGCTCACTGAGCGGCGAATAGAAGCCGTGCAGCGAGACGTCGAGGCCGTGGCCGCGGGTCAGTTCGGTTTTGATGTGGCCGAGCACCGTGGCGCTGGAGACGGCGTCGATGTGGGGGATGCCGAACAGCGTGATGTGCAGGCCGGCGAGCAGACCCGGCGCATCGGCGGCGCCCAGCGGCTGCGGCGCGACCCAGCGGGTCATCTCCACCGGGAACGAAATCAGCAGCGCGACGCGCGCCAGCATCGCCGGGTTGAACAGGTTCTGGCCCAGACCGCCGAATACCTGTTTGCCGATGACGATGGCGAAGGCGCCGCCGACCGCGCCGATCCACCACGGCGCCCACGGCGGCAGGCTCAGCGCCAGCAGCCAGGCGGTGAGCAGCGCCGAACCGTCGAACAGAAACGGCGTCACCGGTTTGCCGGCGATGCGCAGCGAGGCCGCCTCGGAGAGCAGCGCGCTGGCGATGGTGATCAGGAACAGAAAAATGCCGGACCAGCCGAACTGATAGAGGGCGAAGGCGGTGGCCGGCAGCAGCGCCAGCAGCACCTGGCCCATGACGCCGGCGACGCTGCGTTGCGCCACGTAGTGCGGTCCGCTGATCGGTGGTGCGCTCATGCGCTTGCCTCCTGCGCAGCTTGCTGCGCCTTCTTCGCCGCCCGTTCCGCCTTGCGCTGCGCCGCGACTTCGGCCTTGATGGCGGCCTCGCGTTCCAGCCGCGCCTGACGCGCCTGTACCAGCTGTTTGGTGTAATCGGATTTGCGCTGCGCTTGCGCGCGCGCCGCCACTTCGCCCTTGGCGTAGTTGAAGTACTGGGTCAGCGGCAGGTGCGCGGGACAGACGTAGGCGCAGGTGCCGCAGGAGAGACAGTCGGCGAGGCCGTAATCGAGTGCGCCGTCGAGGTCGCCGTGTTGCGAACGCTTCATCATCTCCAGCGGCATCAGTCCCATGGGACAGACCCGCACGCAGCTGCCGCAGCGGATGCAGGGCATGGTGTCGCCTCCGCCCAGTTCCGGTTCGGTCAGCGCCAACACGCCGTTGCTGCCCTTGACGATGGGTACGCGGCTGTGGGGCAGCACGGTGCCCATCATCGGGCCGCCCATCAGCAGGCGTGTCGGTTCGGCGCTGAGGCCGCAGTAGTCGAGCAGGTCCTGCACCAGGGTGCCGAGCGGAACTTCGAGATTGCGCCGGTCGCGTACCGCGCCGCCGCTGACCGTGACCACGCGCCGCACCAGCGGTCGGCCGTAGCGGATCGCCTCGTGCACCGCGAAGGCGGTGGCGACGTTGTGCACCAGCACCCCGACCTGGGCGGTGAGGCCGCCGGCCGGCACTTCGAGTCCGGTCAGCGTCTTGATCATCTGTTTCTCCGAACCCATCGGATAGAGCGCGGGCACCGCGACCACCTTCAACTGGCCGTGGCCTTTGGCCGCTTCGCGCATCGCGGCGATCGCCTCCGGCTTGTTGTCCTCGATGGCGATCAGGGCGCGGCCCCAGCGGATGGCATGCAGCATCAGCCGCACGCCGTCGACGATCTGGGCGGCGCGCTCGCGCATCAGCCGATCGTCGCAGGTGAGGTAGGGCTCGCACTCGCCGCCGTTGATGACCAGCGTATGGATGTGTTTGTTGTTGGCGCTGCCCAGCTTCACCGCAGTGGGGAAGGTGGCGCCGCCCATGCCGACGATGCCGGCGGCGGCGATGCGTTCGGCCATCAGTTCGGACGGGATCTCGAACGGGTCCTTGGGCACCGGAAACTCGTCCCATTCGTCCTTGCCGTCCGGTTCCAGTTCGATGCACAGGGTCGGCAGGCCAGAGGGGTGCGGCGCGGTAAAATCGTCCACCTCGCGCACCCAGCCGGAGGTAGGCGCATGCACCGGCGCCGAGATGGCGCCGGTGGCCTTGGCCAGCAATTCGCCCTTCAAAACATGTTGGCCGATCTTCACCACCGGCTCCGCCGCCGCGCCGATATGCTGCTGCATCGGCACGAACAGCCGCTGCGGCAGCGGCAACGGCTCGATGCGCGCGCCGGCGCTGCCCTCTTTGCGTGCCGGCGGATGGATGCCGCCGCGAAAACGGAACAGCTTCATGATGTTCTCCTTCAGGCGGCCGCCAGCTTCGGTTTTTCCCAGCGCCAACTGCGCAGGCTCGGCTTCTCCGGCACCATCGCCATGCTGCCGGTGGGACAGACCTCGACGCAGGCGCCGCAGCCGGTGCAGGCGCGCTCCATCACTACATGGATCTGTTTCGGCGCACCGATTACCGCGTCGGTGGGACAGCTGCGCAGGCACTTGATGCAGCCGATGCAGATCGCCTCGTTGACCCGCGCGATCATCACGCCGGTGTCGACCATCCCCGAGGTGTCGACATTGACGCCGAGGGTGGCGGCCAGCGCCTCCACCACCGCCTTGCCGCCGGGCGGACAGACCGTGAGCGGCGCCTCGCCGTTGACGATGGCCAACGCCGCTTGGGAACAGCCGGGATAGCCGCACTGGCCGCACTGCGAACCGGGCATCAACGCCTCCACCTGCGCCACCCGCGGGTCGCTCTCCACATGGAAGTAGCGCGAGGCGATACCGAGCAGATAGCCCAGCGCAATGCCGAGAACGGTCAGACTCAAAATCGCAGCGATCATGGCGTCACCTCGTCACAAGAAATGTAACCACGGGGGGCACGGGGAATTGGATGCAAGGAGCCTTGTGGCGAGTACACCAGGGCCAAATTATTCGACTCTGCACCCGCATCCATAAGCGGCCCCGTGCCTCCCGTGTTCCCCGTGGTCAATAGTTTTTCGATCTTCATTTCACCGGCAGTCCCGAGAAGCCCATGAAGGCCAGCGACAGCAGGCCGGCGACGATGAAGGCGATGGGGGCGCCGGCGAACACGGCCGGGACATTCGACAGCGCCAGCCGTTCGCGCAGGCCGGCGAACAGCACCAGCACCAGGGTGAAACCGAGGGCGGAGCCGAAGCCGTAGAGCAGGCTGGTGATGAAGCCGTTGCCTTGTTGCACGTTGAGCAGGGCGACGCCGAGCACGGCGCAGTTGGTGGTGATCAGCGGCAGGAAGATGCCGAGGGTCTGGTACAGCGCGGGGCTGGTCTTGCGCACCACCATTTCGGTGAACTGCACCACCGCGGCGATCACCAGGATGAAGGCGAGGATGCGCAGGAATTCGATGTGCAGCGGTTCCAGCAGCAGGTGTTCCAACATCCAGCCGGCGACGGCGGCCAGGGTCAGGACGAAGGTGGTGGCCATCCCCATGCCGAGCGCGGAGTCGACCTTGTTGGAGACGCCCATGAACGGACAGAGTCCCAGGAATTTCACCAGGACGACGTTGTTCACCAGGGCGGTGCCGAGCAGAAGCAGGATATAGGCGGTCACGGTTCACCTCGATTGCTGTGATCGAGGATTAGCATCAACTGTGCCACGCGTCGTAGGTCTATTGTGGTGCCCTGGGAAACCAGTATTTGCACCGGGTTACGGGCTACCTGCACGTTTTCAGTGCAAATGTTTGTTGTCGTGTTTGTAGCGTCGCGTTCGCCGCAGCGGCCGTATTGTGCGGAATGCAACAACGATGCGGGCGTCAGGGGCGTAGCAATGCTGACAAACGCACTTGGCAAGTATCTTGCCTGGGTAAAACCAACGTTAAGTGCCGGTGCATAGCCAATGAGCGACGATAGAAACAGCGGTAATCCCGCCGCGGCCCTGGAGGCCGTGGAGCGCTTCCTGCAATCGCCGCCGCCCGACGTGCCGGGCGAGGTGGTGGCGCTGTTGCAGGCGACGATGCACGGGCGCCGGCCCAGCCTGTCGCCGCGGCTGTTTGCCGAGGCGGTGGAACAGGCGCCGGTCGCCATCTCCATTACCGACACCGCCGCCAACATCCTCTACGCCAACGCCGCCTTCACCCAGGTGACCGGCTTCAGTCAGGCCGACGTGGTCGGCCATAACGAATCGATGCTGTCGGACAAGAGCACCCCGTCCATCGTCTACCGCACCCTGTGGGGCCGGCTGCTGCAACAGAAGAGCTGGAACGGCATGCTGGTCAACCGGCGCAAGGACGGCGAGCGTTACGTGGCGGAACTGACGGTGGCGCCGGTGGTGAGCAGCGGCGGCGTGACCACCCATTACGTGGGGATGCACCGCGATATCACCGAGATGTTTCAGTTGCAGCAGGAGTTGCAGAACCAGAAGGAGCTGTTCGACACGGTGATCGACGTGGCGCCGGCGGTGATCGCGGTGCTGGACGACAACGGCGCAACGCTGTTGCGCAACCGCGCCTATCGCCGCCTGCTGCACGACCTCAACGGACGCGAGCCGGCGGAGTTGCTGCTGGCGGCGCCGAATGCGGAGGCGACGGACCAGGAGAATATGCCGTCGCGCGAACTGCGGCTCGATTTCCCCGACGGCTCCACCCGCTGGTTCGTCTGCATGGCGGTGCACTTCAACGCTCGCGACAGCAGCGCCGACGCCTATTTCTCCGCCCGCGAGCGGCCCTATCGGATGCTGGTGGCGCACGAGGTCAGTGAACTGAAGCGCCAGCAGGAAGAGGTGCGGATGAACGCGCTGCGCGCGCTGGTGGCGGAAGAGGAGCTGGGGCGCGGCCTGCGCGAAACCCTGACCGGTGCGCTGCACCAGATGCAGCGTCCGCTCAATCTGTTGAATGCCGCGGTGGGGATGCTGGAACGGCGCAACGGCGGCGGCGACGAGTCGCTGTTGGGCGTGCTGCGCCAGGTGCGCGACGAAGGCAGCGCGGCGGTCGAGACGCTGCGCGGCTGCGTGCCGCAGGAGCTACAGGAACCGCTGCTGCCGGTGAACCTCAATCAGCTGCTGCATGAAGCGCTGCTGCTGTGCACCCCGCGGCTGCTGGCCGCCGGCATCGTGGTGGATTGGCAGCCGACGGTGGACCTGCCGCTGTTCAACGGCCACGAGCGGCGTCTGCGCAGCGCGCTCAAGCAGCTGGTGGACAACGCCATCGACGCCATCGTCGATGCCAACAGCGAACGCCGCGAACTGCGGCTGACGACGCGGGTCGATGGCGGGCAACTGGCGTTGCAGATCGAGGACAGCGGTCCCGGCATCGCGCCGGAGCTGCGCTTCAAGGTGTTCGAACCGTTCTTTACCCGCAAGGGCGGACAGCATGCGGGCATGGGGCTGGCGATGGTGCAGGAGGCGGTGAATCGCCACTACGGCACCATCGACATCGACCCGGCCTGTAACGAAGGTTGCCGCATCTGCCTGCGGTTTCCCCTGTTGACCGACAACTATCAGGAGTGGTGATGGCGGCGCACGACGACACGACGGTAAGTCCCGCGCGGCTACGGCTGATCGAGCGGGAGCTGAACGCTCTCTACCAGGTGAGCAAGGTGCTGAGCCGCTCGCTCAACCTGCGCGACACCTTGCAGGAGGTGCTGGAGGCGCTGCACCGCCAGGGCGGCATGGAGCGCGGCATGGTGGCGCTGGTGGAGCCGGACAGCGGCGAGATGCTGTTGCGCGGTCTCTACAATAACGAGCAGTCGGTGGTCGATCACGTGCGCTACCGCGCCGGCGAAGGGGTGGTGGGCGCGATCCTCGAAGGCGGCAGTATGGTGGTGGTGGAGTGCATCGCCGACGAGCCGCGCTTCCTGTCGCGCACCGGCATGTACGAGCCGCACCTGCCCTTCGTCGGCGTGCCGATCCGCATCGGTGACGGCAAGCCGGTGGGGGTGCTGGCGGCGCAGCCGGCGGACAATCTCGATGGTCTGCTGGACGACCGCGCCCGCTTCATGGAGATGGTGGCCAATCTGATCGCCCAGAGCGTGCGCCTCTCCTGGGAGGTGGAGCGCGAACGGCGCGACCTCAAGGACGAGCGCGACCAGTTGCGCCGCACCGTGCGCGGCAACTACGGCTTCGACAACATGGTGGGCCACACCTCGGCGATGCGCCGGGTGTTCGAGCAGGTGCGCCAGGTGGCCAAGTGGAACACCACCGTGCTGATCCGCGGTGAGTCGGGCACCGGCAAGGAGCTGATCGCCCACGCCATCCACTACAACTCGCCGCGCGCCAACGGCACCTTCGTCAAGCTCAACTGCGCGGCGCTGCCCGACAACCTGCTGGAGTCGGAGCTGTTCGGCCACGAGAAGGGCGCCTTCACCGGCGCCGCAGCGCAACGCAAGGGACGCTTCGAGCAGGCCAACGGCGGCACCATCTTTCTGGATGAGATCGGCGAGATTTCGCCCACCTTCCAGGCCAAGCTGCTGCGCGTGTTGCAGGAAGGCGAGTTCGAGCGCGTCGGCAGCAACCAGACCATCAAGGTGGACGTGCGCGTCATCGCCGCCACCAATCGCGACCTGGAGTCGGGGGTGGAGGAGGGCAAGTTCCGCGAGGACCTCTACTACCGTCTCAACGTCATGCCGATCTTCGTGCCGGCGCTGCGCGAGCGCGCCGAGGATATCCCGTCCCTGGCCCAGTATCTGGTGCAGAAGATAAGCCGCAACCAGGGGCGCGAGCTGACCATCACCGAGAGTGCGGTGCGGCTGCTGATGCGCCACGACTGGCCGGGCAACGTGCGCGAACTGGAGAACTGTCTGGAGCGAGCCGCCATCATGAGCGAGGACGGCGCCATCGACCGCGACGTCATCAGCCTCACCGGGCTGGAGGAGCAGTTGCCCCTGAGCCGTCCCGCCGGCAGCGAGGTGGATCTGGACGCTCCCGACCTGGACGACCGGGAACGGGTGATCGCCGCCCTGGAACAGGCCGGTTGGGTGCAGGCCAAGGCGGCGCGCCTGCTGAACATGACCCCGCGCCAGATCGCCTATCGCATCCAGACTCTGAACATCAAGGTGAAGCAGTTCTAAGGCGGCGGCGATGACCGAGGCGGCCGACCTGATCCCGTGGCACGCCGGACGCTTCCTGCCGGGAGATGCGACGCTGGACGAGACCCACGCCGCCTTCGCCGTCCTGGTGAACCGGTTGGCGCAGGCGGCGGATGCCGAGTTTGCTGCGCCGGACAGCGCCCTTGCGGCGCATCTGATGGGTCATGTCGGCGGCTGATATCCGCCGCCTTGCCGCCGTTACCACGCCCCGTCGGCGGCGAGGCGTTTTTTCTTCCGTTCTGCCATAATTCCGCCTGTCACATTGGTGCGGTATCGTTACACCCTCGGTCCGCATGCCGGACAAATAGGCCGATTGCGGAATAAGACCCACCAGAACAAAACGTTATCGTATTTTTCGGTTCTCGCGGCGCATTTGGGGTATCCTTTTCGACGATGTGCTTTTTAACGCAAATTTTACGTTATTGAAATATTTGTGTAGCACCGGCCACGCACAATAGCGTCTCTTACGCGGCGCCTGCACTGAACCCGATGAGGCGGTGCGGTATGGGGATTTTGATTGCGCCCGGCGTGGCGGCGGCAGGCAACACCGGCCGGTAGAGAGTTAGGCGTAGTGCCGACGGCAGCGGGAGAGTTAACGTCCCCGTCTGTTTTACCGATACAGCAAAGGAAACAACATCCGATGGATGGCTCGCCAGCGTCCGCAAGCAGATTGAAACTTCCCTCCGATTGGCAGGACCGCCTGTTCCGCGGCGTGACGCGCCTGTTCGCGATCCTGGTTCTGGCGACGGTCATCGCCATCTTCGTGTCGCTGTGCGTGGAGGCATGGCCCGCCATCACCAAATTCGGCCCCGGCTTTCTGACCAATACCAGTTGGAATCCGGTGACGGAAAAATTCGGCGCCGCCGCCCCCATCTTCGGCACCCTGGTGACCTCGATCATCGCCCTGATCATCGCCGTGCCGGTCAGCTTCGGCATCGCCGTGTTCATCACCGAACTGGCGCCGCGCTGGCTGAAGCGCCCGGTGGGGACCGCCATCGAGCTGCTGGCGGCGATCCCCAGCATCATCTACGGCATGTGGGGGCTGTTCGTCTTTGCCCCGATCTTCGCCGACACGGCACAACCGTGGATTAGCGACCATTTCGCCGATTGGCCGGTCATCGGGCGGCTGGTCGACGGACCACCCATGGGCATCGGCATGTTCACGGCCGGACTGATCCTGGCGATCATGATCCTGCCGTTCATCACCGCCGTGATGCGCGACGTGTTCGAGGTGGTGCCGCCGGTGCTGAAGGAGTCGGCCTATGGCCTGGGCGCCACCACCTGGGAGGTGGTGCGCGGGGTGGTGCTGCCGTATACCAAGGTCGGGGTGGTGGGCGGTGTGATGCTAGGCCTCGGCCGCGCCCTGGGCGAAACCATGGCGGTCACCTTTGTCGTGGGCAACGCCCATCGCATCAGTGCGTCCCTGTTCATGCCGGGCAACACCATCTCGTCGACCCTCGCCAACGAATTCACCGAGGCGGTGGGCAAGCTCTACACCGCATCGTTGATCGAACTGGGTCTGGTGCTGTTCTTCATCACCTTCATCGTGCTGGCTTTGGCCAAGTTGCTGCTGATCCGGTTGACGGCGCGTGAAGGCGCGCAGCATTGAGGTTGGTCATGAAACTCTATACACGACGCAAAATACGCAATGCCTTCTGGCTGGTGGCCTCCGTGCTGGCGACCGGGTTCGGGTTGTTCTGGCTTATTTGGTTGCTGTGGACACTGCTCGCCAATGGCTTGCCGTGGATCAGGCTGAGCCTGTTCACCGAGATCACGCCGCCGCCGGGCAGCGAAGGCGGCCTCGCCAACGCCATCGTCGGCAGCCTGTGGATGACGGGGGTGGGTATGTTGATCGGTACGCCTCTCGGCATACTGGCCGGTACCTTCCTGTCCGAGTTCGGCCGTGCTTCCCGCTCCCTGTCGGGACGGGCGACCGCCCTTTGGGCGGTGTTTGGCCTGCTCGTCTCGTTGAGCGGTTATCTCTTCGATTCCGGCTGGTTGTACGTGCCGGGCATCGCGCTGATCCTGGTGGCGGGCGCGATGTACCTTCTGGGCGATGCCTTGATTGCGTCCATCGTGCGCTTTGTGAACGATATCCTGTTGAGCGCGCCGTCCATCGTCATCGGCGTCTTCATCTACAGTGTGGTGGTGCTGCAGACCGGTCATTTCTCCGGCTGGGCCGGCGCGCTGGCGCTGGCGCTGATCGTGATACCGGTGGTGCTGCGCACCACCGAAGACATGCTGCGGCTGGTGCCGGACAGCATGCGCGAAGCGGCCATCGCGCTCGGCGCGCCGCAATGGAAGGTGGTGGTGCTGGTGATCTACCGCGCCGCCCGCGCCGGTATCCTTACCGGCATCCTGCTGGCGGTGGCGCGTATCAGCGGCGAAACGGCGCCGCTGCTGTTCACGGCGCTGAACAATCAATTCTGGAGTTCCCATCTGGGAGAACCGCTGGCCAACCTGCCGGTGGTCATCTTCCAGTTCGCCATGAGTCCCTATGCGGGTTGGCAGCATCTGGCCTGGGCCGGTGCGTTGCTGATTACCGGTAGCGTTCTGCTGCTCAATATCATTGCCCGCGTACTGCAACGCGGGCGTGTGCAGTCGTACTGATGGGTATGGGCATGCGACAGCAACAAGAGGAATCAACAGTGACGTCAGATACTACGCATTCGGATGTGGTGCGTTCAGGTGGCGAGCCTACGGCGGCGGCATCCAAGTTTTATCCGCTGCCCGGCAATCAATCGCCGGCCGAACTCCCGGCAAAGATATCGGTCCGCGACCTGAACTTCTACTACGGCCGTAATCACGTTCTGCACGACATTTCGCTCGAAATTCCGGAGCGTAAGGTGACCGCCTTTATCGGCCCTTCCGGCTGCGGAAAATCGACCCTGCTGCGTTGCATCAACCGGGTGTTCGAACTCTATCCGGGCCAGAAGGCCACGGGCGAAATCAATATCGACGGTGCCAATATCCTGTCGCGCTCCATCGACCTCAACAGTCTGCGTGCCAAGGTCGGCATGGTGTTCCAGAAGCCGACGCCGTTTCCCATGAGCATTTCCGAAAACATCGCCTTCGGCGTGCGCATGCACGAGAAGCTGTGTCGTTCCGAGATGAGCGACCGTGTCGAGTGGGCGCTGCGCAAGGCGGCGCTGTGGGACGAGGTGAAGGACAAACTGGAGTACAGCGGCACCGCGCTCTCCGGCGGCCAGCAGCAGCGCCTCTGTATCGCCCGCGGCATTGCCATCAAGCCCCAGGTGCTGCTGCTGGACGAACCGGCCTCGGCGCTGGACCCGATCTCGACCCTCAAGATCGAGGAACTGATCAACGAACTGAAAACCGACTACACCATCGTCATCGTCACTCACAACATGCAGCAGGCCGCCCGTATCTCCGACTTCACGGCGTTCCTCTACCTGGGTAAGCTGATCGAGTACGACGACACCAACATCATCTTCACCAAGCCGCGCTTCAAGGATACGGAAGACTATATCACCGGGCGTTATGGCTGATGGTGCTGTAGTCGTCGCTGCACAAAATGAAATGGCCCGCGATTGCGGGCCATTTGTTTATGGCACATGGGTATTCTTCAATGCCGGGTTGGTGTAGGCACGGCGGCATTGACGCGGAGGGAGCGGCTCCGCCGCGATAAGGCCGATCGAGGCAGAACCGCTTCATGCGGGGCTTTGCTCGGCCCCGTAGGTCGGACCGAGCGTAAGCGGTGTCCGGCAAAGGCCGCCCGATGCCGCTGCGCTTTATCGGGCCTACGGGATGTGGCGTCCGGCAATCGTGGGGCTGACCGTCAGCCTCGTTTCATGTGTTGCAGGTGGCGTCGCACGTACCAGACGGCGCCGGCCAGCAGGATGACGCCGATCAGTGCGTCGAAGCGGTGGAAGTAGATGCCGAGGGTATCCCAGTTTTCGCCCAGCTTCATGCCGATCCAGGCCAGCACCCAGCACCAGATGAAGGAGCCGATGAAGGTGTAGAGGCTGAATCGCCATAAGGACATGCGCGATACGCCGGCGGGGAAGGCGATGAAGGTGCGGATCACCGGCAGCAGCCGGCCGATGAAGATGGTGATGTCGCCGTGGCGCGCAAACCAGCGGTCCGCCAGGTCGAGGTCGTGATGCGAGATCAGGACGTACCTGCCGTATTTCTCCACCAGCGGCCGGCCGCCCCAGGCACCGACGGCATAGGCGAGCAGCGAACCGAGCAGGCAACCCGCGGCACCGGCTGCGGCAACGGCGCTCAGTTGCAGCGTGCCTTTGAAGACGAGATAGCCGGAGAAGGGCATGATAATCTCAGACGGCAGCGGGATGCAGGCGCTCTCGATGCCCATCAGCAGCACGATGCCGCCGTAGCCGAGGTCGGAGATGACGGCGATGATCACGCCGGCCAGCAGGCTGATAAGTTTTGCGATCATGATATGGCGGCGCGAGTGAAAAACGTTATGTCGTAAGGATGTGACAAGGCGGCGCCACTATCGCAAACGCGGGTAGCGGCGTCAATTCAGCGGCTGCCGCTTCGGACACTCCGTTGCCACCTCGGCGCGGATGATCTCGGCCAGGCGCCGTACCCCCGGTCCGGCGAGGTCGGGGTTGGCCAGGATCAAGTAGAGATCCACCCACTGCATATGTCCTTCTCGCAGCGGCAGGGGCTTGAGCGTACCCGCCGTCAGGTCGTCGCGGATATGCTCGACGGGGAACCAGGCGAAACCGTGGCTGCGACGCACCGCGTCGATGGCCGTCGCCAGATGGCTGACGGTCCAGCGCTGCTCCACCTCGACGGTGACGGTGCGCCGATCGCGCCTGGCGCCGGTGTCGCGTACGGCTACCTGCCGATAGCCGCGCAGGTCGCGATAGGTGAGTTCCCGTCCTTGTCGATGCAACGGGTGTTGCGGGCCGGCGACGGCGATCATCTGCATCCGCATCAGCGGGTCGCCGAGGAAGCCCGCCGGTATCCTGGGTGCGATGGCCAGGTCCACCTGGCCCTGGAGTAGCGCCTCCTGGGTGCCGCCGAGGACCGATTCGACCACCTCGATCCGGGTGCGGGGGCTCTCCGCGCCGAAGGCCGCCAGGCTGTCGAGCAGGAGGCCGGTGGGAAACAGGATCTCCGCCGCCAGGGCGATCTCCGCTTCCCAGCCGGCGGAGAGGGTGCGCGCCGCCTTTTCCAGGTCGTCCGCTTCGTCCAACAGTGCCAGCGCCCGCCGGTAGAGCATGTGTCCGGTGGGGGTAAGTACCGCCTTGCGTCCGCGTATCTCGAACGCCTTCACCCCGAGCAGTGATTCGATCTTCTGCACCGCATAGGTCACCGCCGACTGGCTTTTGTGCAGCGCTGCGGCGGCCTGGGCATAGCCGCCGGCATCGACCACCGTGATGAGCGCCGTCCACTGGTCCAGGGTGATATGGGGTGCGGTCATTCATATCTACTCAATCGATGATAAGTAACAGAATTTTGTTCTTTTCTATCGATGAAGTAAATCGTCAAATGCCGGTGTCACCAACTACGGAGGTCGGATTATGGAGACCCTGCTGCAAATCAACGCCAGTCTGTTTTCCAACCACGGTCAATCGAGCCGGCTGGCCGACGAATTCGTCGCCGCCCGGCAGGCGAAACATCCGGGCAGCCGGGTGCTGCGGCGCGATCTGTCGCAGGAACCGGTGCCGCATCTGGACGGCGCCCGCTTCATGTCGTTCCTGGCCAAGCCCGATGAGCGCAACGCCGAACAGCAGGCGGTGGTCGATTATTCCGACGCCCTGATCGAAGAGCTGAAGGGCGCCGACGTCATCGTGCTGGGGCTGCCGATGTACAATTTCGGTATTCCCTCCACCCTCAAGGCCTACTTCGACCATATCGCCCGCGCCGGCGTCACCTTCAAGTACACCGACAGCGGCCCGGTGGGGCTGCTGAGCGACAAGAAGGCCTACATCTTCGCCGCGCGCGGCGGCCGCTATGCCGGTACGCCAAGGGATACCCAGACCGGCTACCTGCGCGACTTCCTGCATCTCATCGGCATCGACGACGTCGAGTTCGTCTATGCCGAGGGGCTCAACCTGGGCGAGGAGGCGAAGGCCTCGGCGCTGGCCGACGCACGACAGCAGTCGGCGCGGTTGAACGGATGAGTGACGGACGCCATGGCTAGCACGGAATCACGACCGCTGTTGCGCAAGATCGACGCGGCCGCGCTGCACTATCTGCCGGCCAGCGCAGCGCATCCGGCCGACACCTATTTCCACTTCTCGTTCGCCCATTACCTGAACCCGGACAACGTTCGGTTCGGCGTGCTGCGCGTACTCAACGACGACAACGTGAAGCCCCACGGCGGTTTCGATCGTCATCCCCACCGCGATATGGAGATCGTCAGCTATATCGTTGCCGGACAGCTGACTCATTGGGACAACGCGACCGACAAGGAAGAGACGCTGGGCCGCGGCTCGGTGCAGATCGTCACCGCCGGCAGCGGTGTCCTGCACTCCGAACTCAACCGTCAGGAGGAGTGGTGCCGTTTCCTCCAGATATGGATCCTGCCGCCGGCCGACGATCTTCCGGTGCGTTACGGCAACCGCAGATTCGAGCCCGATGAACGCCGCAACCGGCTGCTGCATATCGTCGGCAACCCCGACAACCGGGAGCGGGTGCCGCTGTATCTCAATCAGGACGTCAATCTCTACGTCGCCGAGCTGACCGATGCGCAGGCCCGTGTCTCCTACACCCTGGGCGCGGGGCGGCAGGCCTACGTCAACAATTTCGAAGGGAACGTCACGCTCGAAGGACTGACCGAGTTGGGCAAGCGGGATGCGCTGGAAGTCGTCGGCCCCGTCGAATTGGTGTTCTCCGCAACGAGTGGCGGTGCCCATTTCATCCTCATCGAAATGGCGCGGAGCCCGCCTTGATTAGGAACTGCTGCGCACACGGGTTTGGCTAGAACCGACGCATCCGTGCCCCGTGCCGTGCGCGGCCGATCGCGCGAATTCTTCACCGAAACTTTACCCAGACATAAACGGCCGGCCGCTTGGTTGATGCAAATCCGCTCTGTGCACGTGAACAAGGAACTGCCCCGTTCGTTCGCAGTCGTATTGCATACATCAATGCAATAGCGAGGAGTGTGCGATGGACTACAACGACGCGGAACAGCAGATCACCCAGATCCAACAGCAGTCCCAGGACGTTAAAGGGCGGATGCAGGCGTTCGCTCAGAAGCTGGCGGGCAGCGTAGGCAATGCCGACGCCGCGCGCGACCTGGCGATGGATCTGCGCGAGATCGCCCTGGTGCTGCAGCAGCAACAGCAACAGACGCTGTTCGTGGTGCAGCAGATGGGACAGCATATCCAGCAGCTGGAACAGGCGGTGACCGCGCATCCGCAGGCGGCGCAATATGCCCAGCCGCGCGGTTGGGGCGCCGGCGGCGGCTTCCTGAGCAATCTGACGACGGGGCTGGGGCTGGGGGCCGGCATGGGTGTCGGCGAAGACCTGGCCAACGACCTGTTCAACATGTTCTGACGCAGCGGCCGCGAGGTGATCCGATTCATCGCCGTCCGTTCCGGGCAGTATCCTCCCACAAAAAAAAGGCGGCCCCCGAAGGGGCCGCCCGATTGCAATGAGACTGGGATTAGGCGTCGGCCTTAGATACCCAGCTCGGTCTTCCAGTAGTGCTTGATCTGCGCGACGGTATTCTTCGGCAGCGGCACGTAGTCCAGCTTCTCGGCGTAGCGCTGACCGTGGTCCAGGAACCAGCCGCAGAACTTCAACACCCTTTCGTTATCGCCCTTCGGGGTATCGCGACGCATCAGCATGTAGGTGGCGGCGGTGATGGGCCAAGTGCGGGCACCGGGCTGATTGGTCAGGATCAGGTAGAAGTCCTTGGTCTTGGTGAAGTCGGCATGGGCGGCAGCGGCCTGGAACGAACTCAACTCGGGACGCACGACGCGACCGTCCATGTTCTTCATCCGGGTGTAGGCCATGTGGTTCTGCATCACATAGGCGTACTCGACGTAGCCGATGGAACCGCGGATGCGCTGCACGTAGTTGGCGACGCCGGCATTGCCCTTACCACCCACGCCGTTGCCCGGCCAGGAGACGGCGGTGTCGGAACCGACTTCGTTCTTCCACTCGGGGCTGACCTTGGCCAGATAGTTGGTGAAGTTGAAGGTGGTACCGGATCCGTCGGCACGGTGCACGGTGGTGATCTTCATGTGCGGCAGGCGCACGTGCGGGTTCAGCGCCTTGATCTCACGGGAGTCCCATTCGGTGACCTTACCCAGGTAGATGTCGGCCAGGGTCTTGCCGTCCAGTACCAGCTCACCGGCCTTGATGTGCGGCAGGTTGACAACCGGGGTGATGCCGATGATGACGCCCGGGAACTGCACCAGGCCCTGCTGGGCCAGAGTGTCGGGGGTCAGCGGCTTGTCGCTGTTGGCGAACGGCACAGTCTTCGACTCGATCTGCTTGATGCCGCCACCGGAACCGATGGCCTGGTAATTGACCGAGGTGCCGGATATCTTCTGGTAGGCAACCGCCCAGTCGGACAGTACCGGATAGATAGCGGTGCCGCCGGCACCGTTCAGCGTATCCGCCATAGCGCTGGTGCTGGCGACGGCAGTCGCTACCAGCAGGCCGGCGCCAAAGGCGTAGGAAAGGCTCTTCTTCAGTGTGAACATCGCGCACTCCTTGGGTTTGCGTGGTGATGACGTTAGCGCACGTTTGTCGTGCTACCGTTATATTCGGTCGCCGCACAGCTTCTAACAGTTATATTGCAGGAGTGTTACAGCAACACGAACGGTTTATGACAACCACACCTGCCGTAGGGGTAGTCCATTAAATCTGTCTTTGTCAGTAAATGCAGCGCCGGAAACCGTGGCCGCTGATGCCGTCCTGTGGTTTTCCGCAGCGCCGGGAGGGGAGTGCCGCCTTGTCGCATACGCTGCAAAGTTCATGACTGGAACTGTTGTTTAGCGCACAACAGGCCATGGGGTGATATGTGAATATATAATTAAAACAATACATTATGATGTAGGCACGGGCCTTGCACTGCTACCGGCAAAGACCAGAGGGAGCAGTGCGATGGCTAGGAACACTCCAATCGAAAGCGGCAAGACCGGCGGCTGCAAGGCCTCCTCCTGCGGCAGCAGCTCACAACAGATGTCCCACCTGTCGGAAGAGATTCGGCAGAAGGTGTTCAACCACCCCTGTTATTCGGAACAGGCCCATCACCACTTCGCCCGCATGCACGTGGCGGTGGCCCCGGCCTGTAACATTCAGTGCAACTACTGCAACCGCAAGTACGACTGCGCCAACGAGTCCCGTCCCGGCGTGGTCTCCGAGCTGCTGCATCCGGAACAGGCGGTGAAGAAGGTGATGGCGGTGGCGGCGGCGATCCCGCAGATGACGGTGGTGGGCATCGCCGGTCCCGGCGACCCGTTGGCCAACCCCGAGCGCAGCTTCACCACCTTCCGCGGCATCGCGGAGTTCGCGCCGGACATCAAGCTGTGCGTCTCCACCAACGGCCTCGCCCTGCCGCAGCATGTGGAGGCGCTGTCCCGGCACAACATCGACCACGTCACCATCACCATCAACACCCTGGACGAGGAGATTGGCGCCGAGATCTATCCCTGGGTGTTCTGGAACCACCGCCGCATCCGCGGCCGGGCCGGGGCGCGCATCCTCATCGAGCAGCAGCAGAAGGGGCTGGAGATGCTCACCGCGCGCGGCATCCTGGTGAAGGTCAACTCGGTGATGGTGCCGGGGGTCAACGACGAACACCTGAAAGCGGTGAGCCGCGAGGTGAAGGCCAAGGGGGCGTTCCTGCACAACGTGATGCCGCTCATCGCCGAGGCCGAGCACGGCACCTACTACGGCATCATGGAGCAACGTTCGCCCAGCGCCGGGGAACTGCAGTCGTTGCAGGACGCCTGCGCCGGCGACATGAACATGATGCGCCACTGCCGCCAGTGCCGCGCCGACGCGGTCGGCCTGCTGGGGGAAGACCGCGGCGCCGAGTTCACCCTGGAGAAGATCGAGACCATGGAGTTCGACTACGAGGCGATCCGCGCCAAGCGTGCCGCGGTGCAGGAGGCCATCGCGCTGGAGATGAACACGCCCAAAGCGGCGGTGACGACGGTACCGCTGGCCATGCTCCGGCGTCGCAGTGCGGCACCGGCGGCCCTGATGGCGGTGGCCACCAAGGGCGGCAACGTGATCAATCAGCACTTCGGCCACGCCAGCGAATTTCTGGTGTATGAGGCCTCGGAGCGGGGGGTGCGCTTCATCGGCACCCGCCGCACCGACCAATATTGTGTCGGTTCCGACCACTGCGATGAGGGTGAGGACAAATTGCGACTGGCTATCGAAGCGTTGGCGGGCTGCAAGGCGGTACTCTGCGCCCGCATCGGCATCACCCCATGGGAGGCGCTGGAGGCGGCAGGGATCAAGCCCGACAGCGACCACTCCATGGAGTCCATCGAAGAGGCGGTGGCCGCGCTCTATCAGGCGATGCTGACGGCGGGGGTGCTGGCAGATGATGTCGAGGTCGGCGCCAGCGTCGCCTGAGCGTATCGACAGGAGCGGCTGCGCCGCGATGGTGCGTTGATATATTGCCAGCCATGCAGGTCGGACATGGCGCGGCGGCGTCCGGCAGCTTCGCCCGATGCCGCTGCGCTCTATCGGGCCTACGACATCCGATAAGCAGCTGTTCCGTTCGTAGGCGGCTCTGCCGCGATATGCATCTCAACCATCGCGCCAAAGGCGCTCCGAGGGAGCCACCGCAAGGTTGCGGCACTCGTCGAGGTGGCTGGCCACCAGACCGACGATGTTGTGATCGAGGTGGTGCTGCTCGGCCAGGGTGTCGAGATAGCCGCGGATTTCGTCGACCGCCACCGGCTCGCGGTAGGGGCGCTGCTGGGAGAGGGCCTGGAAGATGTCGGCGACGGCGATGATACGCGCCTCGGGCGGCAGTTCGCTGCCGTGCAAGTGAAAAGGGTAGCCGGCGCCGTCCAGTGTTTCGTGGTGATAGGCCGCCCATAGCGCAACTTCTTCCAACCCGTTGATGCCGCTCAGTATCTGGTAGGTCTCGAAGCTGTGGCGGTTGATGGTGCTGCGCTCGGCATCGGTCAACGGTCCCGGTTTCTCCAGGATCTCATCGGGTATCCGCAGCTTTCCCAGGTCGTGCAGCAGTCCCGCAATCTCGATCTCGTCGCAACGTTCGGGCGGCAGCCCGGACCACTGTCCCAGACGGCGCGCCAGCCGTGCCACGCCCAGGGAGTGCTCCAGCGTGTAGCGGCTCTTGGCGTCGACGATGCGGGCGAAGATGGCGGCGAACTGGCGCAGGTCGGCCATGCCGAGGGTGATCGGTCGGTGCGCCTGTGCCATGCGTTGCAGGAACAGCAGCACGTGACGCGATTCCATGGAATACCAGAAGGCCTCGCTGCGCGCGTTTTCGAGCAATGCATGCACCAGCTCCGGAGAGAACATGGTGCCGCTGAGCGGCGCGAACTCATTGCCGATTTCCTCGCGCATCCGCATCAGGTCGCCGTGGTACTGGAATCCGGCCAGGGCGTCGGTGCGGTCGGCCAAATAGATGAGGTTGGCCATGCGCGCCACGTGCGGGGGGATGGCGGTCGCGTCCAGTTCCTGCCAGTGGGTATGGTGGTAGCGGACGATGGGGGCCAGTTCGGCCAGCGGCGTGAACTGTTGCAACAGATCGGCACCGGCCGTGCAGTGCTCCTGCGATCCCTCCCAGTCCAGCTCCTCCGCCAGGTAGCGATGCACCTGGGTCGAGGAGACGCCGCAATCGTGCAGCAGTCCCGCATGCAGAATGGTGTCGATGTCGTCATCGTCCCAGCCGAGGTGGCGGGCGCACTCCACCGCGATGAAGCCGACCCGTTTGCCGTGCTGTACGTCGTCCACCCCCACCAGGTCGAGGGCATCTGAGAGGGCATAGACGGCTTGGCGCAGGTTGATTTCGATGGACATGGGGGCTCCCGTTTCGGGGGCGGTAACTGCACCGCCGTTGTGACTAACCCGACAATACGCACTTGTCGGGTGCGATTCAAACCGCGTTTGCAGCATAGCCATTTTCAATAGTGTAGCAACATCAATGCGTTATCGATGAGAGTCGGGGCGGCATGGCGCTTGCTTTGTGTTTTGTAACACAGTCGGCGCCGGCCGGCGGGGAGGAACGGACGATGGCGGTGAAAATTGTCGAAAGTTGCGTCAACTGCTGGGCCTGCCAGCCGTTGTGTCCCAGCGATGCGATCTATGAGGCGCAGCCGCATTTTCTGGTGGATGCGAAGCGCTGTACCGAGTGCGATGGCGAATACGCCGATCCCCAGTGCGCTTCCATCTGTCCCATCGAATGCGCCATTGTCGATGGCCTTGGCGAGGCGCTCAATCCGCTCGGTTCGCTCACCAACATTCCGCTGGCGAAGCTGCTGGCCATGGCATGAGGCGTTGAACATGCTGTTGCGGTTTCTGCATACGTTGTTCCCCACTGCACCGATCGGAATGGGGGTGTACGGTTATCTGCCTGCGCGGGTACTTCGGCGCCACAGCGCTTTGCTACGCTACAGCCGATAGCGAGCGGGTGCCGATGATGCCTACGGTGGTGTTCTACGAAAAGCCGGGATGTATCAACAACGCGCGGCAGAAGGCGTGGTTGGCAGCGTCGGGTCATCAGGTGGATGCCCGCGATCTGTTGCAGGAACCCTGGAGCGCGGCACGTCTGCGGCGTTTTTTCGCTGCGCTGCCGGTTAGCGCCTGGTTCAATATGAGCGCGCCGCGCATCAAGGAAGGCGAGGTGCAGCCGGAACGGATTGACGCCGATGCCGCGCTGCGACTGATGGTGCAAGATCCACTGCTTATCCGCCGTCCGCTGTTGGAAGTGGGCGGCGAGTGCCGCGCCGGTTTCGATCCGCTGGAAGTGCGTCTCTGGATCGGTCTGGTCGCCGGTGACGGCGCTCCCTATTCCGAAAGCTGTCCCCGTACCGACAACCATCATTGTCCTTAAGGAGCGTGCCATGTCCAGCAGTGTTGCCGCCGCGCCCATCCAGGAAGATCTGCGCGGCCTCTACCAGCGGCTCAAGGCGCACAGTGCCGGACTCGCCAATAGCGAATGGCTGGCACGCATGCTGAGCAGCCGCCGCGTCGCGGTCGGCGCCATGCCGGCGCGGCTCGGCTTGTCGCACAAGCAGTTCTTCGCGCTGATGTTGCTGCACTTCCCCGGTCTGGCGCCGGAGGAGTGGGATGACGGTCCAGAGATCGCTCCGGCGCGGGCGCCGGAGCGTATCGAACTGCGGCAGCTGCTGCTGGCCCACTGCGCCCGACCGACACCGGAAAAGGAGTGGATCGCCGATATCCTTGCGGCGGGCTGCATGGCTGCCGATCATCTATGGCACGACTTGGGTCTGTGGTCGCGCCAGGACCTGGGTGCCCTCATCGGCTACAACTTTCCGGTTCTGGCGGCGAAGAACGACTGCGACATGAAGTGGAAGCGTTTCTTCTACAAGCAGCTCTGCGTACAGGAGGGGATCTACACGTGTCGCGCGCCCTCTTGCGAGGTATGTAATGATTATGTGCAATGCTTCGGTCCGGAGTAAGCGGCACCCTGCGGCCAGGGAAGGTGAAAATACGCAGACGAGTCGCTACCGGTGCCGGGCGCGGCTTGGCGGGAACTGCGGAGCGTTTCATGAACCGTAACGCACGGCCGGCCCGATTTCATCCGTGATCTCCATGGCTACGTCGGTTGATGTCGAAGAGCGCGCCGTCGCTGCCTACCTGGGAATGGCGATCGGCGACGCCTTGGGGGCGACGGTGGAGTTCATGACGCCGCGCGAGATCCGGGCGGAGTTCGGTGTGCACGATACCATTCGCGGCGGCGGTTGGCTCAAGCTGCGCTGCGGCGAGGTGACCGACGACACCACCATGGCGCTGGCGCTGGGCGATGCGATCCTGGAGCGCGGCGGCGTCGAAGCGGAAGCGGCGGCGATGGCCTTCGATCGCTGGATGCGCGCCAAGCCGGCGGACATCGGCAACACGGTGCGGCGCGGCGTTCTGCACTACCGGCAGACCGGCGCGGCGTGCATGCCGCCGAGCGAACATGACGCCGGCAACGGTGCCTGCATGCGCGTGTTGCCGGTCGCCCTGGCGACCCTAGACCACGACCGCGAGACGGTGCGCCGGGCGGTGCTGGCCCAATCACACGTCACCCATAACAATCCGCTGTCCGACGCCGGGACGCAGTGCGTGGTCGACATGATCCAGGCCTTTCTGGCCGGGCGCAGCCGGGTCGACGTGCTGCACGACCAGGTGTATGCGCTGATCAATGCCTACGGGCAGTTTCGCTTTCGCGGCGGCAAGCCGCGGGAGAATCCGAGCGGATACATCGTGGATACGCTGCAGACCGTGTTTCAGTGTTTTTTCGATACCGACACTCTGGCCGACTGCTTGGTGGAGACGGTCAACCGCGGCGGCGATGCCGATACCACCGGCGCCATCGCCGGCATGATCGCCGGCGCTTGCTATGGGTTGCGCGCCATTCCCTCCGCCTGGCTCAAGGCGCTGTCGCCATCGGTACGTGAGTCTTGCAGCCGGCAGGCACGGGCACTGGTGGATCTGGGGGCCGCGCCTTCCGCTCAATAGTCGGTGACGAACGGCAGCGCCAGCAGGCCGACGCCGATGGCGACCATGAGGTAGGTGTTGGCGACGAAAAAGGTGTAGACGCAAAGTGCCGCGCCGGAAGCCAATGCCGAAAATTTCTGCTGGCGCTTGCCGTAGATGAAATAGCCGACACCGATCGAACCGAACAGCAAGGACCATAGCAGGTAAGCCGTACTCACTGCGCTCCCCCCTTATAGCTGGCGTAGATAGAGGATGATCTTCCAGATATTCTCCGGCGACAGGGAGCTTCTGAAGGAGGGCATGGCGCTGCCTATGGGCGCGCCGCCGTCAGTGATGGTCCAAAACAAAAATCCGTCGCTGGCGATGCGTGTGTGCACCGCCCAGGTCAGGTCAGTCGGCGGCGGGTTGAGTTGCGCCGCCGCCGGCCCGTCACCGCGCCCGGCGGCGCCGTGACAGACGACGCACTGGGCCTGGAACAGCCGCTTGCCGTCGCGGAGGTTTTCGGCGCCGGGGCGCAGCGGATTGTTCAGGTTGCGGTACTCCTCCGGGACCCCGTTGCGCATGACGTAGAAGTGGCGCGGTGCGCGGTTACCCATCATCGGCCCGTTGCCCATCATTCCGCCCATCGGTTGGGCATCAACGGCGCTCCCGCACAGCAGCAGCGCGGTTGCCAGGGTTATCGCCAGGTATCTCATGCTACGGTCTCCCGAACGGTGGTTATCGTTGCCTTCTCATTCGGCATGGCAAGCGCCGCAAAGGTTCCGTGCGGCGCCTGCCGGCGTGACGCGCCGAGCCTATGGTCAGCCCCCAGTATCAGTGCGGTGCCGGCCAATTGTAACGCCGATATGCGCCCGTTTAAGAATAGCGCCGCCAACATGATCGTGCTGACCGGCCCGATTGCCCCCCGATCGGGGCCGTACTGCAGGCATCGAAGCGGCGCTGATGTACTGCAATCCAAGGAAATCGAGCAGGTTGGCCATATAGTAACCGAGCAGCCCCAGCGTAATGATGGCGGCATGTGGCGCACGGCGGACGCCGGGGCACGATCGCGCCGTGGCCACCAGACGGCGCCGGAAAAAAAGGGGCAGCGATAACTGCATGCGCAGGGCCAACAGGGATATCGAGCCGACACCGCAGCATGGCGCTGAATGTATGTCGCGGCCGGTATGGCGTCAATGGCCTTCGCTGCGGGCTGCGGAGATTTTTTTGCCGGCTTTGGCGTACAGAAAGGCGAGGTAGTCGTCCACGTTGTCGTAGCCCATCTCCAACGCGAACGCGGCTATGCCGTCGGTGAGTTGGCGCAGCCGGTTGATCTCGTCGTGACTGCGTCCGCAGGCCCGGCAGTGGCTGCCGTCCTCGGTGCATGCGCTGCGCCCGACGCAGGTAACGAATTTCATCTTGTACCTTTCCGGTATCGCAACAAGGTTAACCGCGGGGAGCACGGGGTACATGGGGAGTGAATATGAAAAACACGGCCGTTGGTCCTTCGGCTTTCCCAATGTTCCCCGTGGCTAATGCGTTCCATCAACCGCCGACCACTCGCGCTGCTTCAGCCGCGGCGGCGGCTACGGTGTCGTCGTACAGTGCGGCGGCGTCCGCTTCGATGATCTCGATACCGAGTTTGGCGCAGAAACGCCGCTCCTTCGGCGTCGGCTGCGGGATCAGTGCCCAGCCGGCCGGTTGCGCCGCATCGTACATGATATTGGAGAGCACCATGCGTTCGGTGTCGCGGGTCAGGCGCATTCCCAGCAGCAGATACTGTTTCCCCTTACGATGTTCCTTCAGAAATAATGGAATGGCGAAGCCTCCCATCAGTTCGGTGATGTAGTCGACGTAATCGGCGTCGGCAGCGACGAACGAGGGCTGCGGTAGCGGACTGCCCATCGGCTTGAACAGGATCGGCAACGACGGATCGACCGCCTCCTGGGTCACTTCGCGGTAGCTGTCGCCGTCGTGGTGAAAGATGCGGAAGCGGTATTCGGTGCCGCTGATGCGGGAGATGCCCTGGATCAGCGTGTGCGGTGTGCCGGCGTAGCTTTGCAGCAATTGAGTATCGCGGTTGATGTCCACCACGCAGGAGGGTTTGACCGCCGCCAGCCAGTCGTGGAGCGGGGCGCGGCTCCATGCCTGCTCGCCGTAGATTCGACTCAGAAAGCGATTGACGAAACTACGTCCCTTTTTCAATTCGAGATTCATGGCCGCACGCGGAAATTCGTACATGAGTTTTGGCGCCATCGGCTTGCCGTTGTTCATTGCGAGGATCAGGCTTTCGCTGTCGGCGGGCATCGGTTCGCCGCTGAGGGTATCAACCGCACCTCGCAAGGCATAGGGACCGATATAAGGCACGATGGTGCCGTCGCACACGCCTCGGCGCAGGGTTGTGTAAAAGGTGTCAGGCATCATTCCGATCTCCGGTAGGCTGGGCTGCTGTATCCAATGCAATTACCGGACCGTATTTTTACGCTATAAAAATCAATATGCTATTGCGCTGCCTCGGGAGGGAAACGGCATTTTGTCATAAAAGGTACATTGCTGGAGCAAACTATAAGACGCATCAATCACGCGCTCATCTCCCTGGCGCGCTTGCGCGATTGTGCCTGGAGGGTTGAACGGTCGCGATGCGCGCGGCTGACCATGTCGTATTAGGTTGTTCTTATGCGAAATTTTATGTCTTCTATACTTTCAACGTGATAGGTTCGCAATAAGCCGTTGTTGTGTAGGGGATTGTGCTGCGTCTCCATAAACAGAATGTAACGACTCGATGCGTTAAGCGTTCCACGCTTAGGGGATTCAACAGCGTACAGACCGGGAAATGGTCGTGGCGCACCGGAGTGTGCTGGTGGCTCAACGGACAACTGGAGTGGATGGTGGACGCACCCAGCGGGATGGTCGCGGTAGGGGCCAAGGTTTGCGCCTGCGGCTTATCCTGTTAGTGTTGCTGGCATTTCTGCCGCCGGTTTCGCTGATTCTCTATAACGCGCACCAAGAGCGGCTTCATACCATCGCCGAGAGTCAGCAACGGGCGCAGCAGTTGGTGCGGCAGATATCGGACGTCAAATCACGTACGCTCCACAGCCTGCATGCACTGCTCACGGTATTGGCGGAATCCCCCGATGTTCTGGATGGAGGCGCGGGCAGATGCGCGGACCTGTTGCGGCGCGTGTTGGCGGTGGAGCCGGACCTTGCCAATCTCGGCGTAACCGATCTGCATGGAAACGTCTTGTGCAGCGCTGAACCGCTGACGCATTCCGTCAACGTGGCCGACCGTGCCTATTTTCGACGCGCCTTGGCGCGTCACGACTTCGCGGTCGGTACTTACGAGGTGGGGCGCATCAGCGATGTGCCGGTGCTGGTCGGCGCACATCCCGTGCCGGTGGTCGGCAGGACAAGAGGTGTGGTGTTCGCGGCAATGAAACTCGACCGGTTGACATCGATGCCGCGCGATATGCGCCTTCCTGCCGGTTCCTACTTCGCGCTCCATGACAGCCAACACCGTATCCTGGCACGCTATCCCGGCCCACTGGACCTGGGTGAGCGTTCGCCGGTAACGAATTTTCTCATGTCGCTTCCGCGTGCCACCAAGCACTACACTGGCGTAGTCCGCGTACAGGGTCGCCGCTACCTGATGGCATTCACCATGCTGCCCGGCAGCGAGAGCGGAAATAAACTGCATGCAGTGTTGATGATCCCGACCAATGAAGCGTTCGCCTACGCGGACGGATTGACCTATCGCAGCCTGGGTTTGCTGGCTATTGCCTCGATAGCGGTAGTGTTGTTGGCCTGGTCCGGCGGCGAGATTCTGGTGTTGCGTCCGGTGCGTCGTCTGAAGGATGTTGCCGGACTATTGGCGGCGGGGCGCCTGGATGCGCGCAGCGGGTTGCAACCATCCAGCGGCGAGATTGGGGAGCTGACCCAGGCCGTTGATGCCATGGCCGACGCTTTGGCGAAGCGTGATCAGGAAAACCAGGAACAGTCGCGTCGCATCGAGCGGCTGAACCGTACTTATCATGTCCTCAGCGCGATTAACGGCGCGATTATCCGTATCCGCGACCGCGACGAACTGCTCAGAGAGGCGTGTCGAATTGCCGTCGAGGAAGGTGATTTTACCTTCGCCTGGGTTGGCCTGGTGGAGCCGGAGCAGCAATGGCTTAAGGTTATCGGCCATGCCGGCTCGGCAGCCGAGTTTATCAAAAACGTGCATGTCTCCCACCGTGACGACCTTCCTGAAGGTCACGGAACGGCGGGGCGCGCGTTGCGCACCGGAGCGTATGCCTGCTCCAACGACGTGGTAAACGATCCGGCGCAGGAGGCATGGCACGAGGATTTTCGTAAGGCGGGTATACGCTCCATTGCATCGTTTCCGCTCTATCTACAGGAGCGTGTGGTCGGTGTGCTGGTACTTAATACCAGCGAAATCGGCTTCTTCGACAGCGAGGAGATTCGTCTGCTGGAGGAGGTGGCCGCGGACACTTCGCTGGGACTCGAGCATATCGAACGCGAGAATCACCTGAGTTACCTGAATAACTGGGACGTGCTTACCGGTTTGCCCAATCGCACCCTGTTGTGCGACCGGCTGGATCAGGCGATTGAGCGTGCCGGACGGCAGGAGGAATATCTCGGCGCTCTGGTCATCGATCTGGCGAATTTTGCCGAGATTAACGATGTCATGGGGCGGCACGTCGGCGACCATGTGCTGAAGGAGTTTGCAACACGCCTGGAGCGGCTCGCGCATCAAAACGAAATGTTCGGCAATCTCAATGTCGGTATCGGGCGCATCGGCAGCCACGCCTTCGGCGTGCTATTGAACTTAGGGAAGGCGTTGGAGCAGATGCAGCCCGTGGGCGAACAGCTGCTTATGACATTAAAGGCATCGCTCCGCGTGGGCGAAGACGATTTGCGAATGCAGGTGCGAATAGGGGCGGCAACTTTTCCCGAGCATGGCGAGCAGGGTTATGTGTTACTGCGTCATGCCGAGTTCGCCGCGCACAGTGTCGACGTACTCAGTGGCGAAGCGTTGAACTATTACTCCGCCGCACTGGACACCAAGGCACAGCAACGTCGTCGCCTGGAGGGAGCGTTGGAAGGCGCCTTGGCGCGTAACGAGTTTTTCCTGGAATACCAACCCAAGGTTGATGTGCGTAGCGGCAGAGTGACGGGGGCGGAAGCGTTGCTGCGCTGGCAGAGCCCCGAGTTCGGACGGGTCGAGCCGGGCCGCTTTATCTCTATTTTGGAAGATACCGGGCTGATTGATGACGTGGGTGCCTGGGTGTTGGCACAGGCCGCCGAGCGTGTCGTGGCGTGGCGCAATGAAGTGGCGGACGGCTTCGTGATGGCGGTGAATGTCGCGGGTCCGCAACTGTTCTCTGCTGATTTCGTGGCGCGTGCCAACGATATTGTGCATGCCGCCGGCGCGGAGCCCAGCTTCATCGAGTTGGAGATCACCGAGACCCGGTTGGTCGATCACGCGATATCGGGCGCGGCGCGGTTGACGCAGTTAAAGGCGCAGGGTTTCCGCGTTGCGGTGGACGATTTCGGTACGGGTTATTCATCGTTAAGTTACCTGCGGGATCTGCCGATGGATACCTTGAAGATCGATCGTTCGTTTGTCGCCAACATTGTTGCCGATCCAGGTTCGTTGTCGATCGTACGCACGGTTATCGCGTTGGCCAAGACATTGCATCTGGATGTGGTGGCGGAAGGTGTCGAGAACGAGGCGCAACTGGGGTTGTTGGCGGCCGAAGGCTGCCAGTATATTCAAGGCTTTCATTACAGTCGGCCGCTGGCAGTGGATAAGTTTGTGCAACGTTGCAGCACTGCGTTCATCGTGCCTGAGTTTGGCGTGCCCGAAATGGAACGGTTGCTGCTTATCGTGGATGACGAACACAATATTACGCAGTCGTTGAGCCGTGCGTTACGTGGCGAGGATTATCGGGTATTGACCGCGCACGACGCCGCCGAGGCGTTCGAACTGTTGGCCACCCATAGGATACAGGTGGTATTGTCGGATCTGCGTATGCCGACAATGAACGGCACCGAGTTCCTGCGGCGTGTAAAGCTGATGTATCCCGCTACCATACGCATGATTTTGACGGGTTATAACGACATCAATACGGTGACTTCCGCGGTTAATGACGGGGCCATCTTCAAATTTGTCAGTAAGCCGTGGGAGGATTCGTTCCTGCGCGGCGTATTGCGTGAGGCGTTCGAGGCCGCTGCTGTGCTGGCGAACTCTAACGCATCTCATTCGTTATGAGAACAACGTGGTCCGGCACCTTGGCGCCTGATGACTGCCGCTTTGCCTATTCAAGATTCAATCTCGCCCAGTGCACTTTGCAGGTAGTTGGGTAGACCGAGTTGCTCCACGAGTCCGACCTGGGTTTCCAAATAGTCGATGTGTTGTTCCGTGTCACGCAGGTTCTCGGCGAATATCGCGCGTGTGACGTAATCCTTGATCTCCTCGCAGTAGGCGATGCCTTCGACGTAAAGTTCTCGACCTTCGCGTTCCAGTTTCAGATCGCCGGCCAGACAGTCGGGGATGTTCTGACCGATAAACAGCTTGCTCAACGTTTGCATGTGCGGCTGCCCTTCCAGAAACAGGATGCGCTCGATCAGTTTGTCGGCGTGGCGCATCTCCTCGATGGACTCGTCATATTCATGTTTGCCAAGGGCATCGAGTCCCCAGTTGCGATACATGCGGGCGTGCAGAAAATATTGATTTATGGCCGCGAGTTCCACGGCCAATGCCTGGTTCAGCAGCTGAATGACCTTTTTGTCGCCTTTCATGAGACCTCCCGCATACCGCGTCAGGATTCGGGGCAGTTCGGACGCCTGCCGCGTAATGTTATGTGAAAGGATATAGTCCAGTTACGGATGCAATGCGAGTGCTCCCGAACACTGTCGTGTCGGGCGTGGTCTGAAATGTCCGGTTATCCCGCAGGGACAATAGTGGCCGCCAGTGAGGTCAGGGCCAGATGCCGCGCTCCAGCGTCACTTTGGCCAGTCGCTTGATGGCGATGGCAAGGGCGGCCGTGCGCAAATCGGCGCTGAGTGTATTTTCGTCCGTCTCTTCCCCGTTCTGTTCGTGCCGTTGCTGCAGCATTCGCCATTCGTCGACCACCTCATCAACGGCGTGGGACATCTTGTTCTTCAACTTGTCGTTGACCGCCGCCAGCTCCCATTGCTCGTTTTCGATGTTCTGCACCCACTCGAAGTAGCTGACGGTCACGCCGCCGGCATTGGCCAGAATATCCGGTACCACCGGGATGTTGCGCGCGTAAAGGATGTCGTCGGCGGCCGGGGTGATCGGGCCGTTGGCCGCCTCGACGATCAGTTTCGCTCTGATACGCCCGGCGTTGTCACGGCAGATGGCGTTGCTGAGAGCCGCGGGGATCAGAATGTCGCACTCCAGCTCCAGCAGGGTTTCGTTGGAGATGCTGAGGGTGTCGGGCAGACCGACCAGCGTGCCGTGGCTCTTTTTGTAGGCGCTCGCCGTCTCCAGGTCGATGCCCTGCTCGCGGAAGATGCCGCCCTGGGAGTCGCTGATGGCGACGACCACCGCCCCATGGTCGCGGAACAGCCGTGCCGCGACGGCGCCGACGTTGCCGAATCCCTGGATCACCACCCGCGCCCCTTTGAGCGACGTCCTCCCGGCGACGAGCTTTTGGGAGAGAGTGCGTTCGGTGGCGTAGAGTACGCCGCGGCCGGTGGCCTCGACCCGGCCCGCGGAGCCGCCCATGTCCAGGGGTTTGCCGGTGACCACCGGCAGGTTGTTGCGGCCCGGGTGCATCGCGTCGTAGGTGTCGTAGATCCAGGCGATGGTCTGCTCGTCGGTGTAGAGGTCCGGCGCCGGGATGTCGGTGTGGGGACCGATATTGTCGCCCAACTCGGCAATGAAGCGGCGGGTGATGCGCCGTAGTTCTCCCCTGCTCAGGCTCTTGACGTCACAGGCGACGCCGCCCTTGGCGCCGCCGAACGGTACGCCGATCAGGGCGCATTTCCAGGTCATCAGGGTGGCCAGGAAACGTACCTCGTCGACGGTCACCGCCGGGTGGTAACGGATGCCGCCCTTGCCGGCGCCGAGGACGCGGTTGTGTAGCACCCGGTGGCCCTCGAAGATGCGTACCGAGCTGTCGTCCATCTGCACCGGGAAGAACACGCTGATGGTGCGTTTGGGGGTGTGAAGAAAGGCAAACAGGTCGCGCGATATGCCGTCCAGGTGGGCCATTGCCCGTTCCAGCCGCTGCTCGCTGATGTGCAGCGGTTCCAGGTTTTCCTCGGGCTGCTGCGTGGTGGTATCGGGACCGGTCATGTCGGGTGGGGCTCCTCGGGTTGGCGGCGGCGAGCGCACGATGGCGGCCGTATGGTGCTGCCGCGGGCGAACCGCCTGCGACATAAGGCGGATGATCAAAGTGTGCCACATAATTTGCCTCCGGCAATCGATGCGGCGGCGAATGCGTTTGCGCCGGACGGGCTGGCGGCGTCAATGGCGACAAACGCACTTGAACGGCGCCCCCATATAACGGAAGATCGCCCCTTTCGCATTCGCCTTAGCGCGCGTCACCGACCGAAGAGTCCGCCATGTCCCAAAATATCCACGCCGACCGCATCCTGATCCTCGATTTTGGCTCCCAGTACAGCCAGCTCATCGCCCGCCGCGTGCGCGAGGCCGGGGTCTATTGCGAACTCTATCCCTATGACATGGCCGAGCAGGATCTCCGCGCCTTCGATCCCAAGGGGGTCATCCTCTCCGGCGGCCCGGAGACGGTGACGGCCGAGGGCACCCCGCGGGCGCCGCAGTTGGTGTTCGAGTTGGGGGTGCCGGTGCTGGGCATCTGTTACGGCATGCAGACCATGGCGCAACAACTGGGCGGCGAGGTGGAGTCGTCGGATCATCACGAGTACGGCTACGCCCAGGTGCGGGCGCGCGGCCACACCCGCCTGCTGAGCGATATCGAGGACCACACCAGCCCCGAGGGGCACGGCCTGCTCGACGTCTGGATGAGTCACGGCGACCGCGTCAATCGCATGCCCGAGGGCTTCACGCTGCTGGCCTCCACCGACTCGGCGCCCATCGCCGGCATGGCAGACGAGGCGCGCGCCTTCTACGGCGTGCAGTTCCACCCCGAAGTGACCCACACCCGCCAGGGCCAGCGCATCATCAACCGCTTCGTTCATGACATCTGCGGCTGCGCCGCGCTGTGGACGCCGGACAACATTATCGAGGATTCGATCAAGAGCATCCGTGCGCAGGTGGGCAGCGACGAGGTGTTGCTCGGCCTCTCCGGCGGCGTCGACTCGTCGGTGGTGGCGGCGCTGCTGCACCGGGCCATCGGCGATCAGCTCACCTGCGTGTTCGTGGACAACGGCCTGTTGCGCCACCAGGAGGGCGACCAGGTGATGGCCACCTTTGCCGAACACATGGGCGTGAAGGTGATCCGCGTCGACGCCGAACAACGTTTCCTCGGCGAGCTGGCCGGGGTCAGCGACCCGGAGCAAAAGCGCAAGATCATCGGCCGCGTCTTCGTCGAGGTGTTCGAAGAGGAGGCCAACAGGCTCAAAAGGGTCAAATGGTTGGCACAGGGCACCATCTATCCCGACGTCATCGAATCGGCCGGCGCCAAGAGCGGCAAGGCCCACGTGATCAAGTCGCACCACAACGTCGGCGGCCTGCCCGAGCACATGAAGCTGCAGCTGCTGGAGCCGCTGCGTGAGCTGTTCAAGGATGAGGTGCGCAAGCTCGGCGTCGAGGCCGGCCTGCCCTCCGAAATGGTCTACCGCCACCCGTTTCCGGGTCCGGGCCTGGGGGTGCGCATTCTGGGCGAGGTGAAAAAGGAATACGCCGACATCCTGCGCCTGGCCGACCACATCTTCATCGAGGAGCTGCGCAAGGCCGATTTGTACGACAAGACCTCCCAGGCCTTCGCCGTGTTCCTGCCGGTGAAGTCGGTGGGCGTCACCGGCGACGGCCGCCGCTACGAATACGTGGTGGCGCTGCGCGCGGTGGAGACCATCGATTTCATGACCGCCCGCTGGGCGCACCTGCCGTACGAGTTCCTGGAGACGGTGTCGCGCCGCATCATCAACGAGGTGAAGGGGATCTCGCGGGCGGTCTACGACATCTCCAGCAAGCCGCCCGCCACCATCGAGTGGGAGTGACCGTAATTCAGTGAAGGTAAACCCCCGGCTCTGCCGGGGGACTCCCCGGGTTTGACCTATACGGCGGTCGCCCTTGAATCTCCAGACTCTGCCAAGGGAAGGGGATTCATAGATGAAAGCGTATCAGAGTCTGAGTCATACGAGGTGGGACTGTAAGTACCCTGTGGTGTTTATTCCAAAGCGCAGGAAGAAGCGGATATTCGGCGTTCTACGAAAGTACTTGGGCGAGATATTCCGTGAGCTTGCCGGGCACAAGGAGTCGGAAATTGTCGAAGGGCACCTCATGGGTGATCACGTCCACATGTGTATCAGTATCCCCCCGAAGTACGCAGTATCTAACGTCGTGGGCTATCTCAAGGGAAAAAGCGCTATTCAGATTGCTCGGAGATACGGTGGCCGGAGTCGCAATTTTACAGGGGAGAACTTCTGGGCACGCGGGTATTTCGTTTCCACAGTCGGTTTGGACGAAGCGATGGTGCGCGCGTACATTCGTTCTCAGGAAGCCGAGGACGAGCGATACGACCAAATGAAACTGGTAGAGTAGTTGCCGCCTTCAGGCGGCTCACGGTGTAATGGGCGCCTTTGAGGCGCTCACCTCATAAGCCCCCGGCTTTGCCGGGGGTCATTTAACTCTTAACGCATTGAATTATAAGAATTAAGACAATCTGGTTGATAATATGATCTGTATCATCAATGGTATTTTTCATGGTATTTATTGCGGGTGGGAAGGCAGAGAGCATTGATACCATGAGGTCGAAATCGAGTTAGGCATGGTATCAGGAGGGTATGCGCTGAGGGTGTGCCAGGGCATTCCGAGAACCCGTTATACCTGCGACACATGAGCGCCAGTGCATATATGCCTGGCTATTTCAGATGGCGTTGTGGATCCTGGCGACCATGTAATACACGGATGATTTCAACCCTGTTAGCGGTCACACGGTAAAACAGGGTATGGCTTATCATAGGGATGCTTCTGGCATCTGGCAGGAGCTCGGGGCGCTCTGTGCCCATTAGTGGTTGCTGAGTCAGCAACCAGAATTGGTTCTTTATAGTGGATAGATAGCTCTCGGATTGTGCCTGTCCCCACTTTCGCAGGCCGTATTGGTAAATTTCTTTGAGGTCATTTTTAGCGGCAGGCGCGATGACGAGCTGATGGGACCCCATAAAGGTCAGCTCTGGATATCGTCAAACAAGCTATCGAGCGCTGCTTTTGACTTGATTGCGATACCTTCTGCACGGTCCAGTTGGTCTGTTCCCACTTTCAGTTGCTCACGTAGTTGGGTCAGTTTGATCTCGTGAATCCAGTCTTCATGGGTTTCCATAAAACGAAGCGCTTCCCGGATGACTTCGCTGGCGTTGTTGTACAGGCCGGTCTCCACTTTGGCTTTAACGCGAGATTCCAGTTCAGGAGTTAGTGATATATGCATATATGGCCTCCAAGGGTAGGCTCATTCAGAACGGATGCTAGGCTGAATTACAAAGATTGTCAATGTTTGTATTGATGAGCCGAGTGGGGAATTCAGAGCGCGCATCCGTCACCATTCGCAGTTACTTTGGAAAGTGAAGCATGACCGGGAACATAAGGTGCTGGCGGATTGCCGACAAGCATGCCGAACGTGGCATCGCTTCCGCCTACGACGAGGCCAAGCGCTCGCTCGTCGATCTATCGGATGCCTATGCGCTGTGCGCGACCCGAGCCGATTTCGACCGGAAACTGGTTCAATTCATGGCCAGGCATGGAAAACGCGGCGCCCTGGTTCGGCGCCTTGCCGATGCGGGTCTCTGGAAAAAGGCTTCGCGATGAAGAGAGCGAAAACGAAAAAGACAGCGAAGTTCGCCGCGAAATACCTGGATAAACTTATCGAAGAGGCGACCACCGATGCCTACAATGAATCGGAACAGGTAGGTGGGTTCTTCACCTTGATCGAAGAGAATCTCGCCCTTCCATTCACGACCCAAGTGGTTGAACAGATGGTGACCGTGACTAAGGTTGACATCACCAGGTGCGATCAAATTGTCGCTATTTGTACGCCCGGAAAAACAACTCAAGCCATCCCGATCCTTGCGCTGCCGATGCCGGATCCGCTGCCAGCGGGAGCGGAATGGATAGCGGCTTACCGCCGCTGGTGCGGACGTTGAGAAATAGATCGAAATCCGTATTCGGCAGTTTGAAGTCACGGACGTTACGCTTGCACACAGCCCCTCAGGGCAGCAGGTGGGCGACCAGTTGGGTGAGGTCTTCTTCACTCATGGGCGAATGTGCGGACTGCCAGCGGCAGGGGGCGCGTGCGCAAGTTGCAGAGTCTGGAGACGATACCACCTCTTTGGCGGCGCGGAGGCCGCAAGCTTCGTCTGGTGCGGCACCGGTAGAACCCATTCGAGATCAGCCAGCCTTGAATCGATAGCGGAGATATCATGAAACTTAATCTCCGCTGCGATATTGATTAGGCATGAACTTGAGTTGGTTTGATTAGCGACTCAGCCGGAATACCCAAGCCTTCGTGGAGCTTCCAGATCATCTTCAAAGTCAGCGAACGCTTGTGATTAAGGATCTCGTAAACGCGATTACTTTTGCCGATCATCGGCTCCAGGTCTTTAACGGTTAAGCCCATGCGTTCCATTTCGAACTTGATCGCCTCAACAGGATCAGGCAAATCCATCGGGAAATGCTTGGCTTCATAAGCCTCAATAAGCGTGACCATGACATCCAGCTTTTCACCTTCTGGTGTATCTGGCCCCGCCATCATCAGGTTTTCAATTTCTTTTAATGCCGCGCGGTAGTCGGCATCAGTTTTAATGGCTTTGATGTCCATCGTTAAGACTCCGGCAGTTAAATGGTTTGCACATCAATCTCATCGTATTGCACATGGGCCAATAAAGCGGATGTACGCTACCCTGTAGACATAGTTGATCCACACGACAAGTCGATACTTGTTACCCGCAATATTGAACACTACACGGCCATCTTTAAGGATGCTGGCATTCCTGAAGTCCTGCTTTACCTCGGCAGGTGAACTCCAGTCGGCATGCAAAGCATGACGGTGCCAGGCCAATGTTGGCTCCTTGGCATCCAAGTATTCCGGGTTCTCTTCCCAGAAGGCTTTCAGCGTCGACAGTGCGATGATTCTCATGTATCCGGTACACTAGTCCCAAAATGGGACTTCCGCAACAACTTTTTGGTCATACGCAGATTTGGCTAGCATCATCAACCTGTATATCCTCGTGAAATAGTGTTTGAATAAGGCACTCAGTGCTTACGGATTTGTGGAAAAAATGAGACTTTTTGAAGAAATCTCTGGTCATGGTATTTTCCATGGCATTATCAATTGGTATGGAAATAGGTTATTGAAAATGAATGGTAAAGATTGCTTATTTACCATTGAGTGGGAATGATGCCGCGCGCGCGGTGATCAGGGATGGCCGATGCCGTCGACAGCGCCTGGATGGAGCATGCCCTGCGGCTGGCGCGCCATGCCGAGGCGGAGGGAGAGGTGCCGGTCGGTGCAGTCCTGGTGCGTGACGGCGCCGTGATCGGCGAAGGTTGGAACCGGCCGATCGGCGCCCACGACCCTACGGCGCACGCCGAGATCCAGGCGCTGCGCGATGCGGCCGCCCGTGTCGGCAACTATCGTCTTCCCGACTCGACCCTCTACGTCACCCTCGAACCCTGCCCGATGTGTGCCGGGGCGATGGTCCATGCGCGGGTCCACCGGGTGGTGTTCGGTGCCTTCGACCCGCGCAGCGGCGCCGCCGGCAGCGTCGTCGATCTGCTGCGCTCGCCGCAGCTCAATCATCAGGCGGAGGTGGAGGGGGGGGTGTTGGCGGAGGCGTGCAGCGATCTGCTGAAGGCGTTTTTCCGACTCCGCCGCCGGCCGCAGGATGAACTCTCCGGCGGCTGACGGGGCACGGCGATTACCGGGTTGAAGCGGTGCTTCTAGTTCTCGGCGACCACCGCCACCGGCGTTGATATCTGCTGGATCTCCGGTGTCTCGCGGTCCAACGCCCACGCCAGGATGTCGTAATAGCTGCGGATATTCTCCACGTAGCGCACCGCCTCGTCGCCGCGGGCATAACCATAGTGCGCCCGGGCATACCATTTGCGGTGCTGCAGCAGCGGCAGGTTCGCTTTGACGTCGACCCAGCGATTGGGGTCGCCGCCGCGCTTCTGGGTGATGACCCTGGCATCTTCCAGATGACCGAGGCCGATGTTGTAGGCGGCGAGCGCGAGCCAGATGCGGTCGCGGCCTTGGATCGTTTCGGGCAGGTTATCGAGTAGATATTTGAAGTAGCGGGCGCCGCCGTCGATGCTCTGCGCGGCGTCGGTGCGTTGGTCGACGCCAAGGTCGCGTGCCGTGTCCTGGGTCAGCATCATGATGCCGCGAACGCCGGTGGGCGAGATCGCCCGCGGATCCCAGTGCGACTCCTGGTAGGCCATGGCTGCAAGCAGCCGCCAATCGATATGATTGTCCGCCGCGGCGCTCTCGAAGTTGGCGCGGTACAGTCCCAGGCGTTGGTCGATGTCGTGGAAGAAGGCGCGGGCACCGCCATAATCGAAGTCCTCGACATGCCCGTAATAACCTTCAACCATCTGCGCCAGGCGGCCACTGGATTTGAGTTGCTCAAAATAGCGTACCGCCGCTTGATAGAGGCTGCCGTCGCGCGAGCGCGAGAATGCCCAGCCCAGCGATTCGGGTGAGGAAACGTTGAACGCCACCCGCAAGTCGGGGTAGAAGCGTCGTTCCACCGCCACCTCGTTGGAGTCGGCGATGGTATAGTCGAGTTCGCCGTTGAAGACCTGCGACAGCAACTCTTCACTGTTGAGTCTACCGTTTTCCTGCCAGCTGAGTTGCGGGTAGCGGGTCTTGAGCAGGGTGAGACGTTCCGCGTGGCTGCTGTTCGCCAGTACCTCCAGCGTCCCGTTCAGCGTCGACATGGATGTCGGCACCACCTCGCCGGTACGGTAGACGAGTTGTTGCGTGACCTGCTGGTAGGCGGGCGTGAAACGCAGCCACCGTTCCCGCGCCGGTGTGATGGTGAGACCCGCGGCTGCCAGATTGCCGCCGCCATCGGCGAGACGGCGCAGTACATCGGAGACATTGGCCGCGACCACCAGGCGTAGTTTCACGCCCAGCGATTCCGCGAACCCCTTAGCCAGTTCGTATTCGATACCGGCCGCGCCGTCGGGTCCCTGGTAATAGGTGGTCGGCGCGTTGCGGGTTACCACCACCAGTTCTCCGGCGTCCAGCACTTGTTGCAACTCGTTCTGAGACGCGGTCGCGCCCGAAAGGAGTTGCAACAAGAGCAGGCCGCCGACGGCGGCGGCATAGCGTCGTCGGTACATAAGCTTTATGTTCCATCGGTTGATAACCGACCAATATAGCATGAAATAGTTGTGGATGCTGAGAGATGGTAGTATCTTTGTGCCCCCTCTGGAGAGGTACCGAAGTGGCCATAACGGGCTCGACTCGAAATCGAGTAGGGGCTTACGCCCCACGCGGGTTCGAATCCCGCCCTCTCCGCCATTCGCTCCTAACTTCTTAACTTGACGGCAGAATCTTCCGTTCAGGTTGCTGTCCACCGTCAACTGATACATTTCACTGATGCATTGAGGGTTTGGCTTGGAGCAGGCCGTGTATAGTCTGCCTCCTTTATCCGGGTGCGGCGTCGTCTTTACTTCCGCGCCATGATCCCAATGACCTCCAGCGCCAGTACGGTAAGCGTGAGGTGATATAGTCACTCCGCACCAAATACCGTCACGAAGCCGAGCGGTTCGTCAATCTGTCGTTGCGCGTCGAGAATTAACTATATTCCCGGGTTGTGTTCACCGAAAAATGGGTCGGGTCATTTAACTTTGCGCACCGCGGCTCTTTCTCCCTCCCGCCAGTTAATTCGTGCCGCAGTGACTGCTCGTGCGATTTCGCGATATTGGTGCCAAATCCTGGGGTGGATGTAGTGTCATTAGTGCGAATTGTGAGGGCTTCCTCGGTTTTCCCCCCCGCCTGACGTCATTGTTGCCTAGTATTATTCGTTATTTCTTCCGGAGCTTTTTCGTGAAATGGCGCGCTTGCGGTCTATTGCTGCTTTTCGTCGGGTCCCCTGTCGCCGCCGCGGAGCGGTTTCAGGTGACCTTCGGGAGCGCATTGCCCACTTCCATGCCGGGACCGAACGTCGTCTGGGCGCCGCAGCAAGATCGGACGACTATGTCGGGCTGGATCTATGGCGTACGCGGCCGCGTATTTGGCGACAACTCCGCCTATGTCGAACAGACTCTCTCCGGTGCGATAGCGAACTCCAGGGGTGGCGGCTGGTCGGCCGAAATGGATTTCACCCGTCCTGTCCGGCGGGACGCGGACGCGACGGACTACTGGGGACTGAACCTCGCACTGGGTTACGACCATTGGCACACCTCATCATCGGGCAACGTAAGCAACCCAGGCTATGACGAGCGCTATGGCGTCGGGTTCGGCAGGGTCGGGGCGGTTTTGCACAGCAGCCGCTATGGGTTGTCGCTGGGGGGGGGTGTCAAACTGCCGTTTTATGCCAGTGAGTCGGTCGACATGGCGCGGCGTGGTGTCGACGATTTGGCGTTGACGCCCCGGCCTGACTATAGCCTCTATGCGACGGTCGATTACCGGGTCAGCGAGCGCTGGAAACTTGGCGGGTATTTCGACAGTCATCGCTTTAAGCCATCCGATGTCATCCCCCTGACCGCGGGAGGTCTGCCCGTGGGCGGTGGCTATCAGCCGAAGAGCCAGCAGGATAGCGTCGGGATCTACCTCAATTACCGCTTCTGAACACGCGACCGCAGCCTTGTGCTGGCGGTGCCTCATCCCGGTTGCGCTTGATGGCGAACTGGTTTAACCTTTCGCGCTTCGTCGGCCAGGGTAGGCCGGTATCCCGGGAGAGATGTCCGAGCGGTTGAAGGAGCACGCCTGGAAAGTGTGTGTACGTCAAAAGCGTACCGAGGGTTCGAATCCCTCTCTCTCCGCCAAATTCAGGGATACAATTGGTGCTGGCAGTTCGGTGCGGCGCCGAATTATCCCGCCGATTGCGCACCGGCTGGTGCGCTGCAATCCCACGAGTTCAATGGCGGACCGTGCCGGTCCCCTCGCAACGATAGGCTGTGAACCCCGTCAGGCCCGGAAGGGAGCAGCGGTAACGGCTGATTCGGGTGCCGGGGTGTGGCTGGTGCGGGACGCCACCCTTTCAACACCGCCCCGTTTTCCCTTGATCGGGTATACTGCCTGCCTGTATCCAAGCAGGAAGTCGTTGCCCGTGAGTTATCAGGTTCTGGCCCGCAAATGGCGTCCCCGTTCCTTCCAGGAGATGGTCGGGCAGGAGCATGTATTGCGCGCCCTGATCAACGCGCTGGACAACGATCGTCTGCATCACGCCTTCCTGTTCACGGGTACTCGGGGTGTCGGCAAGACCACCATTGCCCGCATCCTGGCCAAGTCGCTCAACTGTGAGCAGGGGATGTCGTCGCGGCCATGCGGGGTGTGCGGTGCCTGCCGCGAGATCGACGAGGGGCGCTTCGTCGACCTGATCGAGGTCGATGCCGCTTCGCGCACCAAGGTGGAGGATACCCGCGAGATCCTCGACAACGTGCAATACGCACCGACCCGCGGCCGTTACAAGGTGTACCTGATCGACGAGGTACACATGCTCTCCAGTCACAGTTTCAATGCCCTGCTGAAGACCCTGGAGGAGCCGCCGCCGCACGTGAAGTTCCTGCTGGCGACCACGGATCCGCAAAAGTTGCCGGTCACCATCCTGTCGCGTTGTCTGCAGTTCAATCTCAAACGTCTGCCGTTGCCGCAGATCCGCGATCATTTGCAGCAGGTCCTTGCGGCCGAAGGCGTGCCGGCTGAAGAGGCGGCGATCGCTGAAATCGCACGTGCGGCGGATGGCAGCATGCGCGACGGTTTGAGTCTGCTGGACCAGGCCATCGCCCACGGCGGCGGACGCCTGCAGGTGGCCGACGTGCGCGATATGCTTGGGACCATCGATCGGCAACGGGTGGTCACGTTGTTGAACGCGTTGGCCGCCGGTGATGGTGCTGCGTTGCTGGCCGAGGTCGCCGCCCTGGCGGAGTTGACGCCGGATTACAGCGGCGTGCTCAATGAATTGAACAGCGCACTGGCGCATGTCGCGTTAGCGCAGGCGTTGCCGGCGGCGTTGGACGAGCAGGTGGAACACCGTGACGCGCTGCTGGCTTTGAGCAGGCGGATGAGCCGCGAAGACGTGCAGCTCTATTATCAGATCGGCCTCATCGGGCGGCGCGACCTGCCGCTGGCGCCCGAGCCGCGTACCGGCTTCGAAATGGTTATGCTGCGTATGCTGGCATTCCAACCGGCGACGGCCGGGGTTGAGCCTACCGTGGGTGGCGGAGGTGCGGCCCGTGCCCCGGAGAAAGACCCGCCGCGGCGCGCGGCGCCCGCGGCACCGCCACAGCCCGAGACGACACCGCCACAGCCCGAGACGGCGCCGGCGGCGCCTAAGGTGCCGCCGGCGGCGCCCTCTGCCGCGGCGTCACCGGCAGCCGCAACGACGCTGCTGAACTGGACCGAACTGGCGGCGCTCTTGCCGCTCAACGGCATGGCACGTCAGTTCGCGCTCAACTGTTCCCTGGTACGTTGCGACGGCGATGTAGTGGAGTTGGCCCTGGACGAGTCACAGACCGCGCTGCGCAACAAGAAATGGGAAGATGCCGTGGCCGTGGCGCTGGCGGAGCATCTGGGGCGCGCGGTGCGGTTGCAGGTTCAGGTTGGCCGTGGCGGTGGCGATACGCCGATGGCGGCGCAGCAGCGGCGCAACCAGGAACGTTACGATCAGGCGCGCCAGGCAATTGAAACCGACGCCAACGTACAGAACATTATCGACCGCTTCGGTGGCCGCATAGAGCCGGACTCGATTCAGCCGCTCGACTGAAAGATCATCCCCGTCAATAACCCCCACACGTACCGAGGAACGATTATGAAAGGTGGATTGGGCAATATGATGCGCCAGGCGCAGAAGATGCAAGCGGATATGCAACGCGTGCAGGAGGAACTCGGCAATATGGAGGTCACCGGGCAGTCGGGCGGTGGCATGGTGGCCGTGGTGATGACCGGTCGTCACGACGTCAAGCGGGTCACCATCGATCCGAGTCTGATGCAGGATGACAAGGAGATGTTGGAGGATCTTATCGCGGCTGCCGTGAACGATGCCGTGCGCCAGATCGAACAGAACAGCCAGGAGCGGATGGCGGGGCTGACCGCCGGGCTCAATCTGCCGGGTGGCATGAAACTGCCGTTCTAACCGCGCGTATGTCCCACAGCCCGTTGATCGGCCGGCTTATCGAAGCCTTGCGCATGTTGCCCGGCGTCGGTCCGAAGTCGGCACAGCGCATGGCCTACCATCTGCTCGAACGCAATCGCGAGGGGGCCCTGCGGTTGGCCGAGGCGTTGAACGAGGCGGTGGAACGGATCGGCCACTGCCGCGACTGCCGCACGCTGACCGAAGCGGACGTGTGCTCCATCTGCGCCAGCGCGCGCCGCGACCGCTCGCTGTTGTGCGTGGTGGAGACGCCGACCGATGTGCAGGCGCTGGAGCAGTCGACCGGCTATCAGGGGGTCTATTTTGTCCTGCTGGGTCACCTGTCGCCGCTCGACGGTATCGGCCCACAGGATATCGGCCTGGATCAGTTGGCCGCTCGGCTGGACCAAGGGGAGGTGAAGGAGATCATTCTCGCCACCAATCCCACGGTCGAAGGCGAGGCGACGGCGCACTATATCAGCGAAATGGCGCATGTCCGCGGTGTTCGCGCCACCCGCATCGCCCACGGCGTCCCGCTCGGCGGCGAGTTGGAATATGTGGATGGCGGGACGCTGTCGCATGCGTTTCATGGCCGTCGTGACGTATAACATAGCTCCCGCACTACCCGCCCCGGACCGGAACGGGAACATGGCTCGCTAATCAACTTTCTCCGCAACGACTCCCAACGCCTTGGCGGTCAGTAGCCCCAGCTGTTTGAAGCGATGGTACGCGCGCGCATCCAACTGGCAGGAGGCGGCATGCCGATCGGCGTAGAACATGCCTATCGGTTTGTCTTTCACGAATACCGATAGCAGAAAAAAACTATTGGTGCGGATGATACGTTGGAATGCTTTGGGCACCAGCGGCCAGAATTTGACACGGTTTTCGTCGTTGAGCCACAGCGACTGCTGCTTCTCCATCAGACGGGTGAACAGATGGGCCCCGTTCAATTCGATGACGAAACGTTTGAAGACGGGATCGTTGTCTGCTCCGGCGATGGCGCGGGCACGCAGTTGATGGCGCTCCTGGGTGAGCAGGGTGAACACCACGCGGTTAAGCCCGATGCCGTCGTGCATGCCGTCCATGGCCAGCGACAATACCTGTTGCAGGGTCAGGCTGCCCTTACGTATGCCACCCTCCAACTCCAGCAGCGACTGCTGCAGGATGTTGTGCTGCGGCAACAGACAAAACGCCGTGGCATCTTCGGTTGCGGACTGTTGCGTCTCTTGCGGCGGCTGTTCCTCTTCCGTGGTGGGTTCGGGTCTCCATCCGGGGGCGGCTTCCGGCTGCGACGGCAGCAGCAGCAGGGCGGCGGCCGGTAGCGCGCGATAGCAAGCGGTTGATTGCGCCGCATCTGCGGCGAAGCGATGCACCCGGGCCGCGGTTTCGCCGAAGCCGAGGCCGAGATAGTCGCCGATCTGTTCCAATACGGCGGTCGTTTCCGCCCGATACCAGCCATGCTCCGCTTTCCGCGCCAGTTGGGTCGCCAGCATGATGCCGTAGATCCGCGGCTTCTGGGCACTTTCCCCCTTCAGGCTCTCCTGCAGCATGTCCGGCAGTCCCCAGCGCCGGGCCAATGCCAGCGTCAGGTGGTCCAAGCCGAATCCGAGCACCACATACTGAGCCTCTTCCGGTTCGATCTGCTGCTGTGCGGTGAGCTCCTCGATTTGTGTCATCTTGGCCGGTGCATAGAGCCATAACAATGTCTCGCCGAGGTTGTGGAGCATGGCGACCAGATATATCTCGTCCGGCTCAAAGTCCTTACGCAGACGCGCCAGCTCACGGGCCTGGTAGGCAGCGTGATGCCCACGGGCAATCAGCTGCATCGCCCGTTGCCGCCCCAGCGGTTCGCCGGCGCGGTCGATGAGCGGCACGGCGCCGGGCAGCGAGCGAATCTGGCTCATGCCGAGCATCATCAAGCCGTGCTCGACGGTCGTCACTTCGGAGCGCAGCCGCTTATTGTTACTGTCGTTAACACGGCGTAGCAGGCTGATGGTCAGGCCCGGGTCTTTTTCGACAATTTGGGCGAGCCCCCACATGTTGGCGTCGTCGTCAGCACTGAGCTGCGCCAATTTTTCCGAACTGCTCGGCAGTGCCGGAAACGTCGCGTGCTGAAGTTTGTCAGCCCAGGCATTTAGAGCATTGTGCATGCGTATTCCTTCGGCCTCTCCATACTGCGGGAGTGTGCCTGCTAAGGCGTTTCCGGACAAGGCGTTTCCGTTGCCGTTCAACCGATTATACGCTAAACAAGGGTGTTTTAGCCGTGCCGCGTGGTACACTTGGGCTCCTTGCGCACGCCCCTGAGGCGCTGCGAACATCTCGGCGGCCACGTTTCTGCGGCAACCGGACATCAAGGGATTGAGGCAGGTGCCGATATCCGTTATTGGGTGTTCATTGGTTCATAGTTTAAGGGTTGCATACGGATGAAGTTCATCATCGGCATTGTAATCGTGCTCGCCGCTGTGATCGGCGGTTTTGTGTTGTCGCACGGTCAATTAATCGCGCTGTTTCAGCCGTTCGAATTCATGATTATCGCCGGCGGATCTTTCGGCGCGTTTGTCATTGCCAACCCAGGCCACGTCATAAAAGATGTATTTAAGAAGTTACCGAAGCTGCTGGCAGGGGCGAAGTACAGCAAACAGTCCTATATGAATCTACTGGCGCTGATGTATGACCTGTTTTCCAAGGCGCGCAAGGAAGGGCTGATGGCGCTGGAGAACGATATCGAAGAGCCGCAGCAGAGTGAGATATTCAAAAAATATCCCAAGATACTTGACGATCACCATGCGCTGGAATTCATTACCGACTATATGCGGCTGATGGTGGGCGGCAGCATGAACCCGTTCGAGCTGGAGAATCTCATGGATCTCGAACTGGAGACGCACCACCAGGAGGCGCTGATGCCCAGCGACTCTGTCTCGACGGTGGCGGATGGTCTGCCCGGATTCGGCATCGTGGCGGCGGTCATGGGGGTGGTGATCACCATGGCGGCCCTGGGCGGACCGCCCGCCGTCATTGGTCGTCATGTCGCCGAAGCGCTGGTCGGTACTTTCCTTGGTATTCTGCTTTCCTACGGTTTTGCCGCGCCGACCGCTTCGAGTCTCAAGCACCGGGCCGAGGAGGAGTCCAAGTTCCTTACCTGTATCAAGGTCTGCATCATGGCCACTCTGAATGGTTACACGCCGCAGATTGCCGTGGAGTTCGGCCGCAAGGCACTGCCGTCGACGGTGCGTCCGGGCTTCATCGAACTGGAAGAACACGTGAAGCAGAGTAAGAAGAAGTAGGGCGCCGGCGGATATAGCAGATATGGCGCTGGACGACAAAAAACAGCCGATCGTCGTCAAGAAGATCAAGAAGGGTGGGCACGGCCACCATGGCGGCGCGTGGAAGGTCGCCTACGCTGATTTCGTCACCGCGATGATGGCATTCTTTCTGTTGATGTGGCTGTTGGGTTCCACTACCCAGCCGCAACGGGAGGGGATAGCCAAGTATTTTAAGAACCCCAGTGCCATTCAGGGCCCTGGCGGCGCCTCGACCTCGATGATCAAGTTGGGGGGAGCGATGGAGGTGCCGCGCAGCAAGGGACAGCCCCTGCAACAGTCGAAAGCTCCTCAGCAGCCGGTTGAATCGCAGCTAGACAAGGCGCGGCTCGACAAGTTGATGCAGGAGTTGAAGAAGCAGATCGAAAGCAGCCCGACGCTAAAGGACTTCAAGGATCAGCTTCTGCTGGATATCACCAGCGAGGGGTTGCGCATCCAGATCGTCGACAAGAAAAACCGGCCGATGTTCGACCTGGGTAGCACCCAGCTCAAGTCCTACACCCGCGAGATCCTGGACGAACTGACCAAGACCATCAATACGGTTCCCAATCACATCAGCATCACTGGCCACACCGATGCCACGCCCTATGGCCGTGCCGACTACAGCAATTGGGAGCTGTCGGCTGACCGTGCCAACGCTGCGCGGCGTGAAATGGTCCGCGCAGGAATGCCGATCACCAAGATCGGCCGTGTCGTGGGATTGGCTAATTCGGTTCCGTTCGATAAGAAGAATCCGTTTGATCCGGTGAACCGTCGCATCAGCATCGTGGTGCTGAACCAGGCGACGGAGCGTGCAATCGGTTTGGACGAGGGCGCGCCGGTTGCCGGTGATTCGTCGCCGTCGCCGCAGGCCGCGACGTCCGCCGTCCCCGCGCCCGTCATGCCGGTCCCGCCGACCGCCGTTCAGACGCCGCCACCGCTGATCCGCCCGGTCAAGCCGCCGCTGCCGTCGGTCACGTCTAAGCCGCCGGTGCCGCCGGGTGCGTCCGCGCCGCGCGGCAATAGCGTGCAAAATGCGATCGAGAATGTCCTGGGGCCCCCGCCGGCAAAAAAATAGCGCTACACGACGCGGTTGTCCGGCAGGTAACGTTAGCGCGCGGCCTGCTCCTGCGCCGCGACCATGCGATGATAACTGGCCAGGCGCTGCGGGCTGATTGTCCCGCTTTCCACCGCGTCGTGCAGGGCGCAACCGGGCTCGTCGCGATGACGGCAGTCGCGGAAGCGGCAGTGGCCGAGATACGGCCTGAATTCGATGAAACCTTGTGCCAGCGCCTGCGGTTCCATGTGCCACAGGCTGAATTCACGTACCCCGGGTGAATCGATAATGGCGCCGCCAGTCGGAAGCTGATAATAGCGGGAGGCGCTGGTCGTATGCCGGCCCAGGCCGGAACTCTCCATTAATGCGCCGACCCGTATCTCCTTATCCGGCAGTACGCGCTGTACGAGCGACGATTTGCCCACGCCTGACTGGCCGACAAAGACACTCACCTTATCGCGCAGGACGGCAATGAGCCGGTCCAGCCCGTGGGCGGTACGGGTGCTGGCGCGAATGGCTTGATAGCCGAGGCGCTCATAGCGCTCCAGGTCGCGCGTGATGGTCTGCTGCTCGCCGGGCGCGAGCGCCAGGTCGCTCTTGTTCATGATGATGAGCGGATGGATGCCGTTGTGCTCCGCCGCCACCAGATACTGGTCGATCAGGTCGGTGCTGTAGGCCGGGCGGGGCGCGGCAACCACCAGAATTTGGTCGATATTGGCGGCGAGCGGGCGCAGTTCGCCGCGTGCATCGGGACGGGCCAGCAGCGTGTGTCGTGATTCAAGTGCGACCACGACACCTTCTCGTTGCTCACCGACAGGTTGCCAGATGACCCTGTCGCCGGGCACCAGCGTTTCCAGATTCTGACGTAGGCGGCAGCGGTAGCTGATACCCTCGCTGTCGTCGAGTTCGACGCTGGCACCGAAGTTGGCAATGATCAGGCCGCGACGTTCCGGCCCGAGTCGCTCGTCCGCCAGGGTTGCCATATCCACCCCTTTGCGTCGAGCGCGTGTCAGGCGTTCTTGCTGGATCTTCTCTACGCGCCACGCCTGTTGGCGCGTCAGTTTACGTTTTGCCATGGCAGGTCGGTTGTCGGCGGAAAGCCGATATACTAGAGCCCGGCGCAATATTCTAAAACAAAAGATTTTAACCGCGGCGGCGCGAGGGGCAGACGGGGGTAGCGCGGGGAGACAGGCCGGACACGCCCAGGGACGGTCTGTGGTCAGCGGCGGACGCCATCGGCATCACGGTCCACCGGGTGTCTTTCCAGGCCGTTACAGCGGGTCGGCAAGATCACGAAGCTGTTGCGGAGAGGGCATCAATCTTGGCGGCGCAGATGAAGTCGTTGAGCGACAGTCCGCCGACTGCGTGGGTCGTATAACGTACGCCGCAGCGGCTGTATCCCACCTCGATATCGGGGTGATGGTCTTCCTGATGGGCGATCCAGGCGATCGCATTGACGAACGCCATGGTTTGATAGAAATCGCGAAAGCGGTAGACCTTGCGCAGGGTAGCGCCGTCCAGTTCCCAGTCGTTCAGTTGTTGGTGCCACTGGGCGGCTTCCGCCGCAGTCAGTGGCGGCGCGCCTTTGGTGATGGCCGCGCAGTGGCGCTCGCGCAGCAGCGTGGCGTCACTTGGCGAATTTGTAATAGGTGGCATTGAGGTAATCCACGATGTCTTTCAGTTGGTTGTCGCTGAGGGAGAGCCCGGTATTGGCGCGACAGCGTTTCACTTGCTTGTCCAGCCCGCCGAGCGAGGTGACGTGCCGATTCGGGCGGGTGAACAGGGAGCTGCCGTCGCCGCCTGCAATGGAGCGATGGCAGGACATGCAATCCTTTGAATACAATGCCTTGCCGTTGCCGATGTCCGCCTGGGCTGCCAGCGGCAGCGCGCCGGCGGCGGCCAGGACCAATAGTAAGGCCTTCAACTTCATGTGGGATCTCCTTTATTAACTATGCATTTTAGTCGACAAATGCGCCACTCGCACGGGTGCCGGCGGGTGGGAGTCGTGAAATGCCGAGTACAGGGGGTCCGGCGTCAGCGTGTTGGCGTTCTCCTCATACAGCTTGACCAGTGCCCGTATCAGGAACAGCGGAGCGGTCTGCTGCGCGGCGAAGTCGTCCGCCTCAAATTCATGTCGCCGCATGCGCGCTGTCAGCACGGGCTGGAGGAAAAAGGTGAATACCGGTATGACCAACAGGAACAGCAGCAGCGCTGCATACAGCGACGGAGTGCCTACGCCCAGACCCTGGTAAAACCACGGGTGCGGCAACAGCCAACCGAGCAGGGCGAGCCCGCCGAGACTGAACAGGGCGCTGGCGATGAAGCGGCGGCGTACGTGGTGGCGGCGAAAATGTCCCAGCTCGTGCGCCAAAACCGCTTCGATCTCGTCGTGGTCGAGGGTTTTCAGCAGGGTGTCGTAGAATACGATGCGTTTGTTATGGCCGAGGCCGGTGAAATAGGCATTGCCGTGGGCCGAGCGGCGCGAACCGTCCATCACGTAGACGCCCGAGGCGGCAAAACCACAGCGTTGCAACAGCGTTTCGATGCGCTGGCGCAGCACGGCGTCCTCCAGCGGCGTGAACTTGTTGAACAGCGGGGCGATGAATGCCGGATACGCCCACAGCATCAGTAGGCTAAAACCCATCCACACCAGCCAGACGTATAACCACCAGCCGCGTCCTGCCATGGCCATCAGCCACAGCACCAAAGCGATCAACGGCGTGACGAGCGCCGCCACCAGCACGATCTGCTTGGCGAGATCGGAAACGAATAGTGCAGGTGTCGTGTGATTGAAGCCGAAGCGCTGTTCCAGGCCGAAGGTGCGATAGAGCGTGAACGGCAGCTGCAGCAGGCCCATCAGGGCAAAGGCGCTGAGCATGACGCCCAGCCCGGTATACACAGGCGAAAGTGTCAGCGAACGCCATGCGCGGTCCAGCCACTCTATGCCGCCGCCATAGGTCCAGCCCAGCAACAACAGCGTGTCGTATGCCGTTTCCCAACGCGCGACGCGGGTCTTGGCCGTGGTGTAGTCGGCGGCACGTCGATGCGCATCCAGCGGGATGCGATCGGCAAATGCGCCAGGTACTCGATCACGATGAGCGGAAACATGGCGTAGTTGGCGGCGTTCCAGCCACAATTGCGTGGCCAGCATCAGCACAACTGCGAGCACAAACAGCAGGGTCAACGGATTCATGGCGCGGCGAGCCTTTACTATGGAGGTGGGCGGCGGGCAGGAGGTTAGCTTCTGATAGAATAGCCTGCAACCGTTAATCCACCGACAAAGGCGTCCGCCCATGGCCCAAAACCCCGATAACCTCGTTTGGATCGATCTGGAAATGACCGGTCTCGATCCGCAAAACGATCGCATTATCGAAATTGCCACCATCGTTACCGATAGCCAACTCAACGTCCTGGCGGAGGGGCCGGCATTGGCTGTCCATCAGGGCGACGGGGTATTGCAGACGATGGACGACTGGAACACGCGTACCCACACCGCGTCGGGCTTGGTGGCGCGGGTGAAGGCAAGCGGATTGGACGAAGTCGCCGCAACCCGCGCTACCATTGCGTTTCTGGAGCAATACGTCCCGGCCGGAAAGTCTCCCATGTGCGGCAACAGCATCTGCCAGGATCGCCGTTTCCTGGCGCGCTGGATGCCCGAACTGGAGGCGTTTTTTCACTACCGCAACCTGGACGTGAGCACGATCAAGGAGTTGGCACGGCGCTGGTATCCTGATGTCGCTGCCGGATTGAAAAAGAGTGGGAGTCACATGGCGCTGGGCGACATCCGCGAATCGGTGGCGGAATTACAGTATTATCGCGCGCAGTTTTTCAAATAGCGCACGGTGAACGTCAAAATTTTGTCGAATGATGGTTTTGGCGCCACCGCGGCGATCTGGCTGGGGGCATGTTTCTTTAACGCTTTGAAATTTAATATAAAAATACCGTTATTTTAGTGTGGCATAGCACTTGCTTCACATCATAAAACTTAAAGAGGGTAGGCATATGGCGAGCACAGAGGAGCTGGATCTCGACGTTCAGCAGAAGCCAGCCGGCAAGAAACACCTGATTTTGTACATCGTCATTGGGCTGCTGGTCCTGGCGCTCGGTGCAGCGACCGCGGTGCTTCTCATGAAGAGCGGTCACAAGACGGGCAGTACGGCCAGCGCCAGCGCCGGCACCAGCTCCGAAGCGCAAGTGAGGGCGACCCACTATCTGCCGATCGATAAGTTGGTGGTGAACTTCGGCGAGAACAGCCCGGTGCGCTTCCTGCAGGTCGATCTGCAGGTGATGGCCTATGACCCGGCGGCACTGAAAGTCGTGCAGGACAACATGCCAGAAGTTCGTAACGACATACTCATGCTGCTTGCCGGTCAGAACTACAGCGCCGTAAGTACTCCGGCCGGCAAGGAAACGCTGCGCGGCGAGATCCTGGGTAAAGTCCAACACATCGTCGACCAAAACGCGAAAGGTGAGAAGGTCGATGCCGTTTACTTCACTGAGTTCGTAATGCAATAGATCGCGATGGCCATCAACGACCTGTTGTCACAAGACGAAATCGACGCCCTGTTGCATGGCGTGACGGGCGGCGATATCGAAACCGAAAGCGATGAAGGTCTCGCCGAGGGGGAGATTCGTAATTACGATTTTACCAGCGAAGAGCGGATCGTCCGCGGTCGCATGCCGACCTTGGAGATGATCAATGAGCGCTTTTCACGCCACTTTCGCATAAGTCTGTTCAATATGCTGCGCCGCTCCGCGGAAATCTCCGTCGGCGGCGTTGAGATGATGAAGTTCGCCGAGTACGTGCATACGCTCTACGTTCCGACCAGTCTCAATATGATAAAGATCCGGCCGTTGCGCGGCACGGCGTTATTGGTACTCGATCCCAAGCTCGTGTTTATCGTAGTGGACAATTTCTTCGGCGGCGACGGACGCTACCATGCGAAAATCGAAGGCCGCGAGTTCACGCCTACCGAACAGCGCGTTATTCAAATGCTGCTGAATCTTGCCTTCAAGGATCTGCGCGAAGCCTGGGCGCCGGTGATGGAGGTGGACTTCGAATATATCAACTCCGAGGTCAATCCGCAGTTTGCCAACATCGTCAGTCCAACCGAGGTGATTGTCGCATCGAAATTTCATATTGAACTGGAAGGCGGCGGCGGCGATCTTCACATGACCATGCCCTATTCGATGCTGGAACCGATGCGCGAAATTCTCGATGCCGGTGTGCAAAGCGATCGTACCGATACCGATGAGCGCTGGCTGGTGGCATTGCGTGAAGAGGTCAAGACTGCAGAGATCGAGTTGGAGAGCAGTTTGACGGACGTGGAGTTGACGTTGCGCGACATCATGAAGATGAAGCCGGGCGACGTCATTCCCATAGAAATGCCCGAACTTGTCAGTGTCCGAGCCGAAGGTATCCCGGTGTTCCGCGGGAGCCTGGGCATATCCGATGAAAATTGGGCCATCAAAATCGTAAACCAGGTGGAGCGTCCCAATAAAGGGCGTTAACAGTGGGTGGGGGTAGTGCCATGAACGACGAGACCGATAAAGACGCCGAAGTAATGGACGAATGGGCTTCTGCATTGGCGGAACAGGAAACGGACTCAAGCGTTGTTGAAGCGGAGGAACGCGCGAAGGAGTCTGCATCTAAGGGTACCAGCTACCAGAAAGCGGCAATGCAGAGTTTGCAGGACGAGCACCGTCCGCTGATTTCAGAGGACGTCAATCTGGACGTTATTCTTGACGTTCCGGTAACGATTTCACTTGAGATCGGCCGTACCAGGATCAGTATCCGAAATTTATTGCAACTCAATCAAGGCTCGGTCGTGGAACTCGATCGGCTGGCGGGTGAGCCGCTTGACGTTATGGTCAACGGTACGCTTATAGCGCACGGTGAGGTTGTGGTGGTGAATGAAAAATACGGCATCCGGCTTACTGATGTAATTAGCCCGGTCGAGCGGGTGAAAAAGCTGAAATGAAACTCGGAAGCCTTGCGATTATGCTGTTGGCCGGCGTGTGGCAGATGCCCGTAGCGGCAGCCGAGGTTGCGAAGACGGCGCCGACGATCGCCGCCGCAGGACCGGCCGAGGGGATTTTGCAGGTGGTCATGGCGCTTGTCCTGGTGCTGTTGCTGATCGTCGGCATGGGCTGGCTGATGCGTCGTGTTACGGCTTTCAGCTATGGCAGCGGCGGCGCAATCCGTGTGCTCGGCGGCGTCCCGGTCGGTCAGCGTGAGCGCGCGGTGCTGGTGCAAGTGGGCGAACAGCAGTTGCTGCTCGGCGTTGCCCCAGGACGGGTTCAGACTCTGTATGTATTACCGCAACCCGTCAGCATGGGCGGCGTGTCGACAGCCGATAGCGAGAGTTTTGCCGACCGCCTGAGTGCAGTATTGAAACGTGGCGGACGAACATGAGATCGGTACGTCTGTTGCTGTTTATCGCATTGGCGTTGTTGCCGCTGGGTGCCTGGGCACAGGGCGGTCTACAGGCGCTGACGGTTACCACCAACCCCGGCGGCGGCCAGACCTACAGCTTAAGCATCCAAGTGCTGATCCTGATGACGGCACTGACGTTCCTGCCTGCGATCTTGATGATGGTTACGGCGTTTACCCGCATCATTATCGTGTTGTCGATTTTGCGTCAGGCGTTGGGGTTGACCCAGGCGCCGTCAGGCCAGATTCTCGTCGGCCTTGCCCTGTTCCTCACCTTCTTTGTCATGGCGCCGGTATTCAATCGCATCAATACGGAAGCGGTGCAACCGTACATGAACAACAAAATATCGCTGCAAGACGGATTGCAGCGCGCCAGCGTACCGTTGCGTAAATTCATGATGGCGCAGACGCGAGACAGTGATGTGAAGTTGTTTGCCCACCTGGCAGGAAAGACCGGATATGCTTCACCGGACGACGTGCCGTTTTCAGTGGTCGTGCCGGCTTTCGTTACCAGCGAACTGAAAACGGCTTTTCAAATCGGTTTTCTTCTGTTCATCCCCTTTATGATCATTGACCTCGTGGTTGCGAGCGTCTTGATGGCGATGGGTATGATGATGCTTTCACCGATGATTATCTCCCTCCCGTTCAAAATCATGTTGTTTGTTCTCGTTGACGGCTGGGCGCTGATCATCGGTACGTTGGCGCGAAGTTTTACCACATAGCGCCGATTGGAGATGATGCAATGACGCCTGATTTGGTTTTATCGATTTTTCACCAGGCACTCGAGGTAATCGTGGTGTTGATTTTGGTGTTGTTGATACCATCGCTGATAGTGGGATTGCTGGTGGCGATGTTTCAGGCTGCCACCCAGATAAACGAAATGACCCTGAGCTTTATCCCGAAAATTCTGGTTACGCTGGCGGTACTGATGATTGCGGGGCCTTGGATGCTGCAGCTGCTGATAGATTACACGGAGCGTTTGATACATAACATTCCGTCGTTCATAGGTTAGGCATGCACTTCACCGGGACACAGATTACGGGATATATCGGTAGCTATCTGTGGCCGCTGTTTCGCGTAGCAGCACTGATTGTTTCGATGCCCATATTTGGTACGGTTTTGGTCCCGACCCGCGTCCGCCTGATATTGGCGCTGGTTCTGACCGGTGTGATCGTGCCGCTGCTGCCGGCCTCTCCCGTGGTGGATCCGTTCAGCGTGCAGTCCGTAATGATTATTGCACAGCAGATCGTAATCGGTGTGGCCATGGGGTTCGCGTTGCAGCTGGTATTTAATGCGGTCACAACCGGCGGCCAGATTATCGCCATGCAGATGGGACTTGGATTTGCGTCGATGGTCGATCCGCAAAACGGTACACAGGTGCCGGTGCTGTCGCAGTTTTACCTGTTGATGGTGACCATCCTGTTTCTTGGATTTGACGGTCACTTGGTGTTGATTCAGATGCTGGTCGACAGCTTTCATATCGTGCCTATCGGCATGAACGGAATCAGCCAAAACGGGATGTGGACATTGGTGAGTTGGGGCAGTGAGATGTTTGCCGGTGCGGTGTGGCTTGCGCTACCGGCTGTGGCGTCGCTGCTGGTCGTCAACATCGCGTTCGGTGTTATGGCCCGCGCCGCACCGCAGCTTAATATTTTCGCCATTGGATTCCCGGTTACGTTAATTATGGGGTTCGTGGTGATTATGTTCACATTGCCCACGGTCGTGCCGCAGTTTTCCGTCCTGGTTAGCGCTGGATTTTCGTTGATCGGTCGAGTTCTCGCTGGAGGATAGGCGATGGCGGAAAGCGACGGCCAGGAACGCACAGAAGAGGCGACGGGTAAACGCAAGCAGGAGGCGCGTGAGAAAGGTCAGGTTCCCCGCTCACGGGAACTATCGACGGTCGCTGCGCTGATGGCGGCAGCGGTGGTGTTTCTCTCCATCGGCGATAGGATGATGCGGGCGTTGGTGGCAGGAATGCAGGGCGGTCTGTCGCTCAGTCGACAGCAGGCGTTCGATCCAAAAACGATCGCAGCGACATTGTCCGCGGAAGTGACACACGTGGTCTGGGCGTTGACGCCATTTTTCGTGGTGATGGTGGTGGTGGCAATCGTGGCGGCGGTGGTGTTGGGCGGCTTGTCGTTTTCCAGTGATGCGCTGACGTTCAAATGGGACAAGCTGGACCCGATTAAAGGGATGGGACGCATGTTCTCGTGGCGCGGCGTGGTCGAGATGTTAAAGGGCCTCGCAAAGTTTGCCTTGGTGGGTGTGGCGGCACTGATATTGCTTAAAAGTTGGGGCAGCGAATTCCTCGGTCTGGGTGGCGAACCGCTGCGACAGGGGTTGGCGCACATGGGGAACCTGCTGGAGTGGTCGTTCCTGATATTGAGCGCGACCTTGATCGTCGTTGCGGCGATGGATGTCCCCTTCCAGCTTTGGGATCACCGACGTCAGTTGCGGATGACCAAGCAGGAGGTGCGCGAGGAGCACAAGGAAACCGACGGCAGCCCCGAGGTCAAAGGGCGGATTCGGCGCATGCAGATGGCCATGGCGCAACGCCGGATGATGGCGGAAGTGCCGAAAGCGGATGTGGTGGTGACCAATCCTAGCCATTATGCGGTCGCATTACGTTACGACCAGGATAAGGGGGATGCGCCGCTCGTGGTGGCGAAGGGAGCCGACTTTATGGCGCTGAAGATACGTACCGTAGCCCAGGAAAACGATGTTCCGGTATTGATGGCGCCGCCGTTGGCACGCGCTTTGTATCACAGTACTGAGTTGGAACAACGGATTCCGGTTGGCCTGTATCGTGCGGTGGCGATGGTGTTGGCTTATGTGTATCACCTGCGCCAGGGCCCGGTTTACGGCCGTGACGGAGGCGTGACGATGCCGGATCTGCCGATTCCGGACGATTTGCGTCGCGACGATTAAGTAGACGGCGATTTGAGGTAGTCGATGGCTCAGGCAACAAATGTGGCTTCGTTCAGCAGGGCGGTGTTGCGCTCCGGACTCGGTGCGCCGCTGCTGGTGTTGATGCTGCTGGCGATGGTGGTGTTGCCGATGCCGCCGTTTCTGCTGGATATCCTCTTTACCTTCAATATCTCGTTGTCGCTGATTATTTTGTTGGTGACCATTTACACCCTGCGTCCACTGGATTTTGCCGCCTTCCCCACCATTCTATTGATCGCAACGCTGTTACGTCTGGCCCTGAATGTCGCGTCGACGCGTGTGGTGTTGCTGCATGGACACACCGGGCCGGGCGCAGCCGGCCACGTGATCAAGTCGTTCGGCGAGTTTGTCGTGGGGGGCAACTATGCGGTAGGCATAGTGGTATTCGTCATTCTGGTAATCATCAACTTCGCCGTGGTGACCAAAGGCGCCGGGCGCATTTCGGAAGTGAGCGCGCGTTTTACCCTGGACGCGATGCCGGGTAAGCAGATGGCCATCGACGCCGATCTCAACGCCGGCTTAATCGATGCGGACGAGGCGCGGCGGCGCCGGACCGACATCGCCCGCGAGGCCGATTTCTACGGGTCGATGGATGGTGCCAGTAAATTCGTGCGCGGTGATGCCATGGCCGGCATCTTGATCACGGTGATCAATATCATCGGAGGTCTGGTCGTGGGCGTATTCCAGCACAACATGCCGGTTGGCGAGGCGGCGCAGGTGTACACGCTGCTGACCATCGGCGACGGTTTGGTGGCGCAGATCCCCTCCCTAGTGCTGTCCACGGCTGCGGGCATCATTGTCACCCGTGCCTCCGCCGCGGAGGACATGGGCAATATGGTGCTCGGGCAGTTGTTCGCCAATCCGCGGGTTTTGGCGGTCACGGCAGGCGTGCTGTTGCTGTTGGGGTTGATTCCCGGTATGCCCAATTTCGTGTTTTTGCTGCTGGCGTCGCTCCTCGGCGGCGGTGCATGGTGGGTATTCCGCAAACAACAGCGGGAGCAGGCGGCTGCGGCGGAACCGCCACCGACGGCAGCGAGCGAACCGGGGACGGAATTGAGGGAATTGTCGTGGGATGACGTTCCGTTGGTGGACCCCATCGGGCTCGAAGTAGGGTACCGGCTGATTCCGTTGGTGGACAAGGCGCAGGGCGGACAGCTGATGGCGCGTATCAAAGGTGTGCGCAAGAAGTTGTCGCAGGAATTGGGTTTCCTTATTCCGCCGGTGCATATCCGCGACAACCTCGATCTGTCGCCGACGGCGTATCGCGCCACCCTGATGGGAGTGACGGTCGGTCAGTCCGATATCTATCCGGATCGTGAGATGGCCATCAATCCGGGGCAGGTCTACGGTCAGTTGGACGGCATCAAGACAGTGGACCCGGCCTTCGGTCTGGAGGCGGTGTGGATTGAAACGAGCCGGCGCGAAGAGGCACAGGGGCTGGGGTATACGGTGGTCGATCCGAATACGGTGGTCGCCACCCACCTGAGCCAGCTGTTGCAGTCGCACGCCCATGAACTGCTCGGTCACGAAGAGGTCCAGCATCTCTTTACCCAGCTCGGCAAGAGCGCGCCTAAACTGGTGGAGGATCTGGTGCCCAAACTGCTACCGCTGTCGGTGGTGGTGAAGGTGTTGCAGAATCTGCTGGCCGAGGGTATTCCCATCCGCGATATCCGTACCATCGCTGAGACCCTGGCGGAGAATGCGCCGCGGGTTCAGGACGCCGGAATTTTGACTGGTGCGGTGCGCATCGCCCTCGGACGGATGATTGTCCAAAAAATCAATGGGTTGTCCAACGAACTCCCGGTTATCACCCTTGCGCATGAATTGGAACAGATATTGCTTAAGAGTATGCGAGCGTCAGATGAGGGGGGCGCGGGCATTGAGCCGGGATTGGCCGAACGTATGCATCAAGGTCTGGTGCAGGTCACCCAAAAACAGGAAATGGCCGGACAGCCGGCAGTGCTGTTGGTCTCCGCTCCCCTGCGTGAATTGCTGGCGCGCTTTGTGCGGCACACGATTCCAATGTTGCACGTCCTGGCCTACACCGAGGTACCGGACAACAAGCAGCTCAAGATCGTGGCCACGGTGGGTAATCAGGCCGGCTAGTCGCGACCCAGGCGCGACAAGTCCGTGCGAGGGTCGAAGGCATGAAGATAAAACGCTATTTCGCCGCCGACATGCGCCAGGCAATTCGCATGGTGCGCGAGGAGCAGGGGCCGGACGCGGTCATTCTTTCCAATCGAAGGGTCGACGGCGGGGTCGAGATCGTTGCCGCCATCGATTACGACGAGGCGCTGGTGCACAAGATGGCCAATGGCGAGGGCGCTCGTGCAAAGGCGGCGGCTGCTACGCCACGGCCGGCGGCGGCTGCGCCGGATGCCGGATCAACCCAGCGGACGCAGCGATTTCAACCGCTAAGCAGCGCCGCTCCGAGGGCGCCGTCGGCGCCGCCCTCCAAAATTGTCTGGTCGCAGGATCCCGCCCTGGTGTCGATGCGTGACGAGATCAAGACGTTGCGCGGCATGCTGGAGAGCCAGCTGACCGGTTTCGCCTGGCGCGAAGAGGCGATGCGCCACCCGGCGCGCGCCAAGCTGCTGGAGCGGCTGTTGCAGCTGGGATTGGCGCCGGGGTTGTGCCGCGAGTTGGCGGATCAGGTGCCATATCAGGGGGAGCACGAGCACCATTGGCGCCATGCTCTGGGGCTGCTGGCGCGGCGGGTGCGGGTGAGCGAGGATGATATATTGACCCAGGGCGGCGTCGTTGCCCTGGTGGGACCGACCGGCGTCGGCAAGACGACCACGGCTGCCAAGCTGGCTGCGCGCTTCATCCTGCGCCACGGGGTCAGCCGCGTCGCCCTGATTACCACCGATAGTTTCCGCATCGGCGCCCACCAGCAGTTGCGTACCTTCGGTCGTCTGCTCGGGGTCCAGGTCCATGTCGCCAACGATGCGGCCGAATTGCGTACCGTATTGGACGGCCTGCGCGACAAGCAACTGGTGCTGATTGACACGGCCGGGATGAGCCAGCGCGACGTGCGGCTGTCGGAACAGCTGGCGCTGCTGCACAACGGAGCGCCGCGAGTGCGGAACTATCTGGTATTGTCGGCGACAGCACAGCGCTCTGCGTTGGAGGAGACCGTACGGGCATTCCGCCACGCGTCCATCGCCGGCTGTGTGCTGACCAAGCTGGATGAAACCGCTAGTCTAGGGGAAGCGCTTTCGGTGGTGGTGCAGCAGCAGCTGCCCGTGGCCTATACCAGTGACGGCCAGCGCGTCCCCGAAGACCTGCACCAGGGACGTGCCAACAAGCTGGTCAGCAGCAGTGTCGCGCTGATGCAAAAAAATAAAATCGACGTTCCGGAGGAGGCGGCACTGGCCAATGCCTTCGGCCGCATGGTGAGCTAGCCTATGTCTGAACCAGTGCAGGATCAAGCGGCGGGGCTGCGACGGATGAACAAACCGCGCCCGGTACGGGTCATCGCCGTGGCCAGCGGCAAGGGCGGTGTCGGCAAGACCAATGTCTCCGTGAACCTGGCGGTCGCCCTCTCCCAGATGGGGCGTAAGGTGCTGGTATTCGACGCCGACCTGGGACTGGCCAACGTCGATGTCATGCTCGGACTCCATCCGGAGTTCAATCTTTCCCATGTACTCACTGGCGAACGCACTCTGGAGGAGGTCCTGGTGACCGGGCCGGCCGGCATCAGGATCATTCCTGCTTCGTCGGGGATCCAGCACATGGCTGAGCTTACACCGGCGGAGCATGCGGGCCTTATCCGTGCCTTCAGCGAACTCACTGCCGAAGTGGATGTGCTGCTGGTGGATACCGCCGCCGGTATTTCCGACAGCGTGGTCAGTTTCAGCAAGGCGGCTCAGGAGGTGGTGGTGGTGGTCTGCGATGAGCCGGCCTCCATTACCGACGCTTACGCCCTGATCAAGCTGCTCAACAAGGAACATAACGTTCATCGCTTTCGCATCTTGGCCAACATGGCTCACGGCCCGCAGGAGGGGCGCGAGCTGTTCGCAAAGATCGTCAAGGTCACGGACCGTTTTCTGGAGGACGTCGTCCTTGATTTTATGGGCAGCGTTCCCTATGACGAATATCTGCGCAAAGCGGTGCAGAAGCAGCGGCCGGTGGTTGAGACATATCCGCGCAGCAAGGCGGCGCAGGCGTTTACGGCCCTGGCCAAAAAGGCCGATACCTGGCCGATGCCGACGGCAGCCGGCGGTTACCTCGAATTCTTCGTGGAACGGCTGGTGCGTAGCGATGCCGCAGACTGGGGGGCGTGGCGGTGAATGGGCTCGCCGCCTACGCCGTGGAACGGGAAAATAGCTGGTCCGATGACCTGGTAGAGCAATACGCCGCCCTGGTTAAGCGTATTGCCTATCATTTGCTGGGACGGCTTCCCGATCACATCCTGCCCGACGATTTAATCCAGGCCGGGATGATTGGCCTGCTGGAGGCAGCCAAAAATTATACCGCTGGACACGGTGCCAGTTTCGAGACCTTTGCCGGCATCCGCATTCGCGGCGCCATGTTGGACGAGGTCCGGCGCCACGATTGGACGCCGCGCTCGGTACATCGCAAGTCACGGGCGGTGGCGACGGCGATCCGTGACATCGAAAATCGCGAGGGGCGCGAGGCGACCGATGAAGAAGTGATCGAAGAACTGGGAATTTCCGCCGAGGAGTATTATCACATTCTCGTCGATTCCTCCCGCCATCGGCTGCTCAGCCTCGACGATATGATAACCAACCGTGATGATGCGGTACTGGAGCACTTGATCGACACCGAACCTGGCATCGTTGAGCGGCTGCACAGTGAGGAAACGCAGTTGCGCCTCGCCGGGGCTATCGCGGATCTGCCTGAACGGGAGCGGCTGGTGATGTCGCTATATTACGATGACGAGCTCAATTTCAAGGAAATCGGGGCGGTAATGGGCGTCAGCGAGTCGCGTATTTGCCAAATCCATGGCCGAGCCCTGGTGCGGCTGCGCACGCTATTTGGCGATTGGGTCGCACCAGGAACATGATAAGATAGTTCGCAAACCAGAGATGACGGCGAGCCCCTGGCAGGGGCTTGCACGACCGGGCGACTGCGGGACGCCGGTGGCGAGACTCAGGAGGTTTTCTTGAACAAAAACATAAAGATCCTCATTGTCGATGACTTTTCCACAATGCGGCGCATCATAAAAAATCTCTTGCGCGATCTTGGCTTTACCAATACCAGCGAGGCGGACGACGGGACCACTGCGTTGCCGATGCTGCAGTCGGGCAACTTCGATCTGCTCGTTACGGACTGGAACATGCCGGGAATGCAGGGCATCGATTTGCTGCGCGCCGTGCGTGCCGACGCCAAACTGGCGACGCTCCCGGTGCTGATGGTGACGGCCGAGCAGAAGAAGGAGCAGATCATCGAAGCGGCCAAGGCGGGTGTCAACGGCTATATCGTCAAACCCTTCACTGCGGCGACACTCAAGGAAAAGTTGGAAAAGATCTTCGAGCGCATCGAGGCTAGCCAGTGATGCCGTGGCGCATAGGCGCCGGTACCAAAGGATGATTCTGTAATGGCGAATGAATCTAGCGTTCTGACCGAGGATTACGTCACGCGCGTGCGCGAACTGGCGCAAACCGTCGAGTCGGGTAATGAAACAGAGGCGGTGCGGCTGCTGGATGAACTGACCTCGTTGCGTGAGAAGACGCTGTACCAGGAACTGGGGCGTCTGACCCGCGAGTTTCATGAGGCATTACAGAGCTTTCGTCTGGATTCGCGCATTACATCACTGGCGGCGGAGGACTTTCCGGACGCTCGAGAGCGCCTCAATTATGTCGTCAGCATGACGGCGCAATCGGCCAACCGGACCATGACGGCGGTCGAGGAATCGATGCCGATATGCGAATCGCTGGAGCAGCAGTCGTCCTCGTTGCGCGATGACTGGAACCGCTTTACCACACGGAAGATGGGCGCTGACGAATTTCGTGAGCTAAGTCGCCGTGTCGGCGAATTCCTCGACGCAGTGAGCGGTGGTGCGCCGCAACTGCGGCACAATCTGCAAGAGGTGCTGATGGCCCAGGATTTCCAGGACCTCACCGGCCAGATCATCCATCGGGTAGTGCTGCTGGTCGACGAAGTGGAACGCAATCTGGTCGACCTGATCCGCCTCTCCGGCACGTCCATTACTCCGCTGCAGGAGGAGGTGTCGCATGAAAGCCTCATCGCGGCGAGCGGTCCGCCGGTGCCGGGACTGGATCAGGGGGCGGTCTCGGGCCAGGACGAAGTGGACGAGCTTTTGTCGAGCCTCGGTTTCTAAGGGAGCTGGGTGATGGCGCTGAATGCTGATGACGAGATTCTACAGGACTTCCTGGTCGAAGCCGGTGAGATATTGGAGCGGCTCAACGAGCAGTTGGTCGAGCTGGAACAGCGCCCTGACGACCACGAATTGCTAAATGCGGTATTCCGCGGGTTCCACACCATCAAGGGTGGCGCCGGTTTCCTCGGCCTCGATAATCTGGTCACGGTATGTCACCGTTCGGAGGACATCTTCAATCTGTTGCGCAACGGCCAGAAGCAGGTGACGTCGCAGCTGATGGACACGGTATTGCCGGTGCTGGACGTGCTCAACGCGCAGTTCGATCAGTTGCGCACGGCGGAGGAACCGGACCCGGCGCCGCCCGAACTGATCACGGCGCTGGAGTCCATCAACCATCCCGACGGCGCTGAGGAGGCGCCTGCGGCGCCGGCCGCTCCGGCCGTCACAGCGGCGCCTGTCCCCGAGCCGCCTTCTGCGCCTGTGGCGCCGGCAGCCGTCGCCACGCCGTCGCCGACGTCGGCATTGGTGGAGGGTGATCTGGGCGATATCACCGACGAGGAGTTCGAAGCCCTGCTCGATGCCCTGGAGAACCCCCCGGCCGCCACGGCAGCGGCGGAACTGACATCGGCAGAGAGCCAGGCGGTGTCTGCCGCAACTGACGACGATATTACCGAGGAAGAGTTCGAAGCCCTGCTCGATCAGTTGCACGGCAAGGGGCAGTTCAACCCGATAGCGACGGCGCCCGAGACTTCGGCTGCGGAAGCGGCAGGGGGCGCAGAGACGGGTCCCCAGGCGGCCGCGCACGACGATATTACCGAAGAAGAGTTCGAGGCGCTGCTCGATCAGCTGCATGGCAAGGGGAAGTTCGGCCAGGTTGCGGCCGAGGCACCGGTGCCGCCACCTGCGGCCGCAGCAGCGCCCGCTCCCAGTACGTCGGTTCCTACACCCAAGCCATCGGCACCCGCAGCGGAAAAGGGCGGCGACAAGCCCGCCCCATCGGTTGCGGTACAGACCGAGACGACGGTTCGCGTCGATACCAAGCGCTTGGACGACATCATGAACATGGTGGGCGAGCTGGTACTGGTACGCAACCGCATCGCCACGCTGGCCAACGGCGGCGACGCCAACCAGGGCCGTGAAGAGATGGTCAAGGCAGTGGCCAATCTCGATGTGGTGACGGGCGATTTGCAGGCGTCGGTCATGAAGACGCGGATGCAGCCGATAAAGAAGGTGTTCGGCCGTTTCCCGCGCGTGGTGCGTGACCTGGCGCGCAACCTCAAGAAAGAGGTCAACCTGGTGATGCAGGGCGAGGATACCGATCTGGATAAGAATCTGGTCGAGGCCCTGGCCGATCCGATGGTGCATCTGGTCCGCAATGCGGTCGACCATGGTATCGAAATGCCCGATGTGCGCGAACAGGCGGGCAAGCCGCGCCAAGGCACCTTGATGATGGCCGCAGAGCAGGAGGGCGATCATATACTGCTGGTGATCAGCGATGACGGTGCCGGCATGGATCCCGATGTGCTGCGGCGCAAAGCGGTGGAAAAGGGAATGATGGATGCCGATGCCGCCTCGCGGCTCGATGACAAGGAGGCGTTCAACCTGATCTTTGCCGCCGGTTTTTCCACCAAGACCGAGATTTCAGACGTTTCGGGCCGCGGTGTCGGTATGGACGTGGTCAAGACGCGCATCGCCCAGCTTAACGGCAGCATCGATATTCATTCGGAGCCGGGCAAGGGCACGCGCCTCTCCATTAAGGTGCCGTTGACGCTGGCTATCATGCCGACGCTGATGATCAAGTTACGCAGCCAGGCCTTTGCACTGCCCTTGGTGAGCGTGAGCGAGATATTTCATCTGGACCTGACCAAGACCAATGTGGTCGACGGACAGATGGTGGTGATGGTCCGCGGCAAGGCATTGCCGCTTTATTACCTGACCCGTTGGCTGGTCAACGGTTATCGCGCCGAGTCATTGCCGCGCGAAGGGCATGTGGTGGTGGTGCATGTGGGGACCCAGCAGGTAGGCTTTGTCGTTGACTTCCTGATCGGACAGGAAGAGGTGGTGATCAAGCCGTTGGGCAGCATGCTGCACGGTACCCAGGGGCTGGCCGGAGCCACTATCACCGGCGACGGCAAGATCGCGCTGATTCTGGATGTGCCGGGTCTGATGAAGGCCTATGGGCGTCGTCAGGCTTGAGTGTGATACCCGTCGTTGCTGACGAACAACACGAGGAGAGTAACGGATGCCCGTAAGGGTTCTTGTGGTAGATGATTCGGGATTTTTCCGCCGTCGTTTGACCGAGATGCTTAATGCCGACACCCGTCTGGAGGTGGTCGGCACGGCGGCAAACGGTGCCGAAGCCGTGGAACAGGTGGCGAAGCTGCGACCCGATGTCATCACCATGGATATTGAGATGCCGGTGATGGACGGGATATCCGCCGTGCGACGAATCATGGCGACATCGCCCACACCGACCCTGATGTTTTCCTCTCTGACCACCGACGGCGCCAAGGCGACGCTGGATGCCTTGGATGCGGGCGCCGTCGATTATCTGCCGAAGAAATTCGAAGATATCTCGCGTGATGCAGACGAGGCCAAGAGACAACTGTGTGAACGGGTCTATTCGGTTGGCGCCAAACGAGGCATTCGCCTGCAGCGGACCGTGCCCACGCCACTGCATCCGCAACGAACAGGGATGGCGCCGGCGGCACCGCGGCCCGCGCCGATGCCCGCCGCCCGGCGCGGTCACTATAAGCTGGTTGCGATCGGCACCTCCACCGGCGGCCCGGTGGCGCTGCAGCAGGTATTGACCAAGCTGCCCGGCAATTTCCCTTTGCCGCTGCTGCTGATCCAGCACATGCCCGGCAGCTTTACCCCGGCATTCGCGCAGCGTCTGGATCAACAGTGTGCGATTACGGTGAAAGAGGCGCAGGACGGCGATGAGCTCAAGCCGGCGACGGCGCTGCTGGCGCCCGGCGGCAAGCAGATGCTGCTGGAGCACCGCGGCGGCCGTGTGGTGGTGCGTATCGGCGAGAGTGAACCTGGACAAAACTACAAGCCGTCGGTCGACGTCACCTTCACCTCGGTGGCGAAGCTGTTTGCCGGACAGACCCTGGCGGTGGTATTGACCGGGATGGGGGCCGACGGCCGTGAAGGCGCGCGCCTGCTTAAACAGGGTGGATCATCCGTCTGGGCGCAGGACGAGGCCAGTTGCGTCGTCTACGGCATGCCGGCTGCGATCGTGGATGCCGGTCTTGCCGATGCCGTGTTGCCGTTGTCCGATATAGGAGCGGCGATCAGCCAGAGAGTGTGACATGGATATACTCAGCCTCATCGGCCTGATCTTCGGCGTCGGCGCCTTGCTGTTCGGTCAGCATTTGGAAGGGGGGCAGGTCGCATCGCTGCTGAACGGTCCGGCCGCCGTCATCGTGCTTGGCGGCAGCATGGGCGCGATCATGTTACAGGCGCCGGTGCCGACGTTTATCCGGGCCTTGAACATGCTGATCTGGATCCTTCGGCCGCCGCTATTGGCGGGTGACGAGGCAATCGAGAAGCTGGTCAGTTGGAGCAATATCGCGCGCAAGGAGGGACTGCTCGGATTGGAGGCCGTTTCCGAAACCGAACCCGATGCGTTCGCCCGCAAGGGACTGCAACTGCTGGTGGACGGCTCCGAGCCGGAAGTGATGCGCAACATTCTCGAGGTGGAGGTGGACGCGAAGGAGCATCACGACATGCAGTCGGCACGGATGTTCGAAAGCATGGGCGGCTACACCCCGACCATCGGCATCATCGGTGCCGTAATGGGGCTGATTCAGGTGATGAACAACCTGGCGGATCCGAGCAATCTGGGTCACGGCATCGCGGTGGCCTTCGTGGCGACGATCTACGGTGTCGGCGCGGCCAATCTGCTGTTGATACCGATGGCCAACAAGCTCAAGAGTCACGTCATGTCGCAAAGCCAGTTCCGTATGATGATTATCGAAGGTATCGTTTCCATCGCTGAGGGCGAGAATCCGCGTAATATCGAAACCAAGCTGCAGGGTTACCTGCACTAGCGTCCCCATACGAGGAACCGGCATGGCGCGCAAGAAACGCCACGAGGAGCACGAAAACCTGGAGCGCTGGCTGGTCTCTTATGCCGACTTCATTACCCTGTTGTTCGCCTTTTTCGTCGTAATGTATTCCATTTCATCGGTCAATGAGGGCAAGTATCGGGTGCTGTCCGATACCATGGTCGCGGCCTTCAATACGCCGCCCAAGGCGATACAGCCGATCCAGACCGGCGAGGAGGGCGCCAGCGGCACGCCGGCACCCATCATGCCGCATCATGCATCGCCGACCATGCAGCCGGGGGTCATCCAGCAGTTGGCGCAGACCGCGCGCTCCAGCGACATGGGGCATATCGCCAACCAATTCGAAAGTGCGCTGTCGCCACTGATCAAAAAAGACCTGATCAGCGTCAAGCACAACGATCTGTGGGTCGAAATCGAGATCAATACCAGTATCCTGTTTGACAGCGGCAGCGCCACTCTGGAGAACGATGCGCTCCCGGTACTGAGGCAGGTGGCGGACGTGCTGAAGAAATATCCCAATTCGATTCAAGTCGAGGGCTTTACCGACAACGTCCCCATCGATACCGCGATATTCCCCTCCAATTGGGAATTGTCGGCGCATCGGGCCGCCAGCGTGGTACATCTGTTCATGGATCAGGGCGTGCAGCCCGACCGTATGGCGGCGATTGGCTACGGCCAGTACCGGCCCATTGCAGACAATGCAACACCGGCAGGTCGCAGCAAGAATCGTCGCGTGGTGGTGGTGGTTCTCGCTGGAGAAAACGTTCGCCGCGCGATCGATATCGAACATAGTCGTACGCCCTCGCCCACAACCACCACACCGAAAGCGCCGGTACCGGCGCCGCCGGCCGGCAAAGGTTAGCCCATGAAAGTCTGGTCGGTAGCCAATCAAAAAGGCGGTGTGGGCAAGACCACGACGGCGGTGACGCTTGCCGGCCTGCTGGCGGCGCGCGGGCACACAACCTTGATGGTGGATCTCGATCCGCACGGTTCGCTGACCAGCTATTTCGGCTATGACCCGGACACCATCGAACATAGCGTCTATTCGCTGTTCCTCGACGCCTCGCCCGAACGCCCCGCAGTGATGGATATCGTGCGCGACACCCGTTTTGAACGTCTCGCGCTGTTGCCTGCCTCCACCGCACTGGCGACCCTCGATCGCCAATTGGGCGCGAAGGAGGGCATGGGGCTGGTGCTCGGCCGCGCGCTGGTGCAGCTGGCAGCGCGGTTTGATTACGTCTTGATCGACTGCCCACCGGTACTCGGGGTCTTGATGATCAACGCCTTGGCCGCGAGCAGCCACTTGCTGATCCCGGTGCAGACCGAGTTCCTGGCGTTAAAGGGGCTGGAACGGATGATGCGCACCCTGACGATGGTGACCAAGGCACGTAAACGGCCGCTCAATTACCTCATCGTGCCGACCATGTTCGATCGGCGCACCCGTGCCTCGTTGGATAGCCTGCAGAGCTTACGTCAGCATTATCCAGGCGAATTGTGGAAATCGGTCATCCCCGTGGATACCCAGTTCCGCGAAGCGAGTCGCGAGGGGATGCCGTTGTCCCTGCTCAACGAGCACGCGCGCGGCGTTATCGCCTACACCGCGCTGTTGAATAGCCTGTTGTCGCCGGAGAGCGGCGCTCAGATGCAAGGAGCGATGTGACCATGGAGCAGCGTCAGCGCCGTACCGTGGTGGCAGAAAAGGACGCACTGAGCGTCTATTTCGAGGCGCTGCTGCGCGAAGCCCCTGCGGAATTGGAGCAGCCCGACATAATCGAGGCGCCGTCCGTCGCTATCGCGGCGGCACCGGTACCGGTAGCGGAGGCAACGCCCGAAGAGGGGCCGCCGGAATGGGGCCGGGAGACGTTTCAGGCGCTATTGTTCAAAGTGGGCGGTTTGCTGTTGGCGGTACCGCTGATTGAATTGGCCGGTGTGCAGGAGTGGCACGCCGAAAAGGTCACTCCTCTTCCTGGTCACATGCCCTGGTATTTGGGGTTGATGGTCTACCGGGACCGCAACGTGCCGGTGGTCGATACCGCGCAGTTGGTGATGCCGGAAGATAAGCAGGCAAATTTGCAACCGTGGCAGGACCGTTTGCATCACGTCGTCTTTATCGGCGACGGCGCCTGGGGACTCGCCTGCGACGAATTGGCGCAGGTGGTTACGCTGCGCAGCGATGAGGTACGCTGGCGTACCAGCCGTACCAAGCGCCGCTGGTTGGCCGGGACGGTCATCGCGCACATGTGCGCCTTGCTGGATCCGCCGGTGTTCGCCGATGTTCTGGCAACCGGGTTGGAGGATGTGCCGGAGGCGGATGGAGCGTAGCGTGGGAATAGCGGCGGATTGTCGGTCGGCCAGTGCATAGGGTGGAAGAGGGAGAGGAAGGCACTATGAGCGAGAAAGAAAACAGCGGCGGCGATGAGGTTACCGAATGGGTGACTTTTCGGCTTGATGCCGAGAAATACGGTATCGACGTGATGTCCGTGCGTGAGGTATTGCGTAATACCGAGATCGCGCCGGTTCCCGGCGCGCCTGATTATGTGCTCGGTATCATCAATCTGCGCGGCAATGTGGTGACGGTCATCGATACCCGCTATCGCTTTGGTCTGCCGTCCAAGACGCCTGACGACGCCACCCGTATCGTGATCATCGAAGCGGGTGAGGAGGCGGTTGGCATGACGGTCGACAGTGTGGCGGAAGTGGTCGATCTGCGCGCCTCGGCCATCGAAATGGCGCCCAACGTGGGTAACGATGCGAGCGCCAAGTTCATCCAGGGCGTCACCAATACGCAGGATGGGTTGCTGATTTTGGTGGACCTGAAGAAATTGCTCAGCGACAAGGATGATGACGACCTGCTGGAGAGCGCTTCGTAAGCCGCGGCGTTCCCTATGGCCGATATCGGACCCATCCCACCCGCCACGCCGAACCTGCCGATTCGGCCGCAACAGGTGCCTCCGGATGAGCGCGAGCGCAAACGGCAGCCGCCCCCCAAACAGGACGACGACAAGGATGGAACCGACGACTCCGGGGCGCAGGAACCGACACCGGGCGCTGACGACGACGATACACCCCACATAGACGTATTTGTTTAAGGAACGCTACCCATGCAAACCTATTGGGCCTATCCGCTGCTTGGCACCGTGATTGGCGTGTTGGTCGTGCTGATCATGCTGCTGCGGCGCCAGCTGGCGCGTCAGCAGCAACGGCTGCAAATTGTGCAGAACGATATGCGCGCGCTGTGCAACGCCGCAGTGGCGGTAGGAGAGCGGGTCAACCGGATCGAGCGTAATCAACGCCAACTGAGCGAGCGGCAGAATGAGCTGGGGCAACGCCAGGAGCGGCTCGGCAAAGAGGATGCGGAGGAGTATTCCTTTGCCCAAGCCGTGAAGATGGCGCAGAAGGGTGCCTCGGCTGAGGAGTTGATGGATATCTGCGGCCTTACCCAGGGGGAGGCGGAGTTGGTCGCGATGATGCACCGGCTCGGCGACGGCGACGAGCAATAGTGCAAAAATAGCGCGTACAGCCTGTGCCGACGCTTTCCGCTATTTATCGCCGTTGCGTCCTTCAGGACCCCAACCCTCGGGGAATCTGTCGGTGACCATATAGGCGAACGCGATCACCTCGGCGACGGCGAGGTACAGTTCGCGCGGGATCTCATCGTTCAATTCCAGCTGCGCCAGCAATGCCGCCAACTCCCCGTTTTCCTGTAGCGGTACACCATGTTCCTTTGCCAGCGCGATAATCTCGTCGGCAACGGAACCGTGGCCCTTGGCGGTGATGCGTGGTGCATTGCTGCCGTCGTAGCGCAGCGCAACCGCTTTTTTGGCGGGTTTGCGTTTGTCGTTCATGCGCGCAGGTGCAGCAGGCCGCCGGTGGCCGTTGCGGGGGCTTCAATCTTCGGAGCGGCACCGACGGTGCTGCGCAGCTGTTCGATGTCCAATCCGGCTTGCTGCAATTGCGCGCGCAGCGCCTCCATGCGTTGCTTCAGCAGCTCGGCTGTGGCGGGCGTTTCACTCCAGAACATTACCCCTATCTTGCTGCCGATGAGATTGACCACGCTGTCGATGGTACCGTGACGGGGCATATCGAAATGCAGGCGCACCGACCATGCCGGAACGGTGTCGCCGTCATTGTTCCTGGTTTCACGCTGGATACGCAGTTGCAGCACGTCCAGCTTCGATCCCTGACGCATGGGTACATCGAACAGCCAGACCGTTGTCGTATCGTTGCGCGCGGTAAACGTGTGCAACTGTTGCACCTTGAGATGCGCCAGTGCACCGTCGATTTGCTGCGCCACCTGTTGCAGCGTTTGGTTGAGATGCAGCAACGCTTCGCTGTGTGTCGCATCGCTGTTGGCCTGCGGCGCGGCGGAAGGGGGTGCGGCGGTAAGCTCCTCCGCGACGGCGGCAGAGAGCCGCAATAGCGACGCTTGCAAGTCGTGCTCCAATGCGGAGTTGTCGCCTTGCGCCAGACGCGCCTGCAGCAACAGCCCCGACTCGCGCAGCGCGGTCCGCAGCCCGTCTGCGGTGGTCAGTTGTTCAACCGTCGGCAGCTGTTCCAGCAGCGCATGCAGCAACTGCTGTACTTTGGGCGGGAACAACGGCTGTGCCGTTCGATTCCCCTCTGTCATCGCCGGTGCCGTCGTTGCCGTCGTTGCAGCGGACAGCAGCTCGGCGGCCGATGGGAGCGGTACCTGTGCGTCGGCGGGCGACTGCGGCATGGCACCGCCGTCCGACGACGGCACCTGCATCGAACGCAGCAAACGGACCAACGTCTGGAGTGCGCTCGCCAGTGGCAGTTGTTTCGGCAGTGCGGTACGCCACGCGGCGGCGAGTGCCTGCTGCTGCGGTACGTTGTCGAGTATGCGCAGGACGATGTGACCGGCGTCGAGCTCCACCACCAGCTTCAGTTGCATGCCCGCAGTTAATGCCAACGGAGAGCGGGCGTCGACGCTCTGTCCCTGCACCAGCAGCGACAGATGGCCGTTCGCCGCCACGTCGAGCACGCGTGCGGACACCACCTGACCGGCCTGCCAAGGAAGAGGCTGGCTGTTCGGAAGTGTGACGGTGAGCCCGGGCAGGGTTCCCGTCGCCGCTGGGTTGATTTGCATGGGCAATGTCGTGCAGGGAGTGACAGTTTCCAATAGGATGCAGTATAAATCATTGTTACCGGCCGATTGTCGAAAACCCTGTCGCGGGCGCGGCAGCGGCGCCTTGGACATGGACGACAGTGATGGCCGATTACGGGAAATAGCGGGGCATCATGAAGGAAACTCAGAACTGGTACGTGCGACGTGGCAAAGAGGTCAAGGGGCCGTTCCCCGCCGGCCTGGTGTCGCGTTACCTGTTGCTGGGGCGGATTAGCGAAGATGACGAGGTCAGCCATGACCGACAGGAGTGGTCGCGCGTCGGCGACCTGCCGGAGCTGGTTCCCGAGGCGATGCGGGTGGCGCGCGCAAACCCCGATGACGAAGAGGCGCTGGAGCGCCTGGCGGCGGCCCGCCGCTGGGCCGATGAGCGCCGTGAGCTGAAGGGGGCTCCGTCCGAGATAGCGGGGGAGCGGCGTACCGAGCCGTCGTCCGACGAGATGGCTTTGCGCAGCGCCCATTTGGCTCGGGAAGAGGAGTTCGGTAGCGTCCCCTTGGTGACGCGCCGCGATTACCTGATTATCGCGCTCATCCTGGTGGGCCTGATGGCATTGGCCTTTTTACTGCCATCGCGCAATCACCTGAACGAGCCGCAGTGTTCGGCGCCGCCGTCGCCACACGTCAATTGGAGCAATTGCCGCCTGGAAGGGCAGCAATACGCCGACAGCAATCTGGCGGGCGCCCAGTTGCGCAATGCGGATCTCACCGGTGCCCTGTTGCGGGCCGCCAATCTGGCCGGTGCGGATCTGGCTTATGCCAACCTCACCCTGGCCAATCTGCGCGGGGCCAATTTAAGTCACGCCGAACTCAAGGGGGCGAGCCTGCGCCAGGCGGACCTGTCGAACACGGATTTAACCGGCGCCGACCTGTCGTATGCGGACCTGCGACACGTCATCCTCGACGGCGCGGTGCTGACCGGCGCCAAACTGGACAACGCCCTGTGGGCCGAAGATGTGGTGTGTCTGCCGGGCTCCGTCGGAACCTGCAAGCCGGGCCGCCCGGCGCCGTGATGGGGCACGTCAGTTCGGTATCTGATGCCAGCATCGAGGACGCAGAAAAGGGTTAAATATCCCAGCCGGGGCTCTCGCCAAGACGCCAAGCACACCAAGAAAACAGTGGGCTGCGCGGGTGTTACTCGGTGAATTCGGTGTGTTCGGTGGCTCTTTTCCAACACTCATCGACGTTTCCTTCGCGATCTTGGCGTCCTGGTGAGACTCCGGGGCTTCCCAATGTTGGATTTCAGGACTCGGGCGGTAGCGGGCCGCCGAACGATTCGGCGGTGTAGCGCGATATCTGCAGGGTATCGGACCAGTAGTCGGCCGGCAGGCCGGCCTTCAGCTTCAGGTGGTGCAGGAACTGCGCCGGGCTCGGCAGCGATTCCCAGACCGACGGCAGGAAGGTGCCGCGGCGGCCCCGGTCGCTGAGGATGAGGCCGTCGATACCTGGCCGCATTTGGCGTAACAGGTCGGCCTCCGAGACCACCGGCAGCGCTTCGGGGGGACTCAGGATGGAGAGGTGCAGCGCCAAACCCTCCAGTTCCGCGGCGGCCAGGGGCGGGAAGCGGGGATCGGAAAAGGCGGCGGCGAAGGCGTTGTGAGCCACATCCTCGACCAGCGGCCGCACGGCCTCCAGTGTCCCGATGCAACCGCGCAGATCCCCGTGGCGCTCCAGGGTCACAAAGGTGGCGCGATAGGACCGCAACTCCTCGACGTAGTCGGCCGCCGATACCGGTAGCGGCCGGCCGTGGCTCAGACCATGACGGATTGAAGCAGCGGCAACGGCCATCAGGATGTCGCGGTTTTCTGTGTCGATCGCCATGTCAGCCTTTCATCGAAACAGATAGGCGCCGTAGCCGACCACGCGATCGCGCGGACCGGCGGTGTCGCCGGAGTTGCGCAGGTCGACGGTGTGCCCGCCGAGGCCGTGGCGGTCGGCCGCCAGCAACAGCCCGCGCACCGGATTGCGGCCACAGGCATCATCGTAGTCGAGGTCGCGGTAGCGCAGTTCCTCGATCGCCTGGGAGGTGTCGCGGTCCATTTCACGCGCCCGATCATAGCTGTGGTAGTGGCTCAGATCGGAACTCACCACCACCAGGGTTTCCGCTCCGCCCCACAGTAACTCCAGCACGGCGTCGACCTCTTCGGCGCTGGCGTCGCCCACCACCAGCGGCACCAGGCTGAACTCGCCCAACACCTCCTGCAAGAACGGCAGATGAACCTCCAAGCTGTGCTCCAGCAGATGCGCTTCGTCCCTCACCCGCACCTGCGGCAGGCTCGCCAACTGCTGGCGGGCCACGGCGTCCAGGGGGACGTCGCCCAGCGGCGTGCGGAAGAAGTCGGCGCTGGAGAGCGCGAGGCCCTCGAACCCTACCCGGTGCGACGGTCCGAGCAGCACCACGCGTTGTATCCTGCCGCGTAACGATTGCAGGCGGGCGTAGATAGAGGCGGCCACCGGTCCCGAATAGATATAGCCGGCGTGGGGCGCGATGATCGCCTTGGGCGGCGTACCGTCACCCGCTGCCTGGGCCAGGAAGCCCTGAATCATCGTGTGCAACTCCTCCGGGTCGGCGGGATAGAACAGGCCGGCGACGGCGGGCTGGCGTATTCTGCTCATCTCCTTAACTCCACTTTCTGCTTCCATACCGAAACTATAGCGCGCTGCGCCGGTAGTTTTGCCGTTGCAGCTTTTCGCTTCAGCGCCTAACGTAATATTGACCGGACACCGGTCGGTTCAGGGGAGAACGGGCAATGGAAACAGCCACTTTTGATAGCGTCGACGCCGCCAGTATTGCTGAGACCAAATACTGGCACGCGCTCGACGACGGCCGCGTGCAGTGCGACGTCTGTCCGCGCTACTGCAAACTGAAGGAGGGGCAGCGCGGCCTCTGCTTCGTGCGCGGCAACCTCAACGGCAAGATCGTCCTGGCCAGCTACGGCCGCTCCAGCGGTTTCTGCGTCGACCCCATTGAAAAGAAGCCGCTCAACCACTTCCTGCCCGGCACGCCGGTGCTGTCGTTCGGCACCGCCGGCTGCAACCTAGCCTGCAAATTCTGCCAGAACTGGGATATCAGCAAATCGCGCGAGATGGACACGCTGATGGACCGGGCGCAGCCCGAGGTCATCGCCCGCGCCGCCCATGACCTCGGCTGCCGCAGCGTCGCCTATACCTACAACGACCCGATCGTCTTCCACGAATATGCCATCGAGGTGGCCAAGGAGTGCCGCAAGTTCGGCATCAAGTCGGTGGCGGTCACCTCCGGCTATGTCTGCGACGCGCCGCGGCGCGAGTTCTATCACTACATGGATGCCGCCAACGTCGATCTGAAGGCGTTCACTGACGACTTCTACCACCAGCAGACCGGCGGCCATCTGCAACCGGTGCTGGATACGCTGCTCTATCTGAAGCGCGAGACCGCAGTCTGGTTCGAGCTGACCACGCTGCTTATCCCCGGTCTCAACGACTCGGACGAGGAATTGGAAGCGATGACCCAGTGGGTGGTGCAGGAGCTGGGCCCCGACGTGCCGATGCACTTCACCGCCTTCCATCCCGCCTGGAAGATGATGGATCTGCCCGCTACGCCGGCGGCGACGCTGACCCGCGCGCGGCGCATCGCGATGGCCAATGGGGTGCGCTACGCCTTCACCGGCAACGTCCACGACCCCGAGGGCCAGGGCACCTATTGCCACCACTGCGGCAAGACGCTGATCGGCCGCGACGGCTACCTGCTGTCGCAATGGAACCTGAGCGCCGACGGCCGCTGCACGGCCTGCGGCACCCCCTGCGCCGGGGTGTTCGAGGCGCAGCACGGTGACTGGGGTGCGCGGCGCATGCCGATCCGGCTGCGCGACTACACGACGGCGTGATCCGCGGACAACGACCGCCGGGTTGCGCGCCCGCAATCCGATGGTTAGGCTGGCAGGGTGATGAGTCGGTTATGCCAGTTGGCGCCGTGGGCGGCGCTGTTCATAGTTGTTGCATCCCCCGTGTATGCCGCAGAGGCGCCGCAGGGGCTGAGCGGCGAGGCCGAGCTGGGGGCGGTCGCCACCAGCGGCAACACCAACACCCGCAGCGTGAATACCAAGGCCAGGCTCCGGTACGTCAGCGGGCGCTGGCGCCACGAGGGACATGCCGCGGTCCTGCGCGCCTCGGACGGCGGCAAGGTGACCGCCGAACGCTACGTGCTGAGCGGCAAGAGCGACTACGATCTCTCCCCTCACAATTACCTGTTTGCGACCCTGCGTTACGAGAAGGACCGCTTCAGCGGTTACGATGACCAGGTGTCCGAGGCGGTCGGTTATGGCCGCCGCCTGGTCGACAGGCCGACGCTGACACTCGATTTGGAACTGGGCCTCGGCGGCCGCCACAGCCAGCAGACCGGGGGACGCCGCCGGGACGTCGGTATCGTCCGCAGTGCCGGCAAGCTGGGCTGGAATATCAGCGCGACGGCGCGGTTTACCCAGGGCCTGGTGGTGGAGAGCGGCAGCGACAACAGCTCCACCGAATCGGTGAGCGCGCTCAAGGTGAAGATTAACGGCAATTTTGCGCTGAAAACCTCGTTGACGGTGACCAACAACAGCAGTGTGCCGCCCGGTATCCAACATACCGACACCATTACCGCGGTTACCCTGGTGTACGACTTTTGAATCGGGGGGAACGGCCGAATACATCGAAAAGACTGAGCGCCTGGTAGGGCCATCCATCCCTTCCGCGCTCCTGGCGCCTTGGCGGGATCATCGGGTTTTTGCGAAAGCAGAGCCAAACCAGGACTCTCGCCAAGCGCCAACGAAAAACTCTTCCCGTGTGAGGTTCCGGTGGTGTCTTCGATGTTTCCTCCCGACCGCAGCCGGACACCCGGCCCTGAACCGGGTAGAATGGGAGATTCGACCAAACCTCCTTGTTTCGATATGGCTTCCGACAACGTACGCATCGGCATTGTGACCGTCTCCGACCGCGCCAGCCGCGGCGAGTATGAGGACCTGGGCGGTCCCGCCATTCGCGACTGGCTTACCCGCGCGCTCACCACGCCTTGGGATGCCGTCGCACGGCTGGTCCCCGACGAACAGAATCGGGTGGAAGCGGCGCTGAAGTCGCTGTGCGACGAGGAGGGGTGCTGCCTGGTGGTCACCACCGGCAGTACCGGTCCGGCGCTGCGCGACATCGTGCCCGAAGCGACCGAGGCGGTGTGCCGGAAGATGATGCCGGGCTTCGGCGAACTGATGCGGTTCGAGTCGCTCAAATTCGTGCCTACCGCCATCCTGTCGCGCCAGAGCGCAGGCATTCGCGGGCGCAGCCTGATCATCAACCTGCCGGGCAAGCCTTCGGCCATCGCCGACTGTCTCAATGCGGTGTTCCCTGCGGTGCCCTATTGCGTCGACCTGATCGACGGCCCCTATCTCGAAACCGATCCCGATGTGGTCAAGTCGTTTCGACCCAAGCACGCAGCGAAGAAGCAGGGATGAACGATGGAAACCAATGAACTGCAGACGGTGCGCGACTATATCCGCTGGGGCATGAGCCGCTTTACGGAGGCGGGCATCTATTTCGGTCATGGGACCGACAACGCCCTGGATGAGGCCGCCTATCTGGTGTTGCATACGCTGCACATGCCGCCCGATATCGCCGAGCCCTACCTGGATACGCGCCTCACCGCCAAGGAAAAGGCAGCAGTCGTGAACATCCTGCAGCGGCGGGTGGAGCAGCGCGTACCGGCACCCTATCTGACCCACGAGGCGTGGTTCGCCGGACTGCCGTTCTACGTGGACGAGCGGGTGCTGATCCCGCGCTCGCCTATCGCCGAATTGATCGAGGCCGGTTTCGAACCGTGGATCGAAGCGCAACGCATCGCACGGGTGTTGGATCTCTGCACCGGCAGCGGCTGTATCGCCATCGCCTGTGCCAAATACCTGCCGCAGGCGGAGGTGGACGCGGTCGATATCTCCGCGGCCGCGCTGGAGGTGGCGCGCATCAATATCGAGCGCCACGCAGTGGAGGGGCAGGTGCACCCGATTCAGTCGGACTTGCTTCAGAACCTGGGCGGCCGCAAATACGATGTCATCGTCAGCAATCCTCCCTATGTGGATGCGGCCGACATGACGGCGCTGCCGCCGGAGTTCCGTCACGAACCGGCGCTGGCGCTGGAGGCCGGCGACGACGGTCTCGACCTGGTGCTGAGGATGTTGCAGGAGGCAGACAGCCACCTCACGCGCGAAGGCATCCTGATCGTCGAGGTGGGCAACAGCCAGGAGGCGCTGGAGGCGCTGCTGCCGGAGGTGCCGTTCACCTGGCTGGAGTTCGAACGCGGCGGTCACGGCGTCTTTCTATTGATGGCCGAACAGGTGCGCGAATACCGCGCGCTATTTCGTCTGGTACGCTGAATATATTTCCTGTAGGAGCGGCTTCGCCGCGACCGTCGCGGTAAAACCGCTCCTACAATCGATGTAATGTTGTTGCAGGAGAGAGTCATGGCGTTGAGTCTGAGGCCGAAGACGGCCGAGCAATATGTGGATATGGTGGAGCAGGCCATTGTCGAGGTGGACGAATTGCGTTCCAGTTACGAGTACGATATCGAGGAGATGGGGTCCGTCCCGACCTACCTCGATGCGCTGGAGCAGATGTTGCAGCACCTGCACGACGCCATGACCGACGGCAGCTACATCTTCGGCAACGATAATCTGCCGTTCATGGAGATCGTCAACCGCAACCGCGGCCGGATCCCCTTCGCCGATCTGCTGGCCATGATCAACAAGACCCACAAAGAGGGTCTGGATATCGATAGCGAATAACCCGCGCCGATCGCGTGGTGGAGGTAGAGCAATGAACAGCAACAACCAGCAGATCGTTTTCGATCCGGAATTGATCAAGCGTTACGATAAATCCGGGCCGCGTTATACCTCCTATCCCACGGCGGTGCAGTTTCATGACGGATTCGGCGCGGCCGAGTATCGTCGCTATGCGCAGGAGAGCAATGCCGGCGGCAATCCGCTATCGCTCTATTTTCACATCCCGTTCTGCGACACGGTCTGTTTCTACTGCGGCTGCAACAAGGTGGTGACCAAGGACCGTAGCCGTGCCGCGCCTTATTTGCAGCGGCTGCACCGCGAACTGGAGTTGCAGGGGGAGCTGTTCGACCGCAACCGTACTGTGGATCAACTCCACTGGGGCGGCGGTACGCCGACCTTCATCAGCCACGACGAGATGAGTGCGCTGATGACGAAGACGCGCGAGTGCTTCAATCTGCGCGACGACGACAGCGGCGAGTACTCCATCGAGATCGATCCGCGCGAGGTGAAGGTCGACACCATCGCCCTGCTGCGCAAGCTCGGTTTCAACCGCATGAGCCTGGGCGTGCAGGATTTCGAACCGCGGGTGCAGAAGGCGGTCAACCGCATCCAGTCGGAGCAGGAGACCATGGCGGCGCTGGAAGCGGCGCGGCGCGAGGGTTTCAAATCGATCAGCCTGGATCTGATCTACGGTCTGCCGTTCCAGAGCGTGGAGACGTTTTCCGCCACCCTCGACAAGATTCTTGAGATATCGCCGGACCGGCTGTCGGTGTTTAACTATGCCCACCTGCCGGAGCTGTTCAAGCCGCAGCGGCGCATTAACGCCGAGGAGCTGCCGGCGCCGCAGGAGAAACTCAACATCCTGCAGCTGACCATCGAAAAGCTCACCGGCGCCGGCTATGTCTACATCGGCATGGACCACTTCGCCAAGCCCGACGACGAGCTGGCGGTGGCGCAGCGTAGCGGCACCCTCTACCGCAACTTCCAGGGCTACTCGACCCATGCCGACTGCGACCTTGTCGGCCTGGGCAGTACCTCCATCGGCCAGGTCGGCCACAGCTACGCCCAGAACCTGAAGGAGCTGGAGGAGTACTACCAGCGCATCGACGCCGGCGAGCTGGCGGTGTTCCGCGGCGTCGAGCTGAGTGCCGACGACGTGCTGCGGCGCGCGGTGATCACCGACCTCATCTGCCATTTCCACCTGGAGAAGGCCAAGGTGGCGCAGCAGTTCGACATCGACTTCGACGGTTACTTCGCGACCGAGATCGAGGCCCTGGCGGGGATGGAGGCGGACGGCCTGCTCACGCTGAGTGCCGACCGTATCCAGGTCGAACCACGGGGCAAGCTGCTGATCCGCAACATCTGCATGACCTTCGATCGCTATCTGCGCGAGAAGGCCAACCAGCGCTTCTCGAAAGTGATCTGAGTGCGACGGCCGTCCATTTACCCGGTACAATAACGCCCCATGTCTGGAAATACGTTCGGCAAACTTTTTACGGTGACCACCTTCGGCGAGAGTCATGGCCCGGCGCTCGGTGCCATCGTCGACGGCTGCCCGCCCGGTCTCGAACTCACCGAGGCGGACCTGCAACGCGACCTCGATCGGCGCAAGCCCGGTACCTCGCGTCACACCACTCAGCGGCGTGAAGAAGACATGGTACGCATCCTTTCGGGCGTGTTTGAAGGTCGCACCACCGGTACGCCCATCGGGTTGTTGATCGAAAACACCGATCAGCGCTCCAAGGATTATTCCGACATCGCCGCGACCTTCCGTCCCGGCCACGCCGACTACACCTATCAGCAGAAGTACGGCATCCGCGATTACCGCGGCGGCGGCCGCTCTTCGGCACGCGAGACGGCGATGCGCGTGGCCGCCGGCGCCGTTGCCAAGAAATACCTGCACAACATGGGCATCGAGGTTCGCGGCTACCTGGCACAGCTCGGTCCGATCAAGGCGGAAGACTTCGACTGGGCACAGGTGGAACAGAATCCCTTTTTCTGTCCCGATGCCGCCAAGGTGGCCGAGATGGAGACCTACATGGATGAACTGCGCAAGGAGGGCAACTCGGTCGGCGCGCGTATCAACGTAGTGGCTACCGGCGTGCCGCCGGGGCTGGGTGAGCCGATCTTCGATCGTCTCGATGCCGACCTGGCCCACGCCCTGATGAGCATCAACGCGGTAAAGGGCGTGGAGATCGGTGCCGGCTTCGACTGTATCGCGCAGAAGGGGACGGAGCACCGCGACGAGATCACGCCGCAGGGTTTTCTCTCCAACCATGCCGGCGGCATCCTCGGCGGCATCTCCAGCGGCCAGGACATCGTCGCCTCCATCGCCCTCAAACCCACCTCCAGCCTCCGCATCCCGGGGCGCAGCGTGGACCTGCACGGCGCACCGACAGAGGTGGTGACCACCGGTCGTCACGACCCCTGCGTCGGTATCCGCGCCACCCCCATCGCCGAGGCGATGATGGCCATCGTGCTGATGGACCACCTGCTGCGCCAGCGTGGCCAGAACGGCGAGGTGCATTCGGCGACGCCGGTGATCCCCGCGCACAGGAAATAACTATTCACCGCAAAGGTGCAAAGAGCGCAAAGAAAACCACAATTAGCACCTATCTCAACAACACAAAGGCAATGAACCAACCGCGGAAAACACGGAGGATACCGGGAGTTTTCCGCCGAACTGTGCGGATAACACAGGACCGGCGTCCGAGTTATCCCCGTGTTCCCCGTGGTTAATGTTTACGTTCTTGAATTTTGCGATGGCTTGTAGATTATTCGTCCGCTTTGCGTCCTTTGCACCTTTGCTGTGAATGCGATTTTGAGGAGCCAACATGCTGCTGCACATTCCCGAACTGCTGTTGCCCGCTGAGGTCGATGCCATGCGCCGGGTACTCGACCAGTCGCCGTTCGTCGACGGTCGCCTCAGCGCCGGCAAGGCGGCGGAGAAGGTCAAGCACAACACCGAACTGGATCGCGAAGTGCCGCAGCGCGACACGCTGGCACAGATCGTCGTCGCCGCCCTCTATCGCAGCGACCGCTTCCGCAACGCCGCATTGCCGAACAAACTGGGTACGCCGATCTTCGCCCGTTATACGCCGGGCATGACCTATGGTTGGCATGTGGACGATCCGGTGATGGGGCAGGGACCGCACTATCGCACCGATGTTTCTTTTACCATCTTCCTCAGCGAACCTGGGGAGTACGACGGCGGTGAACTGATGATCCGTACCGCCTTCGGCGAACAGAAGGTCAAACTCAAGGCGGGCGATGGGGTGATCTACTCCTCCGGCACCCTGCATCAGGTGGCCGAAGTGACCCGCGGCGTACGCCTGGTCGCCATCGGCTGGGTACAGAGCATGGTGCGCGACCCGGCCCAGCGCGAGATCCTGTTCGAACTGGCCGGCGCGCGCGACAAGTTGCTGGCCGACGCGCCGGCAATGCCGCAGACCGATGCGGTCGACCATGCCTACATCAACCTGGTGCGGATGTGGAGCGAAATCTAGAGACGAGGGACAAGGTACGAGATACGAGGGAATGTGCTCGCTACGCTCGCTGAGTAGATCGATTGTGCGCGGAGCGCACGCCTTTCCTCGACCTTTTTACCTCGTACCTCGTACCTGATGATGTATTGGCGCCTCTCCACCTTCTATCTGTTTCACTTCGCCAGCCTCGGCGTGCTGGTGCCCTATTGGAGCCTCTATCTAAAGCACCTCGGTTTCAATGCGGTGCAGATCGGCGAGTTGATGGCGCTGCTTGCCGCCACCAAGATTGTCTCGCCCAATATATGGGGTTGGATCGCCGACCATACCGGCCACCGCATGGCCATCGTCCGTATCGGTGCGCTGCTGGCATTGCTCAGTTTCAGTGCGGTATTCGTCGCCCACAGCTATTGGCCGCTGGCGGCGGTGATGATCCTGTTCGGCTTCTTCTGGAATGCGGTGCTGCCCCAGTTCGAGGCCAACACGCTGACGTTCCTCGGTAGCGAACACCATCGCTACAGCTCGATCCGCCTGTGGGGATCGGTTGGTTTTATCGTCACCGTGGTCGTGTTGGGTGAATTGCTGGAGCGGCACGGTGCCGCCATCCTGCCGGAGGTCGTGCTGGCATTGCTTGCCGGTATCTGGCTCGGCAGCCTGCTGGCGCCGCGCCGGGACGGGATGTTGCCGCACACTGAACAGCCGTCGCTGCGCGCCGTGCTTGCGCAGCCGTCGGTGATGGCGCTGCTGGTGGTCAGTTTTCTGATGCAGGCGAGCCACGGACCGTACTACACCTTCTACACGCTCTATATGGAGCGCTACGGTTATGCCCGTGGCGTGATCGGTCAGTTGTGGGCGCTCGGCGTCATTGCCGAGATCGGGATCTTTCTGGTCGCCCCCCGCCTCATTGCTCACTACGGCCTGCGCACGTTGTTGCTGGCCAGCCTCGCATTGACGACAGTGCGCTGGTTGCTGATCGGCCTGTTCGCCGGCAATCTGCCGCTGGTGCTGTTGGCGCAGACGCTGCACGCCGCAAGCTTCGGTGTCTATCATGCCGCTGCCATCGCCATGTTCCACAAGCACTTCACCGGTCGTTACCAAGGGCGCGGCCAGGCGATCTACAGCAGCGTCGGCTTCGGTGCCGGGGGCGCTGTGGGTAGTTACTGCGGCGGTGTCGTCTGGCAACTGGCCGGGGCGCAGGCCGCATTCGTGGGGGCTGCGTTACTGAGTGCCGTCGCCCTGGCGGTGGGCTGGCGCTGGTTGCGGGAGTGAATGCGCGGCGCGAACATGTGCCGCGCGCGGGCCGGAGGCTCTAACCGTAGATATCCCCGGTATCCCGCCGTCGCCCGCTGCGCGGGTGGGGCTCCAGGCGGACGATGACCGCAGCCGTCGTCACTAGGGTGGCGAGATTCGCCGGAGGCAGGGCGTTGTCGGATAACGGCAGTCGAGCCAGTAACTGGTGACGTCGCAGCAGGACGAAATAATCGTCGGCAGTGAGCAGCCGGCTGGCGCGGCGGAAGCCTTGATCGAGGTGGAGCATCGCCCCGCACAGGCGCCGGCTCATCAGCAGTTGACCGTAGATCAGTTCGACCAATGCAGCGCCGTGCGGGGTGGTCCGGAGCAGGGCATTGAGGTGTTCGATATCGGCCGCGATATCTTCTCCCAACCAGAAGCGCGCTATCGCCGCCTGCAACAGGCAGGTGCGGCAGCGGCGACTGCGGGCACGCGTGCGGCGCTGTTCGACGGCGGCCAACAGCGTGCGCGCTTGATCGACGGCAAGGGGGGTGCCGTACCAGCGGGCCAGCGGGCCGTGACCGTCAGTGGCGGCGACAGCCATCTTCAAGGGGCATCGGGATGCCGCTCTCTGTTGTTATGCCTGTCATGTGCTCTCACTGATGAGGTGTAGCGTCAGCACGCAGCCGGTCACCGAATGATTTTCGTCGCGCAACGGCCGCGCGCTGATGGCGATTCGGTTGCCGGCGCCGTTGAAGGCGTTGTGCACGAATATCTCCTGGGTATTCACCGGATGGCCTGCGAGCGCCTGGGTGACGGGCAGGTCCTCATCCTCAAGCAGCGTGCTGCGATCGGGTCTGTACAGCCCGTAATGGTGCGCCCACTGTTCCGGCGGCACGTCGCCCGGCCCGCTACCGACGATCTGTTCGGCGAGTCGGTTCCATACCAGAAATCTCTTATCGCCGGTGACGACAACGACGCCGTCGTCAATGCCGTCGGCGATCGCTTGCAACAGCCGTTTTTGTTCGCGCAGCTTATGCTCGGAATCGCGCAGCGCTTCAGCCTGTTCGCCGGCGCGCGATTCGAGCGTATCGTTGGCCTGTTTGAGTTGTCGTTCACGCTGACGTACGGCCTCCTGCATGTGGGTGAAGGCGCTGCTGAGTGCTGCAATTTCCCGCTCGTTGCTGGTCGGCAGCGGATAGTCGTAATTACCGACGATCATGTGCTCGGCTGCCGTTGCCAATGTCGATAACGGCGCGGTGAAACGCCGTATCAACAGGAGCATGATGGCAATGAGAACAATGGAAACGATCGCGGCCAAGGCCAGGTTGCGCCATAACAGGATCTGTTCGTCGCGTACCAGCGTTGATTCGTCGCGTACCAGAACGACGGCGAGGTAACGTTCGGGACGCAGCGGATCAATGGAGATTTTGCGCAGGTGAAGCAGGGCGGGCTGTACCATTCCCGTATGGTCCTGATACAGGGCCCGGTCCTCGAAGTCGGCGCCCGGAGAAAAGAACTGACGCAGTATCGGATAGTCGTCCTGCACCAGATAGCGGGTTCCGAGATCGAAACCGAAGGTGTGCTCCGGATCGGGATGGTAGAGGTAGTCGCCATTGGCATTGACGATGTAGGTGCGGATCGGAGCCGGGATCCCCGCCGCCACACGGTCGAGGATCATGCCGATATCGACGTTGACGACGATCAGCCCAAAAGCTTCGCCGGCAGTGGTGAAGATCGGCATGGCCACACGCATGATGCGTACATGGGGCACATTGATCTGGCCGTTCTCCTGCTCCAGATCGATCGGCGACAGGTAGACTTGGCCGGGCTGTAGACGCATGGTTTGGCCGATATAGTCGCTATTACCGTTTCCCGGTGGATTGCTTTCGGCGGCGATTGTTACCTGGCCGTTTGTGCGTAGCGCGCTCACCAGCGTTGTGTTGTCGTTTCCCAGGCCGATAAGCCTGATCTGGAGGTAATCGGATCGCTGTTGCAGCAGCGCCGCGAATATGGCGGCCAGACGGGCGCGCCACTGTTCTTCCGTGGAACTGGATTGGGGGTCGAGGCCGCCCGCGATGTGTGCGCGGACAATTCCCTGGATCGCGGGGACTGCAGCGAGAAAAGCCACGTCCCGGCTCAGGGAGTCGATATCGTCGCCGAGCTCTGTGGCGGCGATATGGGTTTCCACGGTCAGTGTCTGCTGTTGCTCATGCTCCAGATCGCTGATACGCGCCTGACCGACGCCGTAACCGCTGAGCAGCGTCGCACCGATGATGAGTGCGGAGAGGGAGATCAGCAGTTTCGTCGTGAGTTGCAGACGCATGATGGGTGCGGCGCTCCTGGCCCAGGTGAATCGTTTAGGTGAGTCCTTCCGGATGCAGTGTATCGGTGACGCCGAATGCATGCAGCAACGTCGTCGCAGCGTTGCTAAGCGTGCGGGCGGGATGACGGACCACGCCAAGCGTACGGCTCAACCGCAGATGGGGTACCGGCAGCCGCTGCAACTCGTCGTCCAGCATGGTCAGCGGCAACACGCTCCAGCCCAATCCTACGGCGACCAGCATTTTAATCGTCTCCAGATAGTTGGTCGCCATGGTGACCTGCAGCGGCTTGCTTGCCTTGGCGAACGATTGCTCGACTATGGCGCGGGTGTAAGTACCGCGTGCCGGCAGGATGGCGGGATAGTCGAGCAACGTATGCAGCGTCAATTGTGACCGCCGCGACAGCGGGTGGGTTCCGCCGACCACCAACGCCAGCGGGTCGTCCCACAACGGGGTGGCCAGCAGATCGGCGGGAGGGCGCAGCGGCAGGGTGACCACGGCAAACTCCAATTCGCCGTGTTCCACCCGGCGGCAGGCCTCTTCCGAGTCGAGGAAGCGGATGTTGAATTCCACCTGCGGATAGTCGGCATGAAAACGGCGCAGGTACGGCGGCAGGCGGTGCAGGCCGATGTGGTGGCTGGTGCCGAAATTGAGGCGGCCGCCGACGCTGCCGGCCAGGTTGGCGATGGCGCGGCGGCTGTCGTCCACCTGCTCCAGGATGCGTCGGGCCCGCGGCAGCAGGGCGCGTCCCGCCTCGGTCAGATCCACCCGGCGGCCGATGCGGTCGAACAGCGGCGCATCGAGTTCGCTCTCCAGGGCGGCGATGCGTTTGCTCACCGCCGGCTGGGTGAGGAACAGCCGCTCCGCCGCCAGCGAGAACGAGGTCGTTTCGGCTACCGCCAGAAAGGCCTGCAACGTGTTGATGTCCAAATTCAAAACCTCGTCGCCAAAGATGCGCGTGCGGTGGATTTTGTTATTCCATATTGGAATTCAGTATATGAAATTAATGAATTTGTGTCATGAATAATGCCGCGCTAGGATGGCACCATCGCATGAGGACAACGCTATGGCCGGAAAGACGCTTTACGACAAATTATGGGATGCCCACGTGGTGCGCTGTGAGCAGGACGGCACCTGCCTGCTCTATATCGATCGTCATCTGGTGCATGAGGTGACCTCGCCGCAGGCCTTCGAAGGGCTACGCCTGGCCGGGCGCAAGCCGTGGCGCAAGGAGAGCGTGATCGCCACCCCGGATCACAATGTTCCCACCACGGCGCGCAGCGGCGGCATCACCGATCCCATCGCCCGCACCCAGGTGGAGACGCTGGACGCCAATGCCCGCGAATTCGACCTGACCTACTTCCCCGTGGGCGACGTGCGCCAGGGGATCGTCCACGTTATCGGGCCGGAGGAGGGGGCGACCCTGCCGGGCATGACCGTGGTGTGCGGCGACTCCCACACCTCCACCCACGGTGCCTTCGGCGCCCTGGCCCACGGCATCGGCACCTCCGAGGTGGAGCACGTGCTGGCCACCCAGTGCCTGGTGCAGAAGAAGTCGAAGAACATGCTGGTCTCGGTGGATGGCCACGTCGGTCCCGGCGTCACCGCCAAGGACATCGTGCTCGCCGTCATCGGACATGTAGGCACTGCCGGCGGCACCGGTTACGCCATCGAGTTCGGCGGCGAGGCGATTCGCGACCTTTCCATGGAGGGGCGCATGACGGTATGCAACATGGCCATCGAGGCGGGCGCCCGTGCCGGCATGGTGGCGGTGGACGAGACCACCGTCGAGTATCTCTACGGCAAGCCCTACGCGCCCAAGGCTGAACTGTGGGATCGGGCCGTGGCCGAGTGGTTCAATCTGCATTCCGACTACGACGCCGATTTCGACCGCATCGTGCGCATCGACGCCACGACCATCGAGCCGATGGTCACCTGGGGCACCTCGCCGGAGATGGTGGTAGCGGTGGACGGTAAGGTGCCGGACCCGGCGCAGGAGCCGGACCCGGTCAAGGCCACCGGCATGCGCGCCGCGCTCACGTACATGGGCCTGGAGGCCAATACGCCGATCACAGCGATCCCGGTGGACGTGGTCTTCATCGGTTCCTGCACCAACGCCCGCATTGAGGACTTCCGCGCCGCGGCCGAAGTGATCAAGGGACGCCGGAAGGCGGCCAACGTCAAGCAGGTGCTGGTGGTGCCGGGTTCCGGCCTGGTCAAACAGCAGGCCGAGGCGGAGGGGCTGGACAAGCTCTTCACCGAGGCCGGCTTCGAGTGGCGCGATCCGGGCTGCTCCATGTGCCTGGCGATGAACGCCGACCGGCTGGAGCCGGGCGAACGCTGTGCATCGACGTCGAACCGCAACTTCGAGGGACGCCAGGGGCAGGGTGGGCGCACCCATCTGGTGAGCCCGGCGATGGCGGCGGCGGCGGCGATCGCCGGCCACTTCGTCGATGTGCGGGTGTTTTGATAAAGGCTATTAACCGCAAAGTACGCAAAGTAACGCGAAGGCCATCGCATTGAATTTTACCTGGCGAAACTTTGCGTACTTTGCGGTAGAGAGGTCTGTTAAATGGAAAAATTGAACAAAGTGACCGGCATCGTGGCGCCGATGGATCGTCCCAACGTAGACACCGACGCCATCATCCCCAAACAGTTCCTGAAGTCGATCAAGCGCAGCGGCTTCGGACCCAATCTGTTCGACGAGTGGCGCTACCTGGACCACGGCGAGCCGGGGATGGACAACTCCACGCGGCCGCTCAATCCGGATTTCGTGCTCAACCAGCCGCGCTACCAGGGGGCGAAGATCCTGCTGGCGCGCGACAACTTCGGTTGCGGCTCGTCGCGTGAACATGCGCCGTGGGCGTTGGAGGATTACGGTTTTCGCGTGATCATCGCGCCGAGCTTCGCCGACATCTTCTTCAACAACTGCTTCAAGAATGGCCTGTTGCCGATCAAGCTGGATGGGGCGATCGTCGAGCGGTTGTTCCAGGAGTTGGCGGCGAATGAGGGTTACCAGTTGACGGTGGACCTGGAGGCGCAGACCATCACCACGCCGGGCGGCGAGGCGATCCCGTTCGACGTGGATCCGTTCCGCAAGCACTGCCTGCTGAACGGCCTCGACGACATCGGTCTGACCCTGCAGCACGTGGACGAGATCAAGGCCTACGAGGCGCGCCGCCGCCAGGAAGCGCCCTGGTTGTTTGCCGAATGATAAGAAATTGAACCACGGGGAACACGGGGAATTCTTCTGTAATTTGTTTCCCCGTGGTTAGGCTTTTTTTGGAGAGATTATTCATGACCAAGAAGATTGCAGTTCTGCCCGGTGACGGTATCGGTCCGGAGATCGTGGCGCAGGCGGTGAAGGTGATGCGGGCGATGCCCGAGCTGGATGTGGCGCTGGAAGAGGCGCCCATCGGTGGCGCCGGTTACGATGCGGCAGGCGATCCGCTGCCCGAGACGACCCTCAAACTGGCCCGGGAATCCGATGCGATCCTGCTCGGCGCCGTCGGCGGTCCGCAGTACGATACGCTGGACCGGCCGCTGCGTCCGGAGCGCGGCCTGCTGCGCATCCGCAAGGAGCTGAACCTGTTCGCCAACCTGCGTCCGGCGCTGCTCTATCCGGAGCTGGCAGACTCTTCCTCGCTCAAGCCGGAAGTGGTCTCCGGCCTGGACATCATGATCGTGCGCGAGCTGACCGGCGACGTCTATTTCGGCCAGCCGCGCGGCATCGAGGTGCGCAACGGAGAGCGGGTCGGTTTCAATACCATGATCTACTCCGAATCCGAGGTGCGCCGGGTGGCACGCGTCGCCTTCGATATCGCCATGAAGCGCGGCAAGCGTCTCTGTTCGGTGGAGAAGGCCAACGTGCTGGAGTGCTCCGAGCTGTGGAAGCAGGTGGTGATCGAGGTGTCCAAGGATTACCCCGAGGTCGAGCTCTCCCACATGTACGTGGACAATGCGGCGATGCAACTGGTCAGGAACCCCAAGCAGTTCGACGTCATCGTCACCGGCAACATCTTCGGCGACATCCTCTCCGACCAGGCCTCCATGCTCTCCGGTTCCATCGGCATGCTCGGTTCGGCCTCCCTGGACGAGAACAACAAGGGCATGTACGAACCGATCCACGGTTCGGCGCCCGACATCGCCGGCCAGGACATGGCCAATCCCTTGGCGACCATCCTGTCGGTGGCTATGATGCTGCGCTACACCTTCAACGACGAGGCCAATGCCGCCCGCATCGAGGCGGCCGTGCGCAAGGTGCTGGGCCAGGGGCTGCGCACCGCGGATATCTGGACGGAAGGGACGAAGAAGGTCTCCTGCAGCGCGATGGGCGACGCAGTGGTGGCGGCGCTGCATTAAAGAACTGGAACCACGGGAACACGGGGCGCACGGGGGTGTTGCAGTGATTTTCCCTGTGCCCCCCGCGTTCCCCGCGGTTAATCTTTGAAAGACGGTTTATTTGGAGTGCAATTATGAAGCGGGTAGGTTTGATCGGTTGGCGCGGCATGGTGGGTTCGGTCCTGATGCAGCGCATGCGTGAGGAGAAAGATTTCGACCACTTCGAGCCGGTGTTCTTCACCACCTCCAACGTCGGCGGCCAGGGCCCGGCCATCGGCAAGGACATTCCGCCGCTGAAGGATGCCAAGAGTATCGACGAGCTGAAGGCGATGGATGTGATCGTCACCTGCCAGGGCGGCGATTACACCAAGGAGGTCTACCCGCAACTGCGTGCCGCCGGTTGGAACGGCTACTGGATCGACGCCGCCTCCACCCTGCGCATGAAGGACGAGGCGATCATCGTTCTCGATCCGGTCAACAAGAACGTCATTCAGGACGGCCTGAAGAACGGCATCAAGACCTACGTCGGCGGCAACTGCACCGTCTCCCTGATGTTGATGGCCATCGGCGGCCTGTTCGACCAGGGCTTGGTGGAGTGGATTTCGCCCATGACCTACCAGGCCGCCTCCGGCGCCGGTGCCCGCAACATGCGTGAACTGATCCAGCAGATGGGCGCCGTCAACGGCGAGGTGAAGGCGCTGCTGGACGACCCGGCTTCGGCAATCCTGGAGATCGATAAGAAAGTGGCCGACTTCATCCGTTCCGATGCCTACCCGCTGGATGCCTGGCCGGTGCCTCTGGCCGGTTCGCTGATCCCGTGGATCGACGTGCAGCTGGAGTCGGGCCAGTCCAAGGAGGAGTGGAAGGCGCAGGTGGAGACCAACAAGATCCTCGGCCGCTCCGCCAACCCGGTGCCCATCGATGGCCTGTGCGTGCGCATCGGCGCCATGCGCTGCCATAGCCAGGCGCTGACCATCAAGATGACCAAGGACGTGCCGCTGGACGAGATCCACGGCATCCTCGCCGCCCACAACGATTGGGTGAAAGTCGTTCCCAACGCCAAAGAGGTCACCATGACCGACCTGACGCCTGCCGCAGTTACCGGTACCCTGACCGTCCCGGTCGGTCGCATGCGCAAACTTGCCATGGGGCCGCAGTACCTTTCCGCCTTTACCGTCGGTGACCAGCTGCTGTGGGGCGCCGCCGAACCGCTGCGCCGCATGCTGCGCATCCTGCTGGAAGGTTAAGTCGCAATAGCCAACCATGGGGAACACGGGAATATTATGTATATAATCCCCGTGCCCCGGCATCCCATTCGAGGCATGAGTGTTCCCCGTGGTTAACCGCCTTTCGAGACTGCATGAGCCAAGTATTTGATGTCGCCATCGTCGGCGTCTCCTCTCTGGTGGGGGAGACGCTGCTGTCGTTGCTGGGGGAGCTGGAATTCCCGATCGGCACCCTCTATCCCCTCGATACGGCCGGGGAGGCCGGCGGCCGGGCGGAGTTTCGGGGCAACCACCTGCGGGTGACCGACGTCGCCAACTTCGATTTCGCTCGGGTGCAGTTGGCTTTTTTCTGTGCTGCGCCCGCGGTCGCCGAAGTCCAGGTGCCACGGGCTGCGGCGGCCGGCTGCCTGGTGATCGACGATAGCGGCCTGTTCCGTATGGAGCCGGAGGTGCCGCTGGTGGTGGCCGAGGTCAATTCCGAGGCGCTGGCCGGCTGGCGCCAGCGGCATATCGTCGCCAATCCCAACGCCTCCACCATCCTGATGCTCACTGTGCTCAAGCCGATCGACGATGCCGTCGGTATCGAGCGCATCAATGTCGTCACCTATCAGGCGGTGTCCGGCGCCGAACGCGACGGTGTCGGCGAGCTGGCCAAGCAAACGACGGATCTGCTTAACCTGCATCCGCTCGAAAATGCGGTTTTTTCCAGGCAAATCGCTTTTAACGTGATCCCTCAGATCGGGGAGCTGCAGGATAACGGCTATACCCTCGAAGAGATGAAGATGGCGTGGGAAACGCATAAAATCCTCGGCGATCGTACGATCGGCGTGAACGCGACGGCGGTGCGCGTGCCGGTATTTTACGGCCACGCCATGGCACTGCACATCGAAACCCGCGACAAGATCACAGCATCGGCGGTGACGGAACTGTTACAAGAAGTGCCGGGGGTTACGGTGGCGGAGAACGTACCGACCCCCGTGACCGAGGCGTCGGGTGAGAATGGCGTCTTTGTTGGACGCATCCGCGAGGATATCTCCCATCCCCACGGAATAGACTTATGGGTCGTAGGCGATAACGTCCGTAAGGGGGGGGCACTAAACTGTATCCAAATCGCTCAAATCTTGGTAAAAGGCTATATGTGAGTTAAAGTTACTGGCGATACATAAAGCGAGTTGGTAGATTATTGTCTCAACCGCCAGAACTGGAATGTGAAAAGCCCTCCACGGGGACTACGGCCCGGGGGGAGAACGAGGGAGTGAGGATGGTGCGAAAGCTGGCCTTTAAGTTGCTGTCGCTGTTGCTGGTATTGCCTTCTGCAGCGTATGCCCTGGGATTGGGGGACATACAGCTTCACTCGGCGCTCAACCAGCCGTTCAACGCCGATATCGAATTGCTGTCGGCAAGTTCATCCGATATCGGCTCGCTTAAGGTTTCTCTCGCCTCCTACGACGAATTCTCCCGGCTGGGACTGGATCGGCCGGCGGCGCTGATGTTCCTCAAATTTTCCGTGCAACAACGCGACGGCACCTATTACGTCAAAGTCTCCTCCAAACAACCCATCAAAGAGCCGTTCCTGGATTTCCTGGTGGACGTGAGTTGGGGGTCTGGTCAGCTGCTGCGCGAATACACCGTCTTGCTGGACCCACCCAAATATGGGAAGGAGGCGGCTCCCGCCGTGCAGGCGCCGACGATAGCACCGTCTGCTCCCGCCCCGGCCGCCGCTGCGCCGATGGCTCAAGCGCCGGCCCCGGTGGCGGTCACGCGGCCGGCGCCGTCCGTGGGCGCGCCCTCCGCACGCGGGGCGGCGATGCCTGCTGCGGCAAAAAAGGGGCTGCGTTACGGTCCGGTAAAGGCCAATGACACGCTGTGGTCCATCGCCGAGCGGGTGCGGCCGAGCCGCTCGCTGACGCCGCAACAGGTCATGGTGGCCCTGCTGCGCGCCAATCCCGACGCCTTTTACGACAACAACGTCAACCGTCTGAAGAAGGGCTACGTACTGCGTCTCGACAATCCGTCAATGATTGCCGCGATCAACCGAGCGGAGGCGGTACGCGAAATTTCGCGTCAAAACCGCGCTTGGCGGGATTACCTGAAGCAGGCTGCGCGCAGCGCGCATCAGCGCCCCAGCGCGGCCACCAGTATGCAGGCGGCGCGTGCCGTGGCGACGCCCGAGGAGGCGCACCTCAAGCTGGTCGCGCCAGCGGGTAAGGGTACCAAAGCGGGCGGCAGCGCCCCAGGCGGGGTCGCCCTCGGCAAGGAAACGGTGGCTCAACTGCGCCAACAGTTGTTGTTGGCCCAGGAACAGGCCGCGGCGCAAAAGCAGGAGAACACCGATCTGCGCAAGCGCATGGACGATTTGCAAGGCCAGATAACGTCGATGCAGCGTCTATTGTCGCTCAAGGATACCGACATGGCTGCTTTGCAGCAGCAGATGCACGGCGGTGTGGCGGCCAAGACCCCGGCGGCGCCGGCTGCCGAGACGAAACCGACCCAAGCGGCAACCGCCTCCGAGGCGAAACAGACCCAGCCTACGGCACCCGCCGCGACTGCCAAACTGCCGACGGCTGCGGCTGCGGCTGCGGCTGCGGCTGCGGGCGGGAAGACCCCTGTGCCGCCGATGGCCAAGCCCAAACCGCATCCCGTCGCGCCGCCGAAACCGGCAACGCAGCGGAGTTTCGTTGACAGCTTGCTCGGCGATCCGGTCACCCTGGGTGCGGTCGGTGCGGTCGTCCTGGCGTTGCTGCTGCTGATCGGGTTGATCATCAAACGCCGGCGGGCCGGCGGACCGGGGTTTAGCGAAAGCATCCTGACTGCCGGTGGAACCTCGGCGCTCAGCTCGAAGACGGTTGCCGGCGCTCCGTCGGAGGAGAGTTCTCTGTTCAGCGACCTGGCGGTCAGCGGCATGAACAGCTCGCAGGGTGCCGAAGCGGAAGTCGATCCCCTGACCGAGGCGGACGTCTATATGGCCTACGGTCGTTATCAGCAGGCGGAAGACCTGCTGAACGAGGCCCTAAAGCACCATCCGGAGCGGCAGGACCTGAAGGTCAAGCTGCTGGAGGTCTACTACGCGACCAAGAACAGCACGGCGTTCGAGAGCCTGGCCGACGAGGTGTTCAGTGCCCTGGAGGGTAGCGGGCCGCTGTGGGGCAAGGTGCTGGTCATGGGGCACGAACTCTGTCCGGGCAACCCGATGTTCAGCGGTGCACCCGAGGGTGGGATAGGCGAATTGGGTCATGGCGAGGGTGCGCGGGGCAGCGATGTGCTGGATATCGGCATCGATCTCGATGCCCTGACAGCCGATATGGAATCTTCCGTCGACGAAAGCGGCAGCGGGCTGGATATGGACCTGGGTGTCGACTTTTCTGATATCGACGACGAGATGGCAGTGGCGCCGACCCGCGCCGCAGCGCCGAAGGTAGAGGCGGTGCCTACAGCGGATCTCGATTTCGATTTGGGCGGCTTCGAAGAGCAAGTGGCCAACATCGAACCGGCCGGGAGTGCGCCTGCGGCTGGGGCGACTCCGTTGGCGGATATGGATTTGGGCGATTTGGACTTTGGTGCGCCCGAGACCATTACCTCTGCACCGGTGACCGAGGATGCGCCGACCGAGGCCGGGCTGGGCGGTGCGACGGATTTCGATTTAGGGGACTTTTCCCTGGGTGAAGAGGCGGCGCAGAAAGATGAGATTGCGGCCGCCCCCTCCGCCGTCGGCGAACACGCGCTCGATTTGGACCTGGGTGATATGGATCTCGATCTGGGTGGCGCCATGGCCGAACCTTCCATAGACGACGCGGATTTCGGCGACCTTGACCTGGGTGACGTGGACGCGGTGGGCACCAAGTTGGATTTGGCAAAGGCCTACGTCGACATGGGGGAGCCCGAGAGTGCCCGCAGCATCCTCGACGAGGTGCTGAATGAAGGCGACGACGCACAGAAGAAGCAGGCCCAGGCGCTAATGGGTCAGCTGGGTTGACGGCGCCGCCGGCGCGGTTGAACCTAGCGTATCGCGTCCCCGGCAGGGTCCCTCCTGCCGGGGACGCTATTTTCCAGGTGGAGCCGGCCTGTGCCCGTGCAGTTCGCCACATCCTGTTGCGTAAGTTCGACACATCCGGAACTCGAACCCGTTCCTAATCATGCGTATCGCCCTCGGCATCGAATACGACGGCAGTCGCTACCGCGGCTGGCAGGCACAGCGGCACGATGAACGTACCGTGCAGGCAACGCTGGAGCGTGCCCTGTCGAAGGTGGCTGCCCACCCGGTGCAGCTGATCTGCGGCGGACGTACCGACGCCGGCGTGCATGCGGCGGGGCAGGTGGTGCATTTCGATACCACCGCGCAACGGCCGATGCGCGGCTGGGTGTTCGGCACCAACGCCAACATGCCCAGTGAGGTGGTGGTACGTTGGGCGCAGCCGGTGACGGACGATTTCCATGCGCGCTTCTCGGCGCTGCGCCGCGCCTACCGTTATGTGATCCTCAACCGCGAAGTAAGACCTGCCCTGCTGGCGCGCCGCGTCAGCTACGACTACCGGACGTTGGATGCCGAACGCATGGCGACGGCGGCGCAATACCTCATCGGCGAACATGATTTCTCTTCCTACCGTGCCGTGGCGTGTCAGGCGCGCAGCCCGGTGCGGAGCGTATATCGGCTCGACGTGGAGCGCCGGGCCGAGTTCATTACCATTGATGTAGAGGCCAACGGCTTTTTGCATCACATGGTGCGCAATATCGCCGGCGTGCTGATGACCATCGGTGCCGGCGAGCGGCCGGTGGAGTGGAGCCGCGAGGTGCTGCTGGCACGCGATCGCAACCTCGGCGGGGTGACCGCCTCACCCTACGGGCTCTGCCTGGTACGCATCGATTACCCGGAAGCGTTTGGGATACCCCGCCTTCCGCCTCCTGCGCTGCTCTGGTAATCTGCCTGTTTTCCTTCGCAGCGATACCATGCGCACCCGGATCAAAATCTGCGGCATCACCCGGCCGGAGGACGGCCTGGAAGCGGCCCGCCTCGGCGCCGACGCCATCGGCCTGGTGTTCTACGGCGCCAGCCCGCGCCACGTGACGCCGGCGCAGGCTCAGGCGGTGCTGGCTGCGCTGCCGCCGTTCGTCACCCGCGTCGGCCTGTTCGTCGATGCGGCGGAGGCGGAGGTGCGGGCGGTGCTCGATGCGGTAGCGCTGGACCTGCTGCAATTCCACGGCAACGAGACGCCGCAGTACTGTGCCAGTTTCGGCCGGCCGTACATCAAGGTGGTGCGCATGCGCGAGGGGGTCGACCTGGCGACCGAGGTCGAGCGTTACTGTGCTGCCCAGGGGCTGTTGCTCGATACCTTCCAGCCGGGCACACCCGGCGGTACCGGCAGCGCCTTCGACTGGGGACGGGTGCCGCAGGGATTGGCCAAGCCGATCATCCTGGCGGGTGGCCTGACGGCGGACAACGTGGCCGCGGCGGTGCGACGGGTACGGCCCTATGCGGTGGACGTCAGCGGCGGCGTGGAGCAGACCAAGGGGATCAAGAGTGCGGCCAAGATGGCGGCATTTATTCGAGGTGTAGAGAGTGCCCAAGACTGAACAACACATGAGCGGTGCCGAGCTGCAGCAGCTGCCGGATGCCGGCGGCCATTTCGGTCCCTACGGCGGCCGCTTCGTGGCGGAGACCCTGATGGGGCCGCTGGAGGAGCTGCGCCAGGCCTATGAGCGCTACAAGGACGATCCGCAGTTCATCGCCGAGTTCGAGTACGACCTGAAGCAGTTCGTCGGCCGTCCGTCGCCGCTCTACCTGGCCGAACGCTGGAGCGCCAAGCTGGGCGGCGCCAAGGTCTACCTCAAACGCGAGGATCTCAATCACACCGGCGCCCACAAGGTAAACAACACCATCGGCCAGGCACTGCTGGCCAAGCGCATGGGCAAGAGCCGCATCATCGCCGAGACCGGCGCCGGCCAGCACGGCGTGGCCACCGCCACGGTGGCGGCGCGGCTGGGGCTGAAATGCGTGGTCTACATGGGCGCGGTCGACGTCGAGCGGCAGAAGATCAATGTATTCCGCATGCGCCTGCTCGGCGCCGAGGTGGTGCCGGTCCATTCCGGCTCCAAGACCCTGAAGGACGCGCTCAACGAGGCAATGCGCGACTGGGTCAGCAACATCGACGACACCTTTTACATCATCGGCACCGTGGCCGGTCCCCATCCCTATCCGGCGATGGTGCGCGACTTCCAGTCGGTGATCGGCCGCGAGGCGCGCGAGCAGTGCCTGGAGCAGGAGGGGCGGCTGCCCGACGCCCTGGTAGCTTGCGTCGGCGGCGGTTCCAATGCCATGGGGCTGTTCTATCCGTTCCTGGCCGACGAGGCGGTGGCCATGTACGGCGTCGAGGCGGGGGGCGAGGGGATCGCCAGCGGCCGCCACGCGGCCCGCTTCGCCACCGGCCGCCCCGGCGTGCTGCACGGCCAGCGTACCTATCTGATGGAGGACGAGGACGGCCAGATCATCGAGTCGCACTCGGTCTCTGCCGGTCTCGACTACCCCGGCGTCGGTCCCGAGCACGTCTGGCTCAAGGAGAGCGGGCGCGCGACCTACGTCTACGCCACCGACGAGGAGGCGCTGGCCGCCTTCCACGACCTGACGCGCACCGAGGGCATCATGCCGGCCCTGGAGTCGAGCCACGCACTGGCCTATGCGACCAAGCTGGCGCCGACCATGGCCCCGGATCGGGTCATCATCGTCAACCTGTCGGGTCGCGGCGACAAGGACATCCACACCGTCGCCGCACTGGAGGGAATCACGGTATGAGGAACGCGAGCAGGAGTAATACTCTCGCCAAGGCGCCAAGCTCGCAAAGAAGGAGTGGTGTAATGATTTTATCTTGGCGCGCTTGGCGTCTTGGCGAGAGAAACCGGTTTTTCGTTTCCAATCCAGGGGATGTACGATGAGCCGGCTCGCACAACGTTTTGCCGATCTGAAGGCGGCCGGCCGCACGGCGCTGATCCCGTTCGTCACCGCTGGCGATCCCAACCCGGAGCTGACGGTGCCGCTGATGCACGCCATGGTGGCCAACGGCGCCGATGTGATCGAGCTGGGCGTCCCCTTTTCCGATCCGATGGCCGACGGCCCGGTGATCCAGCGCGCCAGCGAGCGGGCCCTGGAGCATCACGTCAGCCTGCGCGGGGTGCTGGAGGTGGTGCGCACCTTCCGCCGTCAGGACCCGGACACCCCGGTGGTGCTGATGGGCTACCTCAACCCGGTGGAAGTGATGGGCTACGCCGCCTTCGCCGAACAGGCGGCGCAGGCGGGCGTCGACGGCGTGCTGACCGTCGACCTGCCGCCGGAAGAGGCGGAGCCGTTCCTCGCGGCCCTGCGTCCCCACGGTCTCGACCCCATCTTTCTGCTGGCGCCGACTACGGCGGAGGGCCGTATCGGCACTATCTGCAAGGTGGCCAGCGGTTTCGTCTACTACGTCTCGGTCAAGGGCGTCACCGGAGCCGCCACGTTGGATGTGGAGGCGGTGCGCAGCCAGGTGGCGCGCATCCGCAGCCACACCGGCCTGCCGGTCGGCGTCGGCTTCGGCATCAAGGACGGTCCGTCGGCCGCCGCCGTGGCCCAGGTGGCCGATGCGGTCATCGTCGGTAGCGCCCTGGTACGCCGCATTGAGGAACTGCGGGACGATCCTGATACACTATTGGCCCAGATTTCCGGTTTCGTCGACGAATTGCGCCGCGCCATCGACGGCGCCCGCTAATCGTTCACGACAGCCGCCGAAGGACTAGAATCATGAGTTGGTTACAAAAATTTCTGCCCTCGACCATCCGCACCGAAGGTGGTGCCAGCAAGCGCTCGGTGCCGGAAGGGCTGTGGGCCAAATGCCCCGATTGCAGTGCTGTGCTGTACCGGGCGGAACTGGAGCGTAACCTGGAAGTATGCCCCAAGTGCGACCACCACATGCGCATCGGCGCACGGCGCCGGCTGGACGCCTTTCTCGACCCGGAGCCGCGGGTCGAGATCGCCTCCGGTCTACAGCCGGTGGACGTGCTCAAGTTCCGTGACAGCAAGCGCTACAAGGATCGCTTGGTGCAGGCCCAGAAGAACACCTCGGAGAATGATGCGCTGATCGTGACCATGGGCGAGGTGAAGTCGCTGCCGCTGGTGGCCGCCGCCTTCGAGTTTTCCTTCATGGGCGGTTCGATGGGATCGGTCGTAGGCGAGAAATTCGTACGCGCGGTCAATACCGCGATCGAACACAACATCCCCTTGGTCTGTTTCGCCGCTTCCGGTGGAGCGCGCATGCAGGAGGCGTTGTTCTCGTTGATGCAGATGGCCAAGACTTCGGCGGCGCTGACCAAGCTGTCCGACCGCGGCCTGCCGTTCATCTCCGTCCTGACCGACCCGACCATGGGCGGCGTTTCGGCCAGTTTCGCCATGCTCGGCGATGTCCATATCGGCGAGCCCAAGGCGCTGATCGGCTTCGCCGGTCCGCGCGTCATCGAGCAGACGGTGCGTGAAACCCTCCCTGAAGGTTTCCAGCGCAGCGAGTTTCTGTTGGAGAAAGGTGCCATCGATCTGATCATCGATCGCCGCGATATGCGTGATCGCATTGCCAGCCTGTTGGCCATGCTTACCCAACGTCCCGCGCCCTAGTCTACTAGTGGCGCCCCTTCTTCGGGGTTTCAGCCATGTTTGAGAATTTGCGGGCATGGATGGCCATTTATTGCAAAGAAACGACCAGTTTTGTCGCCAGTGATACCGCTGTAGCGCCGAAAAGGAAGCTGCCCATCGGCACCGTACCTGCAGCAAGCGCGGCCGGCAGTGCGGGCGGCATCTCCAGCCTAGAGGATATTGCCGCCGCCTTTTATGGCACGCTGCTGCGGCCGCAGCAGCGGGAGTCCTCCCTCTCCAGCGAAATGGAGACCGCCATCTACAAAGAGGTGCTGACGGTTATTCGCGCTGGTGTCAAACCGGATGACCTGCCCAAGCTGCCCACCGCCGTGGTGGAGTTGTTGCAAATGCTGCGCGATGAAGATGCGACCAACCGCGACATGGTACTGCTGATCAATCGGGAGCCGGTGTTGGCCAGTGAGGTGGTGAAGGCGGCCAACAGCGCCTACTACCGCAGCGGCGATGGCGAGGTCACCAGCGTGGAACAGGCCGTGAGCCGACTGGGCGTCGATCGGCTCAGCACCATCACGCTCGCCATTTTAATGCGGCCGGCCTTCGAGATTAAACCGATCTACTTCCGCTTTTTCTCCAAATATCTGTGGCAGCATTCGCAGGATTGCGCCGTTGCCTGCGCCGAGCTGGCACGCCAAGCGGGCGAAGACTACTTCACGGCCTATCTGATAGGGCTGGTGCATGACATCGGCAAATTGGTGATCTTCCAGGCGCTGATGCGGGCGATGAAGAGCGCCCATCCCGATGTCCATCCCAATCCTACCTTGATCGGCACCATCGTCGACCGCACCTCGCTGCAACTCTCATGCGTATCGCTCAAACATTGGGAACTGCCCGGTGTGGTGCAGCGCGCCGTATGCGAGCAGGTGAACACGGGCCGTGAGCCGACGGGATTGTCGCGTCTCGGCGAACTGTTGTTTTCCGCCAATCTGCTCAGCGAGTTCCACCTGTTGCTGAGTGACGGACGGCTGGATGACGAACAGGCCGACCGGTTGCTCCAACCCTATGGCATTTCTGCTGCCATGGTCCACTCGCTGTTTCGGGATCCCGCTTAGGACCTTGATGCGCTTCTCTTCTCTGGACGGATGGCTGAGTTGGCAGGAGACACTGCATCCGAACGAGATTGAACTCGGTCTGGAGCGCGTTGCTGCAGTGGCGCGGGGGCTCGGGTTGTTGCCCGCCCCGTTTCTCGCCATCACGGTCGGCGGCACCAACGGTAAGGGTTCCACCGTCGCCATGTTGGAAGCGATCCTGCGGGCGGCCGGCTATCGGGTCGGCGCCTACGTTTCACCGCATCTCCTGCGCTACAACGAGCGGGTCCGCGTTGACGGCACCGATGCCGCCGATACGGCGCTGTGCGAGGCGTTCGAGCGGGTGGATCAGGCGCGCGGCGCCATCAGCCTCACCTATTTCGAATTCGCGACCCTGGCGGCGCTGGATATTTTTTGTCGGCGCGGGGTCGAAGTCGTGGTGTTGGAAGTGGGGATGGGCGGGCGCCTCGATGCGGTCAATATCTGCGCTCCGGATGTCGCGGTCGTCACCACGGTCGATCTGGACCATGCCCAGTGGTTGGGTAACGACCGCGAGGCGATTGGGTTCGAAAAGGCCGGCATTTTTCGCGCCGGGCGACCCGCCGTGTTCGGCAGTGCCGATCCTCCCGCCAGCGTGTCGGCGCATGCTGCCGCCATCGGCGCACGGCTGTACCGGTTCGGCCAGGATTTCGGCTATGTGCAGGAGGATGACCACTGGCGCTGGTGGTTTGGGCAGCGGCAACGCCATGCCTTGCCGCTGCCGGCCCTGCGCGGCCGTTCGCAGTTGCAGAATGCCGCCGGCGTGCTCGCTGCGCTGGAATTGATGGCAGAGCGATTGCCCGTGGCGCAGGGGCAGATCCGTGAGGGTCTGCTGGAGGTGCGGCTTGCGGGCAGGTTTCAGGTGGTGCCGGGTGCGGTGACACTGATCATGGACGTGGCCCACAATCCCGAAGCGGCACGGGAGCTGGCGTCCAATCTTGCCGCCATGCCTGCTGCCGGGCGCACACTGGGGGTGGTGGGCATGCTGGCGGACAAGGATATCGACAGTGTGGTCGTCGCGCTGCGCGCGCGCATCGACCGCTGGTATCCGGCGGATCTGGCGGTGGCGCGCGGCGCATCGGCCTCGCGGCTGGTGGCGGCCCTGGCCGCGGCGGGTGCCGCGGACGAGACCGTCGTGCCGTCCGCATCGGTGGCGACGGCACTGGCGGTGGCGCAACGGGATGCGGTCGCCGGCGACCGCATTGTGATCTTCGGCTCGTTTCACACGGTGGCAGCGGCCTTGCAGCGACCCGTATAATGGCGCAGCGAGGACGGAAGCCAGCCGTCGGGAGGTTTATACGTTGAACGATCATCTGAAACAGCGCCTAGTGGGCGCTGTGGTACTGGTGGCCTTGGCCGTAATTTTCGTGCCGATGCTGTTGCAGGGCCACAAACGTTCCGGTATCCCCATGTTCGGCAGCAACGTACCGTCCAAGCCCGACCTGAAGGCGGGCGAGATCGATATTCCGCTCCAGGTGCCGTCCCCGGCGCCCGCCGCCGCGGCTACTGCAATCGAGCAAGTGGCAAAACCGGCGCCGGCGGCTCGGCCTGCGCCCAAGGCGGCCGCGCCGGCTGCCGTTCCGGCGGTACCGTCGGCACCGGCGCAGACGCTGAAACCAGCGGTTCCGGTGTCCACCACGCCGCCGGCGGAGGCATGGGCGGTGCAGGTGGGCAGTTTCGGCGAGGTCCACAACGCAATGAAACTGCGCGACTCGTTGCGTGCCAAGGGGTATCCGGCCTATGTCGAACAGATAAGGGTGTCGCACGGCGCTTCCTATCGTGTGCGGGTCGGTCCTATGCTGGCGCGCGGCGAGGCGGTGACGCTGCAGGGCAAGCTGGAGGCCAAACTGCATATGCGGGGGATTGTGGTGCATCAACCCTGACGCAAGGTATCCTTTTGCTACAAGCCCAGCTCTGTTAAAATCCCGCGCTTTCCGCGGCCATGCGCTAACGCAGCAACGAACGCCCCTGGGCGAACCGATGAACTGGGTTGATTTTTTTATTCTTGGGATACTCGGTATCTCCGTGCTGATCAGTCTGTGGCGCGGGTTCACGCACGAGGCGCTGTCTCTGGCCGGCTGGGTGCTCGCCGTCTGGATTGCAGTCACCTTCGCGCGCCACCTCGACGGGATGCTGCGCTCGCACATCGAAACACCGTCGTTGCGACTGATTGTCGCTTTCGCCATTCTGTTCTTTCTTACGTTGATGATCGCCGGTTTGATCACCTACCTGGCGGTCCAGTTGATCAAAAAGACCGGTTTGACCGGTACCGATCGCGTGATCGGCATCATTTTTGGTTTGGCGCGCGGTGGCGTCATCGTTACCGTGTTGGTGCTGCTGGCCGGCTTAACCGCCATGCCGCACGACCCGTGGTGGCATCACTCTGCGCTGTTGCCCTATTTTGAGCATTCGGCGATCTGGGTGCGGGGCTGGTTGCCGTCCGATCTCGCCAAGAGTATCCATTACTAGCGGTCAGGTTGCGGCGCCGGCGGCGTCGCAAACGAAATTCAGAGGGGCATTGCGATGTGCGGGATTATCGGCATGGTAGGCAGAAGTACGGTCAACCAGGCGATCTATGACGGCCTGACCGTACTGCAGCATCGTGGACAGGATGCCGCTGGGATGATGACCTGCGACGCCGGCCGGTTGTTTCTGCGTAAGGATAACGGCTTGGTGCGCGATGTGTTCCAGCCGCGGCACATGATCAAGCTGCGCGGGAATATGGGTATCGGCCATGTGCGCTATCCCACCGCCGGCTGCTCCTCTTCGGCGGAGGCCCAACCGTTCTACGTCAACTCGCCGTTCGGCATCGCGCTGGCCCACAACGGCAATCTGACCAATGCCGATACGCTCAATGAAGAGGTGTTCCACGACGACTTGCGCCACGTCAATACCGGCTCCGACTCGGAGATTCTGCTCAATGTGTTCGCCCACGAATTGCAGCGCCAGGGCAAGCTGCGCATCGAACCGGACGACATCTTCGACGCCGTGGCGCGAGTGCATAATCGGGTCAAGGGCGGCTACGCCGCGGTGGCCATGATCATCGGCTATGGGGTCGTCGGTTTTCGTGATCCGTTCGGCATTCGACCGCTGTTCATCGGCAAGCGCACCACGTGTGATGGGGATGAATTCGTGCTCGCTTCGGAGAGTGTGGCGGTTGACACGCTGGGATTCGAGCGCGTGCGTGACGTGGAGCCGGGCGAGGCGGTATTCATCGGCGAGGACGGTAGCTTTCATGCGCGCCAGTGCGCCGCCCATCCGGTGCACTCGCCCTGTATCTTCGAATATGTCTATTTCGCCCGTCCCGACTCGATCATCGACGGCATCTCCGTCTACAAGGCGCGGCTGCGCATGGGCGAGCGGCTGGCGCAGAAGATCCTGCGGGAATTTCCGCAACACGATATCGATGTGGTGATCCCCATCCCCGATACCAGCCGCACTTCGGCGTTGCAACTCGCCAATAACCTGGACGTGCTCTACCGCGAGGGATTCATCAAGAATCGCTACATCGGTCGTACCTTCATCATGCCGGGGCAGAAGCAGCGCAAGAAATCGGTACGCCAGAAACTCAACGCCATCGGTCTGGAGTTCAAAGGCAAGAACGTATTGCTGGTGGACGACTCCATTGTGCGTGGCACCACTTCCAAGGAGATTATCCAAATGGCGCGTGAAGCCGGCGCCAACAAGGTCTATTTCGCCTCGGCGGCGCCCCCGGTGCGCTTCCCCAATGTCTACGGCATCGACATGCCGACTTCGGCGGAATTGATCGGTTATGGTCGCAACGACAAGGAGATTGCTGAGGTCATCGGCGCCGACTGGCTGGTCTACCAGGATTTGGACGATCTGATTGCCGCAGTGCTGCACCGCAAGAACAAGGCGGTACAGCAGTTCGATGCATCGGTGTTCGACGGCAATTATGTTACCGGCGACGTGACGCCGGAATATCTCGCAGCATTGCAGCGCAGGCGCAGCGACACCGCCAAGGAACAGCGCGATTTGGAAGAGAGCGCCATCATCGAGATGCACAACAATGACTGATTGCCGATTGACATGCCGTAGGTAATTGCCTAGGCTTCATTCCATAGCGCCGATTTGAGTTCAGCTTGCGGGCGCTTTAAAAATACGGCTAAAGCGAGGGAAAGAAACCCGCTTTGGCCCCGGCAAACGCGGGTTTTTTTGTGTCCGTTGCGGACACTGCGAGGTAAGGCAACGATGGATCTTCATGAGTGGGACGCATGGGCGTTCGAGACGCAGGCGGTACGGGCAGGGCAGTTGCGCAGCAACGAAGGTGAGCAGAGCGAGCCGATCTTTCCCACCTCCAGTTTTCGCTTCAACAGTGCGGCGCAGGCTGCCGCCCGCTTCAGCGGTAATGAACCGGGCAACATCTATTCCCGCTTCACCAATCCTACGGTACGGACCTTCGAACAGCGGCTGGCGGCGCTGGAGGGCGGCGAGCGCTGCGTCGCTACCAGTTCCGGTATGGCGGCAATCCTCTCCACCTGTATAGGGCTGTTGAAAAGCGGCGATCATATCGTTTCGTCCCGTTCCATCTTCGGCTCCACCGTGGTGTTGTTCGACAATTTCATGGCCAAGTTCGGCGTGAGCACCAGCTATGTGCCGCTGACCGACCTCGACGCTTGGCGGGCGGCCATCCGTCCTGACACGCGTCTGCTGTTCGTGGAGACACCCTCCAATCCCCTTACCGAAGTGGCCGACATCGCGGCGCTGGCGGAACTGGCCCACGCCCACGGTTGTCTGCTGGCGGTGGACAACTGTTTTTGTACGCCGGTGTTGCAACAGCCGCTCAAACTGGGCGCCGACATCGCGATCCACTCGGCTACCAAGTACATCGACGGCCAGGGACGCTGTATCGGCGGTGCCGTGGTCGGTAGGGAGGCGGTGGTGGGTAAGGATGTCTACGGCTTCCTGCGTACCGCCGGGCCGACCATGAGTCCGTTCAATGCCTGGGTATTCCTGAAGGGGTTGGAGACGCTCAAGTTGCGCATGCGCGCCCACAGCGACAATGCGCTGGCCCTGGCGCGATGGCTGGAGCAGCAGCCGCAGGTGGCACGGGTCTACTATCCCGGCCTGGAGTCGCATCCGCAGCATGCGCTGGCGGCGCGGCAGCAAACAGGCTTCGGCGGCATCGTCAGCTTCGAGCTGAAGGGCGGGCGCGAACAGGCATGGCGCCTGGTCGACGCGACACAGGTGATCTCCATCACCGCCAATCTGGGAGATGCCAAGAGCACCATCACCCATCCGGCCACCACCACCCACGGTCGTCTGTCGGCGGAGCAGAAGGCGGAGGCCGGGATCGGCGAGGGGCTGATCCGCATTTCGGTCGGATTGGAGGACGTGGACGATCTCAGGGCGGATCTGGCGCGCGGCCTGGACTGAACGCAAACGCTTTGACCGCCGGCCGTAGCCCGGCCTATGCTTCTTCGACGCAGGACGGCGCAGTTTGAAGGAGGGGATCGGTGCATCATGTTTCCCATGTGGCAGAGGTCGTCACCGGGGTGGCGGGATTGCTGCTGGTGGCAGCGGCAATACTGGCGGCGACAAAACGCTTCCGCGTGCCATTTACCGTGGTGTTGGTGCTGGTCGGCATTGCCCTCGCCCAGATAGCGCAGCGCTTCCCCGGATATTTCGACCCGCTGCGCTCACTTTCCATCTCGCCGGACCTGATCCTCTACGTGTTCCTGCCGACGCTGGTGTTCGAATCGGCGTTCAACCTCGACGCGCGCGCCCTGCGCCGCGACATCGGGGGGGTGCTGTTGCTGGCCGGGCCGGGTCTGTTGCTCTCCACCGCCATCATCGGCTACCTCGTCCATTGGGTAACGCCGATTCCATTGGCTCCTGCGCTGCTGCTGGGGGCTATCCTGAGCGCCACCGATCCGGTGGCGGTGATTGCCGTATTCAAGCAACTGGGGGCGCCGCGACGCCTCACTACGCTGGTGGACGGCGAGAGCCTGTTCAACGATGCGACGGCGATCGTGTTGTCGCGCATTCTGATCGGCGTGATGGCGATGGGTACGATCAAAGACGGCGTGTTGTTCGACGGAGCGCTTCAATTCGTATTGCTGTTCGTCGGCGGTCTGTTGGTCGGTTGGGTGTTGGGGATGATCACCGGCTATCTGCTGGGCAAGGTGGTGGACGACCCCGCCATCGAGATCACCCTGACCACGGTGGTGGCATACCTCTCCTTCCTCATGGCAGAGGACGTGTTCCACGTCAGCGGTGTGATGGCGGTGGTGGCTGCCGGCGTCACTTTGGGCGACTGGGGCCGGATGCGGGTATCGCCGCCGGTGCGTTCCTATCTGGAACACTTCTGGAGCTACATGTCTTTCGTCGCCAATGCGCTGATCTTCCTGTTGGTCGGACTGACCGTGCATCTGCCGGCCGTGTGGGGATCTCTGCGTACCTTGTTGTGGGTCATCGTGGCGATGCTGGCGTCGCGCGCCATCATGATCTACGGTTTGACCCCATTGATTGGACGCATGCGGGGCGGCCAGCCGATCGATGCGGCGTATCGGAAACTGCTCTATTGGGGCGGATTGCGTGGCGCCGTTGCCCTTGCCCTGGTACTCAGTCTTCCATCCTTCGAGTTCACGCATACCTTCGTGGCGCTGGTGACCGGGGCGGTGTTGTTTACGCTGCTGGTGCAGGGATTGTCGATTGAACCGTTGATGCGCCGACTGGGGCTGGCCAGCCCGCCGCTGGCCGATCGTATGGCGCTGCTGGAAAGTCGGCTGGTGGGCAAACAGCGTGCGTTGGCACGTATTCCCGAGCTGCAGCGTGGCGGCCTGTTTTCTAGTGTGATCGCCACCCGGGTGTTGCAACGCTGCGAACGGCAGTTGAGCGCGTTGCAGAGCGAGATTGGGCGGCTGCGCGTGGAACAGATGGATCGCCGGCAGGAGCAAAGCCTGCTCTATCTACGCTGCTTCGCCGAGGAAAAGGCGTTGTTCGTGGATATGTTCAATAAAGGGCATTTGAGCGAACGCGCCTTTCGCGAGCTCGCTCTGAGCCTCACCTTGCAGGCAGAAGCGCTGCGCTATCAGCGCGATTTTCACAGCGTGCGTCTGCACAACCTGCGCACGCGTCGCCTGGAACATGCAGTGCTGCGCTGGCTTGACTTGTTGGGCCTATGCGTCATGGTGGAGCGCTTGCGGCGCACGCGCGTTGCCGTTAACTATGAAGAGGCGTGGGGCCGTTACCAAGCCAACGGCCATGCGTTGGAATTTTTGCAAAGCCTGGTGCGCAGCGAGTCCATCCCGGCAGAAATATTCGCGCAGGTGCACGGCAGCTATAGCCACTGGCATCAGCAATCGCAACGGCAGTTGGATGAGATGACGGCGCTGTATCCGGAGTTCGTGTCGGCGATGCAGGAACGTTTGGGACGGCGCGTAGTGCTGATCGCTGAGCAGGAGGTACTCAAGGAGCAGGCCGAGCAGGGCACGCTGCCGTCGGGAATGGCGGATAAGGCTTTGTACGCGATAAATCATGATTTGAACGATCTGCGCGGTCAGGAACCATCGCGCCTGGTCATCGGTCCGAAGGAACTGTTGCGCAAGGTACCCTTCTTCCGCGAGTTCCCGGTCGATGAATTTGCCGCGGTGGCGAAGTCGATGCGCCCCCACACAGTGAGCGAGAATGAGGTGATCGTGCGCCAGGGCGATGCGGGTGATTCGCTCTTTCTCATCGCGCGCGGCGTGGTGCGTATCTCCAGCGAAACAGACGGCGTGATCCACGATCTAGCTACGCTGATGGCGGGGGATTTTATCGGCGAGATGGCGTTGCTGCATCGGGAGCCGCGTTCTGCAACGGCGCGTGCCGTTACGCCGGCGACTCTCTATGAACTGGGAAGGCAGGACTTGAACAGTGTCATCGCCAAACATCCGACCGTGCGCACCGCTCTACAGGAGATCGATCGGCGGCGGCAGGAACTGTTGGCGGGCGGCGTTGAACACCCCGCATAGTTGGCGTAAGCTCAATTCGAGTACACGGGATGAGTGCAGCGATAACTGCGTGAGCGCTTCTGCTGCGGCGACGAAATAGTTTAGGGGAGATGTCCCGCAGGGAGGGTAGGAGTGGAGCATGGCGAAGACGATCTATGTGGGTAATATGCCGTTCAGTGCCAGCGTTGACGACGTGCAGGAATTGTTTGCACGTTTCGGTGAAGTGACCGCGGTCAAGTTCGTGAACGACCGCGATACCGGACGCTTCCGAGGTTTCTGTTTCGTCGACATGGCGAGCGGCGCAGAAGAGGCAATCGCAGATCTCGACGGCAAGGACTTCGGCGGCCGCGCGTTGCGGGTCAACGAAGCCAAGGAGCGTCCGTCCCGCAGCGGCGGCAGCGGACTGCGGCGTCGCTCCCCTTACGGTTCCTCCTCATAGCGATGGGCGTCGGACGGTTGCCGCTGCCTCCGGGGCGTTGCCGGTCGCCGTTGCGGCGTGAATGACGCCCGCGCGCAATTGCTTCGTGTCTACGCTGCGGCCCTGAGGGCCGTGGACGGCGCGGCGGCTGTACGCAATCGCCTTGCTCATGCGGAGGTCGGGCAGGCGGTGCATCTCGTTGCGATCGGCAAGGCGGCGGTCGCGATGGCCCATGGTGCTTGTGACGCATTGGGTGATCGCCTGACGGCGGCGCTGGTGATCACCAAGCATGGTTACGGCGATCCTGGCTGGCGCGACCGGCGCGTGGCGTTGCTCGAAGCGGGGCATCCGTTGCCCGATGCAGACAGTCTGACGGCCGGGGATCGTCTGCTGCGTTTCATCGAGCAGGCGCCGGCCGATGCCTCATTTATCTTTCTCATCTCCGGCGGTGCGTCCGCACTGGTTGAGGTATTGCCGGCCGGCGTGGGCATGGAACAGTTGCGCGCGCTCAATGAATGGCTGTTGGGCTGCGGCTGGGATATCGCGCGCATCAACCGTATGCGCCGCGCGCTGTCCTGCATCAAGGGTGGCCGGCTGATCCCTCATCTGGGCGATCGTCCAGTACTGAATCTGCTGCTCTCCGATGTGCCGGAAGATGATCCGGCCGTTATCGGTTCCGGGCTGTTGGTGCCCGATCCGCTGCGCTCGGCGTCGCTGCCCGCAGGCGTGCCCGAGTGGCTGCGCCCATTGGCGGCGCTGACGCCGGCGCCGCCGACGGATGGCGCCGGCGTCACGACCGAAATACTGTTGTCCAATCGCGACGCCCGTATCGCCGCGCTGGCCGCCGCTATCGCCAACGGCTGGCAGGTCCACGCCGTTCCCGGCGTGTTGACCGGCGATGCGCTGGAGCGGGGACGGGAGTTGGCCGCCTCGCTTTTGGCCGGACCCCACGGCCTCTACATCTTGGGCGGGGAAACCACGGTACGCCTTCCGGCGATGCCGGGCCGCGGCGGCCGTTGTCAGACGTTGGCTTTGGCGGCGGCGCAGACGCTGGCCGGACACGCGGGGATCTATTTTCTCGCCGCGGGCACCGATGGCAGTGATGGTCCGACCGAGGACGCCGGTGCCCTGGTCGACGGCGGGACCATTGAGCGCGGTGCGCTCGACGGTCTCAATGCCGACGACTGCCTCGCCGCTGCCGATGCCGGCCGTTTCCTCGAGGCCAGCGGCGATCTGATTCAGACCGGCCCTACCGGCAGCAACGTGATGGACGTGATCCTGGCACTGAAGACGGCATGATGCGTTGCGCGACAGTTAAGGTATCCCCTCGTGCTGCTATACAATGCGCGCCATGAAAGACGACAACCTGTTCGATTCGGCGCTAACCTGCCTGCTCTCCCGCGAGGCCGAAGAGAAAGTGGCGCTGACACGGCGCGCCGCCGCCGCCTGGCGCGCGCGGAGGTTGCGGCGCGCAAGCGCGACACCGGCCGTTACCATCACCGAGCCGGGGCGGCCGGCGCGGTTGCGGCTGGTGCGTCCGCGTGAACTGCCGCGCCGGCGACCCGATAGCGTCGAAGGGCGGGCGATCCTGTTTCACGCCCTGACCCACATCGAGTTCAACGCGATTAACCTGGCATGGGATGCGGTGTACCGCTTCCGTGACATGCCGGACGATTATTACGACGATTGGGTGCGGGTGGCGGTGGAGGAGGCGGAGCACTTCGAACTGCTGCACCGTCATCTCGCTGGCCTCGGTGCCGGTTACGGCGACTGGCCCGGCCACAACGGCCTGTGGGAGATGGCGCTCAAGACCGCCCACGATCCGCTGGTGCGCATGGCCTTGGTGCCGCGCTGCCTGGAGGCGCGCGGGCTGGACGTCAATCCGGGGATCCAGGCCAAACTGGAGGCAGTGGGCGACGGCGCGGGCGTCGCCCTGCTGGAGATCATTCTGCGCGACGAGGTCGGGCACGTGGCGATCGGCGATCGCTGGTTCCGACATCTCTGCGCGCAGCGCGGCATCGAGCCGGAGGGCCGCTACCGCGTGTTGATCGGCGAGTATATGAAGGCTCCGCCAAAGGGGCCGTTTCACCTCGATGCGCGACGTCGCGCGGGTTTTTCCGAGGCGGAATTGTCGTATCTGCAGGGGGGAGGATGAGTGTGAAGCCGATGACGCGCCGCCGCTGGTTGGCGGGACTGTTGTTTTCGCTGGTTGCGTTGCCGGCGCTCGCCGAGCAGACGGCGACGATGCTGTTGTATCAGGTGAAGGAGCCGGGCCTGGCGCCGTACAGCTCGCGCATCCTCGTCACGCCCCGCTATATGCGCATGGACGACGGCAGCGCCCAGGGCGACTATCTGTTGTTCAATCGCGACAGCCGCACCATCTACAGCGTCACCCATAGCGATGGCACGGTGCTGGAGATCCACCCCCGGCCGGTGACCATCAAGTCGCCGCTGCCGTTGCACATGGGGGAGGCGGAGGTGCCGAACGGCAAAGGTGCGCCGGAGATCGACGGCAAAATGCCGCATCGCTATCGACTCAGCGTCAATGGTGCGTTGTGCTACCAGGTGGTGGCGGTGGCAGGGCTGCTCGAGGACGCCGTCAAGGCGCTGCGCGCCTATCGCCTCGTGCTGGCAGGGGAAAATGCGCGCGTGTTGCCGCGCATTCCCGCCGACATGAACGAACCCTGCGATTTGGCCTTGAATACCTTTGCGCCCGACTGGCAGCTCAAGTTCGGTTTGCCGATCCAGGAGTGGGACCCGCACGGCAGGGGACAACAGTTGGTGGATTTCAACGCCGCCTATCCGGTGCAGCGATCGCTGTTCGTATTGCCGCCGAATTTCCGCCACTACACGCCGCAGGCGATGCCTTAACGTCGCCGGCAGAAGGGAACCCCCGAAGAGAGCGAAAATAATGTGGACGCGCTGTGCGGCGCGACCGCTTCGTTCACGGTAACCGTTTGTGGACCTTTTCGGTGAATTTGGTGTTTTCGGTGGTTACGACATCCATCTGGCGGCTTAGGACGTCTCCAGCCGGCAGCCCTCTTCGTCGCACACCAGAATGCTGGCCTGTTCCTCCCAGGCTCCCAACGTCAGCCGCTGGCCACCGTGGGGAAGCGTGTGAATGGCGGGACGATGGGTATGGCCGTGGATTATCCGGCTGACCCCGTAGTCATGCAGATAGCTCTCCACCGTGGTCGGGTTGACGTCCATCAGATAGGCGGCCTTCCGGCCCACCTCCTGCCTGCTCTGCTCGCGCAGTTGCTGCGCCAGTTCCTGGCGCTGCTGCGGCGGCTTGGCCAGAAATGCCGCCGCCCATTGCGGTGCGCGCAGCTCGCGGCGCAGCGTCTGGTAGGCGAGGTCGTCGCTGCACAGCAGATCGCCGTGCGTCAGCAGGGTGGGACGTCCGTAGAGATCGATTACCGTCGGGTCCGCCAGCAGGCGGCAACCGGTGCGGCGGGCGAAACCTTCGCCCAGCAGGAAGTCGCGATTGCCGTGCATCAGATAAACCGGCACGCCGCTGTCGGTGAGCGTGCGCAACGCATCGACGGCATCCTGATATTCCGGCGGCACGAAGTCGTCGCCGAGCCAGGCCTCGAATAGATCGCCGAGAACGTACAGTGCATCGGCCGCGGCCGCGCGCTGCGCAAGGAAACGGCGCAACAGCGCATCGGCCGCCGTGCGCTCCCCCTGCAGATGCAGGTCGGAGATGAACAGGGTCGCCATCGGTGGAGGCTTACTCGACCTCTTCCACCTTCTCGATGATGATCGGATCAACGGGGACGTCCTGGTGGAAGCCGGCGTTGCTGGTGGGTACCGCCTTGATGCGATCGACCACGTCCATGCCGTCGACGACCTTGCCGAACACGCAATAGCCCCAGCCGTCCTGGGTGGGTGCGCGATGGTTGAGGAAGCCGTTATCGGCGACGTTGATGAAGAACTGGGCGGTGGCCGAATGCGGGTCGGCGGTGCGCGCCATGGCGATGGTGCCGCGCTCGTTGGTCAGGCCGTTGTCCGCTTCGTTCTTGATCGGTTCATGGGTCGCTTTGTTCACCATGTTGGCGCTGAGGCCGCCGCCCTGGATCATGAAGTTGCCGATGACGCGGTGGAAAATGGTGTCTTGGTAAAAGCCTTCGCGTACGTAGCGCAGGAAGTTTTCTACCGTAACGGGCGCCTTGGCGGCGTCCAGTTCGATGGTAATGATGCCTTGGCTGGTGTGCAGTTTAATCATTTAATGGGCTCCTGACTTATTTGTGGCATCGGCTTCGACCAGCGCCTTCTTGATGAGAATCGTCTGCTGCGGCACGTCGCGCGGGAACGGTCCGCCGGGACCGGTGGCGGTATCCTTGATGCGTCGTACCGTATCCATGCCCTTGATCACGCGACCGAACACCGCATAGCCCCAGCCGCGCGGAGTCTTGGCGCGAAAATCGAGGAAATCGTTGTTGGCCACATTGATGAAGAACTGCGCAGTGGCGGATTGCGGGTCCATGGTGCGCGCCATGGCGATGGTGCCGACGATGTTATGCAGGCCGTTATCCGCTTCGTTTGCGATCGGCGCGTGGGTCGGCTTCTCGGAAAAATCGGCAGTATAACCGCCGCCCTGAATCATGAATCCGTCGATGACGCGGTGGAAAATGGTGCCGTTGTAGAAGCCCTCGCGTACATAGCGTAGAAAATTGGCCACGGTCTTGGGCGCCTTGGTGCGGTCCAGTTGCAGTACGATGTCGCCCTTGCTGGTGACCAGCCGTACCAGCGGGTGGTTCGGGTCGGCCACGGCGGCACTGCTTGCCGCAACGAACAGCAGCGTGGCCAACAGGATAAACGTGCGCCGCATGGTGTTTTTCCCCTTAGTTGAGTGAGGCGCCATGATAACAGCTGGCGCGCGGCGGCAGAAGGCGTTGGCTCCCGCGTCTTTAGCCGGACGCCGTTTTCCGCTACCATGCGCGGCTACGCCCGCCGTCGGCCAACGGCCGGTGACGGACCGCGGCGAACGCCTTGAAGGGTAAGACAGTGATGATGTATCAGCACAATCTGCAGGTCACCAACAATCTGACCAAGCGCAAGGAGCCGTTCCGTCCCATCGATCCGCAGCGCGTGCGCATGTACGTCTGCGGTATGACGGTGTACGACTATTGCCACATCGGCCACGCACGGGTGCTGGTGGTGTTCGACGTTGTGAACCGCTACCTGCGCAGGATCTACGGTGATGAACATGTGACCTACGTGCGCAACATTACCGACATCGACGACAAGATCATCAGGCGCGCCAACGAGAACGGCGAGCCGTTTACCGCGCTCACGGAGCGCTTCATCGGTTTCATGAACGAGGATGCCGACGCCCTTGGCGTGCGGCGTCCCGATCAGGAGCCGCGCGCCACGCTGCACATCCAGGAGATCATCGATATGATCGCTGCGCTGGTGGAGCGCGGCTACGGCTATGCGGCCGCCAACGGTGATGTCTATTACGATGTCAGCCGGTTCGAGTCGTACGGCCGGCTTTCCGGCAAGAACATCGAGGATCTGCGCGCCGGCGAGCGCGTGGCGGTGGACGAGTCCAAGGACGACCCTCTCGACTTTGTGCTGTGGAAAGCGGCAAAACCGGGCGAGCCGTCGTGGCAGTCGCCATGGGGCGCGGGCCGTCCCGGCTGGCATATCGAATGTTCGGCGATGTCGACCCAGGCCCTGGGCAGCCATTTCGATATTCACGGCGGCGGCCTCGATCTGCAGTTTCCGCACCATGAGAATGAGATTGCCCAATCCGAGGGCGCCTGCGGCTGCAAGTTCGTCAACTACTGGCTGCACAACGGTTTCGTGCGGGTGGACAACGAGAAGATGTCCAAGTCCCTCGGCAACTTCTTCACCATCCGCGAGGTACTGAAAAAATACGATCCCGAGGTGGTGCGCTATTTTATCCTCAGCAGCCACTACCGCAGTCCGCTCAACTACTCCGACCAGCACCTGGATAATGCCAAGAACGCTTTGACCGGTCTCTATACCGCACTGCGTGGTCTGGTGTTGCCGGCGTCGGCCGACGAGGCGATGGGCGATTATGCCGGGCGTTTTTATGGGGCGATGGACGACGATTTCAACACCCCGGAAGCGCTGGCTGTGCTGTTCGAGTTGGCGCGCGAAGCCAACCGCCTGCGTGCCGCCGATGACGTCGCCGCCGCCGCGCATGGCGCGCTGTTGCGGCGGCTGGCCGGTGTGCTTGGTCTGTTGCAGCGCGACGCGCAGGCCTTCCTCCAGGGGGACTCGGCTGGAGACGGTCTGGCCGACGAGGCGATCAACCTGTTGATCGCGCAGCGCCTCGCAGCACGCCAGGCCAAGGACTGGAGCACATCGGATCGCATTCGCGACGAACTGAAACAGCAGGGCATCGTGCTGGAAGACGGCGCGGGCGGCACCACCTGGCGCCGTCTCTGAAGGGGCGGGCGCCGTCCGATAATAACATTGCGATATATGTGGTTTGTCTGGGGTCGCGCCGTAGTGCTTAATAGCTGCCGCCCAACCCCGCGACGGCCAGCAGGCGGAACGTCGCCTCGTCCCGGATTTTCTGCGGATTGGGATTGACCGTCTGCTGCTTGTGCAGGCGCTCCAGCCGCTCATCGCAGCAGTCCGCGTTCTGCTCAAGCTGCTCAAGATACTCTTCATAGGTCATGGTCGTATCCTCCTCGACGCGCCTGCAATACAGATATCGTCCGGTTCCCGCTTTCGTTTAATGTCAATCTTGTGGCGCGCCCCGGGTTTGGGTAGCGTGTTGCGAATTTCATACCAAGAGCGGAGCGGAAGATGAGCGACATCCAGCGGTTGAATCGTGATTTCGGTGCGGCGGGCGTGCGGTTCGTGGCCGGTCCCGGCGGACTGGCGGTGGTCGAGGTGAATAATGTCCATGCGCAAGCCAGCATCGCGTTGCAGGGCGCCCAGGTATTGAGCTACCAGCGGCGCGGCGAGGAACCGCTCATCTGGTTGAGTCCGCTGGCGAAATTCGCCGCCGGCAAATCGGTGCGCGGCGGGGTGCCGGTGTGCTGGCCGTGGTTCGGTCCCCATGCCGACAATCCGCAGCTGCCCGGTCACGGCTTTGCACGGACCGTGCCCTGGCGGGCGGTGCAGGTGGTTGCGCAATCCGACGGCTCCACCCGTCTCGAATTCCAGCTGATGCAGAGCGCCGCGACCCGTGCCCAATGGGCCTACCCGTCGGATGTGCGCAACATCGTTACCGTTGGCGCGAAATTGTCCGTGGAACTGCTGACCAGCAACAGCGGCGGCGAGCCGTTCAGCCTCGGTCAGGCTTTGCACACCTATTTCCGGGTCGGCGACGTCCGGCGAGTCGTCGTCGATGGTCTCGACGGCTGCGACTATATCGATAAGGTTGACGGCGGCCGGCATCAGCGCCAGCGCGGCGCGCTCACCTTTGGCGGCGAGACCGACCGCATCTACCTCGCCACCGGTAACCGCTGCGAAATCAGGGACCCGGCGCTGAAACGCCGTATCGTCATAGAGAGCAGCGGCAGCCGCTCCACGGTAGTGTGGAACCCGTGGCGGGACAAGGCCGACAGCATGGGCGATTTTGGGCCCGATGGCTGGACCGGTATGCTATGTGTCGAGACTGCCAACGCCGCGGACGACGTACGCACGCTGGCGCCCGGCGATCAGCATCGCCTCACGGCCATCTACGGCAGCGCGCCGCTGTAATACCCGGCAACATCGTACCCCGACGCCGTCGCGGAGGTGGACGGATATTTTTGGGCGCTTTCGCGGTCTATGCTGTTAGAGCGACTGTCGCACAATTCGGCCGGGTTTGGTCGGAGTGTGCGGCTGATCGCCCGAACCCATATCAAACGGACCTTTGCGAGGTGGGTAATGGCAAGCCGTTACGGTTCTCCCGGCGCTGTACTGCGCTGGTTTGTGGACGAATTGCCGTTCGAGCGGATCGAGCGCGAACGCGTGGCCGACGACGTCGACCTGTTCTATTTTCTGGCCAGCGCCTCCTTTGTCGAGATCACCAGCGACCTGTATACGCGCGGGCTCCTCGAATACTACCAGGGCGATCAGGCGGTGACCGAATGGTTACGGCACGAATGGGAGCCGCAAGAACTGCAACACGGAGCGGCGTTGCGCCGCTATGTCGAGGCGGCGTGGCCCGACTTCGACTGGGTCGCCAGCTATGAATCGTTCCGTCGCGCCTATGCCCCGTTGTGCAAGCCGGAACTGCTGGGGCCGACTCGCGGTCTGGAGTTGGCGGCGCGCTGCGTGGTGGAAACCGGCACCGCCACCATCTACACCATGATCCGCGATCTGACCGACGAACCGGTACTGCGTCAGTTGACGTCGCTGATACGCACTGACGAGGTCAGTCACTATGGCCATTTCTTTCAGCACTTCAAACGCTATCGCGACGCCGAAGGGCTGCGGCGCACCCAGATACTCCGCACCCTGTGGGGACGCATCGCCGAGATCGACAATGAAGATGCCTGGTACGCCTTCCGCAGTGTCTGCGACACGGCTTCCCCGGGAACGGATGCCGTTGCCGCCTATGGTGAGTACCGCCTGCATATCCACGGACGGATGCAACGCCATTATCCCTTCGACATGGCCGCGACCATGCTGCTCAAACCCCTGGCGCTCAATCGTCAGTTGCAGCGGTTGGCGGTACCTGTGCTTTCCGTCAGTGCGAAACGATTGATTCGCAGCGCGCCCCACTCCCACTGAAAACGGCCTGAGGCGCTTGTCAGCGCCATCCGTGACCATGCATTGGCGGCAAGATCAGGGGCGGGTGTCCGGTTCGGACGGGAGGCTTCAGGCCCGGGTACGAAAGAAACCTGTGAGGCTCATACGCTCGCGTGTGGCCGGTAGCACCTCGTGCCAACGCCCTGCGGTGATGAAGACCGCGAGTGTCCCTGCCCGCGGCGGCACGTCGAGATAGGGACCTTCCCCTGCCGCGTCGAGGTAGAGGCGCAGTTGGCCGCCGTCCGCCGCCTTCCAGTCGTCATTAAGATAGAGCACGCAGGTGACGGTTCTTTGGCCGTCGCCGTCCATGGCGCTAGCGCTGACGGCGTTTTGGGGCCGCGTCGATATGCTGTCGGCGAATCGGTTTTCGTTGCCGCGGAAGCGATCGAGATGCTTTTTGTAGAAACGCCCGGGTGGGTAGACGGCGAAGAACGCCTCGTAGTCGAACAGGCCCAGGAACAGTTCGCCATTGATCGCGTGGCGCAGCCGCTCCAGCGCGCCGAAGTATTTCTGCTGTTGCGGTGTGTCGGGGATGGTCGGGTCGAGCCAGTAGACGTGGTCGCCGCGTAGTTCGGGGCGAATCTTCAATTCGGCGCCGCGGCCGACGCCGGCATGGCGGAAGTCGCCGCCGCTCCAGCGTACCTGGCATTCGGCGCATAGCATGGCGACCTCTTGCGCGGAAAAATAATCTTCGCTGATCGACCAGCCGCGGGCGCTCAGCTCCTGCACGATCGCAGCGTTACGCCGCTCGTGGTGCTCGGCAATGCTATCGACGACTTCTGTCTGCATGATGGCGGTTACCCATGCTGTCGGGTTATCGGGAGATGCGCGAGCGGCGGCCAAGCCGGGCGTGGGCCGTTGCGACGCCGGTGGTAATCGGGTCTCTCTTGGGAATGACCTGCGGTCGGTGGTTTAGGCGCGCGACGCCGCGTCCAGGGTGTTGTGCAGCAGCATGGCGCGGGTCATCGGACCGACGCCGCCGGGTACCGGCGTGATCCAGCCGGCGCGTTCCTTGGCGCTGTCGAAGGCGACGTCGCCGGCCAGGCGGCCGTTGGCGAGGCGGTTCATACCCACGTCGATGACGACCGCACCCGGTTTGATCCAGTCGCCGGGCACGAACTCGGGACGGCCGACGGCCACCACCAGCACTTCGGCGCGCGCCACATGGGCGGCCAGGTCGCGGGTGCGGCTGTGGCAGGTGGTGACGGTGCAACCGGCCATCAGCAGCTCCAGGCTCATCGGGCGGCCGACGATATTGGAGGCGCCTACCACCACCGCGTCCTTGCCGGCCAGCTCGATGCCGGTGGTCTCCAGCAGCTTTATCACGCCGAACGGCGTGCAGGGCCGCAGCAGCGGCATGCGCAGGGCGAGACGGCCGACGTTGTAGGGATGGAAGCCGTCCACATCCTTGGCCGGGGCGATCGCCTCGATCACGGCATGCGAGTCGATGTGCTGCGGCAACGGCAGTTGCACCAGTATGCCGTCCACTTCCGGATTGGCGTTGAGTTCGGCGATAAGCGCCAGCAGTTTTTCCTGCGTGGCGTCGGCCGCCAGGTCATAGGCCAGGGAGTTAAATCCCACCTCGGCGCAGTCCTTGCGTTTGTGGGCGACGTAGACCTCGGATGCCGGGTTGTTGCCCACCAGGATGACGGCGAGGCCGGGCGCGCGTTCGCCGCGCGCTACACGCTTGTCTACGCGTTGTTTGATCTCCTGGCGGAGCTGCGCAGCGGTGGCCTTGCCGTCGATAATCTTAGCGCTCATGGGTATCCGTGACGTCGTGCGTGGAAAGGCGCCTATTTTCGCACGCCACCTCGTCGGACGCCAAGGTGAACCGCCTATCGGACACATATTTGGTATACTGGGCGGCGTTCCGCAGCGGTGCCGTAGCGTTGCGGCAGGCGTTGACGAAGCGGGGGACGCCGCGTATTATCGCCGGCTTCGCGCGTCTCAGGCGCGCGGGCGCTGGTTCCTGAATCTCGGGGTATAGCGCAGTCTGGTAGCGCACCTGCTTTGGGAGCAGGGTGTCGGGGGTTCGAATCCCTCTACCCCGACCAAACTCGATAAACGAGACGTTTTTCTATACGATATGCGGACTCGGCCTTCCGGCGCCCGTAGCTCATCCGGATAGAGCATCGGCCTTCTAAGCCGAGGGTAGCAGGTTCGAGTCCTGCCGGGCGCGCCAAACCCCGGCGGCTCCCGTAACGGGAGCCTGCAGTACGACAGTTTCAATGGTGGGCGTAGCTCAGTTGGTAGAGTCCCGGATTGTGATTCCGGTTGTCGTGGGTTCGAGCCCCATCGTCCACCCCATCTTTCGTTAGCATCGCACTACAGCAAGCCCCGCAGCACCGTTGCGGGGCTTGTTCGTTTCTATGCCTTATCCCAACGCCGCGTCAATCGGCTCAATCGTTACGGCAGTTGCGGCATTTCACGCAGTTTCGTGTCTTTTCCCCCTGTTGCGCTGGCCAGCCGGCGGCTAACTGACGCCAAATCAATAGCTTAATTTTGGTATGGATTCTGCAAATCAGTCGCCGGCATGCCGCACAGGCGCGGGCCGCATGGCATTCAGGTAAGGATTACGACGCGACGACGGACAGTCCCACATGCGCGCAATTACGGCGTGCCCGGCCCGGCGGTTCCCCGCTGCGTCGCTGACATAGAAGAAATACGACGGGCGTACCGCTGACGGGGGCCTGATTAACGTGACAACGAGAACAAGGGGCTGCAATGACCGGGGTGTGCAGACGTCATCTTATCGGCGGTTCTATTTTATTGTCCGGCAGCCTATTGCTGTCTCCCGTAGTGGACGCGGATGATCTGGGCGTCATCCGGGTCGATTCCACCACTATCGACGATCGGTTCGATAACAAGCGCGACGAACCGTCGAACATCAGCGTTATCAGCGGCACCACCGTCGACGACTCCCATGTCGAGAACATCCAGCAGTTGCTGCAGAGCGTTCCCGGCGTCACCACCGAGGTGCAGAGCGGCGACTCGATCAAGATCCATATCCGCGGCGTCGAGAATCAAGTCTATATGGGTGAGAAACCCGGCGTCGCGGTGGTGATCGACGGCGTACCGGTATTCGAGCGCACCGGCCGGGTCAATATCGACCTGGACGATATCCAGTCGATCAAGGTGATCAAGGGTGGCGCCTCCTACCTGTTCGGCGACGATGCGCTGGCCGGTGCGGTGATCATCACCACCAAGCGCGGGGCCGGTATGGCCGGTTACAAATTGGCGGGCGAGGCGGGGGCGTTCGGCTATTACAAGGGGTTGATGCGCGCGGGCTATGCCAACGACAAGTCCAATGGCTACGTGCAGGCGTCGCGGCGCGGCACGGAGGGTTACTACGACGATTCGGCCTCTCGCGCCGATTATGTCAACGGCAAGTGGCAATACTATCTGGACGATCGCAGCGACCTGACCTTCGGTTTCGAGAATGCGCTGCGCAAGAAAAACAGTCACGGTACGGTGACCGGCATTACCGCCGCGACCCTCGACCCCGAAAGCAAAGACCCGGCCTATAACGATTACGCCAACCGTTTCAATGTGCGGCTCGGCAAATATTATTTGACCTATTCAAAGGATACCGGTCACAACGGCAACCTGATGGTGAACGGCTACACCTTCACCGATCACACGCAGTTCTACAGTTCGCCGATCAAGACCACCACCGACTACAACTACTTCAATGATTACGACCAGGTGCAGCAGGGGGTAAAGGCGGAGTACCGTGCCGGCAGCGAGCAGATCGCCTGGATGCTGGCCACCGACCTGCGTGACAACAGCTATGACAACCGGGTCACCTCGATCGATTGCACCGGAGTCTACGGCGCCTGTTCCAGCGGGGCACTGAACGACAACAACCGAACCCGCGAGCGGGTGCAGGCCGTGTACGGCGAGCTGAAGTTTTCCGTGACAGCGCCGCTGACGGTGACGCTGAACGGGCGCTACGATCACATCGGGCTCGACTATACGGACCTGAACGCGACGGCCAACGACAACAGCAAGGGTTTCGACGTCGCTTCCTGGCGCCTGGGCGGCAACTATGCCGTGCGCGAGGATCTCGACTATTACGCCAACCTCTCCACCGGATTTCGTGCGCCCAGCGTCGACCAGCTGTTTATCGGCACCAATTCGCCGACGCAGCGCGTTGCCGCCAACCCCAAGTTGAGGCCGGAGTATTCCCTCAATACTGAGATCGGCCTACGCGCCAAGACGATGTGGAACGGCGTACCGGTCGATCTCGATGCCGCACTGTTCCAACTGGATCGCAAAGACCATATTCAGGCGACTGCCGGCCAATATACCACTATCACCGGCAACCGCTACGACAACGTCGGCGACATGCGCAGCCGCGGTCTGGAATTGACGCTGCGCAGCGATCCGCAGCGCACTTGGTCATGGGACGCCGCGTATACCTACCTCGATGCGGTCTATACCCGCTACGACACGTTCTACCTGCTTACGTGCGCCGCCACCAGTCATGGCAGCTGCATCTCATGGAATTCGACACTGTTCAACAACGACGGTAACCAAGTGCCGCGCGTGCCGCACCATCATCTTAACTTGTCGCTGCACTATCGGCCTTCCACTTACTGGACCGTCAGCGGCGAGATGGATGCTACCAGCGGCTATTACGTCGATGAGATCAACCGGGTGGAGATCGACGGCTATGAGACGTACAACCTTCTGCTCAACTACGAGCGCAAGGTGAACGGCAACCTATGGTCGCTGTTCGCGCGGGTCGATAATCTGTTCGACAAGCGTTACTACAACACCGCTCGCGGCAATTACGACGCCAATTACGACGGGGTCTACAACGCCGAGGATATTTCCATTGTCGTGAACCAGGGCCGTACCTGGACGCTGGGACTCGCGCTGCAGTTCTGAGGAGGACGAGGTGACGCGCGCAACCATTTCTGTCGTGTGGCTATTTGTTCTGTTGCCGGGTGTATGCGACGCAGAGGCGGCGTTGCAGTGGCGCCAGGCGCAGTCCGGCGGCGCCGGACACGGCATGTCTCACCGCGCCGGCGCGAACGGTATCTTGCTGCTCGGCGGCGACGGCGCCAGTACCGAGATAGTGTTGCCGACGTTGGAACATCGTCACTTGGCAGTGAGCGACGGGCACGCCGTGTTGAGGCCAACGGGGTTCGACAACTATCATCTGTTGCTGGCAACACGCGATAGTGGAAAGCGCCATGAAGCAGCGTTGCGTTACCAATCTTTCAGCGGACGTCCGTCGGGCCATTCGCCGACGGAGTTGGTGAATAGCAGCAAAGTGTCGTTGGAGATTCTGCCCTTGCCGCTGCCGCGCGAACATTCGCGCTACCTTGCCGGGACCGCGGCAGTCTTTCTCGTGCGTTTTCACGGACGAGCGCTCGCCCGCCATCCCATCGCTCTGGAGACCAGTAACGGTACCCGGCTGTTTTCCGCTACCGACGACAGCGGCCGGTTTTTTCTTCCATTGCCCGACGATTTCACCTCGGCAGCGGCGGCACACTTGCAACGCGTGCCGGCGGATTTCGCCCTTGCCACGCGCATGGAGGAAGAGGGGCACGCGTTCTACACGACCCTAAGCGCCGAGTATTTTCGCAATCCCCAGCATTGGCAGTCGTCACGTTACGGCAGGTGGATCGCATTGGCTGGATTCATGGTCGGATTCGGGCTGCTGCGGTGGGTATCGCGACGGAAACCGGCGCCGGACGTTCGGCGTAAGGGGGCAGCATGAACCTATCAATATTACGCAAAGGCGTGCAATTTCTGGCGTTCCTTTTTCTGGTCTACGGCGGCGTCATCGTCGGTTCCTACGCCGCCGACAAGGTGAGCCATGCGTTTCCCGCCTTGACCTGTGCCTACGATACGCGGAGCGCGGACTATTGCGCGCTGATCCCGTTCCAGCATCAGATGGCGCATCGGGTTGGGCCGGCATTGGCGAGCGGCGGGCAGGTATTGCAGGCATTGTTGCCGACGCTCACCACTCTGGCCACATTTCTGCTGATGTTCGTCGTGTTGAACAAGGCCTTCTGCGGATGGATATGTCCCCTGGGTTTCTTCCAGGAGATGGCGTATCTCATCGGCCGGAAGCTGGGATTGAAACGTTTCGAGTCATTGCCGCCCAAACTGGTGGATGCGTTGCGGCCGGTGAAGTGGCTGATATTGGCGCTGCTGGTGTTCGGCTTTCCTCTGCTTGTCGGCCTCGGGGTCGTCGGTCATGAGTTGGGCAATCCCTATTGCAGCATCTGCCCCAGCAGGATTCTGACCGCGCTGGCCAACGGCGACCCGCGACAGTTGGTGATCGACGGCAGCGGCAGCGGTTATTTCACCCTGTCGGCTATCGCTACGTTCCTGTTCGGTCTGATGATCGCGTTGGCGCTACAGGTACGGCAGCCCTATTGCCGGATCTGTCCGATGCTGGCGTTGCATGCGGTATTCCGCAAGGTGGGGTTGGTGCGGCTGGTGAAGCAGGCGACGCCGCGGTGTGCCAAGTGCGGGTTGTGCGCCAAGGCGTGTCCGATGGACATCAGTGAGATTCACTCCGCGATGTCGCGTTCGGATGCGCTTCATGCGGACTGCACGTTGTGCGGTCGCTGCGTCGAGTTTTGTCCGGACCAAGACGCGCTGCAGCTGAAATATGCCGTCGTCCCGCTGTTGCGCTCCGGACCGGACTACTTCCGGACGCGGAAAAAGGCGCAGCAGCGCTGGGAACAGTGGTCGTTGCCGGCCTGGTGGCGCGGTTGGCGCGCGGGCAGCGCGAAGGACAAGGGCTGATGGAGTCGCTCACACTGACATTCGGCGCCGCCCTGGCGACAGGCCTGGTGTTTGGTGCGGGTCCCTGCAACATCAGTTGCCTGCCGTTTATCGGTCCGGTTTTCGTCGGGCGTGGCGGCGGTGCGTGGCGCTCGTTACTGCCGTTCTCGGGCGGTCGCCTGGTGGGCTACAGCACGCTCGGCGCGGCGGCGGGCGGCGCCGGCCATGCGCTCACCCAATGGCTGGCAGATGGGCCGGCTGCCGCCGTGTTGGGCACGGCAACGCTGCTCATGGGGGTTGTGTTGTGGCGGCGCGCCGGGCGCGAGATGCGCTGCAACGCGCCGGTCGCACAACCTATTCAGCCGATTCGCTTCCATCGCGGCTACGGCTGGCGCATGCCGCTGGGGCTGTTCGGGATGGGCCTGGGGATGGCGCTGAATCCGTGCCTACCGCTGGGGACGGTGTTGCTGGCGGCGGGCGCCAGCGCCGCCGCGACGTCGGGGTTGTGGCTGGGATTCGGTTTCGGAATCGGCGCTGTCTTGGTGCCGACGCTGGTGTTCGGCCTAGTCGTGGCGCATTTCGGCACGCAGCTGCGGCTGCATCTGGCGCACTGGCGGCGTGGTTTGGAGCGGAGCGCGGGAGGGGTGCTGATGATGTTGGGCGTAATGACGACGATGGGGTGGGTGCAACCGTGACGACGGCAGATATTTTTTCCAAGGGAGGCCCGGTGGTATGGATTCTGTTCGGCTATTCGATCGTGGCTGTGACCATTGTGCTGGAGCGCGTGATGACGCTGGCGGCGCGGGGACGGATGGCGCGCGACTTCGAGCAGCGCTTGGCCGCTGCGCTGCGCGACGATACGGCCGCTACGCTGGTGCGGGAGCTGCCCGGTCCCGAAGCGGTGATCGTGCGTGAGATGCTAGCGGCCGACCGTGCCGGCGTGGGGGAGTTGAGCCGCGTCGCGTCGCGTGTAGGTTCGGATCAACTGCAACGCATGGAGCGCGGATTCCGCACGTTGGGGCTGTTGGGCAATACCGCTCCGCTGCTGGGCCTGTTCGGGACCATCACCGGCATGATCAAGGCGTTCATGGTCATCGAGCAGGCCGGCGGCAAGGTCGATGCGCAGGCCCTGGCCGGAGGGATCTGGGAGGCAATGATTACCACCGGAGTCGGCTTGGCGGTCGCCATACCGATCCTATTGCTGCTGCATCTGCTGGAAGGTATGGCGGACCGGCGCGCACTCGCGATGCGCCGCTGTGCATCATTGATCCTCGAATCCCGGTCGTATCGGGGCGAAGCGGACACTGATGAGCCGGTGCATCACCGCGCGGGAGTGGTGTATGCAGTTTGAAGGGCGGAGGCGTAGCAGCAATGTCCTCAACCTGACGCCGCTGATCGATGTGGTGTTTCTGTTGCTGGTGTTTTTTATGTTGACTTCGCACTTCGTGCGCGAGGAGAAAATCAAGGTCGATCTGCCGGCGGCGACCAGCGGCAGGAGCGACGATAGCGATCATCTGCAAGTGGTGCTGGACCGGCAGGGGCAAGTCCTGATTCACGGCCACGTTATCGAGCCCACCGATCTCGATGCGCAGCTGCGCGACGATCTGATGGGACGCAAGGACCGGTTGGTACGTATCCGCGGCGATCGCGCAGCGTCGTTGGGGCTCGCGGTGCGGGTGCTGGATGCCGCGCGTAATGCCGGTGCCGATGGGGTCGATATCGTTACCGAGCGGCAATGACCGCTCGGTCTCAACGTCATCGTCTGTTGCTGCGGGAGGGAGTATCCGACGGCCTGAGATGGGCGGCGGCGATAATAGCGTCACTGCTGCTGCATGCAGTACTGTTCTGGCATACGCCGCTGCGATTGAGTGCCGATGACGGCACCGCCATGCGCCAGGCCGGCGTCACCCGGGTCAGCTTCCGGGTGGTGTCGCGGCCGCAACTCAGAGCGCCGACGCCCGAGGCGTTGCCGCAGCCGAAGCCTCGACAGCGCCGCGCGGAGTCGCAACGTCGGCCTGCGCCGGTCAAGCGGGCGGAGCGGAAAGCGCAGATGAAAAAGCCGGAAATGGCGGCGCAGGAACAACAAGCGGCACCCGCACCTCCGGAGAGCGCGGGAGACTCGCTGGTGCTGGAACGGGCTCAGCGCAACTATCTCGGCGTGCTGCTGGCGCACATTGAGGAGCATAAATTTTATCCGCATGCGGCGCGGCGGCGCGGTGTCCAGGGCGTGATTCAGGTGTCGTTTCTGCTACACCGGGATGGCCGTATCAGCGACCTGCGTGTGGCCAATGGCCCGGATCTGTTGCGCAAGGCGGCGACCGACGCCGTTGATGCGGCGTTGCCGTTACCTCCGCCGCCGCCGCAGGTGAGCGGCCCGCTGACGGTCAGTTACGGGATGGAGTTCCGGCTCCACTGAATTTCGGTTTAATGTCACAACGCTAACTCAAGGAGAGCGAAGATGAAAATGTGGAAAATGGTGCTGGTTGCGCTAATCGGCTTGTGGGCGTTCGGGGCCAATGCCGCCACGATGGGGGTTATGGTCAAGAATCCATGGATCCGCGAGGCGCCGCCGAGCGCCATGGCGTTGGGCGGTTTTATGGTATTGCAGAACATGACCGACAAGGAGGTCGCGCTGGTGGGGGCATCCTCTCCCGATTTTTCCTCGGTAATGCTGCACCGTACCATTATGGACGGCGGCATGTCGAAGATGGTGCACCAGAAGATGATCGTGGTGCCGGCGAAGGGGGAGGTGACTTTCCAGCCGGGCGGCTATCATCTGATGCTGATGAACCCAAAACACGCGATAAAGGCCGGCGACAAGATCGATATTACCTTGATGTTCCGCGACGGCAGCACGCTCCCCGCGACATTTGAGGTTCGTCGCGGCACGGCCGGCGGCATGCCCATGGGTGGAGGGATGAAGATGGACGGCGCGATGTAAGCGCAAAAAAAAAGGCGGCCTATGTGCAATGCCAGTCAGCTTGACTGACTGGCATTAGGGCTATGTGGGCCGTCCTTCTTTTGGCCGAACGGGCGTCAACTGATGGCGTATTTTTTCAGCCGGTACAACAGCGTGTCGCGTGTCAGACCAAGCAGGCGCGCTGCGCGGCTGCGGTTGCCGTGGGTCTTGTAGAGAGCTTGGCGGATCATCTGCTGTTCCAGCTCTTCCAGCCGGATCCCGCTTTCCGGTAGCGTGAAGGCCATTTCGTCCTCCAATTGCGGGGCTCGTATCTCCACGGGCAGGTTATCAACATCGACGGTGCCGCCGGCGAACAGCACCACCATGCGTTCGGCGAGGTTGCGCAGCTCGCGAATGTTGCCCGGCCAGCGGTATTGCTCCAAGGCGCGTAAAGCCCGTGGGCGGAAGTGCGGTACGTCCAGGCCGTGCTGTTGCGCGACGCGGGTGGTAAGCCGTTCCAGCAGCTGCGTGATATCTTCGGAGCGCTCACGCAACGGCGGCATGATCAACGGCACCACGTTGAGGCGGTAGAAAAGGTCGGCCCGGAACTGCCCCTGCTTCACCCGTCGGTACAGATCGTGATGGGTCGCCGCAATTATCCGGACGTTGACCCGCTCCAGCGCCGTCTCGCCGATGCCTTGAATCTCACCGGATTCGAGAAAGCGCAGCAGTTTTGCCTGCACCGTCAGCGGCAGTTCGCCCACCTCGTCGAGGAACAGGGTGCCGCCATGGGCGGCGCGGATGCGGCCGCAGTGGTCTTTGACGGCACCGGTGAAGGCGCCCTTGCGATGGCCGAAAAGCTCGGATTCGGCCAGGCCTTCCGGCAGCGCCGCACAATTGATCGCCACGAAGGGGCCGCTGGCGCGACGGCTTTCACGATGCAGCGCGGTGGCCAGAAGCTCCTTTCCCGTGCCGCTTTCACCCAATACCAGGGCCGTGACGTCGGTGGGCGCCACAACCTGGGCGGCGCGAAGTAAAGAACAAAAATCGGGGGAGCGCCCGATCAACAGTTCGTCAAAGGCATTGCGGTGTTGCATTGCGATTGCTCCTGCTGGTATCCGTTGCCTACGCCGTGCCATCGGCCCGCGGTGTGTGTGGGGAGGGGCCGCAGCGACGACCATCCAAGATGCAGGCGATAGGATACCCGCTGTACACGGACTCGGTAAAGGGTTGGTTAAGGCCGCTTCGCGGCGCCAAACATGGGGCTGGCGGACGACAGCACGGTCGATGCTCAGAAAATCGCAGGTTGGGCCTTGATCCGCGTGGATGAATTTGGTTTAATCTGCGCCCTCGCTGGGGCCGTTAGCTCAGTTGGTAGAGCAGGAGACTCTTAATCTCTTGGTCGTAGGTTCGAGCCCTACACGGCCCACCATTTTACTCCCCCGGTATAACCCATCCAATCAAGCCGCTTTTTTGCGCTGCGCGGCTATATCGTGTCGTATGGAATCGTTATAATCGCCCGAATCGCGAAAGTGGCGGAATTGGTAGACGCGCTGGATTTAGGTTCCAGTGGAGTAATCCGTGAGAGTTCGAGTCTCTCCTTTCGCACCAGGTAAGGTCCGCGCCGCCCCGTGTTCTCGCTATGCGGTGTGACGTTTGCCGCGCTTAGCGCGGCCACCGACGGGATCGCCAGATTTTTATATCTACGATGATTTGTTATTGGAATTAAGGAGTTGCAATGCAGGTTTCAGTTGAGACGACCGCCGGCCTTGAGCGCCGCATGACTGTTCAGGTTCCCGAAGAGCGCATCGCCTCGGAAGTGGACAACCGCCTGCGGCAGATGGCCCGTACCACCAGCGTAAAGGGTTTCCGTCCGGGCAAGGTCCCGTTCAAGGTGGTGCAACAGCGCTACGGCGACCAAGTGCGCCATGAGGTGCTGGGCGACATGATCCAGTCGAGCTACTTCGAGGCAGTGAAGGAGCAGAATCTGCACCCGGCCGGGTATCCGATGTTTGAGCCCAAGGCTATTGAGCCGGGAAATGGGGTCGAATATGTCGCTACCTTCGAGGTAATGCCGGAATTCGAGCTGGCTAGCCTGGAAGGTGTGAGCATCGACAAGCCGACGGCGACGGTGACCGACGCCGATCTGGACAAGATGTTGGAGACCCTACGCAAGCAGAACGCCGGTTGGCAGGAGGCGGAGCGTGGGGCACAGGAGGGTGATCGCGTCACCATCGATTTCCGCGGCACCATCGACGGTGCCGATTTCCAAGGCAACAAGGGTCAGGACGTACCTGTCACCCTGGGTGGCAAGCGCATGATCGCCGGCTTCGAAGAGGGGTTGATTGGCGCCAAGGCCGGAGAGACCCTGACCCTCGACCTGCAATTCCCGGAAAACTATGGACATAAGGAAGTCGCTGGCAAGCCAGTGCAGTTTTCGGTGACGGTGACGAAGGTCGAAGAGCCGTTGCTGCCGGAGCTCGATGAGGCGTTTGCTGCCAAGTTCGGTGTCGACGGCGGGTTGGACGCACTGCGCGCGGAGGTTCGCACCAATATGGGACGCGAACTGGAGCAGCGTCTGAAGAACATCGTCAAACAGCATGTAATGGATAAGTTGTTGGAAAACAATGAGATCGTTGTCCCTCAGGCGCTGGTGATGCAGGAGGCGCAGACTTTGGCACAGCAAATGCGGCAAAATATGCAGCTTCCTGCGGACAAGAGCGGCTCGATCTCCCCGGCGATGTTCGAAGAACAGGCCAAGAAGCGTGTTTCCATAGGATTGATCCTTGCGGAAGTGGTGCGGCGCCACAATCTAAAAGTCGATGCGGATACCCTGCGCCGTACCGTTGAGCAGATTGCGGCCGGATATGATCAGCCGGAAGAAGTGGTGAAGTGGTACTACGCTGATAAGAGCCGCTTGGGTGAAATGGAGTCCGTGGCGCTCGAAGAACAGGTGGTGGAGTGGGCGCTGAGTCAGGCGCAGGTGATTGAGAAACCGCAGAGCTTCGATGAGATCACGAACCGCGCCTGAGCGCGGACCACGACTATAAAGGAACGCGAATGATTACCGATAAGGTGACTATGGCCGGAACGCAGGATATCCGCAACCTGGGGCTGGTCCCTATGGTGGTTGAGCAGACGGGACGTGGTGAGCGTGCCTTCGACATCTATTCGCGTTTGCTCAAAGAGCGCGTCATCTTCGTGGTCGGTCCGGTTGAGGACCAGATGGCCAACCTGATCGTGGCCCAGTTGCTGTTTCTCGAGTCCGAGAACCCGGATAAGGATATTCACCTCTACATTAATTCGCCGGGCGGGTCGGTGACTGCGGGGTTGGCCATCTATGACACGATGCAGTTCGTCAAACCCCATGTGAGCACCATGTGCATCGGCCAGGCCGCGAGCATGGGCGCCGTGCTGCTGGCGGCGGGCGAGGAGGGCAAGCGTTATTGTCTGCCCAATTCGCGGGTGATGATTCACCAGCCGCTCGGAGGGTTCCAGGGCCAGGCGACCGACGTCGAGATCCACGCGCGGGAGCTGCTGTATATTCGGGAGCGCCTTAACGGAATTCTTGCGCACCATACCGGCCAGCCGCTGGAACGTATCGAACAGGATACCGAGCGCGACAATTTCATGGGAGCCCAGGCTGCCCAGGAGTATGGACTGCTTGATAAGGTTCTGGATAGGCGCGCGTAGGCGGCCATGGAGCAGAGGCTGGGCGGCGGCTTGAAAATCCGGCCAAAACCCTGCATGTTGCAGATACTTGATATGAGACGCGAGGAATGCCCATGAGCGAAGGTACTAACACGGGCGATAACGACAAGCTGCTTTACTGTTCCTTCTGCGGTAAGAGCCAGCACGAGGTGCGCAAGTTGATCGCTGGTCCTTCGGTGTTCATCTGCGACGAATGCGTCGAGCTCTGTAACGACATCATCCGCGAAGAGGTGCAGGAGGAGCAGGCGTCCACAGGGCGCAGCAAGCTTCCGACCCCGCATGAGATCAAAGGCAGTCTGGATGAATATGTCATCGGCCAGAACCGCGCCAAGAAAGTACTTTCGGTCGCCGTCTACAACCATTACAAGCGACTGGATGCGGGCACAAAGAAAGACGACGTGGAATTAGCCAAGAGCAATATCCTGCTCATCGGCCCTACCGGCAGCGGCAAGACGCTGCTGGCGGAAACGTTGGCAAGGCTGCTCAATGTCCCGTTTACCATCGCCGATGCAACGACGCTGACGGAAGCTGGTTACGTAGGCGAGGATGTTGAAAACATAATCCAGAAGTTATTGCAGAAGTGCGATTACGATGTCGACAAGGCACAGACCGGTATCGTATACATTGATGAAATCGATAAAATTTCCCGCAAGTCCGACAATCCGTCGATCACCCGCGATGTGTCGGGCGAAGGCGTGCAGCAAGCGTTGCTGAAGTTGATTGAGGGGACCATCGCGTCGGTGCCGCCCCAGGGGGGGCGCAAGCACCCGCAGCAGGAGTTCCTGCAGGTCGATACCCGCAATATCCTCTTTATTTGCGGCGGTGCGTTTTCCGGGCTGGAGAAAGTGATCCGCGATCGTTCGGAGAAAGGCGGCATCGGTTTCTCGGCCCAGGTCAAGAGCAAAGAGGAAAAACGCAATGTCGGCGAGATTCTGTTCGATGTCGAGCCCGAGGACTTGATCAAGTACGGACTGATCCCGGAGTTCGTCGGGCGTTTGCCGGTGGTTGCCACGCTGGAGGAGTTGGATGAGCTAGCGCTGGTACAGATCCTCAAAGAGCCGCGCAACGCGTTGACCAAGCAGTACGGCAAACTGTTTGAAATGGAAGGTGTTGAGCTTGAGTTTACGGAGGAGGCATTGAACGCTGTCGCACGCAAGGCGATGGAGCGCAAGACCGGCGCGCGCGGGCTGCGTTCGATTCTGGAGAACATCTTGTTGGACATCATGTATGACTTGCCTTCACAGGAGCACGTCACTAAGACGGTGATTGACGAGGGCGTCATCAAGGGTGAATCGGAGCCTTTATTGCTGTACGAGGGTAGTGAGCGTTCTGCTGCGGCTACGGAATGAGCCCAACGGCCGCCTCAGGGCGGCCGTCCGGTTTTCGGCTGTCGCTTGAAATCGCGTCTATGGGCCGCATATTTTCCCTAATGCCGCAAATCTGATGCGGGAATATGTGTGAGTGCCCTGCCGCCCCCAATATCAGGGCCCTACGAAACTGGGCGAAGAGGTATCCGAGAATGAGTGAACAGGATAAGACATCTGAACTGACGGATCAGCTACAAGTGATGCCGGTGCTGCCGCTACGCGACGTAGTGGTTTACCCGCACATGGTCATTCCGCTGTTTGTCGGGCGCGAGAAGTCGATTCTTGCCCTGGAAGAAGCGATGGCCAGTCACAAGCAGGTATTGCTGATCGCTCAAAAAAGCGCTGCCCAGGACGAGCCTGGGCATGACGATGTCTATCGCATCGGCACGCTGGCCAATATCCTGCAATTGCTGAAGCTGCCGGATGGGACAGTAAAAGTCCTGGTTGAAGGCAGCAAACGCGCCAAGATCATCCATTTCCTGCCGAATGAGAAATTTTTTTCGGCACAGATAAGTATGTTGGATGCGCCGCGTCTCGACGAGCGCGAAGCAGAGGTGTTATCGCGTTCGGTGATGAACCAGTTTGAACAATATGTGAAGTTGAACAAGAAAATTCCACCGGAGGTATTGACCTCTTTGGCGGGAATTGACGATCCCAATCGTTTGGCGGATACCGTTGCCGCCCACATGTCGCTGAAGATCGAGGAAAAACAAAATATCCTAGAGATCGTCGATATGCGCGAACGCTTTGAGCATATCATCGCCAATCTAGAGTCGGAGATCGACCTATTGCAGGTGGAAAAGCGCATCCGCACCCGCGTCAAGCGCCAGATGGAGAAAAGTCAGCGCGAGTACTACCTGAATGAACAGATGAAAGCGATCCAGAAGGAGTTGGGGGATTTGGAAGAAGCCCCCAACGAACTGGAAGATTTGGAAAAGAAGATACAGCAAGCGGGCATGAGCAAAGAGGCCAAGGCAAAAGCGACGTCCGAGCTGAACAAGCTGAAGATGATGTCGCCGATGTCGGCCGAAGCTACCGTGGTGCGGAATTATATCGACTGGCTGGTTGGCGTGCCGTGGAAAAAGCGCAGTAAGGTGCGTAATGATTTGGCGGCAGCTGAAGAGGTGTTGGAAGCTGATCACTACGGTCTGGACAAGGTCAAGGAGCGCATCCTTGAATATCTTGCCGTGCAGCAGCGTGTGAACAAGCTAAAGGGGCCTGTACTGTGCCTCGTGGGGCCGCCTGGCGTTGGTAAGACGTCGCTCGGCAAATCGATCGCGCGCGCCACCAATCGCAAGTTCGTACGTATGTCGCTCGGCGGTGTGCGCGACGAGGCTGAGATTCGGGGACATCGTCGTACCTACATTGGCTCTATGCCCGGCAAGATCGTGCAGAATCTGTCGAAGATTGGTACGCGTAACCCACTGTTTCTTCTCGACGAAATAGATAAGATGGCAATGGATTTTCGCGGTGATCCGGCGTCGGCGTTGCTAGAGGTATTGGATCCGGAGCAGAACAACACTTTCAACGACCACTATTTGGAGGTGGATTACGACCTGTCTGACGTGATGTTCGTGGCAACGGCGAACTCGATGAATATCCCGGCGCCGTTATTGGACCGGATGGAAGTGATTCGTCTCCCCGGTTACACGGAGCATGAAAAGCTCAACATCGCACAACGTTATCTGTTGTCCAAGCAGATCATGGCGAACGGTCTTAAGGAGAACGAACTGGAGATCGGCGAAGACGGTTTGCGTGCGGTCATTCGTTACTATACACGTGAAGCCGGTGTGCGCAATCTCGAGCGGGAAATATCCAAGATCTGCCGAAAGGTGGTCAAAGACCTGTTGCTTCAACCGGAACAGGGCAAGGTCGTCGTCAGCGCGGACAACCTGGATAAGTATCTAGGCGTGCGTCGTTTCCGGTTTGGTCGTGCCGAAGAGACGGATCAAGTCGGTCAGGTAACCGGTTTGGCATGGACGGAAGTCGGTGGAGAACTGCTCAGTATCGAAACGGCCGTTGTGCCGGGCAAAGGAAAGCATACTATTACCGGGCAGTTGGGCGACGTTATGAAAGAGTCGATCCAGGCGGCGATGAGTGTGGTTAGAAATCGATCGCGCAAGTTGGGTATCGATCCGGATTTTTATGAGAAAAAGGATATCCATGTCCACGTACCCGAAGGCGCCATTCCGAAAGACGGTCCCAGTGCTGGTATCGGGATGTGCACGGCTCTGGTGTCCGCACTGACGGCGATACCGGTGCGGGCCGATGTGGCCATGACAGGCGAAATTACGCTACGAGGTGCTGTGTTGCCGATCGGCGGGTTAAAGGAAAAGATGTTGGCGGCACAACGCGGAGGGATCAAAACTGTGATCATCCCCGAAGAAAATAAACGCGATTTGGCGGAAATTCCTGATAGCATTAAGGAGAATCTCGACATACGCCCGGTCCAATGGATCGATGAGGTGCTTCAGCTCGCGCTTGTGCATATGCCCGAGCCGTTGCCCGACGACGTTGAGATAGTGGAACAAAGCAAGTCTGGCGAGAGTGATGGTCCCAGCACCATTCGCCCTCATTAGATGTTCGATAGCAAGGACACCCCTCTGTCCCATTTGGAGGGGTGTAGTTTTTGCTTATAAAACAAGCGAAAGCATATGATGACGAAATCCTTGCTTGACACGTTCTTGGGGCAGTTGGTATAAAACGCCCCACGAATCGCCGGCCGCCTGCTCTCAAGGCGGTGTTTTTTTTGAACAGCGAAAAAGGGGAAACATCGGGTGAATAAGTCAGAGTTGATCGATGCGGTTGCTGTCGGCGCCGACATTTCCAAGGCTGCTGCCGGCCGGGCATTGGATGCCATGATCGAAGCTGTTGCAAATGCGTTGAAGAATGGTGACCAAGTTAATTTGGTGGGTTTTGGTACTTTTGCCGTCCGTGAACGTGCTGCCCGTAGCGGCCGTAATCCGCGTACCGGTGAGACGATCACCATCAAGGCAGCGAAAAATCCCAGCTTTAAGGCTGGTAAAGCTTTGAAGGATGCCGTAAACTAGCGCGCCTCGATACGAGGGTGCTTAGCTCAGTTGGTAGAGCGTCGCCCTTACAAGGCGAGGGTCGGGGGTTCAAGTCCCTCAGCACCCACCACGTATGAAAGTGTTATTAGGAGTGGTAGTTCAGTCGGTTAGAATACCGGCCTGTCACGCCGGGGGTCGCGGGTTCGAGTCCCGTCCACTCCGCCATAAGCAAAAGGGTGCACTGCAACGTGCGCCCTTTTTTTTCGTATTTATCTCTACAATAACGCGTTAGCGTTTGCGCAGGGGACCGTTATGCTACAGCTTATCCGTGACCGCGTTCAGAGCTGGATTGCCTGGGCTATCATGATCATGATTACCATTCCATTCGCGTTATGGGGAATCAATCAGTATTTTCATGGCGGCGCGGATATTTACGCCGTAAAGGTCAACGGCGCTGAAATTTCACAGTCGCAGTTGGAGCAGGCGACAGAGCAGCAACAGCAAACGCTGAGAGAGCGTCTGGGCGATAAGTATGACCCTGCGATGTTTCCGCAGGAGAAGGTCAAACAACGGGCGCTGGAAGGGTTGATCGAGAGCGAGCTGCTGACTCAGACCGCCGCCAATAGCGGCATGCGCATCAGCGACCAGCTGTTGGCGGCTACTATCCGTGGTGTCGATTCCTTCCAACAGCATGGAAAATTCAGCGAACAAAGCTACGAGTTGGCTTTGCGCTCGCGCGGCATGTCTCCCTCAGGATTCGAAGCGCAGTTACGCCGCAATATGTTGACGCAGCAGTTATATGATGGAATTGTCCGCACGGACTTCAGCACAGTGGCTGAGCGCAACGCCGCGCAGGCGCTGTATGACCAGCGTCGTGACGTGGGTTATTTCGTTTTGCCACTGAGTAAATTCGAAAGCAAGGTAAGTGTCAGCGGCGAAGAAGTTAAGTCATTCTATGATGCACATCCGAACGCCTTCATGCAGCCGGAGCGGGTTAAGGTCGCTTATCTCGAATTGTCGGTACCGTTGATCGCCAAAGAGATCAAGGTTAGCGACAAGGAGTTACATGCTCGTTACCTATCGCAACTCGCCAACTATCGAGTACCGGAAGAGCGCCGTGTGCGCCACATCTTAATTCGGGTCGCGCCGACTGCGGATGCAGCAACGGTCAAAGCGGCCCGCGCAAAGGCGGAAAAGCTGGTTAAGGAACTGCGTGCAGGAGCGTCATTCGCCGCTTTTGCCAAGAGATATTCTCAAGATCCAGGTTCCGCCAATCAGGGCGGCGAATTGGGATTCTTTGGTCGCGGTGTGATGGATAAGGCATTTGAGAATGCGGCCTTTACGTTGAAAGTTGACCAGATTAGCAATCCCGTACGCAGTGCCTACGGATTTCATATTATTCAGGTTGAAGCGGTACGCGGTGGTACGCAGAAACCATTTAAGGATGTTCGCGAACAGATTTTGAATGACATAAAGACTGAGCGGGCCGAACAAAAATATTACGATGAGGCGGACAAGCTCGGAAATCTTACCTATGAACATCCTGATACGTTGGATCAAGCTGCACAACAGCTCGGTTTGACGATACAGACCAGTGACTACTTCAGCCGTAGCGGTGGGACTGGGCTCTGGTCGAATCCGAAACTGGTCCGGGCCGCGTTTAGTGACGACGTACTCAAGCAAGGCAATAACAGCGAAACGATTGAGATAGAGAAGGACCATTTGGTGGTATTGCGCGATCTCGATCACCAGCCGGAGGAACGGAAACCGCTGGCCAGCGTAAGGGCCGAGATTAAGGCTCAGCTACTGGCTACCAAAGCGACGAATTTGGGTGATAAGGATGCCGCGGTGATGATGCAACAGTTGGCGCAAGGGGCTGCTCCGACAGTGATCGCGAAGAAGGCTGGTGTGAAATGGATACGTGAAGACGGATTGACTCGCGATGGCACCAAAATCGATCCACTGTTGCTGCGTGTGATTTACTCTATGCCACATCCCGCAGCAGGCAAGCCCACTTGGCGGTACGCCACCGACTCCGCAGGCGACATCGCGATGATCGGTCTGTATGCGATACGCGAGTCGAAGAACGACAATGAGATGACGGATGGCAGCGAGCTTGAACGAGCGGACGGAGATGCGTCGTTTCTGGCGGTTCTGGATGGTATCCGCGCTCATGCAGATATTTCTTATCCGAAGAAAAATAACTAAAGGATATAGCCGATAGCCGCAACCACGTTAGGGTGATGAGAACGCATTGTTGCGGTACAAATCGGCTAGCGCAACGTTCTCCTCGGTATTTTGCTGCGCTGACGGCGTTCTGTCGTCACTACTGGCCGTCACCAATCGACATCGCCTGGTGTGATAACCGACGTCAACGTATAAGGATGTCGCCGGTGATGCCGGAAGCGAGATCGGCGTATAGGAATGCTGCGGCGTTCCCTGCTTCTTCAGTCGTGACGTTACGATACAACGGCGAGTTGAGTGAGCCGTAATCGAGCAATTTATTGAAATCCGGGATGCCTTTGGTAGCCAAGGTTTTGATCGATCCCGCTGAAATGGCATTGACTCGAATTTGTTAGGTGCCGAGCGCGCGGCCATATGGCATACGTTGGCCTCCAAACCGGCGGCCATTATAGTGCGGTACGGCGCGTACGGCACCCAGATAGCTTATGGTGCTGACGCTAGGACGCAGTATGCTGCGTCCGGCCTTGGCGAGTGCAACAAAGCTGTACGAACTGATATCGTGCGCCGTTGGGAATCTTTCACGGCTGACGTCGTCGATATAATTCAGTGAAGGTAAACCCCCGGCTCTGCCGGGGGACTCCCCGGGTTTGACCTATACGGCGGTCGCCCTTGAATCTCCAGACTCTGCCAAGGGAAGGGGATTCATAGATGAAAGCGTATCAGAGTCTGAGTCATACGAGGTGGGACTGTAAGTACCCTGTGGTGTTTATTCCAAAGCGCAGGAAGAAGCGGATATTCGGCGTTCTACGAAAGTACTTGGGCGAGATATTCCGTGAGCTTGCCGGGCACAAGGAGTCGGAAATTGTCGAAGGGCACCTCATGGGTGATCACGTCCACATGTGTATCAGTATCCCCCCGAAGTACGCAGTATCTAACGTCGTGGGCTATCTCAAGGGAAAAAGCGCTATTCAGATTGCTCGGAGATACGGTGGCCGGAGTCGCAATTTTACAGGGGAGAACTTCTGGGCACGCGGGTATTTCGTTTCCACAGTCGGTTTGGACGAAGCGATGGTGCGCGCGTACATTCGTTCTCAGGAAGCCGAGGACGAGCGATACGACCAAATGAAACTGGTAGAGTAGTTGCCGCCTTCAGGCGGCTCACGGTGTAACGGGCGCCTTTGAGGCGCTCACCTCATAAGCCCCCGGCTTTGCCGGGGGTCATTTAACTGCCGTCCAGCTGTCCCGTCTGCGCGTAAGTACACCACGTGCGCAATTAGGTTCAGATGATCCCAGTAATCATCGAGACTAGCGAAAAGCTGTTCGATTTCGGAGTCGCTTCCCACATCGCAAGGCAGGACGATATCGGAGTCCGATTCGGCAGCCATCTTGGCGACGCGCTCCTTCAGTTTCTCGTTTTGGCATGTGAAGGCCAACTGGGCGCCTTCGCGGCGCATGGCATCGGCAACAACCCAGGCGATAGAGCGATTGCTCGCCAAGCCGACGATAAGAGCGCGTTTCCCCTGCAAGCAACTCATGGCGAACTACTGTTGTTATCGGATTGGCGCTCGTACTACTATGGGCCAATCGCAGCAGATTGGAACTGCGTGGATTCAGCGCCTAAGACGTTTTAATGATACAACCGATAGGGATATTAGAATAGCTGCCGCGGCTGGACGCGCGGGATGCGGTCGGCCTCTATGAACAAAGCTCAAATTCTTAAGGCAATCGTGTATCTGAGCCTGCTGTTCAGCTGGTTGGGTCACGCCGCTGCCGCGCCCTCTCAGGCATTGGGGTATACGCCCGCCTATCGTCCTGGGTTCGAGCATTTTCACTACGTTAATCCGGTCGCACCCAAAGGCGGGGCCGTGACCATATCCAGTATCGGCAGTTTTGATACGCTCAATCCCTTTACCCTCAAGGGAATGGCTGACGATAGACTGACGCAGTTGGTGTTCGAATCATTGATGGAACCTAGCATGGACGAACCGTACAGCCAATATGGCCTGTTGGCGGACGACGTCGTGCAGGCGGACGATGGCATGTCGGTTACATTCCATATCAATCCTAAAGCCCGTTTCTCCGACGGTACGCCGGTGACGGCGGACGATGTGGTGTTCTCATTCAACACCCTCAAGAGTAAGCAGGCTCATCCGCAGTACCGCTTCTATTATGCTGACATTCTGCGGGCGCGGGCACTGAATCGCAGCACCGTGCGGTTCTACTTTGCACATCGCAATCCCGAGTTGCCGATGATTGCCGGTCAATTTCCTATCTTTTCACGTCGCTGGGTCGGTAAGACGCCATTCGGACAATTGGCGCTGAAACGGCCGATTGCAAGTGGACCCTACGTCGTCGGCAAGTACGAGCTGGGAAAGTACATTACCTACGTGCGCAACCCGAACTACTGGGCACGTGATCTGAATGTTCGCCGGGGTATGTATAATTTCGACAAGATTATTGTGAAATATTACCGCGACAGCACAGTTGCGTTGGAGGGCTTCAAGGCAGGCGATTTCGATTTCATGGCTGTTTATAACTCCAAACAGTGGGCGCGCGATTACGTCGGGCCAAAGTTCGAACGGGGCTTGATCAAGAAGGCGGAACTCAAGCATCGCAACGACGCAGGAATGCAGGGTTTTGTGTTCAATTTGCGGCATTCCCTGTTTCAGGACCGGCGGGTGCGCAGGGCGATCGATCTGGCTTTCGATTTCAGTTGGGCCAATCGCAAACTATTCTACAATCAGTATCAACGTTGCTACAGCTATTTCAGCAACAGCGACCTGGCTTCCAGCGGAGTGCCGCGCGGTGCCGAATTGAAGCTGCTGGAGCCCTATCGTAAGCTTCTGCCACCACGTCTTTTCACCGTTCCATGGACACCGCCGACGACAAAGCCTCCCTATAGCCTGCGTGAGAACCTCAAGCAGGCCAAAGCGCTGTTGGAGGATGCCGGCTGGCATTACCGCAATGGTGCGTTGCGCAATGCTGCCGGCCAACCGTTTGTTTTCGATATCATGTTGTCCGATAGCGCATTCGAGCGGATCGTCGCGCCCTTTGCCCGTGATCTCGCAATACTCGGCATTAAAGCGAACTACCGTGTCGTGGACCCGGCCATCTACCAACGCCGGGCAGATACCTTCAATTTTGACATGCTGGTTCAGGTGTTGCCGGAATCGCAATCTCCCGGCAATGAACTCAAGGGCATGTTTACCTCGGCTGCGGCGGACCAGGAGGGTTCGCGCAACCTGATGGGACTCAAGAACCCGATGGTAGACACGTTGGTCAATAAGGTAATCTACGCTAGGGATCGAGCTCATCTGATGACGGCCGTTCACGCGCTGGACCGGGTATTGCTTTACGGCGAGTATGTTGTACCCAACTGGTTTATCGCCAAGCATCGCATTGCCTATTGGGACCGTTTCGGTATGCCAAAAACATTGCCTCTCTACTATCAACCGACCGCGTGGATGCTCGCGACTTGGTGGTCGAAGAGCAGCGCAACGGTACGGCGATAATGGCGGCCTATATTCTCAAGCGCTTGTTGCTGATGATTCCGACGTTGTTCGGGGTCATGCTGTTGACCTTTGCCGTGACCCAGTTTGTTCCAGGGGGGCCGGTGGAACAGATGGTCAGTCAGTTGCGTGGTAATACGCTGCATAGCGAGGTGACCTCCGGTACCGAAGGACTGTATCGCGGCGCGTCCGGCCTGGATAAGGAACGCATTGATGAGCTACGGGCGCTCTATGGGTTTGACAAGCCTGCCTATCAGCGTTTTTTTATCATGATGAAGCACTATCTGACATTCGATCTCGGACAGAGTTACTTCCACCATCAATCGGTAATGGAACTGATCATATCGAGATTGCCGGTATCGGTGAGTATCGGTTTGTGGACATTTTTTATTACCTACTTTACCTGCATTCCGCTGGGAATACGTAAGGCGGTACGCGACGGGTCCACATTCGACGTGACTACCAGCACGATTGTTCTGATAGGTTATGCCATTCCGGGTTTCGTTCTTGGCATTACCCTGTTGGTGCTGTTCGGCGGCGGCAGTTTTCTCGATATCTTTCCGTTGCGCGGCCTGGTATCGGACAATTGGGACTCGCTGTCGTGGTACGGCAAGATCATCGACTATCTATGGCACATGGTATTGCCCATTACCGCATCGGTGGTAGGCAGTTTCGCCATAATGACGATGCTCACGAAAAACAGTTTTCTCGATGAAATCCGCAAACAGTATGTGTTGACGGCGCGAGCCAAGGGCGTCGGCGAGACATCCGTGCTCTATCGTCATGTGTTTCGCAACGCCATCATCCCGTTGATAACCAATTTCCCGTCGGCTTTCATCGGCGCATTCTTCACCGGAAGCCTGCTGATTGAAACCATCTTTTCACTTAACGGTCTCGGCTTGCTTTCATATGATTCGGTCATGCGCCGTGACTATCCTGTCGTGCTTGGCTCCCTCTATCTGTTCACGTTGATCAGTCTGCTGGCCCAGCTCATAACCGATATTTGCTACGTGCTGGTCGATCCGCGCATACAATTCGAGTCCATCGATCGATGAGTGCCGCGAGTCCTGTACATCTGAGTGCAAAACAGCGCGCGTGGCGCCGCTTCAGGTCGAATCGCCGCGGTTATGTCAGTCTGTGGACCTTCTGTATTCTATTCGGCCTCAGCCTGTTTGCCGGGGTACTGTCCAACGACAAGCCACTAGTGGTGTATTACCAGGGGCACTACTATTTTCCGGTGTTGAAGACCTATCCCGAGACCGCTTTCGGCGGTGATTTCGATAGCGAAGCAGACTACCTGGATCCCTACATCCGCGACAAGATTACGGCAGGCCGCAATTGGGCAATCTATCCACCGAACCCATACAGCTACAACACCATCAACTATTTTTCCAGTGCCCCCAATCCGGCCCCGCCTTCCTCTGTTGATCTGCTCGGGACAGACGATCGTGGTCGCGACGTGCTGGCGCGTTTGATCTATGGTTTCCGCCTGTCGGTAATCTTTGCTTTGATGCTGACGACGGTGGGCGTTGTCTGCGGGATAATCGCCGGAGCGCTGCAAGGTTATTTTGGCGGTCGGATAGACCTGTATGGACAACGTTTCATGGAAATATGGGGTTCGATGCCGGAACTCTACCTGTTGATTATCTTCGCTTCCATCTTCCAGCCGAGCATCATGCTGCTCGTGGTCCTGCTGTCGCTATTCGGTTGGATGCCTTTGGCCTATTATGTCCGTGCCGAATTCCTGCGCGGCCGCAATATGGACTATGTGCGGGCGGCACAGGCAATGGGAGTATCCAGTCGCACCATCATGTGGCGTCATCTGCTGCCCAATGCAATGACTCCGGTGGTCACCTTTTTGCCGTTTCGCATCAGTGGTGCAATCGTTGCACTTACCAGTTTGGATTTCCTCGGCCTCGGCGTTCCACCTTCGACTCCCAGCCTGGGCGAACTGCTGGCGCAGGGAAAAAATAATATCGAGGCGTGGTGGTTGTCCCTTTCCACCTTTGTGGTGTTGGTGGGGACCTTGATGCTGTTGATATTTATTGGTGAGGCGCTACGCGAGGCGTTTGATACGCGCCGGGGTTGAATGACGATGGAGCTTCTGAAGATCGAACAACTGACGGTAGCGTTCGGCGCGACGGATGGAGCGCAAACCGTGGTTGACGAGGCTGGCTTTTCGGTCGCGGCGGGTGAGAAGGTGGCGTTGGTTGGAGAGTCGGGATCGGGGAAATCGGTTACCGCGCTATCCATTTTGAAGCTCCACGATCCGCTGCTGACCCGCTATAGCGGCGCGATCAATTTCGGCGGTCATAATCTGCTTACCCTGACGGAACCGCAGATGCGTCGGATCCGCGGCCGTGACATCGCCATGGTATTTCAGGAGCCGATGACGGCGCTTAATCCGTTGCATAGTATTGGCCGTCAAATTGCCGAACCGCTGATTCTGCACGAAGGACTGAATGCGGTGACGGCTCGCAAGCGTACGGTTGAACTGCTGATGCGGGTCGGTATTGCCGATGCAGAAAGCCGTCTCGATGCCTATCCGCATATGTTGTCGGGCGGGCAACGGCAGCGTGCGATGATCGCCATGGCGCTGGCGTGCCGGCCGAAGTTATTGATTGCGGACGAGCCGACCACTGCCCTCGATGTGACAATTCAACGACAGATTCTTGAACTGCTCAACACGCTGCAGCAGGAATTCGATATGGCGGTATTGCTGATCAGTCATGATCTGAATTTGGTTCGTCACTTCGCTGATCGCGTATGCGTCATGCGCCGCGGCGCGATCGTGGAACAGGCTTCCACTGAAACGCTGTTTGCGTCGCCGCAGCATCCCTATACACGGCAACTTCTGGCCAGCGAACCCGAGCCATTTCCTGCGGCACAGGAGCGCCATGCGTTGCAAGGACAACCGCAACTGCTGACAGCGCGGGGATTGAGCTGCCGGTTCCCGATAAAGTCCGGGGTGTTTCGCCGCACCGTGGGGACGATTGATGCCGTTGACAACATTGACCTCGGGCTGTGCGCCGGCGAGACGCTCGGTATTGTTGGAGAATCGGGGTCGGGTAAGTCGACGCTGGGCATGTGCCTGCTGCGATTACAGGCTTGCGAAGGCGAGATCAGTTTCGAGCAACGGCGGCTCGACCTGATGGGCAACAAGGCATTGCGGAGATTGCGTCGTGACATACAAGTGGTATTCCAGGACCCGTATTCGTCGTTGTCGCCGCGGATGACCGTGGAACAGATCGTCGGTGAGGGGCTGATGGTGCATTTTCCGCAGTTCAATCGCGAACAACGGCGGGAGCGTGTTATCAAAGTGATGGCAGAGGTGGGTCTGGACGGCGATATGCTGGGGCGTTACCCGCATGAGTTTTCCGGCGGCCAGCGTCAGCGCATTGCCATCGCACGTGCTGTGGTATTGGAACCGAAACTTATTCTGCTGGACGAGCCCACCAGCGCACTGGATGTGTCGGTGCAGAAGCAGATATTAGCGTTGCTGCGTGAGCTACAGCGTCGTCACCGCATGAGTTACCTGTTTATCTCGCATGACTTGAAAGTGGTGCGTGCCATCGCTCATCGCGTGATCGTGATGCACGGAGGCAGGGTGATCGAAGCGGGTGCGACCGAGAATGTATTCGATGAGCCACAGCAGCCATACACGAAGAAGTTGCTGGCGGCAGCGTTGTATCAATAGCCGGATGCTGTTACCGGGGTATTGCAACGAGCGGCGAGTCAGTGACGCGTGAACAACGTGTCTTCAAATATTTCCGGATTGTTTGGTAACGTCAACGTACAGTGTCAGTCGTTGACCCGGCTGCAGATAGCGGCCGTCGTGAAGTTTGTTCCAGCGCTTGAGGTTGTGCACGGTGACGCGGAAGCGTTGGGCAATGCTTGCCAGTGAATCACCATTTCGCACAGTGTAGCCGAGGCGCTGGTGGGTTTTGCCGATCGGGTAGGTGAAGTGAGCCGGATTCACCAACGACAATTCGGTGGCTGCCCGGATCCAGATAACGATGTGCTTGCCCGGCGACAGTGGGTCGCGCGGTGCCATGCCATTCCATTTCGCCAGTTCTTGTACGCCGACTTTGTACTGGCGGGCTATGTCCCACAGGGTATCGCCCGGACGTACTTCATAGACGACCTTATTGCTGCCATGGGCTTGATTTTGGGTGGTCAGGCGGCGCTGTTCGGCGCTCAGTCGGTAACTGCTGAACTTTCTGGTGGCCACCGGAATAGTCAGTGTATGTCCCGCGCGTATGATGTTCCCGTGCAGGCCGTTGACCCGCCTCAGCATATCCACCGTGGTGTGATAGCGTTTGGCCAACGTCAGCAGGCTATCGCCAGGCTTAACCATGTGGCGCTTCCAGTGAATGCGTTCTCCCGGCGGCAACTCAGCGAGTCGGGCTTCAAACTGGTCGACCTTATCGATGGGCAACAACAGGCGGTGCGGACCGTTGGGGTCGGTCGCCCAGCGATTGAACGCAGGGTTATAGCGATAGATGTCTTCGATCGAGACCCCTGCGAGTTCGGCCGCGAGCGCCAGGTCAATCTGCGAACTCAGTTTGACTTCGGCCAAGTAAGGTTGATTCGGAATCGGCGTCAGGGTGACGTCATATTTCTTGGGACTCTGTACCAGGTCGGCGATCGCCAGCAGCTTCGGTACGTAGCCGCGCGTTTCCTTCGGCAGGTCCAATGACCAGAAATCGATCGGTTTTCCACGCCGGCGGTTGTAGGCCACGGCGCGCTGCACCGTCCCTTCGCCGGAGTTGTAGGCGGCCAGCGCCAGCAGCCAGTCGCCGTGGAACTCGTCGTGCAGGTACTCCAGATAATCGAGGGCGGCGCGAGTGGATGCCGCCACGTCGCGGCGACCGTCGTACCACCAGTTCTGTTTTAGGTCGAAACGCCGGCCGGTACCGGGGATGAATTGCCATAGGCCGGCGGCGCGGCCGTGCGAGTAGGCGAACGGTTGATAGGCGCTCTCGACCACCGGCAACAGGGCGATCTCGGTAGGCATGTTGCGTTCCTCGACCGCTTGTACCACCAGATAGAGATACGGGGTAGCGCGTTCGACCACTCGGTCGAGGTATCCCTGGTGCCGGGCATACCAGTCCAAATCGGCCTGTACCCCGGGATGGTGGTGATCGGGTAGCGTCATGCCGGCGCGGACGCGCTCCCACAGGTTGTGGGGCGGTTCGCAGATGGCCGCTGCCAAGTCCGGCAGCTGCCATTGCCCGTGCGCGTTGTCGCTGTCGCCGCCGGCCGTTACGATGGTGCTGTCACTGTTTGAACCCCGTAACGTCAACTGCGGAATGCAGCCCGCCAGCATGATCGGTAACAGCACCAGCGGAAGGATACGGCGCATTGTGCTTCTTATCTCGGCCATGGCCGCCATGGTAGGGCTTGCCCGACCCCGGTTCAAGCCCGCGGCAATCAATCTAACGTGTCTTTCCAGTGTCGGACGGTGGCGAATACTTCAATACCGTTGGCCAAGGGGTGTCCGGCAAAGCGTTCTGCGGCGGCCACTACCGCCGGTACCGCAGTGCGCAGGAAGGGATTGGTACGTTTTTCCATGCCGAGAGTGGCCGGCACCGTCGGTTCGCCGCGGGTGCGGCGCACCTCGACCTCGGCGCGGCGGGCGATAATATCGGGATTGTCCGGTTCCACCACCAAGGCAAACCCGAGGTTGGCCGTCGTATATTCGTGGGCGCAATAGACCTGAGTGTCGTCGGGCAGGGCGCTCAGTTTGGCCAGCGAGTCGTGCATCTGCGCCGGCGTGCCCTCGAACAGGCGCCCGCAGCCGGCGGTGAACAGTGTGTCGCCGCAAAATAGGGCACCCGGTCCGACGTAGCAGATATGGCCGCGCGTGTGCCCGGGGGTATCGAGGACCCGCAGGCGCAGCCCCAGCGGGGGGAGCGCGACCTCGTCCCCCTCGCCCAACGGGTGGGTGAGGGCGGGGATACGCTCATGCGCAGGTCCGTAGACCGGGATGCGGAACCGCTGCGCCAGCTCCGCCACGCCGCCAGTGTGGTCTCCGTGGTGGTGGGTGATGAGCACGGCGGCAGGGATCAGCGCGTCGCGCCGCAGCGCTTCCAGCACCGGATCGGCATCCCCGGGATCGACGATCGCGACATGTCTACTGTCGGTAGTGCCGATCAGCCAGATATAATTGTCGTCAAATGCGGGAACAGGGCGAATTTCTAACATGGTGCAAATGGTGGCAGGCGGGGGCGTGATGGTCAATGCCGTGGATTAGTTTGAAGCGGCTGCGGCATGCCTATCGCTGCGACGACAGTGCGCCGGCGCGCGCTGCTCTGCGCCGCTGGTTCCGTTGTCCTCTCGGTACGAGCGTGGCCCGGCGCGAAGTGCAGTTGCTGGAGCAGGCATTGCACAACCTGTTCGGCTATCACCTTCTGCAGGTGGGGGCGCCCCAGGGGGCTGACCTGTCGGTCGGCTCGCGCATCGCTCATCGGATGGTGATGACCGACGTGGCGGAGGCTCTGCCCGCAGAGGGGAGCGGCGCCGAACATTGCCTCGGGATGCCCGAACAGGTGCCTTTTATCGGCGACAGCCTGGACGTGCTGCTGTTGCCCCATGTTCTGGAATTTGCCGACGACCCCCATCAGGTGCTGCGGGAAGCGGAACGCGCGCTAATCCCGGAAGGCCATGTGCTGGTGCTCGGGTTTAACCCATGGAGTATGTGGGGTCTCTATCGATTATTCATAGGCTGGCGTCGCCGCGCGCCATGGTGCGGACGGTTTCTTGGCGCCTGGCGGGTGAAGGAGTGGCTGTCATTGCTGGGTTTTGATACGGTGCTGGTGCGTTACTATTACTTCCGTCCGCCGTTGCGTCACTCGCGGCTGTTGCAGCGGTTGCGTTTCCTGGAGCGCCTGGGTGAACGTTGGTGGCCGATATTCGGCGGCGGTTACCTGTTGGTGGCACGGAAGCGTGTTGCGACCCTAACCCCGCTCCGCCCACGCTGGCGGCCGCGCCGCGCAGTGGCCGCCGCGCGGCTGGCCGGCCCGACAGTACGAAAGCAATTCCATGACCGAAAGTTGTAATGACACAGTGGAGATATATACCGACGGCGCCTGCCGCGGTAATCCCGGCCCCGGCGGATGGGGGGCACTGCTGCGCTATAAAGACAAGGAAAAGAGCCTGTACGGCGCCGAGGCGCACACCACCAACAACCGGATGGAACTGATGGCGGCGATTATGGCTTTGGAGGAGTTGAAGCGGCCATGCCAGATACGGCTGGTTACCGACTCCCAATATGTGATGAAGGGGATCACTGAATGGTTGGCCAACTGGCGACGACGCGGCTGGAAGACCGCCGACAAGCAGCCGGTGAAGAATGCCGACCTTTGGCAGCGGCTGGACCGGGCGGCGCAGCGCCATCAGGTGGCGTGGGAATGGGTGCGCGGTCACAATGGTCATCCGGAGAACGAATTGGCCGATCAGCTGGCCAATCGCGCCATCGATGAAATGAAGGAACGCGGCTGATGCGCCAGATCGTACTGGATACCGAGACCACTGGTCTGGAACCGGCGGAAGGGCATCGCATCATCGAAATCGGTTGCGTCGAACTGCTGAACCGCCGTCTCAGCGGCAGCACCTATCACCAATACCTGCAGCCGGATCGGTCGATCGACGACGGTGCGGTGGAGGTGCATGGCATTACCAATACGATGCTGGCGGACAAACCGCGCTTTGCCGACGTCGCGGCGGATTTCCTGGAGTTCGTCAAGGGGGCGGAGCTGATCATCCACAACGCCCCGTTCGACGTCGGCTTTATCAATCACGAGCTGAAACTGCTGGGGCCGCAGTGGGGACGGATCGATGAACACTGTGCAATTCTGGATACCTTGGCGATGGCGCGTAAGCTCCATCCAGGCCAGAAAAATAATCTGGACGCGCTATGCAAGCGCTATGGCATAGATAACTCGCGCCGGGAATTGCACGGCGCATTGCTCGACGCCGAGATACTGGCCGACGTCTTTCTGGGCATGACCGGCGGCCAGACCACTCTCTCCCTCGGGGGCAGCGGGACCGCCGGCAATGCCGCCGGCGCAGCGGAGACGATCCGCCGGCTGGCCTCGGGCCGGGCCGTCCTGCCCGTCGTCGCGCCCTCGCAGGAGGAACTGGCGGCACACACCGCGCGGTTGGAGGTCATCGACAAGGCCAGCGGCGGCAACTGCCTGTGGAACAAACTCGATGCCTGAACGGGCAACTCCGTTCAGGTAGCGCAGGTCGCTACAGCAGGGCTTTGTTGACGAGGAAGTGGACCCATATGCTGCCGGCATAACCCAGGGCGATCGCCCAACTCCATTTCAGGTGGGAGAAGAACGTGTAGACGCCGCGTGCCTGACCCATCAAGCCGACACCGGCGGCCGACCCGATGGAGAGCAGCGAACCGCCGACGCCGGCCGTCATGGTCACCAGCAGCCACTGTCCGTGAGACATGCTCGGGTCCATGGTGAGCACGGCAAACATCACCGGGATATTGTCGACGATGGCGGATAGCAGCCCCACCAGCACGTTGGCGCCGGTGGCGCCGAGGCCCTGGTACATCCAGTGGGAGGCGTGGGCCAAATAGCCGATGGTGCCGAGGCCGCCGACGCACAGTACCACGCCGTAGAAAAACATCAGGGTGTCCCATTCCGCACGCTTCATGCTGATGAATATATCGAACGGCTTGTGGCGCGGTTTGAAGTAGGGTGTCAGGTCGCCGCAGTCGAACTGTTCCGGACCCACTACATAGCCGCCTCCCTTCAATTCGTGGCGGCGAATGACGTAGCCATAGATCTTGAGCAGACCGAGCCCGGTCATCATGCCCAGCACCGGCGGCAGATGGAGATAATTGTGCATCGCCACGGCCATCGCGATGGTGCCGATGAACAGCGCGGTGACCACGTAGCCGCCGAATTTGACCTCGACCTGCTCCTCCATCGCCGCCGGTTTGCCTTTCGGCACCGCGAACGACATCAGCAACGCGGGGATCAGCCAATTGACGAGCGATGGGAGGAACAGGTCGAAGAATTCGTGAAACTTTATCACCCCCTTTTGCCATACCATCAAGGTGGTGATATCGCCGAACGGGCTGAAGGCCCCGCCGGCATTGGCGGCCACCACGATATTGATGCAGGCCAGAGCGACAAAGCGATTTTGGCCGATGCCGACAGCGGTCACCACCGCTGCCATCAGCAGCGCGGTGGTGAGATTGTCGGCAATGGGCGAAATAAAGAAGGCGAGCAGACCGGTGATCCAGAAAACGGTCACCAGCGAAAAACCGCGGGATACCAGCCATGCGCGTAACGCATTGAATAGCTGCCGTTCTTCCAGAGTGTTGATGTAGGTCATGGCCGCCAGCAGAAACAGAAACAGCTCGGCGTACTCCTGCAGGTTGTGCCGAACCGCTTCCGCCGCCGTGTGATCGTCGCCGTGAACGGCGTAAGCGACACCTACCAGAGCCCAGATGACGCCTGCCGCAATGACGACCGGCTTGGACTTGCGCAGATGCAGGAATTCTTCGCCGATCACCACGATGTAGGCGACGATAAAGGCGATAATGGCGACGACGCCGAATCCGCTGCCGGTCAAATCGAGCGGTCCGGTGCCGCTTTCCGCGGCCAGCGCCGGCAAGGGGAGCGCAGATAGGGCGAGCCAAAGTCCGAGAGGGGAAAACAATCTGTTCATAATGTCGCCTGCAAAAAAACGTTAACTATAATTTAGTTGGCTACGCCAACTAACCGGTTAGGTTAACACATTGCCGGTATTGACGACGGCAAGAACAACGAAAATTGATGGTGGTCGCTTTGGCGATTCCGGTGCAAGCGAGATAATCTGCCCACAGGCATTACTATCAAGATAAGATCGCCGCTGGCATCACGGTAGCGGCCTGGCGTTGCGGGCTGTTCGATACCGTGAGTGAACCAATGTGGAGGACTCTATGGCGCAGGATTTGAAATCCCGTGGTGAGGCTGTGTCGCGCTGGGTGACGTTCCGCCTCGGCAGCGAAACTTACGGTATTGATGTAATGCAGGTGCGCGAGGTACTGCGGGGCACCGAGATATCCCCAGTTCCGGGTGCGCCGTCATACGTGCTGGGCATCATCAACCTGCGCGGCAACGTCGTCACCATCATCGATACCCGCAGCCGTTTCGGCTTGCCGTCGCAGGAGATGGACGATGCGTCGCGTATTCTGATCCTGGAGGCAGGGGACCACGTGGTCGGTTTCCTGGTGGACAGTGTCTGCGAAGTGGCCGAATTGCGTGCCTCGGAAGTGGAATCGGCTCCCGACACCGGTGCCGGCGACTCGGCACGTTTTATCCTCGGTCTTGCCAATCGTAAGGAAGGGTTGCTGATTCTGGTGGATGCCAGCAAGTTGCTGTCTGACGACGAGTTGAATGAACTGTCGAGTATCTAATGCCGTAGCGGCATGAAGCGTGCGAGGCGGAAATATGGCACTACACCAACACCATTCCGAAGATCGACTGGAGTTGCTGCTGTTTAATCTGGCGGGGACTCAGCGCTTCGGCATCAATGTACTCAAGGTCAAGGAAATTATCTCCTGTCCGCACTTGACCCATGTCCCTCATGCCCATCCTGCGGTGCGTGGCGTGGCGCATCTGCGCGGCGAACCGGTCACGGTCATCGATCTGGCGCAGGCGATCGGGAGCAGCGGTGCCGGTATCGATGAAGAAAACGGCTCAATCGTCATCACCGAATTCAATCGCAGTATGCAGGGTTTTCTGGTGCGTCAGGTGGATCGCATTGTCCATTGTGAGTGGAAGACTGTATTGCCGCCGCCGGTGGGGACCGGTCTTGGCAGCTATATTACCGGCATCACCGATGTGGATAAGACTTTGGTGCAGATCCTCGATGTCGAGAAAGTCTTGGGGGAGGTCGTGGACGCTCCGAGTGCGGCGATCGACGACCTGTTGCAACTGGACGATGAGGAGCGGGCTCGGCTGCAAGGTCGCAGGGTGCTGGTAGTCGACGACTCGCTCGTTGCGCGGCACCAGACCACGCATACGATTGAGCCGCTGGGCGTGACGTGCGTTACCGCGCGTGACGGCAGGGAGGCGTTAATGGCACTGAAGCATTTGGCGGATGAGAATGCCATGGTTGATATGGTCATCTCTGATATCGAAATGCCGGAGATGGACGGCTACACCCTGACGCGGGAGATCCGTAACGATCCCAGCCTCAGCCATCTCTACGTATTGCTTCACACGTCGTTGAATGGCGCGATCAATACGGACAAGGCGCGCCTGGCGGGTGCCGACGACGTGCTCACGAAATTCGTGCCGATTGATCTTGCACATGCAGTCGCCCGAGGCCTGCGCGGCTGATTGCCGCACGCATCGCGGGTCACGCAATGAGCGAGCGTGGATGGCATCTGAATGTGAGGAGCGACGAGGCGTTCTCGCGGGCTCCGACGTCCGTCCGGCGACAACGCCAGCACGGCTCTAGTCAGTCGCACGATGCTGAACAGGCTACCAGCACGCTGCATGGGACGGTGTCGAGCAGTGTGGCGCCCGTCGGGTTGTGCCACCAGCGTGCAACGCCGCCCCGGTGGCGGTGACCGACGACAATCAGATCGGCATTGACTTCGCGCGCCAAATTTACGATTTCCGCAATCGGTTCGCCCTGGCGCAAATGTCCGTCGACCTTGACCCCGCGCTCCATCAATTCCGCGACACCTTGCTGCAATATCGCCTCGACCTCCTCGTAGGCGTCTCGGACCATCGCTTCCGAGCTGAAGGTCTCGCCGATGGAGACACCGAGCGGTAACCGCATGACGGCCAGTAGGTGTGTGGTTGCATTACAAAGACGCGCGAGTTCCGCGCCTTCGCATAAGGCAGTACGACCTTCGTGGCTGCCGTCATAGGCCAGCACGATAGTTTGGTAGGCGAACACGGGGGGCGTAGTCGCTGTCATTACGGGTACCTCCATCTTATTATTCCATCGCAGGAGCGGCGGCGCCGCCGGTAGGGTGGCGCTGGTGTTTCATCACGAACACCAGGGGCAGCATGGCTAGAAAGCTCCAAAGTACCAGAGAGAACGCATCGACGTATGCCGATATCGTCGCCTGTTGGCCCAGCACGTTGCCGAGAAGCGCAGCTGCCTGGGGCGAGCCGACGTGCAAGTGTGCATGATGCAGGTAGTCCCTGACGGCAGGATTATAAGCGGTGATATGCCCGCCGAACTGGTTCCACAGTATCTGGCCCTGGCGGGTCAGGGTCGTCGCTACGATAGAAATGCCGATCGACGAGCCGATCGTGCGCAACAGGCTGAACAGGCCGGCCGCTTCCGCGGAATGGCGCGGCGGCAAGGTGGAAAAGGCAATCGCCGTAAGGGGAACAAATACCATGCCGAGGCCGAACCCCTGAATGATTGGCGGCCATACCACCCAGGCGATACTGATATCCAGTGTGTAATGGGTGGCGAATAGGGAGCCGGCGGAAAATATCAGGATCCCAGCGGCTATCAACCAGCGCGGATCGACGCGGCCAATGACACGACCTACGACCATCATGCTGATCATGCTGGCGATACCTCTTGGCGCGAGAGTGAGGCCGGTCGTAATTGTTGGATAGCCCAGCAGGTTTTCCAACAGCAGAGGCTGCAACATCATGTTGCCATAGAGGCCCAGTCCAAACACCGCCAGCAGCAGACTTGCCGTGACGAAATTTCGGTCGCGATAAATGCTGGGGTGGAACAGCACATGATGCTGATCGGCGGTGACGCTGTGCCACGCATAGCCGATGAAGCCGATGAGACTGATGGCCAACGCCATCTGGATATGCGTGGAGGAGAACCAGTCTTCCTGGTTGCCGCGGTCCAATACCCATTGCAGACCGCCCACCGCCAGCGCCAGCAGCAGCAGCCCCATCCAATCCATCACCCGTTCCCGCCGTTCGCTGTCGGGAACGAAGCGCCAGGTGAGAAACAGCGAAAGAATGCCGACCGGAAGATTGATGAAGAAGGTCCAGCGCCAACTCAGCATCTCGGTAAGGTAGCCGCCCAACGTCGGACCCAGGATCGGCCCTACCATCACGCCGACCCCCCATATTGCCATGGCCCTGCCGCGTTCCTCGGCCGGGTAAGTGCGAACCATGATCGCTTGCGATAAGGGGACCAGTGCGGCGCCAAACACCCCCTGCAACACGCGGAACAGAACCAATTCCACCAAATTGGCGGACAGGCCGCATAACGCCGAGGTGATGGTGAAGCCGATGATACTCAACATCAGGTAGCGCTTCTGGCCCGCGCGATCGGTGAAATAGCCGGTGAGGGGCATGAAGATCCCCGACGAGACCATGTAGCTGGTGAGCACCCAGCTGATCTGGTCGGGCGTGGCACCGAGTTGCCCCTGCATCTGCGGCAGCGCGACGTTTACGATGGTGGTGTCGATCACCTGCATAACGGTGGCGGACATCACCGCCACCGATATGAGTAATCGATGCCGCGAGGCTACTGCGTTCATGGGAAACTAGCGCTTGGTAGATAACGATGTCGTGTCGACAGTGATGGTGGCGCTGGTTCCTACCCGCAGTGGCATTGCGGGATCGGCGTCGGTTATGCGTATCCGCACGGGTACGCGCTGCGTCACCTTTACCCAGTTGCCGGTGGCGTTTTCGGGGGGCAACATCGAAAAGGCGACACCACTCGCACCGCTGATGCTTTGCACCACGCCGTGGAACGAGTGATCGGGATACATATCGATGGAAACGTCGGCTGGTTGGCCGACGCGAATGCGCGAAATCGCCGTCTCCTTGTAATTGGCGTCGACCCAATACACGCGATCGCAAATCAGCACAAAACCGGCTTGGCCCGCCTGCACCATGTCGCCCGCCTCCAGCGACAATTCACCGATGCGGCCGCTGCATTGCGCGTGTATCTCCGTATGGTCGATATCCCATTGCGCCTTATCCACCGTGGCTCGTGCCGCACGCACAGCGGCGTTGTCGGCGCCGGGTACCCCCAACTTGCGCTGCGCCTCAATGAGATTCGCCTTGGCGACGGCCAGATTGGCCTGCGCTGCCTTATAGTTCGCCTCGTCGTCGTCGGCCTGTTGCCGCGACAGCAAATCCGTGCGCTTGAGATGGGCGCTGCGTTCGGCATGCAGTTTGGCATTGGCCAACAGCACTTCATTGCGATGGACTTCGGCTTGCGCCGCCGTAACTGCCGCCTGGTTTTGCTCCACCTGAAGCTCGGCGGTCGCTAGATTGGCCTGTGCCTGTTGCAAAGCGATTTCGTATGGTCGGCGTTCGATGGAGTAGAGCAGGGCGCCCTTCTTGACTTGTTGGTGGTTGGAGATCAACAGCTGGGCTACGGCGCCGCTCACCTGCGGCGCAACGCTCACCGTGTTGGCGCCGACATAAGCGTCGTCGGTACCCGGGTAGCTCACGTCGTGTAGATGATAAAGATAAATCACGATGCCGGCGATAATGATCGCGAGGCTTAAAAGAGATAATTTTTTACGCACGGACGGCTCCTGAAATACGGAATCGGTTCTACAGATGTTCGAGACGCTGCTTGAGCTGTTCCAACGTCTGGCGGCATTGCTGCATCGTTTCGGCATCGATGTCGCCCAACAAATCGTTGCGCAGCCCGCGCGCGACTTCGGCGATGCGGCGTGTGATCGCCTCCGCCTTGGCGGTGAGATGCACCGTCTTGCTGCGGCGATCGGTCGCTGACTCGCGGCGCTCCACCAGGCCATCGGCGCCCAAGCGATCCAGCAGCCCGACGAGCGTCGGGCCTTCGATCCCGACGCGTTGCGCCAGTTCCTTCTGATTGATGCCGTTCCCCGCCTTGGATAGCTGCAGAAGCACGACCCATTTCGCCTGGCTCAGACCCAGCGGGCGCAGCCGCTGATCCAGCTTGGTACGCCAGATGCGGGCGGTTTCCGCCAATAACGCGCCGAAATTCTCGATAGCCTCGGTGGTCATCTCAATGTTAGTTAACTAATAGTTAGCGTGCTAACTATTATGGCGGCGGAACGGAACCGACGCAAGCGCCGTCTCGCGGGATCGTGCCACGCAGGCGCGGAAGCGGCCCGACGGTGCGGCGGAGTACAGGTATTTCGCGGCTTGCGCCGGTGCTCGTCCGGACCAAAGACTCGGCAGTTGTGCGGTCGTTGGAACTGTGATTAAGTGGGCAGCGCTGCAATGATTCTGTAACTATCCGAAACTAATTATCTAAAACCTCGAACCGCCGGAGGAGGTCATGCCCAACGCCGCCAATGTCCTTACGCTGTCGCCCGGCATCATCGGACCGTACCGGGTGCTGGTGGTGGACGATATGGCCACTAACCGATTGATGGTAAAGGCTGTTCTTGAGGCGCAGGGATGTCAGGTGGTGGAGGCGGAGAGCGGCGAGCGGGCCATCAAACAGTTGCTGGAGAGCAATTTCGACGCGGTGATGCTGGATGTCCTGATGCCGGGGATGGACGGTTTCGACGTCTGCGCCCATATCCGTCACCAGCAGGGCCAGGAGTTCCTGCCGGTGATCATGCTGACCAGCCTGGGTAACCCTGACGATGTGGCGCGGGGATTCGAAAGCGGCGCCACCGACTTCGTGACCAAACCCTACAACAACATCGAACTGGTGGCGCGGGTCAAGTCCGCGGTGCAGAAGAAGCGCCTGATCGATCGCCTGGACGATACCGAATCGGTACTGTTTGCGTTGGCGCGCATGGTGGAGGCCAAGGATCAGAATACCCGCGACCACTGCGACCGGTTGTCGCACATGGCGGTGGTGTTCGGCCGCAGCCTGGGTTACGGCTTCGAGGAGCTGGACGCCTTGCGCCGTGGCGGGATCCTGCACGACATCGGCAAACTCGGTATTCCGGACGGCGTGTTGCTCAAGAACGGTCCGTTGAGCGATAGCGAATGGATGCTGATGCGGCAGCATCCCGCCATCGGCGCCGAGTTGTGCCGTCCGTTACGCACCATGAAGAGCACCGTCGATATCATCCATTTCCACCATGAGCGCTGGGACGGCAGCGGTTACCCGGAAGGATTGCGCGAATACGAGATCCCGGAGCTGGCACGGGTGTTCCAAATCGTCGACATCTATGATGCGCTCTCCTCCGAACGTCCCTATAAACCGGCTTTTCCGTTGGAAAAAGTCGTCCAAATCATGGAGCAGGAGTGTGCCAAGGGTTATTGGGACCGGGACCTGGTCGAGCGTTTCCTCGATATCGTTCTCACGACGCCGGAAAAGCTCGAGTTGCCGTTTGATGCCCAACAAGACCCCAGCGCACGCATCTTCGGCAGCGTGATGAAGCGCGATTTGCATGATTGGGATCGGGGTTGACGATGCAGGCCATGCTGCTGTTCTTTCGCTGCGCAGGGATCAATTTTGCGCTGGAGGTGACGGCCGTGGAGCGTGCCTCCTTTCTGGTGGCGGTGCAGCCGTTGCCCGAAGCCAGCGACTACGTGGTCGGCGTTACCGCCCTGGGCGGCGAAACGGTGTTGCTGGCCGATCTGGCGCTGCGCCTGGGGCTGCCGGATGCGCCGCGCTATACGCTGCATACGCCGGTGATCTGGTGCCGCTGCGCGGAGCGAGTGGCGGGCCTGGTGGTGGATGAGATTGACGGCGTCGAGGCGGCGGCGGTGCATAGCGCCGACCTTTCGGCGTTGCTGCATGGGGGGCGGGCACCGTTGCGCGGCGTGGTACGGCGTAGCGGCAGCGTGTGGCTGCTGCTCGACCCCGAACGGCTGCTGGCCTTCGATCTGGCTCAACCGGTAAGCGAACTGCGGCTGGATAAGGCGGCTTTGCGGCAGTGGCTGCTGGCGGGCGAGGAACCTGCGGAGGCGGACGCCGATGCCTGACCAGGCCTATAGCCTGTCGCCGACACAGGTTGATCTGCTGACCCAGCTGGTGCGGCGGCGTATCGGCATCGTGTTGCAGCCCTATCAGTTGGATGACCTGCCGAAGATCGTACAGGGCGCGTGCGTCCGCTTTGGTTACCGCGCCGCCGCCGCCTACCTGCAGCATCTTGACGAAGGGGCGGTGAATTCGCCGGAGTTGGAATACCTGGTCGCCCGCATCACCATCGGCGAGAGCTACTTCTTTCGCGACGATGAGCAGTTGCGTTTCCTGCGCCAGGCTTGGCTGCCGGAGTTGATCGAACGCAAGTTTCGCAGCGGCGATCGTTCGCTGCGGGTCTGGAGCGCGGGTTGTTCCGCCGGCCAGGAAATCTATACGATCACCATCCTGCTGGATGAATTGCTGCCGGAGCCGCAGAGCTGGACAGTCCATCTGCTCGGCACCGATATCAACACCGATGCTTTGAGCGTGGCGATTCGCGGTCAATACACCACCTGGTCGATGCGTACCACCGACGCCGATTTGCGCAGTCGCTATTTCGAACAGCTGGGCGACGCCTTTCGCATTCGGCCGGAGCTGCGCGAACGAGTGAAATTCTCCTATCTCAATCTGGCGGAGGATCACTTTCCGACCATGTTGTCGGGTACGGCCGCCATGGATCTGATCCTGTGCCGCAACGTTTTCATCTATTTCGACCCCGCCGTGATCCCGCAGGTGATGCAGAAGTTTCATGACAGCCTGTTGCCGGGCGGCTACCTGATGCTCGGCGCCTCGGACCTGATGGCCGAGGCGAACTCCGGGTTGGAACTGCACCAGTGGGGCGATACCTTCTGTTTCCGCCGCCGCGCCGCCTTTGCTGCCCCCGTGCCGCCGCCGCGCCCCGCGCCGACAGTGGCCGCCGCCGCGCCGCCGCGAGTGGCTGGCGCGGTGACGGCCGCGCCGCCCAGGCCGGTCGCTGTTGCGCCGCCGCGTCCCGCCCCCGCGCCGCCGCCGGCTCGCTCCTCCCGTTATCCCGAGGTGATCCAGCTGTTGCGTGCCGAGCGCTGGGACGCGGTCGTAGCCAAGGTGGACGCGGTGGCGGCGCGCGACGGCATGGATGCGGAACTGGCGCAGCACAAGGCCAAGGCCCTGGCCAACCTGGGCATGATGGAGGAGGCGGCGCAGGAGAGCGAAACCAGCCTGGCCATGGCGCCCCTCGACAAGCACACCTACCTGATCACCGCGCTTATCATGATGGAGCTGGGCAATCTGGAACGGGCGCAGGAGGCGCTGCGCAAGGCACTGTTCCTCGACCCCAATTTCGTCGAGGCCCATTTTCAGAACGGCCTGCTGCAACTGCGGCTGGGCGAGCGCAAGGGCGGTCTGCGCAGCCTGAAGAACGCCCTGGAATTGGCCGAGCGGCTCGATCCGCAGCATCAGGTGCACAACGCGCCCGGTTTAGTATTCGGCCGCCTAGCCGAGATACTACGCAAGGAATTGCACGTGTACGAGGGGGAATAACAGGCCATGAGCGACGCCGCTGACAATGCCTTTGAGCGCATGCCGCGCGCCATCGACGAGCGTGCGGTGCTGCTGGAGCGATTGCGCCTGCTCGACGCCGACGACGGGGAGGCGCAGGCGGCGCAGGGCGAGCCGGCAGTGCTGTTCCGGCTCGGTGCCGAGGAGCATTATGCGGTGGCCTACCGTCATGCCGTCGAGATCGTACAGCGCACGGCGGTGGCGCCGGTGCCGTGCACTCCGCCCCATATCGCCGGCGTGATGAATCTGCGCGGCGAGCTGGTCAGTGTGCTCGATCTCAAGCAGATGTTGAGTGCCGTGCCCGCCGAGTACGACGCGACGGCGCCGATCCTGGTGGTGGCGCTGGGTGAGGTGACGGTTGGGTTACGCATCGATGAGGTGCTGGGACAGCTCCTCATCGATGCGGCGGGCCTGGAACCGCCGCTGCCCTCCGAGGGGGTGCGCAACCTGGGCTGGGTGGCAGGCGTTCACGGCGGCACCGTTACCGTGCTGGATGTCGCGGCGCTGCTGTCGGGCGGCGATCTGGTGGTGGACGAGCGGGTGGGTTGAGGGCAGCAGTTGGATTTTTTCACGGGGGGCTGGGATTAATGAACGAACAACAAGACAGCGCCGACATTACAGCGGCCGTGGCCGCGATGGGTATCGACATGGAGGCGTGGCGCCAGCGTCAGCGCTTCGTCGGCTTTGGCAGCGAAGATGCGGTGCTGCTGCGGGAGATGGGCGACATCGCCGAGCGTCATGTCGACGCAACGGTCGATCGCTTTTATGAAAATATCGAAGGCTTTCCCGAACTGGTGGCGCTGATCCGCGCTTCCGGTTCCACCATCGAACGGCTCAAGACCACTCAGCGGCATTACCTGCGGACCCTGTTCGGCGGTGATTACGGTGCAGCCTACCTGGAGCAGCGCCTGCGGGTCGGCGTGGTGCACTACCGCATCGGTCTCGACCCGCGTTGGTACCTGGGCAGCTACAGCGTTTACAGCCAGTTGCTGCTGCCGCTGGCGCGCAAACGCTATCCCTGGAATCGCGGCAGGCAGGAACGGGCGGCGCAGGCCATCACCAAACTGCTCTCGCTCGACTCCCAGCTCGCCCTCGACACCTACGTGCGCAGCCTGACACGGAGCGTCGATGCGGCAAGCATGTCCCGGATCGACGTGGACCGGCGGGTGGTCGGCTACCGCCGCTTCATCGCCAACGTCGCCACCGGCGATCTCACCCACCGTATCGAGGTGACCGGCGACGACGAACTGGCCAGCCTGGGCGATCAGCTCAACGACATGGTGAACAAGCTGGCGAGCATGGCGCGCGCGGTGAACGAGGCCAGCAGTTCCACCATGGTGGCGACGGAAGAGTTGCAGCAATCGGTCAGTTCCCAGTCGGCCGGCGCGGCACAGCAGGCCAGCGCAGTGAGCGAGACCGCCACCACCCTGGAAGAGATCCGCGTTACTTCCAATCAGACCCGCGACAAGGCCCACAGCCTGGGTCAGGCGGCGGAGCGTACCCGCGAGGAGGGTGAGCGCGGCGTGCAGACGGTGCAGGGCAGTGCCGCGGCGATGCAGGATATCCGCAACAAGGTGGAATCCATCGCCCGCAACATCCTCGCCCTGTCGGAACAGACCCAGCAGATCGGCGACATCACCGGACTGGTCAGCAACCTGGCGCAGCAACTCAAGATACTGGCGCTCAACGCCTCCATCGAGGCGAGCAAGGTGGGCGAGGCGGGCAAGGGCTTCGCCGTGGTGGCCAGCGAGGTCAGGGATCTGGCCGATCAGTCGCAGGAGGCCACCACCCAGATCCGCACCATCCTGCACGATATCCAGCGCGCCACCGACCGCTCGGTGATGGCCACCGAGGAGGGCATCAAAGGGGTGGACGACGGCATGCGCCTGGTGGATGAGGCCGGGGAGGCGATGCGCGACCTGACCCAGGTGATCCGCGAAACCGCGCTGGCGGGCCAGCAGATCGTGGCGGCGGTGGGCCAGGAGTTCTCCGGCATCGACCAGATCGCCGCGGCCATGAAGGACATCAACGGCGCCACCAAGCAGTTCCTGGCCGCCACCCAGCAGACCAAGCAGACGGCGCTGAATCTGGGCGAGATCGCCGCCGCGCTGCGCGCCAGTGCCGCCGCCTACAAGGTGTAAGCCGCCGATGGAACTGGAACCGGAAATCATCCAGCAGTTGCTGGCCGCCTTTGCGGTGGAGCTGGAGGAACAGCTCCAGGTGGTGACCGTCGAGCTGTTGCAGCTGGAGAAGGGGCTGCCGCCGGAGCGCAAGGTCAGCGCCTACGACACGGTGTTCCGTGCTGCCCACAACATCAAGGGGGCTGCGCGCGGCATCGGCGCCGACGCGGTGGCGGAACTGGCGCATCAACTGGAGTCGCTGTTCAGCCGACTCAAGCGCTCGGGCGACAACCCGCCGCCGGCGCTGGTGGATGTGTCGCTGGCCGCGTTGGACGGGATGCGCAGCATCTATAAGAGCTGGGCGCCGGGCGCGGCATTGGCCACGCCACTGGAGCAGTTGTATCAGGAGCTGATGCAGCGTATGCAGACGGTTGAGCTGGAGCAGACGGCGGAACCGGAGGCGGCGAAAACGCCGCAGACTCCCTCGGAGGCAAAGGTGCCGAAACCGTCTGCCGAGCCGGCGCCACCGGCGATGGTGGAACAGCCGCAGACGGCGGAACCCGTCGCGCCGGGTATCGAAGTGCTGCGGGTCGATCTGGCGCGGATGCGGACGGTATCGGCGCTGTCCGAAGAGCTGGAGGTGACCCGCTCGGAGATGGCGGAACACCTGGCCCGGGTGCGGCAGCTGGAGCGCCATCTGGTGCACCTGACCCAGGTATGGCAGCGGGTCCACCCGCTGTTCGAGATGGCGGCAGGGACCGAGGACGGCGAACTCTACTCGGCGCTGCGCGAGCAGGACGAGCTGCTGGGCACGTTGCGCGGGCTCGGCAGCGACACCTACAAGGGGCTGCGCGGCACGACGCGCCGTTTTCATCAGCTGGCCGGCAGCCTGCAGCACAACGTACGCATGCTGCGTCTGGTCCGCGCCTCCCACCTGCTGCGCCCGCTGGTGCGCTCGGCGCGCGACATGGCGCGCGAGCTGTATAAAGAGATCGATTTTACGGTGAGCGGCGACGAGGTGGAGCTGGACCGCGTGATCCTGGACGCCGTCAAAGACCCGCTTACCCACCTGTTGCGCAACGCCATCGACCACGGCATCGAGACGCCGGCACAGCGCCAGGCCGCGGACAAATCGCCGCGCGGACAGGTGCGGCTGACCGTGAGCAGCGCCGGTTCGCGTATCCATCTGCGGCTGGAGGACGACGGCGCAGGCATCGACTTCGACGCGGTCGCGCGGCTGGCGCTACAGAAGGGCGTATTGAGCGAAGACGAACTGCGCACCATGGAGCGGGCGCAGCGCATGGAGATCATCTTCCGCCCCGGTTTCAGCAGCCGTGAGCAGGTGACGGCAGTGTCGGGACGGGGCGTCGGGCTCGATGTGGTGAAGGCCAACATCCAGATGCTCAAGGGACAGGTGCGGGTGGAGAGCGAGCCGGGCAAGGGCACAACGTTCCTCCTCGACCTGCCGCTGACCCTGGCTACCGATCAGGCGCTGGTGGTGCGCGCCGCCGGCAGCGAATATCTGGTCCCGGAAACGGCGGTGGAACAGGTGTTGGATCTGCCGCGCGATGCGGTCAAGACGGTGGAAGCGAGCCAGGTGGTATTGTATCAGGGACGACCGGTGCCGCTGCGCGACCTCGGTCTGGTGCTGGAGCAGGGAGCGTCGCTGCTGGCCGATCCGCAGCGCCTGTCGGTGCTGATCGTCTCCCACGGCTGGCGCCTGATTGCACTGCTGGTCGATGAGGTGGTGCGCGATCGGGAGATCGTGGTGAAGCGGCTGGGCTGGCCGCTGCGCACGGTGCGCAACGTGGGGGGTGCCGCGCTGACCGGCGCCGGCGCCATCATGATGGTGCTCAACCCAGCCGATCTAGTGGCCTCGGCCCTGGGAACGGCGGCGAACGCGGGTCTCGGCAGCGCGGCTGCCGCGCCGGCGGGGCGCGCAACGCCCCATGTACTGGTGGCCGACGACTCCATCACCACCCGCATGCTGGAGCGCAGCATCCTGGAGAAGAACGGCTACCGAGTCACCGTCGCCACCCATGGCCGGCAGGCCTGGGAGCTGCTGCAGAGCAACCGCATCGATCTGGTGGTGAGCGATGTGCAGATGCCGTTGATGGACGGTTTCGAGCTGACCGCCAAGATCAAACAGAGCGACAGCTTCCGCCATATCCCGGTGATCATCGTCACCTCGCTGGATAACGAGAGCGACAAGCGGCGCGGTATCGAGGCGGGGGCCGACGCCTATGTGGTGAAGTCACAATTCGAGACCGGTGCGCTGTTGGAACTGGTGCAGCGGCTGGTCGGTTAGCGAGGGAGCGATGATACGGATATTGATCACTGAAGACTCCACCGTGGTGGCGCTGCTGCTCAAGGCGATCTTCGAGCAGGAGGCGGATTTCGAGGTGGTGGGCCACGCGCGCAACGGTCGCGAGGCGGTGGAACTGGCGGCGCGGTTGCGGCCCGAGATGATCACCATGGATATCCGCATGCCGGTGATGGACGGTTTCGAGGCGACGCGCGAAATCATGTCGACCCGGCCGGTGCCCATCGTAGTGGTGAGTTCAAGTGTCGACGACGAAGACCTGCGCATCACCTTCCGCGCCGTGGAGGAGGGGGCACTGGCGGTGATCGAAAAGCCGCGCGGCATCAACCATCCTGATTTCGAACAGATACGGCGCGAGCTGGTCACCACCGTGCGCGCCATGGCCGAGGTGAAACTGGTGCGGCGGCGGCGTTGGGTCGCACCACAACCGGCGCGGACCGTATCGGTATCGTCGCCCGTGGCACGGCGCTGCGATCTCATCGCCATCGGATCGTCCACCGGCGGACCGCAGGCGCTGCGCACGATCTTGGCGGCCTTGCCCAAGGATCTATCCGTGCCGCTGGTGCTGGTGCAGCACATCGGCCGAGGATTTGTACAGGGGTTGGTCGACTGGCTCAATGGTTACAGCGGGCCGCTATGCCGGGTGGCGCAACACGGCGACGAACTGTTGTCCGGGCACGCCTATTTCGCTCCGGACGATCATCACCTACAGGTCCAGCGCATTGGCCGGAGCCTGATGGCGGTGCTGAAGGATACGCCGCCGGTGGACAACATCCGCCCCTCGGCCACGCCGCTGTTCCGTTCGGTCGCCGCCTGTTGTGCCGGTAATGCGGTGGGGGTTGTGCTGACCGGTATGGGGGCGGACGGTGCCGAAGGATTGCTGGAGATGCACCGCGCCGGCTGCGTCACCGTGGTGCAGGACGAAGAGAGTTGCGTGGTGAACGGTATGCCGGCTGCCGCCCGTGCCTTGGGTGCCGCAGAGCAGGTGTTGCCGCTGGAGCGTATCGCGCCGCGGTTGTGTCGCTATGCGGAGATGGCCATCGACATGGAGGCCCGCGCGTGAGGGCGGCCTTCTGCGCCGAACTGGCGGAACAGTCGCAGCGGGCGCAGGCGGCGACGATACGACTGCCGACGACGCTTGATATGACAAGGGGAGGAGAACAATGAAAACGATACTGGTGGTGGACGACAGCGCAACCTCTCGGCTGCTGTTCAAGGCTCACATGCCCAAAGAGGGCGATTATCGTATCGTCGAGGCCGCCAACCTGGAGCAGGCGATGGAGCGCGTCGGCGCCGAACATCCCGACCTGGTCTTTCTCGACTACAACATGCCGGGGAAGAACGGCGTGGAGATCGCTCGTACCCTGGCCGATGCCGGCGTGGAGGCCACCTGTTTCCTGCTCACGGCCAATACCCAGCAGAGCGTGCTGGCGGCAGCGCAGGAGGCGGGGATCCGCGGTGTGCTGGAGAAACCGATCACCCGCGCCAAACTGGAACAGGCCCTGACCGAGGCGGGATTGTGAAACTGACCGACCTGCAGCGCGACGCCCTGGGCGAGCTGGCCAATATCAGTGCCAGCCGTGCTGCCAAGCAGCTCTCGTTGCTGCTTAGCGATACCATCGACATCACCGTCCCGCGGGTGGAGATCCTGCCGCTGCCTGAGCTGCGCGAACGATTGACGGCGGACGGCGACGGCACCATCGCCTCGGTCTACCAGGTGTTGAGCGGTGCGTTGCAGGGGCGGGTGCACCTGATCTTCCACAACCGCGACAGCAAGGCGCTGATCCATGCCTTGATCTGCGAGGCCGGACCGATGCTGGCAGAGGCGCTGCGCGAATACGAACACGAGGCGATGACCGAAGTGGGCAACATCATCATCGCCACCTTCGCCACCATGCTGGCCGACCTGGTGGGGGCGGAATTGAAGCTGTCATTGCCTTACTACACCGAAGGCACCGTGGAGGAGCTGCTGTTCCGGCTGCCGGTGGCCGATGAGGTGGAAGAGATGGTGGTGGTCGTGATCGAAACGGTACTGCACGCGGCGCAACGGGACGTCTCCGGCACACTGATGGTGGTGCTCAAGGTGAACTCGGCGGAAGAGCTGTTGGCCCGTATCGATGCCATGCTGCAACAGTTCGGAGGCGACGTGTGAGGTCATGGACGAGGAATTCGACTTTCGCCTGATCTGCGAACATCTGCCCATGGGCCTATTCGTGCTGGATGCAGAGCGGCGCATCCGCTACTGGAACGAATGGCTGGCGGAAAAGAGCGGCATCAGCGCACAGCAGGCGGCGCAGCAACGGCTGGAAGATCTGTTTCCCGGCTGGAGCAACGAACGCTTTCAGTCGGCGGTGGGGCAGGCCATCGATTACCGCATCCCTCATGTGCTGTCGCAGGCCCTCAATCGCCTGCTGTTGCCGATCAAGGTCCCGTTATCCGAACACTACGGCGTCACCTTGATGCAGCAGAAGGTCAGTGTGCTGCCGTTGTCCGGCAGCGCCGGCAGCCATTGTGCCTTGGTGATCATTCAGGACGTCACCGAGACGGTAGTGCGCGCGGCCGCGGCCAACGACGTGATGCGACGGTTTCGCGAAGTGAGTCTGCGCGACCCGCTCACCAACCTGTTCAACCGCCGTTTCATGTGGGAGTGGCTGGCGCAAAAGCTCAAGGATGCGACTCGCGACAACACCTCCCTGGCCTGCCTGATGATCGATCTCGATCGCTTCAAGCGTCTCAATGACAGCCTCGGCCATCAGCGCGGCGACGAGATCCTGCAGGCGTTCGCCGTGGCGGTGATGGCACAGCTGCGCGAGTCGGACATCCTGGTGCGCTACGGCGGCGAGGAGTTCGCGGCTTTTCTGCCGCGCTGCAATCTGCAACATGCGATCGTCATCGCGCAGCGCATCCGCCAGGATGTACGCGCCATGGCTATCGCCGATCTGGAGCCGGGCACCGTCACCTGCAGTGTCGGCGTCGCCCTGTACGATCCGCAACAATCGCCCAAGGATGCCGAAGCGCTGCTGCGCGAGGCGGATCAACGTCTTTACGCTGCCAAGCGCGGCGGTCGCGATCGCGTCTGTCCCGACGATGACGGCGCGGTGACGGACGATGGCGGAAATTTTCACCGAGGGTAAGGTATGCATTTGCTCGATAAGTTGAGCCTGAAGCAAAAGCTGTTGTTGATGCTGTTTTTTCCGGTATTCGGTGTAACGGTGTTGTCGCTGGCCGCCACCGCGGATCGCTACGTGGCCTACGGCGGGCTCGTTAGGGTAGAACGGCTGGCGCAATTGGCGGATGCGATCAGCGCCACGGTAGATCAATTGCAGCAGGAGCGCGATCTCGCCGTCCGTTATCTGGGGTCCGGAGGCGACCGCTATGGCGCGGCGTTGCGGCAGCAGGAGGTGCGCAGCGACGCGCATATCGCCGAGCTGCGCCACTGGTCGTTCGATCGCAACGACGCCCACCTCGCTGCGGCACTGCAACGGGCCTTGCCGCCGCTGGCGACGCTGGCCAAGTGGCGCGGCACGGTCGCCGCGCGCGGTATCGGCGCCGATAGCGTCGTCGCCGAATATTCGGCACAGAATGCGGCATTGCTGGAGATCATCGAGTCGCTGCCGCGTGCAGTCGACGAGGGCGACCTGGCCGCCCTGTTCGGCGCCTACTCGGATCTGCTGTGGGCGGAGGAACAGCTTCATATCGAACGCACCCTGCTGGGCGCGGCGTTCAACGCCCAGCGCCTGCCCCCTGCGCAACGGCACATGCTGGAAACGGCAAATACCGCGCGACACCTCTATTTGCGGCGCCTGGAGCGGCAGATTCCACCGCAGCTGCGGGCGCGGCTCGCGGCGGTCCGGGGCGACGCCTCCGCCAGCCGGGTCGACGCATTGCGCAGCCGGGCCTTGCAGGCGCGCAACGGTCTATCGGGCGTCACACCGGCCGAGTGGTTCAAGGTCGCGTCGGCGCATCTCGATGCGCTCAATGGCGTCGCCGCCGAATTGGCCGGACGGCTGACCAACGATAGCGCACGGCGCAGCGATTATGCCGCGGCCGGCCTGATCGCCACGGTGGTGCTGACCTTGCTCGGCCTTGCCGTCACCTTCTTCCTGACCCTGCGCGTCAGCGGCGCCATCACCCACCGGGTGCGCGGATTGCTGGAGGCGCTGTATGATCTCTCGGACGGCCACCTGGCGCGCCGGGTGGCGGTGGAGGGCGGGGACGAATTCGCCCACATCGGCACCGCCTTCAACGGCATGGCGCAGCAGCTGCAGGCGTCCGTCGAGCGCGAGCGCAACCGCTTCGACGCGCAGCAGCGCCAGGCTCACGCCTTCCGCAAGGTGGTGGATGTGATCGGCGAGAAGCTGCGCCTCATCGCCTTCGGCGATCTTACCCAGCGGGTGGAGGCCGGGGACGATGACGAGGCGCTGGGTGAGCTGGCCTATCACGTCAACATGATGGCCAGCGGCCTGCGCGAATTGACCCGCGAAATCGTCCAGGCGACCGGCGACATCGCCAGCAGCGTCGCGCAACTGCATACTGCCGCCTCGTCGCAGGCCGCCGCCGCGGCGGAACAGGCCGCCGCCTCCAGCCAGACCATGGCCACGCTGGAGGAGATCCGCGTCATCTCCGGCCAGACCCGCGACAAGGCCCAGGCCCTGGGCGAGACCGCCGATCGCGCCCTGCACGAAGGCGACACGGCGCGGCGCAGCGTCACCAGCTCGGTCAGCGGCATGGAGCTGATCCACAATCGGGTGGAGACCATCGGCGAGCGCATCCAGACCCTGACCGAGCGCGCATTGCAGATCGAGAGCATCAATACCGCCGTCGCCAACCTGGCGCAGCAGTCGCGCATGCTGGCGCTCAACGCCTCCATCGAGGCAGCCAAGGCGGGCGAAGCGGGCGGCGGTTTCGCCGCGGTGGCGCGCGAGGTGCGCCAGCTGGCCGAACAGTCGGGCCGCGAGACGGTGGAAGTGGAAAAGATCCTGAAAGAGGTGCGCCTGGCGATCCGCGACGTGGTCAGCGGGGTGGAAGAGGGGACGCGCGAGATCGTCCATGCGCTGCGCTCGGTGGAGGAGACCGGCACCGCGCTGTCACGCCTCAGCGACGTGGCGCAGGAGACCGCCATCGCCTCCAAACAGATCGTGGCCGCCGTGCGCCAGGAGGTGACCGGCATCAACCAGCTGGTGGCCGTGGTCAACGAGATCAACAAGGCTACCAATCAGTTTGTCGACTCGACTCGCCAGACCGAAAGCGCCGTTTCCAATCTGGGGCGCATCACCCGTTCAATGCAGGAGCATGCGGGGGTCTACGAGGTGTGAGGCGGCGAAGAGGATTCCGCCGTTTTCACCCTATACGGGATTTCCACAGGGGGGAGACCGAGGGCCGCGGCGAGCCGCAGGCAGAAGTGCCCGTGGGCGACCCGATGCGGGAGGTTCGGGCTTGGAGGATATGGGTCGAAAGCGGAAGCCTCGTGTCCAACGTCTCGGCCGAATACCCGGTGGGTGTCATATGCGAAGAGGGACACCGGGCAATAGGGGCCATCCAGCGAGAGAAAGGGGCCTTTCGGCCCCTTTCTTGTAGCAGTACGGCTGCGGAGTATCAGACGGCAGCCGCCTTCTTGCGGACCACGCGACGCTTCTTCTTCGGTGCGGTCGCCTTCTTCTTAACCTTTGCCTCGGCAGCATCCAGCTTCTTTACCAGGGCTGCGAGGGCGCGGGCAGCGGCTTTCTTCTGAGCGGCATCCAGCTTCTCCAGTGCAGCGCAGCGTTTTGCTGCCAGCTTCGCGGGGAGGGCGGCTGCTTTTACTGCGCTGCGAGCTGCGGCAACTCGGACAGCGGCGTTCTTCTTCGCGGCCGGGGTCTTCGCCTTATCCTTGCCGGCCTTGGTCTTGGCCAGGGCGGCATTGGCTTTCTCAAGCGCTTTCGCGGCAGAGGCACTGGTGGTCTGTGCGCTCTTCAGGGTGGATTCAACCGAGGCGGACGGCGCGGCTTTGGGGGCGGCCTTTTTCACTGCGCGTTTCTTTTTCACTGCCATTCTTGATTCTCCTTGCGCCTATTGGAAATGAGGCGACATCGTGGTGGGTAAACTGCGGGCCATGCCCGCACAGCGGGAATCATACCTGTTGCGCCTATAGAGTCCAATTCTAACGAAATACGGCGTATCCGATGCCAGATACGAGCGGCGCACGAATTAACTGGAAAAGCCGCAGAAAACCGCCTCGGAAGGGGGCGGACGGGGGGCTCCAACCCGTGAGAGTCTGGAGTCATCAAGAGCACAAATGATTCGATTCTCTCTGCCCTGAGGATTCCAACACCCAGGAGGCAACCCTGGGTCGAGTGCTGTCGCCCACGTGCATGAATGTTGATCCAGCTTGGCGATGAGATGCCGCGATCCGCGGGTGAACATATCTTCGAAACGCCTGCATAGCTTTGTGTCTGCTGACCGCCATCGCCTCCGTGGCATTCCAGCCAGCGTCGATTAACGACGATACGCGCTCATGGCGGAGAGCGTGTAGATGAAAATTTTCTATATCGGCGCGTTTGCAGACACGACGCCAGCATAGTATTACGGCGTTCGGAGTGAGTTCACCGAATGCCCGGAGATGTTGATAGGTGCGACGCCGAAGAAAGCGTCGGGCCGCCGTGGTCCGTCGCATAAGGGGCACGAGTGTCGATTCCCCGTTTTTCGTTATCGAGTTCTGCGAGGGGCAATTGGGCAAAAGCGATGCTTCATCAACTGTAAGATGCGCTTATTCTCGCTGTCGACGCCCCGGTGTTGTGGCGCCTCCTTGAGCCGATATTCGTCGAGCACCTCCTGTACCGTAATGCTGCGGGCGAGGAGGGTGCGGGGACGGGTGCGACGACATCCCTTCTTCACCGGGCGCCAGTTGCAGACGCTGGCGGCCGTCGACGTGCGCGGCTACATCGAGCACCGGCGCGAGGCCGGCGCGGGCAACGCGATGATCAACCGCGAGCTGGGCTTGCTGTCGTCCGCCCTCAACTACGCCAAGCGTGCATGGGAATGGGAGTGCCCGAATCCGATCACGGGACGCTAGTTGCGGGAACCGGAAGGGCGCGTGCGCTGGTTAACGCACGCCGAGGCGCAGGCACTCATCCGATCGGCGGAGCGGGTGAAGCAGGCGCCGCACCTGGCCGACTTCATCAAGCTGGCGCTGCACACCGGCATGAGGCGAGGCGAACTGCTCGGGCTGGAGTGGCGGCGGGTCGATCTCCAGGCGGGGCTCATCCACCTGGAGGCCGACCACACCAAGGCTGGAAAACGGCGCTCGGTCCCCATGAATGCCGTTGCGCGCGAAGCGATTATGGCGCGGCCGAGTTTCCGCGCTCAACATGCGCCGGACAGCCCGTGGGTGTTCTGCGACACCAGGGGCCTGCGTATCGCGGACGTGAAGCACAGCTTCGCCACCGCACGGAAGGCGGCGGGCATCGAGGATTTCCACATCCACGACCTGCGGCATACCTGCGCGGCCCCGCTGGTGAGTGCGGGCGTACCGTTGACGGAGGTTCGTGATCTGCTGGGACACTCGACGGTCATCATGACCGAGCGATACGCCCATCTGGCCCCGGAGAGGGTGCGCGACGCGGTGAGCCGTTTGGAGGGCGCGGCGTCACGTTTGAGTCACGTTGCACCAGTTAGCAAGGCGGGAGGAGTCGCTAACTGATTGTTTTAAATGGTGGGCGGTACTGGGTTCGAACCAGTGACCCCTGCCGTGTGAAGGCAGTGCTCTACCACTGAGCTAACCGCCCGAGAGAGGCCGCGTATCATAATGAAATGAGAACTGCTGCGTCAATTCTTTGTTTGATATTTAGCGGGTTACGCGGCGTGGCGCTATAATGGCCGGCCGTCCGCTGACGGACGCACCATTCATTTGCAACCTCGAGCCCGTTATGACCGTCAAGACCCGTTTCGCCCCCAGTCCGACCGGCTATCTCCACATTGGCGGTGCCCGTACCGCGCTCTTCGCCTGGCTCTATGCGCGCCGTCACGGCGGCAAGTTCGTGCTGCGCATCGAGGATACCGACCTCGAACGCTCCACCGCCGAGTCGGTCAACGTGATCCTGGAGGGGATGACCTGGCTGGGGCTGGAGTACGACGAGGGGCCGTTTTACCAGACCCACCGTTTCGGACGTTACGAGGAGGTCATCCAGCAGATGATGACCAAGGGGCTCGCCTATCGGTGCAGCTGCTCCAGGGAGCGCCTGGAGGCGCTGCGCGAGGAGCAGATGGCGAAGAAGCTGAAGCCGCGTTACGACGGCCACTGCCGTGGCAAACACGTCAATCCCGATGAGCCCCATGTGATCCGCTTCCGCAACCCCGAACAGGGCACGGTGGTGGTGAACGACTTGGTGCGAGGCAAGGTCGCGTTCAGCAACGAGGAGCTGGACGACCTGATCATCAAGCGCAGCGACGGCAGCCCCACCTACAACTTCGTGGTGGTGGTGGACGACATGGACATGGGCATCACCCACGTGATCCGCGGCGATGACCACCTCAACAACACCCCGCGCCAGATCAACATTCTGCGCGCCCTGGGCGCCGAGCCGCCCACCTACGCCCACCTGCCGATGATCCTCGGTGAGGACGGCCAGAAGCTCTCCAAGCGCCACGGTGCCGCCAGCGTCACCGACTACCGCGAGGAGGGCTATCTGCCGGAGGCGCTGATCAACTACCTGGTGCGGCTGGGCTGGTCGCACGGCGACCAGGAGATCTTCGAACTGGAAGAGATGATCCGGCTGTTCGACATCGCCGACATCAACAACTCCGCCTCGGCGCTCAATCTGGGCAAGCTGCAGTGGCTCAACCAGCATTACATGAAGACCCTGGAGCCGGCCTATGTGGCGCGCCACCTGAGTTACCAGTTCGGTAAGCTGGGTATTGACCCCAGCACCGGCCCCGATCCGCTGGCCGTGGTGGAGGCGTATCGCGAACGCGCCCACACCCTGGCGGAGATGGCGGCCCAGTGCATCTATCTGTACCGCGACTTCGACGAATACGACGCCGACGCCGTCAAGAAGCACCTGCGGCCGGTGGCGCTGGAGCCGCTGCTCAAGGTGCGGGAGGCGCTGGCGGCGCTGGAGCACTGGGAGCCTGAGGCGCTGCACGCGGCGGTGGAGCAGGTGGCCGCGGCGTTGGAGCTGAAGATGGGGAAAGTGGCGCAGCCGCTGCGCGTGGCGGTGGTCGGCGCCGCCGCTTCGCCGGGCATCGACGTCACCCTGCAGCTGGTGGGGCGCGACGCCTGCCTGCACCGCATCGATAAGGCCGCGGCGCTGATTCAGGCGCGCGCCGAGCAGAACTGACTGGTGCCCTGTCATAATAGGGCAACGCATACCACAAGGAACGCTACAGCATGGGCAGCAACGAGACCACCGCCCCGACCAATTTCATCCGCCATATCATCGACGCGGATATCGCTGCCGGCAAGAACGGCGGCCGTGTCGCCACCCGCTTTCCGCCGGAGCCGAATGGCTATCTGCACATCGGCCATGCCAAGTCGATTTGCCTCAATTTCGGTCTGGCCCGCGACTACCAGGGCACCTGCAACCTGCGCTTCGACGATACCAATCCGCACAAGGAGAACCAGGAGTTCGTCTCGGCGATCCAGGACGACGTGCGCTGGCTCGGCTTCGGTTGGGGCGACAAGGTCTACTACGCCTCCGACTATTTCGATCAGCTCTACCGCTTCGCCGTCGAGCTGATCGAAAAGGGGCTGGCCTATGTCTGCGACCTGTCGGCGGAGGAGACCCGTGCCTACCGCGGCACGCTGACCGAGCCCGGCAGGGAGAGCCCGTACCGTAGCCGCAGCGTAGCGGAGAACCTCGACCTGTTCCAGCGTATGCGCGCCGGCGAGTTCCCCGACGGTGCCCGCGTGCTGCGCGCCAGGATCGACATGGCGTCGCCTAATATCAACCTGCGCGATCCGACGCTCTACCGCATCCGCCACGGCGTCGTCCATCACCAGACCGGCGCCGAGTGGTGCATCTATCCGATGTACGACTTTACCCATCCCATCTCCGATGCGCTGGAGGGGATCACCCACTCCATCTGCACCCTGGAGTTCGAGGATCACCGTCCGCTCTACGATTGGGTGCTGGATAACATCAGCGTCCCCTGCCACCCGCAGCAGATCGAATTCTCGCGCCTCAATCTGCAATTCGCGGTGATGAGCAAGCGCAAGCTGACGCAGCTGGTGGACGAGGGTTTCGTGGAAGGGTGGAACGACCCGCGCATGCCCACCATCGCCGGCATGCGTCGCCGCGGCTATCCGCCCGCCGCGGTACGCGAGTTCTGCGATCGCATCGGCATCACCAAAGCCGACAACACGGTGGAGATGAGCTTGCTGGAAAATACCGTGCGCGACGACCTCAATGTCCATGCGCCGCGCCGTATGGCGGTGCTGCACCCGCTCAAGGTGGTGATCGAGAACTACCCGGAAGGGCAGGCCGAGGAATTGCCGGCGGCCAACCATCCGCAGGATCCGGCCTTGGGCGAACGCAGTATCCCGTTCTGCCGCGAGATCTACATCGATGCCGAGGACTTCCGCGAGGAGGCACCCGCCAAGTTCAAGCGGCTGGTGGCGGGCGGCGAGGTGCGGTTGCGCTACGCCTACGTCATCCGCTGTGACCAGGTGATCAAGAATGCCCAGGGCGAGGTGATCGAACTGCGTTGCAGCTACGACCCCGATACCCTCGGCGTCAATCCCGAGGGGCGCAAGATCAAGGGCGTGATCCACTGGGTCTCGGCTCAGCACGGGGCCGAGGCCGAGGTGCGGCTCTACGATCGGCTGTTCAGCGTCGCCAATCCCGACGGTGCGGCGGCGAAGGAGGGCAAGGACTACAAGGAGTTCATCAATCCCGATTCGCTGCGCACCCTCACCGCCTGCATGCTGGAGCCGGCATTGGCCGGGGCGCAGAGCGGCGAGCTGTTCCAGTTCGAACGTGAAGGCTACTTCTGCCTCGATCCGGCACAGGGCGCCGGCGGCAAGCCGATCTGGAATCGCACGGTCACGCTGCGCGATTCCTGGACCAAGATAGAGCAGCAGGGCGGCTGATGGTTGCCGTGTGGCGAGCGTATCGGTAGCGCAGGAATTTTGGTTCGAATTCCCGCATGCCGCAACCTTGACAGCGGCGTTTCCGTGTGTAGAATAGCGCTCTCTTTCGGGGCTATAGCTCAGCTGGGAGAGCGCTTGCATGGCATGCAAGAGGTCGGCGGTTCGATCCCGCCTAGCTCCACCAAGATATACCCGGGACTGAAGCCGCTTCAGTCCCGGTTTTTTTCAGGACAACCAGTTTTGTCCCCTTCGTCTAGAGGCCTAGGACACCGCCCTTTCACGGCGGCGACAGGGGTTCGACTCCCCTAGGGGACGCCATATATGGCCAGTCCGCTGCGGCAACTTTCGTAGCGGATTCGGCGATTCAGGGTCGAGGCTGCGTCCCTTTCCCGTCGGGGAGCGGTGAGCAGCTGAAGCCTTCTTCTCGATAGTTCCTCGATATCCCTCGGCCAGCGCGCCTGCAACCTGTCGACCGTATGACTCTCCGTCATCCGTTTTGGGTTTAGCTCGTACGTTCAACTATCCGCTACGGTTCGTTAAACCGTTTTCATGTGTATGTGTTCGGAATCCTGCCCGATTCTTGCTGGCCGCCATGGACACGCGTCCGTGTGCTTCGCTTGGTTGTTCGACTGACGCATGGCGTCGGGGCGGATGGATTTCCCAACCTCGACATAGTGTCGGGGGCGTTATTGGTTGCTACTTAATGTGAGCTTGCTGAGCAACGCGGTAACGCCGGCCTGTACCTATACAAGCACACAGGCCGGCTGACAGATCAGAAGTGTTGTCTGCACGCTACCTCTGAAACTCACGCAGTTGAGGTTTGGGACGCATGCCTGGATCCTGATATACGCGGGACGAGATCGGCTTGCCGTCCAGACAATCCTGATAGGCGTTCTGCATTTTCTCGATATCGGCCTCTATCCATCCGCAGGTGCCGCCACCTAGTCTACATATCTTAAGTTCCTTCTGGTCCGTCTGTAGCGCCCGTTGGATGCGTCCGCAGTTGGTGCTCGCCATGGCCAGGGCGCCCTGACTGAGCAACATCATGGCGGCGGTAGCCGCGGTGACAATAAATGCTTTGTACGGTGATTTCATTGCAATTTCCTCCGTTGGAGATGTGGTCTATCCAGAGACCGTGAAACGGTGGTGCTCGATCTCGATAAGAGCTGTTGCAGAAGCTGTGCCATACGTATCAAATTGAATGAAGTCACTAAAAACCAATAACATAGGAGGCGGGCGCGGTTATCTCGGCGCTTATTGAAGTGAAATGATTCCGTAAATGAAATTTGTCCGTGAAATTTTCGGGCATGATGGAAGCAATGAATGGCCGTTCGATAACCCGCTTTACCAACGGTACTACGCAAATTCAATCTGCCTGCGTCATTGCCGTTCAGTTCCGCATGAATTTATGAAGCAGAGGTATCGTGCGCCGAACCAAGGAGTGGTCTGCTCAAGCTTTATGCCGAATCCAAAAGTCGCGTCAAGTTCGTCTGCGCACCGATGTTTAGGCCCGACTTCTCCTGAAGTTGCACAGCATCCGTATGCCTGGGTCACAAATCTACCCCCCCCTAATCCGTTGGCGGATAACCGCGTTCTCCTTGACGCAAAGACGCGGCACGTAATTCCAGAAGATGGCCGTCAAGAGCTATGTGGCGTGAGGGGATGTCGCGCACGCCGTTTGCCGGATAAATACGCCTTCGAATTTCACTATTGAAATTATTTCGAATTTGCATTGAAACATTCTCCTGCACTCGTCGGTAATGCATTGATTCAGTTGATAGTTGTCGACTTGTCCTGTTTGGCACGAGTGTTGCCATGTCTCCTCCATAGCCACATTCAATCATTTTCGCAGCCAGCGCTTACATGTGAGCGGTCGTCACCGGCGACAGTGCCCAGAGGAGAAATATGATGGAACGACTGCAGCGCACCGCTCTTATGGGAGCGACGGTATTCCTAACGGTCGTTCTCGGCGCCTGTGGCGGCGGGGGGGGAGGGAACAGTACCTCCAGTGCTGCGATTCCTCTCATGGGGGGAACTGTGCAGGTCAATCCTTTGAGTTTGACCGGCAGTGACACCACACTGGCAGGCGACCCGGCTCATGTGGGTTTCAGCGATGGAATCGGTTCCGCAGCCAACTTCAACCAGCCCTACGCCGTTGCCACTGATGGTACCAATCTGTATGTGGCCGATTGGGCCAACCAAACCATCCGCAAGGTCGATATTGCTACCGGTGCCGTCACCACACTGGCCGGTCAGCCCGGTGTCGTGGGGTCGGCAGACGGTATCGGTAGTGCGGCACGGTTTAACTACCCTGCCGGTATCACCACCGATGGCACCAATTTATATGTCGCAGACAGCTACAATGCCGCCGTGCGCAAGATTGTGATCGCCACCGGTGCGGTTTCCACCTTGGCCAGCTGGACGGTTACAGGCGGTTCTCCGTTCAATAATCCGCAAGGCATTACAACGGATGGCACCGATCTGTACGTGGCCGACACCGGTAACGACACCATTCTCAAAGTTGTGATCGCTACCGGTCAGGTCACTACCCTGGCTGGACAGGCCGGTGTCGCAAGTTCCGCCGACGGCACCGGTACTGCGGCGAATTTTAATCATCCGAAGGAGATTGTCATCGACGGCACCAACCTTTACGTTGTCGATTCTGGCGACTCTAAAATACGCGAGATTGTGATTTCCAGCGGCGTGGTCACGACGCTGTCTACTACTATGGGTACCATTTTTGGCGGCCTGTATGGCATCGCCGTCGATGCCGGCAACGGCTATCTGTATGTGAGCGATGCCTATTCGGTTCGTCGGATCGACATAAGTAACGGTAACGGTACCGTTCTCGCAGGAGGGACATCCGCCGGTTCTGCCGACGGTACCGGCACTGCCGCGAGCTTCCATAATCCATACGGGATGACTACCGACGGTACCAATCTCTACGTGGCCGATACCGGCAACGACACCATTCGTCAAGTTGTAATCGGTACGGCGGCGGTGACCACCCTGGCGGGACAGGCGGGCGGCAGCAGTGGCTCAGCTGACGGTACCGCTACGGCGGCGTCCTTTTATCAACCCGTCGGTATCACTACCGACGGCAACAACCTTTACGTTGTCGATTCGCGCAACTGCACGATACGCAAGATCGTTATCGCCACCGGCGCGGTCACCACCTTGGCCGGCCAGACCGGGGTGTGGGGTGCCACCGACGGTGCCGGCAGCGCCGCGAGTTTCGGCTATCCGCAGGGTATCACCGCGGACGGCAGCGACCTGTACGTCGCGGACACCTATAACGACACCATCCGCAAGATCGTTATCGCCACCGGCGCGGTCACCACCCTGGCCGGGCAGGCCGGTGTACGGGGCTCCGCTGACGGTACCGGCAGCGCCGCGAGCTTCTATCAGCCCTACGGCATCACCACCGACGGCACCAACCTGTACGTAACGGACAGCTATAACGACACCATCCGCAAGATCGTTATCGCTACCGGTGCGGTCACCACGCTAGCCGGGCAGGTTGGTGTGCACGGTTCCGCTGACGGCATCGGCACTGCGGCGAGTTTCTATCAGCCCTACGGCATCACCACCGACGGCACCAACCTGTACGTGGCCGATAGAAACAACAATACGATCCGTACGATTGTGATCGCCACCGGCGCAGTCACCACGCTGGCCGGGCAGGCAGGCGTGTCCGGGTCGACAGACGGTAGCGGCAGCGCCGCAAGATTTATGGCGCCGGGAGATATCACTTGCGACGGCACCAACCTGTACGTGGCTGACACTGTGAACGACACCATACGCAAGATCGTTATCGGCACCGACGCCGTGACCACCCTGATCGGCAAGGCAGGGTATGACGGTTCCGCAGAGGGAAGCGGCGCCCAGGCACTGTTGGACAGACCTGCCGGACTCACTACCGACGGCCATAGCCTGTATGTGGTCGATTCCCTGAACAACGCCGTTCGCGAGGTCCAATAGCGGCCTGTTCTGAAAATGCGCCTGCGGATTTCGCTATGGCAATTGTTTCGCAATCGTATCGCCGGCTTTCTCGAACACCGAGATGACCAGATGATTTGTTGGATTGTTTTTCATGTGCCCCGCTTGGCACATGCGTTGCCATAACAACATCAGTGCGGATGGAGTCAGGATGATTTGGCCGCGCTGGCGGTAGCGGATGAGGCGCGGCTTGATAGCAGAGACAAAGGGACTGCGCATGATGCAACAGATGGTGAGGTGGGCGTGGGCGCTGTTGGTCTGTGCGTCGATGGCCGGTGCGCCCATTGCTTGGGGTGGCGCGCGTGGACCGCAGTGGACCATCGGCCGCGCGATCATCGCCCAAATGCGAAGCGCGATGTCGGCCGGCCCCAGGTTGTACCTGAAGCTGAGTTTGCGCAACACGGGTACGCCGGGGCGGATGCCGGTGCGCATCTATGGCCGCTGGACGCAGACACGTGCCGCGGGGGACAGCGGCGCAAGTCGTGGTGCCGGTCGGAGGGATGTTCCATGGCGCGGGTCGGGGACTGCCGGGCGCGGCACGGTTGCAGGAGGTCGATGGGCGATGCCGGGTGCGGCACCGCCACACGCGGAAGGCACCGCGGTATCGCCACGTTGGGGGACCCGCGGGGGCATTCATTCCGCAACGGCGACGCTGCCGCAGGGAATGCGTCTGCTGGGAAGCTACAGCCGCGAGGTGAGTCTGAATCAAACGACGATCCTCGAGGTGCCGTTGGCTGCGCTCGGCACCCCCGGGCGCGGTGTGACGCGGCTCGAAGTGGTGGTCATGACGGCGTCGCTGGTTACTGATCGTCAGTTCGTCGCGCTTGGTGCGAGCTAGCGGATGCGGGCCGGCGGCGATGACGGAGTTGTTATCAGTGAATAGACAGAGGTGAAGCCAATGTTTCTCAAACAGATGCGTATGCCCATGCGGATTGCGGGCGGTGTGTTGGCGGCGACGGCGGTATTGGGTCTTGCCGGTTGCGCGGGAGCCAGTCGTCCGCATGTCGACCATTCGGTAACGAGCCGGGAATTGGCCAGTCTGCCGCCGCTGCGCGGTCCGGCGAAGAAGGTGACCATTTACCTATTCACCAGCAGCGTGCCCGAGGTCTCCGCGGGCGCCGCCACCGATATGTTCAGTACGGCGCTAATCAAGTCGCATCGTTTTGCGGTGCTTGAGCGCCAGCGTCTCAGCGAAGGCGTTTTGCGCGAAAAGCAGATGAACTCGCAGGGCATGACCAACGGCAATACCGGCCAGGCGGTGTTGACCGGCGCCGACTACGTGTTTCACGGCACGGTCAGCGAGGCCAATACCGGCGCCTCCTCTAACGGTGTCGGCGCAACGGTGCGTGGGTTGGGTGTCGAGACCAGTAACCAGAAGGCGGTGATCGCTGTGGACGTCAGGGTGGTCGATGCGCATAACGGCGCGGTGCTCGATGCAGTGGATGTCCGCCGTGCGGTCAAGGAGGGTGGCGTAGGGGTTTCCGGGATCGGGGCTTTTATCCAGAGCTTCACCAACAAGGATCTTCAGGGGGCCGACGTCAGCGTCAATCATGAGCATAAGGAGGGCGTGGATCGGGCACTGCGCGAATGCATCGAGGAGGCGGTCTACCAGGTCGCCAAAGACTTCAGCCGCTGACCATTATGCCTCTACGTCGCCCGCTGGTCGTGCTGCTGCTGTGGTCGCTGTCCGCGATCGCGTGGGCCGGCGCGCAACAAGAGTGGCGGGTGACGGCGCTGGGGATCAACGCGCCGGTCGCGGTAGGCGGTTGGTGGTATCAGGGAGGATCGCCGCTGACGCGCGGTCTCCATGTCGACGGCACCTATGTCGCATTGTATGCCGTCGATGTGTTTCCGGGCATGCAGTACACGGTGCAGCTGAGTGTGCCCTCATCGCTGCAACATATCCGCGCCTATCTCTATGACCGCTGGCCTCTGCTTGCCGGTGCGCGCCGCGTAGCGCTGCCCAACGGGCCGTTGGTGGTGCCGCCGAGTGCTGCGCGCTTCGTCTACCGCTGGCGGGTGGGAATCGCGGCGCGTAGCAGCAGTAACCTGCTGTACCTGTTGCTGGCTTATCCGCGTTTTCCGGGCAGGCATTCGCACTGGGCTCCTCGCATCGTGGTGTATGCGCCGCCTCTTCTGCCTGGACAAAATATGGGCGACGGTGTGACCTACCTGCAAGGACCGCGTGCTCTGGTGCTGTCGGGTAGCGCCCCCGCCGTTTCCTATTTGCTGCAACCGGCGGAGCCCGTCATACAGGCCGCCGCAAGCCCCGTTTGGACACCGCCCGGCGATTTGATCAGTAACGGAAACTTCCGCGCGGGACTGAAGAATTGGGTTCCTCAGATTGTGAGCGATGCAGGACGTAAGGCGGTCAATGTTGACGCCGGCAGTCTGCGCCTTGCTCCCGGTGGTGCAGTGCGCCAACAGCTCGATGCCGATGTCGCGCACGCGGCTTCCCTGGTGTTGTGGACCGATCTGCGCCTGAACACCGAACCGCGCAGCGGTACGGTCGCTCCGGCTTTGGTCATTGCGTTGTGTTATCACGACGTAGGCGGCGCTGCCCACTGCGGTAACGATGCCCGCCGTATCCGATTTTATCCGGCGACGGCGAAGGCGACGACGAACGCGGACACCGGTGCACGGTCCGCGCGGCGCATACCGACAGGCCGCTGGTTTCACTTTCAAGCCGATATTGACACGTTGAAGCCGGCACCGGCGCGGCTGGACTCCATCGCACTGATTGCAGCAGGCAAGGCGGGGGGGGCGCAGGTGCGGGACATCCATCTGATATTGCGGGGTGATGACGATGCAACGAAGTAAGTCACGGTTTCTTGTAGCGGCGGCCATACTGCTGCTGATCGTCTCGTCGCCATTGCTGGCGGGACCGTTGGATCGCAGCGATGTGGGGCCGCGGGTCAATCCCGCCACCAACGACATGCTGCGCGTGCCGGGGGTCGTCGGTATGGATCCTCAAAGTGCACTTGCGGCGCTGCAACAGGCGGGACTCAATCCGCAGGTCCATACCGTGCGGCAGACAATGAAGATATATGCGGGGCAGGAAGGGACGGTGGTCAAGCAGCTGCCCGGCGCCGGCGGCGTGGCAATGCTCGGTTCGTCCGTGGGCATTACGGTATATGAGCCGGGCGGATCTGCGCCCGGCGCAGCCGGTCCGGATCGGGGTACGCCTCCCACGGATCAATACGGCAACGACGGCGGTGATACAGGGGCGGCTCCGGGCCAGCCGGTAGAGGACGGCGGCGATGACGGTGCGGGGAGCGGTGCGGACAGTGGCGCGCCGACGCCGTTGCCGTTGCCTCCCGGTGGCGGCTGGCATGGCCCCACACAGGCACCAGTGATTTCCCCTCCCGCGTCGCCGCCGATTGCGCAGCCGACTGCGCCTGTCAGTCCGACCGTACCGGTCATCTCCGGACCCGTCCCTACAGCGCCGCCGGTGAAACCCGAAGGCCACAAGGCCCTGCTGAGTCCGCACCAAGGCGGCCTCTGAACCATGCCGCATAACAGTGACAACAAGGAGTCATAGCTATGAGCGAAGAAAGCAATAACACAGTAGATGCCGGAACGGGTGATCGCGCCGAGGTCGCAGCCGCCTCCATGGCGCAAACGTTCCTCGCGGTTATGTTCCAACCGGCCGGCTTCTTCGCCGCCATGTCGCGCCGTGGCGGTTACGTTCAACCGTTGTTGTTCATGGTGGTAATGGGGGTGGCCGCAGGCGTGGTGCGGGCGGTGCTCGGTTTGGTCGGTCTGGCGGGAGGTGTGTCGACCGCAATGTCGCTCGCCGCCATCGTCATCACGCCGATCTTGATTGCCGTCTTCGGCTTCGTCGTCGCCGCGGTGCTGTTCGTGATCTGGAAGATTATGGGATCGGAACAGGATTTTGAAACCGCCTATCGGTGCACCGCATACGGCAGCGCCATATCGCCGGTGACGCAGGTCCTGGCGGCAATTCCATATGTCGGCCTGATACTGAATCTGGCGTGGTGGACACTCATTCTGGTGGTGGCCAGCGTTCAGGTGCATCGGATCGGTCGCACGAACGCTGTCGTGGTGTTCGGGATTATCGCCGTGATCTTTGCCGTCATCGGTGTCGGCAGCGAGCTTGCCGCGCGCCGCATGGCCGGTGCGCTGGATCAGGCACAACATAAGTTCGATTACGATCAGGGCAATCGGCAGGATGCGGGCAAGGCGATGCAGCAGTTGGGGACGATGTTGCAGAACATGGGCAAGGCCGCGCAGCAGCATCCGCAATCGGGCCAGTGAGCGGCGTCGGAACAGGAGCCATTGTGGTTTGTGGCAGGCAGGGGATGCCGCCTGTGGACGGAATCTTGGGGCGGGAGGCGGATATCACAATGAAACGATATCAGGTATGGGGCGCGGCGTTGCTGCTGATGGCGGCCACCGTTGCCAATGTATATGCCGGGACTATCGCACCGATCTATCCCGGCGCCGTCCCCGACACGGTTGCCGGTGACGTCACGGCCCGTGTCTATCTGTCCCGCGCTCCACTGAAGACGGTGGTCGCTTGGTATGGCGCGAAGGTTGGCGCCATGAGCCGTACAGCGGCCGGTAGATTGGCGCAGCCGCAACATATCGGTGAACCTCTAGGGACGACCGATCCGAAAATCGAAGTCAATCGCATGGGGCGGGTCCTCATGGACCAAAGCGAAGTGGTGCGTTCGCTGAAGGACATGACGATGACCAAGGATATCGGGGTATTGTGCCAAGGCATGCATATCAATCCGCCCAAAACCATGGACGGGGATGGCGCCGCGCAGGCGACGGGCGGCAATGATGCCGTCGCGCGGCAGATGGCCCAGATGCAGCAAAAGCTGCTGCAGATGATGCCGGTCAAAACGCCGCAAGATCGCGAGATCGCACGCATGGGCGACCTGTTCGAGGTGATGCGGACCGAGGCACTCGGCGGACGTTACGGCCACACCAAGCAGCAACTACTCGCCGTGTATGCCAAATACAAGCATCTGGAGACGGCCTGGTATCCCTCGGTGAAGAGCGGCAACGGCCTGATCGGCTACGATCGGTGGCTGCTCGCCCGCGAACGGCAACAATCGGCACGGCAGAATAGCGCCGGGTCCGGCGATATGCAGGCGCTTGCGGCACGTATGCAGGCGGCCGCGGCGGCCGGTCGCATGGACGAGATGGAGGCGCTCAGCCAACAGGCGCAGCAGGGTGGTTCCATGTCGACAACTTCGACGCTGTTTCATGACCAGTGGGATCACTGGTTGGCTATCCTGAAAAAACTTGATGCCCATGCCTACCGCACGCGCATAGTGATCAATACGCAACCCAAGAGCTGGGGCTATTGAGTCCGAACGCGGGCGCTGCCGGATATGGCCCGGTCCCAAGGCGCTGTAGCGTACAGTCTGTCGCTTGACGTTTTCATAACGTTCCGGGCGTCAGCATAAAAAAACGGTCGGCGCCGTCTTGGTGGAAATCGCTTCTCCACAAGGATGTGCGCTACCGTAGCCGTAGGGTGGCGGCCCATGTGCCGCCCGCGAAGCGCAGGTACCGTCAATGTTGAAGCCGATCGATTCGGCCGAGCCTCGGCGACCGGCCAAGCTGAATCCGCCGCGTCCGCCGATCTCGGTTTTCCGGCGTAACCGTCTTTCTCGCCAGATCAAGTGGGTGCTGGAGGCGGGAGCCGCGCTGTGGGTGCAAGGGCCTGCCGGCGCGGGGAAGACGACGCTGATCGCCAGTTTTCTGGAGACTGAGCAATGCCCGGCCGTCTGGTATCGCCTGGACGTAGATGATGCCGAACCCGCCGTATTCTTCCGCAATATGCGGCTCACCTGCAACGCGACGCGGGCCGATACGCCGCTGCCGTCGTATGACCCGCGTATCGGTCAGGACCCGGTGCGGTTTGCGTCCACATTCTTTCGTGTCTATTTCGAGTCCATGCCTGCCGGCGCGGTGCTGGTGCTGGACGATTACCACGAGGTCGAATCGGACGGCGTCCTGGATGCCATTCTGGCGGCGGCGCTGGCCGAGCTACCGATGGACCGACATCTGGTGATCATCAGTCGTGCGGCCGCACCGAAGACGGTGGCGCGGTTGTTGGCGGAGGGGCGGTTGCAGTGTCTGGGATGGGAGGCGTTGCGCCTCAACGACGACGAGGCGCGGCAGATAGCGCGGCTGCGCCTGCCGCGCGCGCAGCGTAGCGAGCTGGCGGTGGAGGAGCTCAACCGGCGGGTCCAGGGCTGGGTCGCCGGGCTGGTGCTGTTGTTGCAGCAGGGTGCAACGGCCGATCTGACGACGGCGCCGACGCCGGATACCGTCAATGAATACTTCGATACCCAATTGTTCGGTCGGCAGGGGAGCGACGAATTCGACGTGCTGGCGGCCTTGTCGTTGTTCGCCGATTTCACACCTGCGATGGCCGAGGCGATGAGCGGCGATCCGCAGGCGCCGACACGGGTGGAGAAGCTCTATCGGCGCAATTTTTTTCTTACCCGCCACCAGGGTGAGGCAGGCACCCTTTCGTATCGATTTCATCCTCTGTTTCAGAACTATCTGCGTCGAGAACTGGCTGTCCGATTGTCGGCGGAAGAGCAAGCCGCGCTGCAGTTGCGTGCGGCCGACATTCTTTCCGGTCAAGGTGCGGTGGTGGAGGCGGTGCGCTTGTATCAGGCGGCGCAGGCATGGCCGCAGGCCGAGGCACTGTTGGTTGCCGAGGCGCCGCAGATGTATCAGAACGGTGATTTTGGTTCGCTGCGTCAGGCGTTGGGCAGAATGCCCGAGGAGAGGCTCGAACGGAATGCCTGGTTGCTGATGTGGCGCGGGGCGGCGACGGCGATTCATGGGGCGAGCCTGGGCCGGGCGGATCTGGAGCACGCCTATGGGCTGTTCCGCGATGGGCATGACCTGACAGGGGCGTTGACCGCGTGGTGTACGCTGGTGGAGGGGTTCATCTTCGAGTGGGGGGATTTCCATCCGCTGGATCGATGGATTGACGTCTTCGACGAGTTGGAACCGGCATTGGCGCACGCGCCGCCGCCGCTCATGCATCGCGCCACCGTTGCAATGTTCGGCGCGCTGTTCAACCGCCGTCCTTTCGGGCCACGGGTGGCCGAATGGGCCGAGCGCACCGAGGAGGTCTTCCTGGATACGGTCGACACGGTAACGCGCGCATTGGTGGTAAGCAATCTGGCGTTTTACTACGGTTTCACTCGCGGCCGGATGAGTCGGGCCGCCGCGTTTTTGAACGACATCAAAACGAGCGAAGGATCGGGGTTCGACAACCCGATCGCCGATATCGTGTTTCTCGGTCACTTTGCCGTGGTCAATCTGTGGAGTACCGGTGACGTGGACGTCAGCTTGGCGGCCATCCGCAAGGGTATCGACAGGGTAAAGGAAACGGGCGTCCACATGACGGACTTTCTGCTGTATGCGACGGGTGCCTGGACCTCTATCGCCGCCGGTAATTACCAGCGCGCCGACTGGTTTATCGATGGCCTCGGTCGCGTCTTTAACCACGATGCGTTGCTCAATCGCTGTGTCTTTCACGATACCAACGCCATTGTGAATGTTCATCGCGGCAACATAGAGCTTGCCCGCGCGGAATCGGATATAAGCCTGGAACTTGCAAGCCGCGGCGGCATGCCGTTTGCTCAATGCGCATGCCTGTTGACGGCCTCCCGGGTACGCAGTGTGGCGGGTGAATGGGATGATGCCGAACACTTCCGGCAACGCGCTGCCGAGATTGCCGCGGCGATGGACAATCAGTTGATGCTGAACCAACTGGTTTGGTTCGAGGCGGCCGACCTGTTGCAACGATACGGCGAGGATGCCGTACTTGAGCCTTTGCAGCGGGCGCTGGGCGGCGGACGGATCGGCAATATTTTCGCCAACCTCTGGCTGGAGCATGAACGCTTTGCGCGCCTGTGTCATATTGCACTGGTCCACGATATTGAGCCGGATCATATCCGGCGGCTGGTGGGCAACTTGGGGATGCGGACACCTGAGCCGGAATGGGGACGTGACGGTTGGCCGTTCTCGCTGCGCATCGAGTTCCTTTCCGGGTTGCGGGTTACAGTGTTGCGTAACGGCGAATACCGGCCGGTTACATTGCAGGGACGGAGCGGGCAGCTGCTGGAGGCTCTGGTGTGGCTGGGCGGCCGCAATGTCAGCCAGGAACAGCTGGCCGACATCCTGTGGCCGGACGCAGAGGGTGATGCGGCCCGGCGCAACTTCGATACCACGCTGCACCGGTTGCGCCGCGGGCTCGAGGACGAGCGCCTGCTGCCGCTTGAAGGCGGCCGGTTGAGCCTCGACCCGGGCCTCACCTGGAGCGATGTCGGTTCGCTGGAGACGGCGCGCCGGGCGTTGCAACGGGCGCAGCAGGCGGCCGACGATGGGGCGGTAGCACAGGCGCAGGCGCGATTGGTCGAGGAGGCCGCGGCATTGGCAGCGACGGCTGCGGCAGGCGGGCCGTTCGCGGCGTACAGCGCGGCACTGCGACGCGAAGTGGAACAGGCGTTCGGGCGGGCGGGGGCCTATTGGCAGGAACGGGACGCTTGGCCGGAGGCGGTCCAGGCTGTGGAGGCGCGGCTGCGCCTCAACCCGTTGGCCGAGGCTGCCTATGCCCAACTCATGCGCATCCATCTCGCCCGCGCCATGCCGGCCGAGGCGCTGACGGTCTACCGGCGGTGTACCGAAAATATCAAACAAATCCTCGGGGTAGCGCCGGGTGCGGAAATCGAGGCACTGCGGCGCGAGTTACCCTAGTGCCCTGACGATCTCGGGGGACTCCGAAAGCGCCGATTAGAGCGAAACAGGCCCCCCGCAGGGCGAATTGCGCTTTTGCAATTCCCCAGCAACTCAAATGCATTTTTGTAAGACGAATGTAAGAGCGCATGTTTCATCATCGTAATCCTGTTCAATGGAGACCGCGGCCCGGAGGGAGGGGAACGTGCTGCAGAAGCTCGCGCCAGCGCACACGGCGGAGCGTGGTACCGGTGACGGGCGCGTGCGCTTTGGAGTCCAGGCCAAACTTGGCTTGAGCGTCCTGGTGGCCGTTGTGGTCTCGGCGCTCATCATCGCCATGACCCTGGACATGTTCGGCCGGGACCGGGTCTACCGGGCCAATCTCGAAGAGTCCGCGGCAATGGTGCAGGCCGCGAGCCTTGCCTTCTCGCAGGCGCTGCGTCATGACGACGAGGTATTGCTTGACGCTCTGGTGCACGAATTGCAAAGCCGCAACGACCTGCATATTCGTGAGGCCTACGTGCTCGACACGAACGGCCGTGTCGTGGCTCATTCGATCAGTTCCGAATACGGCAAGCATTATCCCCTGCCGGCATTGTTGCGTACGCAAAATCCTCCGCGTCTGTATCGGGTAATTGCCTCCGGGGCCCCAACCTTTAAAGTGGTCAGCCTGTTGCAGGCGCAGGGGCGCACGCTCGGTGCTTTGATTGTCACCTTCAGTACCGAACAACTGGCGCAGAGCCTGCATTCGGAACTGGTGTGGGTGCTGGGCACTACTCTTCCCGTGCTGCTGCTGGCGGGACTGGGACTGCTGCTGTTCGGACGCAGTATGGTAAAACGCCTGGTGATGTTGCGTACCAATATCCTGGCGGTAGGTCGCGGTGAGCGGAGCGAATCGGTCGCGGTGCGCGGTGGTGACGAGATCGCATCGCTGAGTGCCGCCTTCAACCAGATGCGCCAGGACTTGGTGATGCTGGACAAAAAAGACCACGCTTCGACGGAGACCATCAAAGACCTCAATCGCGAACTCAATATCCAACTGCATCAGGTACAGTTGTTGAAAGAACAGTTGGCGGAGGAGAATGCCGATCTGCGTCGACGTCTCAGCGGCATGAGTGGCGATCCGGATTTCATCGGGCGCAGCGAGCCGGTAATGCGCCTGTTGGAACAGGCGGGACAGACCGCGCCGCTACCTATCAATGTTCTTCTCAGTGGAGAAAGCGGGACCGGCAAGGAATTGTTGGCGAGTTTCTTACACCGACGAGGGGAACGTGCAGACGGTCCCTTCATTAAGGTCAACTGCGCGGCGCTGCCGACGACGCTGATCGAAAGCGAGTTGTTCGGCCACGAGAAGGGGGCCTTCACCGGCGCGACAGCACAGCGCAAAGGAAAGTTTGAGTTGGCTCACGGCGGTACCTTATTTCTGGATGAAATTGGCGAATTGCCGCTGGACTCACAAGCGAAGCTTCTGCGGGCCTTGCAACAGGGCGAGATTCAGCGCGTCGGCGGTAGCGCTCCGATCATGGTGGAGGTGCGATTGGTGGCGGCCAGCAATCGCAATTTGGCCGACGAGGTCAGTCGCGGAACATTTCGCGAGGACCTCTATTATCGGCTCAAGGTTATCGAGTTGTATTGTCCGGCCTTGCGCGAGCGTTTCGATGATTTACCGATTCTGGCTCAGCATTTCGTGGAGCACTACAGTCACAAGCTGGAGCGCGCGGTCGTCGGCATTTCGCCCAATGCATTGCAGCGTCTGAACCAATATGGCTGGCCGGGAAATGTGCGTGAACTGGAACATGCCATCGCCCGCGCCGTGGCATTGGCGGAGACTCGCGTGCTGGGCGTAGAGGATTTCACGTTTCTGCCCAATACCGGTTCCGGAGTCGCTGATCTTGAATATACGGCAGTACCTGAGACGGCGTTTGACGAACTGCTGCGTATCTGCGCTCTGAGCAGCGACACAGTAGAGGGGGATATATGGGAACGCACTACTGCGGCGTGTGAACGGATATGTCTCACTGCTGCACTCAATCAATCGCCCAACCAGAAAGAAGCTGCGGTGTTGCTGGGGATTACGCCGACCAAGATGCATCGACTGATGTACAAATACGGTCTCAAACGACCCGCGGTGTCGGCGTAATTGCATATTTCAATGGTTATTAAGGTGATAACGCAAGAGTTTTCAACCACAGGGAACATGGAGCAAGTAACAAGATCGGCAAAATCCTGTTCTATACTGTTCATCGCAAAGGGCTCCGCATCCGAAGAGCATTGGAATTCCCGTATGTTTCCCGTGGTTGATTTCAGTATTTGTTTTGAAAACGTATTTAATACGACACCTTGTGGTATCCGCGCGGCACCTCGAACAATTGCGCTGGCACAGCAGCAGTATTGATTTTCATAATCTCCGTCGTAGAACTGAAGATCGTTCTCATTCCGGTTGGGGTCTGCTGGTTCGCGGTCTTGCTGCTATGGAACATTCCGCTAAGCAGCCCGCCGATATTTCCTGCGGCACGCTTCAGCGCGGCCTCCCCATTGGCGCTCTCACTATTGCCTGATTCGTCGCCTTGCGCATCCGACCGCCACTTGACGGAGATGGAAATCGGATAACCATGAATTTTTCCCAGGGCTCGTTTTAGATCGTGTCGGTTTCTTCCCGAGATAAAACCCAACATACTCAATCCGAACTGCTGTTGTTGTTGCGGGCTTATGGTCATACCAAGATGCTTAAGATAGGCGCTATTGTAGGCAAGTTCGGCGTCTTTTAGGATGTGCAGCGAACGCGTCTCGGGTGTCGCCCAAATATTCGATGTCATAACGCTCTTGCTGCGGCTTTTGGTGCGGGTGTTTTCCGTGACCACCAGCCATTTCATCAGATATTCCTTGCAGCGATAGCCGTTGATGGTGTTGCGTTTTCCTGTGGCCTGGACAGTCAATTCGTTGCGCACCACTCGAGTATGGTCTGTGTCGCTTTTGGTGTGTCTTTGCCGTTCGGAATCACGCGAACCGCTTTGGTGCGTATTGGAAGCCGCTTCGGCATTGTCGGCGGTCATGGGGAGTACGGTGTAGGTATGGCGTGCCGTGTTCAATGAAATGATTCGTCCCTTGTCGACACGGTAGATAACGACCGACGAATGAGCGCCGCCAAATTTGCTGAGGATGCTGCCGGTAAATCTCATGGTGCTTTCGTAGCGCTTTTCCTTACCCTTTATATATTCAGTGGAGGTGTTGTTGCTGGCACCTAAACCCATAATTCCTCCGAAATGGGTTGCGCGTGTAACCGTGACGTCTGCAATAACGGTGGTCGGCAGCATCAACACAGTTGAAAACCCTAAGGCAATGGTGACGGCTACGGCTCGATATGATTTTATCATTGTCTGTTCTCCTTTCGGTCCGTCAGATAGTATGTCGTCTTGCTTATTGTGCGAGCTTGACGAAATAGGTGATCGTGAACTTGTTCTTGTTATGTGCAGTTCATGTGGTGTTGGATTAGGCTTCTGCGATATTTATGTCGGCTGATCTCGTTGTTGAGCTGCGCTACTTTCTGTGGCGGAATAGAGTTACCGTTCGTGCCCGGCGGTTTTTAGGCGCTTTTCGCATGCTTGATAATTGCGGTGCGCCTGGACCATGGCGTTGTACCTGTTTCTACATTGTCTGCGGCGAGCCCAATATTCCGCGGCTGCGCTGGTTTCATATTTTGGTGGCGGGTTGACTATTCCTCCCATGCAGGAAAACCAGGCTGTCAAAGCGGCGTGATCGGCGGCGTCTTCGCGTACGCACTGTTGCATATGGGGGGTGATGTTGCGCCCTTGTCGCGACATTTGGCGCGCCGTAGCAATGCCTGGCATGGCCATGCCCAGTGCCAGCAGTACAACGGCAATCCTGGCGTGGCGCGCATTATGAAAACGAATATTCACGTCTATTCCTCCGAATGTTTAGGGGGGATGTTTATTTGTCGTGCGGTCGATAGTAAATGCGCACCGAGGTTCGGTATGCCGCCGGTGCTTCAAGCAGGCCGCCGCAACCGCCGTACCGGCCACTCTGGAAAGTGACGTCGACGTCTGCGGGATGATGTTGGTACTGCACCTTGTCGACTGTCAGGTAGTTGATTCCCGGCCCCGCGGTCTCGAATACGCGTTTTGCCTTCAAGTGGGGGTAATGACGCTGGTACCAGGCGATGATATTGCTCAGCGGATCTTTCGAAACTAGTTCGATCATGGGGACGTCCTCAGAGTCGGATACCGCCCCCCCGCCCCGCGCCCAATTGATAGCAAGACTGCCTGGGTAGGCTTTGACGCCTACCGTTGCCGCCGACGGGAAACTGCAGCTCGTTTTCAAGCTGCCTTCTTTGGTCATGTGTTGATGGGAGAGCTTGCTCCACATCGCCACCATCTTGTCGGCCTGGGGCGACCAAGGTGCTGTCGGCGCAATGGGCGCGGCCACGACTCTCAGCGAGACTAAATAGAGGCAAGCGGACGAGGCCAGGAGCAGTGTTTTCACTAATGGATTCATCATGTACTCCGATAGGTTGTAGACGTTGTTCCAAACATGTATTGAACGCGTGCCGTTGCCGTAGTCGCCGGGCTTGTCGGACTTGGGCGGATGCTTGCCTCGGCGACGGCCAATTCCGGCGGTAGCGCCGCCGGAAATAGGCTCTGGATGAACGCGCAACGACCGCAGTTCAAATAAGTTCCTTGTTGCACATCGGTCGCCTCCGCTGGTGCGCACTCAGGGATGCTTGCGCCAGTTGGGAATCCGGGGGAGCACCGCCGAGTGCCAGACAGGATTCGCCAGACGAGGTGCCGTGTTGGGTCCCGTTGGACGACCCACAGGTGAACGCACCGGTGCGGCGTTTCCCTGCAAGCGTTTCATCGTGTAATGGTCCTCGAAGATCACGCGTCCGCCGTTGTGGCCGTAGTACTCACCTTCGACCGTGTCGCATTGATTGCTCGTGAATACTCCAGTGAAGGTGGCGAAGGTTTCAGGTTGACTGGGGTCGTGGAGATTGACGATCAGACGGTACTGCCTCCCGATCATTCGCACGAAGGCGTGACCCTCGACGCGGGAAGCGTTGGGCGTTGCACGATAGACGGTCACCGTTGCCTTGCCGTCGGTCGCAAACGGTATCGGCTGACGCTGCGAGCCGTTGGCCAGCCAGACGGGCCACGAACCGGAGAAGTCGCACCGTGCGCTGTTCGAAGCGCCGTTCCCGTTGACCGGATGTCCCTGCGGGGGAGGAGGATTGACCGGCTGGCCGCGCACGGGACCGAGGCACCGCACCTCGGCTGTGAACTGGCGGTGCTTGTCCGCCAAGCTTCCGTTGATGTCGTCGATTCCCCATCCGGAGTTGTCGTTGAAGCTTACGCCGTACGGGTGGCTAATCCGTTTGGTCACGGGGCCCTTCACGTCCTGGCAAATCGCGCGGTACCCGGCGTCGGAGATGGGTGTGGCGGTTAGCTTGCGGGAGAACGTACACAAAGGGGGATCCATGGTCAGGTATCCGACACCTGCACCCTTGTCGGTGACCGTGTTACCGGCTGCTGTTTTGAAGAGATAGGTGTCCACGAATAGCTCGACGTTCTCTATCTTGCGACAGCTCCCGAGAATGCCTGTCGGTTTCTCTGTGCGTGAGACCTTGAACACTACGGTGCGATTGCCAACGACGCTGCCGGAGTGGCCGACCGTGATGCGCAGCATTGGCGGCGTGACCGGCGCGACGCTTATAGTCGCCTTGGCATGAGCGGCACCTGTGGCCAGCAGGAACATAAAGGTTGCGCCTGTGATGCGAAGAACGCGTGGAACGAATGTGTGCCAGCGGAGCGGCGGCGATGCGGCGAATATGTTTGGAGAGATGATCATGTCGGACTCCTTGGTGATTCTGTCGACTGACTGACGCCATAGGCCTCAATGCCGGACGAAATTCTCCTGAACCTTGCGCGTGGTAAAGTCCGAATAGTGTTCTACCAGGCTGATATAATGGCAGTCGGGGCTCACCGTTCCTTCGGCATAACCCATAATGTTGCTGGTCTTGGCGTGACTGAATATCAGTACGGTGCGCGTTCTTGCGTCATAAGTCAGGAGTTCGTAGAGGTCGCCGCGCAAGCCTGACTCATCGATCTTGTATTCGAATAAGGTCGATTTTGGGGTATACAGCAGCGTCATGCGCTTTTTGCCCGTGGCGTAGGTATAAGGATTCTCCTTCCACACGCCGGCGAGGTTGCACGCTCCGCTTTTAGGGACACTCTTGGGCTCGGCACCGGGTTGCACACCGTGGCCGATCGGATCGTTGTAACAGCACTCTCCGTGGAACTGTGTCTTGCCGGATTGGGGAGAGGTGCCCCAATGAGGTGTGCCGCTGCTGTGTGCAGTGGCCATTGCGGGTAGTCCCAGAAGCAGGGCGCATAACAGGTACGGCAGGCGCGTTTCCATTTCGATTCCCCTTCGGTTTATCGGCGTTCCGGTTGTATACCGGACGCAAATTCTCAGGGCAACCACCGTGCCAGGATCACCGTTTTGACTCGTTCAATAACAATATCAACGGGTTGGAGGAAGATTCGCAGAATGTCTCTGGGCAGAAAAAAGTTCAGATTCGGAATAATTTCAATTTCGTAATATCACTAGCGCAGTTTGGATAATGGTATGACCCGCAATACGGCGCACGATGCCTGCTTTTAGCTTCGCTGAGCACTCTCCGCGCGCCGAATGATAAGCCGCAATTGCGGCCTCTCCCCATTGTTTAGGTCGATAAGAAACAGCCTGCTGTTGAATTGGCTGCCGTCGTGCGCTATTGCGTAGAATAGCTGCCCTATGCGACAGAGGAATGTCAGATGCGGATTTGGGCTCCCATCTTGCAGCCATTCGGTCTGGGACAGTTGCGGCAACAAGAGCGAGATGTGGTGAGCGATCAGATCGCCGTGCCGAAAGCCGAACAATTCTTCGGCGCTTTTGTTGCAGTCGTAGATCACGCCGTTTCGATCCAGGCTCAAGGCGGCAGGTTCTTCTCCGCCGGCATTAAGCGCGCCCGGCGTTCCCGGGTTTATGAGCGTTATGTCACGCCGTGTGGGCATGGTCATCTTGTGCCTCCTCGATATCGTGCCGGTTGAGCGCGACCAGCCGGCTTCGAGTCCTAGAGAACCGAGCTATCCCGATGTCGCCGTCGACACTGGCATGCCGATTGTTTCCGGCGTGGTTGATGCGGGCGTGAATCTGATTTTTGCCGCCAATGGCGCTATCGTTTCGCGGCCGATTGTTGCGCTGCTTCGGTCAACGCAGGCAATATTCCGTTGGCGTGGACCGCTCTCATCTGCGTGTAGCCTTAAATCCGAGGGCCGGAAACCGGCATGGCATTCGCGTTGCGTGGGCGAGCTACGGCGCCGCTTGGCGGCGTCATGGTCGCCAGGGTAACGCGCGGCAGGATGACTCCCTGCAATGCAGGAATCGCTGCGAGACGCCGGATCAACGTTCGGCTACTGCCGACCAGTCGCACTTGGTATCCCAAACGATGAGCGTGTCTGGCGAACATGGCCAATACCGACAATCCCCCGTCCGATACCGTGGTGACACGGCACATGTCCAGACAGTACTCCTGACAGGAGTCCGCAACATGCGCCAATATGTCGGTGAGTTCGTAGACCGTCGAAATCGCCAGCTGTCCCGACAATGTGATATGCAGCGTTCCATTCACCTGATGCGTTTTTATCATGAGGATTCTCCGCTTGGTGATTTTTATAGCGTTGCCGGCATATCGCCGGTGTTTCCCCTGCCGCTGGTTATGGGCCGTCCCTGGCATTGCTCTCCCGATCTATCGCTGAACTCCGGACTAGGGTTCGGGAACCATATTATGAGGTTGAAAAGTTGGTCAACATGGGTGGAACCCCGATAAATGTCTAGGGGAATATCACGGATAATGACTACAATTCATGCGCGAGCGAGTGGTAGCCGCCGAACCCGGCATACCGGCGCAGAACCGAATCCTCGATGATTCATTGACCGGAGAGAACGGGGTGCTGCTGCGTGAACGTCAACCAGACTAAAGCTGATCGAAAAGCTTGGCGCATCCTGATCGTGGATGACCACCCCCTGGTGCGGGTCGGCCTTGCCAGCCTGATAGAAGGAGAGTCGGACATGGATGTCTGCGCTGAGACGGGCGATATGCGCGAGGCACTGGAACTGGTTAGAACGACAGCTCCGGATTTGGTTACGATCGACCTGTCGCTTGCCGACGGTAACGGCCTGGAACTGGTCAAGCGTCTGCGCGCCTATGATGGTGCGATTAGGATTCTTGTCTGCTCGATGCACGACGAGGCACTTTTTGCGTATCGGGCATTGAAGGCCGGGGCGATGGGCTATATCGGCAAAGAGCAGGCTACCACGCACGTAATCGATGCCATTCGCCAAGTGCTCAAGGGCAAGATATGGCTGAGCGAGAATATGACCGAGCGAGCGCTTCAGGGTGTCGCTCATGGTGGTTCCGTCGCGAACCCGGCGACGATCGACGGCCTGAGCGACCGGGAGTTGGAGGTTTTCGGGTTAATCGGGCGTGGCATGGGGCCCTCGGAAATCGCCGAGCAGCTTCATCTCAGTGTCAAGACCATCGAAACGCACCGGGAAAATATCAAGAAAAAACTGAGTCTGCGTTCCGGTAGCGAACTGATTCGTCTTGCCATGCAATGGACCCTGGATCAGAGATGATGGCGGCGTATGCTGCGTCGTGTGCATTAGCGGGGCAGGATTATGATCAAACAGCGCTATTCCCCGACAACTGATGCGGAAGTGTCCGACCGTTTTTCAAGCGCGGGATCGGGCGCTCCCGCCACGTCCAATCTTCTGGCGGAAGATCTGCTGCGTGCTCAATACGAGCTGTTTCTGGCGCTGAGTCAGGTGCGCGATCTTCCTGAGACCCTGCGGTTGTGCCTGGAATCGGCGGTGCAGGTATCGTCGATGGATTGCGGCGGCATTTATTTGCGCGAAGATTCGGGTGGCTTGAGGATCGCACAGGTCTGCGGGCTGTCGGACGACTTCGTAGAAGCGGTCCGGTATTACCCGGAGGACGACTCCATTACTGCTGCGGTGATGGCCGGCGTACCGGCCTACCTGCAGTGTCCGGAACTCGAACCGCTGACCGAGGCGGGGCGGCGCGAGGGGTTGCAGGCTGTCGCCGTGATACCCATCCGCCACGACCAACGCATCATCGGTTGCCTGATCGTGGGCTCGCGTGCCATGGACGAGGTGCTCTTGCGCAGCCGATTGGCGTTGGAAGCCATCACCGCCACAGTCGGGTTGTTTATCCGCCAGGCACAGGCCGACGAAGCGTTGCGCAGCAGCGAGGCCCGTTTTTACGCCACCTTCGAGCAGGCTGCGGTGGGGCTGGCCCATGTCGCGCCCGATGGTCGCTGGTTAAGAGTCAATCGCAAGCTGTGCGGGATTGTCGGTTACAGCGCGGACGAACTGTTGTCGCTGACCTTTCAGGATATCACCTACCCGGAAGACCTCTTGATCAATCTCGATTCGGTGCGCAGGCTGCTCACTAGGGAGATAGATACCGCGTCGAACGAGAAGCGCTACGTGCGCAAGGACGGCGGGATCGTTTGGGTGAACGTGACGGTCACTCTGACCTGGAAGGCGAACGGTGAGCCGGATTACTTCATCGCGGTCATCGAGGACATACACGCACGCAAGCGGGCCACGGATGCGTTGCGACGGTTCTCGCGCGTAATCGAGCAGACCGCCAGCACCGTGGTCATTACCGATACGGAGGGTCTTATCGAGTACGTCAACCCACGCTTCTCAGAAACCACCGGCTACCCGGTGGAAGAAGTCATCGGCAGGCGACCGAATCTACTCAAATCGGCGTATACCTCGCCGGAGGAGTATTGCCGGTTGTGGCACACCATCAAGGGGGGCGAGGTATGGAAGGGTGAATTCCGCAACCGCCGCAAGGACGGCTCTTTGTACTGGGAATCCGCCATCATTTCTCCGGTACGTGACGAACGTGGCGAGATTACTCACTTCGTCGGTATCAAGGACGAAATCACCGAACGCAAGCTGGCGGAAGCGGCGCTCAAGGAGAGTGAAGCGGATCTGAAAAAGGCTCAGCGCATGGCCCATATCGGCAACGGTAAATGGGATTTGCGCACCGATATGACGATATGGTCGGACGAACTCTATGGGATATTCGGCCGTGATCCGGTCCTGCCCGCGACCAGTCATCAGGAACTTTCACGGTACTTCAGCGCAGAGAGTTGGCGACGCCTTTCCGCCGCAGTGGATAAGACGCTGCAAGACGGTAAGCCTTACGATCTGGATGTCGAGGTGATACGCGTGGACGGCAGCCGTCGTTGGGTGCATGCCCACGGTGAAGCGGGACGTGATGCCGGCGGTACCATCGTCGAGTTGCAGGCGATGCTGCAGGATATCACCGAGCGCAAGGTGCTGGAGCGGCAGATCATCGAGGTGAGTGCCGCCGAGCAGGAGCGCATCGGCCGCGAAATTCATGACGGTATCGGGCAGCTGCTCACGGCGGTGGGAATGCTGGCCAACAGCCTTGAACGAAAACTGACGCAGGCAAAACGATTGCAGGAGGCCAAAACAGCCGGCGATTTGGCGCGTTATCTGCGCCAGGCGTTGGGGGAGGCGAAGTCCCTGGCCAAAGGGTTGTCGCCGATCCAGGTTGGCCCGGATGGACTGGCGGATGGGTTGGCGGCGCTGGTCGACGGGGCGCGGGCCTGGTCTGGCATTCGCTGCCGGCTTGCGGTCTCCGGCGCAATCGTTCTGTTGGACGAAGACGTTGCGGTGCATCTCTATCGAATCGCGCAGGAAGCCATCAACAATGCGATCAAGCACGCGCAAGCCGCCAACATCCGCGTGGAGTTAAGGAACGCGGATCACATCATCGTCTTGTCGGTACATGACGACGGCATCGGGCTCGCGCCGCCGGCGGAAAAGGCCGGCGGGCTCGGTGTTCACATCATGCGTTACCGGGCCGGGATTATCGGCGCCTCCCTGTCGGTGGCGGCCGCTGCGGGCGGCGGCACACTGGTCGAATGCGTGTGGCACAAAGGATGTTGATCGGGCTGCCATACACAACAAACCGGCGCTGCGCCTTCCATACGACCTCTTCCTTCCTCCCTGCTTCGGCAAGTACCGTCCGCTGATGGCCGTTCTAGGTTTATATTTGTTGACGTGCCGAGCCTGGCGCACTAAACCTTTGTAACCGGCCTGCCGCATGCAGTCCACAGGTCATGGCTATACGCGCAGGGTCCGCGACAACGTTTTCCAGATAAACCATGTGCCTATAGGCGTCTCCGGGAGAACGATCATGGACAAGCAAGTTCTGCGCGTCGGATATGCTGTTTTTATCCGTAAGTTTTTTGGACGACTTGTCATCGCTCTGGTGACATGCGCCATGCTTGGCGTACACGCAAAATCCCATTATGCCTTCGCCGACGGCGTTCGTCCGCATGGTGGGATGACCCTGGAAAATGGCTTGGCCATGTCATATCCAGCACCGAAATTTTCCGGTATTGCCGCATGGCTCAACGGACCGCCGCTCACCATGGCGGAGCTGAAAGGCAAGGTTGTACTCATCGATTTCTGGACCTATTCCTGCATCAACTGCGTACGCACGCTGCCCTATTTGAGCGACTGGTACCGCAAGTACCACCGTATGGGGCTGATTATCGTCGGCGTGCATTCGCCAGAATTTGGTTTCGAAAAACGCATTGGCAACGTTAAGGCGGCGCTCGCACATTACCATATTCGCTATCCGGTGGCGTTGGACAACGATATGGCCACATGGAACAACTACAACAATCTATATTGGCCTGCGCATTATCTGATCAACCGCGACGGCATGGTGGTGTATACGCATTTCGGCGAAGGGGAATACGGGGTAACGGAAAATAACATCCGCTACTTGCTGGGGCTGAAAGGGAATGCGCAGACAATCAGCGCAGAAACGCCGACCTATATGGCCAACGAAACGCCTGAGACCTACCTCGGTTATGCCAGGGCCGAAAGCTTTTCCGGCAATGAAGTCGTCAGCAGAGATGCATCAGCGCTTTATCACTTTCCCGCCGATTTGCCGGTGGATGGCTGGGCATTGAGCGGGAAATGGACCGTGACCGCGGAGAAGATCGTGGCCGATGCCAAAGGCGCCGCGTTGCGCCTCAACTTTGATGCGCGCCGCGTATTCCTGGTACTCGGTACGGCCTCCGGCAAACCGATTAAGGTCAAACTGAAGCTGAATGGTGTCTCCGTCGGAGACAGTGCGGGCGGGGATGCGCCTGGCGGCGTCGTCGACGTCAAGCGCAACACGCTTTATCGATTGATCGATCAGAAGACGCCGAAAAACGGCCTAATCGAGATCGAAACGCGGGCGCCCGGACTGGAGGCGTATGCATTTACCTTCGGTTAGAGATTCATCGCGGGATTCAAATGCGATGCATGCGGCGCGGGGAATACGTGCGCGTCCCGGTTGCCGCGGCATCACGGGATTCGCCGCCAAGACCGTACGAGATCGGCTCGATGCAGAAAATGACGCCGATTCTCTCATTGCCTGCAAGGCAGTACATTTCCCTATTCGTTGAACCGAGCGTAGTTGATGTTCGGGCTAGCTCGTGGAGCGCCGGCGATCAGATGTAATAGGTCTTCAACGGAGGGAACCCGTTGAATTCGATGGAACTGTAGCTGGTGGTATAGGCGCCGGTCGACAACCAGTAGAGGCGGTCGCCGATGGCAAGGTTCAGCGGTAACGGATACTTGAAGTCTTCGTACATGATGTCGGCGCTGTCACACGTCGGACCGGCGAGTACGGCCTCCTCCAGTTCGCCATTCTTTTCGGTATAGATGGGGAATTTGATGGCTTCGTCCATTGTTTCGATCAGTCCGGAAAATTTGCCGACGTCCAGATATATCCAGCGATTGAGAGCGGTGCGGCTTTTGCGCGCGATCAGTACCACCTCGCTGACCAGAATGCCGGCATTGGCGATCAGTGAGCGTCCCGGCTCCAGAATGATTTCCGGTAGGTCGTCGCCGAAGTCTTCATGCAGGAAGCGGGTGATCTCCTCGGCATAGGTGGCGAGGTCGTTGGTGCGCGATATATAGTTGGCGGGGAAGCCGCCGCCCATGTTGATCATCTTCAATTCGATGCCGTCTTCTTCGCGCAGGCGTTCGAAAATCACCTTGACCTTGGCAATGGCGGCATCCCAGGTGCCGATATCCCGCTGTTGCGAGCCGACGTGGAAGGAAATGCCATAGGGTTCAAGGCCGAGATCGCGCGCCGTGATCAGCAGGTCCATGGCGATATCGGTTTGACAGCCGAACTTGCGCGATAGCGGCCAGTCGGCGGTTTGAGTCCCTTCAGTCAGTATCCGCACGTAGATCTTCGATCCCGGAGCGGCCTTGGCGATGTTGCGCAGATCAGCTTCCGAATCGGTGGCGTACAGGCGGACGCCTTTGTCGTAAAAATAACGGATATCCTTGCTCTTTTTGATGGTGTTGCCGTAACTGATGCGATCGCCGGTTATGCCGAGCGATAGCACGCGATCCAATTCGTAGATAGAAGCGATATCGAAGTTGCAGCCGCGGTCACGTAGAATTTCCAGGATCTCGGCCGCCGGGTTGGCTTTTACCGCATAGTAGATCTTGGCGTTGCTGAATCCGGTGATAAGTTCTTCCAATTGCCGTTTTACCGTTGCCGTATCGATCACCAGGAAGGGGGTCTCCTTGGTGTCGGCGAACGCCTTCATACGCTGGAATGTGGCGTGCTCATAGTAATCTTCGACAGTGACGGACACGGCGAGTCCTTTTTAGGGTGGACATTGACGGCGCTATTTTAGGTGTCAATTGAGCGCGGTGCCAGTGGAAATTAAGCCGTTGATAAACGCGGGCGGTTTGCGTTGGGGTGCTGTTGTAACTGTATGAAAAATAAGTTATTTATTATGCGGTGGCAGCGGTTGTTGCAACCGATGCGGGGGCTGGGGATCGGCTTGGGAGCGTAATACGGAAGGTCGTGCCGCGACCTACCCGGCTTTGCACCTCGATCCGGCCCTGGTGCTTGTTGATGATGCCGTAGGCCAGCGACAGGCCGAGCCCGGTACCTTCGCCAATCGGTTTGGTGGTAAAGAACGGATCGAATATTCGCGAAAGCTGTTCCGGCGGGATGCCGTGGCCGGTATCGGTGATCTCGATCGAAATGCCGTCGGTTGCCGGCCGGGTTCGTACCGTGATCGTTCCGCGATCGTCGATGGATTGGGCGGCGTTCACCAATAGATTCATGAATACCTGATTCAATTGTTGCGGCAGGCATTCGATCGGCGGGATTTCGCCGAAGTCACGAATGACCTCCGCCTTGTATTTGATTTCATTGGCGGCGATATTGAGCGTGGATGCAAGGCCGCGGTTGATGTCAGTTGATTTCCACTCGGCCTGATCGACATGCGAAAAATCCTTTAGATCCTGCACGATCTGTTTTACGCGGGATACCCCTTCCTGGGATTCGTCCAGCAAATTAATGATGTCGTCGCGTACGAATGCATAGTCTGATTGCTGTTTGAACTGGTCGACACTCGATGCCGACGCACCGGCAGTGGAGGCATCATACAGGTCGATAATATGCAGCAAGGTGTTTACGTAATCCTGCAGCGAATGTATGTTGGATTTGACGTAGCCGATAGGATTGTTGATTTCGTGGGCGACGCCCGCCGCCAACTGGCCGATCGATGCCATCTTCTCGGATTGCAGTAATTGTTCCTGCGCCGCTTGCAGTTTCTCGTTCAATGCCAACTGTTCGTTCTTTTCACGTTCCAGCCGCACATTGGCTTCGCGCAACTGTGTCGTGCGCAAGGCTACCTCGTGTTCGAGACGATCGCGTGCGTCGAGCAAAATCTGCTCGGCCGCTTTGCGTTCGGTAATATCCATCGCCGAGCCGATGAGGCCGATGAATTCGCCGTGACGGGATGGGCGCGGTATGGCGCTTTCCAAATACCAGCGATACTCACCGTCGGCCCGGCGCATCCGGAACTCATGTTGCAGTTCGCCATGTCGTTCCAGAGCGGTCGCGAGGCCCTGCCGATAGGACTCAAGGTCTTCCTGGTGAAGACACTCTTGCCATGCGCCGTGCCTCAGCTGGTGGGCGCTAAGGCCGGTGAGGTTTTGCCAGGTCTTGTTGAAGAATATCCGGTTGTTCAATTGATCGCCGATCCAGATGAGCATGGGGGCACTGTCGGCGAGTGAGCGGAACCGCAGCTCGCTTTCATGCAGCGCTCCCAACAAATTACGTTCGGTGGCGTTGGCGCCCGCCTGCAGGCGGTCTATGTCCAGAGTGACTTCGTCGTCGCGCGCGATCTCCACGGTGGCGATGAGTCGGGCCATTTCCTTATCGACGCCAAGGATGTGTTGGGCCAGCCAATCGACCAGGTAGCCGAGTAGTGCGCTATTCAAGGTCGTGGAGTCGAGGGGGGCGTTCTCGGCCAGAGGACGGATTCTGCTCGTAAAGGCGTCGTGGGCGGCTTTGTGGTTGCGGTAGTGGTCGCGTATCGCCGGCCCGGTGGCGCGCATCAATTCCTCTTCGGTGCTGAAATGATAGAACGTGTATTCGTACAGGCCCTTGAGGATGGTGCGGAGGGTTGTTTCGTCGCTGCCGGTGGAAACGGCTTCATCCAGCCGGTTGATCATGCCCACCAGTCGCTTGTGTTGGTAGTCGACACTTGCCAAGCCGACGCTGTAGCTGTCGTCCCAGTTGAAGATGGTCATTGGATTGTTAATCTCGGACGTGCATTCATATGGATACTGTTAAGTAAAAATAGACCAATTCGCAAAATTTTTCTCCACTGCCGTGCCGTTTTTGGGCGGCGCGGCCGCTTGCCGTTGGGCTAAGGCAAAATGCGCGCCATTTTTGGCTTAACCTTGTTGCCGTATAGGGTTCGTGGCCGTAAAGCGTGTGTCAACGTACCAGAAACAGCCAATAGATGCCGACATTTACCAGCGTAAGGGGTATCCCGGCACGGGCAAAATCGAAAAAGGTGAATGCGGTGCCGTGGCGTTCGGCATTCTGTATCACGATTACATTGCTGGCGGCACCAAGCGGCAGGAGATTGCCGGCGATGGTGCTGCCGGCCGCCAGGGTGAGCAAGACGGACGGCTCAGTGGTATGCAACAGCGGCAGGTAGAGCGCGACCAGCGGTACATTGGAGATGAGCTGACTCAACAGAACGCTGCTGCCGAGTACGAAGCCGGGAGCGCGCAGTGCCGCGCCGGTCTCGTTTAGATGGCGTTGCAAGATGCCCGTATCCCAAACACTGGCCATCACGACGAACATGGCGGCAAAGAACGCCAGCGTACGCCAATCGATGGTACGCAGGAGGGGCAGGCGGCGCGGGCTGAACAACACGATCGGCAGCATTGCGACCAGCGCAATGTGACTGAGGCGCAGCGGGAACCGCATCCCCAACAACGGCACCGCGACGCGCGCCAGCAGCAGTGTCAACAGCAGCCACACCGCATAGCGCGCCAAGCGTGCGAGTGCGGGATCGGTCGGCGCTGATTGGCGATGTACCAGGGGCGTGCCGTGGAACTCGTGCCGAAACAACAGTCGCAACAGCAGGTAGGTCAGTACCAGGTTGAGGAGCGTGGGGAGCAGCAGCCGTCCGGCGAAGGTCGCGAACGGGGCCGGCATCGGGCCCCATAGGGCGATCAGCAGATTTTGCGGATTGCCGATGGGGCTGATAACGCTGCCGGTGGTGACGGCGAAACAGAGTGTGAGCAGCAGCAGGCGGGGATTGATGCGGTGTTCCCGCGCCAGCCGTATCGCCAGCGGCGTGCCGATGATCGCCAAGGTATCGTTCATCAGCAGGGCGGAGGCGACCGCGCCGCCCACTAGCAGCGTCAGCACCAGCGTGTCGCTGGAGCGGCTGTGGCCGAACAGACGGTAGGCGAGGGCGTATAGGTAGCCGCTGGCGACCAGGGCCTGGCCAATGACGAACATGCCGAACAGAAACAGCATCACGTTCCAGTCGATGGCGCGTAGCGCCTGAGACAGCGAGATCTGTCCGCTCAACAGCACAGCGCCGGCGCCGGCGCTCATAGCCTGCCAGATAGCGATCGGCCAACGTCCGATCTTGCGCAGCGCGATGGCGACAAATACGGTCAGCAGGACCAGCAGTGGCAGGTTCACGATGGCTCCCCGAATGGTGCCGCTATCATAGAGACGCCATCGTCCGCTGAACAGGGGAACGCCGCGCGGTGGTTGCGCGGCGAAACGATTATTCCTCGCTCGATCGTTCCAGCGGCCGCAGCTGCTCGACCCATAACTGCGTGGCGCCCGCGACGGCCGCCGGCATAACGAACAGATTCAGCAGCGGTATCATGGTGGCGAGCAGCGTAGCGGCGCCGAAACTGAGGGCCAGCAGCGGCTTGCCGCGCAGCATGCGACGCTGTTCGTCGAAGCGCAGGCCATGGTTGCCGAGAGGGTAGTCGGCATACTCCAGGGCGAGCATCCAGGCGCTGAACAGCGCCCACAGCAACGGCGCCGCCAGATTGGCCACCGGTAGCCAGAACAGCAGCAGCAGCGGCAGCGCCCACAGGGCGTAATAGCCCAGCTTGCGCAGTTCATCCCGCAACGCCTGCGGCGTTTCCCGCAGCACCTGCCTCAGGCTGCCGCCCGGCGGCGTCTCGGCACCGGTGAGCAGACGTTCCACCGCTTCGGCGAGCAGGCCGTTGAACGGCGCACCAACGATGTTGGCCAGCAGCGAAAAGGTAAAGAAGATCACCACTCCCGCCAGCAGCGCAAACAGCAACCACAGCAGCCAACTGAGCCATATCAGCCAGTGCGGCAGGGTGGGCTGCAGGTGGTCGACGATGCGGCCGAATTGGTCCCCCGCGAACCACAGCAGCAGGCCGAAGATGACGACGTTGATCAGCAATGGTATGGCCACGTAGGGCCACAGGGCCGGCCTCGCTATCAAGCGCAGCCCTTTGAGCAGGTAGGCGGGGCCAAGCAGGGGGTGTCGCCACATATGATGTCGTGTCCGTCGTGGTGCTGGATATACAAAACTAACACGCTGCCGGTGCAGATGCACCGGCAGCCATTGTGCTGAGGGTACGTGCGGCCAGCAGTGCCGCGCCGTAAGCCGCTGCGGTGTGCGGCGGCGGCGTCAAGGGTACACCGAGCAGACGTGCGCGTATCGTGTTCCAGGCGGCATTTTTGGCACCGCCGCCGACGCTGTACACACGGCTTGGCCAGGGCGCCCCCAGTGCGGCGAGACGGCGGTAGCCGTCGCGCTCGATGCGGGCCATACCCTCCAGCAAGCCCTGGAAAAAAACCGCGTCGTCGTCGGGACGGGGCGACAGCCGCGGCTGCATGCGCGGGTCGTTGACGGGAAACCGCTCCCCCGGCGCCGGCAGCGGATAGTAATCGAGGCCGGTGCCGCGCTCCGGCTGCAGCCGTGCGCTCAAGTCGGCCATGGCGGCATCGGTGAAATAATGGCGCAGCACGGCGCCGCCGCTGTTGGAGCCGCCGCCGATCAGCCAGCGGCTGCCGAGGGGCTGGCTGTAGACGCCGTATTCCGGTGCCGACACCGGCTGATCGCTGATGACCTTCAGCACTAGGGTGGAACCCAGCGAGGTGACCGCCTCGCCGGGGAGCCGGGCACCGGTTGCGATGAAGGCGGCGGTGCTGTCGGTGGTGCCGGCGACCACCCACGTGTCGCTGCGCAGGCCATAGCGTTGCGCAACGGCGGCGGCGACGACGCCGAGCGGCGTGCCCGGTGCCACCACGTCCGGCAGCAGGCTGCGCGGCACCCCCAGCCGATCCAACCATTGCGGCCAACCGCCGTCGCGCGGGTCGTAGCCCAATTTGAGCATATTGTTGGTGTCGCCGGCGGCGTTCCGCCCGAGCAGCTGCCGGTTGATGAAGTCGGTCTGGGTGAGTACGCGGGCGGCACCGTCGGTGTGCCCGTGATGGAGCAACCACAGCAGCTTGGCCAGCCCGGAGGCGGTGCCGTGGGCGGCCGATTCGCGCGGCGCCACGGCTTCAATCGCGGCGGCCTCGGCCTGGGCGCGGTTGTCGTCGTACATTAGCGCCGGTGTGAGCGCTGCACCGGCCAGATCGGCCAGCATCACGGTCCCCGAGGTGCCGTCGACGGCGATGGCACCGATGCGCTGCGCCGGAATTTGTTGGGACAGGGTGGCCAGCAGGGTATCGAGGGCCGCCAGCCACGACTGCGGCGACTGTTCCACGGCGCCGGCATTGCGCCGCGACGATGGCAACGGCACTGCAGCCTTCGCCTGGATCTGACCGTCGCCGTCGATCGCCACGGCGCGGCAGCCGGAGGTGCCGAAATCGATGCCCAGCGCCAGCGAGCCGGGCGCGGACGGCATATCCTTGAAGTAGCTCATGTGGCAGGAGGAAACGCCATGTTACGTCTCCGTTGGCTGTGGATGGCGGCAATGCCGCTGTTGGTCTCCTGTGCGGGGCCGGGGATCGCCAATCAGGCGGTCTATTATAGGGTGCCTGCGGCCGCCACCGTTACCCTGCACCAGCGGTTGCAGGTGCCGGCCGGAACCGCACGGGTGTTTTTGCAGGACGGTGCGGTGGTGGCCAAGAACCGCCTCCACTACTACTATCCCTCGTGCGATTTCGAGGTCTACCAGGTGAGCGACGGCAGCGCCCGCATCGAACCCGCTACCTTTGCCGTCAGCCGCCTCAGCGTCGGCGACGACTTGGTGGTATGGCGTCGCTCGCCGCTGCGCTATGCCGCGTTGCGTTTTGCCACGAACGACGACGGTATGCCGCCCCTGGTGAACCGCTACGTGGATTACTGGCTGCGCTCGGCGCGCCAGCCGCAGGTGATGCGGCTGACCTGTCACGGTGGTTTCGACTTCGAGGGGCGCGCCACGCTGCCGACGTCCGCGGATATCCGCAAGTCGCTGGGTGCCTATGCCTCCCTCGGTGGCGGGACTTAGTGTACTGCTGCACTCTTGGAGGCACTTTCAGCGAGTCGCTGACGGGTCAGCTGCAAGGCGCGGTTGCGCAGCAATGGCCGTAGCCCTTGTAAGCAAGCGCAACGCCGCAGATGGCCCGCCAGCGGCTCGCCCGAAGGGAGCCCCCCGAAAGCACCATGACCGCGTTGCAGCGCTTGGCAAGGGCTACGGCCATTGCCTGCGCGCCGCGCCTTGTCCTGGCACTTTCGGGGGCTCTGAAAGTACCGCCAAGAGTGCAGCAGTACACTAGTTCAGGGCAGGGCGACCGGGGGCGGCGGCGTCCAGTCGGGCGCGCGGTGTTCCGCCACCACCGTGGTCCAGATGCCGCCGCGGACATTGAACTTGCCGGTCAAGCGCATGAAGCGCGGCTGGGTGGCGCGCACCAGGTCGTCGAGGATACGGTTGGTGACCGCCTCGTGGAACGCCCCCTCGTCGCGAAACGACCAGACGTAGAGCTTGAGCGCCTTCAACTCCACGCACTTGCGGTCCGGCACGTAGTCCAGGTAAAGGGTGGCGAAGTCGGGCTGGCCGGTCTTCGGGCAGAGGCAGGTGAACTCCGGGATCTCGATGCGAATCGTATAATCCCTCTCCGCCATGGGATTATCGAAGGTCTCCAGTTCCTTGCTCGGTCGGGTAGGCATAACAGTGGCTTTCGTGGTAGTTTTGACAGCCCGGCATTGTAACCAAAAATAGCCGGGAACACATGCCGGCGGCATGTGGCAGGGAGGCTTCGCATGCGGATTTTCTCCCGCGCAATTCGTATATTTTCTTTTTTGACGCAAGTGGTTAGGTCCATACCGACAATAAAATGCGCCTGAGCAAGATCAAACTGTCCGGTTTCAAATCCTTTGTCGATCCCACGGCGATTCCGCTGCCGAGCAATCTGGTGGGGATCGTCGGGCCCAACGGCTGCGGCAAGTCCAATGTCATCGACGCGGTGCGTTGGGTGATGGGCGAGAGCTCCGCCAAGCACCTGCGCGGCGACTCCATGGCCGACGTCATATTCAACGGCTCCACCGCGCGCAAGCCGGTCGGACAGGCCACCATCGAAATGGTGTTCGACAACAGCGACGGTTCCCTCGGCGGCCAGTACGCGCACTACGGGGAGATATCCATCAGCCGCACCGTCAGCCGCGACGGCCAGTCGCTCTACCACCTCAACGGCAGCCGCTGCCGGCGCCGCGACATCACCGACATCTTCCTCGGCACCGGTCTCGGACCGCGCAGCTACGCCATCATCGAGCAGGGCACCATCTCGCGCCTGATCGAGGCCAAGCCTGAGGACCTGCGCGTCTTCATCGAAGAGGCGGCGGGCATCTCCAAATACAAGGAGCGGCGGCGCGAGACGGAAAACCGCATGCGCCATACGCGCGACAACCTCGACCGCCTCAACGACCTGCGCGAAGAGCTGGACAAGCAGCTGGCACATCTGCAGCGTCAAGCCAGGACGGCCGAACGCTACAAGGAACTGAAGCAGGAGGAGCGGCTGCTCAAGGGGCAGTTGCAGGCGCTGCGCTGGCGCGCCCTCGACGGCGACGCCCGTCAGGTCGAAGGCCAGGCAAGCGAGCAGGAGACGGCGCTGGAGGCGCAGCTGGCAAGGCAGCGTAACGCGGAAGCGGGCATCGAGCGGTTGCGCGAGGCGCACGTCGAGGCCAGCGACGGCTTCAACGGCGTGCAGAGCAGCTTCTACAGCGTCGGTGCCGACATTGCGCGGCTGGAGCAGTCGATCCAGCATGCCAAGGAGCGGCGCCAGCAGCAGCAGCACGACCTCAATCAGGTGGAGCGTTCGTGGAACGAGGCGCAGAGCCACCTGGAGTCGGATCGGCGCAAGATCGGGGAGCTCCACGCCGCCGTCGGCGAACAGGAGCCGGCCTTGAGCCAGAGCGAAGCGGCCGAGCAGCTGTCCGCGGCGGCGCTGGCCGAGGCGGAACAGACGATGCACGCCTGGCAGGCCCAGTGGGATGAATTCAATCACCAGGCGGCCGACTCGTCGCAGACGGCGCAGGTCGAGCGGGCCCGCCTGCAACACCTGGAGCAGCAGGCCGGGCAGCAGCGTCAGCGTCTGGATCGTTTGGGTGAGGAGCAGAAGATGCTCTCCACCGAGACGCTGGAGAGCGAGATCGCGCTGCTGCGCGAACAGGCGGCGGAAGAGGAGATGACGGCGGCGAGCTTGCAGGAGCAGCTCGGCGGCTGCCTCGATCGCATCGGCGCCCAGCGGGAACAGAATAATCAGGTGTCGGCGGCCCTCGATGGCCTGCGCAACGAACTGCACAGCAAGCGCGGCCGGCATGCCTCGCTGGAGGCGTTGCAGCAGGCGGCGCTGGGCAAACGCTCCGGTGCGGTCACGGCCTGGCTGGAACGACAGGGTTTGAACGACGCCAAGCGTTTGGCCGAAGGGTTGACCGTGGAGGATGCCTGGGCGCGCGCGGTGGAGACGGTGCTGGGTGTAACGTTGGAGGCGGTATGCGTTGACGGTATCGATCCGCTGGCAGGTGTGCTGCAGGGATTGGAGCAGGGTGACCTGACGCTGTTCGATATCAAGGCGCAGGTCACGGCGCCCGCGGCGTCTGCGGGTACGCCGCTGTCGTCCAAGGTGACGGCCCCGTGGGGACTCGAAGGTGTGCTGGGCGGCATCTATGCGGCCGAGGATCTGCTGCAGGCGCTGGCGCTGCGTCCGCGCCTGGCCGCCCATGAATCGGTGATTACCCAAGACGGCATCTGGCTCGGCAGCAGTTGGATACGCGTTGCGCGCGAGGCCGACGAGCGCAGCGGCGTATTGCAGCGCGAGCAGGAGCTGCGTGAGTTGCAGGTCACCCTGGCGCAACGGGAACAGCAGGCGGGCGATGCCGAGCAGGCGTTGCTCGACGGTCGTGAGCTGCTGCGCGGGGCGGAAGAGGAGCGCGAGGCGCTGCAGCGCCAGGTGAACGAAGTGAATCGTCGCGGCGCCGAGCAAAAGGCACAGCTGTCGGGCAAACAGGCGCGTCTGGAACAGATCAGACAGCGCAATGAGCGGTTGCAAAACGAAGCGCAGGAGCTGGGTCGGCAGCAGGCGGAGGCCGACGCCGAGATGGAGCAGGCACGCAGCCGTCTGCACCAGGCCCTGGCGCTGATGGAAGAGCATGCCATCCGCCGCGAGGAGCTGGCGCACGAACGGGACGAGCGCCGCGCCGCGCTGGAGCGTGCGCGGGAGCAGGCGCGCAGCGACCACGAGGCGGGCCATGCCATTGCGTTGCGCTTGCAGACCATGCGTACCGAACTGGTCAGCACCGAGCAGGCGCTGGAACGGATGGAGGGCCAGTTGTCGCTGTTGGCGGAACGGCGTGAAGAGTTGCGGCTGGTACTGGGTGAGGGCGACACGCCGATCCAGGCGATGAGCGGCGAGCTGGCGTCACACCTGGAGCGCCGCATGGAGGTGGAGAAGCAACTGGCCGCCGCCCGCATGCATGTGGAGGAGATCGATCACGAGCTGCGCCGTCTGGAGCAGGAGCGGCTGATGGCGGAACGCCAGGCGCAGGAGGTGCGCTCGGTGCTGGAACGGCTGCGCATGCACGGTCAGGAGCTCAAGGTGCGGCGCCAGACGTTGCATGAGCAGGTGACCGAGGCCGGTTTCGAACTGGAGGCGCTGCTTAACGAGATGCCGCCCGATGCGGATGAACGCGGCTGGGAGCAGACGGTCGACGATGTGGCGCAGAAGATACAGCGGCTCGGACCGATTAATCTCGCCGCCATCGAGGAGTTCGAGCAGCAGTCCGAGCGCAAAAACTACCTGGACGCGCAGCACAAGGATCTGGCCGAGGCGCTGGATACGCTGGAGAACGCCATCCGCAAGATCGACCGCGAGACCCGCACCCGTTTCAAGGAGACCTTCGACAAGGTCAACAAAGGCTTGCAGGAAAAATTCCCGCGCCTGTTCGGCGGCGGCCACGCCTATCTGGAGCTGACCGGCGAGGACCTGCTCGACACCGGCGTCACCGTGATGGCGCGTCCGCCGGGCAAGCGCAACAGCACCATCCATCTGCTCTCCGGCGGCGAAAAGGCGCTCACGGCGGTGGCGATGGTGTTCTCGATCTTTGAACTCAATCCGTCGCCGTTCTGCATGCTGGACGAGGTGGACGCGCCGCTGGATGAGGCCAACGTCGGCCGCTTTTGCGACGTGGTGCGCGAGATGTCGGAGCGGGTGCAGTTCATCTTCATCACCCACAACAAGGCGACGATGGAGCTGGCCTCGCATCTCACCGGCGTCACCATGCACGAGCCCGGTGTGTCGCGTATCGTTGCGGTGGATGTGGAAGCGGCCGTTGAACTGGCGGCGGTCTGACCGGCATCCGAACCGGCGTATATCGGTCGCATAGTGCTATGGGCCCATTTCGTCTGAGTCTGTTGGTTATTGGTCTGGTGGTGATCGCCGCTGTCTATTTTTGGGGACGGCGGCGTCGGCAGCAGAACGATGACGGCTATCTGCCCGATGATCGGCCGGCGGCGGAGACGGCAACCGGCGTCGACGATTGGGACATCATTCCCTTGCCGCGTCAGGCCGACCGCTCGGCGCCGTTGGATGAGGGGCAGTTGCAGGAACTGGCCGGTTTCAGCGGCAAAGGCGCCATGGGTCGTCTTTCTGCGGAGGAGGAGGCGACGGCGCAAGCGGCGTTCGGCACCTCGGCGGCAGCGCCGCAGGAAGCGCTGCTGGTGTTGACGGTCATCGCCCAGGAGGGCGCCAGCTTTACCGGTCCCACGCTGTCCGATCTGTTCGAGGATCTAGGCCTGGACTACGGCGACATGCAGATCTTCCACCGCATCGACCCGGTGAGCGGCAAGTCGGTGTTCGGTGTGGCCAATATCGTGGAACCGGGCTATTTTGCGCTGCAACAGCTGCCCGATCTGCGTACGCCCGGTCTGGCGCTGTTCATGCACCTGCCGGGACCGCTGGCCGGTGGCGACGCCTTCGATGACCTGCTCGTCACGGCACGGCGCCTCGCCGGCGCGTTGGAGGGACTCATCGGCGATCAGCAGCGTCATCTGCTCAACGAGGCCGCCATCGCCCGCATGCGTGCCGTGGCACAGCGATTCGCGGCAAAGGCATGAGCAACGTTCCAGCGCAGGCAGCACAGCGTGCCGCCGAATTGCGCACGACCCTGGCCTTTCACAACTACCTCTACTACGTGCTCGACGCGCCGGAGATCCCTGACGCCGAATACGATCGCCTGCTGCGCGAATTGCAGGCATTGGAGAAAGATTATCCATATCTGATCACGCCCGATTCGCCCACCCAGCGGGTCGGTGCCGCGCCGCTCAAAGAGTTCGGCGAGGTGCGTCACGAGTTACCGATGCTCTCCCTCGACAATGCGTTCGACGACGGCGAGGTGGCCGACTTCGATCGCCGCGTGCGCGAGCGTCTGGGAACCAACGGGCAGATTGGCTACGTGGCGGAACCCAAACTCGATGGCCTGGCGATAAGCCTGCTCTACGAGGACGGTCTGCTGGTGCGGGCGGCCACCCGTGGCGACGGCGCTACCGGCGAAGACGTGACACAGAACGTGCGTACCATTCACAGCGTACCGTTGCGGTTACGCAGCGGCGCGCCGGCGCGGCTGGAGGTGCGCGGCGAGGTGTTCATCTCCCGAACAGGTTTCGAGCGGCTCAACCGGGACGCCGAGGCGGCGGGACAGAAACTGTTCGTGAACCCGCGCAATGCGGCGGCCGGTTCGTTGCGTCAGCTCGATCCCGCCGTCACCGCGCAGCGTCCCCTGGAGATGTATTGCTACGGTGTCGGTATCGTCGAAGGACGCGCGCTTCCCGATGCGCATTACGCGCGGCTGCAGTTGCTGCGGGAATGGGGATTGCGCGTCTACGTCGGAATCGAACGGGTGCACGGGCTGGAGGGATGCGTCGACTATTACCGCAGGATGGAACAGAACCGTAATGCATTGCCGTTCGAAATCGACGGTGTCGTGTTCAAGGTGGATGCCGTCGAAGAACAGGAACGGCTCGGTTTTGTCGCCCGGGCGCCGCGCTGGGCGATCGCCCGCAAATTCCCGGCGCAGGAAGAGAGCACTGTCGTCGAGGCGGTGGAGTGGCAGGTGGGGCGTACCGGCGCCTTGACGCCCGTCGCCAAATTACGGCCGGTGTTTGTCGGCGGCGTTACCGTGTCCAACGCCACCCTGCACAATCCGGATGAGGTCGCCAAGAAAGACGTGCGGGTCAACGATACGGTAATCGTGCGTCGTGCCGGCGACGTGATTCCCGAGGTGGTACGGGTGATCCTGAGTGAACGCCCTCAAGGCGCGGTGCCGGTATGTATGCCGGAGCGATGCCCGATCTGTGATTCGCCGGTCGTGCGGCCGGAAGGCGAGGCCATCGGACGCTGTTCCGGCGGCCTGTTCTGCGAGGCTCAGCGCAAGGGCGCGATCATTCACTTCGCATCGCGCCGAGCGATGGATATCGAGGGCCTGGGCGAGAAACTGGTATCGCAACTGGTCGACCACGAACTGTTGCACGACGTGGCGAGCGTCTACGACCTGCGACACCAGCGTGAGAAGCTGATCTCCCTCGAACGCATGGGCGAGAAATCGGTCGACAATTTGCTCGCGGCGATCGAAGAGAGCAAGAGGCGAAATTTCGAACGGCTGGTCTTTGGTATCGGTATCCCCGGCGTCGGCGAAGAGACGGCCCGCGATCTTGCCCGACACTTCAGCAGTCTGGACGCCCTGTTGCATGCAACCCTCATCGACTTCATCGAAAAGCGCGGTGTGCAGGGCGTAGGGAAGAAGACGGCGGAAAAGATCGTGGAGTTTTTCACGGGGCATCCATCGCTCCCTGAAGTGAAGGGAGATTTGGCCGACTATCTGGCCGATTTATCCATTCCGCTGGTCAAGGGGAATGTGGCAAAGGCCCTCGCTGAATCCTTCGGTTCACTGGCCGCATTGGCGCAGGCCGGCGAGAGGGATCTGGTCAACGAGGAACAGGTGAAGGTTCCGGGGATAGGACGGGTCACCGCCGAAAATATCGTTACGTTTCTGGCGCAGGCACACAACCGTGAGGTGCTCGGCCGGTTGCAGGCCGCAGGCGTCAACGCCATGGCTACGGCGACAGACGCCGGCGCCGACGCACAGCGTTTGGCGGGAAAGACCTTCGTCCTGACCGGCACGCTGGTATCGCTGACCCGCGACCAGGCGAAGGAGCGCTTGCAGGCGTTGGGCGCGAAGGTGGCGGGCAGCGTGTCGAAAAAGACCGACTATGTGGTGGCCGGTGCCGAGGCCGGTTCCAAGCTGGCCAAAGCGCAGGAGCTGGGGGTTGCGCTACTGGACGAAACCGCTTTATTGAAACTGTTGGGCGACTGAGAATTCCTGAAGAGGGGCGCGGACGATGAAGGTTCTGATTGCCGGAGCGGGGGGACAGCTGGGGCAGGCGCTATGTCGCACGGCGCCGGCGGACATGACGGTGGAGGCACGCACCTCGGCGCAGCTGGACATCACCGATCTGGAAGAGGTGTCCGCCATCGTGGGACAACTGCGTCCCGATGTCATCATCAACGCTGCCGCCTACACTGCCGTGGATCGCGCCGAGGAGGAGCGCGAGCATGCCTTCGCCGTCAACGCCCGCGGTCCGGCCCATCTGGCGCAGGCGGCCGCCGGCTGCGGCGCACGGTTGATACAGGTATCGACCGACTATGTCTTCGACGGCAACAGCGCGCGTCCCTATCGCCCTCTCGACCCGTGTCATCCGCTCGGCAGCTATGGCGCAGGCAAGCGCTCCGGCGAGGAGGCAGTGATGGCGGCGGCGGGCAGGTGGGTCATCGTGCGCACCTCCTGGCTTTATGCCGAGGCGGGAAACAATTTCGTGCGCACCATGTTGCGCTTGATGCGGGAGCGCGACGCGCTGGCGGTGGTGGCCGATCAGATCGGCAGCCCGACGTGGGCACGGACCCTGGCGCAGGCGTTGTGGGGCGTGGTCGCCGCACCGACGTTGCACGGGCTCTATCATTGGGCCGATCTGGGTGTCGCCAGCTGGTACGATTTCGCGGTGGCGATCCAGGAGGAGGCCGTCGCCTGCGGCCTGCTGCAACGGGCGATCCCGATCCGTCCGCTGCGCAGCGAGGAATATCCCACGGCGGCGCGTCGTCCCGCCTACAGCGTGTTGGATACGGCGGATTTGCGCGATGACCTGAATCTTCCCGGGATGCATTGGCGGGAGGCGCTGCGCGCCATGCTGAAGGAGACTCGGCGCGGGTAGAACCTGTCGCCTGACTCAACGGGAAGAGGGAATTTATCCGGGATACGGGGCGATCGCCGGAGTCGGAAATCCCGGCCCTCTGGAGGGAGGGCCGAGGCTCCATTGCCGGCCGTAGGAGGCCGACGTCTGTTGCTTACTGTTGCGACCCGATAGTGATCTTGGCGCCGGCGCGCAGCTGCTTCAGATAGTCCGCCACATGTTGGCGCTCCAGATACTGACGCATCTCGGGTTCGATCTGCTTCAGGTCGGGGGCCTTGGCGGTGCGGGTATCTTCCAGCTTGATGATGTGCCAGCCGTAGGGAGTGTGCACCGGGGTCCGGGTGAACTGGCCTTTCTTCAATTGGGCGACCGCCGCGGTGAATGCCGGCACCATCTGCTTGCCGATAAACCAGCCCAGTTCGCCGCCCTTCTTGGCGGAGGCATCCGAGGATTTCTCTTTCGCCAGCTTGGCGAAATCGGCGCCTTTTTCCAGCTGCTTGATGATGGCCTTGGCTTCGGCCTCGCTCTTCACCAGGATATGGCGCGCCTTATATTCGGTCGGCTGCAGGTTCGGCAACTGCTTTTGGTATTCCTGCTTGATCTGCGCTTCGGTCACCGGGTTCGACATCACGGCGTCCCGTACCGCAGCGTTGAGCAGCACCGCGTCGCCTGCCATCTTCATTTCGGCGACCACGTCGGGGCGCTTGTTCAAACCCTTTTTCATGGCGTCGGCACGCACCAGGTCGCGCGAAATGATGTCGTTCAGGATGGCGCCGCGATTGGCCGCCTGCTGCGGATTGAGATGGAAGTCGCGAATGTAGTCGTCGATGTCGCTGTTGTGAATCGCGTTACCATTGACGGTTGCGACGATGGTGTTGGGGTCGGTCGTAGCGCCTGAGGCCAGAGGGCCGTTGCCGAGCGCCATAACGCCGTCACCCGCGGCCCAGGCGGTACCTAGGCCGAGCGATAAGCAAATCATGGGAACAGCGAGCAGTTTCCGTGACATTTTCATATCAGATCCTTTATTCCTCACGTTGTGGTTTCTTCGGGGGTTCGTGCCTGAATGCTGAGTGCATGCACTTCGTTTTGCTGCATCAGGTCGTTGAGCGCAGCGTATATCATGCGATGGCGTTCTACCAGTCCCTTGCCGTTGAAGACGGCGGCGACGATAGTGACGCTAAAATGGCCGCCGCCGCGCGCGCCCGCGTGACCGGCGTGTTTATGACTGTCGTCGACGATCTCCAGTTGCTGCGGCGCGAGCGCCGCGGTGAGCCGATCACGGATGGCGCTTATGCGATCGATCATGGCAGCACCTTCCTGAAGGGTTTTACCGTCAGCTGCGCATAGACGCCTGCGGCGGCGTAGGGATCGGCATCGGCCCACGCCTGCGCCGCTTCCAGTGACGGAAAGTCGGCGACAATTAGACTGCCGCTGAAGCCGGCGGTTCCCGGATCGGCGCTGTCGATGGCGGGGAAGGGGCCGGCCAGCAGTAGCCGCCCTTCGTCTTTCAGCTGGCTCAGCCGTTGCAGATGCGCCGGACGCGCCTGCCGGCGTAGTCCCAGGCTGTCGGGGACATCCTGGCCGATGATGACATAGTACATCATGGGTTTTCCTTCTCCGGTTGCTGATCTTTCAGGTGGCGTGAGAGATAGATCGCCTGGACGATGATGAACAGGAGCATCAGCCCCATCAGCCCGAACAGCTTGAAGTTGACCCAGGTGTTGGTGTCGAAGTGGTACACCACGTAGAGGTTGACCGCGCCGAGGGCGACGAAAAACAGCGCCCAGCCCATGTTCAACCGTTTCCAGATATGTTCCGGCAGGGTAAGTGCCGTCCCCATCATGCGGGCCGTGAGCGGTTTGTTGCCGACATAATGGCTGGCCAGGAACATGATCCCGAACAGCCAGTAGACGATGGTGGGTTTCCATTTGATGAACATTTCGTCGTGCAGCCATAGGGTGGCACCGCCCAGCACGACGATCAGCACCAGCGTCACCATGTGCATCATTTCCACCCGGCGGTGGCGCCACCAGAACCACAGCACCTGCACCACCGAGGCGGCGATGGCGACCGCAGTGGCGACGTAGATGCCCGCGAACTTGTAGGCGACGAAGAACAGCAGGATTGGGAACAGATCGAATAGGAATTTCATGCGAAATCTTTACCGTTTATAACCGGATTGCCTCTTGGCGGGCCACTTTAACACAGGTCCGGGGGCGCACACGAACAGCCCCATATCACAGCCGGAATGCGCTAGAATGCGACCCCTATGTCTTGCTATGACCTCCACAGCCACAGTTGGGTTTCCGACGGCACGCTCAGTCCGGCCGATTTGGTGCGGCGGGCGGCTGCGGCCGGCGTCGACGTGCTGGCGTTGACCGACCATGACGATACCGACGGTTGCGAGGAAGCGCTGCGAACCGCGCCACAGGTTGGGATTGCCGTGGTCCCGGGGGTGGAACTCTCCGTGACCTGGCAAGCGACGACCATTCATGTGGTGGGGCTGCAACTGGACCCGTCTGCCCCCGCGCTGGCGGCCGGGCTGGAGCGCCTGCGCAGTTTCCGCCAATGGCGTGCCGAAGAGATCGGGCGGCGTCTGGCGGCGCGCGGCATTGACGGTGCCTATGAGGGGGCGCAGGCGCTGGCGCGGGGGCGGATCATCAGCCGCACCCATTTTGCCCATTACCTGGTCAGCCGCCACTGCGGCAAGGACGTACGGGATATCTTCAAACACTATCTCACCCACAACAAGCCGGGTTATGTGCCGGGCCGATGGGCGGGACTGGAAGAGGCGGTGGGCTGGATCCGCGAAGCCGGCGGTGTGGCGGTGGTGGCTCACCCGGCGCGTTATAATCTGACGGCCGGCAAATTGCGGCGCCTGCTGGGCGAATTCGCCGAATGCGGCGGTGCCGGGCTCGAGGTGGTGTCGGGCAGCCACAGCCGACAGGACGTCGACGCCATGACGAGCCATGCCCTGAAATTCGACCTGCTGGCCTCGGCCGGTTCCGATTATCACGGACCGGAAAACCCGTGGCTGGAATTGGGACGGTTGCCCGCGCTGCCGGAGGTGCTGACCCCGGTCTGGTCGCTGTGGGAGGCCGACGCCGCCCGCAACCGGGGGGTCGCATGAAGCCTTTAGCTATGCCCTGTTCGTCCCGATATTCACCGGCATGAGTCAATTCTTTCAAATCCATGCGGAAACCCCGCAGGCGCGCTTGATCCGCCAGGCGGCGGAGTTGCTGCGCGGCGGTGCGGTGGCGGTCTATCCGACCGATTCCGGCTATGCCCTGGGCTGCACCATCGGCGACAAGGATGCGCTGGAGCGGATTCGGCAGATCAGGCGCTTGGACGAGCGCCACAATTTCACGCTGGTGTGCCGCGATCTGTCCGACCTCGCCACTTACGCCAAGGTGGATAACACCTCCTACCGTTTGATGAAGAAGCTGACGCCGGGACCATACACGTTCATCCTGCCGGCGACCCGCGAGGTGCCGCGGCGGCTGCAACACCCCAAGCGCAAGACGATCGGGCTGCGCATTCCGGACAACGCCGTGATCCAGGCGCTGTTGCAGGATCTGGGCGAGCCGCTGATGAGCACGACGCTGATGCTCCCCGGCGACGAGTTGCCGCAGAGCGATCCGTACGAAATCCGTCAGTTGCTGGAGCGCCAGGTCGACCTGATTATCGACGGCGGCTATGGTGATCTGGAACCGACCACCGTGATCGACTTGGTCGACGGTACACCCGTGGTGGTGCGCCAGGGCAAGGGCGATACCTCCGGCCTCGAACAGTAGCGAAGCCGCGTCATACTTCGGGATATAATCGCACCATGAGTGACCTTAGCCTTCCCCAAACGATAGCGGTCTGGATCGTTCCGGTCCTGTTTGCCATCACCTTGCACGAAGTGGCCCATGGCTGGGTGGCGCGGCTGTTCGGTGACCCGACCGCGATGATGCTGGGGCGTCTCAGCGTCAATCCGATTCGCCACGTCGACCCCATCGGTACCGTGGCGGTACCGCTGTTTCTGCTGCTGCTGTCCAGCCTGTCGGGCACCTCGCCGATGTTGTTTGGTTGGGCCAAGCCGGTACCCGTGACCTTCGAGAACCTGCGCAACCCGAAGCGGGACATGGCCTTCGTGGCCGCTGCCGGGCCGCTCTCCAATCTGCTGATGGCGCTGTTCTGGGCGCTGGTGATGCGGGCCGGGGTGGGGTCGGGGGCGCTGCCTCATTCGGCGGCGATGTTCCTGGCCTACATGGGCTGGGCGGGGGTGCAGATTAATGTCATTTTGGCGGTGCTGAATCTGCTGCCGGTGCCGCCCCTGGATGGCGGGCGTATCGCCGTGGCGCTGTTGCCCGGCCCCTGGTCCTGGCAGTTGAGCCGGATTGAGCCTTACGGCATCATCATCGTCCTGGCGCTGCTGGTGACCCCCCTGTGGAATCTGATTGCCGGGCCGCCGGTCATGTACTTTCTACAGCTGTTCGCGACTATCGCCGGTATTCGCTGAACGCATACAACGATCTGATAGATAAACGCTTATATACAAGGAGTTGCGTTTGAATTCCGTTGCCACATCGCATTCGCGGGTGCTGTCCGGTATGCGTCCCACCGGCCGCCTCCACCTGGGGCACTATCATGGGGTGCTCAGGAACTGGGTCAAGCTGCAGCACGAATATGAGTGCTTCTTCTTCGCCGCAGATTGGCACGCCCTGACCACGTCGTACGACGACACCCGCGGTATCGGTGCCAGCGTATGGGACATGGTGATCGACTGGCTGGCTGCGGGCGTCAATCCCGGCTCGGCCAAGATATTCATCCAGTCGCGGGTACCGGAGCACGCGGAACTGCATCTGCTGCTGTCGATGATCACGCCCCTGGGCTGGCTGGAACGGGTGCCGACCTACAAGGATCAGCAAGAGAAGCTGAAGGAGAAGGATCTGGCGACCTACGGTTTTCTCGGCTACCCGTTGCTGCAGAGTGCCGACATATTGATCTATCGCGCCGGGTTGGTGCCGGTGGGCGAGGATCAGGTGGCCCACGTCGAGATCACCCGCGAAATCGCGCGTCGCTTCAACTTTATCTACGGCCGCGAAGCTGATTTCGAGGGCAAGGCGGAGTCTGCGGCCAAGAAGATGGGCAAGAAGAACGCCAAACTCTATAGCGACTTGCGGCGGCGCTATCAGGAGCAGGGCGATCATGAAGCGCTGGAGACGGCGCGGGCGCTGCTGGAGTCGCAGCAGAACATCACCCTGGCCGACCGCGAACGGCTGTTTGGTTACCTGGACGGTTCCGGCCGCACCATCCTGCCGGAGCCGCAGGCGCTGCTGACGCCCGCCTCCCGGATGCCGGGGCTGGACGGCCAGAAGATGTCCAAATCCTACGGCAATACCATCGCCCTGCGCGACGAGCCGCAGGCGGTGGAACAGAAACTGCGCACCATGCCCACCGACCCGGCACGGGTACGCCGCAGCGACCCGGGCACGCCGGAAAAATGCCCGGTATGGCAGCTACATCAAGTGTATTCGGATGACGACATCAAGGCCTGGGTGCAAGAGGGCTGCGTCAGCGCCGGCATCGGTTGCCTCGATTGCAAGCAGCCGGTGGTGGATGCGGTGCTCAACGAACTGCGCCCGATCCAGGAGCGCATTGCGGAATACAGTGGCGATCCCAACCGGGTGCGCAACATCATTGCCGAAGGCAGTGAGGCTGCCCGTGCCGTGGCCCGTGCGACCCTGGATGAGGTACGCCAGGCCATGGGCCTCAATTACCGTTAAGGAATATACCAGTGACGGAACAGCCGGTGCCGGAAGCGGTAAAGGTCGACAATCCGCAGCAGCAGGAGATGCCTTTCGCCATCGTGCAGGGGGCGCCGCTGATGGAGCTGCCGAAGGACCTCTACATCCCGCCGCAGGCGCTGGAGGTGTTCCTCGAGGCGTTCGAGGGGCCGCTCGACCTGCTGCTCTACCTGATCCGCCGGCAGAATCTGGAGGTCCTCGACATACCGATTGCCGAGATTACGCATCAGTACATGGAGTACGTGGAACTGATGAAGACGGTCAATCTGGAGCTGGCGGCGGAGTATCTGGTGATGGCCGCCATGCTGGCCGAGATCAAGTCGCGCATGTTGCTGCCGCGGCCCGCCGGTGTCGAGGAAGACGAAGAGGATCCGCGTGCCGAACTGGTGCGGCGCCTGCAGGAGTACGAACGCTACAAAAAGGCGGCAGAGGATATCGAGACGCTGCCGCGCGTCGACCGGGATATCTTCCCTGCGGCGGTGGATGTGCCGCACCGTCAGGTGTTGCGCCCCCATCCGGAGGTCGAACTGAAGGAGTTGCTGCTGGCGGTTGCCGAGGTGATCCGGCGCAGCGAGCGGTTTGCCCACCATCAGGTGACGCGCGAGCCGCTGTCGGTGCGCGAGCGTATGTCTCAGGTGTTGTCGAAATTGCATTCCGACAGCTTTTCGGACTTCACTTCCCTGTTCCGGGTGGAGGAGGGAAAGCGCGGCGCCGTGGTGACGCTGCTGGCGATCCTGGAGCTGATCAAGCAGTCCCTGATTGAATTGATTCAAACCGATCCATTTGGGCCGATTCACGTAAAGGCCGTGGCGGCCGGCACGGCCTGACGCCCCGGCCCGACAACGCTATCGAATACAGGCGCAGGCACATGACCCCTGAAGAATTGAGGAATATTGTCGAGGCGGCCCTTTTTGCGGCGAGCGAACCGTTGAACGTCGAGCGGTTGCAGTTGCTGTTCGAGGAGGGTGAGCAACCGGCCAAGGACACCTTGCAGCAGACGCTGGTGCAACTCCAGCAGGAGTACCAAGAGCGGGGCGTCGAGCTGAAAGAGGTGGCCAGCGGCTATCGTTTCCAGGCGCGGCACGAGGTGTCGCAGTGGGTCTCGCGGCTGTGGGAGGAGAAGCCGCCGCGTTATTCCCGCGCCACCCTGGAGACCTTGGCGCTGGTCGCTTACCGCCAGCCTATCACCCGTGGGGAGATCGAGGATATCCGCGGCGTCGCCGTGAGCAGCAATATCGTCAAGACGCTGCAGGAGCGCAACTGGATCCGCGTCGTGGGGCATCGCGACGTGCCGGGCCGTCCGGCCATATATGCGACCACACGCCAGTTTCTCGACTACTTCAACCTCAAGAGTCTGGACCAATTGCCACCGTTGGCGGAGTTGATGGATATCGACAAGTTCAATGAAGAACTCGATCTGCGCGACCCCGGTGCGGAGGGTGCGTCGCGTCCGGGAGATGACGGCGGCGTACCGGACGAACCCCGTTACGATCCCGCATTCGAGCCAGCCGAATGAGCGAAAAACTACAGAAGGTGCTGGCCCGCGCGGGCCTTGGCTCGCGCCGCCAGTTGGAGCAGTGGATTCGCGACGGCCGCGTCTCGGTCAACGGCAAGGTCGCGCAGCTGGGCGACCGCGTGAGTGAGCAGGAGGTGGTGCGGGTCGATGGCCGCATTATCGGCCAAGCCGCGCTGCAAGGGCCGCAACGGCGGGTCATTGTTTATCACAAGCCGGTCGGCCAGGTATCGACCCGGCTGGATCCGGAGAAGCGCCCCACGATCTACGAATCCCTGCCGACGCTCCACCACGGCCGATGGGTCGCGGTGGGGCGTCTCGACTACAACACCAGCGGACTGTTACTGCTGACCACGGACGGCGAGCTGGCCAACCGGCTGATGCACCCCTCCAGCACCGTCGAGCGTGAATATGCCGTGCGAGTGTTCGGCGAGGTAAGCCCCGACGTGCTCAAACGGTTGCGCGAAGGCGTCGAGCTGGATGACGGTCCTGCCCGTTTCGACAGCCTGGTCGACGCCGGCGGCGAGGGCGTGAACCACTGGTATCACGTCACGCTGCACGAGGGACGCAATCGCGAAGTCCGGCGTCTGTGGGAACACGTGGGGGTGACGGTCAGCCGCCTGATCCGCGTACGCTACGGACCGATCCCGTTGCCGCGCCGGTTGCGACCGGCGCATTGGCAGGAACTGGAAGGTGACGCCCTACAGGCCTTGTTGCAGCTGGTTGGCCTGGCACCCGCCGTGCATCAAACGGTGTCCGCTACGACCGCACCGCGTCGCGGCGCGCCACGCAACAAATCGGGACGGACGGCGCGCAGACCGGCACGATGACCCTGCGCCGGGTATTTCACCTGCTGTTGCGCAGCTACGGCCCGCAGCACTGGTGGCCGGGCGACTCCCCGTTTGAGGTGATGGTCGGCGCAATCCTTACCCAGAATACGGCGTGGGGCAATGTGGAGAAGGCGATCCACCACCTGCGCGCCAACGACGCCCTGTCGCCCGAAGCCATCACCGCTTCCCTTCCCGGTGTCCTGGCCGGCTGGATCCGGCCGGCCGGCTATTTCAACGTCAAGACTGCGCGGTTGCAGAATTTCTGCCGCTGGTATCTCGCTGCAGGCGCGTTCGATGCGCTGCAACGGCTGAACACCTCGACCTTGCGGCAGCGGCTGCTGGCGGTGAACGGCGTCGGGCCCGAGACTGCCGACGATATGCTGCTGTACGCGTTCGAGCGGCCGGTGTTCGTGATCGACGCCTATACCCGTCGCCTGCTGCTTCGCCTCGGCTTGGCACACGGAGAGGAAAGTTACGACAAGTTGCGCCATGCTTTTGAACAACAACTGGGCGCGACGCGGCGGCAGGTGGCGTTGTTCAATGAATACCACGCGTTGATCGTCATGCATGCCAAGGTGCGCTGCCGCAAAACGCCGCTGTGCCGCGGCTGTTGTCTGTTGCGGAACTGCCCCCATGGGCGGCATGAGGTCGGGACGGCAAGGGGAGACTAGTGGAGGAACTGGAACGGCGTCAGGGATTCATGCGCGCGGCCATTGAGCTGGCGCAGCAGTCGGTGGCCGGCGGCGGCGGACCCTTCGGCGCGGTGGTGGTGCGTGACGGGACCATCATCGGGCGTGGTCACAACCGGGTGACTCTGGATAACGACCCGACGGCCCACGCGGAGATCGTTGCGATGCGCGATGCCTGTCGTACGAGCGGGGATTTTCGTCTGGAACGATGTGAGCTTTACGTCAATTGCGAACCGTGTCCGATGTGTCTGGCGGCCGCCTACTGGGCGCATCTGGAACGGGTATTCTATGCCGCCACCACGACCGATGCGGCGGCGAGCGGGTTTGACGACGCAGTCATCTATCAGCAACTCTGCATGCCGGCGCCGCAACGCAGTATCGGGCTGACACCACTGCTGCGGGACGAGGCCCTGGGAACGTTTTCCGCCTGGCAGGACAAGCAGGATCGAATCGACTATTGACCGAGTTCAAACGCGGTCGATCTCAATCCGGTTGCGGCCCTGTTCCTTGGCGCTATAGAGCGCGCGGTCGGCACGATCGAATAGCGCCGTGCCCGACTCGTCTGCCAGTGACGCGACGCCGAGGCTGATGGTAATCGGGATTTCAATGCCGTCGCATTGGCATGGCAGGGACGCAACCGCTTCGCGTATCCGCTCGGCGACCATCTGCGCACCTGCGAGCGGCGTACCGTTCAGCAGAATGACGAACTCCTCGCCGCCGTAACGATAGGCCAGATCCGTGCTGCGCAGCACATCGACCATGCGGCGCGCGACGGTGCGCAGCACGCAGTCGCCGACGGAGTGGCCGTGCCGGTCGTTGACCTGTTTGAAGTGATCGAGGTCGATGGCGATGAGAGACAGCGGCGCTTTGTGGCGCTGCGCCAGGGATACCTCCCGCATCAAATGTTCCTCCAGCGCGCCACGATTGCCGACACCGGTGAGGGGGTCGCGCAGGGCGGCGGTAACCGCTTCGCGGTAGAGCAGGGCGTTGCGCAGCGGGTAGACCAGGGAGCAGAGGAAGAACTCCACGTGGGCGAGTTCCTGTTCGGAGAAGCGCTTGCTCCTGTTGAGCGCCACTTCGCCCAACTCGGAGCCCAACAGATTCAGACGGTAACTGCAGTGATGACGCCCGCTCTGACCCACACTGATGACGAAGTGGCGTTCGTTGTTGCGGTAGGTGAGCCCCGCATGGGGCACCTGCTCCTGAAGGGTATCGGAGAATATCTGCAGCAGCTGTTCCATCTCCAACGTGGTTTGCAGCGCGGCGGTGAGTCGCAACGTGTCCGGTGCCTCGACGTTGCGCGCCAAGGTGACAACGGGTGCCAGTGCCGGTTTGCTGTCCGATGTGAGTGAGCCTTGCGTTGCCATGATGGATCCTTCAGCGGCTTGTGGTCTTTGCTGAAGTCGAAGCGATTTTTGTGCCAATGCAGTATTGTTGAATAATATCAGTAGGTTGTATTTATTTATTCCACCCTTATTGGGGCTGCGTCAAAACATCGACGCGATCACAGTAGCGAAGCGCTGCGCGCAGAGTGGCCGGGTGAGGGGGGTGCTTGCCGTGCGGCGTCGTGTCGCGAACGGGTCCGGCGCGGGGAAAGGATACGCACCGGTACCCGCCACACGGGTAGCGGTGCGGTCTTGCGGGTTATTGCGCGTTGAAACGCTGGCCGGTGGTGCCGCGGCTTTCGGGACCGATGAGGTAGAGGTAGACGGCGAGAATCTCTTCAGGTCGCGGCAGGGTGTTGGCGTCTTCGCCCGGATAGGCCAGCCGCCGCATCGTCGTGCGCACGGCGCCGGGGTCGATGCTGTTCATGCGAACCGGGGTATTGGCCTCCAACTCGTCGGCCCAAATCTCCATCATGTTTTCGACGGCCGCGTTGGTGATGCCGTAGGCGCCCCAGTAGGCGCGGCCTTTGCGGCCGACCTGCGAACTGGTGAAAATCACCGAGGCGTCGGTGGTATTGCGCAGCAACGGCAGCACGGCGCGGGTCAGGAGATAGGGGGCATGCAGGTTGACCTGCATCACCTTGGCCCACTGCTCCAGGTCGTACTGGTCCAGCGGCGTCAGCGTGCCGAGCAGAGCGGCGTTGTGCAGCAGGCCGTCGAGGCGGCCGAACTCCTTGTCCAAGGTCTCCGCCAGCGCGGTGTAGTCCTTGGTCGCCGCGCCATCCAGATTCATCGGGTAGATCGCCGGCTGCGGCGCGCCCAGTGCCTCGATTTCGTCGTAGACCTTTTCCAGTTTGCGGATGTTGCGTCCGAGCAGCACGACCGTCGCGCCGTGGGCGGCGAAACTTTTGGCCGCGGCGGCGCCGATGCCGTCGCTGGCGCCGGTTACCAGGATGACGCGGTCTTTGAGCAGGTCGGGGGCGGGTTTGTAGTTGTGCATCGTGGATCCTCGTGACGCCGCGCGGGCGCTGTTAGCCAAGCTGTCGGATAATTCGGCGCGCGCATTGTACCCCACTGCGCACCGCGCCTTCGAGTGTGGCGGGATAACCCGTATCAGTGTAGTCACCCGCAAGCCATAACCCTGCGACGGCGGTGGCGTGATTGGGGCGCCAGGCCCCCACGCCGACGCTGCTGCGGAAGGTGGCGCGCCGTTCGCGTATGACCAGAGTCTCCAGAGGGGCGGGCCAGTGCGGGTAACGGTCGGCGACTTCGCCCGCGACGGCGGCGGCGAGCCGTTCGTTGCTCATCGCGCTGTGCGCTCCCGGGCCGCTTATCACCGCTGCCATCAGCCCCTTCGCGCCGCAGAGGCGGCCGCGATCGAACAGCCACTGGGTCAGTGTGCCGCTCATGCCCACCATGGTGCGCTCCAGGGTGGTGTCGGGGGGGTAGCGCAGGTAAAGGGTGACGATGGGTTCGTCATCGAGTTGCGCCAGCTGTGCGTTCGCGGTGTGCAGCGGCGGGTGTGCGGCGAGCAGATGGCGGGCATGGCGTGGCGCCGTGGCCACCACCACATGCCCGCTGCTGAGTGTGCCGCCGTCGGTGGCGACGCCGGTAACGGCGGCCGCTGCCAGGGTCAGGGCGCGGACCCGGCGCCGGGTCTCCACCACGCCGCCGTGGCGCTCGATGTAGCGTCGCGCCGGGGCCGGCAGCACGGCACCGAGAGGGGTGATCGGGTAGAGCAGGTCGGAATCGCGCCGGCGCCGGCTGAAGGCGTCGCGCAGAACGGCCAGGAACAGGGCCGCGGACGCATCGCGCAACGGCGTGTTGAGCGTCGCCAGGCAGAGCGGTTCCCACAGCACCTCGATCAGCGAGTTCGGCTGTGCCGCCAGCAGCTGCGCGACGCTGATGTCGGGCGTCACAGTGAAGCGTGAGCGATAGGCCGACAGACAGAAACGTAGCGCCGCCCGGCGTTCCTCATGTGATAGGCCGCGTCCGCGCCATAGCGCCCAGAGAAGGTGCAGCGGAGCCGGAAGGGGCGGCGCTGCGAGTTCTACCATACCCTGGGGGCGGTGCACGGCGAGGTGCAGCGGGGTGCGCGCCAACACCTCACGTTCATGCACGCCGACGCGGCGCAGCAGTCGCAGTGTTTCCCGGTAGGCACCGAGCAACAGGTGCTGGCCGTTGTCCAGCTCCATGGCGTGGGCCTGGATGCTGCGCGCCCGCCCGCCCAGTTGCGGCGCCGCTTCCAGCAGGTGCACGGGAACAGCGGCGGCGGCGAGCTCGACGGCGGCGGCGAGACCGGCCCAGCCGCCACCGATAATAATGACCGGGCCGGCAGTCATTTTCGTTTCAGGTGGCGGTGCCGGCGTTTTGTCTCGCCTCGCGCGGTACGCCAGGCGATCCACAGTTTGTGCCACGGCGACAACCGTACCCGCCGCTGCTGCACCGGAAAGTTCTCCCGCTCGATCTTGTCCAGGGTCGAGAGATAGATCGCCGCCATGATCAGGCCGCTACGCTGACTCAGCCGATCGTTCTCCGGCAACCGCGCGAAGGCCTGCCGATAGTAGTCGCGGGCGCGGTCGGCCTGGAACCGGAACAGCGCATATACGCCGTCGGAACCGCGGTGTTGGAGAATGTCGTCGTTGCTGACCTCGAAGCGCTCCATTTCGTCGGCCGGCAGGTAGATGCGGCCGCGCGCCGCGTCTTCGCCGACGTCGCGCAGGATGTTGGTGAGTTGAAAGGCAATGCCCAGGTCGTGGGCATATTTCAGCGTGCGGCGATCTTCATAACCGAAGATCTCGGCCGCCATCATCCCCACCACGCTGGCGACGCGATAGCAGTAGAGCTGCAATTCCTTGAACGACGCATAGCGTACCTGTTGCAGGTCCATGGCCATGCCGTCGATGATCTCCTGGAAATATTCCTGCGGCAGGTTGTGGCGGGCGGTGACGGGTTGCAGGGCCAGGGTCACCGGGTGCTGCGGCGAGCCTGCGAACAACGCCGCGATTTCCCCACGCCACCACTCCAGTTTCGTCTGCGCGAGGGCGTTATCGCTGCACTCGTCGACCACATCGTCCACCTCCCGGCAGAAGGCATAGAGCGCGGTAATGGCGCGTCGTTGCTCGGGCGGAAGAAATAGAAAACTGTAATAAAAACTGGAGCCGCTGCGTGCTGCGCGGTCGTCGCAATATTGATCCGGTGTCATGATGGGGTCGCAGTCCTGGGCAGGACGATAACTTATCACAGGCGAGGGGCGGTTGCGGGATAACGGGCGACCAGGGTGCGCCACAGCATGGACGGCCAGTCGCGACGGCGCAGCCGCGGCCGTGCAAACGGCGCGCTGTCCAGTTGCCGTTCCAGCCGCGCCAGCACCTGCAAGCCCCCTTCGACGATAAGGCGAATCTCCCAACCGAAACGACCGCGCAGACGGCGTCCGAGCGGGGCGCCGGCCAGCATCAGTTCGCGGCAGCGCCGGTATTGTGCAGCCAGCAGCTGGCGCAGCGCACGATCGTTACGGCGTTCACGGAAGTGCTGTTCCGTAACGCGGTAGTGTGCCATCTCGTCGGCGGGGAGGTAGATGCGGTCGTTTTCGTCGAAATCCTGCAGCAGATCCTGGTAGAAATTGATCAGCTGCAATGCGGTGCAGACGTGGTCCGACAGCCGCAGATTTTCCGCCTCGGCGTTGCCGCTGAGGTGGAGCAGCAGCCGGCCGACGGGGTTGGCGGAGCGGCGGCAGTAGTCGAGCACGGAGGCGAAGTCGCGGTAACGGCGTTGCAGCACATCCTGGCGGAAGGCCGACAGCAGGTCGTGGAACAGCGGCAGCGGCAGGTCGTGATTGCGCCACACGTCGGCCAGGGCGATGAACACCGGTGCGGAGGATGTCTCGCCGGAGGCGACGGCGGTCAGCTGCGCCTCATAGGCGTCGAGAAGCGCGATGCGTCGCTGCTCCGGTATCGTGTCTTCATCGGCGAGGTCGTCGGCGCTGCGGGCAAAGGCGTAGACGACGGCGACCGGGCGGCGGATGGCGGCCGGCAGCAGGAACGACGCCACCGGAAAGTTTTCGTAATGGCCATAGGCCATCGCTGCGCAATAGGCATACGCCGCGTCGATAGTGTACGTTGGATGAGCGGCTGTGGTAGCGTCGGTTGTCATAGTGGGACAAAAGAGGGTCCGGAAATGAAGAAGATGCTGTATCTCATTGTTATCGTACTGCTTATCGGCATGTGGTTCGGCATCAACATCGCCCGCGACAAGCCGTTGTTGAGCAATCCGTTCGCGGAGAAGAGCCTGCGCGACAAGGCCAAGGATACCGCCAAGGATCTACTGCACGAATCGAAAGAGGCCATCAAGAAGACCCTCCAGTAGGAGCGGCTGTGCCGCGCTACAGCCGCGTCATTGGCGAACTCCGTCGCAATGAATCGACATTCACTGCAATCGCGCCGGATGCGCTCCTACGCAAGGCGCTTGCGGCAATCGCCGGACTGTCCGTTCAATCCTCGCCCGGACCGACCACGTCGCGCGCGGCCGTCTCGATCTGCGCCACGTCGGTCGGCTCCTTCTTGGCGCTGACCCCCATTTCGGAAAAACGGCGCATGCTCGGCAACACGCGGCTGTCGAAGGTGCCCACTGTCTTGTTGAAGTGGCCGACGCTGCTCTCCAGACTCTTGCCCAGCCGCGCCAGGTGTTCGGTAAATACCGCGACGCGGCCGTACAGTTCTTCTCCCAACTGGCGGATCTGTTCGGCGTTCTGCGCCAGCGCCTGCTGCCGCCAGCCGTAGGCGACGGCGCGCAGCAGGGCGACGAAGCTGGTGGGCGTGGCCAGGATCACCTTGTCGGCCAGCGCATCCTCGAGCAGTTTGCGATCCAGTTCCAGTGCAGCGGAAAGGAACTGCTCTCCCGGGATGAACAGCACGACGAAATCGGGGGAATTCTTGAACTGCTGCCAGTAGGCCTTGCTGGCCAGCTCGCGTACCCGCTCCCGCACTTTGCGCGCGTGCCGTTCGAGCTCCTTGCGCCGGGTCTCGTCGTCGCTCGCCTCGATGGCGCTGAGGTAGGCGTCGAGGGGCGTTTTGGCGTCGACCACGATGTCGCGCTGGTCGGGCATGCGCACCACCATGTCCGGCCGCAGGCTGCCCTCGTCGGTGCGCACCTGTTGCTGCTCGTAGAAGTCGCAATGTTCCACCATGCCGGCGAGTTCTGCCAGGCGCTTGAGGGTCATTTCACCCCATTGTCCGCGCACCTCGGGGCGGCGCAGTGCCTGCACCAGATTGCGTGTCTCGCCCTGCAGCGTGCGATGGGCCTCGGCGAGGGATTCCAGGTGTTTGCTGAGCGAGCCGTAGGACTCGGCGCGGCTCTTTTCCATTTCGTGGATCTGTTTCTCGGTCTTCTCCAATGCCTCGCGGATAGGTTTGACCATACTCTCCACGGCCTTTTCCCGCTGCGCCAGTTCGCCCGTTGCCTGCACCTGGAACTGTTTGAGGTTTTCCTGTGCCAGCCGCAGGAATTCGCCGCTATTGTGCTTGAGCGCCTCGCTGGCCAGGGAACTGAAGGTGCCGGCGAGGTTGTTGCGCGCCTCTTGCAGCACCGCTGCCTTGTCGATGGCGGCACGGCGTTCGGCGTCCAGCTCGGCCTGTAGTTTGGCGTTCTCCTCATGCAACAGCACGATGCGGTTGTGGTTGACGACGTAGGTGAGGGCGGCGCTGAGTACGGCCGCGAGCAGTATCGCCAGCACGAGCAGCAGCAAATAGGTTCCCGTCATAGGGCTGTCCCGGCAGGTAGAGGTGGTGTGCGGCTAGTCTACCATGCGCCGCCGGACGTTCAGACGTTGTCGCCGTCGAGCCAGCGCAGTAGTTGGAGAGGGTGTTCGATCATACCGTCCGCCTGCCAGCTGTCGGGATGGTCATCGGCCCCGAGATAGCCGAACAGCGCGACCAGCGTGCGCATTCCCGCGTTGCGTCCGGCCGCGATATCGCGCTCGGCGTCGCCGAGATAGAGGCATTCCGCGCCGTGGCTGCCCGCCTGGCGGCAGGCCAGCAGCATTGGCGCCGGGTCCGGTTTGCGTTGCGGCAGCGTATCGCCGCTGACGATGGCGGCGGCACGGGGGGTCAGGCCGAGGCCGGCCATTAGCGGATCGGTAAGCCAGGCGGGTTTGTTGGTCACCACGCCCCAGTTGAGACCGCGCGCCTCGATGGCGGCGAGCAGTTCCGCCATACCGGGGAACAGGGTGGTGGCGCGGGTGATATGCGTCAGGTAGGTGTTGAGAAAGAGGTCGCGCAGACGGGCGAACTCCGTAGCCGCGACACTGTTGCCGAACCCGAGCTTAAGCAGTGCGCCGCCGCCGTGGGAGACCACCGGGCGGATCGTCGCGTAGTCCAGCGGTTCGCGGCCGGCGCTGCGCAGCGTTTCATTGAGCGCAAAGGCCAGGTCCGGGGCGGTGTCGGCCAGGGTGCCGTCGAGGTCGAAGAGAACGGTACGGATCATGGGGCTAGTTCCGGATTTCGCATTGGCGGCTTCGCTGTTCCTCTAACCCGGAACCCGAAACTATTCTTTGACTGCGTAGCCCATGTAATTCACGTTCAGATCCCGTCCCAGCGAGTAGCCGCGGGTGAGCGGGTTGTAGCTCATGCCGGTCAGCTCCTTGAGCTCCAGTCCGGCATGACGCGTCCAGTTTTCCAGTTCCGAGGGGCGGATGAATTTGGCGTAGTTGTGCGTTCCCTTGGGCAGCAGCCGCAGCAGGTATTCGGCACCGATCACCGCGAATAGATAGGATTTTGGATTGCGGTTGATGGTGGAGAAGAATACGTGGCCGCCCGGTTTCACCAAACATGCGCAGGCGGCAATCACCGAGGCCGGATCGGGTACGTGCTCCAGCATCTCCATGCAGGTGACGATGTCGAAGCTGTCCGGCATTTGCGCCGCCAGCTGTTCGGCGGTGGTGCGCTGGTAATCTACCTCGACGCCGGATTCGAGCTTGTGCAACTGCGCCACCATCAGCGGCTGCTCGCCCATGTCGATGCCGGTCACCACGGCGCCGCGTTGCGCCATGCTTTCGGACAGGATACCGCCGCCGCAGCCGATATCGAGCACCCGCTTGCCGGCGAGGCCGGCGTGGCGATCGATGTAGTCCAAACGCAGCGGGTTAATATCGTGCAGCGGTTTGAACTCGCTGTCGGTATCCCACCAGCGGGAGGCCAACTCCTCGAATTTGTTGACCTCGGCGGGGTCGACGTTATGACCGTGCGCGCTCATGGTTAATCGTTTACCTCTTCATCGGATTGCTGAATCTTGTTGTGCCACTCGGCCGCCTTGGCCAGTAGCGCGGCTTCATCGAGCGTGGTCAGGCGGCGCTGCTTGAGCAGGTGGCGGCCGGCGACCCAGACGTCGCTCACCTTGTCGCGACCGGTGGCATAGACCAGTTGTGAGATGGGATGGTACAGCGGTTGGGTCTCCACCGCGCCCATATCCACCGCTACGATATCCGCGGCCTTGCCCGGCTGCAACGAACCGGCGATCTCCTCCAGACCGAGCGCCCGGGCGCCGCCGAGGGTGGCCATATGCAGCGCCTGGGCGGCCGGCACGGCGCTGGCGTCGCCCGCGACGCCTTTGGCCAGCAGGGCGGCGGTGCGCATCTCGCCGAACAGGTCGAGGTCGTTGTTGCTGGCCGCGCCGTCGGTGCCGAGGGCGACGTTGATGCCGGCATCGAGCAGCCGCTGTACCGGGCAGAAGCCGCTGGCCAGCTTCAGGTTGGACTCGGGACAGTGCACCACGTGGGCACCGGCCGCGGCGAAGGCGGCAATCTCGGCGTCGTCAAGCTGGGTCATGTGCACCGCGACCAGCCGCGGCGAGGTGACGCCGATTTCGCCCAGGCGCTGCAGCGGGCGTTTGCCGTCGGCGGCCACGGCCTGGTTCACCTCATCGGCGGTCTCATGCACATGCATATGGATCGGCACGTCCATCTCCTCGGCGTACATCACCACCTTCTCCAGCGGGCCGTCGGATACGGTGTAGGGGGCGTGGGGTGCGAAGGCGGCGGTGATCAGCGGGTCGGTGTGGAACTGGTCGTGGACCTTGATCCCCTTGTGCAGGTAGTCCTCGCCGTTCTGCGCCCAGGCGGTGGGGAAATCGATGACGATCATTCCGACCACTGCGCGCATGCCGGCGTGGCTGGCCGCCCGCGCCGCCGCGTCGGGATAGAAGTACATGTCGTTGAAGCAGGTGGTGCCGCCGCGCAGCATCTCGGCAATGGCCAGTTGGGTGCCGTCGTGTACGAACTCTTCGCTGACCCAGCGCGCTTCCGCCGGCCAGATGTGCTGATTGAGCCACTCCATCAGCGGCAGATCGTCGGCGAGGCCGCGCATCATTGCCATGGCGGCATGGGTGTGGGCGTTGACGAGGCCGGGGATCAGGGTGTGGGTCGGTAACTCGATTTCGGCCTCTGCCGTGTACTCGCGACGCGCATCGACACTCGGGAGTAGCGCCGCGATACGGCCGTCGGCGATGGCGATGGAGTGATGCTCCAGCGCCACATTATATGGTTCGACCGGGATCACCCAGCGGGCATGGAGAAGCGTGTCAACGCGTTTCATGGGGCGAAAGATACAGGGCACCGCAGGGGGTTACAAGTCGCTGGCGGCAGGGACGGTGTGATCGGAATAAGGTAGGATACGGCGCTGTTGTTCCAACCGGTATAGATCGCAATGACGACCAAGCACGACACGATTCGCGCCGTCCTGTGGCGGGACGGCAACCTGCAGTTGCTGGATCAGCGCATCCTGCCGCAACGGCACGAATACCTGAGTTACGACGATCCGTCTGCGGTGGCGCAGGCCATTACCGACATGGTGGTGCGCGGTGCGCCGGCCATCGGGGTGACCGCCGCCTATGCGGTGGTGCTGGCCGCACGGCTGCGTTATCGCGCCGAGGGCGCCGGGTGGCGCGAAGGTATTAAGGCGGACGTGGCGCGGCTCGCCGCTGCGCGTCCCACTGCGGTCAACCTGTGCTGGGCGCTGGAGCGGATGGAGCGCCGCATCGCCGCACTGCCCGATAGCGATCCGGAGCCGGCCCTGCTGGCCGAGGCGATGGCAATCCACGACGAGGACATCGCCGCCAATCGCCGCATGGGAGAACTGGGGGCGGCGCTGATCGAAGGACGCGGCGGCGCGGTATTGACCCACTGCAATACCGGTTCTCTGGCGACCGGCGGTTACGGCACCGCCCTGGGGGTGATTCGCAGCGCCTATGCTGACGGTCGCATCGCACAGGTCTACGCCGACGAGACCCGGCCCTGGTTGCAGGGGGCGCGCCTCACGGCCTGGGAATTGGTGCAGGACCATATTCCGGTGACGCTGCTGGCCGACGCCGCTGCCGCGCACCTGATGAAGCAGGGCAGGGTGAGTTGGGTCATCGTCGGTTCCGACCGCATTGCCGCCAACGGCGATGTGGCCAACAAGATCGGCACCTACAGCGCCGCGGTCAATGCCCGTTATCACGGGGTGAGATTCATGGTGGTTGCGCCCACCTCGACGGTGGATATGTCGCTGGCCGGCGGTGAGTTGATCCCTATCGAAAACCGCGCGCCGGACGAGGTCTTGAACCTGGGCGGCCAACGGGTGGCAGCGGAGGGTGCGGAGGCATGGAATCCCGCCTTCGACGTCACCCCGGCGGGGTTGATCGACGCCATTGTCACGGAGAAGGGGGTGGTGTTGAATCCGACGGCGGAAAAGATGGCGGCAATGATGCAAAAAAGATGAATTGCCGCCGGGCATCTCCTGTCAGCGGCCCGGAAAGCGCTCCTGACCGCTTTTATTCGTCGGGAGGGGGGCGAGTTATGTTATTATCCGGCGAGTTTTCCGGGCATCTGACGGCCCCGCTGTGGTTGGTCGGCGGTATGGTCCCGTAATCCATCCAAGGACGTGACGCCGTGCTGCGCATGACGGATTATTCGATTGGCTAATCAAATAGTTAGCATGTTTCACGCGCCGCGCGAGGTACTCGTTCAGGTCCGCAGGGGCTGAAAGGACACTATTTCCCAATGGCAGAATTCGCAAAAGAGGTCCTCCCGGTCAACATCGAGGAGGAGATGAAACAATCTTATCTCGATTACGCCATGAGCGTCATCGTGGGTCGTGCCCTGCCCGATGTGCGCGACGGCCTCAAGCCGGTGCACCGTCGCGTGCTCTTCGCCATGCGCGAGCTGGGCAACGACTGGAACAAACCCTATAAGAAATCGGCCCGCGTGGTCGGTGACGTCATCGGTAAGTACCATCCCCACGGCGACTCGGCCGTCTACGACACCATCGTGCGCATGGCGCAGCCCTTTTCGCTGCGCTACATGCTGGTCGACGGCCAAGGCAACTTCGGTTCGGTGGACGGCGACTCCGCCGCCGCCATGCGCTATACCGAGGTGCGTATGGCGCGTATCGCCCACGAGCTATTGGCCGACATCGAAAAGGAGACGGTGGACTTCGTCCCCAACTATGACGGCTCGGAGCTGGAACCGGAGGTGCTGCCGGCGCGTTTTCCTCATCTGCTGGTCAACGGTTCGGCCGGCATCGCGGTGGGCATGGCGACCAACATCGCGCCGCACAATCTGACTGAAGTCATCAACGGTTGCCTGGCGCTGATCGACACGCCGGACGCCACCATCGCCGATTTGATGCAGCATATCCCCGGCCCCGATTTCCCCACCGCCGGCATCATCAACGGCGCGCGCGGCATCTATGAGGCTTACCACACCGGCCGCGGCCGCATCTATGTGCGTGCCCGCACCGAGATCGAGGAGATGGAGTCCGGCCGCCAGCGTATCGTGGTGACCGAACTGCCGTATCAGGTCAACAAGGCACGGCTGATCGAAAAGATCGCCGAACTGGTCAAAGAGAAAAAGATCGAGGGGATCTCCCAGGACGGCCTGCGCGACGAGTCCGACAAGGACGGCATGCGCCTGGTGATCGAACTCAAGCGTGGCGAGGTGGCCGAGGTGTTGCTCAATAACCTCTACCAGCATACCTCCATGCAGAGCGTGTTCGGCATCAACATGGTGGCGCTGCTCGACGGTCAGCCGCGCCTGCTCAACCTCAAGCAGATGCTGGAGGCGTTTATCCGTCACCGCCGCGCGGTGGTGACGCGACGCACCATTTTCGATCTGCGCAAGGCGCGCGAACGTGCCCATGTGTTGGAGGGGTTGGCCGTCGCCATGGCCAACATCGATCCCATCATCGCGCTGATCAAGGCATCGCCCAACCCGGCCGAAGCGAAGGCTGGGCTGCTCGGCCGCGCCTGGGCGCCGGGTGTGGTGACCGATATGCTGGCCCGTGCCGGTGCCCAGGCCTCGCGCCCCGACGGGCTGGGCAAGGAGTTTGGTCTTGCGGAAGACGGTTACCGTCTGTCCGAGGCGCAGGCCCAGGCGATCCTCGACCTGCGCCTGCACCGCCTGACCGGCCTGGAGCAGGATAAAATCATCGATGAGTTTCGCCAACTGCTGGATACCATCGAGGGTCTGTTGCATATCCTGCACGACCCCAACCGTCTGCTGGAAGTGATCCGCGAAGAGCTGGTGCAGGTGCGCGATCAGTACGGTGATGCACGCCGCACCGAGATTCGCGCCTCCCACGAGGATCTGTCGCTGGAGGATCTGATCAGCGAAGAGGACGTAGTGGTCACCCTGTCGCACGAAGGGTATGTCAAGGCGCAGCCGGTCGCGGACTACCGCGCCCAGCGCCGCGGCGGGCGCGGCCGCGCCGCCGCTTCGGTGAAGGAACAGGACTTCATCGACAAGCTGTTCGTGGCCAATACCCACGACACCATCCTCTGTTTCTCCAGTCGCGGCCGCGTCTATTGGAAAAAAGTATACGAACTGCCGCAGGCGGGTCACGGTGCGCGCGGCCGTCCTATCGTCAATCTGCTGCCGCTGGAGGAGGGCGAGCGGATCAACGCCATCCTGCCGATCCGCGCATTCGAGGAGAACAAGTACATCTTCATGGCGACGACCAACGGCACCGTGAAGAAGACGTCGCTGATCGATTACTCGCGTCCGCGCACCAGCGGCATCATCGCCGTCGATCTGATGGACGACGATCAACTGGTGAACGTCGCCATCACCGAAGGCAGCTGCGATATCCTGCTGTTCACCAACGTCGGCAAAGTGATTCGCTTCAACGAACAGGATGTGCGCCCGATGGGTCGCGTCTCCCGCGGCGTGCGCGGTGTCCGCCTGCAGGATGGACAGAAGGTGATTTCGCTCATCGTGCAGGCGGAGGGCGACGTGCTTACGGCGACCGAGAACGGTTACGGTAAGCGCACGCCCATCGACGACTACCCGCGCCACGGCCGCGGTGGCCAAGGGGTCATCTCGATCCAGACCAGCGAGCGCAACGGCAGCGTGGTCGGCGCGGTGCTGGTGAGCGACGGCGACGAGATCATGCTGGTCACCGACGGCGGCACCCTGGTGCGCACCCACGTCGCCGAAGTATCGGTGATGAGCCGCAACACCCAGGGAGTCAAGCTGATCAGTCTGACCGAAGGCGAAAAGCTGGTTGCCCTGGAACGCATCGCCGAGAGCGAGGAAGAGGAGGCGAATGAGGATTCGCCCGCAGTGGATAGTGTTGAGGAAGCAGGTAACGACGGTGCTCACGAGGCGCCGGGGGAAGAGTGATTCTGATTTCCCCCGTGCCCCCCGTGGTTCCCGTGGTTGAGTCTTTGGCTTTTACGTAGTGGGGACAAGACAAGATGGCACGTGTATTCAATTTCAGCGCCGGCCCGGCAATGTTGCCGCAGGTCGTGATCGAACAGGCCCGCGACGAGATGCTGGACTGGAACGGCAGCGGCATGTCGGTGATGGAGATGAGTCATCGCGGCAAGGAGTACATGTCCATCGCCGCTCAGGCCGAGGCGGATCTGCGCGAGCTGCTGGCCATTCCCGCCAATTATAAGGTGCTGTTCCTGCAAGGCGGCGCCTCCAGCCAGTTCGCGATGGTGCCGTTGAACCTGCTGCGCGGGAAGCAGGGAGCCGACTACATCAATACCGGCGACTGGTCGAAGAAGGCCATCACCGAGGCCAAGCGGTTCTGCCAGGTGAATGTCGCCGCCGACACCTCGGCCGGCAACTTTACCGCCTGCCCGGCGCAGGCGGATCTGAAACTGAGTGCCGATGCCGCCTACGTCCATTACACGCCGAACGAGACTATCCGTGGCGTGGAGTTCCCGTACATCCCCGCCACTGGTGAGGTGCCGCTGGTGGCGGACATGTCCTCGACGCTGCTGTCGCGTCCGCTCGACGTGAGCCAATACGGTCTGATCTACGCCGGTGCCCAGAAGAACATCGGCCCGGCTGGATTGACCGTGGTGATTGTCCGCGAAGACCTGATGGGTGAAACCGTTGTCGGGACCCCCATCATGTTCGACTATAAAATCCACGCCGATGCGGAGTCCATGTACAACACCCCGGCGACCTATAGCTGGTACCTGGCCGGCCTGGTATTCCAGTGGTTGAAGAAGAACGGCGGTCTGACCCAGATGGCGGCGGTCAATCGGCGCAAAGCAGAAAAGCTCTATGCCGCCATCGATAATTCCGGCTTTTACAAAAATCCCGTAGACACCGCATGCCGCTCCTGGATGAACGTGCCGTTCACTCTGGCCGATTCGGAACTGGACACAGTGTTCCTCTCGGAGGCAAAGGCGGCGGGGCTGGTCACGCTGAAGGGACACCGTTCCGTCGGCGGCATGCGCGCCAGTATCTATAACGCGATGCCGGAAGCGGGCGTCGACGCGTTGGTCGCCTTCATGGCAGACTTCGCCCAGCGCCACGGCTGAGGTCTTACCGGAGGGAACGCGGGGAAACGATGGGAAAAAAATAACAACCCGACGTTCCCCGTCATTACCAAAGGGGGAGCCCATGTACAAGATACTGACGCTGAACAACATCTCGCCGGCCGGGCTGGATCGACTGCCGCGGGACCGGTATGAGGTTGCGTCCGAGATACAGCATCCCGATGCGATTCTGTTGCGCTCATTCAAGATGCATGACATGACGATACCGCCGTCGCTGAAGGCGGTAGGGCGGGCTGGGGCCGGGGTGAACAACATCCCGGTTGAGAAGATGAGTACATTGGGCATCCCTGTGTTCAACGCACCGGGTGCCAACGCCAACGCGGTGAAAGAGCTGGTCCTTGCAGGCATGTTGCTGGCCTGCCGCAATATCTGCCAGGCGTGGGATTTCAGCCGTAACCTAGCGGGAGACGATGCAGGTATCGACAAGCAGACCGAGGCGGGCAAGAAAAACTTCGCCGGTTTCGAATTGCCCGGACGTACCCTGGGCGTGGTCGGTCTGGGCGCCATCGGCCGTGAGGTGGCGAACACCGCCATTGCGCTGGGCATGAAGGTGATCGGTTTCGATCCGGGCATTACGGTTGAGGGCGCATGGCAGCTCTCCTCGGAGGTGCAGAAGGCGGCGGGCTTCGACGAAATGGTGGAGAAGGTCGACTTCCTGACTTTCCATGTGCCGCTCATCGACGCCACCCGGCACATGCTGAACCGAGAACGGCTGGCGCGGATGCGCAAAGGCGTGGTCGTGCTTAATTTTGCCCGTAAGGGCATCGTCGACGACGAGGCCATCGCCGAGGCGATTAAGGGTGGGAAGGTGTACGGCTACGTATGCGATTTCCCCACCAATCTGCTGAAAGGGCATGAACGGGTGATTACCCTGCCGCATCTGGGCGCTTCGACCCAGGAGGCGGAGGATAATTGCGCCGTGATGGTGGCTGAACAGGTGCGCGACTACCTGGAGAACGGCAACGTGCGCAACTCGGTGAATTTCCCCGAGGTGATCATGGCGCGCAGCGCAGGGACCTACCGCTTGGCGGTGGTAAACTCCAACGTGCCCAATATGCTGAGTCAGGTATCGAGCGATCTGGGCAAGGGCGGATTGAATATCGTCGATATGCTCAACAAATCGCGCGGCGAACTGGCCTACACGGTGGTTGACGTGGACAAGCCGCTGCCGGCCGAGGTGGTGGAGCGCATCGCGGGCATCGCCGGGGTGCTGGCGGTCCGTGTGATCGAATGAACGGATGATATGAGCGAACAACAGCTGCAAGTCTTACGGGAACGGATCGACGCACTGGATGAGCATATCCAGAGCTTGATCAACGAACGCGCCGCGCTCGCGCAGGAGGTGGCGCGGGTCAAGGTCGGTGTCGGCGGTGATGTGATCTTCTATCGCGCCGAACGCGAAGCGCAGGTGCTGAGCAAGGTCAAAGAGCGTAATACGGGACCGTTGCCGGCGGACGATATGGCGCGCTTGTTCCGCGAAATCATGTCGGCCTGTCTGGCCCTGGAGCAGCCGCTGCGTATCGCCTATTTCGGACCGGCCGGCAGCTACACGCACGCTGCGGCGTTGAAACAGTTCGGCGCGGCGGTGACGACGCTGCCCCTGGCGGCCATCGATGAGGTGTTCCGCGAGGTGGAGGCGGGCAGTGCCCACTACGGGGTAGTGCCGGTGGAGAATTCATCCGAAGGCGTGGTGACCCATACCCTCGACATGTTCATGCGCTCAGGCCTGCGCATCTGCGGCGAGATCAACCTGCGCATTCGCCACAACCTGCTCAGCCATGCGCAATCGCTGGCGCAGGTTCGGCGCGTCTATGCCCACAGTCAGGCTCTGGCACAGTGCCGCGAATGGCTGGATGCCAATCTGCCGCACGCCGAGCGCGTCGCCGTGAGCAACAATGCGGAGGGGGCGCGCCGCGCGGCCGAAGAGCGCGACGCCGCTGCGGTTGCCGGCAATAACGCCGCGGATATCTACGCGTTGCCCGCCTTGGCGCAAAATATCGAGGACACTCCGGGCAACACCACCCGTTTTCTGGTGATCGGCAACGATGTCGTTACTGCAAGCGGCGACGACAAGACGTCGCTGATGGTGGCCGCCCGCAACAAGCCCGGCGCCCTGTTCCACCTGTTGGCGCCGCTGGCCGACAACGGTATCTCCATGACCCGTGTCGAGTCGCGCCCGTCGCGCCAGGGCATGTGGGAGTACGTCTTCTTCTTCGATATCGAAGGGCATGCCCAGGATAAGAAGGTGGCGACTGCGCTGCAGCAACTGGAAGCAGAATCGGCCCTGTTCAAGATCCTAGGCTCCTATCCCAAAGCCGTCCTGTAAACGATCATGATCGATTTTCTGCAACTGGCCACGCCGGGCGTGCGGCAACTGAGACCCTATCAGCCGGGCAAGCCGATCGAGGAGCTGGAGCGCGAGTATGGCGTGAGCAACGTCATCAAGCTCGCCTCCAACGAAAACCCGCTGGGGCCGAGCCCCAGGGCGCTGGCCGCGGCGCGCGCCGTGCTGGAGGATGTCTGGCTCTACCCGGACGGCAACGGCTTCGTACTGAAACAGAAACTGACCGAGCGGCTGGGCGTGGCCATGGAGCAGCTGACCCTGGGCAACGGTTCCAGCGACATCCTCGACTTTGCGGTGCGCGCCTTCGTCACGCCGCAGGACGAGGTGCTGTTCTCCGAGCACAGTTTCGCCCTCTATCCGATCCTGACCCGGGCGGCGGGCGCCACGGCGGTGGTGGTCCCGGCGAAGGCCTGGGGCAACGACCTGGCGGCGATGCGTGCGGCGATCAGCGAGCGGACCCGCCTGGTGTTTCTCGCCAACCCCAACAATCCCACCGGCACCTGGCTCGGCGGCGCCGAACTGGAGCGCTTCATCGCCGACCTGCCGTCCCATGTGCTGCTGGTGGTGGACGAGGCCTATTTCGAATATGCCAGCCACCCGGCGCTGGCGGCGGACGACTATCCCGACGCCATGCAATGGGTCGGGCGCTATCCGAACCTCATAGTCGCGCGCACTTTCTCCAAGTGTTATGGTCTCGCCGGGCTGCGGGTCGGCTACGGCGTCTCCCACCCGCAGGTGGCGGATCTGATGAACCGGGTGCGTCCGCCGTTCAACGTCAACAACGTGGCCTTGGCCGCGGCCGCGGCGGCGCTGGACGACGACCAACACCTGCGGCAGTCGCTGGAATTGAATGCCGCAGGCATGCGGCAGCTGGCGCAGGGCGCAAACGAACTAGGGCTCGATTACATCCCCTCGGTGGGTAACTTCATCAGCGTGGACATGGGGCAGCCGGCGGCGCCGATCTACGAAGGGTTGCTGCGCAAAGGAATCATCGTGCGCCCGGTGGCCAATTACGGCATGCCCGACCATCTGCGCATCACCATCGGCTTGCCGGAAGATAACGGGCGCCTGCTCCAGGCGCTGCGCAAGGTACTGGGACGCTAGCCGTCGCCAACGAATTTTTATTGAGTCTTAGAGAGTGGTATCGACATGATCATCATCATGAGCAATGAGGTTACCGACACGCAGATCGACAGCGTGGTCCAGCGGCTGAAGGGCTGGGGGCTGGGCAGCAATGTCTCGCGCGGTATGGAGCGTACCGTGATCGGCGCCATCGGCGACGAGGGCAAGATCGACAAGGAGCTGCTACAGGCGCTGCCCGGCGTGGAAGACGTTATCCGGGTGATGAAGCCTTACAAGATCGTCGCCCGCTCCTATCAAAAACAGGACACCGTGATCGATATCAAAGGCGTGAAGCTGGGCGGCAGGCAGATCCAGGTGATCGCCGGCCCCTGCTCGGTGGAGACCCAAGCGCAGATGGACGAGGCGGCGGCGCAGGTGGCGGCGGCCGGCTGCCGCCTGATGCGCGGCGGTGCGTTCAAGCCGCGCACCAGTCCCTACAGCTTTCAGGGTGCAGGCGTCGAAGGGCTGGAGATTTTCCGCCAGGCGGCCGACAAGCACAAACTGCCCATCGTCACCGAGCTGATGGACGTGCGCCAGATCGACGCCTTCCTCAAATACGACGTCGACGTGATCCAGATCGGCACCCGCAACATGCAGAACTTCGACCTGCTCAAAGAGGTGGGGCGTCTGCACAAGCCGGTGGTACTCAAGCGCGGCATGGCGGCCACCATCTCCGAGTGGCTGATGGCGGCGGAGTACATCGCGGCCGGCGGCAATCACGATATCATCTTCTGTGAGCGCGGCGTGCGCAGCTTCGAGACCTACTACCGCAACATGCTCGACGTCACCGCCATTCCGGTGCTGAAGAAAGAGACCCATCTGCCGGTGATCATCGATCCCAGCCATGCCGGCGGCAAGGCGTGGATGGTGCCGGCGCTGGCGCGCGCGGCCATCGCCGCGGGTGCCGACGGGTTGCTGGTGGAGATGCATCCCAACCCGTGCGAGGCGTGGTGCGATGCGGATCAGGCGCTGAACCCGCAGGAACTGGTCGACCTGATGGGGCAACTCAAAGGCATCGCCCAGGCCATCGGGCGCGATATCTGAGCATGATTCGACGCCTCTGCATCGTCGGTGTCGGCCTGATCGGCGGTTCCCTGGCGCGGGCATTGAAAGTGGCCGACGCGGTGGGGGAGGTGGTCGGCTACGGCCGCGATCCCCAGGCGTTGCAGCTGGCGCAGGAGCTGGGGGTCATCGATCGCGCCGAAACCGATCCGCAGGCGGCGCTGCGCGATGCGGATGTGGTGGTGCTGGCGGTGCCGGTCGGGGCGATGGAGGGGGTGTTGCGCGAACTTGCCCCCTTCCTGTCGCCGCAGACGATCGTTACCGACGTCGGCAGTACCAAGGGCTCTGTGGTGACGGCGGCGGAGCGCGTGTTCGGCACCGTTCCGCCGCGTTTCATTCCAGGCCACCCCATCGCCGGCACCGAACGCAGCGGCGTGGCCGCGTCGTTCGCCGAGCTGTACCATAACCGCCGCGTGATTCTGACGCCGCTGGCCACCACCGATCGCGCTGCGCTGGAGACGGTGCGCGGCATGTGGCAGGCGGCGGGTGCCCAGGTGGTGGAGATGGCGGTGCGGCACCACGACGAGGTGCTGGCCGCCACCAGCCACCTGCCGCACATCCTGGCTTACACCCTGGTCGATACCCTGGCGCGGATGGAGGAGCACACTGAGATCTTCTGCTTCGCCGCCGGCGGTTTCCGCGACTTCACCCGCATCGCCTCCAGCGACCCGCGCATGTGGCACGACATCTGTCTGGCCAACCGCGACGCGCTCCTTGGCGTGATGGATCGCTACGCCGCGGATTTGGCTCAACTGCGCGGCGCCATCGAGCGCGGCGACGGCGAGGCGATCCTGACCACCTTCCGCCGCGCCAAACAGGCACGCGACGAATTCAAGCAATAACCCTTCGTCCCCACGACGACCACATACGACAACACCATGTCCGACAGCAGCGAAAAGCAGATCATCTTCCGCGCCGCACCCGGTGGCGCGCTCAGCGGCCGCATTCGCGTGCCGGGCGATAAATCCATCTCCCACCGCTCCATCATGCTCGGCGCCCTGGCCGAGGGGGTGACCGAAGTGAGCGGCTTTCTGGAGGGCGAGGATAATCTCGCCACCCTTGAGGCGTTCCGCGCCATGGGGGTGCGGATCGAAGGACCGGCGGACGGACAGGTCACCATCCACGGCGTCGGCATGCACGGCCTGCGGGCGCCGGCCAAGTCGCTTTATCTGGGCAATTCCGGTACCTCGATGCGGCTGCTCTCCGGGCTGATGGCGGCTCAGGGCTTCGACGTGGAGATGGGCGGCGACGCTTCCCTCTCCACGCGGCCGATGAAGCGGGTGACCGATCCGCTGCGGCTAATGGGGGCGGTAGTGGAGACCAGCGAAAAAGGGACGCCGCCGCTCAAGGTGAAAGGCGGGCAGCGGCTCAAGGGGATCGACTACCCGATGCCCATGGCCAGCGCCCAGGTGAAGTCGTGCCTGCTGCTGGCCGGTCTCTATGCCGAAGGCCGTACCTGCGTCAGCGAACCGGCGCCGACCCGCGACCATACCGAGCGCATGCTCACCGGCTTCGGCTACCCGGTGGAGCGCAGCGGCGGTAAGGTGTGCGTGCAGGGCGGCGGCAAACTGAGCGCCGCACCCATCGACGTTCCCGCCGATATCTCTTCGGCCACCTTCTTCATGGTCGGCGCCGCCATCGCCGCCGGTTCGGATATCGTGCTGGAGCATGTGGGCATCAATCCAACCCGCATCGGCGTGATCAATATCCTGCGCCTGATGGGCGCCGGGCTGGAGCTGTTGAATGAGCGCGAGGTGGGCGGCGAGCCGGTAGCGGATATCCGCGTGCGTGCAGGCAAGCTCAAGGGTATCCGTATTCCCGAAGATCAGGTGCCGCTGGCCATCGACGAGTTCCCGGCGCTGTTCGTCGCCGCCGCCTGCGCCGAGGGCGAGACGGTGCTGACCGGCGCCGAGGAGCTGCGCGTGAAGGAGAGCGATCGTATCCAGGTGATGGCCGACGGTCTGGTCGCCCTCGGCATCGACGCCCGGGCGACGCCGGACGGCATCGTCATCCAGGGCGGCACCCTCGGCAGTGGCCGGGTCGACAGCCATGGCGACCACCGCATCGCCATGTCCTTCGCCATGGCGGCACTGCGCGCAACCGGGCCGATCACCATTACCGACTGTGCCAATGTCGATACCTCCTTCCCCGGATTCGTCGATCTGGCCCGCAAGGCCGGCCTCGATCTCGTGGCGGAGGCGGACCGATGATCCCGGTGATCACCATCGACGGCCCCAGCGGGGTCGGAAAAGGGACCGTCAGCCAGCTGCTGGCCCGCCGCTTCGGTTGGCATTTTCTCGACAGCGGCGCCTTGTATCGTCTGACTGCGCTGGCGGCCCGCCGCAACGCCACCCCCTTCGAAGACCCCGCCGCCGTGGCGAGCGTGGCCCGCGGGCTGGCGGTGGAATTCCGCCCCGGTGATCTGGGAGATGTGGGTATTTTCCTTGAAGGACAAGAAGTTAGCGACGATATACGGACCGAGCGGGCGGGTAACGACGCTTCGCGGGTGGCCGCGGTGCCGGCGGTACGCGATGCGCTGCTGGCGCGCCAGCGCGCCTTTCGCCAGGCACCGGGGCTGGTCGCCGACGGCCGCGATATGGGGACCACCGTGTTTCCCGACGCCGCGCTTAAGATATTTCTGGCCGCGACGGCCGAAGTGCGTGCCCAGCGTCGCTATAAGCAGTTGAAGGAAAAGGGGTTAGATGCTAATCTTCGCAGTCTTTATGCCGAAATCGCGGAACGCGATGAACGCGATCGTAACCGTGCAGTCTCGCCGCTCAAGCCGGCGGACGATGCGGTGGTGATCGATACCTCCGAACTGGGTATCGAACAGGTGCTGGCCGCGGTACTGGCGCATTGCCGGACGCGGCTGGGTTTGCAGTAGGTCCGGCACTGCGGGTGCAGTGGCGGTTTTATAAACTTAGACCCGCGGCAGTATTGCGGTTAGCTATGTCGTTCGCTGAATGACAAGGGTTATGTGAGTGATGAGCGAAAGCTTTGCAGAATTATTTGAAGAGAGCCTTATCGGTACCCAGATGCGCCCCGGCGCCATCGTCACCGGTACCGTCGTCCAGGTGGGTAACGACGTCGTCGTGGTCAACGCCGGTCTTAAATCCGAAGGCGTGATCCCCATCGAGCAGTTCATGAGCGAGAGCGGCGAGCTCGAGGTCAAGGTCGGCGACGAAGTGGACGTTGCGCTGGAAGCCGTCGAAGACGGTTTTGGCGTCACCCGTCTGTCGCGCGAAAAGGCCAAGCGCTCCGAGTCTTGGACCCGTCTGGAAAAGGCGCACGAAGCCGGCGAGACCGTGGTTGGCCGCATCGTCGACAAGGTCAAGGGCGGTTTCACCGTCGACCTCAAGGACATTCGTGCCTTCCTGCCCGGTTCCCTGGTGGATGTGCGCCCGGTGCGCGATCCTTCTTACCTGGAAGGCAAGGATCTGGAATTCAAGGTTATCAAGCTTGATCGCAAGCGTAACAACGTTGTCGTTTCCCGCCGCGCCGTGGTGGAAGCGGAGGGCAGTGAAGAGCGCGAAGCGCTGCTCGACGGTCTGCAGGAAGGCCAGGTGGTCAAGGGTATCGTCAAAAACCTCACCGATTACGGCGCCTTCGTGGATCTGGGCGGCATCGACGGCCTGCTGCACATCACCGACATGGCCTGGAAGCGCGTCAAGCATCCTTCCGAAGTGGTCAACGTCGGCGACGAGATCGACGTCAAGGTGCTCAAGTTCGATCGCGAACGTACCCGCGTTTCACTGGGCCTCAAGCAGTTGGGCGAGGATCCGTGGGAAGATATCACCCGCCGTTATCCGGTCGGCACCCGCCTGTTCGGCAAGGTGACCAACCTGACCGACTACGGTTGCTTCGTTGAGATCGAAGAGGGTGTGGAAGGTCTGGTACACGTCTCCGAGATGGACTGGACCAACAAGAACATCCATCCGTCCAAGGTGGTGCAGATGAACGACGAGGTCGAGGTCATGGTACTCGACATCGACGAAGAGCGCCGTCGTATCTCCCTGGGCATGAAGCAGTGTCAGGCCAACCCGTGGGAGACCTTCTCGAGCGGGCACAACAAGAACGACAAGGTCAGCGGCAAGATCAAGTCGATTACCGACTTCGGTATCTTTATCGGCCTGGACGGCGGTATCGACGGTCTGATCCATCTGTCCGACATCTCCTGGAATATGCCGGGCGAAGAGGCAGTGCGCAACTATGCCAAGGGCGATGACGTCGAGGCGGTGATCCTGGCTATCGATCCGGAACGTGAGCGCATTTCCCTCGGCATCAAGCAGATGGAGAAGGATCCGTTCTCCAACTACGTGGCCGAGCATCGCAAGGGCTGCATCGTCATCGGCAAGGTGAAGGAAGTGGATGCCAAGGGCGCCATCATCGAGCTGGAAGACAGCGTCGAGGGTTACCTGCGTGCCTCCGAACTGTCGCGTGACCGCGTGGAAGATGCCCGCACCCTGATCAAGGTGGGAGACGAGGTAGAGGCCAAGTTCATGGGCGTCGATCGTAAGAACCGCACCATCTCGCTCTCCATCAAAGCCAAGGACAGTGATGAAGAGGCAGAGGCAATGCAGGACTACAATCGCTCCGCGGCGGCCGCCAATCCTACTCTCGGCGACCTGCTGAAGGAGCAGATGGAAAACAAGAACGACTAAGTCGGTGTTGGAGGCCCGCCGTTGGCGGGCCTCTTCTTACTTTGGGGATCCTTATGACCAAATCGGAACTGATCGAGATCCTGGCGCGTAAACAGCCGCAGCTCAATTCCAAGGATGTGGAGTTGGCCGTCAAGACGGTACTGGAGCATATGGCTCAGGTGCTGGCCGGCGGCGAGCGTATTGAAATACGCGGATTTGGTAGTTTTTCCCTGCACTATCGCCCACCGCGTATCGGGCGTAACCCCAAGACGGGTGAGTCTGTCCAATTGGGCGCAAAATACGTACCTCACTTCAAGCCGGGCAAGGAATTGCGCGAACGCGTTGACATGCTCACCCCGCAGGAAGGCTAGTAACGGAACGGCATCGGTTGTCGTGTCGTACCCCGTATTTTGTCCCTTCAGCGGTTTCCCCCTGATGCACCACGATTTTGTATTTCCCCGCAGGGAGTAATATCCTTGTGCCACAGGTTGCCGTTGGCGCAAACTCGCGCGGCGGTATTGCAAATACAGGTCCGGAATGCGGGAATACTATGAAACGCCTGCTCCTTCTTATTATCTCTTTTCTGCTGCTGGCCATCGGTGTCAGTTTTGCTGTCCATAACGCCGAGCCGGTACAGCTTAGCTACTATTTCGGTACTGTATCGGGGCCTATCTCCTTGATAGTGGTTGCCGCATTGTTCGTCGGCGCCGTCCTCGGTGTCGCCGCCAGTTTGGTAATCGTGCTGGCGCAGCGACGCAAGGCGTCGCAGTTGCGGCGCAAGCTCGAAGTATGTGAACAGGAAATCCGCAATCTGCGCCAAATTCCGGTGCGCGACAAGCATTGATAATGGGCATAGAGTTGCTGTTTCTGCTGCTCCCTGTGGCCGCCTTGTCAGGCTGGCTATTGGGGCGGCGCGACGCACGCAATGCGGAGACCAAAGAGTTGTCGGCAATCTCTTCCGGTTACTTCGAAGGCCTCAATTTCCTGCTCAACGAACAGCCGGACAAGGCCATAGATGTATTCGTCCACATGCTGGAGGTGGACAGCGAGACGGTCGATACCCACTTCGCTCTGGGTAACCTGTTTCGCCGCCGCGGCGAAGTGGATCGGGCCATCCGTATTCATCAAAACCTTATTGCCCGTCCCACCCTCAACCGGCCGCGGCGCGAGCAGGCCCTGTACGAGCTGGGCATCGATTATATGCGTGCCGGTCTGCTGGATCGGGCGGAGAGTCTGTTCGCGCAGTTGGTCGACGAGGGCGGCAGTTTTCAGCAACAGGCGTTGACCCAGCTGATGGATATCTATCAGCAGGAAAGGGACTGGCATAAGGCCATCGCCATCGGGCAGCGCTTGCAGGGAATGCGCGGTGCGGCATTGAGTCCGATCATCGCGCAATTCTTCTGCGAACTCGCCGAGCAGGCATTGCACAACGGTGAACAGACGACGGCACTGCGCATGTTAAGGCGGGCACTGGTCGAGGATAGGAATTGTGTGCGCGCGGCGCTGATCGAAGGTAACCTCGAACTTGCCTCCGGCGACTTCAAAGGTGCGATTCGTGCGTATAAGCGCGTTGAACAGCAGGACCCCGCCTATTTGCCTGAAATTCTTGGGCCGCTGCGGGAGGTATTTTCGCAGCAGGGTCGTGATGATGAATTACGCGAATATCTACAGCAAATACTGCAAAGACATGGCAATGCCTCGATCATGCTTACCTTGGCGGAGCTTATTCGTCAACAAGAGGGAGATCAGAAAGCCATTGAATTCATTGCTGGTCATTTGCGCGATCATCCGTCGATTCGCGGTATGTGCCGCTTGATCGAGATGAAGTTGCAAGCGTCTGATGGAACGATGCACGAAGATCTGCAGATGTTCCGCGAATTGATCGGTAAATCGCTGGAGGCAAAGCCAGTGTACCGTTGTAGCCATTGCGGCTATACCGGCAAAGCTTTGGTCTGGCAGTGTCCCAGCTGTCGCCAATGGAATACCACCAAGCCGATTCACAACATCGAAAGCGAATAATCATCGCGATACATCCGGAGCAGATACATGGAACAAAACCGTCGGTACGGCCCCCGCATTATTATCGCACTCGATTATGCCGAACCGCAGGCGGCACTGGAGATGGTGGCGCAGCTGGATCCGAAGCGCTGTCGTCTGAAGGTCGGCAAAGAGTTATTTACGCGCGGTGGTCCGCAGTTGTTGGCGCAACTGCGTGCTAAAGGATACGAAATCTTTCTCGATCTCAAGTTTCACGACATACCGAACACCGTTGCCGGCGCATGCGCGGCTGCCGCGGATCTTGGCGTTTGGATGGTGAATGTGCATGCGCTCGGTGGAAGAAAGATGATGGAAGCGGCCCGCAATGCGGTGGCCAAAGCGGCACATCAGCCGCTACTGATAGCGGTCACCATCCTGACCAGCATGGGAGAGGAGGATCTCAAGGAGATCGGTCTGACGGGAAGCCCCGCGGAGAATGTGTCACGCCTGGCGGCTCTTGCGCACCAGTCGGGAATGGACGGTGTCGTTTGTTCGCCGCACGAGGTCGCCATGCTGCGCGGCTCCATCGACAAGGCATTTCATCTGGTGACACCCGGGATCAGACCTACATGGGCAGCAAAGGGCGATCAGGCGCGAATTACCACGCCGGTCGACGCGCTACGGCTAGGGGCGGATTATCTGGTTATCGGCCGGCCGATTACGGCGGCGGCGGAGCCGCTGGAGGCATTGCAGCTAATCGAGGCGGATATTGCGCCGCTTGCCGCCACGGGTGATGAGATTACCGCATAATCTGACGTGATTATCAGCTGATTCCTACGTGTCCGGCGTTGCTGTATGGCTATTCCCCGTTTTATTGTGTCATCGGCGTGTCGGGTCGGGTGACTTCGGTACGTAGGACGAAATGTTCACAGCAAGGAGTGCTTACGATGAGAAAATTTCTAGTCGCTTGTTTTTCGCTGTTGCTGCTTGGGTTGTCCGCCGTTGCCGTGGGAGCCCCGGTCGATATCAATACTGCGGATGCCCCGGCATTGGCGCTGGCAATGAAAGGAGTAGGGACCAAAAAGGCGGAAGCGATTGTCATATATCGCAAGAAGCACGGTCCCTTCAAGTCGGTTGACGAGCTTGCCAAGGTCAAAGGGATCAGCAAAAAGACGATCGAATCGAACCGGGGAAAATTGTCGGTCGGCAAGAATAGATAGTTGCCGCAACGGGATAGGCGAAGAACGGCCCCATAATCGGGGCCGTTTTTTTGTGATTTGCGGATTTCTGCCGGATTGCTCAAAATGGCAGCGCACAATCTTCCATTACGCGAGCGAAAGGAAATCATGGTGAAGATCAACAAGGCGGTGTTTCCCGTGGCCGGTATGGGAACTCGATTCCTGCCGGTAACCAAAGCCAATCCGAAAGAAATGTTGCCGATAGTCGATAAGCCACTGATTCAATACGCGGTGGAAGAAGCCATTGAGGCCGGCATCAAGGAAATGATTTTCGTGACCAGCAGCGCCAAACGCGCGATTGAAGATCATTTTGATAAAAATTATGAACTGGAAAGCGAACTGGAAAAAAAGGGTAAGTCGGAACTGCTGGATTTGGTGCGCAGTGTGGTGCCAGCAGGCGTTTCCTGTGCCTATGTGCGCCAGCCGGAGGCGCTGGGGCTCGGGCATGCCGTGTTGTGCGCAAAGCCGTTGGTGGGTAACGAACCCTTTGCGGTGATTTTGGCGGATGACCTGATCGACGGAGGGAACCGAGGGGCCATGCGCCAAATGGCGCAACTGTTTGTGCAACATCAGTGCAGCCTGCTGGGCGTGGAAGATGTTGCCGCCGCCGATACCGACAAATACGGTATCGTCAAGGCGACGGCGATGGACGAACGCCTGTCGAAGGTGGAACGCGTCGTCGAGAAACCCAAGCCTGCGGTCGCTCCCTCGACCTTGGCTGTGGTGGGACGCTATATTCTTACGCCGAGTATTTTCGGCCTGTTGGAATCGACGGAACGCGGCGCCGGCGGAGAGATACAGCTGACCGATGCCATTGAAGCGCTACTGCGGCAGGAGCAGGTGTTGGCCTATCGTTTCGCGGGGAAACGTTACGATTGCGGCAGCAAGCTCGGTTACCTGAAAGCGACGGTGGAGTATGCGCTGAAGCATCCGGAGGTGAACGCCGATTTCAGAGAGTATCTGACCGAGAATTTTTGCTAAGCAGATGCAACGCGGCATAGCCGCTCCTACGGAGCCATCGCACCGCGCGACGGTTTCGTGGTTGCGAGGAAGCGCCTCTGGCGTATAGCTCTGGCGTATAGTCAGGTGGATAACGCGGTCGGTGCGTCGTCGTATGCGAGAGAGGGGAAATTGGCTCCCCCGGTTGGACTCGAACCAACGACACACGGATTAACAGTCCGCTGATCTACCGACTGATCTACGGGGGAATCGATAGAGGCGCATATAGTACTGATCGGTCCGTCCGAGGTCAAGCACCTGCGGGGCAATTCAACGGCGAGCCGTCGGTTGCGGTGCGGGCGGCGCGCGGGCGACCGGTCCTGGCGATGATCAATGCGTGGGCGGCGTCGCTACCGCGCTCGTCGCAAAAGATAAATGTGCCGTTGCTGCCGGCAAGGCCGTTGGGATGGTAGGTAAAGTAATTAGCCGAAGGAAATGCATGCAACGTTACGGTGTCGCCCCGACGCAACGCCTGCTGGGTCCACACCAGCCTGTCCGTTGCGGAGTTCCATTGCCGATCTGTATTCGCGTCAACAAATACTATCCATCCATCCTGCCAGTTCCGATCCTTGTCGCAGCCCGCTGTTGAATCGCCCTTGCAAATCACGACATCTTTTGCCCGTTTGATTGCTTCGCTGCGTGCCAGATGCAGTGTCAGGGTCATGTTGTTGACGGCCGCCACCAGACGGGTATCGGCGATGAGTTCGGCGAACGAGGGTACGGCAACGACAAGCAACACGCTGACGACCGCAAGGCTTATCAGCGATTCGATTAGCGTGAAGCCTCGTTGAAGGAATGCCCCCGACGACAGCCGTGTGCCGACGGGGGCATGGTAGAAGTTGACGTCCATGTCATACCCACATCCATGTAGGTATAACGATAGGGTATCGTCCGATTGCTGGGAAGGGCTAGCCTGTCAGTGCTTCCGGTCTCTGGTTGTAGGATATTTCCTATTTTGCACCGAACAGCGTGCACAGGCGCTCCAAGGCGTCCCGCAGATTGTCCATTGAGGTGGCGAACGACAGACGCATGTAGCCGTCATTGCCGAATGCCGAGCCCGGTACCAGGGCGACGCCGGACTGATCGAGGATGAATCCGGCGAGTTCGATGTCACTGTTCATATCGTCGCGGCCGGCAATGATGTCGCGCATGTCCGGGAATGAGTAAAACGCCCCCTGGGAAGGCAGACAATGCACGCCCTGGATGTGATTGAGTCCCGCCACTACGAAATCGTGACGTTCCTTAAAGGCCTTGAGCATGGTCTGGATACAGCTCTGATCGCCGTTTAGCGCCGCTTCCGCGGCAACTTGGGAAATCGACGTGGGATTGGAGGTGCTCTGCGACTGGATGTTCTTCATGGCGCCGATCAGAGGCTCAGCCCCGGCGGCGTAACCGATGCGCCAGCCGGTCATGGCATAGGCCTTGGAGACGCCGTTGAGCACGATGGTACGGTGGTAGAGGTCGGGACAGGCGTTGACGATGTTGGCGAACGGTTCGTCGGCCCATAATATGTGTTCGTACATGTCGTCCGAGGCGATCAGCACCTGTGGGTGGCGGCGCAGCACCTCGCCGAGCGCGGCCAGCTCGGCCTTGGTGTAGGCGACGCCGGTCGGGTTGGAGGGGCTGTTCAACACCACCAGGCGGGTGCGCGGGGTAATCGCCGCCTCCAACTGGAGTGGGGTGACCTTGAACCCCTGTTCCAGGCCGGTTGCGATGATGACGGGAACGCCTTCCGCCAGCAGTACCATATCCGGGTAGGAAACCCAGTAGGGCGCAGCGATAACGACCTCGTCGCCGGCGTTCAGCAGCGCCTGCGCCAGGTTGTAAAAGCTCTGCTTACCGCCGCAGGAGACCAGTATCTGCTTGGGCGAGTAGTCGAGGCCATTGTCGCGCTCGAATTTGGCGATGATGGCCTTCTTCAGGCCCGGTGTACCGTCTACGGCGGTATACTTGGTAAAACCGCTGTTGATGGCGTCGATGGCTGCCTGTTTGATGTGCGCGGGCGTGTCGAAGTCCGGCTCGCCGGCCCCGAGACCTATAACGTCCTTACCTTGGGCTTTTAGCTCCTGGGCGTGCGCGGTGACGGCCAGAGTAGGGGAAGGCTTGATGCTTTGAACGCGCTTGGACAGTTGGATCTCCACCGGTATCCTCAATACAAAAAGTCGAAAACAAAACCGCTCTAATATACTTGAACTGCGTCTGTTCCTAAATCCCCCAAACGTCGAATTATGAGTCGAAATTTCCAGTTACAGGCCCCCTATGCTCCGGCCGGAGATCAGCCCGATGCGATCCGCCGTCTGGTCGACGGGCTGCAGGCCGGCGAGGCCGGCCTCACGCTCCTGGGCGTGACCGGGTCCGGCAAAACCTATACCGTCGCCAACGTCATCCAGCAGCTGCAGCGGCCGACCCTGATCATGGCCCACAACAAGACCCTGGCGGCCCAGCTCTACGGCGAGATGAAGGAGTTCTTCCCTCACAACGCGGTGGAGTATTTCGTCTCCTACTATGACTACTACCAGCCGGAGGCCTACGTCCCTTCCACCGACACCTTCATCGAGAAGGACGCCTCCATCAACGAACATATCGAGCAGATGCGGCTGTCGGCCACCAAGGCGATCCTGGAGCGGCACGACACCATCATCGTGGCCACGGTATCGGCCATCTACGGCCTGGGCGACCCCGACTCCTATATGAAAATGCTGCTGCATCTGGTGCGGGGCGACGTCATCGACCAGCGCCAGATCCTGCGCCGCCTGGCGGAGCTGCAGTATAAGCGCAACGATGTGGAGCTGCGGCGCGGCACCTACCGGGTGCGCGGCGATGTCATCGACATCTATCCTGCCGATTCCGAGAGCGAGGCGGTGCGGGTGGAGCTGTTCGACGAGGAGGTGGAGGCGCTGAGCTGGTTCGACCCGTTGACCGGCGAGGTGCTACGCAAGATCCCGCGGGTCACCATCTACCCCAAGACCCACTACGTGACGCCGCGCGAGCGGGTGCTGGCCGCGGTCGAGGCGGCCAAGGTGGAGCTGAAGGAGCGGCTGGCGGAGCTGCACGCCGCAGACAAACTGGTCGAGGCGCAGCGGCTGGAGCAACGCACCCGCTTCGACATCGAGATGATGCTGGAGTTGGGCTACTGCTCCGGCATCGAGAACTACTCCCGCCTGCTGTCGGGGCGCGCGCCGGGCGAGCCGCCGCCGACCCTGTTCGACTACCTGCCGGCGGACGCGCTGCTGGTGATCGACGAATCCCACGTCACCGTGCCGCAGATCGGCGCCATGTACCGCGGCGACCGTTCGCGTAAGGAGAATCTGGTCAATTACGGTTTCCGCCTGCCGTCGGCGCTGGACAACCGGCCGCTGAAGTTCGAGGAGTGGGAACGGCTGTCTCCGCAGGCCATCTTCGTTTCTGCGACACCCGCCAAATACGAGCTGGAGCACTCCGGCGAGGTGATCGAGCAGGTGGTCCGTCCGACCGGGCTGGTCGACCCCGAGGTGGAGATACGGCCGGCCCTGACTCAGGTGGACGACCTGCTGTCGGAGATCCACAAGCGGGCGGCGGTAAAAGAGCGGGTGCTGGTAACGACGCTGACCAAGAAGATGGCCGAAGACCTGAGCGACTACCTGGCGGACCACGATGTGCGCGTGCGCTATATGCACTCCGACATCGACACCGTGGAGCGCATGGAGATCATCCGCGACCTGCGCCTGGGCGAATTCGACGTGCTGGTCGGTATCAACCTGCTGCGCGAAGGGCTGGACATGCCCGAGGTGTCGCTGGTGGCGATCCTCGACGCCGACAAGGAGGGCTTCCTGCGCTCCGAGACCTCGCTGATCCAGACCATCGGCCGCGCCGCCCGCAACCTCAACGGCCGCGCCATCCTCTACGCCGATAAAATCACGGGTTCGATGCGCCGGGCGATGGATGAAACCGAGCGGCGCCGCCACAGGCAGGTGGCCTACAACGAGGAGCATGGCATCACGCCGCGCGGCGTGGAGAAGGCGGTACGCGACATCCTGGAAACCGGTTACCCAGGGGGGCAGGGCGCGCCGGCGCGCTATGCCAAGGTAGCGGAGGAGGTGATCGAATACGCCGCCCTCTCACCGGCCGAACTGGCGAAACAGGTCAAGGCGCTGGAGGAGCAGATGTTCCAGCACGCGCGCAATCTGGAGTTCGAGCAGGCGGCGCAGCTGCGCGACCGCATCCGCGTGATGCAGGAGTCCAACATGGGGCTGGGCGAGCCCGCCGCCGACTGAAATGTCGCGCACGGCGGAACTGCTTTACCGCAGTGACGCCATGGTTCTTAGGTGCTCTTGAGCCTTTCCTTAAATGTAGGAGCGGCTCCGCCGCGATGAAACGCAATCGCGGCATAGCTGCTCCTACAATGTTTGATTACGCCGCCTTGCGCCGCGCCTCCCATTGCTGCCACAGCATGTAGAGCAGCGGGATAACGATCAGCGTCAGGATGGTCGACGCGAAGGTACCGGAGATCAACGCCACTGCGAGACCGCCGAACACCGGGTCGGTGATCATCACCGCGGAGCCGAACATGATCGCCAATGCCGTCAACAGGATCGGCCGGAAGCGCACGGCGCCGGCTTCGCGGACCGCCTCTTCGATACCGTAACCCTGGCGCTGATAATCGAGGATGAAATCGATCAGCAGCAGCGAGTTGCGTACCACGATCCCCGCCAGTGCGATGAAACCGATCATCGAGGTGGCATTGAACGGCACGCCGAACGCCCAGTGACCGGGGAAGACACCCACCAGGGTCAGCGGAATGGCGCCCATCACGATCAGCGGCAGCACGAAGCTCTGGTAGTAGGCGACCAGCAGCAGGTAGATGAATACCAGCGCGACGATGAAGGCGGCACCGAGGTCGCGGAACACGTCCAGCGTCAGCCGCATGTCGCCGCCCCAGAACACCTGGTACTTGCTGACCCCGTCGGGGCGGGCGGCGGTGAAACCGAGGTTGCCTGTGGTCAGCTTCACGCCGTCGGGCAGCGTCTTGCCGTCCAGCATGCGGTTGAGCACCAGGGAGGCGAATTCAGGCGAAAAGCCGAGCGCGTCGCCCATCACGTAGACCACCTTGTCGCCGTCCACCGAAAAGACCGGCTTGGCGGCGTCGACGCGCCGGATATCGACGATGCTCGACAGCGGCACCTGATTGCCCTGCATGCTGGTGACGTTGAGGTTCTCTACCTGCTGGATCCAGGCGCGGTTCGGCTGACTCAGCCGTACCACGATGTCCCGCGGTTCCACGCTGGGACGGAACACCGAGCCGATGCGGGTGCCGGCGACGAAGTCGTGGACCAGTTGCGCCACCTGTGCCGGCGCCACGCCCGACATCATCGCCTTGTGGGGATCGACGCGGATCAGGTATTCGGAGCGGGTGGCGGTCACCGAATCATGCACGTTGATCATGCCGTAGACGTTCTTGAAGTCGTCCGATACGGAGGCGGCCACCTTGCGCAGCGTGGGATAGTCGGGGCCGTAGATGCGCGCCACCACCTGGGCACGGGTCGGCGGACCGGGCGGCACCAGGAACAGCATGATGTGGGTATCGGCGAACTCGGCCCGCACCGGTTCCAGCGTCTTCCAGATCTGCTCGCCGACCCGAGCGGTGTGCGGGCGATCCTCCTTGGGTACCAGGTTGACCACCAACTGCGCGATGTTGCCGCCGCGCATCATCTCGTCGCCGCGCACCATGCCGGCGAAGCTCAACGGACCGGTGCGGCCGAGATAGGCGTCGACGTCGGTGACGTAGCGGTTCTTGGCCACGGTACGCGCCACCGCCAAAGCGATGCGGTTGGTGGCGGGCAGGGCGGTGCCGGCCGGCGTCTCGATTTGCAGCGTAAAGGTGCTGACGTTGCCTTCCGGCAGCATCTTCAGATTGACGCCGAACAGGCTCTCGGGGCCGTTCATGCCGCTGGGGCGGATGAACTGCCATGCCGGCATCAACAGCGAAGCGAGCAGCAGCAGAGCGACCAGCCCAAAGAACATATTGCGCCGGCGCCGATTGCTTTGCAGAGGAGTGAACACCCGCAGGTAGAGTTTACGCAGCGGATCCTGCGGCGCGGCGTCTTCCTCTTCCAGTGACGGCCGCTCCTGCGCCTCGTGCAGTGCCGCCTTGCGGCGCAGCCAGATGCGGGCGATGTAGGGCACCACGATATAGGCCAGGAACAGCGATGCGATCATCGCGATCGGCACGTTGATCGGGATCGGGCGCATGAACGGCCCCATCATCCCGGTGACGAACAGCATCGGGATGAAGGCCAGGATAACCGCCAGCGTCGCGATGTTGGTCGGATTGCCGATCTCGTTGGTCGCCTGCACCAGCAGCTCGGAAAAATCGCGCTTCGACCGGGCGTTGTGCAAGTGGCGATGGATGTTTTCGATCACCACGATGCCTGCGTCCACCAACAGGCCGAGCGACAGGATCAACGCAAACAGTGTGATGCGGTTGATGGTCTGGCCCATGGTCATGCCGACACCCAGCACCACGAACAGCGTCAGCGGCACCAGCAACGTGACGATCACCGCTTCGCGCCAACCGAGGAAGAAGAACAGGATCACCAGCACCACGCCGACCGCGACGCCGAGATGCTCGATCAGGGTGTTGACCGCCTCGTTGGCGCGGTGACCGTAGTTGCGGGTGAGGGTGACGTGCACGCCCGCTGGCAGTGCCTCCCGCTCCAGCGTCGTCAGCTTGGCCAGCACCGCGTTGGCCACGGTGACCGCATTGGTGCCGGAACGCTTGCCGATGGTGATGGTGACGGCGTTCTCCGGCGCGAAGCTCTGTGCCTTGGCGCCCTGACCGAAGGCGATCCAGGCGTGCTGGTCATCGTTGCGCGGCCCTTCGACGATGGTCGCCACTTCCTTCAGATAGATCGGATGTTTGTCCTTGTCGCCGATGATGATGCCGCCCAGGTCGCGCACCGAACCGAAGGTGGCGCTGACGCGCAGCGGGATCTCCCTGTTGTCCTGCTCCAGTTGGCCGCCGGGGACGATGACGTTCGATCCCTTGAGTACCTGGAGCAGCTGATTGAGGGAGACGCCGCTGCTGGCCAGGCGCTGCGGGTCGACCAGGATCTTCACCGCCTGCGGTTCCGCGCCGATGACGTTGCTGAGGCCGACGTCGGGCACCGTATGCAACGCCGCGAGGAAATGCTGCGCCACTTCGCGCAGTTGCGGGCCGGTCATCTGTTTCGAACTGAGCGTGACGGCCATGATCGGCACGTCGTTGATGCCGATGCTCTTCACCATCGGCTGCATCGATCCCGGCGGCAGCCGGTCGATATTGCGCTGCAGTTCGTTGTAGAGATACATCAGGCTGGAGGTTTCGTTGGCCCCCACCTCGAACTCCACCGTCACCATGCCGACGTCGTCGCCGGCATAGCCATAGACGTGCTTGACTCCCCGCAGCGACGACATCAGCTGCTCCAGCGGCTGCACCACCTGGGTCTGGATCTGTTCCGGTGCATTGCCGGGACGGGCGACGATGATCTCTGCCGCCGGTACCACGATCTCGGGGTTGTACAGACGCGGCGTCACGATGACGGCCATCAGACCGAACAGCGTGATCGCCAGCATGATCAGCGGCGTGATCTTGGTGTGCAGGAACGCCTTGGCCAGCTTGCCGCCGGAGTTCATCTTTTGATCACTGCGTTCGCTCATGAAGCGCTCCCTGCGGTGGCCTCGATCTTGGTGCCGTTGGCCAGTGCGCCCTGCGCTTTGACGATCAGACGGTCGCCGTCGGCCAGGCCGCTCAACACCACCACGTCATTGCCGCGCTGTTCGCCCAGGGTCACCATGCGGAACTCGGCATTGCCGTCCCCATTCACCGCGAACACCCCGGTGATGCCGGCGCGTACCTGGATCGCCGACTGCGGCACCAGGATCGCCTGTTGCTGCTGCACCGGGACCATCACCCGCGCATAGGCGCCGCCTTCCACCTGGCTGGTGGCCGGCAGCAGCAGCTTCACGGTATGGGTGTGGGTATGGGGGTCGGAGGCCACCACCAAACTCTCCACCGTCGCGTCGGTCTGCTGCGGCACGCGGTTGGGGCCGGCGTACTGCACCGGCACCTGCTCGCCGAGTTTGAGCTGGTAGTAGGCGAGGTCGTCCACCTGTACGTCGACCTCCAGCTGGCCGGGGTTGTAGAACACCATCAGCGCCTGACCCGGTCCCACCAGCTGGCCGTTGCTCACCTTCTTGGAGAAGATGATGCCGTCGAACGGCGCGCGCACATCGGCGTAGCCCACCTGGTTCAGCGCCTGGCGCAGCCCGGCCTGGGCCGCGGTGTAGTCGTTCTTGGCCGCGGTGTAACCGAGCTCGACCTGTTCGAACTGCTGTTTCGGGATCGCCTGCTCGGCATACAGATCCTTGAAGCGCTTGTAGTTCTCCTCGGCGGTGGCCAGTGCCGCCTTGGCCTTGGCCACCTGGGCGCGCGCCTGGGTGACGCCGGCCGCCACGTCGGTGGGGTTCACCGACAGCAGCAGGTCGCCTTTCTTCACCGCTTCGCCCTCATGGACGCGGATGTTTTTCACATAACCGCTCATGCGCGATGCCACCTGCACGTACTCGGTCGGCATCACCGTGCCGGAGTAGGCCGCATAGATATCGATCGGCTGCGATTTCACGACCCGTACCTCGGCCGAGACGGCGTCGCTTGCGTAGGCCGGCGCAACACTCGCCAAAAACAGTGCCACGATGGGCAGTCGATACTTCCACATAAACGGATTCCTCACGGGGTCACGGGGAGGGCAGAGGTCAGCTGAACGGCCGCGGGTTCCAGTTGTCCCACGGCCAGCAGCAGACCGGCTTGTGCCATTACTTGTTGATAGCGGGCGGCAATCACGTCGGCGCGCGCCTTGTCGAGGGCGGCCTGGGTCGCGATCAACTGGGTGAAGGTTTCGACACCCTGCGCATAGCGCAGCTTGGCCAGGCGCGCCGCCTCGGTGGCATCGGCGACGGCATCATGCTTGAGTTGCAGCCGCGTCTCGGCCAGGTGCACCTCCTGCCACGCCTCTTCGAGCTTGAGCCGCAGCTGATCCTGCGCCTGACGCAGCGCGCCGCGGCCGCGGATGACGCCGGCCTGGGCGCGGTCCAGCGCGCCGTTGCGGGTGCCGAAGTCGAACACGTCCCAGCTCAATACGCCGGCGACGGTGTAGGAGTTGGCGGCGAAGTCCATCTTGTTGTCGTCCCATTCGTGGGAGAGCATCACGTTGAAGTGGGGCAGGTAGGCGGCGCGCGCCTGGGTGACGCCGGCCTGGGCCGCGCGCACCTGAGAGTCGAGCGCCTGCAACCCCGGATTGCCGGCCATCGCCTCGTCCTTCAGCTGTTTGAGGTCAGTCGCGGGCAGTGTCAGTGCAATGTGTTGTGCGGCCAGCTGCATCGGCTGGTCGTCGGGCGTGCCCGTGATGATGCGCAGACCCGCCATCGCCATCGCCTTCTGTTTCTGTGCCTCGGCCAGGCCGAGACGGGCGTCGTCCAGATGGATGCGCGCCTGCAACACGTCGGTCTTGGCCACCACGCCGCGGGCCAGCAGCTTGTTGGTGAGGTCGACGTAGGATTGTGCCGCCTGGATCCCCTGCTGCGCGGCGTTGACGTAACCGTCGGCGGTACGCATCCCCTCATAGAACCGCAGCACCTGAAACAGCAACTGCTGCCGCGCCATCGTCTCGCCGGAGCGGGCGGCGCTCAGCATCGCCTCGGCCTGGTGCAGGCCGCCGATGATCTGGCCGCCGTTGTAGATGGGGATATTGAGCTGTAGTTTGGTTTGGTAGTTGCGGTACCAGCCGGGGCGATTGAGGTTGGTCGGGGCAATCGCCAGAGCGCTGGGGCCGGTGAACTCGTTGGCGCCGAAGTCGTTGAAGGTCGCCCGGCGCTGCTGCAGCTTCATGCCGAACACGTTCAGCGCATTATCGGTGCCGCTGCCGGTGATGGAGGCGCTCAGGCTGGGCAGCAGGTAGCCCTTGGCCGACTTGACCGCACCCTGGGCCTCGGCCACCTGGGCGCGGCTTTGCATCATCTCCGGCGTCTGTTGCAGGGCCATCTGATAGGCGCTCAGCGGCGTCAGCGGGGCGTCGGCGGCCCGCGCGTAAGGGATTGCGGCGAGCAGTGCCAAGGCCGCAGGTATTATTGGTTTTATTCTCAATCGCTTCTTCATGGCTCTCATGTATAGGGCATGTCCTTTGGGCTACCGATCGAGTATGCAACACTCTCGGCAGTCCGCAATAAATACACCGATAATCCTTACCATAAATATGGTTTAACGGCATGCTCAAGGCTGTTGTTAATTAGAATATTATTAAACGCTAATATACTTCAACCCCTAACCCCCGCCGCGAACAACATTCGGTAACGATCCTCCCGATCCACCCATGACCGGCGGGCACATACCGCCGCCGTGTAATAACCCTATATTGGGCATTGAATAAGAAATAACCGCACGATTTAAACGTTAAATAATCTGGCCCCGTAGAGCCATTCGCGGCGGCGAACGCCTTCCCCGCGCTGCTCGGACATCCATCGCGCCAGAGGCGCTCCAATGGAGCGCATCGGTTACCCCGACATCCCCGTAGGAGCGGCTGTGCCGCGATAGCCCCACCCGCATCACGCTCCACCGTTCGGTTGGAGCGCATCGGTTACCCCCGACATTCCCGTAGGAGCGGCTGTGCCGCGATAGCCCCACCCGCATCACGCCCCACCGTTCGGTTGGCGCGCTGCTCGGACATCCATCGCGCCAGAGGCGCTCCTACAATGGGGCGCATCGGTTAGCCCGACATTCCCGTAGGAGCGGCTGTGCCGCGATAGCCCCACCCGCATTACGCTCCACCGTTCGGTTGGAGCGCCGCCGCCACGATTGCGTACCCGCATCGAACGCCCTGGCCTTTGCGCCGGCGATCGCCTTAGGGCATTATTCGTTCTATCTCTAAGGACCAGTGCATCGGCATGCGCGAATTCAGATTGCCCATGTCGTGCCCCTTCGACAGGAAGACGAACGCATTAGCGTCAAGGGCCATTTCATTTGTCTATGCATTACACGTCATACGGACTGAACATCCGCAGCGAACTCGAGCTTCCCGAATTGTTGAAGCTGTCGGCCCCGCCGGACGATGCGGAAACGGATGTGCGAATCCGCATCGGCGACGCCGGTGCGGCCGAGTTGCGCGACGGCCAACAACTGGGACCGTTTCTCTGGGCCAGCCCGGAGGCCCTGTCGCTGGAGGTGCCGCAGGTCGCGCGTTTTGTGGTGCGCGAGGGCCGGGAGATCGTGATTCAACCGGCGCCCGGCATCGATGAGGATAGTGTTCGCGTTTTCCTGCTGGGGTCGGCGCTCGGCGCACTGTTGTTCCAGCGCGGCTTGCTGGTCCTCCACGGCAACGCTATCCGTATCGGCGATCAGTGCATGGTCTGCGTCGGCCACTCCGGTGCCGGCAAGTCGACCCTGGCCGCTGGCTTCATGCAACGCGGTTACGAGGTCCTGGCCGACGACGTGGTGCCGGTGGATGAAGAATGCCGCGCGCTGCCGGGCTTCCCGCGCATCAAACTGTGGCGTGATACCGTCGACCATCTGAATATCGATGCCGAACCATTGCAGCGCATCCGTCCCGAGATGGAGAAGTTCAATTATCCACTCGTGCGGCAGTTTGCCGATCAACCGCTGCCGGTGCGTTGGATCTATATCCTGAACAGCCATCAGCAGCCCGACACGCTGTTCGAACCGATCAATGGGATGCATCGCTTCGGACCGCTGCACAACAACACCTACCGGGTCCGCTTCCTCAACGGCATGGCGCTCAAGAGCGAACACCTGCAACTCTGCGGCCGGCTGGCCGGCCAGATCCGCCTTGCCAGTATCACCCGGCCGCGCCAGAGTTTCGAACTGGAACAACTGATCGACCGTATCCTGGCCGATATTGCGGAAAACCCCTGAGATCATGGGCGGGATCTATTGGCTGGCCTCCTACCCGAAATCGGGCAACACTTGGTTTCGCACCTTTCTGCGCAATCTGCAGGAGGACGGCGATGAACCGGCGGATATCAACGAGCTGGAGACGGGGTCTATCGCCAGCGGCCGCGGCTGGTTGGACGAGGTCCTGGGGTTCGACACAGCCGAACTCCGTCATGACGAGGTGGAGCGGCTGCGTCCGGCGGTCTACCGCTGGTCGCTGCGCGAGGAAGAGATCGGTTACCACAAAATCCACGATGCCTATACCCGTACTTCCGATGGCGAACCGCTGTTCGGAAGCGAGGTCACCCTGGGGGCGCTGTACATCCTGCGTAACCCGTTGGACGTCGCTCCCTCAGCTGCCAATCACTGGCATTGTGACTCCGACCAGGCCATCGAAAAGATGGGGCGTTCCGATATGGCCCTGGCCCGGACGACGAAGGCGTTGCCTGATCAGGTGCGCCAGTGGTTGTTGAGCTGGTCGGCGCATGTCCTGAGCTGGGTGGATGCCCCTGATTTGAACGTCGAGGTCATTCGCTATGAGGACATGCTGTCCGAGCCGCAGGCTACGTTTGCCCGCGCCGCGCACTTTCTGCAACTGCCCGCCGACCCCGAAAGGATCGCCAAGGCAATCCGTTTCAGCGACTTCCGCGAACTGGCCCGCCAGGAGCGGGAAAAGGGGTTTCGCGAACGGCCGCATCACACCGAGCGGTTTTTCCGTAGCGGGACCAGCGGCGGCTGGCGCGAAAAGCTGACGGAAGTTCAGGTGCGCCGCATCATCGCCGACCACGGCGAGGTGATGCACCGCTTCGGCTACCTGGACGAAACCGGCGCGTCGGTCTGAATGGCTGCAAAAGGCTCACATTAGGATGCCGATTCCGTTTCGTCGCCTCGTGCAAGGCATCCGGCGCGAGCTTTGGCAAAGGCGCCGGCCGCATGGGCTGATCACCTGGCGTTACCTCTTGCCCGGCACCGATCCGCGCATTCGTCTGCATCGGTATTTCTGGTGGCACAGCGGTGGACGATGGCCGCGGGCCATGTGGTTTGTGGTCGAAAGTTGGCTGTGGTTGCGCTGGGTGTTCTGGTACGGCTGGCGCGCCAGCTGGCGCGTGGTTCGCCGTTTTGGTTCCGAGGTACGGGCCGAACAGGGGATTTCCCTCAAACGCCAGGCCTGGATCACGCTCCGGCTTGCCCTGGGGTACTGCGTCCTGCCAGGCGACGTCTATCGTTTCCGACTCTATCGGACACCCGGTTCGGTACTGGATTATGTCTACGATCACGAGGCATCTGCTTATCATACCTGGCGCAGTGCGCCTCTGGGGCTCAAGCCGGAATCGCTCCAATGCATTCAGGACAAGGTCACCCTGGCGGAACGCCTGAAGGCGGTGGATGTGCCGGTGGTGGCGACACGTCAGATCATTGCCGCGGGCAGTGCGCTATCGCTCGATGCGGTGCTGGGTAACTGGACTCAGGCATTTTGCAAGACGCGGAGCGGCAACCAGGGACGCGGTGCCTTCGCCGTCCGGCGTACCGATAACGGCTTCGTCGGACAAACGTTTGCCGGCTATGAGCTGGCGACCACGGCGGATACAGAGGCGGCTTGGTCTGCGCTGCTGGCGCTGGACGACGCCCTGATCCAGCCCTTACTGACCAACCATCCCGATCTGGCGCCGATGGCTGAGAGTGGAGAGGCGATTACCGTGCGCTACATCAGCGAGTGGCAGGGCGGTGCACTTGGTTGTCTTCTCGCCACACTGGAAATTCCTGCCGGCAGAGGCGATTCGGGAAGGACGCGCTACGAGAGCATGTCCATCGATGCGACGGTGGGAAGGTTCCTGCCTCTCCCTGCGGAGTCCCGAACATCCCGCCAGGCGCAGGTGCAAACCGAACGTATTTGGGACAGGGCACCGCCGTCACGGACGATCCAGGATTGGTCGGTGCTGGCGGATGCAAGCCATCGGGCTCACTCGCTCTTTCCCGATATTTGTGCCATCGCCTGGGATTGGATCGTTACGCCGGAGGGTCCTGTCCTGCTGGAAGGCAACACCGGCTGGGGCGTGGCGACGCCGCAGATTATCAACGGCGCATTTTTGGGCGAAGGCGGTAAATTGTAGGAGCGGCTGCGCCGCGATGGGCAAAAAAGAAAACCGTTGTCGGGAAGCACCGCCTTCGTCGCGATAAATACGATAACCTTAGTCGCGTCATAGGCACTCCTGCAAATGCGCCTACTGTAGCCAGCGGTTGAGCCACCGAACAGCGCGCGCTGTTTTGCGGAAGCTGAAGCCGAATTGCGGCGGGACATTCCCCTTTGCAGCGCGGTCGATCTGGCCCCGCCACTTGGGCAGGTCCAGCAATTCCTCCAGCGCCGGGTGCAGTCCGGCCTCGTCGTGGTGCGCCATTTCAGCAATTTCCACAATGCCGCTTTCCTGCATCTCCTGATGCACGCGGGCATAGCCCATATCCTTGCTCGGTTTCCAGGTCACTTTGTCGGGCACCGTGCCGCTGATGGCGCGCCGGTGCAGGTAACGACCGATCCCCTTGGGGCCTACCTTTTCAATGGCGGGGGTGGAGAGGTATTGCTGGATCAGACGCACATCCCACAGCGGCCAGCGGTAATCGATGCCGTAGGCGTTTGCCACCAGGGTACAGTTCTCCAGGCGGGTGGGAAAATGCGGCATCCGCAGCAGTCCGTTGACGATCCAGTCGTTGACCCGGCGGTAGGGGGCATCGTAGCGGGCCGTCTCCATATAGGCCTCATGGAGTCCCAGGCGCGCGACTACCTCCGGTCGCAGCGGCTGATGGGGCCAGCGGGCGTTCCAGGCCTGCAGGAAGTTGGGGTTGTAGTCCGGCCGCGGATAGCCGGTGGCCACGGCCTTGCCCAGGCGCAGCAGGCGGGTCACGGGATTGCCCGGCAGGATGTCCCATAATGCGCCATAGCGGTGCTGGTCGAGTAGTTCGTAACGCAGGTGGCCCCCGTGGTTGGTCACCACCTCATCTCCGCCGAAGCCGGAGAACAGGGTGCGAATGCCACGCAATGCGCACTCGCGGTAGAACGGGGTATGGCCGCTGGCGTTGCCGTGTTCCTCCGGGTAGCCCAACACCTTCAGGTTCCGTGCTATCTGCCCCTCATCGCCACCATTGAAACTATCGCGGACGGTGACCAAGTAGTTGTGGGCGATACCGGTCTCGCGACTGGTTGCGAGGATGAACTCCGGTTCCTGCTCGCATAAGGCAAAGCCGAAACTGTGCAGCCGGTCGCCGGGCTCGCCCAGCAGCCGGGCGGCGTAGGCGGTAATAGTGGCCGAATCGATGCCTCCACTGTTTTCCGTCCCCAGCGGATAGGCGCTAGTCATGCGACAGCGTACCGCCTCTTCCAGGACCTCGCGATAGGCATCCAGCCAATGGTGCTCGCGGCGGCTGGCCGTCGGCGCGTCGTCGCGCCATTCGTGCCAGCGGCGTAGCTGTATGCCTCCTTTATCATCGGCACTCAAACAGTGTCCCGCCGGCAGTTTGAGAATTTCCCGGTAGCCGGTCCTGTCGTGGCTCATCGATAGGTGCAACAGGTAGCGGGCCATCCACTCAGTATCGGGTGTAGGCTCCAATTCTTTCAGGCAGCGCAGGGCGCTCACTGTGGTGGCGAATATCAGCCCTTTCGGATGGGGCCAGTAGTAGAGCGGCTTCACCCCCAGCGGATCGCGGGCCAGGAACAGCTTCCGGTTTTTGGCGTCAATAACGGCGAGGGCGAAGTCGCCCAGCAGGTGTTCCGGTAGTTGCTCGCCCCAGCGGCGCCAGGCCGTCGCGACCAGTTGGGTGTCGGTCAGGGTTTCGAGGCGGGTGGCGTCAATCTCCAGTTGCCGTGCCAGTTCGGACCGGTTGTCCAACCGGCCCCAAAAGGCAATCATCAGGTGCCCCTCGTGCCACGGCGCCACCTGCGCATGATGGGACCAGAGCGTATTGAAACGCTGAGTCTCCACCAGCAGCGCGTTGCCCCGCTGCCAGTAACCGGCAACGTCCGGGGTCACGAAGGGCGAGAGCGTTTGCCGCCATATATCCGCATCGACCCAGGCTTCGGGCGGCGGTGCATCGCGATAGGTGAACAGGCCGGCGAACATCAGCCGGCCGGTTCGCATGTAATACAGAAATCGACGGATAATCGCATGGTTTTATTCGGTGATGTTAAGGCAGAGCAGCGGCGGTTGGCGAGAGGCAGGAGAACGTGAAACGGCGTTACTTGCCGTCGGCTCCGATATATACGTTGAAAACCGCCTCGTAATAGTATTTCCGCGGGTCCGGCGTCCCGGCGTGGGTCGGCGAAATAAATATAACGGCTTGTCCGAGCTGTTCATTTTCCATCAGGTAGGAATCGTCAGGCAGCGCCGCCGAGTCTTCGATGAGGTCGAAATTGAGGGTGAAACTTTCATATTGATCATTTACCTGTTGGGTCGTGATGCTGGAAAGTATCACCGGGATCGCCGATGCCTCGTTCGGGCGAATAAGAAATCGCTGATTGACGAGCGGGGCAAATGTCGCTTTCCTGAGCGTCGCTACCATGGAAGAGCCTCCCTGCGTGATGTCATGCACTATTAGTGAATTGATTTTTCAGTAAATTACATTACCGTTTGCTGAAACACAATTCCAGTTGAATCCAGAGGCTGCTGTGATAGTATCGGCGTGCCGTAGGATGAATTCTTTCGCGATGGACTATTAAGGAGGCGAAGTTATGGATGGATATATAGGCACAATTTCGTTGTGTGCATTCAATTTTACCCCGCAAAATTACGCCCCGTGTGCTGGCGCTACAATGGCAATTTCACAGAACCAGGCATTGTTTGCCCTGATTGGTACCTTTTTTGGCGGTAACGGTACAACAACCTTCGCCCTACCCGATCTCCGGGGTACCGTGCCGCTGGGCCAAGGCCAGAACCCGCGTACCGGTGAAACGTTTGTGATAGGGGAGCCGACTGGCCAGGGTTCTGCCCACTTGACTCTTAACCAGTTGCCATCACACAATCACCTAATTACGGAGAAGACGGGCAATGGCACGGTCACCGTTGCATCTTCGGCGACCGTCAACGCCTACCAGGAAAATCCCGACTTAAACAAACCGGCAAATGGTTACTGGGCGAAGTCGGTATCCGGTTCGACGGTCGCTGAGAGTTACAGCAGTAACCATGACAGTACCATGGCATCCGATGCGGTCGAGATCAGCAATCAGGTTGCCTTTAATGCCGGCAATCTACAGACGTCCATGGTTGGTATGTCCGAAGCAGTATCACTCTATCAGCCGTCGCTGGCGATAAATTACGCCATCTGTACGAACGGTATGTTTCCGGCACGCAGTTAGCCGGTGTTTCGCACAAGAGGGGTGAAAGCCCCTCTTGTCGATGCAACCCTACATTGGACGGCGGGATCATGGAACGCTCCAAGATCGATTTCCTGGGCGGAATCGAAAACTATAAGCTTGGTCTGCTGCCGCAGGCCAAGCAGATGCTGTTGGACTGCATTAAAGGCGATCCGCGCCATGCCGAGGCCCACAATCTGCTGGGCATCGTCTGCTGTCAGCGCGAGGAGTTTGCCGAAGGGCTGAACCATCTCAAGCAGGCCATAGCCCTGCGACCGGCCGAGGTCAACTACTACAACAATGCAGGTGTTGTGGCCCATGCCCTGGGCCAGTACGAAGAAGCCAGGACCTTCTTCATGCGCGCCATCGACCTGAATCCCGACTATCACGATCCCTATAACAACCTGGGAAACCTGTTGCGGGATCAATTCATGATCGATGCCGCCATCCAGGCTTACAAACAGGCGCTGACGGTCAAACCCGATTTTGCCGAGGCCTGTTTCAACCTGGCCCTGGTGCTCGAACAGAAGGGACATCGGATCGAGGCCGTCTTCTATCTCCAGCAGACCGTCAGAATGCAGCCGGAGTACCTTAAGGCCCACAGGATGCTGGCGCAGCTGTTGCCCGCCGACCGGCGCAATGACGAAGCGCGGGAACATGCCAGGGAGGTCGAGCGGCTGGCGCCGCGGCAGAAAATCTTTTATCGCGAGACGCCGGTATGGAGGCCGCCGAGCTATGAAGGCCTGTTCTCGTGAAGGTGGCGGTTCTTTGTCATGGCGGCGTGCTTCAGGCTGCCCTTGAAGCCCTTGCCAGCCAGCGCCTGCTGACGGGCGTCGGTGTGCCGGATCGCATGCCGGAACTCAATATGGGTCTGGAGCAGGCGGCCCGGCAGGCCGGCATCCTTTTCGCCCGTATCGATTCTACCGCGATCGAAGATCAGCTTGCCGGATGGCTGGAGGCATCGAACTCCGACGTGGTCTGCGTCATGGGCTTTCCGCACCGGATTCCGGCCCATCTGCTGCAACGGCCGAAGTTTGGTTTCTTCAATTTTCACGGCGGCGCACTGCCCGGCTACCGGGGACCGGACCCGGTGTTCTGGCAGATCAGGAACCAGGAACCGAGCGGCGCAATCACTATCCACCGCATGACGCCGGAGCTGGACGCCGGGGGTATCGCCCATGCTGAAAACGTACCCGTCGGCCCCGAGGATACCTACGGTCTTTACATGCAGCGGCTTGGCGCCGTGCTCCCCCGCGTCATGATCGAATTCGTGCAGCGCCTTGCCATCCACGGCGAGGGTTTGCCGCTGGCCGAGCAGGTGGCAATGGAAGCACGCTATTGGAGACGTCCCGAGGCGGCGGAACTGACCATCGACTGGACCGCTTCTGCGGAGGCGATCAAAGCGCTGGTGCGGGCCTGCAATCCTCTTTATGCCGGGGCTCTGACCACCCTCAAGGGGATCCCCATCCGTTTGTTGCAGGTGACCGACGGGGGTGCGCATGGTTCGGCAAATGTGGAGCCGGGCACGATTCTCGAGGCAAGCCCCGAATACGGGGTCCGCATAGCCTGCGGTGACGGCGGGACGCTTATTGCCGATATCCTCTATGCTGAGGATGGTTTTTTTACCGGGCGGCAATTGGTCAAATTGTTTGGGCTCCGTATGGGAGAACAGGTGGGGATGCCGAAGCCGCTTGGTGATGTTATCGGTTGATATCGATATTAGGATTTGAAAGCCACGCTGATAATTATATAAGATGGAATCCACAACCAACGTGCAGGGGACAGGGAGACATTATGAAAGATCAAAATTCGATCGATCGCACTGATGATCAAATGGCGCTATCCGGCACCGAGACAAAACGCAAATGGCAGACTCCGAGGAAATGGGCGCTCTCTGTCCTCGATAGCACGACCGGAGGCAAGGGACTTACCGGTAATGAGTCCTCCCCTACGACTTCGCCTTCATAACATGCTTGTTGATGATTTCTGCTTGTCATATCTAGGGTATCGCCTACCCGTCGTTTACCGTAATGAAGCGCTATCGCCCACACACGCTGAAGACGTGTGTGGGCGTGTGTGTATTTTGCTGCAAGGGATAGGGCGGGGCAGGGGAGTGTCAGAATACAACTTCAATCATATTGTCAGACGCTAGTTCGTTCAGAAAATAGAGTACGTCCTTCTCGCAATCCTCATGTGATACCTCATACTCATCGGTCAGCATGTCGATAATGTCTCCAACTTTGGCCGGTTTTCCAATCAATTCCCAGATGCGGCTTGCAACCGGTTCCATACCGTAATAATTGCCTTTCTCGATACTCATCATCACGGTTTCACCATCGCACGGGCTGGAAACGATGTCACTGTGCTGACGGACGATTGTGCTTTTTGAAATCATGTTGTCTCCAGTGGACAGGTATACTCATATCTGCCAATTTTACGATGCCACGGGTATTCAATCAAAATCAATGATGAGGAATCAATGGGGTCAGACTCGATTGATTTGGGCGCGACGCGGGGCGGTTCGAGCGCGATGGACGTGACGCCTGCAATCGCGGCAGAGCCGCTCCTACAAATAATCCTATGGCTGGTAGGAGCGGCTCTGCCGCGATAGGGGACTGTTTGAACCTGTCACCGCCAAGCGGTGCCGTGGCGACCGGCTAAATGCAGCGAACCAGGCCGCCGTAGGCGCTCAGTTTCGAATCGGCCGTCAACAACACCAGCGGCTCGACCATGGATTGCGCCACCAGCAAGCGGTCGAATGGATCTTTGTGTTCCCCATCGACGGGCAGCTTGCCCACATGTGCCGCGTGCCGCGACGAAATGGGCAATTCGATAAATCCGCTCTCGCCGATTGCGTGCGCCATCGCTTCCGGATCGGCATCGATCTTTCCGAGCTTGGACTTGATGGCGATCTCCCAGATGGAAACGGCGGAGACGTAGACTTCGTCGGCCTCTTCGATGATCTGCCGTCCATTCCGGCCCAGCTTCGGATGGTCCGTAACAGCCCAAATGAAGAGGTGGCTGTCCAGCAGAATGCGCATTTACCGCCCCTCGAAACCGGCCAGCACCTCATCGGGCAGGGGGGCGTCGAAGTCATCGGCAACGTGCACCTTTCCTTTGAGGACACCAAAGCGTATGGCGCGCTTGCGCGGCGAAATACTGGTCAATCGGGCAATCGGCCGGCCGCCGCGCGCGATGATGACATCCTGCCCGGATTCCGCCTGTTCCACGTATTTCGAGAGATGCGTTTTGGCTTCGTAAATATTGACTTGTGACATATTGGCCACCTCCTAACCTAGTCAACTCTAGTCTGACTTTATTCCGACGTCTGTCAAGCCTGCAATCGCGGCAGAGCCGCTCCTACAAATGACTCCATGCCTGGTAGGAGCGGCTGCATCGCGAGAAATCAATGGGGTAGAAATCAATGGGGTCAGACTCGATTGATTTGAGGGCGACGTGGGGCGGTTTGATCGCGATGGACGTGACGCCTGCAATCGCGGCAGAGCCGCTCCTACAAATGACTCCATGCCTGGTAGGAGCGGCTGCGCCGCGATAGGGTGGCCCCAAAGCTTTCTCCCCATTGATTCCCGCGCGTAGCGGCATCAATCAAGTCTGCCCCGTTGATTCGCAGACTGGCGTCAGCTCATTGCGCCGGCGGCAACAGGTCGTCCGTTGCCACCCGTAACGCAGCCGCTAAAGCGCGCAGGACGCGGGCGGAACCGACCTTTCTTCCGGACTCAATTTGCGACACGAAAGACTTGCCGACCCCGGCCTGCTCGGCGAGCGCTTCCTGGGTAAGCCCGCGGTACTCCCTCCATGCTCGGAGGGGGTGGTCCGTGCCGGACAGCAGCCGCTCCGCCATCGAGCCAGGGAGCAACTCGTCTTTTCCGGCCACCAACTCCTGCCGGGCCTGCTCAGCCGCCTCGATGTCTTCGGCGTCCTCCGCCAGCGCCAGCAAGCGGCGGTACAGTTCGATGGGCACCACCGCATATTCTGGCTGGCCGTCTTTCTCGATGATCTGAATTTGCGCGTTCATTTGTACACGTCCCCTCTTGGCCCGACCTTCAGCACCAGCAACACCAGCGTATCGCCCTGTATGTCGCAGACAGCTCGATAGCTGCCCACCCGCAACCGCCAGAACGGTGAGCCAGCCAGCGGTTTCCAGTCGCCACGGTAATTGCGCGGGTCAACCGCGATAGCTCTCAGCTCCGCCACCATCCGTTGCCGCGCTTGGGCCGGCATCCTCATCAGCGCCTTCGCGGCGTCCTTCTTGTAGGTGACAGCGAGCATAGAGAGAAGTTTACGCAATAGTTTACAATCAGTAAACTATTGGCCGCAAATCAATGGGGCAGACTCGATTGATTTGGGTGCGACGTGGGGCGGTTCGACGCGATGGGCGTGACGCCCGCAATCGCGGCAGAGCCGCTCCTACACATGACTCCATGTCTGGTAGGAGCGGCTGCGCCGCGATAGGGAGGTGCCAAATCGCTCCCACGGTTGGAGTGCTAATCGTTCGCCTATTTCCACACCGGGTTGTGCGGAAAATCGGGCGGATTCATGGTGATGTACTGCGCCACCCGCGGATAGCTGCCATGGTTCCTGCTGCTGCCGTGGGGCAGTTCCTGGCGCCAGATGATCAGGTCGCCGGCATTGGCTGCGATGGGAACGGATTGGAGCTTCAGTGCCGCCGTACGCGGGTCCGCTTCCGGTGGCAGCTCTTGCAGCCATGCCCTCATGCGACGGTGAAATCCCGGAACGCACTGGAAGGCCCCTTGTTCCGCCGTCGTGTCGGTGAGATAGAGAATGCCCAGCACCCCAAATGCCATGGGCTGGTCGATGCTCGCGTCCCAATGCAGCCTGCTCGGACCGGAGCGGTCGATGCTGTCGTTCCGTATCGGCAGGTTGAGGCTGGCGCAGTCGACCGTCGCCAGCAGATCCTCCGTCCCCCATATCTGGGCGAACGCCTTGTGGATCCGTTTCGATCGCCTGTTCCGCGCGAAGGCGGGATGGCGGTAGAGCGGGGCCCAGAAGCTGTGGCCGCCGCCGTACCATGTTTCGGGCCGCAGCGGGTCCTTGCCGAGATACTCCCACACCGCCAGTTCGGCCGCCCGCGCATCCTCCCTGGCAACCGCGCCCTGCAGAATGACGTAGCCGTTCTCTTCCCAGAAGAGCATATCTTCAGCCGCTAAAGCCGGATCGACTATCGCCGTGTTCAAAGGGTAATCGTTGCGGGGCGGTTGGAGAACGCGGGCAATGGCCTTGTTGACGCGCTCGACGGTGCCCGGCCCGAGGTCGCCTCCATGGGCCTCAAGAATCCACTGCTCGAACCGTTCGTAGCTCGGCCGCTGGTGAAAGAGAAAGTTGTCGGGTTCGACGATGCCCAGTCCCAGTCCGTGCAGCAGGATATAATCCAGGTTTGCGTCGTCGCTAAGGCTCTCCTGCCGCCCGCGGTTTTCCAGGATATCGAGCCGTTTGCGCCAGAAGCGTTTGAGATGGAGCACGCCGAGCGTTCCGGTGTCCGTGACGGCGACACTCTGTGCCATTGTATTCATTGCTCACCCCCTCCATGGATAGCGCACATGCGCCGTATCCCTATAGTAATTTTGTGCGCGTCTCCCGTAAATCGCCTACCTTACGATAGTGGGCGGTGACGCATCATGCGATGCCCATGCGGAAAGCCTGCTGTAACGATATTCACCAACAAAGGACTGTTTTCCCCTGCCGCTCATGACCGCCCGTTCGGCGAAATCCGCCGCAAACCTTGTGCGTTCAGCCCGACCCCGAACCGCCCTGTGCGTGAGTTGCGCCGGCCGCGGGGCGGTAAACGCCTCTCCGCCGGATCTAGCCGCGAACCGCAACGCGGATTTCGCCGGCGTATTCCATGAAGGAGCGAAGGGAGAATGGCAACGCGGAGCGCGTGTTCGCATATTAGCGGTTCCCATGGTCGCGCCATCCGGCTAAGATTCACCGAAAATGTGACATAACTCGATAATGCAGCGGGATCGCCGATTCGCAACGGAGCAATTTCTATGACTCTCGCTTTACCCCTGTCCACCGCCGTCATGCGCGACCCGGACATCATCGCCACCGATATGGACGGCGAGACGGTGATGATGAGTATCGAGCAGGGCAGCTATTATGGCCTCGGCGGGGTCGGTCCCTTCGTGTGGGAGCAGTTGGCCGAACCGCTGTCGGTCGAGGAGCTGTGCCGGCGGGTGCTGGAGGAGTTCGAAATCGACCAGGCCACCTGCCAGGCGGACGGCTTCGCCTTCGTCGACGATCTACTGGAGAAAGGGATACTGCGCCGTGCCGGCTGAGTCGCCGGTTTGTCGGCGCAGCGCTCACGCGGCGACTGCGTGAGCACCATGGCCGTTGCGCTGCTGCGGCGCAAGGCGCTGACCTTTCTGCGCCATCCGATCTTCATCAAACTCTGGCTGCTGCCGGTCTGGCTGCTGCTGGGCATCAGCAAGGCGCTGATCCTCGCCGTCTCGTTCAAGCGGCTGGCTCCGCGGCTGGGTGTCCACGAAGGCACGGCCCCCTGGGTCCCGCTGCTGGATCGTACCCAGGAGGCACGGGCGCTGGCTATCGGTCGCGTGGTCAGGCTGGCGGCGCGTTATACCCCGTGGGAGTCCAACTGTTTTCCGCAGGCGGTGGCGGCGCGCCTGTTGCTGGGTCTGTATCGCATCCCCTACGTGCTCTACTTCGGACTCGCCCGTGATGCGGAGAGCGGCGGAATGAAGGCCCATGCCTGGGTCGCGGCCGGCCGGATCCGGGTGACCGGTGGCGCCAGTTTCCGCCAGTTCACCGTCGTCGGTTGTTTTGTTGCGCCGCAACTGGCAGCCGGGCGCGATTCCGCATGAATTCCTTGAAGGCGTTCGTCCGCCTGCTGCGCGAGGCACCCGGCCCGCGGGTCGCACTGCTCCTGTTGTTGATGGTGCTGGGCGGATTGAGCGAGGGCGTCGGCATCCTGCTGCTGGTGCCGTTGCTGGACATCCTCCAGAACCGCGGCAACGCGGGCAATCCGCTGGCCAAGGCGCTGCTGACCGGATTGAGCCATCTCGGCATACCGCCGTCCGCAGGCGGGCTCCTCGTCGCCTTCGTGTCGCTGGTTTTGCTGCGCAATCTGGTGCAGCACAGCCGCGAGGTGATGGGCGCGAACCTGCAATACCAACTGGTGGACCGTCTGCGCTACCGCTGCTTTGCGGCCGTGCTGGGCGCGCAGTGGCGCTGGCTCGCCGCCGGCCGCAACTCGGACCGCGCCAATCTGTTGCTGACCGACGTCAACCGCGTCGGTATCGGCCTCAACTTCGGGCTAAGCCTGCTCGCCAGCGCGGCAACGATGCTGGCCTACCTGGTTTCGGCCTTCGCCCTGTCGTGGACCATGACGCTGCTTGCCTTGATTAGCGGCGGGCTGGTGCTGGCCGCCCTGTCCGGCCAGCGGAGCGACGCGCTGCGTCTCGGGCACAGCCTGGGGGCGGCCAACCGCGGGTTGCAGGCCAATGTCCAGGAGAGCCTGGCGGGGATCAAGCTGGCAAAGATCCTGGGCAACGAGGCGCGGCATCTCGATCTGTTTCAGCAGGTCATGGGTCGCCTGCGCCGGGAGCAGCTGGATTTTCAGATCAACAACAGCCGGGTGCGGGCCATCTACCAAGTGGTGGGGGCAGCCTTGCTGGCGGGCTATCTCTACGTGGGCCTGAACCTGCTGCATACGGCGGTGGCCGAGTTGCTCACGCTGGTGGTGGTGTTCGGCCGCTTGATCCCGATGTTTGCCGGCGCCCAGCAACAGTATCACCAGTGGCTGTATGCCTTGCCCGCGTTGCAGGAGACCGACCGTCTGCTGGCCGAATGCCGGGCCGCGGCCGAGCCGCAACGCGAGGTCGCGGCGGCGCCGTGGCCGGTGACCGAGGCCGTCTGTCTGGAACAGGTGTCGGTGCGCTATGCCGAGCGGGACAGTCCGGCCCTGGACGCGGTTTCTTTGTGTTTCCCGGCGCGCACCACCACCGCCGTCATGGGGGCCTCCGGCGCCGGCAAGAGCACCCTGGCCGACGTGCTGATGGGGCTGTTGATCCCCGACTCCGGCCGGATGCGCATCGACGGCGCGGCGGTGGAGGAGGGGAAGGTCCGACAGTGGCGCCACTCCGTCGCCTATGTGCCGCAGGAGGTGTTCCTGTTCAACGACACCATCCGCAACAACCTGCTGTGGGGCGAGCCGGCAGCGAGCGATGCGGATCTGCATGCGGCGCTGGAGCGTGCCGCGGCCGATTTTGTTTTTCGTCTCCCGCAAGCGCTGGATACGGTCGTCGGCGACGGCGGCATCCGCCTCTCCGGCGGCGAACGCCAGCGCCTGGCCCTGGCCCGCGCCCTGCTGAAGCGCCCGTCGCTGCTGATCCTCGACGAGGCCACCAGCGCCCTCGATCTGGAAAACGAGGCGCGGGTGCGCGAGGCCATCGAAAAGCTGCACGGCGACCTGACCGTGGTCATCATCGGCCATCGCCTGCCGACGCTGGAACACGCCGACCAGGTGGTGGTGCTGGACGCGGGGCGCATCGCCGCCCAGGGAACGTGGGCCGACATTATGCAGCTGAAGGACAGTGCCTGATGGAGACGTCGTCACCGCAGCTGCGAACTCTGTTGCTGGAACTCCTTTCCACCTGCCGCCCCGTGGCGCCGGCCGCGGTTGCGGCGTTGGACGAGCGCGACTGGGAGACGCTACTCGCCATGGCGCGCCAACATCGGCTGCTGCCCCTGTTGCACTGGCGTCTGAGCCGGGAGCGGGCCGAGCTGCCGGTGCCCCAGGCGGTGAGCGAAACGCTGGCGGTCGCCTTCAAGCGCAGCGCCATGCGGGCATTGCAGATGCAGCAGGAGCTGGTCTTGCTGCATCGCTTGTTGGCCAATGCGGGAGTTCCGCACCTCGCCTTGAAAGGGGCCTACCTGGCCCTGCATGCCTACCCGCACCCGGCGCTGCGGCCGATGCGCGACCTGGACATCCTGGTGCCGCAGGCGCAGGCGCTCGATACCTATCAACTGCTGCTCGACAACGGCTTCGCCCGATCGGAACACTGTTCCGGCGACGTGGAGGCCAACCTGCTGGCCCGCAAACATCTGCCGCCGTTACTGTCGCCCTCCGGCCGGGTCGCGGTCGAACTGCACACCCGGCTTTCCGGCGGGCAGGGCAGCGGGCGGGCCGACATCATCGAAGACGGCGCTCTGTGGCAACGTGCGATCCGCCGGACCATCGGCGACAGCGAACTGACCTTCATGTCCCCGACCGATCTGCTGCTGCACCTGATCGACCACGCGGTCTACGAACATCGCTTCGACAACGGACCGCTGACCTTGGGCGACCTGGCCTATCTGCTCGATGGCCACGTCATCGACTGGCCGCTGTTCTGGCGCCAGGCCGAGCAGGCCGGCCGCAGCCGCGGGGCGCTGCTGCTGTTGCGGATGGTTGAATACTATTTCGGCACGCAGTCGATCCCATGGCCGGACGGAGAGGAGCGCGCGACGGCATCGGTGGAGCAGGTCATGGACACCGCAGCGCTGTTGACCCTGCGCAATTTCGCGGCCCGCCGCGATGCCTTATTGCAGCGCGATCTGGTCGGTCGAGCCACCCTGCCGGGAAAGATCGGCGTGTTCGTGCAGAAGGCCGTGCCGCCGAAAAGAAAGATCGCGACGCTCTACCCCGTGTCCGAAAGATCGCCCCGCGTCTATCTCTGGTACGTCGCCCACTGGTGGCGCCTGATGAGCGTGCGCATGCCGCAATATCTGCGCAGCCGGGCGCAGGGAGATACCGGGATCGAGGCGCACCGAATTGCCCACTTGGAACAATGGCTCGACGAGCCGCCATAAAGAGATGTAGGAGCGGCTGCGCCGCGATAAGGCGGCCACCGAATTAGGTTCAGGCTCAAAACAGAGCGCAACGTGAGGCGGTTCGATCGCAATGGACGTGACGCCTGCAATCGCGGCAGAGCCGCTCCTACAATAATCCCATGCGTTGTAGGAGCGGCTCCGCCGCGATAAGGAGGTGTAGGAGCGGCTCCGCCGCGATAAGGAAATGTAGGAGCGGCTCCGCCGCGATAAGGCGGCGAGAGAATTGGATTCAGGTTCAAAACAGGGCGCAACGCGAGGCGGCTCGATCGCAATGGACGTGACGCCCGCAATCGCGGCAGAGCCGCTCCTACAATAATCCCAGGCCTTGTAGGAGCGGCTCCGCCGCGATAAAGAGATGGAATCGATGGGGTCAGACCGATTGATTTGATACCTCTTCGGCTTCCTGTCTCCACCTTTGTCGTCTTGATTCAGCGATTAAGCGTGGCTGCCGTGACTGCTTGCCATAGTCATACCTGACCGCTACACTGATGACCAGGCAGCATGACCATACGCTGTGGGTGTCGAGTATGCATTCCGAGCAGGTGTCCAAATCACAGTTCAAGGCAAAGGCGCTGGAATATCTGCGCCACGTTGAGGCCACCGGAGAACCGGTGGTGATCACCGACAATGGCCGCCCGACGGTGGAGGTCCGCCGGTTTCGCTCGGATCAGCGTTCCCCGCTGGAGCGGCTGAGCGGCTCCGTGGTGGAGTACCGGGCGCCTACCGAACCGGTAGGTGCGGACGATTGGGAAGCGCTGGCTTGATCGTCCTCGATACCCATGCGTTGGTGTGGTGGGTCAACGGCGGCCCGGACCTATCGACGGCCGCGAAGGCGGCTATCGATAGGGAGCAGCAGGACGAAAAGGGCCTCATCCTGGTTTCGTCCATCTCAGCCTGGGAGATCGCGCTGCTGGTTCAGAAGGGACGCCTGACCCTGACCAGCAACGTCGGCGACTGGCTGGCCACGATCCGGGAGATCGACGGGGTGCGGTTCGTGCCTGTCGATAACGACATTGCCGTCCAGTCGACATGCCTGCCGGGGGAGTTCCATCCTGATCCGGCGGACCGGATGATCGTGGCGCTGGCGCGGCACCTCGCCGCGCCACTGGTCACGGCCGATACCAAGATCATCGCATACAAACACGTCCGCACAATTTGGTAACCAGCTGGGGAATTAGGGTCAAAAAAGGGGAAACGCCAGACTGTTTCCGCCTTTCAACCCGCCGGTTCACCTGAGGGAACGGCCTGTCATGTATCGGACACAGATCACCGCCTACAATCAAACAGCGCCCCAAGAACGTGCCAATCTCACATAATTTCGCATGAATTTTGCGAACTGGGTCACATTGCAATAGAATTCCCACATTTCCTTGCCGACGCCTCATGAAGTTCGATGCCGAACACGACGGCACAGTGACGCAGGCTACCAAGGACGACGCACGCCTGACGCGTATCGGCGCCTTCGCGCGAGCTTTTTGAGGAGAGATGTCTGATGAAAATTACACTGCTGGTGGCTTCCTCTGTTCTTCTGCTGCTGGCCGGCTGTGCGTCGAGTCCGGTATATCAACTGACGAAACTGGATCAGGCGCAGTACGCCAACGTCCCTTCGGAGACCGTCGTCGACAATTTGCAGGCGAAGCTGGTTCAGGCCAAGACCGATCGTCTGGATTATTATGCGCCGGCCAGTTTCGCCAAGGCACAGAGTGCCGCCGCCGCCATTCAAGGCCTACCGCTGGATAAGTCGCATCGGGACGAAATCCTGCAATATGCGGTCTTGGCGCAGAAAGCCATCGAGGCCGGTTATGCGGAGAAGGAAAAGGCCGTCAAGGTGTTTGCGGACGTGCTGGCGCTCGATGCCCGCCTCAAGGCATTGGGGGCACCGGCCCTGCAACCGGCCCAATACAAGACTCTGGCTCGTCGCCTGGGGAAGCTGATGGGGACGCTGGAGCAAGGGGGCAACGCGCAGTCCGATCAGGATAGCGCCGCGCTGAAGGGCGATATGGAAGCGCTGAAGATTCGCATCACGAAGCAGAAGTCCCTGGGCTTGGCGCGGCGCCTGAACAAGGCGTTGCAGGAGGACAATGCGGCGGCGCTGGCGCCGAAATCCGTACAGGAGGCGAAAGAGAGCCTGGAGCGCGCGGACGCCTATATTCAAATGCATCCGGATGATCAGGGCGGCATCATGAAGGCGGCGCAGACGGCGCTCATCGCTGCGCGCCATGCGCAATGGGTCAGCGCCAGGGTAAAACAGCTGAGTGCGATGCAGACCCCGCCGTTCGAGGACATCATCCTCAGCGACGAGCAGCGGCTTGCGTCGATTGGTGAGATCCTGTCCGTGGGTGATATCCGGGACAAGACCCTGGCGCAGCAGACCGCCGTGCTGGCCGCCCAGGCCAAGACGGTGGAGACGGCGCTGGACAAGAGCACGACCAGCAACACGGCTTTGAACAAACAGGTCAGCCATTGCCAGTCCAGCGCCGGTACGGCGGATACGCTCAGCCAGCAGTTGCAATCGAAAAACGCCCTGCTGAAACAGAAAGTCACCGATCTGGAAACGAACACGGGGGTGCTGAAGAATCAGCTCAAGCTGCTGCAGGATATCCTGTTCGCCAAAACCGGTCAGAAAATGCCCGAGCCGGCCGTCGCGCCGGTGCCGGCGCCGCAGCAGGTGCAGAGCGGCAAAGAGCAAGTGGAAAGTAGCGCTCCGGCCGGTACGCAATCCGCTACGAAGAGTGCAGCCGCGCCGGCAGCGCCTTCCGCAGCCCCGGCGGGAACACCTGCTGCAGCGTCGGCAGCGACAGCAACGGCGCCCATGACACCGGCAAAGACATCCGTCAGAAAGCCAGTCGAGGCATCCACAACGCAAGCTGAGGTACCGGCCAAGACAGCGGTTGAACCACCTGCTGCTTCCGCCGGGACGCCCGCCGTATCTGCCGGGAACTCCGGCGAGTCATCGACCGAACAGGTCACCGCGCCCGCCAAAACAACGGCTGAACCGCCCGCTGCTTCCGCCGGGGGACACGCTGTATCTGCGGAGAAATCCGCCAAGGCACCTGCCAAGCAAGCCCGGGCGCCTGCCAAGGCAAAGGATGAGACGCACAACACCGTCACCAAGGCCGCTGCCGCACCGGCTTCGGCGTCCAGCCCTGCCACGGATCCATCGGCCGCTGTCGTCGATAAGGAACATGCAGTGCCGGGGACGGGTACCGCTGCCTCGGCAGCCGTCACTACTGGCAAGTAGCATCGTAGGCCGGACCGAGCGCGAGCGGCGTCCGGCAAGCGCTGCCCGATAGCGCTGTGCTCAATCGGGCCTACGCCGCGATGAGGGTTGATGTAGGCCGGACCGAGCGCGAGCGGCGTCCGGCAAGCGCTGCCCGATAGCGCTGTGCTCAATCGGGCCTACGCCGCGATGAGGGTTGATGTAGGCCGGGCTGAGCGCGAGCGGCGTCCGGCATCCTGCCTGCGGAGTGTTCCCGTATTGCAGGTCAGGCCCCGAGAAAGCGGCGAGCCGGTACCGATTGCATGTCGCGGCGACCGTCGACGATCAGTCGTAGGCCCGATAGAGCGCAGCGGCATCGGGCGGAGCTTGCCGGACACGCTGCGCTAAGTCCGGCCTACATCGTTGGGTGGGGCGGTTTCTGGACCCGTGGCGTATGAAGAGCATATTCCCATGATGTCGATCATGCCTTGTAGGAGCGGCTCCGCCGCGATAAGGAGATCCGCCGCGATAAGGCGATTGTAGGAGCGGCTCCGCCGCGATAAGGCGGCCACCGAATAAGGTTCAGATTCAAAACAGAGCGCAACGTGAGGCGGTTCGATCGCAATGGACGTGACGCCCGCAATCGCGGCAGAGCCGCTCCTACAAATGATCCCATGCCTTGTAGGAGCGGCTCCGCCGCGATAAGGCGGCCACCGAATTAGGTTCAGGTTCAAAACAGAGCGCAACGTGAGGCGGTTCGATCGCAATGGACGTGACGTCCGCAATCGCGGCAGAGCCGCTCCTACAAATGACTCCACGCCTGGTAGGAGCGGCTCCGCCGCGATAAGGCGGCGAGAGAATCAGGTTCAGGCTCAAAACAGGCCGACGGCTTGAAGCGCCACGATAAACCTCCCCGTAGGCCCGATAAAGCGCAGCGGTATCGGGCAATCCCTGCCGGACACCGCTCGCGCTCAGTCCGGCCTACATCGTCGCCCGTGTGGGATGCCCGGTTTCTGTGCAGCGACGCCGCCGCTGCACCAAACACCGGCAACGGGCGGAAACTGATCTATATGCGGTTCTTACGTCCTGCCATGTAGGAGAATTCTTACACGCATGTGAACTTTTCGATAAACAGTTGCATGTAAGCATGTCGTGGATATATAACACCCGGAAGTATTTTGGGAATCGTGAACCAACAAATGGACATCGAGAAGATATTTGTGTAGAGCGATGCTCTACCGCCCCCACAGGATATATCGACGCGATTAGATGATGAGTAGGTTGTATCCCCGTAGGAACGCCTCTGGCGCGATAACCCACGGCGTATTCGTGGGGCAGGACACGACGAAGTCGCTTATCGACGTAACATCTGGCCGGCGGCGCCTGATACCACAGACATCAGGCGGCGAAATATAAAACAGGCACATCGCAACGCCACGAAGGCATTGCTGGAAGTGCTATATAACGATTCAACGGAAGGGATGGATGAACAAGGTTCCACGAACCAACCATGGCGTCTGCCATGCCGTTGTCATTGCTGTATCGCTGCCATCGACAGCCCCAGGACGGATGCCCGCTTCGACCCGCGCGCCCAACCGCAGTCTCACATTAAATCGCGCAATCCCCCGTAGGAGCGGCTCCGCCGCGATACCCCACGCCAAAGCGCGCTCCCCATCGCGCCCCAACCGCCCCACCCGTAGGAGCGGCTCCGCCGCGATACCCCACGCCAAAGCGCGCTCCCCATCGCGCCCCAATCGCCCCACCCGTAGGAGCGGCTCCGCCGCGATACCCGACGCCAAAGCGCGCTCCCCATCGCGCCCCAACCGCCCCACCCGTAGGAGCGGCTCCGCCGCGATACCCAACACCAGAGTACACCCCAACCGCGGTCCCCGTAGGAGCGGCTCCGCCGCGATAACCCTCAAAACAACAACCCGCAATATGTTATCTTGCGGCGATATCAAAACACGGACAGGCGAGGGATAAAATGTCAGCCGGGCAAGAACAGAACAACACAGGCAACACCCCCTACCACGACGACGAAATCGACCTCGTCGATATCGGCGTCACCCTGGTGCGGCACCGGACGTTAATCATCGTCATCGTGGCGATCTTCATGGCCCTCGGCATCTTCGTCGCGCTGCGCAAGCAACCCAGCTACAACTACGTGGCCTCGATAAGTCCGGCATCGTATGTAACCCCCGACGGCAAGTTGATCCAGGCGCTTTCCTCCGAATCGGCGTCGGCGCTCCTGACCAATGGCCTGATCGACCAGGCGATCATCCAATACGCAGATAAGCATCAAATCAACGCGCGCCGCATCAAGATCAAAGTCAGCAGCCCCTTGCGCAGCGATGTCGTGCTCCTTTCCGGTAGGGGAAATGTGAAGCTGCAGGATGCCTACATCGCCATTGAACGTTCCGCAGCGGAACTCCTGGCAAAAAGCACGTCGCACTTGATCGACTCTTATCGGTCCGGTATTCAGGCAGCGCTTGAACACGCAAAGCTGGGTTTGGCAAATCTCCAGGACCCGCAACAGATTCAGATCGAAAAATCCGGCCTGCAAGAAAACCTGTTGTCGGCCCAGGCCGCACTGGCCAATCTGGTCGAGCAACACAAGGTATTGGTGGACAAGCGCTCCAACCTGAACCATTCGGTCAAACTGTACGAAGGCTTGGCGAAGAATCTGGACAGCTACATTGCCAAGGCGCGTAACGAAACGCTGGCGAGCGCCAATGCAAAGACTCCGGTGGAGGCGATGACCGCCATGCTGCTCGGCAACCAGGTCCAACAGAACCTGCGGCAATTGACCGACCTTCAGGAGAAACTCACCGTTGCCTTGCCCCAGGAGATCGCACAGGTCCAGGCGGCCATCGCCAATAACGAACAGCAGCAGCTCACGCAAAAGACCGCGGCTGAACAGGCGAAGATCCAATACGACAACTACCAAGCCCGGCACGAGCGTAAAATTCAAACCCATCAAATCAACATCGATAATCTTCAGAGTCAATTGGCTAGCGTAAAAGAAACCAAACTGGTTTCCGAACCGACGCGTTCGGCCATTCCTGTGGGAATATCGAAAAAGGTGATTGCGGTACTGGCGACCATCGTCGGGATGTTTATCGCGTTAATCGCGGTATTCATTGCGGAGTTCAGCGGCGCGGTCCGTCGGAAGTATAGAGCCGAAGGTAGCGGGGCGTAGCGTGGCATGAGCCCATGCAATCACATGGGACAAATATGCCGTTTTGAAATGGCGGCCAGTTTGATTTCTCTTCTCCCTCAGGGAGAAGGTTAGGATGAGGGGACTTATGGATGCCATTTCGGAGCAGCTATTTGGAATGATCGAATATATGGCCACCATTTCGTAATCCTTATTTGGAATAGTGTTTGAACTGCAGTCGATATTTAGGGGTGTTCTATGAAAATAGTGGTATTGGGCGGCGACGGATTCTGCGGCTGGCCGACGAGTCTTCATCTCTCGGCGCTGGGTCACGACGTAGCTATTGTCGATAACCTATCACGGCGAAATATTGACATAGAGTTGGAATGCGATTCCCTGACGCCGATAAAGCCCATGGGCGAACGCCTGCGCGCGTGGAAGGAAGTTTCCGGTAAGTCGATTGCATTCCATAACTTCAACGTGGCGCGCAACTACCAGCGATTATTGGACCTGTTGTGCGACTGGAAACCCGATGCCGTGATCCACTTCGCCGAACAACGTGCAGCCCCTTATTCGATGAAGGGCTCCCACGGCAAGCGCTATACCGTCGACAACAACCTGAATGCCACCCATAACCTGCTCGCTGCCATTGTCGAATCTGGCCTTGATATTCATGTGGCCCATTTGGGCACGATGGGGGTGTACGGATACGGTACGGCAGGGATGAAGATTCCCGAAGGGTATCTGAAAGTCCAGGTCATGACGGATGATGGGAAAATATCGGAAAAGGAAATTCTATACCCAGCGGATCCGGGTAGCGTCTATCACATGACGAAGACGCAGGATCAGTTGATGTTCTATTTCTACAACAAGAACGATGGTGTGCGCGTAACTGATCTCCATCAGGGCGTTGTATGGGGCACGCAGACCGAACAGACAAAGCTCGATGAACGGTTAATTAATCGATTCGATTATGACGGTGATTACGGGACTGTGCTGAATCGATTTTTGATGCAAGCGGCGATTGGTTATCCGTTGACGGTTCATGGAACGGGAGGGCAAACACGGGCATTTATTCATATTCAGGATACGGTTAAGTGCATTCAGTTGGCGTTGGAGAATGCACCGAAGCCTGGTGAGCGCGTGCAGATTTATAATCAAATGACTGAAACTCATCGTGTGCGTGAATTGGCGAAATTGGTCGTCGACAAGACCGGCGCAACGATTGATTATGTGACTAATCCACGTAATGAAGATGATGAAAATGAATTATATGTTGCCAATGATCGGTTTTTACATCTTGGTTTGAACCCGATCACTTTGGATGATGGATTGATGGGGGAAGTAACCGATATTGCTCAGAGATACTCTGAACGATGTGATAAAAGTAAGATTCCATGTGTATCGTTATGGAACGTGCCTGAGAAGTGAAAGTTTGATTTATCTCAAAAATATCGTTATAGCGCACTTGCCATGCTGTTTTTCGTGTTACGAAAATATGGCCAAGGTGGGGCCTGTACAGGAGCTATCGTTCTTTACGTGAAGAAGATGTGTTTGATGGAAGACGTATCTAGTATCCCGTCCATGCTAGGGGTGGCAGTGGATAACCTGTACCCATCAAATACAGCATAGGATGGAAATTATGATAATAGGGAAATGTTGTGGATAAGTTCGATGCGGTATCAAGTGTCTATCGTCGCATCAAATGCATAAAGAATGATTCAGAGAGAGACGCGATTATTAAAGAGATTTTGCAGAAGCGAAAGTCAACTGTTGTGACCTTCATAAATGCTCATGCAATTAATCTTATGTATGATGATGAGGGATTTGTAGCGGATGTTTTGAATTCTGATTATCTGTTTCGTGATGGAGTTGGGATCAAGGTTGCCGGGGCGGTAATTGGTATGCCGGTTGGGCTAAATATGAATGGAACAGATTTTATCCCTCTGTTTTTGAAGTATTGCCATTTAAAAAAAGTTGTATTTTATGGCACTGCCGAACCACACATAAGCAAGGCCGTTAAATGGGCGGAATCAAACAGACTTACGGTCGTGAATTACCTGGACGGATTCCAGGATGAGCAGGTGTATGTAAGCAATGCCGTCATGGAAAGACCGGGTGTCATCATTCTTGGTATGGGGATGCCTATACAAGAATCCGTTTCGATCAAGCTAAGAAACGCGTTGCCACTAAATACCGTAATTGTGAATGGTGGGGCAATCTTTGATTTTCTAGCAGAACGGTATCCTAGAGCACCAGTCTGGATGAGAGCAATTGGGCTCGAATGGGTATATAGATTGACAAAAGAACCGCAAAGATTATGGCGGCGTTATATGGTGGGTAACCTGTTCTTTTTATACCGACTGGCTGTCTTGAAATTGCGGATATATAGAACATCCGCAAATAGCTAGATATTTTATTGAGCGTTGAAATGGAAAAGAAGATTAACTTGTTGATCGTCGCACCCGATTTTCCACCATCGACAGGTGGCGTTGAAAAATTTGTTGGAATGTTGGCAAGTAATGTTTCCGATCGTCGGTTTAATATCAGGGTTCTTGCAGGTACCAGACTTAACCATGATATCAATTCTATTCAAGAGGATATGTGGGAGGGGGTTCCGGTAGTACGCATTCCGACGGCAAGGTTTCAGGGAATGGAATGGGCAAAAAACATTGCTTCCTACATGCGTATATGGAAGGAGATGGTCTGGGCGGATGTGATTCATCAAAATGACGTGCGATGCTTCTTTACTACGGCAATTTTGGTTAGTGCCATAAAAAGCAAGAAGTTTGTTCTCACTACGCTCGGGTTGATTTTTCATACAAAGCGGAATATGTGGGCAAAAAGAATATATTCGTTTTACTTTATTCGAATGCTAAAGATGGTGGCGGACCGGATAGTGGCTAACGGATATGCGGATTTTGAATACTGCCAGAAACGTGGACTTGATGTAGAACTTATCGATATGGGAATAGATTTCGGGTCTTGGAGTAAACTGGTACGTAGTCCTGTTCGCGGTAAGTTTATGTATTTTGGTCGAATTGACAGAAATAAAGGAATAGATCTTTTACTAAGAGCTTTGGTTGGGCAGGAGCGATTAATTGGTGAATTCTGTTTGTATATCGGTGGAAAAGGAAATGATGATGTGGTGAAAGAGTTGGTATGCCTTTCGAAAGAATTAGGAATGGGTAAAAATGTTGTTTGGCTGGGGGCGCTATCCGAAGAGGAATTGAAGTCGCACCTGAGTACGGCTGAGCTTGTGTTCAATCCTTCATTGTTCGAATCATTTGGTTTTACACTAGTAGAAGCAGCAGCATGTGGGTGCACAATCATCGCAAATACTAATGACCAGTTTGTTAAAATGCTGGGAAATACGCACGCTGCATATCTCTATAATTTTACTAGCGACACCAATAGTCTTGGTGACTTGCTACTGGATGCGCGAAAGCATTATGCGGCAAACCGTTACGAAGCTGTGAGTTGGGCCCAACAATACGATGAGATGGAAATAGTCAATAAATATGAAGAGTTATATTTGTCCGTTAGCGGGCAGATATAGGTAAGTCGGTGTAACTTAAGACATGGTACATGCCTTACGGGGTATCTTTGTTATTCCAAGTTGCATGATATTCATCTAATGGCCATTAGCGCGATTGTCTTAAATAGTTGATACATAGGGGCGCGATTGTGAAGGTCTTGGTAACTGGTTCAACAGGGTTTGTCGGTAAATATCTCATGCGAAAGGAAGCCTATTTGCCTTTCGAGAAAGATGGGGAACGCGTTGACCTTCGTGAGTTCGATGCAGTGCTGGCACGTATAGAGGAGACAGTCCCTGAATACGTAATTCATCTCGCTGCACAAAGCTTTGTGCCGGCATCTTTTGATGACCCCCACTATACATATGATGTGAATTTCATTGGTACGCATAACCTTCTGAGCGCGTTGGAAAACATTCGATTTAGAGGTAAGTTCCTCTATGTTAGTTCCAGCGATGTTTATGGCGTAGTAAATGCCGATGAACAGCCAATCAGTGAAACAACGCCGTGTCGCCCTCGAAGCCCATATGCTGTCAGCAAGATTGCGGCAGAAGCGCTCTGCTACCAATGGAACCAGACGAGCGATATAGATATCTCTGTCGCTCGGCCATTTAACCATACCGGGCCGGGCCAAAATGAATGTCTTGTGGTATCTAATTTTGCCAAACAACTTGTTGAAATTAAGTATAACCAACGTGACCCAATTCTGAACGTTGGGGATATAGATGTCAGACGTGATTTTACTGATGTAAGAGACATCGTTGAAGCGTATACACTACTTATAAAAGGTGCGCCCAGAGGCGAAATATACAATATATGTTCAGGAACGAGTCTGGCTATTCGTGACATCATTGACATCATGATGGATGAGCTTTGCTTGGAAGTGGAAATCAAAAAAGACGAACGACGGTTCCGAACATCGGAACAGCGTATAGTTACAGGTAACAATACAAAAATCAGAACGGAATTCGGTTGGGAACCGCGTGTCGCGATACGTGATTCAATTAGAGATATTTTGGAATATTGGAAGAATAAGAACGATGAGTAAGAAGGCGCTTATAACAGGGATCACCGGGCAGGACGGTGCATATTTAGCCAAATTCCTGTTGGATAAGGGTTATGATGTTTTTGGGTTACATGCACGCCGGGCTAGTGATACGTTATGGCGCTTAAGATATCTGAGTGTTATTGATGGGGTTTCACTTCTTGAAGGCGATCTTACCGATCTATCGTCCTTGATTAGAGCCGTTACTGAGTCAGGGGCCAATGAGGTCTACAATCTGGCTGCACAAAGTTTTGTAGCGACGTCCTGGAAACAGCCAGTGCTTACAGCCCAAAGCACCGCTATCGGCGCACTTAATGTGCTTGAGTCTATTCGTTTAGTAAATCCAGATATCCGATTCTATCAGGCGTCTACCAGTGAAATGTTCGGCCTGATACAAGAATCTGTGCAGTCAGAATCGACGCCATTTTATCCGCGAAGCCCATATGGTGTATCAAAAGTATTCGCACATTGGATGACGATCAACTATAGCGAAAGCTTTAATATTCATGCGTCGAATGGGATTCTGTTTAATCACGAATCTCCGATAAGAGGGTTGGAGTTTGTTACAAGAAAGGTAACGGATGGAGTGGCGAGAATAAAGAAAGGAAAACAAAGAGAGTTACGGCTTGGAAATATCGATTCCAAAAGAGACTGGGGATTTGCGGGTGATTACGTCGAAGCGATGTGACTGATGTTGCAGCAGGAGAATCCAGACGATTATGTGGTCGCTACCGGTAGAACAACGACAGTACGCGAAATGTGCAAGTTGGCGTTTGGATATGTTGGGCTCGATTATAGAGATTTTGTTATAATTGACGAACAATTTTACCGACCGGCTGAAGTTGATGTGTTATTGGGTGATCCGGCTAAAGCAAAAGAAAAGCTTGGCTGGGAGGCTACTACTGATCTTGATAGTTTGATTAAGATGATGGTTGACGCGGATCTAGAGCGATATACGTAAGTAAGATGTCTTATTAAGGTATGAGAAATTATTAACATGCTTGCTGATGTAAGGTGGGGCGGTGTCTTATGAATAACTTGAGGAATACGGTAATTACGGGCGGACGTGGCTTTATCGGCGTCAACTTAGCCGAAAGCATGCGCACTGCTCGAAATGTAAAGGTTTATGATAATCTGCAACGACCGTCGCCAACGGGATGGGTAGAGGAGCACCAATCGTTCATCTGTGGAGATATTTTAAACCTACCGTTGTTGGAAAGTGAGTTGTCAGGGAATTCTGAGGTCGTTCATTTGGCTGCTTACGGTTCGGTTGTGGAGTCAATTTCCGATCCAAGAAGTAATTTTTTGGTGAACGTGAACGGTACGCTAAATGTATTGCAAGCTGCTGCGAAAGCAGGAGTTCGCCGTGTGATTATGGCATCCACTGGCGGAGCTTTGATTGGTGATGCGCTACCTCCGGTCGATGAGAACTCCCTACCAAAACCAATTTCGCCTTATGGCGCAAGCAAACTGTGTGGAGAAGCCTACTGTCACGCTTTCGCAAAATCATATGGATTGGAAACGATATGTTTGCGTTTTGGTAATGTATATGGCCCACATAGTGCCCACAAGAAAGGGGCGGTTACAGTATTCATTAAAGCATTGATGAGGGATGAACCAATAGTAATTTACGGCGATGGTTCGGCATCAAGAGACTATATATATGTGGATGATTTATGTCGTGGTATAAATGGGGCGCTTGACGCAGATAATATTGGTGCTGAGGTGTTCCATCTTGCCTCAATGCGTGAAACAACGGTACTGGAGTTGGCTAACATACTATGTGGAATCGCAGGAAAACCAAACCATCTTATTCAATTCCGCCCAGCACGTACTGGCGAAGTGAGTCGCAATTTTGCGTCGTACACAAAAGCAAGGCATACGCTTGGTTTTGAACCAAAAGTAGCTCTTGATGAGGGTTTGGAGAAAACATGGGAGTGGTATTGTAAGCAGGATCCATCAATCCTTGCTGCTGAAACGACCGATTCATGATTGTGGAGAAGTAAACTAGTGACTATCAATACAGTTTCGGGTTGAACGATCAGGGCAATCGCATCTAAATCGATTGTGCCTTACCCAATACGGTAAGCAGAAAGCGGTTATCCCAGCCGGCCCGTTTGCGTCGCGCTTTGAGGCCGACTTTGGAGGGGGCTTGTTTCAGCAGGTTCAAGGCGATTTTGCTCAGCAAGGCCATGTTGGCGGCGGCATTGCCGGTGCGCATGCGTTGTTGGTCTTCGTTGAAGGCGATGTCCAGGGACCAGTGCAGATTGTTCTCGATGCTCCAGTGGGCACGAATACCGTGGGCCGCGCGCTCCACCGCCTCGGGCGGCAGGGTGGAGAGGTAGTAGCGGGTTTCCCGGGAGACACTGGCGCCGACATGGCGCTCCGACAGGACGCGGACCAGACTGTTCAAGCCGGCCCACAGGGGACGGGCACTGAGCCAATCGGCGGGTAGGGTGTGTACAGTACGCACTTCGACCCCGCCATGGCCGCCGTCGATGCTCTGGTGATAGGCGTGCTCGCGGGCCTGGGCCCGGCTGGCGGTCGCGATGGGCGAAGCAGGCTTGTGCCTCCTCGAACAGGTCGCCGTGGTTGGCCTTCAGGGCCAGCAGGTACTGGGCGCCGGCCTCGACCAGTTGCCGGGCGATAGCTTTCTGACAGCCCATGGCGTCGAAGGTGACCAGGCAGCCGGTCAAGGCCAAGCGCCGCAACAACGCCGGGATGGCCGTGATTTCGTTGGATTTGTCGTCCACCTTGACCTGGCCGAGCACCAGGTGATTGGCTTGGGCGAACGCGCTGACCAGGTGGATGGCGGCCTTGCCATTGGCCTTGTCCAGCGAGCGGCGCATGGTCTTGCCGTCGATGGCGACGACATCAGAACCCAGGCCGGTCGCCAGGGTCTGCACCCAGGCGGTGAAGCCGTCGGCGAATGCGTCGGCGTCCAAGGCGGCAAAGACCCGGCCAAAGGTGTCATGCGATGGAATGCCGTGCGACAGGTCGAGGAGGTTGGCGAAGAAATCGACCTTGGCTTCACCGAACTCTTCGATCTCCGCCCAGCTTTCCGCGCCACAAATCACGGCGCAGATGGCAATGGTCAGGATGTTTTCCAGTGGGTGGAGCTTGGTGCGGTTGACGCGGGGATCTTCAAGTTGGGAGAAATGCTGCAACAATGGGCTGACCGGCGACATAGGAATGGCTCGCAAAGGTCACAATAGATCATGATCGGGATCCGCCGTCAACGGAAATTAGATGCGATTGCCCTGGTTGAACGATACGGTTGATGGTTTCTAAATGAATATTATGCTACGTGAGAAAATTTGCTATATGAGAGTGATGTTGCAATGTTAACAATGTATGGGGACACATCCTTCTCTGCAGCTGACGTACTAGATATATGCGATGGTGTGAGTGCTTGATTACAGTGCTAGAAGGCGCTCATCTCGTTACTTATTCTGAATAATCCATATTATGAGTTGGACAATACGATGGACAGCGGAATCGATAAAAATAGTCATATTACTCATACCAGATATTGGACCATGGATGGCGCATCAACTAAAGGAATTAAGAACAAGGTGTTCAATATGGCAAAGTCAGCGGCTACGTTTCTGAATAAAAGACTCTCGAAACTTGGAATTAAAATTACACGCACGGCCAATATTAAACGAAAAGAACAAATATCATTCCCGTCTCAGAAAATTTTAACGCATCGAAATGAGCTGCTTTGTAAGTATATCGCCGATTTCTTTTTAAATATGGGTTTCGACAGTGATGCGGCGCGCTTTAAGGATTTGATTGAAGAGTTTGACGTGACATATAAAAGACAGCCTATCAGCGATCTGAATGGTGGGATAGGATACAACAATGCACTATTCCTTTTCATATTTGTCACCTTACTTAAACCAAAAGAAGTTATTGAATCGGGTGTGTGGCGTGGATTCTCAACGTTTGTACTAGATGTGGCTACGTCAAATGAATGCCATATATCATGCTACGATATTAATTTTTCACGTTTAGAGTACCGGTCAAATAGAGCAGACTATTACGAAATGGATTTAACTAATAATCAAAATAATAGAAACGATGGCGTTTCACTGGCTTTTTTTGACGACCATGTATCTCATTATGATAGGTTAATGTATTGCGTTAAAGAGAATATCGATTTTGTTGTATTAGACGACGATGTGTCTGTACTTAGTGTTCATTCAGATGGTTGGCCGCCTATTCCTACAGCTAGCATGATTTTTGACTATAACAATATTCCGCATAATTTTGACTGGGTTTCAAACGGTAGGAATGCTTCGGCTTCAATAGAAGGTCTAAACACTACACCCATTTTGGATGCATATTATTACTTTAGGATGCCTGAGCTATTTGAATATACCGGCTATACGAATGCCTCTTCGACCTCTTTTCTTATCAGAAAAGAATTTTCCGTAAAAATTTGAAAAACAATTGCTGCCCGCCAAGGAGAGCGAAGCGAGGGCGGGTAGTCCCCGATAGGCGACCTGATCCGCAGATCCGTAGTTAGGAGCGAATACGCTTTTGTACTTGCCATCAATATGGTCGAAAATCTCGATAACACTGTTACAGCATCGATATGGGGTATATGTGGGCCAACGATCAGTAACACTATTTAATGTGCAGCTAGGGACGGAGTTCAATTGATGGGTGTGTATGCTTTTCGTCTCGAAAAATGATGGTATGCGCAGCTCCACCGAGAAGAAATGTGCGTGATTCGTAGGCGGTGTCATGAGATTTAGCTACGTATTGAATTATCTCTATAAGATACTTGCAGCGGTCGGCATGCTCGGATTTATTGCTATCTGCAGCTCAAAATTAGGAGAGTATGATTATGGCGTTTTTGAGTTCTTCATGGCGACTGCAGGATTATTTCAGGTCATTACGAGATGGGGTTTCAGTAATCATATTCTGCAGATAACACGTGAATATCTTCATGCAAAATTGGGTGGAATTTTTTATGCACAATTAGCGGTTGTTTGTGTGCTTCTTGTCTGCATTGTTGTAGTGAATGCGTATATTCCAATCAAAGATTATTCTATTTATATCGAGGCGATATTTCTGGGGTATGTTTTTGCGTTGATTGATACCATGCAATCGATATTGCGGGCGTGCGGCAAGGTTACGTATTGGGATATGACAAATTCAGTAATAAGACCGTCGCTTTTGTTGCTTGGTATTTTGTTTTGTATCATGTCAGGAATTACGATCACATTAACCAATGTGATTGGCATTGTTTTTGTGTCAGCGGTTATTTCATTTGTCATTCTTCTGTTTCTTGGTAATAGTGCATTAAAGTTCAGTTCCCTCTCATGGCGCTATTCACTGAAGCAAATTGCTAAAACGCTTGCTAATGGCATGCACTTGTTTTGTTTTGGCGTTATGATAACTATTCTTATGAGAATAGAGCACTACATAATACCCTTTCTGTCCGGCTATAAAGAACTCGCCGTATACGCATTGGCATTTCGATTCTACATGCTGTGGGAATTTGGTTCGGCGTCTATTGATGCGGTTGTTACAGGATACTTAATTTTATCGGGTGATAAACCAGAGAATATCCCGGCGGTTAGGCGGGCTGTGCGGCAGGCATTGATGATATCTGTATTTGGTCTTTGTTTATTTGTTCTTGTTGGCAAATCGTTAATCGTAAATATAAATCCAAATCTTATACAATCATACGGTTTAGTTATCATATTGGCTTTTGCAACGACGTTGGTGATTGCGTTCGGTCCAAACCCACTTTTTCTTATTGTGAATGGCCAGAATTCCATCTTAGTTAAGATTACTTTCCTGTCGATACTGGTGTCAGCTGCTACATCCTATTTTCTGGTTCTGAATCACGGTGCGATTGGTGGTGCGATAGGCCTAATTATCGGTATATTATTTATGAAGTTGTCATGTTATTTCTATGTGAAACATAAGTACAATGTGAATTTAACAATTTTTGGGTCTGGGGCGTGACATGATTATCGTATTCCCTTTCGGTAAACCATTTCCCGGAGGTTCCGCAATTTATTTGGATATCCTCTTAGATATTGTAAATAGGATTGTAACGGAGCCTATCACGATAATATCGGAAGCTATTGACGAAAAGCTGATTGCTAGAAAGAATTATTCCAACAGATTGATGTATGTGCCTGTTCAGAAGTATTTTATACGCAAAAGAACACCACTTAAGCCATTGTTTCTGGCATTACAAGTTATTAGTCTGGCGTACAAGATATTTAAATATTCGAGACACAACGAAATCATTTGGATTCATTCGGCTTTCTTTATAAAAAATACGCCGCTCGCATTCATACTAAAATACATAAAACGTTTTAAGAGACTAAATATTGTTATTGATATGCGCGACCCCGCAATACCAAGCAATCGTATTCGTGCACTAAAATGTTTTGACAGGTTTGTGGTTTGTTCAGAGGAATTGAGAAAGAATGCGATTGCGGAGGGAATTGCAGAAGATTGTGTGCAATTTATACCGGTTCCCGTTAACGATATAGCGCATAGTGAGTTTCCCGTGTGCAGTGACGTAAAAAATAAATACGGCATAAAAAATCGATATGTTTACAATTCGAACGGTATAAATGAAAGGAAATCGTTTAATGAGTTGTATGATGCCTGGCGGGGGCTGATTGATGCCGGATATGTGGTGGATTTGGTGATTTCGGGTAACGCAGTAGGTGATGTCGCTAGATACTCGGAATGCAATGGTGATAAAGGTGCCTTCGTTTATACTGGGTCGCTAGATCACAGAGAGGTTCTCTCGTTAATACGATGTGCGGATCTGGTTCCTAATCCGTCAAAAATAGAAGCATTACCGCGTATGTCTATTGAGGCATGCTTGTTAAATAGACCAGTACTGCTTCCTGGATACATTAGTAAATTCGCAAAATTAGATGGCAGGTTTCTGTGGGATAATGATCATGCGATTACGAAGATGATAGATCTGCTGGGGTCAGGAAATACACCAAATTTAGACTTTAGTGATTATAAAGTTGAGCGAGTTCAGTCATTGTATAAGAAGACGATCACAGACCTTATCGCGTAAACAGACTTTACGATCTCATGGCGGGGTCCGTTGATTACCCATGAGGTCATGGCATAGGCAGGTGTGAACTAGGATGGAAGAAGAAGGGGCGAGTTAATCTGGGAAAGGAAATAATGCATTCAGCAAGTCCGACCATGTTATTGATATAGCCATAGCCTTATTGAGAATTGCGATCATATTACCGGAGATGTCCGGGCGATATATGATGTACTGAGTCCGGGAATCCGAGAAAGAAATATATAATGCCAAAACATAATGGCTAGATACTTATTTTACTTATTTATTGCGCTCTTAATATACGATCCAATATGGACATCGTATCTGTACCACTTGACACATAGTTACGCCCTAGGAGCGGCTACTTTATATTATAAATATGTGATATTTTTTTGGGGGGCACTTGTTGGGTTTATTTTTCTCTTGTATAGGGGGTCTATACCGAAGAGCATTTTTTTTGGTGCAATATACGTGATATCGATAATGATATGGACGTTATATTATCGTTATAGGCAGTATGATGACTTGCTTCGTACGTATATCTATTACATGCCTGTAGTGATGTATTTCTTCGGCGCATTAATGGCAAAGTATAATATAAAAAATTGGACGCACGCACTTCTAATTATTGCTTTCCCCTCAGTTGTATTCGGTTTTATTGATTTAACATTATTTAATGTCGAATTCTGGAAGAATATCGTCCATATCGGGGGGTATATAAGTGACATAAAGCACAGGGGCGACATGCTATTGTTTGGCCTGCCAGGCAATTATTATTTTTCACCATGGAAATTAAGGATACGCAGATTTGTTGGATCGCTTGGTGATCCTTTGGCATTTGCGTATCTGTTTATTTCCATTGTGACGATAGCTTATTACGAATACTTCGGAAAGCTAAGGAAAACTATGCTTGTGTTGTGCATGGTTGCGATCATGCTTTCATTGACTCGTGCCATAATCATCTCAGCTATATTCGCGATTATAGTTTATTCTATATTCCGAAGACTTTCATTTACAATAGTTTTTGTTAGTGGTCTTTTTGCTCTCGTATTTGTATCCATGAACTATGCATGGCTAACGAATTTTGCAATGGGCCCATCTTTTTATGGGCATCTCTTATCACTTCATGCGTTAAGTGAATTACATTTGGAGAACGTGGTTGTAGTCCCTGCTGTAGAACATCATGCGCTTATGTTCTTCGAGTCGGCTGTTGCCTCTATTTTCTACAATTATGGCCTGTTCACGCTGTATTTGTTTTTTGCTTTTGTGTATTCCATTTTTAAGGATGCCTTGACACATAAGAATCATGCCATTGTGCTAGGTGTCTTAGTCGCCGTTTTTACGCTAACGCTTTTCTCACATTCAGCAATATCTACACTATCCAGTTGGGTATTTTGGTTGTATAGCGGACATCATTTGGGCAAGCGATTATGGAAAAACGATCCTTCTTCCATATCGGCTACGCCAGTTGTACCGTAAGCTACCATATATGCGGGATAGTGCCAAACTGGAGGTAATCTTCCCGGAAAATAGTGTGGGGCAGGATCATTCGGGCGTGTTGAGTGAAGAGTGGGTTATACATGAAGAAGTCGCGATTCGCGGGCAGCCTGATACTGGTAATATTGAAGCAAGCTGTGGGGGTATACCGGTGCCTGAGTTGTGCCGGGAGCGCGGAATGAGCACTGCTACCTTCGCTAGGTGGGCGGACAAATAAGATGGGATATATACGTTGCAGATGTGTGTAGACTCTGCTCAGTACTTCTCACGCTTAGCGGAACGAAAGACATAGATGTTTCCGCAGCTTGTCTTTATTCCGAACTGCTGGGTTGCGCTTGCGAATTGAATTCGCCGTATAATATATAGGTTAAATTGACTTTAACTGATCAAGGATAGTCAAATGGAATTAAAAGAATTTTGTCCACTATGTAAAGGGGATAATCGAATTGAGATCGAAAATATCGATGTGGGGTGTATTAATAAATTTTACAGTAGAAAGTATGCAATAGAAAATGCTGTAAAAAACGATGTTCTCACATATCGTACATGTGGCTCTTGTGGCTTGTCTTTTTTTATGCCAATTGAGTCTGGAACACCTGAGTTTTATGAAATGCTACAACGCAATAGTGGGTACTATCCAGGCGTAAAACAAGAATTTAATCTTATTGCACCTAAAATAAGTTCTGACAGTTCTGTCTTGGAAATAGGCGCAGGCAGGGGAGTGTTTGCAGACATTATTGGCATTGATCAATATGTGGGTCTAGAGTACAACGATTTGGCAATAGAAAGAGCTAAAGAAAAGGGTATTAAACTTCTCAAGGAATCTATCGAAGAGCATTCGAAAAATAATAAGAATATGTATGATACTGTTATTTCCTTTCAGGTTTTGGAGCATGTTAAAGATCCTCGCTCGTTTATTGAATCAGCAATAGAATGCCTTAAAGAAGATGGTATGTTAATACTTGCGGTACCAAATCACGAAGGTTTTATGGGTAAGTCGATAAATAATATACTTGATCTTCCTCCGCATCATATTACGCACTGGAATAAAAAAGTTTTTGAATATATTTCGGACAAATTCGATTTAAAATTATTAGAGTTTATATGTGAGCCTGTGGCTAATGAGCATCGCATACCAGCAAAAAAGGCGATAATACAGGAAAAAATAAGAACGATTCTCGGCATCGGTTATAGGATTGTGGATTGTGGAATTGTTTCGCAATTAACATCAGTTTTTTCTTCATTGCTGGCAAGAACTTTACCAATTAATTTAGATAAGGTTATTGGGCATACAATTATAGCTGTTTATAAAAAATAATATTCACTGGCACGGAGTCGTGCGAGGTCTGGCCCTGGAAATTTGAATATTGCGATAGGTGGAAATGCGACCTGATGGCACTGAAGAAACAGGAGAAAACGATGGTCAGAAGGCCTCGCCGTAATCATACACCGGCATTCACAAGGTGACGGTAGACACCCCCCCCGCGGCAGAATAGTTGTCGCCTCGATAGATCTGTAACCTAAGGGGGCGAGAGGTGACGAAATGGCCCGATACGGACAAGCATTCAAAGAACGAGCAGTGGCGAGGTTGTTGCCGCCGGAGAGTTCTTCGGTGGAGACGGTTTCCTGTGAAATAGGTGATCCTGCCCCGTCTCCCCGGACACCCGGTTAAGAGAATAAACTCTTGACCAGAGGTGGACAAATGAAAGCAAAGCAGGAAGGTGAAAAGAAGGCCCGGAAGCACTACAGCGCGGAATTCAAGGATCAAGCGCTGAAGCGTGCTGAGAAGGACGGCGTAGCGGTGGCAGCTCGGGATTTGGGGCTGGCGGAGAGCCAGATTTACGGCTGGCGTCAAAAGAAAAGGCTGGAAGGGCTGACGACGGAAGAGCAGAAACTCCAGCATGCCGAGCTTGCCCGCCTGAAGCGGGAGGTGGCGCGACTGGAGGATGAAAACGCCTTCCTAAAAAAAGCGACGGCGTACTTCGCGAAACAACCGAAGTGAGGTACGCCATGATCCAACGAACGAGGCAGGAGCCGAGGAGCCCTCGGAAGGCGTAGGGTCCGGGCGGAGAGACGGAGTGGCGAAGGGGAGTCATCCCGAAGCCAGCGGAGTCTCTCTGCAAGGACGTCCGACACGCCGTCGAGCCGTTGTGGTAGCTGTGACGTAGCGTGTGTAGGCGAAGTCGCAGCGGACGCGGGGCGTCCGAGTGCGCGTGCGCAGCACATATTTGCCCCGTGCCCGATTGTCGCCGGGTAAACCCGGACGTTACGCGGCGACTTCATGAGGGCCGGGGCACGCTTGCGCCATGAAAAGGCCCATGCGGTTGCGATGATGTGCCGGATGTTGAAGGTCTCGCGCAGCGGCTACTATGACTGGCGCACTCGGCCGCCCTCAGCGCGTGCACAGGCCAATCAGCGTTTGACGGACGATATCCGGCGGATACACCAGGAGCACAAGGGCCGTGTCGGCGCACCGCGCATCACGCGCCATCTGCACGAGGAAGGCCAGCGCGTGGGGAAGAACCGTGTTGCGGGTCTGATGCACGCCAGCGGCCTGCGCGCCAAGGCGGCGCGCAAGTACAAGGCCACGACCAACTCCAACCATACTCTGCCGGTGGCCCCCAATCTGCTGGAGCAGGATTTTACGGCAGCGGCCCCGAATCAGAAGTGGGTGAGTGATATCACGTACATTGCTACTGACGAAGGGTGGCTCTACCTGGCCGTAGTGCTGGATCTGTACTCCCGTCTGGTGGTGGGCTGGGATTGGGGTGGCGACGTTGGAGCGTTGGCGTTCAGAGGCACTATCCAAGCCGGCAACGACGCGGACCTGGACGGCGGTGGCGCGCCTGGAGGCGGTGATCGCCACGGCGGCCCTGGACGAGTCCGGGAAAAGCGCCTAGTGTCGCGAGAAGGGCCTGTTCCCCGCCGAGTTGGAAAAGTGGCGGCAAAGCGCCACGGCGGCGCTGACAGCGCCGGAAGAGACGCGCGCCAGTCCGCAGCAGACGCGCAAGGCCCACAAGCGCATCAAGGAGCTGGAGCGCGAGGTGAACCGCAAGGACAAGGCACTGGCCGAGACGGCTGCCTTGCTGGTGCTCTCAAAAAAACTCTCGGCGGTCTTCGGGGAGGGCGCGGACGAATGATCCGCCTGGAAGATCGCCAAGTCATGGTCAGCCACATCGAGCAAGCCCATGCCGCCGGTGCGCGGCTCAAGCGGGCCTGTGAACTCGCCGGCATCGATGTGCGCACGCTCCAGCGCTGGAAGGCCGGTGACGGTCTCGTGCGCGGCGATGGGCATCCGACACGCCGTCGAGCCATTGGTGGGAGCTGTGACGTAGCGTGTGCATGCGGAGTCGCAGCGGACGCCGGGCGTCCGGGGCCGCGCGTAGCGGATGAATTGTCCCGAGCCTGATTGTCGCCGGGTTAACCTGGATGTTACGCGGCGACTTCATGAAGGCCGGGACACACTTGCGGAATATGACTTGTATTATATTGAACACTGGTCACTGTGGTTCGATATCAAGATCATCGTGCTTACGATATTTAAGGGGTTTGTGAATCGTAATGCCTATTGAAACCTGATTTGTAGGAGCGCCTTTGCGGGATTTATCGCGGCGGAGCCGCTCCTGCGGGGTGTGATTGCTCTGGAATGTGAGGCGACATTTTGACGAACAACGTACAGACAGGCGTGCGTGAAATGCCACGCTGGTTGCAGCTGCTACTGTCGGGTTTGGTATTCCTATTTCCTCCCCTTGTGGCGACGACCGACGGTGGCGGTAGTTACGTCGGCGCGATATTGTTGTTGCTGGCCTTTGTCTATGGTCGTGGCTGGCGTGAATTGTCGGCTGCGGAAAAAAAGGTGATGCTATGGTTCTGCGCGGGGCTGGTGGCGATGGCCTTGAGCATGGTTAATACTGAGCATGCGCATTTATACGAAGGGGCAAAATATCTGGATCGATATGTGCGTTTCGCGCTTATTGCTCCTATCTATCTGATGTTCCGTCGGACCCGCATGACTTTCGGGCGTGAATTGGCTTTTGGCGCAGTCATCGCCACTGTCGTGATGGCGATTCAGGCCTGGTATCAAGTTGGGTTGCATCATGACCGTGTAGCCAGCGGTTATTATCACAAAATTGTCTTTGGAGATTTGGCAGTCTTTTGGTGCGTGATTTCCGTTGTCTTTGGGCTTGTTCTGTTGCACGGTTGGCGACGGGCGGTAGTGGTGCTGGTTGCAACGGTCGCGGCACTTTATGCAAGCATTCTCTCGAATACCCGTGGTTCCTGGTTATTCGCGCTGGTCTTTGTGGTGGCACTGGCTGTATATGCTCTTCGCAATGTCCGCTTTGATCGTAAGACGTGGGCTGGTATTGCTGTCACTCTGGTCGTTGTCGCTGGTGTTTTTGCCTGGCAATGGACGCGGATATCAGCTGAAGTAGAGTTTGGTTTCGAGAGTTTACAGACCTTTGCATCAAAACCAAATGTTATTACGTCATGGGGTATCCGGCTCAATCTCTGGCGCAACACTTTGATCCTAGTGAAGGAGCATCCGCTGTTGGGTGTCGGCCTGGGCGATTTTCATTCAGAGATGCGGCGTATGGCGGCGGACGGTGAATCGTGGAGCAAAGGTGTAGCGAAGTACGGTCATGCCCACAGCATCTATTTCGACCCTCTGGCCAATGGCGGCCTGACCGGCCTGTTTGCCACCTTTACGGGGATTCTGTTGGTGCCGTTCCTCCTGTTCCGGCAGTTGCTCAAGGAGGCCGGGACGCCGGAGGCGCGGTTCTATGCTCTGGGCGGGTTGTTGACGGTGCTGGCGTTTGCGACCTTCGGTTTGAGCGAGGCGTTGTGGCACCGCAATCCGTTCGTCAATACGTATATCGTCAGTATCGTCGTTTTCCTCAGCGGGGCTATGGCAGCGCAGCGGCGCGAGCCCGAGGCGTAGTCGGGCATCGCGGCGTAGCCGCTCCTACAGGGGAATGGTTTTGGGGTGTCGCCCCTGGCGACTTCATGAGGGCCGCTGCTGAACATGGCGGACATCCATCTGCTTCCGCAGCGTGCCGATGCGGCGGACCTTGTGATGCCGTCGAAATTGACCGGCATCCTGGCCAGCGGCCGGCCGGTGGTCGCCACGGCGGCGGAGGGGACGGAGGTTTGGTCGGTTGTTGCGGGGCGTGGTGTGATACCCCGCCCGGAGATGCAACGGCATTTGCGGCGGCCCTGAGGGATCTGGCCGATGACGCGGAACGTAGGATCATACTTGGCAAGGCAGGCAATTTGCGGAAGCGCATTTGAGCCGTGACGCGGTGCTGGGGCGGTTTGAGGCGGAATTGAGGCGGTTGGTAGGAGCATAAAGCCGCATGTAGGAGCGCCTCTGGCGCGATGGTTTTCGATTATCGCGGCGGAGCCGCTCCTACCGTTGGGGGATTGATCATTGGTGTTTTTAGGAACCGTCGCGGGATAATAGGGGACAGTCTATATAATGAGCAGGAAGCCATTTGATTACAGGCTATATCTGCCAGGGTGGGCCGATGCCGGCACGTCGTTGGCGTGGGACTATCGCCCATGAACTACCGTGGACTTCTCAGGGAATACGCCAGTGCGCTGAATACGGCTTTTCATCTGGCCGACTGGCTGGTTATCGCCGGGTCGGGTTGGTTGGCCCATTGGCTTTATCTCGGAACCTTCATTCTTCCGGTCCGTCATTACCAACTCGTTATTATCGTCTTCCTGTTGACCGCATTGATATTTCCGCTGTTTCGGTTATACGACGCATGGCGTGGCGTATCGATTGTCGACGAGGCGTACACGGTTACCCTTGCCTGGGGTGCGGTGCTCCTGGTCATCATGGTACTGGCCTTCATGACAAAGAGCGGCGGGTATTATTCGCGCGGTTGGTTGGCGACCTGGGCAGCAAGCAGTTGGTTCGGTTTGATCATGGTAAGGGCTATCTTGCGCACCGGATTGCATCAGCTGCGGCGCCGGGGGTTCAATCGCAAGAGGATAGTGATTGTCGGCACCGCTGAACTCGGTTCCGAGGTGGCGCAGCGCATCACGGCGGCACCATGGATGGGTTTGGAGGTGGTGGGCTATTTTCACGCCAATGGGGGGCCTAAGGATGTCTGTATCCCTGGGGTGCCGCACATCGGCTGCATGGATGCAGTCGCCGACTATGTCGCTTCGAACGCGATTGAACAGGTGTGGATCGCCTTGCCTTTGGGCGTGGAAAAGAAGGTGCGGTATCTTCTGCATGTTCTGCGTAACTCCACGGTGGATATTCGTTTCGTCCCGGATCTCTTCGCGTTGCGGCTGCTCAATCACTCGGTAATGGATGTTGCCGGCCTGCCGGTCGTTAATCTTTCGGTAACGCCGATGGCCGGCATCAATGTATTGCTCAAGGCGCTGGAGGACCGGGTCCTCGCGTTGTTGATATTGCTGCTTATCAGCCCGCTTATGCTGATTATCGCTATTGGTGTGAAGCTGAGTTCCCCAGGGCCGATATTGTTCAAGCAATTGCGTTACGGCTGGGACGGCAAGCCGATTGAGGTTTACAAATTCCGCAGCATGAAGATGCATGCCGAAGAGGGCGGACAGGTGACGCAGGCAAAGCAGGGGGACCCGCGCATTACCCGCTTTGGTGCGTTTCTGCGCCGAACCAGTCTCGACGAGTTGCCGCAGTTTATCAATGTGCTGCAAGGATGCATGTCGATCGTTGGGCCTCGTCCGCATGCAGTGGCGCACAACGAACAATACAAGGATTCAATCGATGGTTATATGAAACGCCACAAAGTGAAGCCTGGTATTACCGGGTGGGCACAGATCAATGGCTGGCGCGGTGAAACGGATACATTGCACAAGATGGAAAAGCGCGTCGAGTATGACCTTTATTATATTGAGCACTGGTCGCTTTGGTTCGATATCAAGATCATTGTGCTGACGATCTTTACAGGATTTGTAAGCCGTAATGCGTATTGATGTGTAATTGCAGGGGTGCCTGTGGCGCGTTGGTTTGGGATTTATCGCGGCGGAGCCGCTCCTACGGGAAGCGGATAATTGTAGGAGCGCCTCTGGCGCGATGGTTTGGGGTTTATCGCGGCGGAGCCGCTCCTACGGGGTGGCTCAATTGTAGGAGTGCCTGTGGCGCGATGGGTTGGCGGGGTTTATCGCGGCAGAGCCGCTCCTACGGGGTGTGGGTGTTCCGGATGGTGAGACGATATTTTGACGAATAGTGTACAGACAGGCATACGTGAAACGCCGCGATGGTTGCAGCTGCTATTGTCGGCCCTGGTCTTCCTGTTTCCTCCTTTGGTGGCAACCACCGACGGCGGCGGCAGCTCTATCGGCGCGATATTGTTGTTGCTGGCCTTTGTCTATGGCCGCGGCTGGCGCGAACTTTCTGCGGCGGAAAGGAAGGTGATGCTGTGGTTCTGCGCCGGGTTGGCGGCGATGGCCTTGAGCATGGTCAATACCGAGCACGCGCACCTGTATGAGGGGGCAAAATATCTGGACCGTTATCTCCGGTTCGCGCTGATCGCACCCATTTACCTGATGTTTCGCCGGACCCGCATAACGTTCGGTCGAGAACTGGCTTACGGGGCTGCCGTCGCTACGGTGGTGATGGCGATTCAGGCCTGGTATCAGGTCGACATGCGTCATGATATTTCGGCCAGCGGCTATTACCATAAGATCGTCTTCGGTGATCTGGCGGTGCTTTGGGGTGTGGTCGCCGTCGTGTTTGGGCTCATGCTTCTGCACGGTTGGCGACGGGCCGCCGTGGTGCTTGTCGCTGCGGTGGCTTCGCTCTACGCAAGCATTCTCTCCGATACCCGTGGCTCATGGCTGTTCGTGCTGGTGTTCCTGGTGGTGCTGGCCGTCTTTTCCTTTCGCAATGTCCGCTTCGATCGCAGGAGATGGGCGGGCGTGGCAGCGGCGATGGTGGTTCTCGCCGGTGTCCTGGTCTGGCAGTGGCCGCGCGTGTCGGGCGGGGTGGGGGCGGGGTTCGATAATCTGCATACCTTCATGTCGAAGCCGGCCGACGATACTTCGTGGGGTATCCGGCTCAATCTCTGGCGCAATACGCTGATCCTGGTGAAGGCGCATCCGCTGTTGGGTGTCGGCCTGGGCGATTTTCATGCGGAGATGCGGCGCATGGCGGCAGACGGCGAGTCGTGGAGCAAAGGTGTGGCTGACTATGGACATGCCCACAGCATCTATTTCGATCCGCTGGCCAATGGCGGCCTGATCGGTCTGTTCGCCACCTTTACGGGGATTCTGTTGATGCCGTTCCTCCTGTTCCGGCAGTTGCTCAAGGAGGCCAGGACGCCGGAGGTGCGGTTCTATGCCCTGGGCGGGTTGTTGACGGTGCTGGCGTTTGCGACCTTCGGTTTGAGCGAGGCGTTGTGGCACCGCAACCCGTTCGTCAATACGTATATCGTCAGTATCGTGGTTTTCCTCAGCGGGGCCGTTGCGGCGCAGCGGCGCGGGGAGCCTACCACAGGACGCGACTGCTGAAATGTGCAAAGGCCGGATCGCATGTGACGAGCATGAGGGATTCAAGCAGCAGTTTCATTGACCTTCCCAGGCTTGGAATTCCGCGTCGGGGAGCGGCTCAAAAAAGCCGTCGCCGACCTTGCCACGCAACCGTCCCGGTTGGCGTTGCGCTGCCGGCTGGGCCAGCGGTACCAAGCGAGCATAGGGTTCCCCTGCTTTGGCGATGATGATTTCTTGCCCTGCATGGGCTTGCTCCAACAGTTTGGAGAAGTGGGTTTTGGCTTCGTGTACGTCAACAATGGTCGTCATGGCGGGATTCCATTTGGGGCGGACTAAGTCTATTGGGAAGTAATCCGGCGGATCAAGCCGGTCTCACGCCCGATGGGCAGGCCGTTTACAGCCGCAATGCGTATCGTGGGGTGGAAGAATAGTGCATATTTTGGTCGTAGGCGGGGCGGGCTATATCGGTTCCCACATGGTGAAGGCGCTGCTTCTTGCCGGTCATCAGGTCTCTGTGTTGGACAATTTGTCGTGCGGTTACCGCGATGCGGTGCCGGAGGCGTGTCTGGTCGTCGGCGATATCGCGGACGCGGGGCTGCTCGATCGGCTTTTTGCCGCCAACGCGTTCGATGGGGTGATGCATTTTGCCGGCTATATCCAGGTCGGCGAGTCGGTTGCCGATCCGGCGAAATACTATCGGAATAACGTGGTCGCTACCCTGTCGTTGCTGGATGCGATGGTTCGGCATGGCGTCGGCAACTTCATCTTTTCTTCGACGGCCGCTATTTTCGGCGAGCCCCAATATGTGCCCATCGACGAGGCGCACCCGCAGCAGCCGATCAACCCTTACGGCCGCAGCAAGCTGATGGTGGAGCAGATGCTGGAGGACTACGAACGCGCCTACGGGTTGCGGTCGGTCTGCCTGCGTTATTTCAATGCGGCGGGAGCCGATCCCGACGGCGAGCTGGGCGAGCGTCATGACCCGGAGAGCCACTTGATCCCCTTGGTGTTGCAGGCCGCTTCCGGCCGGCGCAAGGCTATCACCGTGTACGGCACCGATTACGATACGCCGGACGGGACCTGCATCCGCGACTATATCCATGTGAACGATCTTTGCGATGCCCATCTGCTGGCGCTCGGACGGCTTGCGGCCGGCGGGGCCAGCGCCCGTTACAACCTGGGCAACGGCAACGGCTTTTCGGTGCGCGAGGTGATCGATGCCGCGCGTGCGGTGACCGGCCGGGATATCCCGGTGGAATACGGCGAACGCCGCGCCGGCGATGCGGCGCGCCTGGTGGCGGATTCGCGTCGCATCATCGATGAATTGGGGTGGCAGCCGAAATTCGCAGCGCTGGAGGCCATGGTGGCGCATGCCTGGCGCTGGGAGTGCCGTAATTTGTAGGGTCGTCCATAGGGCGATGTTTGTACCTATATGTAGGAGCGCCTGTGGCGCGATGGTTTTGGGTTTATCGCGGCGGAGCCGCTCCTACGGGACGGTTCAATTGTAGGAGCGCCTGTGGCGCGATGGTTTGCGGGGTTTATCGCGGCGGAGCCGCTCCTACGGGACGGTTCAATTGTAGGAGCGCCTATGGCGCGATGGTTTGCGGGGTTTATCGCGGCGGAGCCACTCCTACGGGGTGGTTCAATTGTAGGAGCGCCTCTGGCGCGATGGTTGGGTTTATCGCGGCGGAGCCGCTCCTACGGGATATATACGCGCGTCCGGCTGGGTGACGGGGCGCAGATATTGTACGATTGGGCGCCATGATGCGTCTCACTTCCTTGGGCTGGGGGCGCGCATTTACGGGATGCGGTTTAGCCGGTCCGAAAGGGTGACCGCTTTTATCCCGTCTCCTTGGGAATGCCGCAATCTGCGCCATCGTCCATGGCGTGATGTGGATTTAACCAGCCTTCAGCATGCGCGGGCATGTCCCGCGCCGGGATGATCATCATCGCGCTCGACACGTAAGCGGACCCCCAATGCTTTGAGCACCTTTGCCACCGTCTCAAAACGCGGTTGCGCATCAGGGCGCAGCGCTTTATACAGTCCTTCGCGTGTCATGCCGCTGGCACGCGCGATCTCGGTCATACCGCGGGCCCGTGCAATATCGCCCAGCGCGGCGGCCAGCAGGGCGGGATCGCCGTCCTCCAGCACGGCCGTCAGATACTCGGCGACATCCTGCTCACTCTCCAGATATTCGGTGACATCGAATTCGGGCAGTTCAGAAACCTTAATCTTCTTGGTCATAGCTCAGTCCTCCAGGGAGGCAGCCAGCTGAATGGCTTTCGCAATATCGTTGACTTGCGTCTACTTATCACCGCCGCCCAGCATCACTATCAGCACCGCGCCGCGCTGCGCGTAATACAGGCGCCATCCGGGCCCAAAAAACTCGCGCATCTCAAAAACACCCTCGCCGACCTGTTTGATGTCCCCCAGATTACCTACAATTGAACCGTCCCGTAGGAGCGGCTCCGCCGCGATAAACCCAACCATCGCGCCACAGGCGCTCCTACGTTTTTGAGTCATGCCGTCCTTGAGGCCGGACAGCCATGCATCAAACTCAGGTAGGCGCCTAACCTCTATCATGGTCAAACTGTAATCGACTGTTCACGGTCTGTCAACGTATCCATCTGGATCACTGCAAGGACCTGGCCCTTGTTCGAAAACATCGTGGTCGTCGCTAGGCGTTACGGGGGGGCGGCTCTTTACGTATTTCAGCAAACCTGTTGAAGGGCCTGTTAACGGGGCTGTTCGCCTTCGTTGATTACGCGGACGGCCCTGGTTACAATGGTATATACGCTTGGTATATACAAAGAGGCGTTAACCATGACGAAAGCAACAGTCTTTACTAACAACAAAAGTCAGGCGGTGCGGCTCCCCAAAACTGTCGCCCTGCCGGACTCGGTCAAGCAGGTCGAGGTCATTAAGGTTGGCAAGGCACGGCTGATTACGCCGGCCGATTCGCGTTGGGACACGTTTTTCGACGGACCGAAGGCCAGCGAAGACTTCATGGCGGAGCGGCAACAGCCGCCGATGCAGCAGCGGGAGGGGTGGTAAGTGCTGCGCTATATGCTGGATACGAACATCTGCATCTACGTCCTGAAGCAGCACCCGCCGCACCTGCGTGAAACGTTCAATGAAAGGGCATCACAGCTTTGCATCTCCTCCGTCACGCTGGCCGAACTCCTCTATGGTGTGGAAAAATCCGCCAAGCCGGCGGCCAACCTTTCAGTTGTCGAAGATTTTGCCGCCAGGGTCGAGGTGCTTCCATTGGGCGACAAGGCGGCCGCGCATTATGGTCAGATCCGCGCTGAACTGGAGCGGGCCGGTACACCCATTGGTCCCTACGACCTGATGATCGCCGGCCATGCTCGAAGTGAGGGGCTCGTGGTGGTCACGAACAACATGCGGGAGTTTGAGCGGGTTTCCGGCCTGAGGTTGGAGAACTGGGCCTCCGTGTGAAGCCGTGCCCGTGTCGGGCGATTACACAGATTAGACGATATGCGGTATGACCTGAGCCAAATAATATGCAGTCCGCTGCCGATTATGAGGCGGCCGAGGACGAGGTGTTTATCGCGGCGGAGCCGCTCCTACGGGGATGGGATAATTGTAGGAGCGCCTGTGGCGCGATGGTTGGGGGTTTATCGCGGCGGAGCCGCTCCTACGGGACGGTTCAATTGTAGGAGCGCCTGTGGCGCGATGGTTTGGGGTTTATCGCGGCAGAGCCGCTTCCTACGGGGACGGGATAATTGTAGGAGCGCCTGTGGCGCGATGGTTTGGGATTTATCGCGGCGGAGCCGCTTCCTACGGGGACGGGGTAATTGTAGGAGCGCCTGTGGCGCGATGGTTTGGCGGGGTTTATCGCGGCGGAGCCGCTCCTACGGGATGGTTCAATTGTAGGAGCGCCTGTGGCGCGATGGTTCGGGGTTTATCGCGGCAGAGCCGCTCCTACGGGATGGTTCAATTGGAGCGCCTGTGGCGCGATGGTTCGGCGGGGTTTATCGCGGCGGAGCCGCTCCTACGGGACGGTTCAATTGTAGGGGTGGCTGTGGCGCGATGGTTTGGGTTATCGCGGATTGTGGCGGGCATTGTGGATGATCTGCTCCTACGGGAAATATGTGCCTATCCGGCTGGGTGACCGGATGCAGATATTGTACGATTGGGCGCCATGATGCGTCTCACTACTTTGGGCCGGGTGTTCGGCCTGCCATTATCGCTGCTGGCCTTGTGCCTGACAGCCAATATCGCTTCCGCGGATGACGTGGCCTGGGGCCTGTGCGGCGCCGATCAGGCGTTGCCGCCGCTGCCGGATTTGGGTTCGCCCACCGACCCGTTGCTGCATCTCTCGGCGGATCATGTGCAGAGCACGGCTCAGGGCAATGCCCAATTCAGCGGTAATGTGGTGGTGTTGCGCGCCGGCAAACGGCTGGAGGCGCAACAGGGGGTGTACGACAAGAAGAGCAATACGGTCGACCTCAACGGCGACGTTAAGATCTTCACCCGGACCCTGACCGCCGGCGGCGACCACGCCCATCTCAATGCCGATAACGACAGCGGTACTCTGAGCAACGCGCATTACGATGTTCGCGGCGCCCATGCCTCCGGTAGCGCCGCGTCGGTGGTGATCACCGACCCGAAGCACATCGCTTTGCAGGATGCCACCTATACCAAATGCGATCCGAACAAGGTCGACTGGCTGCTCAAGGCCCATCAGATCACGCTCAATGAGGCGACCAATACCGGCGAGGCCCGCGACGTCGTATTGCGCTTCAAGGGCGTGCCGCTGTTCTATCTGCCGTACATGAATTTCCCTTTGCAGGGGCGCAAGTCGGGGTTCCTGGCGCCTACCTTCGGTTCCTCGGACAAGACCGGGACCGACGTCAGCATTCCGTACTATTGGAATATCGCCCCCAACTACGACGCGACCATCACGCCGCGCCAGATGACGGCGCGCGGCACCATGCTGGAAACCGAATTTCGCTATCTGGAGCCGGGCGACAAGGGCACGCTGAACCTGGACTACCTGCCGACCGATAAGCGCGACGCGAACAACTCGCGGCTGCATATCGCCTACGGCAACCAAGCGACGTTCAACGACACCTGGAGCAGCAGCCTGGCCTACAACTACGTCTCCGACCCCAACTATTTCAATGATCTCGGCGTCAACCAGCCGAACAACCTGCTCAATACCAGCATTTCGGTGCTGGAGCGGCACCTTTCCCTGGTTGGCCGGGGCGCGGGGTGGAACTTGCAGGCCATGGTGCAGGGATTTCAGGCGCTGGACGTCACAGAGCCCTATTCGCGCATGCCGCAGATCAAGTTCAGCGCCTCGACGGCGCCGCACCTGGATCGACCGCAGCTCAGCCTGGACAGCGAACTGGTCGATTTTGCCAGCATCAATCCGGTACCGACCGGCGCCCGCATCGACCTCAAGCCGACCCTGAGCCTGCCGCTGGAGGGGCCGGCCTGGTTCGTCAAACCGAGTTTCGCCGTGCGCTACACCTCCTACGATCTGCAGGACCACCCCACCGGCAACTCTCTGACGCGCACCGTGCCCATCACCAGCCTCGACGCCGGGCTCTATTTCGATCGCACGACGTCGCTCGGCGGCCATTCGCTGGTACAGACCCTGGAACCGCGCCTCTATTACCTCTACGTGCCCTACCGCGACCAGAGCAATCTGCCGGTATTCGATACGGCAGCCTACGATTTCACCTTCGGCCAGCTGTTTCGCGACAACCGCTTCAGCGGCGCCGACCGCCAGGGCGATGCGCGGCAGCTGACCATGGCCCTGACCAGCCGGCTGGAGGATGCCGCGAGCGGGGCGGAGCTGCTGCGCGCCAGCATCGGCCAGATCGAATACTACAGTCCGCAGAAGGTGACGCTGCCGGGGCAGAAGCTGGTGGCTACGCCGCGTTCCGATCTGGTGGCGGAACTCAGCTCGCAACCGAACCACAGCTTCGATTTCGGCGTCACCACGCGGTGGAACCCATACAGCGAGCGGACCGAGGTGCTGAACTACGGCATCCACTACCATCCCGACCAGGATCGGCTGCTGAGCCTCGATTACCGCTACCGCGGCGACCTCAACCTGCGCCAGGCCGATTTTATCGGGTTCTGGCCGATCGCCCGTCACTGGCGCGTGCTGGGCCGCTGGAATTACGACATCGACAACCAGCGCAGCCTCGATGGCGTCGAAGGCATTTCATACGAAGCGTGCTGCTGGGCTTTGAATCTAGCGGTACAGCAGCATTACGATATTCCCTCGCAGCATACCGGCCACAGCATCTATCTGAGCCTCGAACTAAAAGGCCTGACCACCCTCGGCCGCAGCCTCAGGGAGTATCTGCCGGGACCGTAGGAGCGGCTCCGCCGCGATAAATCCCAAACCATCGCGCCAGAGGCACTCCTACAATTATCCGCTTCCCGTAGGAGCGGCTCCGCCGCGATAAATCCCAAACCATCGCGCCAGAGGCGCTCCTACAATTATCCGCTTCCCGTAGGAGCGGCTCCGCCGCGATAAATCCCAAACCATCGCGCCAGAGGCGCTCCTACAATTATCCGCTTCCCGTAGGAGCGGCTCCGCCGCGATAAATCCCAAACC